>Ga0207831_100020_pt1 | contig 406254 bp, 375 predicted proteins | sample TtanPargueraPR_7_FD_187741 | JGI IMG/M metagenome (GOLD analysis project Ga0207831, IMG submission 187741) | Aerobic enrichment media microbial communities from Bioluminiscent Bay, La Parguera, Puerto Rico - Tt and M1 (2) (SPAdes) | ecosystem: Environmental > Aquatic > Marine > Unclassified ...
TCGGCTGGATCAAAGAACTGCGCCGCGTCTGCACCCGCTACGACAAGTTGGCCAGCAGCTTCAGAGCGATGGTATGCCTGGCCTGCATAGATCGCTGCCTGCGTGCCAACTTTTCAGACAGAACCTAAGGCGTGTCATTGTAGTATCGCCTTGAAACCCTGAGCTTAGGCGGCTGGCGGCGGTGAGAGTTCCGCAGGGGTTCCATTTCGATGCCGGGCTATCGACACTCCCGTGCAGCGGGGTCAGTAAATCCGGTAGCGGCGGTGTTCGGGATGGCCTTCCTGCTCCTGTATCACCTTGCGGTAACGCTTGTACTCCCACTGGTACTGGGCGGGATCCAGGGCGATGGCGGCCTCCACGCAGGCGTTGACCCCGGTGGCCGACTCGACCTCGTCTGCCTGATAGACGCGCGCGTCAGCGGGCAGGAAGTGGATCTCGAAGCCCCGGCCGGGGAGGCGCCTGGCCACCCCGGTGACCACACGGGCCTCGGTGCGAGCGACGAGCTTGGGCAACAAGGTAGCAGTATAGGCGAGTCGGCCGAAGAAGGGCGCGAAGACGCCACTGCCCCAACTGGGCTCCTGGTCGGGGAGGATGCCGATCGCCTCGCTGCGCTTGAGAGCCTTGAGCAGGGCGGCCACCCCACGCGGGTTGGTGGGCACCAGGCTCGCTCCCATGCGCTCGCGACCGGCGCGGGTCACGGCGTCGAGTTCGGCGATCTTGGGCGGCTCGTACATGGCGGTGAAGGGGAAGTGGCTGGAGAGCCAGAAGTTGAGCACCTCCCAGTTGCCGAAGTGGGGGGCCAGCACGATGACCCCGCGCCCCTCGGCGCGTGCCTCGTCGAGCAGTTCGCGGCCATGCACGGCAACGATCGAGGCCTCGACCCGGTCGGGCTCGCCCATCCAGGCGAAGCCGATCTCGAGCATGGTGGCGGCGGAGTGGGTCAGGCTCTCGCCGGTGAGGCGGCGACGATCGGCAGCGCCCTGCTCCGGGTAGACCTGGGCCAGGTTGGCCTCGGTGACCTCGCGCTCGCGGCGGCTGAAACGCCGCACCAGCGGACCGATCAGGCGCGCCAGGCGCCACAGGGTGGCGAGCCGGCGACCGGCCAGCGATCGCCACAGGGTCTCGATGGCGCGGGCCTGCAGGGCGCTCGTGCGGGAAGAAGCCTTGGCCATGCCGTTACACCAGCCAGGTGTCCACGTTCTCGGGAGAACGCTTCTCCTGCAGCCCCTTGAAGCCCTTGACGCAGCGGATCACCAGCCACACCACGGCCACCAGCCACAGTACGAAGCCGATCAGCACGAACATCAGCACGCCGGACAGGCAGAAGTAGAGCAGGCCGATCCAGAAGGTGCGTACCTGGTAGCGATAGTGCTGGTCGAGCCACTCCGGCCCCTTGCCGCGGTAGACATAGGCGATCACCACGCCAACCAGGGCGGTGAGTCCCCCGGTGACGATGCTCGCCAGGTAGAGGGCGTAGATGACCATGGGGAGCGTCGTATCGACCGGCTCGGGACTCTCGATGACCACATTGTCGTTCTGCAGGTTGTCGCTCATGGCGTGGGCTAACGTCCTGGTTCGGTATGGAAAGCTGGCCACCCATGATACCCAGCGAGGGCGGCAATGCCAGTGTTGGAGGTCTCAGTCGGCGTCGGGTGCGCTGCGCAGCGGTCGGCTGATCTCGAGCAGGTTGCCGTCCGGGTCGCGCAGATAGAGGGACTCGATGGCCCCGGTGGCGCCCTGGCGCTGTACCGGCCCCAGCTCGATCTCCACGTCCAGTGCCTCGAGGTGGCGGGCCACCTCATCCAGCGGCAGCAGGCTGCGCAGGCAGAGGTCCAGGCTGCCGGGAGTCGGCGTGGCGGCCCGGGGCTCGATATCGGTGGCGGTCCAGTGCAGGCGCAGGGCCAGGTCGCCGAGGATCAGGTCGACGCGTTCGCGATCGCGGTAGCGTACCTCCAGCCCCAGCACCCGGGAGTAGAAGTCCACGGCGCGGGAAATGTCGGTCACGGTGATGACCAGATGGTCCAGACCTGACAGCATTCGTCTCTCCTTGCAGGATTGTTCAGGCGTAAATGGCTCTGCCACAGAGGATACGATGATGCCGAGCTGCCCGCTATGCGCATCCGCCGATACGGCGTTCTACCACCGCGATGCGCGGCGCGAGTACCACCGCTGCCGATGCTGCACGCTGGTCTTCGTGCCGCCGGCCTTCCGGCTCGGCCTCCAAGCGGAGCGGGTGGTCTACGACCAGCACGAGAACTCACCGCACGACCCCGGCTACCGGCGCTTCCTGTCGCGGCTCTTCGAACCGCTTAAGGCCAGGCTCGAGCCCGGTGCCCGTGGGCTCGACTTCGGCGCCGGGCCGGGGCCGACGCTGTCGGTGATGTTCGAGGAGGCCGGTCACCGCATGGCGATCTATGACCCCTTCTATGCCCCCGACGCCTCGGTACTCGAACAGTCCTACGATTTCATCACCGCCACCGAGGTGGTCGAGCACCTGTTCGCGCCCGGCAAGGAGCTGGCGAGGCTGGCGAGCCTGCTGCGGCCCGGTGGCTGGCTCGGGTTGATGACCAAGCGGGTCACCGACCACGCCACCTTCACCCGCTGGCACTATATTCTCGATCCCACCCATGTCAGCTTCTTCAGCGAGGCGACCTTCCGCTGGTTGGCCGATGAACTCGGGATGAGCGTCGAATTTCCCGCCGCCGACGTGGTGCTGCTGCACAAGAGGCCGAGCTGATGGCGGAGGATATTGCCGAAATGCCCTCCGTTGCCGGAAGAAAATGCTGGCACCGTCCCCTGCTCCGGAAAAGCGATTGACTGGCGGATGATCGGGCGTATGATTCGCGCGCTCAGCATGGCGGGCGAGGGCGTCTCGATGCCGCCTGCCAGGCGCCTTTGCGGCGCATCTGCCACCCTTCTCTTCTACCTCCTTCCCGTGTGAGGCATGCAATGTCGCGGCAACTGCTGGCCATGGCCCTCGCTCCCCTGCTGGGGCTCTTCATCCTCGGTATCGGCAACGGCTTCCTGGCCACGCTGATCACCCTGCGCCTGGACGCCGCCGGCGAGTCGGCGGTGGTGATCGGCTGGGTCTCCTCGGCCTACTTCATCGGCCTGGCGCTGGGTGCCATGCTCAACGACCGGCTGCTGCTGCGCATCGGTCATATCCGCGCTTACGGCAGCTTCGCCTCGCTGGTGGCGGTCACCGTGCTGCTGCAGGGCCTGGTGGAGCACCCCTGGGCCTGGTTCGCCCTGCGCCTGGTCGGGGGCTGGGCCACGGTGGGAGTCTACCTGGTGATCGAGAGCTGGCTGCTGGCCTCCGGCGATGCCGGGGTCCGCGGCCGCCTGCTGGCGCTCTACATGATCGCGCTCTACGCCGCCGGGGTGCTGGGCCAGCTGCTGCTGGGTGTCACCGAGGCCATGGGCGGGGCGGCGTCGTTCATGGTGATCGGCATGCTGGCCTCGCTCTCGGTGCTGCCCATGGCGATGATCCCGCGGGTCTCGCCGTTGATCGACAAGGCCGAACCGCTCTCGCCGCTGCGCCTGATCACCCTGACCCCCACCGGGGTGATGGGCAGTTTTGGTTCGGGACTCGCCGTGGCAGCGGTCTACTCCCTGCTGCCGCTCTACCTGCAGCGCACCGGTCTGCCGGTGGATCGCATCGGCCAGATGATGGCGGTGGTGGTGCTCGGTGCGCTGCTGCTGCAGTACCCGGTGGGCCGCTGGTCCGATCGCCATGACCGCCAGCTGGTGCTGATCCTGATCGGGGCCTTCTGCACCCTGATCTCCGCGGCCGTGCTGTGGCTGCCGATGACGACCTGGACGCTGGCCGGGCTGCTGTTCCTGCTGGGGGGCGGGGTCTTCTCGCTCTACCCGGTGGCGGTGGGCCATGCCGCCGACCGCGCACCGGCGGGCGCCCTGGTGCGCATGAGCCAGGGCCTGCTGCTGATCAACGCTATCGGTTCGGCACTCAGCCCGCCGCTGATCTCGCCGGTGATGGCGGTACTGGGCGATGCTGGCCTGTTCTGGAGCTTCGGTGGCATGGGCGTCTTCCTGGTGCTCTTCTTCGGCTGGCGGCGCAGCGTGCGTCCGGCGCCGGTTCCCGTGGCGCCGTTCTCACCCAGCACGCCGATGTCGGCCGCCGGTGCCGAGCTGGCGGTAACCGAGGAGTTGGTGCAGGGGGCCATCGAGCACGAGCACATGGAGGACCTCTCCGACGTGGTGCCCGAGGTGGAGGTGGCCGAGCCGCTGGTCGGCCCGCCGCCTGCCGATGAGTCGCGTGTCGCCTACTTCGACGACACCTCATGCGTGGAAGGTGACGAGCCCGCCCAGGCGGAGCTGCCCGGCATCGAGCCCGCGGTGGGTCGCACCTGACGCGGGAGGGGCGCAGCAGCGGTTAAGACCTTGGGATAATGGTCGACGAAAAGTAGTGAATCTACTATCGCTGTTATCATTTTCCCGAGAGGTGCCTCGATGATCCCCTTTGCTGCCCCCGTCCGTGACCTCCGCTTCGTGCTGGAGGAGCTCCTCGAGCACGGCTCGCTCGCGCTGCCTGGCTTCGAGGAGGCCAGCCCCGATTTGGTGGAGGCCGTGCTGGAGGAGGCGGCGAGGCTTGCCGGTGAGGTGTGGGCGCCGCTCAATGCCAGCGGCGACCGCCAGGGGTGCGCCCGGCGCGACGATGGTGGCGTCAGCGTACCCGACGGCTTTATCGAGGCCTATCAGGCCTACGCCGAGGGGGGCTGGAACGGTATCGGCGTCTCCGAGGCGCTGGGTGGCCAGGGGCTGCCCGAGGTGGTGGCAAGCTCGGTCCAGGAGATGCTCCACGGCGCCAACATGGCGCTGGGGCTGTGCCCGATGCTGACCGCCGGTGCCATCGAGGCGCTGGCCCACCACGGTAGCGACGAGCAGCAGGCGACCTACCTGCCGAAGCTGGTCGAGGGCACCTGGACCGGCACCATGAACCTCACCGAGCCCCAGGCCGGCTCGGACCTCTCCAAGGTGCGCACCCGCGCCGTGCCCCAGGAGGATGGCAGCTACCGGCTCTTCGGTCAGAAGATCTTCATCACCTGGGGCGAGCACGACGCCGCCGAGAACATCATCCACCTGGTGCTGGCGCGCAAGCCCGATGCCCCCGAGGGCAACAAGGGCATCTCGCTGTTCCTGGTGCCCAAGTTCCTGGTCAACGAGGACGGCTCGCTGGGCAGCCGCAATGACGTCACCTGCGCCTCCATCGAGCACAAGCTGGGCATCCACGGCTCGCCCACCTGCACCCTCGCCTTCGGCGAGAACGACGGCGCCATCGGCTATCTGGTGGGCGAGGAGGGGCGCGGCCTCAACCACATGTTCACCATGATGAACGAGGCCCGCCACAAGGTGGGGATCCAGGGCATCGGCGTGGCCGAGCGCGCCTGCCAGCACGCCTTCGCCTACGCCCTCGACCGAACCCAGGGGCGCAGCCCGCGCTCCGGTCGCAGCGACTGCACCATCAGCGACCACCTGGATGTGCGCCGCATGCTGCTCTCCATGCGGGCTCGCACCGATGCCCTGCGGGCGCTCGCCCTCTACTGCGCCGCCCAGCTCGACGTGGCCCGCCACGCCGCCGATGAAGGCGAGCGCAAGGCGGCCCAGGCGAGGGTCGACGTGCTGATCCCGGTGGTCAAGGCCTTCTCCACAGACCAGGCCGTGGAGATCGCCTCGCTGGGGGTTCAGGTCCACGGCGGCATGGGCTTCATCGAGGAGACCGGCGCCGCCCAGCTGCTGCGCGATGCGCGAATCGCGCCGATCTACGAGGGCACCAACGGCATTCAGGCGCTGGACCTGGCGGGGCGGAAACTGCAGCGCGACGGTGGGGCGGCCCTCGAGGGCCTGATCGGCGAAGTGGAAGCCACCGCCGCGGAGCTCGAGGCGAGTGCCGAACACGTCGAGCTCGGCAGGAGCCTGGCCGGGGGTGCCGCCGACCTGCGTGCCGCCATGGAGGCGGTGCTGGAGGCGGGTGCCGACCCCGAGAGTGGCGCCGATGCCGTCCAGGCCTACGCGACTCCCTTCCTGAATCTCGCCGGTCACGTGCTGTGCGCCTGGCAGATGGGACGGGCGGCCCTCAAGGCCAGTGCCGCCCAGGCCAGCGGCAGTCAAGAGCCGTTCTACTCGGCCAAGCGCCAGAGTGCCGACTATGCTATCCGTCAGTGGCTGCCGGTGGGCCGCGCCCAGCGTGCGGTGATCGAGGCCGGCATGGCGAGCCTGGCCGCCTTCGACGCCACCCCCCACTGATTCCCGCTTCGATTCGCCGCCGGCCCTGCGCCGGCGGCCTCCTTTCGGTCCACGAATTCTTCCATGGCCAAGCGCCAGATCACGGAGCCTCCCATGAGCCAGAGCATCTTCGAACAGGGCCTGCCGCAGACACCGGCCAACCACGTGGCGCTCTCGCCGCTGACCTTTATCGAGCGTACCGCCTCGGTCTATCCGGACTACCCGGCGGTGGTCCACGGCGAGACCCGCCGCGACTGGGGTACCACCTGGGAGCGCTGCCGCCGGCTCGCCTCGGCGCTTTCGAAGCGCGGCATCCAGCCGGGCGAGACGGTGGCCGCCATGCTGCCCAACGTACCGGCGATGTTCGAGGCCCACTTCGGCGTGCCGCTGGCAGGCTGCGTGCTCAACACCCTGAATATCCGCCTGGACGCCGAGGCGATCGCCTACATGCTGGAGCATGGTGAGGCGAAGGCAATCCTGGTTGACCCCGAGTTCAGTGATGTCATCGAGGAGGCGGTGGCGAAGCTGGACGACAAGCCGCTGATCATCGATGTGGCGGACCCCGAATTCATGCCCGAGGGGCGTGCCATCGGCGAGCTGGAGTACGAGGCGCTGATCGCCGAGGGTGACCCGGCCCACCCTTACCGGCTGCCCGAGGACGAGTGGCAGGCGATCTCGCTGAACTACACCTCGGGGACCACCGGCAAGCCCAAGGGGGTGGTCTACCATCACCGCGGTGCCTACCTGAACGCCACCAGCAACATCCTGGTGTGGGCGATGCCCCACCATCCGGTCTACCTGTGGACCCTGCCGATGTTCCACTGCAACGGCTGGTGCTTCCCCTGGACCATCGCCGCCGCCGCCGGCACCAATGTCTGCCTGCGCAAGGTGGAGCCGAAGCGGGTGATGGACCTGATCGCCGACGAGGGTGTGACCCACTTCAGCGGCGCGCCCATCGTGCTCAACGGCCTGGTCAATCTGCCCGCCGAGGACAAGCGCGACTTCGATCACCCGGTGAAGGTCACCACCGCGGGTGCGGCACCGCCTGCCTCGGTGATTGCCGGCGTCGAGAAGCTCGGCATCGACGTGACCCACGTCTACGGCCTCACCGAGGTCTATGGTCCGGTCACCTCCTGCGCCTGGCGCGAGGCCTGGAATGAGCTGCCCATGGAGGAGCGAGCCAAGCTCAAGTCTCGCCAGGGGGTGCGCTACCACATGCTGGAGGCGCTCTGCGTGGCCGATCCCAACACCCTGGAACCGGTGCCCAAGGATGGTCAGACCATCGGCGAGATCCTGATGCGCGGCAACAACGTGATGAAGGGCTACCTCAAGAACGCGGCGGCCACCGAACAGGCGCTCGAAGGCGGCTGGTACCATACCGGCGACCTGGCCGTGTGGCATGCGGACGGCTACATCGAGATCAAGGACCGCTCCAAGGACATCATCATCTCCGGCGGCGAGAACATCTCCACCATCGAGGTGGAGGATTGCATCTACTCGCACCCGGCGGTGGAAGAGGCCGCGGTGGTGGCCAAGCCCGACGAGAAGTGGGGCGAGACCCCCTGTGCCTTCGTGAAGCTGAAGGTCGGTTACGGCGAGGTCACCGAGCAGGAAATCATCGACCATTGCCGGACGCACCTGGCGCACTTCAAGGCGCCCAGGACGGTGGTCTTCACCGAGTTGCCCAAGACCTCCACCGGCAAGATACAGAAGTTCGTGCTGCGCGACGAAGCGCGCAAGCAATAATTGCCCAGCCCAAAAAACCAAGGAGAGAGTGCAATGAGTGAGCAAGCGATCGGTGTGGTGGGCGCCGGTACCATGGGGCAGGGCATCGCCCAGGTGCTGGTTCAGAGCGGCTTCGCCGTCAAGCTCTACGACGTCGCCGACGAGCAGCTGCAGCGCGCCAGTGCTGCCATCGACAAGGGGCTGGGCAAGCTGGTGGCCAAGGAGAAGCTGGGTGAGGCCGACAAGAACGCTGCCATGCAGCGCCTGGATACCTCCACTGCCCTGGATGCCCTGCGCGACTGCGAGGTGATCATCGAGGCAGCGCCCGAGCAGCCGGCCCTCAAGGAGAAGCTGTTCCGTGACCTGAGCCGCCTAACCCACGAAGCGATACTGGCCTCCAACACCTCGTCGCTGTCGCTGACCCGGCTCGCCGCCGTCTGCGAGCGCCCGGAGCGGGTAGTGGGCATGCACTTCTTCAATCCGGTGCCGGTGCTCAAGCTGGTCGAGGTGATCCGTGCCGAGCAGACCAGTGATGCCACCGTGGCGCGTATCGAGGCGCTCACCGAGTCCCTGGGCAAGACCGCCGTGGCCATCGGTGACTCCCCCGGCTTCGCCGTCAACCGCCTGCTGGTGCCGATGATCAACGAGGCCGCCTTCCTGCTCCAGGAGGGCGTGGCCAGCGCCGAGGACATCGATGCGGCCATGAAGCTGGGCGCCGCCCACCCGCTGGGCCCGCTGGCCCTGGCCGACCTGATCGGGCTGGACGTCTGTCTTTCCATCATGGAGGTGCTGCAGGAGGGCTTCGGCGATCCGAAGTATCGCCCCTGTCCGCTGCTGCGCCGCATGGTGGCCGCGGGTTATCTGGGGCGGAAGACCGGCCGCGGCTTCCACGTCTACTCCTGATCACTCACCTGGCGGGCCGGTATCTCCTGTGGGAGGCCGGCTCCGCCGGGCGAAGGCGCCCCCGGGGAGCCTCATACCCGGACTGGATCCACCAAGGAAGCATTGCCGCCCAACCAAGCGTTCGCTAGGGTTGGGCGGTAGCGTCCAATACCGTCCCAACACCGATTCAACAACAACCCGAGGAGTGCCCCCATGAGCGAGAACCTGATCGACGTCGTCGACAACGCCGGTATCGTGCGCCTGACCATCAGCCGTCCCAAGGCCCTGAACGCCCTGAACACGGCCGTGCTGGCGGAGCTGGAGCGCGTGCTGGCCGGGCTCGAGGGTCGTGCCGACCTGCGCGCGGTGGTGATCACCGGCGCCGGAGAGAAGTCCTTCGTGGCCGGTGCCGATATCGCCGAGATGCGCGAGAAGACCGCGGAAGAGGCCCGGGACTTCGCCCGCCAGGCGCTGGACACCTTCAAGCGCCTGGAGACCCTGCCGGTGCCCACCGTGGCGCTGGTCAACGGTTTCTGCCTGGGCGGCGGCTGTGAGCTGGCGCTGGCCTGCGACTGGGCGGTGGCCAGCGACAACGCCATCTTCGGCCAGCCCGAGGTGCTGCTTGGCGTGATCCCCGGTTTTGGCGGCACCCAGCGCCTGCCGCGCCGCGTTGGCCCGGCCATGGCCATCGACCTGTGCACCACCGGGCGCAAGATCGATGCCAATGAGGCCCTGCGCATCGGCCTGGTCAACCGGGTGATGCCCCAGGCCGAGCTCGAGAGCTATGTCGAGGAGCTCACCAAGCAGCTGGGCGGCAACGGCCCGCAGTCGGTGCGCGCCGCCAAGCAGGCGATTCACGACGGCATGGACCAGGACCTCGACAGCGCCCTGGCGCTGGAGAACGCCCTGTTCGCCTTCTGCTTCGCCGGCGACGAGCAGACCGAGGGCATGAGCGCCTTCATCGAGAAGCGCAAGCCGAATTTCTGAGCCCTCCATCACGATCCCCCGCGGCTTTCATGGCTGCGGGGGCTCTCTGCACGGAGTGGCATCTGCGGGGTAACACGTGATCGACTTCCTGGTGCAACTGGATCCCGTCCTGCAGGCGCTGCTCGCTACCCTCTTCACCTGGGGCGTCACGGCGGCCGGTGCGGCCCTGGTGTTCTTCACCAGCGCGGTCAATCGCCGGTTCATGGACGCCATGCTCGGCTTCGCCGCCGGCGTCATGATCTTCGTGGTGGTGGAGGAGCTGATTCCCGAATCCCAGCGCAAGAACGAGAACATCGATCTGGTGACCATGGCCACGATGAGCGGCTTCACGATCATGATGATGCTGGACGTCTCACTGGGTTGATCGGCCATCCCCTTACCCACCCGATAGGAGAGGAGCGCCTGTGTGGATAAGTGCAGGACGAATGTTCGATTACGCGGTACCTGGCCTGAAGCAGCTCGGCCGCGGCATCCCTGCCACAACCGCGCTGTGCTTATCGGCTACAGGGCACTATTTGGCGAACAGCTGGCCCATGTCCTTGAACGCCTTGAACTCCAGGGCGTTGCCGCAGGGGTCGAGCAGGAACATGGTGGCCTGCTCGCCCACCTGACCCTGGAAGCGCACATAGGGTTCAATCACGAACTCGGTGCCGCGCTCGCGCAGCCGCTCGGCGAGCGCCTCCCAGTCGTCCCATCCGAGCACCACACCGAAGTGGGGCACCGGCACGTCGTGTCCGTCTACGGCGTTGGTGTGGGCGTTGTCCTGGTAGGGCATCTTCGGGTGCTCGTGGATCACCAGCTGGTGACCGAAGAAGTCGAAGTCGACCCAGTGGTCGCTGGAGCGACCCTCCTCGAGGCCGAACACCTCGCCGTAGAAGGCACGTGCCGCGGGCAGATCATGGACGGGAATCGCCAGATGAAAGGGGGAAAGGCTCATTGAACTCTCCTCAAGCAGGGGGAACGCTTACAACTGGGCCAGCACCGTCTCGGCGCTGCTCTGCTCGACACCCTTGGCATCGATGCCCAGATACTTCACCACGCCGTCGTCGACGATCATGGCGAAGCGCTGGCAGCGTACGCCCATGCCGGCGCTGCTGGCGTCCTTCTCCAGCCCCAGCGCCTGGGTCAGCTCGGCGTTGCCATCGGCCAGCATGGTGATGGCGTCGGCATTCTGGTCGCGCTGCCAGGCGCCCATCACGAAGGCGTCGTTGACCGACAGGCAGGCGATGGCGTCGACCCCCTTGGCGAGGATCTTGTCGGCATTGACCACGAAGCCTGGCATATGGGCGTTGGAGCAGCCGGGGGTGAAGGCGCCGGGCACGGCGAACAGCACCACCTTCCTGCCGGCGAGGAAGTCGCCGGTGTTGAGGTCCTCGGGGCCCTCCGGGCCGTTTGTCTTGATGGTGACGTCGGGGAACCGGTCGCCGGTGGCAATCGTCATGGGGTACTTCCTTCTTCTGATGGAAAGGTCGATGGAAACCATTGCCTCGCCAGTCTGCCTGTGTCGTGCGGCTAACACCAAATTGGCCAATTCACGTTTGCTCAGGTGTAGAGCAGGGCTGTTGCAGAGGGAAATACCGCCCCAGCCTTCCTCGGCGCTTTTTGCTATCGCCGTATGGCTAACTGCGATAACCCTGAGGTATAGACCGTGGCGGGTGGCATCTGCACGAGTTCTGGTACAATCGCGCGACCATTGAAGTAGACGGAGACACGATGGAAACGGAATTGAGCGAGTTCGAGCGGCAGATGCGCCGCGACATCAACGCCTTCATGGACAACGCGCAGGAAACGCGCCGCAAGGCGGCTACCGCGCCCCCCGAGTGGCCCAGGGAAGCCGGCGAAGAGCCCAAGGCCAAGGCGCCGCGCAGCAAGCCCGAAGGAGCGCCGAAGACCGGCCATCTGGTGAAGCTGGCCGTGCGTACCAAGCAGCTCGAGATGGACACCGTGTTCGAGCATGTCTCCTCCAGCATCTCCAAGGTCGAGGCCCAGCTGGAAGCCGAGAAGGCCGCGCGCAAGGCCGGTTTCCCCATCATCGGTTATGTGATCGAAACCAGCCGGCTGTAATCCCCCCGCGGCTGGGATAGGCTTTGGGCATCGCCCTGCCAGGAGTCCGCCGTGAAGATCACCCAGCTCAACATCTATCCGGTCAAGTCGTTGGGCGGCATCGGCCTGGACGCGGCCGAGCTTACCGCCGAGGGTCTCGCCTGGGATCGCCGCTGGATGGTGGTGGACGACGTGGGGCGTTTCGTGACTCAGCGTCAGCTGCCGGCGATGGCACGCATCCGCGTGCATCTCGAAGTCGATGCCCTGGTGCTCAGCCATCCCGAGGCGGCGTCGCTGCACGTGCCGCTGGCGGTGGGGGCGCTTCCCCGGATCCCGGTGTACGTGTGGGAGGACCGCTGCGAGGCCCTGGACGAGGGCGCCGAGGCGCGCGACTGGCTGGGTGCGGTACTGGGCGACTGGCGCGGCAGCGGCCTGCGCCTGGTGCGCTTCGCCCCCGAACAGCGTCGCGCCGTCGAGCCTCACTACCTGGCGCCCGGCGAGCGGGCCCATACCGGCTTCGCCGACGGCTACCCGCTGCTGGTGGTGAGCGAGGGCTCGCTTGACGAGGTGAACCGCCGCCTGGCCGCCAAGGGGCTAGACCCGGTGCCCATGAGCCGCTTCCGGCCGAGCCTGGTGGTCGATGACGCCGCCCCCTTCGCCGAGGATGGCTGGGACACCCTGGCCGCGGCCGACGGCGCCTGGCGTCTCGGGCTGCGCAAGCCCTGCCAGCGCTGCAAGATCACCACCGTGGACCAGCACAGCGGCGAGATCGCCGTACCCGGCGAGCCGCTGCGCACCCTGGTGGAGATGAGTACCCGCGCCGCTCCCGGCGGCTACTTTGGCCAGAATGCCATCGTCCTCGAAGGTGAAGGAGCGAGGCTGACGGTGGGCGATGATGTCACCGTCAGGGCGCGCCCATGACCATCGGCGCCATTCCCGTGGACCAGCGCGTGGTTGGCATCGATGCGCGGCGCCTCGGTGGCATCGAGACACTACCCTAGGTAGTTTTCGGAATGGTTTTCCATTAAATTGCCTTCGCGCTATCATGGCGCCTCACGCCTCGATACCCAGGAGCCAAGCATGAGCTTTCACGTCTATCTCTCCGGCGAGATCCATACCGACTGGCGCGACGAGATCCAGCGTGGCGCCGAGGCGGCCGGCCTCGACGTGGTGTTCACCGCTCCGGTGACAGACCACGACGCCAGCGATGCCGCCGGCGACCACCTCGGCGAGACCCCCAGCCAGTTCTGGCGCGACCACCAGTCCTCCAAGGTCAACTCCATCCGTACCCGCACCCTGATCGAGCAGAGCGACATGGTGGTGGTGCGTTTCGGCGACAAGTACAAGCAGTGGAACGCGGCCTTCGACGCCGGCTACTGCGCGGCACTCGGCAAGCCCTACGTGACCCTGCATGGCGAGGAGATCGTCCATCCGCTCAAGGAGGTCGATGCCGAGGCCCAGGCCTGGTGCACCACCACCGACCAGGTGGTCGAGATCCTGCGCTACGTGCTCAAGGCCTGAGGTCGGTCTGCTACACTGGGGGCGTCACCCATCACAGGAGGACGCCCATGAGCCTGGCCCTCAAGCGCGCCTTCGAGGCGCCTGCCCCCGAGGATGGACACCGCGTGCTGGTTGACCGGCTATGGCCACGGGGCGTGGCCAAGGCCGACGCCAGCATCGATGCCTGGCCGAAGGAGGTCGCTCCCAGCGACGCCCTGCGCAAGGCCTTCCACGCCGGTGAGCTCGGCTGGGGCGAGTTCCGACGCCGCTACCTGGCCGAGCTCAAGGCGTACCGCGAGACCCTGCGACCGCTGGCTGAGCGCGCCGCCCGGGAGCCCGTGACCCTGGTGTTCGCCGCCAAGGATGAGCGCCACAACAACGCCGTGGTGCTCGCCCAGTATCTGGCCATGCTCAAGCCGCGCTAGGTACCTGATAGTTGTTAACGGGACAAGGCGGCCAAATCCGCAGCAACTGCTAACTTCAAGGTTAAGGCGGTGTCTTGCCGCCATCCTGCGAGGTGGCCGTCATGCTGTTCATCACCAACCGTTTTCCTACCCAGAGCATCCGTACCCGCATCGACCGTAACTTCACCTTCGATCTCAACAACAACGCCTCCAGCAACTCGGTGTTCTACTGCGAGCGCCAGGCAGAGGGGAGTTACCAGGAAATCGGCAGCTCAGCTTTCCTCCAGCGGCTCAAGGAGACCGAGGCTCGCCAGGTGCTGATCTATATTCATGGCTTCTCCAACCTGCCCGAAGACGTATTCACTGCGGTTCGGGAGTTTCAGGGACTCTGTGATGCCGCCAGGCCCGGCGAGGTGCTGGTGGTCCCTTTGGTCTGCCCCTGCGACAACGACCTGGGCGTGGTCAAGGATTACTGGGACGATCAGGAATCTGCCGACTTGAGTGCCTTCTCCTTCGCCCGGGTGCTGCAGCGTTTCCTGGACTGGCGCGAGGGCGAGCAGTTCGAGCAAGATCCCACCCCCCTGCCTCAAGCGCATCAACGTGCTGGCCCACTCCATGGGTAACCGCGTGCTGCGCGAGACGCTGCGCGTCTGGCGCAAGTACTCACTACCGGGCGGGGTGTCCGCTCCAATTAGACCAGTTCAAACTGCCCGAGGAGGCGCTGCGCGAGGCGGTGGTCAACGCCCTGGTGCACCGCGACTATCGCTCCACCGCTAACGTGCATGTCTACGTGTTCAAGGACCGGGTCGAGGTGGTCAGTCCCGGCGGTCTGCCCGCCGGCATGAGCGAGGCGGACCTGGGCACCAAGAGTATCCCGCGCAATCCGCTTCTGTTCGGCATGCTGCACCGCATGGAGGCCGTGGAGCATATCGGCTCCGGCATCCGGCGCATCCGCCGGCTGTGCGCCGAGTATGGCGTGGCCGAGCCCGAGATCGAGGTGTCGCCCCACTGGTTCGTGCTGCGTTTTCCGCGGCCGAGTATTGCCGAAGAAGCGGGCCAGGAGCGACTGGGTCCCGATGCTGCGAAAGTCACCCCGGAAGTCACCCCGGAAGTCACCCCGGAAGTCACCCCGGAAGTTCGCCTGTGTGGGGTCTTGGATGGGGAAATGTCGCGGCAGGCGCTTCAGAAGAAGCTTTCCTTGAAGGATGCCGAGTATTTCCGTAAAGCTTATTTAGTGCCTGCCTTGGAAAAGGGGCTGATAGAGATGACCCTGCCCGACAAGCCCCGCAGCAGCAAGCAGCGCTATCGGCTCACCGAGCGTGGGCGTCGCTATCTTGAGGAACACGCCCCGGAGCAGAACGACAAGGATGCGTGATGAGCCCGAGCCCCTACAGCGAAGATACCCTGGTCCAGCAGACCACCGCCGACTATCTGGAACAGCGACTCGGCTGGCGCTCGGTGCTGGCCTGGAACCAGGAGGACTTCGGGCCGGATAGCCTGCTGGGGCGAAGCTCCGAGCGCGAGGTGGTGCTCACTCGCACGCTGCGCGAGCGACTGGTTCGGCTGAACCCCGGGCTGCCGGCCGAGGCCTATGACGATGCCGTGCGCCAGGTGGTGGCCTCGCCGGTGGCCCAGTCCCTGGCGGCCACCAACCGCGACAAGTACGCTCAGCTGCGCGACGGCGTCTGGGTCACCTTCCGCGACGCCAAGGGCGAGCGCTGCCGCGAGCGCCTGCGGCTCATCGACTTCGACGAGCCGGACAACAACGACTTCCTCTGCGTGCGCGAGCTGTGGGTGCAGGGCGACCTCTACCGCCGCCGTGCCGATATCATCGGCTTCGTCAATGGCCTGCCGCTGCTGTTCATGGAGTGCAAGAACATCGGCAAGCACCTGCGTGCTGCCTTCGAGCAGAACTTCTCCAGCTACAAGGGCGAGGTGTCGCACCTCTTCCATCACAATGCCCTGGTGGTGTTCGCAAGCTGGGGTCGCTGACCAGCCGCTGGGAACACTTCACCGACTGGAAGCGCCTGGCCGAGGAGGATCCGGGCTCGGTGGACATGGAGACCCTGCTCAAGGGTGTCTGCGAGCGGCGCAACTTCCTGGATATCGTCGAGAACTTCATCCTCTTCGACGATTCGGCAGGTGAGCCGAAGAAGATCATCGCCCGCAACCACCAGTTCCTGGGCGTCAACCGGGCGGTTCAGGCCGTGCGCGAACGCCACCAGCGGCAGGGCAAGCTGGGCGTGTTCTGGCATACCCAGGGCTCCGGCAAGAGCTACTCCATGGTGATGTTCACCCGCAAGGTGCACCGCAAGCTGGGCGGCAACTTCACCTTCGTGGTGCTTACCGACCGCGAGGACCTCGATACCCAGATCTACAAGACCTATGCCGGCTGTGGGCTGGTGGACAACGATCGGGACCCCTGCCGTGCCGGCAGCGGCGACCACCTGGAAGCGCTGCTGGGGCAGCACAAGGCCTACCTGTTCTCGCTGATCCAGAAATTCCGCCCGGAGATGCCGCCCAACCGGCGCGACGACATCATCGTCATCTCCGACGAGGCCCACCGTACCCAGTACGGCAGCCTGGCGCTGAACATGCGTAACGCCCTGCCGCAGGCCAGCGTGATCGGCTTCACCGGCACGCCGCTGTTCAAGGACGACGAGATCACCCGGCGGATGTTCGGCGACTACGTTTCCACCTATGACTTCCAGCGCGCCGTGGAGGATCAGGCCACGGTGCCGCTTTACTACGACGCCCGCGGCGACAAGCTGGGTGTGGCCATCGGCGATATGAATGAACGCATCGCCGAACGCCTGGAGCAGTTCGAGACCGACGATGTGGACGTGGAGCAGCGCCTCGAACGGGATCTCAAGCGGGACTATCACATCATCACCGCCGGCAAGCGGCTGGACAGGGTGGCCCAGGACTTCGTCGAGCACTACGCCAACGCCTGGGAGACGGGCAAGGCGATGCTGGTGTGCATCGACAAGATCACCTGCGTGCGCATGCACAAGCTGATCGGCTTCTACTGGGACGCGAAGATCCACGAGCTGGAGAGGTCACTGGCCAGGTGCGCCGATGAGCAGGAGGAGCTGTTCCGGAGTCGGCAGATCGCCTGGGTGCGCGAGACGCGCATGGCTGTGGTGGTCAGTGAGGAGCAGGGCGAGGAGGAGAAGTTTCGCCGCTGGGACCTGGATATCACACCCCACCGACGGCTGATGAAGGAGGGCATGGCGCTCCCCGAATCGATGCGCGAGTTGCCCCAGTTCCGCCACATGCAGCGCATGGCCCTGGATGACGCCTTCAAGGCCGAACAGCACCCGTTTCGTATCGCCATCGTCTGCGCCATGTGGCTGACCGGCTTCGACGTGCCGAGCCTCGCCACCCTCTACCTCGACAAGCCGCTCAAGGCTCACACCCTGATGCAGACCATCGCCCGCGCCAACCGGGTCAGCGAGGGCAAGAACAACGGCCTGATCGTCGACTACTGCGGCATCCTGCGCCATCTGCGCAAGGCGCTGGCGACCTTCGCCGGCACCACCGGGGACGGCGACCCGGGGGATGGCCGCGATCCTGCACGCCCAGAGGCAGAGCTGCTGGCCGACCTGGATGAGGCGGTGGCGATGACCAAGGCCTTTCTTGAAGAGCGCGAGGCCTCGCTGGCGGCGGTGCAGACCACCAGCGGCTTTGCGCGCAACGCGGCCATCGTCGCCTGCAAGGAGGCGGCCAACCAGAGCGACGAGAGCCGCAAGCGCTTCGAGGTGATGTGCCGCGAGGTGTTCAAGAAGTTCAAGGCCTGTCTGAACGCCAAGGGCGTCAACGCCCGCCGTGCCGACCGAGATGCCATCGATATCGTCTACAAGAGCCTGCAACAGGACCGCGAGCAGGCTGATATCTCGCATATCATCCGCGAGCTGCATGGCGTGGTGGATGAAGCCATCGAGGTTCGCGAGCCGAACGATCGCGTGCGTGAAGCCGGCGTCTACGATATCAGCGCCATCGACTTCGAGCGCCTCAAGAAGGAGTTCGAAAGGCACAAGCAGCAGCGCACTCTGGTGCAGGAGTTGAGCCAGGTGGTCGAGCAGAAGCTGCAGCGTCTGCTGCTGCAGAATCCGCTGCGTACCGACTTCCAGAACCACTACGAGAAGCTGGTGGCCGACTACAACCGCGAGAAGGATCGCGCGACTGTCGAGCAGACCTTCGAGGGACTGCTGGATACGCTGTCTGAACTGGATGAAGAAGCGGCCCGGGCCAAGCGGGAGGGGCTGGATGAAGAGTCGCTGGCGATCTTCGATCTGCTGCGCAAGCCGGAGCTCAGCGGCGCCGAGATTCGCCGCATCAAGCGGGTGTCGGTGGAACTGCTGGAGAACCTGAAGGTGAGGATCACCGAGATCGACCATTGGCAGGAGCGCGAGTCCAGCCGCGATTCGGTTCAGATCATCATCCGCGACTTCCTGTGGGACGACCGCACCGGTTTGCCGGTGAATCACTACAGCGAGGAAGAGGTGCTGGAGAAGACAGGCGAGGTCTTCCGGCACGTGATGCGGGCTTACCCGCGTGTACCTTCGCCGGTCTACTCAGGGCAGGCGTTGCACTGAGCCACGTTCGACATGGGTATGTGCCCGTTACAGCGACGCCGCCTCCGGCCAGTGCCGGGGCGGCGTCGTGATCAGTGGTGGGTACACCCTACAGCGTCATGAAGGGCTGGGCCTCGCCGTCACGGAACTGGTAGACGTTCCATGCCTCCTGCTTGGGTCCCGGCATGCCGGGGGTGCCGATGGGCATGCCGGCAAGGCCGATGCCATCGGTGTCAGGGCGCTCCTCGAAGAGCCTCTCCAGCGCCTCCATGGGCACGTGCCCCTCGATGACATACTCGCCCATCTCGATGGTGTGGCAGGAGCCCAGGCCATAGGGCAGGCCGGCGTCCTGCTTGACCTTGCCCAGCTCGACATCCTCGACGATGGTCACCTCGACGCCATGCTCCTCGAGATGGCGGGCGTACTCGTCACAGCAGCCGCACTGCGGGTTCTTGTAGAGGGTCGCCTCGGCGGGCAGGGCGGCATGGACGGTGCCGGCGCCCAGCAGAAGCGCCGCGGAGACCAGCAGGGAGGAAGGGGTTCGTTTCATATGAGGGTTCTCCTGAGTGGCGAAAGGCGTCCGGGGCTTGCCGGTCATGCGACGGCCGGCCTTATGGATGCCCCATTGTGCACCGTGCGTCTTCCGGTCGTATATGATCCAGCGCAAGTGACGCTGCGGCGACCGACCGGCGCCTGATGGCAAGCAGCCGGGGGCAAGGCGCGTCATCATGAGGCTAGTGGGGATGACGCGACTGGCGGTTACCATGAGCTTAAAACCTATGGGTTACCCCATGGTCAAGGGCTGCCTGTCACGAATCACGGATGGATCAGTCGCTGTCGGCGGGATGTTGCGGCAGCGCTTCCACCAGGCCCAGCGCCACGCAGAGGCGCACCAGCTCGGCCAGGTTGGCGGCACCCAGCGCCTTCATGGCGCGCAGCCGGTAGACTTCCACTGTCTTGGGGCTGATCCCGAGATGGTCGGCCACCTCGCGGCTGGTCAGGCCCCGGGCCACGTGGACCAGGATCTGGCGCTCCTTGGGGCGCAGCGCCGCATAGCGTTCACGCAGTGCCTCCAGGCGGGCGAGGGCCTGGCGCGCCTGCTGGTGGGCCAGCAGGGTCTGCTGCACGGTATCGATCAGCTGCTGGTGGTTGAAAGGCTTCTCGAGGAAGTCGCGGGCCCCGGCCTTGAGGGCGGCGACGGCCATGGGCACGTCGCCGTGGCCGGTCATGAAGATGACCGGCGGGGTGTTCTCCCGCTCGGCTAGGCGCTGCTGCACCTGGAGGCCCGATAGACCGGGCATGCGCACGTCCAGCAGCACCGTGTCGAAGCCTGCAGGATCGGCGGCCAGGAAGGCCTCGCCATCGGCGAAGGGGCGGCTGGCGATGCCCACGGAATCCAGCAGCCAGGCCAGGGAGTCACGCAGGGCCTCATCGTCGTCGACGATGGCGATGCAGGGTGGAGCTGTGTCGGTCATGGGCGCGTCATGGCGTCGGCGTGGGAGGGTTCGGCGAGCAGTGTAGCGGCAAAGGTGGCGCCGCCGGAACCATCCGGCGAGAGCAGGCGCAGGTTGCCGCCCATGGCCTCCATCAGCGAGCGGCTGATGGCCAGGCCCATGCCCAGCCCCTCGGCCCGGCCCGAATGGAAGGGGGCGAAGATGCTCTCTGCCTGGTCGACCGGTACCCCGGGGCCCTGGTCGTTGACCGTCAGGGTCACCTCGCGGCGCCCACTGCGCCGGGCCCTGATTTCGACCCGCCCGGCGCGGGGCTGCTCGCGACACGCCTCCAGGGCGTTGAGCAGCAGGTTGACCAGTACCTGTTCCAGCGCCACCGGGTCGGCGACCACCCGTGGCAATGGGTCCGCGAGGATCAGTTCGAGGTCGACCCGGGCTTGCTGGTACTGCCATTCACAGAGCCGGCAGGCGGCGTCCACCACCTCGGCCAGCGTCACGGGGCGCGACCGGACCTGTCCCTTGCGCACGAAACTGCGGATATGGCGCAGGCGCTCCGCGAGGCGCTCTACCTGTGCCTGGATCCGCTCCAGCGGCAGGCGCAGCGCCTCGACCGGCTGGCCGGCATCCAGCTTGAGCAGGGCGCCACTGGCGTAATTGGCGATGGTGCCCAGCGGCTGATTGAGCTCGTGGGCGATATTGGAGGCCAACTCACCGGTGGTGGCCAGCCGGTTGGCGTGGGCGATCTGCGCCTGATGCTGGCGGGCCTGCTCCTCGGCCGCCTGGCGCAGGCGGATATCGCGATTGAGCAACGACACATGGCCAGGCTCGGAGCCGGGCCCCGAGTGCGCCATGACCACACTGAGTACCGGCACCGGCCCCTCGGGGCCGCGCATCTCCAGCTCCCCGCTCCAGGAGCCGTAGCGGGCCACGGCGGGCAATACGATATCGCGCAGGTCGGTCAGCGAGCCCTCGACATAGGCATCGGCCAGGTGCGCGGTACCGCCCGTGCGCGGCAGCTGCAGGAGATGGCGAGTGGCCTGGTTGGCGTAGAAGAGCCGCTCGTCATCATCCATGAACAGCACGAACTCGGTGGTCGACTCCACCACCCGCGCCAGGCGCTCGCGGTTGGCCTCGGCATGGATGCGGCGGCCCACGTCCCGGGAGACGCAGAGGATATCGAGCAGTTCGCCGCTCTGCGGGTCGCGCCGGGTGCGGCTGGTGGTCTCGAACCAGACGTAGTGGCCGTCCCGGGCGCGGAAGCGGTAGGTCTGCTGGTAGAAGCCGTCGTGGTAGTAGACCCGCGGCGACTTGTTGAGCAGGTCGGCCAGGTCTGCGGGGTGGAAGAGGTCGTAGGCGGAGACCCCGATCAGCTCCTCCGGCTCATAGCCGAGCAGGTCGCGGGCGGCGCGGGAGGCGTACAGGAAGGTGCCATCCCGGGCATGGCGCGAGATCAGGTCGGTGCTGCTCTCGGCCAGCCACTGATAGTGGTCGCGCTGCGCCGCGAGGGTGCGGTTGTGCTCCTCCAGGCCGGCACAACGCGCCTCCAGGGCGGCCAGACGGGCGGCGCTGTCGTCCTTCCCCACCATCAGCGCGCCGGGTCGACCAGGCCGCCCAGCGAGGCATTGCGCCGGAACCAGCCGGCGATGCTGGCGCGGGGCAGGCGGGTGGGGAGCACCTCATGGGGTACCGTCTCGGAGAGGAAGCAGGCGAAGTTGCCGGCCGCCGGCCGGACTCGAGCCACCTCGCGCTCGGGGTCGTCGGCAGAGAATATCAGCATCTCGCCGCCGCCGTCCTCGGGCCAGTCGGGGTTGAGGTAGCCTACCGTTGAGATCATCCGGTTGGCGCGGCCACGGAAGCTGTCGAGATGCTTGCGATAGAAGGCCCCGGGCGGATAGTGGGCGAAGTGCGCCTCGTACTCGAAGAGCCCCAGGAACAGTGCCTGGTTGAGCGCATGCTGCAGCTCGCCCATGGCGGCCAGGTAGCGCCGCTGGGCCTGACTCTCGCGGTCGAGCCAGTGGATGGCGTCACCGCGGATGTCGCGGCGCAGGGCGTGCTCGCTGCCGCGGCCGATACCGGCCGCGGCCAGGGCATCGCGCTCGGCGCGGTCGCAGAGCTCGGCATGCAGGGCGGCGCAGACTCCGGCATCGAGTACCCCTTCGCCCAGGTACCAGCCCTGTTCCACCAGGGCGTCGATCAGGTGGGGCAGGGTCGCGGGGGACAGCACGGGAGGGGCATTCGGCGTGGCAATCTGCATTCGGCGTCGGATCCGCGGCTCAGGTGGTGGCGTGCTGCTGGATGCGCAGCAGGCGATCGGGAAAATAGCACAGCGGCCCCGGAGGTTCGCGATGCAGGTCGATCGGCTGGCCGAAGCCCTCGGCCAGCAGTTCCACCAGCATCATCGCCGAGAGCCCCCAGATCACCTGGCCGTCGACGTGGTAGTTGGGCACATACCAGGGGCGGCCGTCCACCGGGATGACGTCGGTATGGTGGCGGCGATCCTCCAGGAACAGCGCCAGCGGCACCTCGAAGATGATGTCCAGTTCGGTGGGGTCGGCGACCAGTGGCAGGTCGGGCGGAATAAGCCCCACGAAGGGAGTGACCCTCAGGCCATGTAGCGAGACCACCTCCGAGAGCCGGCCGAGCAGTTCCACGCGCTGGGGGGGCAGGGCGATCTCCTCCTCGGATTCGCGCAGGGCGGTGGTCAGCAGGTCGGGATCGTGGGCTTCGCGCTTGCCACCGGGAAAGGCCACCTGGCCGCTGTGGGTATTGAGGTGAGCGGCGCGGCGGGTGAACAGCAGGGTAGGCTCGGGGCGGTCGACGATGGGCATCAGCACCGCCGCCTCGGCTAGACGCAGTGTCAGGCGGCTCGGGCGGTGCGCTTGCAGGCGTTCACGAAGTTTCTCTAACATGGAGTTTCCGTCGGGTTTGCTATCTTCTACCCGGCCGACTTCCGCGGCGTCAAGTCCGCCCGCCTGCCTGGGAGCCCCATGAACTTCTGCAGCCACTGTGGCCATACTGTGCGTTTCGCGATCCCCCGAGGGGATGATCGCCCCCGCTACCTGTGCGACGAGTGCGGCACTATCCACTACCAGAACCCACGGATCGTCGCCGGCACGCTGCCGGTGAGTGGCAGCCGGGTGCTGCTGTGTCGCCGGGCCATCGCCCCGCGCAAGGGCTACTGGACCCTGCCGGCAGGCTACATGGAGAATGCCGAGACCACCGTCGAGGCAGCCGCCCGGGAGACCCTCGAGGAGGCCTGCGCCGAGGTGACCGTGCATGGTCTCTACACCCTGATCAACCTGCCGCATATCAACCAGGTCTACATGATGTTTCGGGCCGACTTGGTCGGCGGCTTCGACGCCGGGCCAGAGAGCCTCGAGGTGGCGCTCTTCGAGGAGCATGAGATTCCCTGGGACGAACTCGCCTTCCCGACCATCGAGCGTACCCTGCGGTACTTCTACCGCGACCGCCTGGAAGGCGACTTTCCGCTGCATATCAGCGACATCACCGCCGAGGATCGCGAGCGCTACTTTGGTTCCGCCTGACTGGGGTTCCGCCTGTCCCGCTCATGGGCTCGGCGTGACGGCGCTAGGGCCAGGCTTCCCTCACTCGAACAACTCCAGCCGCCAGGCGTCGAAGGCCGGCTCCTCGTAGGGGTGGGCCCGCTTCAGCGCCGCGATTGCCTCGCGGATCAGGGAATCCTCGCACACCAGCTCCACCTTGAGCTCCTCCACCCGCTCCAGCTCACCGACCCGTCCGATGTGCGGGTCGGCGCCCTCCAGCGGCCGGAACTGCCCGGTGCCTCGGGTCTGGAAACAGCACGCCTCGTAGTCACCGATGCGCCCGGCGCCGGTGGCGAATACCGCCTCCTTGACCGCCTCGGCGTCCTCCACGGGGACGAAGAAGGCCAGCTTGTACATGATCGCTCTCCTCGACTGTCTGTCATCCACTCCCTTGTGCCATACCCCGGGCCGTCTCGTCAGCCTCTCGCCTGGCGTCGAAAAAAAATTCTGCGACAGGGGTGAACTTCTTGTTCAATGCATGTACAAATAAGTTGACCTGTACAGCTATGCGGCAGTCGCCGCCGGGTCGTTCCCCTGACCACACCAGGCCCCTTGCCGGGGCCACCGTGAACGAGGTGAGACCATGATCCACAAGAAGATGAAGACCGTTGGCTGGATGACCTCCGCTGCCGCCGGCGTGCTGCTTTCTGCCGCCGCCCAGGCCGACCATCACGGAATGAAGAAGGACATCGTCGATACCGCCGTGGAGGCCGGTCAGTTCGAGACTCTGGTGGCCGCGGTCCAGGCCGCCGACCTGGTCGAGACCCTCAAGGGTGAGGGGCCCTACACCGTCTTCGCACCCACCGACGAGGCCTTTGCCGCCCTGCCCGAGGGCACGGTGGAGTCGCTGCTGGAGGAGGAGAATCGCGATCAGCTCCAGTCGATCCTCACCTACCACGTGGTGTCTGGCAAGATCATAGCCGAGGACGCCATGGCCGCCGACAGCGCCACCACCGTCCAGGGTCAGGACCTGACCATTACCACCATGGATGGCAGCGTGATGATCGACGACGCCACCGTCATCCAGGCCGATATCGAGACCAGCAACGGTGTCATCCACGTGATCGACAGCGTGCTGATGCCGGAGTGAGTCCCGGCGAGAGACCGCTGATCCGCTAGTCCATGCTCTGTCCCTGCTTGCCGCCCCGCCCCGGGCGGCTTTTTTGTGCCGGGTGCCCCCTTGACGGCCGTCTCTGCGGCGGCAAGCCTGATGCTCCTGGCCACAGTGGGAGAAACGTATGGAGTCGAGTCTGCAGAGTTGCCTGGCCGCAGCCGGGCTGACGCCGAGAGGTGAGCTCGAGCCGCTCTCGGGTGGCGATATCGCCGCGGTCTATCGCCTGGCCACCGACCGTGGCGAGGTGGTGGTCAAGCGCGACGCCGCCGAGCGCCTGGCGGGTGAGGCCGATGGGCTGCGTGCCCTGTCGGCGGCAGGCTCGGGACTGGTGGTGCCCGAGGTGCTGGCCGAAGGCGATGGCTGGCTGGTGATGGAGGCGCTTGAGGTGGCACCCGGTCGCCGTGATCCGGTGGCCCTGGGCGAGGGATTGCGACGGTTGCATGAGGCTACCGGCGAGCCCCATGGCTGGCCTTGCGACAACGCCTGCGGGCGGACTCCCCAGCCCAATGCGCCGCTCTCCGATGGCCGTGCCTTCCAGCGCGAGCGACGGCTGCTGCCGCTGGCCGAGGCGTGCCATGCGCAGGGTCTACTCGATCATCGATTGCGCGCCCGGGTGGAGGCCATCGCCCACGGTCTGGAGGCATGGCTGCCTGACGCCCCCGCGAGCCTGGTGCATGGTGACCTGTGGTCGGGCAACGTGCTCTTCACGCCCTCGGGGCCCGCGCTGATCGACCCGGCGGTCTATCGCCACTATCCGGAGGTTGACCTGGCGATGCTGACCCTGTTCGGTGCGCCGGGCGAGGCCTTCCTCGTGGCCTACTGGGATGGCGAGCCGCCAGTGGAGTGGCCGCGACGCGAGACGCTGTTCCAGCTCTACCCGCTTCTCAACCACCTGCTGCTGTTCGGCGGTGGCTACCGTGGAGCCGTGGAACGTGCGGTATCGCGGCTGGAGGCCGGCATATCGTGAATGTTACTGCAGCGAGCGACGCAGGCGTGACAGGGCAATCACGAAGAAGCCGGCACCGATGGCGGCCAGGGCCAGCAGTTGGGGCCAGATAACCGCGACCCCGGCGCCGCGGAACAGCACCGCCTGGGCCAGTTGGATGAAGTGGGTGGTGGGGGCAGCGAGCATGATCTGCTGCACCAGCTCGGGCATGCTCTCGCGGGGTGTCATGCCACCGGAGAGGATCTGCAGTGGGATAAGCACCAGGATGATCAGCAGGCCCAGCTGAGGCATCGATCGGGCCAGGGTGCCGAACAGGATGCCCATGGAGGTGGTGGCGAAAAGGTGCAGAGCGGCGCCGAGCAGGAACAGTTCCAACGAACCTCGCACCGGCACCTCCAGCCAGCCCTGGACTACCAGGCGCAGGGCCAGCGCCGAGGCGACCAGCACTACAGCGGCCATGGACCATACCTTGGCCAGCATGATCTCCAGTGGCGTGATCGGCATCACCAGCAGGTGCTCGATGGTGCCGTGCTCGCGTTCGCGGATCAGCGCAGCCCCGGTGAGGATGATCGACAGCATGGTGATCTGGTCGATCACCGAGTTGATCGCACCGAACCAGGCACGATCCAGGTTGGGGTTGTAGGCGGTGCGTATCACCGCCTCCACCGGCATGACCGGTTCGGCGCGGTGGCGGGCCAGGAACTCGGCCACCTCGGCGTTCATGATCTGCTGTATATGGCCGGCGCCGGTAAAGGCCTGGGAGACCTGGGTGGCGTCGACGTTGAGCTGGATTTCGGCACCGCGTCCACCAAGCAGGTCGCGCTGGAAGTCGGGGGGAATGTCCAGAGTGAAGGTAAAGCGACCACTATCCATGCCAGTGTCCATCTGTTCCCGGGTAATTGATTCAGGGGGGAGGAAGTAGGGCATTTGCAGGGCGTCCATCAGCCGCCAGGAGAGGGTCGAGGCGTCTTCGTTCACCACCCCGACAGTGGCGCGATGCGGCGACTCGGGGACGGCCGTGGCGCTGGTATGGATACTCAGGCTGAAGGCATAGAGGATCAGCAGTACCATCGCCGGGTCCCGGGCCAGGCTGCGCAGCTCCTTGATCCCCAGCTGCAGGATGTTGCCCAGTGATGGCATTTTATTTCTCCTGGTCGCGCAGGCCGGCCACGCTGGCCAGCGTCAGTAGCGGAATCGCCACCAGCAGCGGCACGAAGTAGGGCCACAGCTCGGTGAAGCCCAGGGCCTTGGAGAATACTCCCCGTGTGATGATCAGGAAGTGCGTGGTGGGGTAGGCCTGGCCGACCAGGGCACTGATGCCCTCCATGGCCGAGACCGGGTGGAGCATTCCCGAGAATTGCACCGCTGGGATCAGGGTGAGAACCGCGGTGCCGAAGATGGCAGCGATCTGGCTGCGCAGCAGCGATGAGATCAGCAACCCCAGGCCGGTGGCACACAGCAGATAGAGCAGGGCGGCCAGGCCAAGGGTTGCCAGGCTGCCGCTGATGGGGACCTTGAAGACCCATATCGAAAGTGCCACCAGGGTGACGAAGTTGACCATGCCCATGGCCACGTAGGGCAGCTGCTTGCCGAGCAAGAACTCGGTACGGGTGACCGGCGTGACATAGAAATTGGTGATCGATCCCATCTCCTTTTCGCGCACCACGCCGAGCGCGGTGAGCATGGCCGGAATCATCATCAGCAGCAGTGGAATCACCGCCGGCACCATGGCGGGCAGGCTCTCCACGTCGGGGTTGTAGCGGTAGCGAAGGGCGATCTCCACACCCGGGGTTGCCATGGGTGCCCCCGACTCGCGAGCCAGGGTCTGCAGGTAGTGGGCGTGCAGGCCCAGGGCGTAGCCCTTGATGGTATCGGCTCGGGTGGGCATGGCACCGTCGATCCAGAAGGCAATCTCGGGAACCGCGCCGCGCTTGAGGTCACGACCGAAGCCGGGTGGGATCTCCACCGCCAGGCTGATATCGCCACTGCGCATTCGTGCCTCCATCTCGGCCTGGCTGGTCAATGCCGGGCGTTCGGTGAAGTAGCGCGAACCGGACAGGTTGAGGGCATAGGCCTGGCTGGTGGTGGTTTGGTCGTGGTCGAGGACCGCATAGTCGAGGTTCTCGACATCCAGGCTGATGCCGTAGCCGATGATGAACATCAGCAGTACGCTGCCGAACAGGGCCAGGATGCCGCGCAGTGGGTCGCGGCGCAGCTCCATGCTCTCCCGCCGGGCGTAGCTCATAAGACGCTTGAGACTGAAGGCCGGCGGATCGCGCTGGGGAGCGTTCGACCCGGTTGCACGGGGCGTGGCCTGCAGGTCGGCGGGAGGCTCGTCGGAGGCCTCCTCGAGCCAGGCGATAAAGGCCTCCTCGAGGGTGTCGGTGCCGCGTTCCTTGCGCAGCGCCTCGGGAGTGTCACAGGCCAGTACACGTCCCGCGTGCATCAGTGAGATCCGATCGCAGCGTTGGGCCTCGTTCATGAAGTGGGTGGAGATGAAGATGGTCACGCCTTCTTCCCGCGAGAGCCTGACCAGTTCCCGCCAGAAGGCATCCCGGGCCACTGGATCGACCCCGGAGGTGGGTTCGTCGAGGATCAGGATCTCGGGGCGGTGCAGCACGGCCACGGCCAGGGAGAGCCGCTGCCGAATGCCCAGCGGCAGCCCGCCCGACAGGCTGTCGGCAACCACTGTCAATGCGAAGCGCTCGAGCATCTCCTCGATACGCGCCTCGTGTTCGGCCTGGGGCAGATGGAAGAGCCGCGCGTGCAGGGCGAGGTTCTGGCGCACACTGAGCTCGCCATACAGGGAAAATGCCTGGGACATGTAGCCCACCCGGCGTCGGATCGCCAGATCCCGGGGATCGACCCGCTGGCCGAACAGCTCGGCCTCGCCTTCGCTTGCCGGCAGCAGGCCGGTGAGCATCTTCATGGTGGTGCTCTTGCCGCAGCCGTTGGAGCCCAGGAAACCAAAGATCTCACCACGCTCGATGCGGAAGTCCACGCTGTCAACGGCGGTGAAGTGGCCGAAGCGCTTGGTCAGCCCGCGGGCCGCGATGGCGATGCTGTCACAGGCGGTGCGTTGCGGGATGCTGATGGGGTGATGCTGGCGGCGCCTCGCCTCGGGCAGCAAGCCGATGAAGGCGTTCTCCAGATCGTGCGTCCCGGTGCGTTCCAGTAATTCTGCAGGCGACCCGCTGGCCAGGGGCCGGCCGGCATCCATGGCGACCAGGTGATCGAAGTGCTGGGCCTCATCCATATAGGCGGTGGCAACGATCACGCTCATTTCCGGGCGCGCTCTGCGGATGCTTGCGATCAGCGCCCAGAACTGACTGCGTGATAGCGGGTCGACGCCGGTGGTGGGTTCGTCGAGAATCAACAGGTCTGGGTCGTGGATCAGCGCACAGCACAGCCCCAGCTTCTGTTTCATGCCGCCGGAGAGCTTGGCCGCCGGTCGCTCAGTAAAGGAAGCCAGCCCCGTGGCGCGGGTCAGTGTCGCGATACGCCGATCCCGTTCGGCGCCATCCTGACCGAATAGCCTGCCGAAGAACTCGAGATTTTCGCGTACCGATAGGGTGGGGTAGAGGTTCCGACCCAGTCCCTGGGGCATATAGGCGATGCGCGGGCAGGTCAGGCGCCGGTGGTGGGCATCGCGCATATCACCGCCCAGTACCACGATTTGACCCTGCTGCAGGCGTCGAGCCCCGGCGAGCAGCGCCAGCAGGCTGGACTTGCCCACCCCGTCGGGGCCGATCAGGCCGACCATCTGGCCGGCCGGAAGGTCCAGACTGATATTGTCCAGGGCGAGGATTTCGCCGTAGCGCTGGGTTACCCCCGCGATGCTGGCGACCTGAGCTGCCTGCTGCGGACTCATGGCGTGACTCGGATCTCGAGGGTGTCGGGCCAGTTGGCTGCGTCGTCGAGCTTCAGGTAGGCCAGGCCCGGCAGCCCGGTCTTGACCTGTTCGATATGACGGCGCAACAGATCGGGATCGATCCTGGCGCGCACGCGGAACATCAGCTTCTCTCGCTCGCTCTCGGTCTCCACGCTCTTGGGGGTGAACTGGGCGACGCTGGCCACGTAGCTGACACGCGCGGGGATCACATATTCCGGCGCGGCGTCCAGCACCAGGCGGACCTCGTCGCCGATGGCCACCCGGCCCGCTTCGCGGGTGGGCAGGAAGAAGGTCATGTATACGTTGGTGAGATCGACCAGGTTGAGCACCTTGCCCCCGGCCCCCAGTACCTCGCCGGGCTCGGTGATCCGGTACTGCACGCGGGCCAGGCGGTCTGCCGTCAGCACGCTGTCATCCAGGTCGGCCTGGATACGCGTCAGGGTCGCCTCACTGGCCTCGACCTGGGACTGGGCTTCTATGACCTGTGACTCGGTGGCGCGGATGGCGGCACGGGCGGAGAGTACCTGGGCATTCGCCGAGGCCAGGCCCGCCTGCTGGCTCTGCCAGGCGGCCAGGGTGTCGTCGAACTGCTGTCGCGAGATGGCATTACGCTCCACCAGGCTGGTGGCGCGCTCGTAGCGCTTGCGCGCTGCTTCGAGCTCGGCCTGGCGCTGGCTGACCACCGCCTGGGCGGCGCTCAGCTCGCTCTCGCGGAGTGCCACCATGGCCCGGGCCGTTTCCAGGGCATTCTCGGCGCGGCGCCGCTGGGCCTGGGCCTGGGCGAGTTCGGCCTCCAGGGTTGCGGTATCCATGCGGGCAACTGCTTGGCCGGTCTCGACGATCTCGCCTTCGTCGACCAGTACCTCAGCAAGGCGGCCGGGAAGCCGCGTGGCAACATCGATCTCGGTGGCTTCAATTCGGCCATTTCCCGATGTCAGGCCCGGATGCTCGGTTTCCGGCTGCAGCGCCCACCAGGCTACCCCTGCCAGCAAGGCAAGCGCTGCCATGACAAGGACCGCCTTCAGCAAGCGCCTGGTAACGCGTTTGTCCATGCCGATTCTCCCCATTCCTGGAACTCCCTTGATGATGCACGTTATCCGCCGGAGGTGCCGTGAGCTATATCAAGGAACTGTGGCATCCTGATGATCTACTGGTCCTCCAAAACCTCTATCGTCCAGCCTGTCAGAACTTCGGCGAGCTCATCGCTTGCCACACCGAAGGCCATCACCGCCGCCTCGGGCGTGGCGTCGCTGGCCTTGGCCATGGTTTCGAAGCGGCGGCTGGCCAGCAGCTTGCGACTGGATTCGTCGATCAGCTGGGCGTCCAGGCGCACCACGGCCCGGCGAGCATCGCCGTCGAGGCGCAGGTGAAAGGCGGCAATATGGCCGCTCAGGACCGCGTCGCTGCGTGCGTTGCTGTTATCGTCGATGACTCCGTCCAGGCGGTTCGTAAGACGAAAGGCCTCGAGCAGTCGCTCCTGAAGGAGTCGCGGGGCATCGTCCCGCCAGCGCACGCCGGCCCAGGCCTCGTATTCGTCCGGGGCGGGCATCACCAGCAGCCGGTTGCCGCCGTGAGGCGCGCTGGCGGTAAGCGAATCGATGCGCAGGGTAGCGCTTGTGGTCGGGCCCGGGGCATCGATATCGGTACCCCCGGGCAGGGCGAACAGCCGCTGGGGCTCGCGCTCGGGCAGGATCGTGCAGCCGGCCGCAAGCACCAGCAGCAGGGCCAGCAGCGTGGGGGCAAGGTGGCGTGGGCTCATGGGCTGGACTCTCATGGCGTGTACGTTCAAGGGGTGTGCTTTCAAGGGGTGTACTTTCAAGGGTCGTACTTTCAAGGGTCGTACTGGGGCAGCGGGTCGCGGCCCAGCAGGGCGTCGGCGGGGCTCTCCTCGAGGCGCCGCACCAGGCGGTTGAGGGCGCGCAGCGCGGCGTGCAGTTCCCGCATGGCAGGATCGAGCTCGCCGATGCCCTGCAGCCCCCGGGCGATATCCTGTTCGTGGTCGGCGGTCAGGCGGGCCAGCCGGCCGGCACCCTCTTCCAGGGAGGCCATGGCGCGTTCGGCGTGGCTCAGGGTGCGCCGGCCCTCCTCGTCGAGCAGCCGGTCGGCACGCTCGCCAAACCGGGCGTAGGTCTCAAGCGTCGCCTCGGCCTGGATCAGGGTGGCTTCGACGCGCTCGCCGAGGGCCGCCAGGTCGAGCTCGTCGCCGGAGAGGCGGGCGGTGGCCTGCTCCAGGTTGGCCAGGCTCCGTGACAGGTGCGCGACGTTGTCGTCGGAGAGCAGCTCACTGGCGCCATCGAGCAGGCGATTGAAGCGGATCATCAGCTGTTCGCTGTTGCTGAGCAGCGAGCTCAGCGGTGAGGGGCGGGCCCGGATCACCGGGGGATTCTCGCGATTGCCCACCAGGCGCTCGCTCTCCGGGGTGCCGCCATAGAGCTGGATGTTCATGCTGCCGGTGATATTGGCGAGTGCCAGGCTGGCGCGGGTATCGGCCTTGATCGGCACGCTGGCATCGATACGGATCAGCGCGCGCACCCGGCGTGGATCCTTGGGGTCGAGGTGCAGTTCGGCCACGTTACCCACCTCGATGCCGCTGTACTGCACGGCGTTGCCCTCGGCCAGGCCGCTGACCGCCCGGTCGAAGACTACCTCGTACCAGGTGTCATTGCGGTCGAGACTCGACTTGCCCATCCATAACGCGAACAGCAGGGCGCCACCCAGGGCGAGCACGGTGAACAGGCCGATCAGCACGTGGTGGGCGCGGGGCTCCATGGTCAACTCTCCTTGGCGGTGCGAGCGGCGCCTTCGGCCGCGCGGCCACGTGGGCCGTGAAAGTAGTCGCGAATCCAGTCGTCATCGGTGGCCGCCACGCTCTCGAGGCGGTCGGCCACCAGCACGTGCCCGCGGGCCAGCACCGCTACCCGGTCGCAGGCTGTGTAGAGGGTATCCAGATCGTGGGTGACCAGGAACACGCTCAGCCCCAGGGCGTCACGCAGGGTCAGCAGCAGCTGGTCGAAGGCGGCCGCCCCGATCGGGTCCAGGCCCGCGGTGGGCTCATCCAGGAACAGGACCTCGGGGTCCAGCGCCAGGGCGCGGGCCAGTGCGGCGCGCTTGATCATGCCGCCGGAGAGCTCGGCCGGGTACTGGGTGGCGGCCTGGCCCGGCAGTCCGGCCAGGGCCAGCTTGAGCCGGGCCAGCGCCTCGGCCTCGGGCCGGGGCAGGCCGGCATGCTCGATCAGCGGCAGGGCGACGTTCTCGGCCAGGGTCAGCGAGGTGAACAGTGCCCCGCGCTGGAAGAGCACGCCGAAGCGCTGCTCGAGGTGCGAGCGCTCTGCGGCGGGCAGGCGCTGCAGGTCCTGGCCGAACACCTCGATGCTGCCGGCGCTGGGGCGCAGCAGGCCGACGATGCTGCGCAAGAGTACCGACTTGCCGGTGCCGGAGCCGCCCACCACGCCTAGGATCTCGCCGGGGTAGAGGTCCAGGTCAAGCCCCTGGTGCACGACATGGCGGCCGAAGCGGTTCTCCAGGTCGCGCACGCGAATCAGTGGTTGCGGCGTCTCGCTCACCAGCCCATCTCCATGCAGAACAGCGCGGCCACCGCATCGAGCAGGATCACCATGAAGATCGACTGCACCACGCTCGAGGTGGTGTGTTCGCCCACCGACTGGGCGCTGCCGCTGACCTTGAAGCCCTCCAGGCAGCCGATCACCGCGACCACGAAGGCGAACAGCGGCGCCTTGCCGATGCCCACCAGGAAGTGCTGCACGGCGATGTCGCGTTCGAGGATGGCCAGGAACTGGGCCGCCGAGATGTCCAGGGCCACCAGGCAGACCATGGCGCCGCCGAGGATGCCACTGAGCATCCCCACGAAGGTGAGGATCGGCAGGCTGATGCAGAGTGCCACCACCCGCGGCAGCACCAGCAGTTCCACCGGGTCGAGGCCCAGGGTGCGCAGGGCGTCGAGTTCCTCGTTGGCCTTCATGGCGCCGAGCTGGGCGGTGAAGGCGCTGGCGGTACGCCCGGCCAGCAGGATGGCGGCCAGGATCACACCGAACTCGCGCAGGAAGGCGTAGGCCACCAGGTGGACCGTGTAGAGGGTGGCGCCGAAGTCGCGCAGCACCGTGGCGCCGAGAAACGCCACCACCGCCCCCACCAGGAAGGTGAGCAGGGCGACGATGGGCAGGGCATCCAGGCCGGTCTGGTGAACCTGGGAGACCACCGAGGTGAGGCGCCAGCGCCTGGGCCGCCAGAGGCTGGTGGCCAGGGTGGCGAGTACCTGGCCGATAAAGCCGAGCAGTTGCGTCTGCTGGCGGCCGATGCCTTCCATGCGGCGTCCGATATCGGCCAGCGGGCCACGCAGGGGATGGGGGCGTGGCGCGGCCGGAGTCTCGCAGCGGGTTAGTGCCTCGCCCACCGCCCGCAGCAGGGCTCGGCGTTCGGCGGGAAGTCCCGGGGCCCGCTCATCGATTCCTGCCAGATACTCGGCACCGGTGAGCTCGGCAAGCAGGGCGGCACCGGCGGTATCGATGGCGGCGATCTCGTCAAGCGACTCGGGAGCGCCGGCCCCCGCACGGCGCGCCGCATCGATGCGGTGGCGCAGTTTGGTGTGGTGTTCGAGGGTCCAGTCGCCACGCGGGTGCGGGGTGCCCGCCTCGAGGCGCAGCTCTCCGGGTTGCGATGCCACCTCAGGGCTCCTCGGCGGCGAGGAAGCGACGCAGCGGCTCGACCTGGCTGTCGCGATCGAGGAAGGGGGCATGGCCGCAGCCGGACGCCTCCAGGGTGATGAGCCCGGGCTGCGTCTCGGCCATGCGCGTCACCGTGGCGGCGGCAAGCAGGGGCGAGTCGGCGCCGCGGATCACCATCGCCGGGCAACGCAGGGCATGCCAGTCGGCCCACAGGTCCCGCGGGGTATCGTGGGCAAACTGCGCGGTGATGTCAGGGTCGTAGTGGAAGCTCCAGCGCCCGTCGGGCAGGCGGCGTGCGCTCTCCAGCGCCAGGCGACGCCAGGTGTCGTCATCGGCGATGCCGAAGCCGGCATAGTGATGGCGCAGCTCCACCGCGAGGTCCTGGAAGGTCGAAAACTCTTGGGGGCGCGAGAAATAGTCGCCGAGCTCTGCCAGGCCGGCCGGCTCGAGTTCGGGTCCGATATCGTTGAGCACCAGGCGTTCGATGCGCGAGGCGGTGGCGGGCTCGGCCGCCAGGCGCAGGCCCAGCAGGCCTCCCATGGAGGTGCCCAGCCAGGCCACGCGTTCGAGGGCGAAGTGGTCGAGCAGGGCGCGGGCGATCTCGGCGTAGCGGGCGTAGGTGTAGTCGTATTCGGGGCGGGGCGACCAGGCGGAGAGTCCGCGCCCCGGGGTATCCGGTGCCAGCACCCGCCACCCGGGGCCGAGGCGATGGGCGAGGGCCGCGAAGTCACCACCGTGTCGGGCCAGGCCGTGCCAGGCCACCAGGGTGCGGGAGGCAGCGGGGTGCCAGACCCTCACGCCGACGTCGAGATCGTCTACGCTGATCCATTCAAGGTGCTGCATGCTGCGCCTCCGCCGCCGGGGTTACCACGATATGCCATATTGTTCCTCGATGATAAGGTGGAATCGATCCACGAACATGCGACAATGTATGTATATCAACCTTCCATCGATCGAGGATGAGCCGATGACGTCACCCTGCCCGTCGCGTTGTGCCCGCCCTGCACGAGTGCTGCGCCGTGCCCTGCTGCCGATGATGGTGGCTTCCGCCCTGGCAGCGCCTGCCCAGGCGGCGGACCTGCTGACCATCGCCCAGGACGCCCTGCAGAACAACGCCGAGCTGGCCGCGGCGCGTTCCCAGACCAGCGGCGTCGAGGCGGGGCGTGACGTGGAGCGGGCCGACCTGCTTCCCCAGGTCAGTGCTTCCGGCAACCTCACCCATAACCGTCAGTACGAGTCGCAATCCACTCCGGGACAGTTCCAGGGGGATGACAACGTCAATCGCTTCGGCATCACCCTCGAGGCCACCCAAGCGCTGTTCAATGCCATCGATAGTCGCCAGGTGGAGCGCAGCGAGCGTGAGATCGACCAGCAGCTCTATCGCCTGGCTGCCACCGAGCAGGGCGTGCTGATCAACGTGTCTAGCGCCTACTTCGAGATCCTGCGGGCCCATGAGGTACTGGAGGCGCGCCGTGCCCAGGAGCGCGCTATCAACCGCCAGCTCGAGCAGGCCCGTGAGCAGTTCGAGGTGGGCCTGATCGCCATCACCGAGGTGGAGGAGGCCAAGGCGGCCTTCGACCAGGCCAGGGCGGTCCGTATCGCCGCGGAGAGTGACCTGCAGGTACGCTTCGAGGCCCTGGAGCGGCTTACCGGGCAGCGCTACGAGAGCATCGATGCCCTGGGCGATGAGCTTGCCATCGCCCCACCCGCCCCGACCGACCGCGGTGCCTGGGTGGAGCTGGCCATGCAGAACAACCCCCAGGTACTGGCCAGCCAGGCCGGCATCGAGGTGTCGCGCAGTGCGGTGGAGATTGCCCGCGCCGGGCGCCTCCCCCAAGTCAACGCCTTCGCCAACTACAACTATTCGGACAGCGATGCCGACGGCATCGACGGCCATGACTCGAGTAGCCAGGTCGGGGTGGGGGTCAGCCTGCCCCTCTATACCGGCGGTCGCACCAGCGCCTCGGTACGCCAGAACACCTATCTGCTGGAGTCCTCCCAGTATGACTTCGAGGACCAGCGTCGCAGCACCATCCAGGACGTACGCTCCAGCTATACCCGGGTGACCAACGACGTCTCCACGGTGGAGGCGCGCGCCCAGGCGGTGGTCTCCAACCAGAGCGCCCTGGATGCCACGCGCGCCGGCTACGAGGTGGGTACCCGCAATATCGTCGATGTGCTCAACGCCGAACAGAACCTCTACAACGCCATCGCCGAGCTGGCCGGTGCTCGTTACGACTACGTGATCAACCTGCTGACCCTGCGCCAGCAAGCCGGCACCCTCGACGAGGAGGCCCTGGCCGAGGTCAACGCCTGGCTCGATGGCGGCAGCGTCGATTTCCAGCTGCCGGACGAGAGGGGCAGCGACCCGGTGATGGATATCGGCGAGCGCCCCACGCCCTAGCGGCAGGTATCGCCGACAAAGGCCGCCTGGGCTTTGCTTAGGCGGCTAATGTTTACATCCATACAAGAATGAATGTAAGATTCGATCCAACTTGACGCCATAACGGGAACCCCACGCATGAAAACCGCATTCCGATTCGGCCGGGCGGGCCTTCTCGTCCTGGTCGCCGGCCTGTTCCTGGCCGCCTGTGGTCAGGACGAGGCACCTGCGCAGGCCCAGCAGGGCGGGCAGGAGAAGCCGCCGCACCCGGTGGAGGTGGCCGAGCTGTCCCGCCAGGATATTGCCCTGGAGCGCTCCTATCCCTCGCTGCTGCGCAGCGACGACGAGGTCACCCTGGTGGCGCGCGTCACCGGTACCCTGGAGCAGCGGCACTTCGAACCCGGCGAGATGGTAGAGGAGGGGCAGGTGCTCTACTCCATCGAGCCGGATGTCTACCAGGCGGTGGTCAACCAGCGTGAGGCTGACCTGCAGAGCGCTCGCGCCGAACTGGAGCGTGCTCAGCGCGATGCCACCCGCTTCGAGCGCCTGCTCAGCCAGAACTCGGTGAGCCGACAGCAGTATGACCAGGCACGTTCCGAACTCGGCGTGGCACGCGCAGCGGTGGCCCAGGCCGAGGCGGCCCTGGCCAGCGCGCGCATCGATCTCGACTACGCCGAGGTCACCGCGCCGGTGTCGGGAATGATCAGCCTCTCCCGGGTCAACGTGGGTAACCTGGTGAGCAACGGCACCCAGCTTGCCACCATCACCCCGCTGGACCCGTTGGAAGTTCGTTTCCAGCTGCCCCAGCGCGATGCCTTCGAGCTGCGTCGCCAGCTGAAGAATCCCGATGCCATCGAGGAGATCCGCGCCGTTCTGCAGGTGCCCGGCCTGGATGGCGGCGCCGGTGAGCCTCTCGAAGGGCGCCTGGATTTTCTGGGCTCCCGTGTGGAGGAGGCCACCAGCACGGTGCAGGCGAGTGCTACCTTCGCCAACCCCGAAGGGCGCGTGCTTCCCGGTCAGTTCGTGCGCGTTGGCCTGGAAGGGCTCAAGCGTTTCGACGTGCTGGCGGTGCCCGAGATCGCCATCGGCCAGGGCCTGATGGGTCCCCAGGTGTTCGTTCTCGACGAGGACAATGTGGCGCGTGCGCGGCCGGTCGACCTGGCCGAGACCGCCGGTCCCTGGCAGATCCTGAGCGGCGGCGTCGAGCCCGGCGAGCGGGTGGTGGTCGGCGACCTGGCCGGCATCGAGCCGGGTGTCACCATCGACCCGCAGCCCTTTGATGGCGAGGCCGGCGAGATCGTCGAGGAGGTCGAGGAACAGGAACGCCAGGCCGAGCAGCAGGAAGTGGAAGCGGCGGCCGAGGCCGAGTCGGGGGCACCCGCGGAGGGCGCTGAGGACCACACCCAATGAGCTTCTCCAATTTCTTCATCAAGCGGCCGATCTTTGCCACGGTGCTGGCGATCATCCTGACGCTGGTCGGGGTGGCCAGCATGCGCGTGCTGCCCATCGAGCAGTATCCCAGCGTGGTGCCCCCTACCGTTTCCGTGACCGCCCGGTTCCCCGGTGCCGACGCCGAGACGGTGGCCCAGACGGTGGCCGCTCCCCTGGCCGAGGCCATCAACGGCGTCGAGGACATGCTCTACATGACCTCGAACAGTGCCGACAACGGGATGATGAGCCTCAACGTGGCCTTCGATATCGGCACCGATGGCGATATCAACACCATCAACGTCAACAACCGGGTGCAGGGGGCGCTGTCGCAGCTCCCCGAGCAGGTGCAGGCCCAGGGCGTGACCGTGGAGCTGCGCTCCAGTTCGATCCTGATGCTGGTGGCGCTGATCTCGCCTGAAGGCGACTACGACAACGTCTACATGCAGAACTATGCCACCCTCAATATCCTCGACGAGCTGCGCCAGGTACCCGGCGTGGGCGAGGCCGAGGTGCTGGGTGGTGGCGAGTTCGCCATGCGCATCTGGATGGACCCGGACAAGCTGGCCCAGTACGACCTGACGCCCACCGAGGTGGCGGCGGCGATACGCTCCCAGAATACCGAGGTGCCGGCGGGTAGCCTGGCCAGCACACCCCAGAGCGAGCCGCGTGCGTTCACCTACACCATCACCGCCGGCGGTCGTCTCAATAACGTCGACGACTTCCGCGAGATCTTCCTGCGCACCAACCCCGACGGCTCGTCGCTGCGTCTGCAGGACGTGGCGCGCATCGAGCTGGGCGCTTCCTTCTACGGGGTTGGCGCCAAGCTCAACGGCGCCACCATGACGCCGATCATCATCAACCAGCAACCCGGGGCCAACGCCCTGGAGACGGCCCAGACGGTACACGACACCATGGCCGAGCTGGAGGGTCGCTTCCCGCCGGGGCTCGAGTACGTGGTGCCCTATGACACCACCCTGTTCATCGGCGCCTCCGTGGATACCGTGACCAAGGTGTTCGTCGAGGCGTTCCTGATCGTCATCGTCATCCTGTTCATCTTCCTGCAGAACTGGCGCTTCACGGTGATTGCCATGTCGGTGGTGCCGGTCTCGGTGCTGGCCACCTTCGCCGGCTTCTACATATTCGGCTTCTCGATCAACCTGCTGACGCTGTTCGCCCTGGTGCTCTCCATCGGCATCGTGGTGGACGATGCCATCCTGGTGGTGGAGAACGTCGAGCGGGTGCTTAGCGAGGATGAGGATATTACCGTTACCCAGGCGACCATCCGCGCCATGAAGGAGGTCGGTGGGCCGGTCATCGCCACCTCGCTGATCCTCGCCGCGGTGTTTGTGCCGGTAGCCTTCCTGGGTGGTTTCACGGGGCAGATCTACCAGCAGTTCGCTCTGACCGTGGCGGTCTCGGTGGCCTTCTCGGCATTGATGGCGCTGACCTTCACGCCGGCGCTGTCGGCGGTGTTCATCAAGCACAAGTCGCAGATGGGCGAGTCGAAGCTGATGCGTGCGATCAACACACCGCTGCGCCTGTTCGATAGCCTGTTCGCCGGCATCACCGCCGCCTACATGTGGGTGGTCAAGGTGCTGGTGCGCTTCTGGGGCCTGGCGCTGCTGCTTACCGGCCTGGTGATCGGCGGTTCCTGGTGGCTCTACCAGACCACCCCCTCGACGCTGGTGCCGGAGACCGACCAGGGGGTGGTGCTGGCCAGCATCCAGTTGCCGGATTCGGCTTCACTGGACCGGACTCGCGCCTACATGGACGAGCTGAGCTCGCGGATCGAGGAGATCGAGGGAGTCGAGTACAGCTCTGCCGTGGCAGGCTATGACATCCTCTCCAGCGCCGTGAATACCGCCCGCGGGGTCATGTTCATCAATATGGTGCCCTGGGAGAAGCGCGAGCTGACCGCCGGCGAGCTCGTCGGCCGCATCATGCAGCTCGGCGCACAGGTGCCCGGTGGCTCGGCCATGGCCTTCAACGTGCCGCCGATCATGGGGCTCTCCACCACTGGCGGCTTCACCGGTTATCTGCAGTCCTTCGAAGGGGCGAGCTCCGAGGAGCTCTTCCAGGCCTCGGTGAAGGTGATGCAGGCGGCCAACCAGCACCCGGCGCTGCAGCGCGTGTTCACCACCTTCAACGTCAACGTGCCGGGTTACCGGGCCGAGATCGACCAGCAGAAGGCGCTGAGCTACGGTGTGGCGCTGCAGGACCTCAACGCCACCCTGGCGAATACCTTCGGTAATGGCTTCGTCAACTACTTCAGCTACCAGAACCGCAACTTCCAGGTCTACCTGCAGAACGAGGATGAGTTCCGCAGGACGCCGGATGACATGAGCAAGGTCTATGTGCGCGGCGGCAATGGTGAGCGTATCCCGCTCTCGGAGTTCGTGACCCTGGAGCGACAGGCCAAGCCGGCGGTGGTGTCGCGCTTTGGTGTCTACCTGGGGGCCCAGTTCCAGGGGGGGCCGGCGCCAGGCTACAGCTCCGGCGAGGCGATTGCCGCCATGGAGAAGATCGTCGCGGACGAGCTCGGCAGCAACTGGGGCATGGGCTGGACCGGTACCGCCTATCAGGAGAGCCAGGTGGGCAGTACCGCTACCCTGGCGATCGTCTTCGGCCTGCTGATGGTATTCCTGATCCTCGCCGCCCAGTACGAGAGCTGGTCGCTACCGCTGGCGGTACTGACGGCCACTCCCTTCGCCTTCCTGGGCGGCATCGGCGGCATCGTGCTGCGCGGGCTGGATACCAGTGTCTACGTGGAGATCGGCATGCTGGTGGTGGTAGGCCTGGCGGCCAAGAACGCCATCCTGATCGTCGAGTTTGCCGAGCTGCAGCGCAAGGAGCTGGGCAAGACGATCCGTGAGGCGGCCATCAGCGCCGCGGAGCTGCGTTTCCGCCCCATCGTGATGACCTCGCTGGCCTTTATCTTCGGCACCCTGCCGCTGGCCCTGGCCAGCGGCGCCAGCGACGTCAGCAGCCACCATATCGGTACCACGGTGGCGGTGGGCATGGCCTCGGTGGCCGTGCTGGGGAGCTTCTTCATCCCCAGCTTCTACGCCATGATCGCCTCGATCTCCGACTGGCTGGGACGCAAGCTGCGCGGCAAGGAGGCGCAACACCAGGCCCCGGCATCCGAACAGGGCTAATCCTGTCCGCGGTCGGGTCACCATGACAGGGGGCGCCTCACAGGAGGCGCCCCCTGTTGTCATGGGCCCTTGTACGACGGGCCATGACGCAGGTCATGGAGGACTCGCCACGGGGCGCAGCGGATCGGCTATAGTGAGGAGCAGGAGTTGATTCGTTGGCTAAGCATTACCGCGAGGAGGTGGCCATGCAGTTCGTGATGGAAATTGCGCTGAGTTTTCCGGTGGTGGTATTCAGCGTACTGATACCGCTGGTACTGCTCTACTGGGTGCTGGTGGCGCTGCGCCTGGCGCCGCTGGAACTGTTCGAGCACGACAGCCTGAAGGGGGACTATCTCTCGAGCTCGCTGGTCGCTCTGGGCTTCGCTGGGGTGCCGGCCTCGTTTTCGCTGTCGGTGCTGCTTCTGCTGGCCGCGGCTATCACCCTGGCGGTGGAGCTGCTCGGCTTGCGCTGGCTGGAGCTGGGGCTGTTGCGGGTGCCGCTGGGCGTGGCGGTGCTGTGGGGGGCTTTCGCCATTGCCTCGCCACTGGCCGCGGCACTCTGCGGGTCGATGCGGCGCTGGTTCCACCGCCACCTGCTCGGCCACCAGCGCTGCCTGCTGGGCGAGCATGTCGAGGTGCTGGCCGAACCGGATGGCGAGGGGTGGACGCGTGCAACCCTGGTTGATGATCCGCAGCATGAGGTGCGCCTGCACGGCAAGGCAGACAGCATGCCTCACGTCGGCGAGCATCGGGTGCTGGTCAAGTATGTGGCGGAGGAGGGGGCCTATCGCAGCGTCGACGCCGGGGAGTTTCGTGAGGCGCGCTCACACCTCCACCGCCTGCGCCTTGGTGGAGGCCGCTCGGCCACCGTTTGATGGGTCTGAGTGGTTAGGCGCGACGCATCAGGGCGAGCTGGGTATCCACCAGCTCGCGTCCCTTGGCCACCAGCGAGAAGCGCTCGTGGTTGCGCAGCCAGTCGTGGAAGAGCCCGCCGAGCATCGCCTGCATCAGTTCGGCGGCGGTGGCGGGGGTGAGACCCTCGCGCAGTTGGCCCAGGCGGGCGGCGCAGGCGAAGTAGTCGGCCAGGGCACCGCAGGCCTCATCTGCCATCTCGTTCTGCATGGCCAGCGGATCGATGTCGCCGAACACCTCGCAGTGGTGGATCAGGATGGCGTGGACCCGCCGATACTGGGGCTGTTCCAGACGCTCGAAGCCCTTGAGGATGGCCAGCCGAATGGCCTCGAGGGGGCGCTCCACCAGGCTTGGATCACCAATCTCCGCAACCAGCTCCTGGAAGGGCATGCGCACCCGGCCGAGCATCGCCTGGAAGAGGTCGGCCTTGTTGCGGAAGTGCCAGTAGACGGCACCGCGGGTCATGCCGGCGTGGCGGGCGATCTGTTCCAGGGAGGTACGGGCGACCCCCTTCTCGAGGAATACCTCCTCGGCGGCGTCGAGCAGTGCCTCGCGGGTGGCGGCGGCCTCGGCCTTGGTGCGTCGGGCCATGGAACGAGCCTCATGCGGGGAAAGATGTCAGTATTCTACCCGATCCCTTCGGGCATTTACATACAAGCATGTATGCCTGGCACCCTTATCGACGTCATGGTTCGCGAGAGCCCTCGCCATCGCCGCTCGCGGGGCGTATAAGGATTCGGTGAACGTCAGCTCAAGGAGCGCCCGATGGCCAGAGCCCCCTTCGATCTCGCCGGCGTCAGGATTGCCGCCGGTTCCTGGACCCAGATCGACGTGCCCGCCGCACGCCTGTATACCCATGCGCCGCTCTCCATTCCGGTGGAGGTGGTGCATGGCCGTCAGGCAGGGCCCACGCTGCTGGTATGCGGCGGCATCCACGGTGATGAGATCAACGGCGTGGAGATCGTGCGCCGTCTGCTGCGTTCGAAGCAGCTCCAGGGGCTGCGCGGGACACTGATCGCCGCCCCCATCGTCAATGTCTTCGGTTTCGTGCAGCACAGTCGCTACCTGCCCGACCGGCGCGATCTCAACCGCTGCTTCCCGGGCAGTGAGTCGGGCTCCCTGGGCGGGCGCATGGCGGCGCTGTTCCGCGAGGCGATCGTCGATCAGGCCACGCATATCATCGACCTGCACACCGGGGCGATCCACCGCACCAACCTGCCCCAGATCCGCGCCCAGTTGGTGGCGGGTGGCGAGACCGAACTCATGGCCAACGCCTTCGGGGCACCAGTGATTCTCAACGCCGAGCTGCGCGAGGGCAGCCTGCGTCACTACGCCCAGAATCGTGGCATCCCGGTGCTCACCTACGAGGCCGGTGAGGCGCTGCGCTTCGACGAATGGGCGATCACTCCCGGGGTGCGTGGGGTGATCAGGGTGATGCGGCGGCTGGGGATGCTGGCCGGCGAGCGGCGTCGCCGCGATCCGCCGGCCGCCGAGGTGGCCAATGGCTCGAGCTGGGCGCGGGCGCCCATCGACGGCATCCTGCGCCCCAAGGTGCGCCTGGGCGCCCGGGTGGCCAAGGGCGATGTGCTGGGCCGGGTGGCGGATCCCTTCGGCAACGCGGAAGGGGAGGTGCATGCCATGGCCGATGGTATCGTCATCGGCATGAGTCGCTTGCCGCTGGCCAACGAAGGCGAGGCGCTGTTCCATATCGCCCGCTTCGATGCCATCGAGGAGGCGGAGAGCGCCATCGAGGACTTCCACTCCAGCCTGGAGCCGCCGCCCGACCCCCTGTACTGAATCGTTTGATGCCTATCGTACTGAGTGGCATCAGGCTACGGCGGCGGCCTCGCGTTCGGCGACCAGGCCCAGGGCCTCGTCGAATACCGCCAGGCTCGCGCCCTCACGATGGGCGTTCTCGGAGAGGTGACGGCGGAACTTGCGTCCGCCCGGCTGGCCCTGGAAGAGGCCCAGCAGGTGGCGGGTGAGGTGGTTGAGCTTGGCGCCCTCTTCGAGTCGTCGGGCGATATAGGGGCGCAGGGCACGAGCCGCCTCATGGCGGCTCACTGCCGACCCCGGCTCTCCGTAGAGCGCCTCATCAACGCCGGCCAGCAGCCAGGGATTCTGGTAGGCCTCGCGGCCGACCATCACGCTGTCGACGTATTCGAGCTGCTCGCGGCAGGCATCGAGCGTCTTCAGTCCGCCGTTGATGCCGATATGCAGCTCGGGGCGGCTCGCCTTGAGGCGATGCACCCGGGGATAGTTGAGTGGCGGCACGTCGCGGTTCTCCTTGGGGGAGAGACCCTCCAGCCACGCCTTGCGCGCATGCACGATGAAGGTGTCGCAGCCGGCGTCGGCGACGATGTCGATGAAGCGCGAAAGATCCCTGTCCTCGTCCTGGTCGTCGATGCCGATGCGACACTTGACTGTGACCGGGATCGATACAGCCTCGCGCATGGCGCGCACGGCGGCGGCGACCTTCTCCGGGTGGCCCATCAGGCAGGCACCGATCAGGTTGTTCTGCACCCGATCGCTGGGACAGCCGACGTTGAGGTTGACCTCGTCATAGCCCCACGCCTCGGCGATGGCAGCGCACTCGGCCAGCTCGCCGGCATCGCTGCCGCCCAGCTGCAGGGCGATGGGGTGCTCCACCTCATCAAAGCCCAGGAAGCGCTCGCGAGGACTACCGTGCAGGATGGCCCCGGTGGTCACCATCTCGGTATAGAGCAGGGCGTGGCGCGTCAGGGTCCGGGCGAAGGCGCGGTAGTCGCGGGTCGTCCAATCCATCATGGGCGCCACGGAGAAGATACGGTCGAGCTGGGGCATCGGCATCACGGGTGTCGGTCGAGAAGGCGCATAGTTTATCAGTCCCCCGCGGTCAGGCCGAGGGGTGGACGACGCCAGTCCCCCGGGAGTGGTAGCCTGAGAGTTAATGACATAGTCGGAGATGGCAGATGGCAAGGGCTCGATGCGCGATACTTTCGTGGGCGTTGCTGGTAGGAATGGCGCTGGCGACGGCCGGGTGCGGTGGCGAGGGCGAGCCGCCGGCGAGCGAGCCAGCCGAGACGAGCTCCGCCGCCGAGACTCCTGAGCCGCAGGTTGCGCCCGAGCCCGAGGCACCCGAGGTGCCGCCCTTCGACCAGCCGGTGGCGATCGAGATTACCTCCCGACTGGGTAGTGATCGGCGTCTGACGGTGGAGGGCAGCACCAACCTGCCCGAGGCAACTCGCCTGCAGGTCATCGTGGAGAGGGAACTCAGCGGGGTGCGCTGGCGCGAGCGCGTGTCGGTGGAGGCTGGCGGTTTCGTGGCGGGTCCCTTCGGCCCCGGCAGCGGGCTGCCGGATGGTGGCTATCGCGTCACCGTCGATGTGCAGGAGAGCAGCGTTCAGCCACGTTCGGTGCGTGACCGCCTGGGCGAGGAGAACGAGCATCTCAGCGGTCCCCTGGTGGGGCAATCCCGGCATGGCCTGGGGCAGGTGGCGAGCTACAGCCAGCGTTTCCTGGTGGGCAGCGAGACGCGCCGTACCCACGATCAGGTGGAAGTGCTACGAGTCGAGTAGACACCCGTCCGAAGGGCGTCGCTAGCCGATCATGTCTGTAGCAGGCCGGGCTGCCAGCGTGCCAGCAGCTTGCCCAGCAGCAGGGTGTCGGAGGTGTAGCCCGAGGAGGTGTAGCCCGAGGAGGTGTCGGCGCCGGGGTGGGCGAAGCGCAGGGCGCCGTCCGTGGCCTGGGTGACGTGGCGTACCCGGTGCTCGCCCTCCTGCTGGATCAGGTAGAGGCCGGCGCGGCGGAAGATTTCGGTGGGCGCCACGGCGACCAGGTCGCCGGGGGCGAGATAGTCGAAGGGCTCGTCGGGGGCCGGCGTGACCAGGAAGCAGTCGCCCTCCCACTCGAGTTCGGGCACCAGTTCGAAGGGCAGGTCGATGCGACCGGCGTGGCGATCATGCCAGGGGGCCGGCGGGTGTCTCCGCAGATAGAGCGGCGCGGCGCGGTTACTGCTGTCACCCTCCAGCAGGCGGGAGAGCGGGCACTCCAGGGCACGGGCCAGGGAGACCAGGCGCTCGTGGCCGATCTGCTTGATAGCCCCGGACTCCCAGTAGGAGATGGTCACGTCCGAGACACCCACCCGGCGAGCGAGGGCGGCCTTGTTGAGCTTGGCTTCCTCGCGCAACGCCTTGATCCGCGGGCCTAGTTGGTGCATGTCTCCATCCTGTCGACTTTCGTGAGGTTGTTGTGATGACCCGAGATGATCTGCGATCACCTGGGCCTGTGCAATAGCGTGCGGCCAACGCTGCAACTGCGAAGGCTACCAGGCGACCGGCTCGCCGGCCCAGTCATAGAAGCTGTCACTCTCGGCGTATCGCCCGACGCCGATCACCCGCCCGGGGCGCACCAGCAGGGCGTCCACCACGGCAGCGACGATGCTGCCTCCGGCACCGGTAATCAGGGCGGTAAAGCCCTCGGGGAGTTGGCCGAGCATCACGCTCTCCTTCGCAGATGACCAGACATTGACCCCGGTCAGGCAGGATGATTCCCGGCCACGGCTGCCGAGGCGTCGGCAGGTGCGTATAATGCCGCCATCCATCCACCATCGGACCCGGGACACCGTAACGACATGACCGTACGCACGCGTATCGCGCCATCACCGACCGGCGACCCCCACGTCGGCACCGCCTACATCGCCCTGTTCAATCTGTGCTTCGCCCGCCAGCACGGCGGTCAGTTCATCCTGCGCATCGAAGATACCGACCGGGTGCGCTCCACCGCCGAATCGGAACAGATGATCCTCGACTCGCTGCGCTGGCTGGGCCTGGAGTGGGACGAGGGGCCCGACGTGGGCGGCCCCCATGGCCCCTACCGCCAGAGCGAACGCGGTGATATCTACGCGGAGTACGCCCGCCAGCTGATCGAGTCGGGCCACGCCTTCCGCTGCTACCGCACCAGCGAGGAGCTGGACGAGCTGCGCGAGGCACGCAAGGCCGCGGGCATGCACCTGGCGCTCAAGCCCGCCGACCTGGCTTTGCCCGCCGAGGAGCAGGCACGCCGCGAGAAAGAGGGGTGGCCGCATGTGGTGCGCATGCAGGTGCCGGCGAGCGGCACCTGTGTGGTCCAGGACATGCTGCGCGGCACCATCGAGGTGGACTGGGCCCAGGTGGATGCCCAGATCCTGCTCAAGTCCGACGGCATGCCCACCTACCACCTGGCCAATGTGGTGGATGACCACCTGATGGGCATCACCCATGTGCTGCGCGGCGAGGAGTGGATCAACTCCGCCCCCAAGCACCAGCTGCTCTACGAGTACTTCGACTGGGAGATGCCGCAGCTCTGCCATATGCCGCTGTTGCGCAACCCCGACAAGTCCAAGCTCTCAAAGCGCAAGAACCCGACCTCCATCAACTACTACCGGCGCATGGGCTACCTGCCCCAGGCGGTCACCAACTACCTGGGTCGCATGGGCTGGTCGATGCCGGATGAGCGCGAGAAGTTCAGCCTCGACGAGATGATGGCCCACTTCGATATCCAGCGGGTCTCGCTGGGTGGGCCGGTCTTCGACCTGGAGAAGCTGACCTGGCTCAACGGCCTCTATATCCGCGAGGAGCTGGACGACGAGGGTTTCCTCAAGGCGCTGATGGAGTGGGCCTTCAACGAGCCGTACGTCAGGGAGATCCTGCCCCAGGTGCGCCCACGCGTGGAGACCCTCTCCGAGGTGGTGCCGCTCGCGGGGCACTTCTTCTCCGGCCTGCCGCGCATCAGCGAGGAGAGCTTCGACGGTGTGAAGCTGGGCCGCGAGGACCTGCTCAAGCTGCTGCAGTTCCTGGTGTGGCGTTTCGAGACGCTACCCGCCTGGCACAAGGAGGCGCTGCTCGCCGAGGTCAAGGCGCTTGCGGCACACTTCGAGCTCAAGATGAAGGAGTTCCTGGCTCCGGTGTTCATTGCCGTGACCGGTTCGCCCTCCAGCACCTCGGTGATGGATGCCATGGCGATCCTCGGCTCGGACATGACCCGGGCACGGCTGCGCCACGCCATCGAGGTGCTGGGCGGTGTCTCCAAGAAGCAGGCCAAGCGCTTCGAGAAGGAATACAGGGAGCTCTGAAAAAGAGTTGACGAAGTCGGGGCGGATCAGTAACATACGCCTCGTCTTCACGGCACGTTGGGGCCTTAGCTCAGCTGGGAGAGCGCAACACTGGCAGTGTTGAGGTCAGCGGTTCGATCCCGCTAGGCTCCACCAATTCGTGCGCAGCGTGAAGGTCACGTCCCATTCGTCTAGTGGCCTAGGACACCGCCCTTTCACGGCGGGAACAGGGGTTCGAACCCCCTATGGGACGCCATCTTGATTCAAAAAGGGCACCCCCTTGTGGGTGCCCTTTTTGTTCCCCGGTGCTACCCCAAAGCGCCTGTTGCCAGCGTTGACATTTCTCACGTTATACCCCTCCCTGACGCCGATTTCGTGGCGATTTCCGCTTGACTTGTCCACTCGGCATGGTTCCGTGCGGCTGTCTGTGCATAGTTCGGCCGCAAAGGCCCGTGCTGCCTGGCTTTTAATTAAATCCCTTTAAAAACAACAGTTTATACGCGATCAAAAAATGATCAATCTAAGCTCAGGCCGCTGATCATGGCGATTGTGAGACCTTTTCGAGGGGTTTTGAACAGGGTTATCCACAGAATGTGTGGAAAACGCCGGGGCGGTGGAAAAACAACCTTGCGGCGGCCCTGAAGGCCGCCGCGGGAAAGGGTCAGTCGGGCTTCACGGCGCGCAGGCGACGCAGCAGCGAGGAGGTGTCCCAGCGACCGCCGCCCATCACCTGGACGTCGGCATAGAACTGGTCGACCAGGGCGGTTACCGGCAGGCGCGCCTGGAGTCGGCGTGCCTGTTCCAGGCAGATGCCGAGATCCTTGCGCATCCAGTCAACGGCGAAGCCGTGCTCATATTCGTCGGCGATCATGGTCCCGTGGCGGTTCTCCATCTGCCAGGAGCCGGCGGCCCCCTTGGAGATCACGTCCACTACCCGCTGGCGGTCGAGACCGGCCTGCTCGGCAAAGTGCAGCCCCTCGGCCAGCCCCTGGACCAGGCCGGCGATGCAGATCTGGTTGACCATCTTGGTGAGCTGGCCGCTGCCGGCGGGGCCCATCAGCGTCACCGCGCGACCGTAGTGGCCGAGCAGCGGCTCGATGCGGGCAAAATCGGCGTCATCGCCACCGCACATGATGGTCAGGGCGCCGTTCTCGGCGCCCTGCTGGCCGCCGGAGACCGGAGCGTCCACGAAGCCGATGCCGCGCTCGCGGCAAGCGGCATCCAGCTCCTCGGCGAGATCAGCGGAAGCCGTGGTGTGGTCCACCAGCAGGCTGCCCTCGGCCATGCCGGAGAGGGCGCCGTTCTCGCCGGTGGTGACCTCACGTACATCGTCGTCGTTGCCCACGCAGACCAGTACCAGGTCGGCACCGCTGGCGGCCTCGCACGGCGTTGCGTGGTGGCTGCCTCCGTGTTCCCCGGCCCAGGCCTCGGCCTTGGCCGGGGTGCGGTTGTAGACGCGCACGTCGAGGCCTGCGCGGGCGAGGTGGCCGGCCATGGGGTAGCCCATCACGCCCAGGCCGATAAAGGCGACGGTGGAGATCTTCTGGCTCATGGAGAATTCCTTGTTCTTCGGGTTGGGATAACGCAGAAAACCGCCCGAAGGCGGCTTTCTGTGATGGATCGCGATGCCTGCCAGCGACTTACTTGGCAGGATAGTCGCGCTGGTCGTGACCGGTATAGAGCTGGCGCGGGCGACCGATCTTGTAGCTGTCGCTGAGCATCTCGTGCCAGTGGGAGATCCAGCCGATGGTGCGCGACACCGCGAAGATCACGGTGAACATGTTGGTCGGGATGCCCATGGCCTTGAGGATGATGCCGGAGTAGAAGTCGACGTTGGGGTAGAGCTTGCGCTCGACGAAGTACTCGTCCTCCAGGGCGATCTGCTCCAGGCGCTTGGCGATCTTGAGTTGCGGGTCGTCGATGCCGAGCTCGGCCAGGACCTCATCGCAGGTCTCCTTCATCACCTTGGCGCGCGGGTCGAAGTTGCGATAGACGCGGTGGCCGAAGCCCATCAGCTTGAAGGGATCATCCTTGTCCTTGGCCTTGTCGATGAAGCGCTGGATGTTCTCCTCGGAGTCGTCACCGATCTCGTCGAGCATCTTGAGCACCGCCTCGTTGGCGCCGCCGTGGGCCGGGCCCCACAGGGCCGCGATGCCGGCACTGATGCAGGCGAACGGATTGGCGCCGGTGGAGCCCGCCAGGCGCACCGTGGAGGTGGAGGCGTTCTGCTCGTGGTCGGCATGCAACATGAAGATGCGGTCCATCGCCTTGGCGTAGACCGGGTTGATCTTGTACTCCTCGCACGGCGTGCTGAACATCATGTAGAGGAAGTTCTCTGCATAGTTCAGGTCGTTGCGCGGGTAGTTGAACGGCTGGCCCACATTGTACTTGTAGGACATCGCGGCGATGGTCGGCATCTTGGCGATCAGGCGGATCGCGCTGATGATGCGATCCTCCTCGACGTTGATGTCCATGTGGTCGTGATAGAAGGCGGCCAGGCCACCCACCACGCCGCACAGGATCGACATCGGATGGGCGTCGCGACGGAAGCCCTTGAAGAAGTTGTTGATCTGGTCGTGGACCATGGTGTGGTTGCTGACCCGCGACTCGAAGTCGGCGTATTGCTCATCGTTGGGCAGTTCGCCGAACAGCAGCAGGTAGCAGAGCTCGACGAAGTTCGACTCCTTCGCCAGCTGGTCGATGGGGTAGCCGCGATGCAGCAGGACGCCCTTGCCACCATCGATGTAGGTGATGGCCGACTGGCAGGAGGAGGTGGCCATGAAGCCGGGATCATAGGTGAACAAGCCCTCGGCGCCGAGTCCACGGACGTCGACGACGTCGGGGCCCAGGGAGCCCGAGTAGACGGGCAGTTCGATCGTCTTGTCCAGGCCGTCAACCGTCAGCGTCGCTTTCCTGTCAGCCATGAAAGGCCTCCTCTCGAGTTCGTGATTAGGGCGATAAGTCATTCATTCTTTGGCGTCTTCGCAGGGGGATGCCGGCGAAAAAGGTTCGCCCACTATAGAAGCGTCCCAGCGATTGTCAATTAGCCCATGGCGAGGTCTCTCATCTACTCTGATCGTCTTGTTGCATAGGACTTGCATAGGAAATGGTGCAAAGCACCATTACGCGGGGGCTGTCCGGCGGCTCACGCCGGCACAGCGGAGAAAAGGGAAGGGCGAGAGCTTTGTACCATGGTCTAGTCGGGGGCCGCCCGGTTTGTCATGGGGCGGGCGGGCCCCTATAATCCACCCCGCGCGACTGGCAGGTACAGCCGGTCTTGCCGCCCTCCGGCAACGGCCGATGCCTTCCCGAAACCACCGCCCGCCCGGCGCCTGTCCAGGCTTCCCAAAGCGGGCCATAGAGAGTGTGTAGAGAGCCGTGAATAGCAAACGACCCGTAAATCTGGATCTGTCCACGATACAGTTTCCGCTACCCGCCCTGACGTCGATCGCTCACCGCATCACCGGCGTCATCCTTTTCATTGGCCTGATCTTTGCCTTCTGGGCGTTGAGCACATCGCTCTCCTCCCCGGCAGGCTTTGTCGCGGTAAGCGATGCACTGGCCGGCAACTTCCTGGCCAAGCTGATCGCCTGGGGTCTGCTGTCTGCCCTGGCATTCCACTTTGTTGCCGGCATCAAGCACCTGCTGATGGACATGGATATCGGCGTGACCCTCGAGGGCGGCCACAAGAAGGCGCAGATCACCGTGGTGGTGAGCGCCGTACTGATCATTCTGGCGGGAGTCTGGGTATGGTAACCAACGTCACGAACCTCGGCCGCAGTGGCCTCTCCGACTGGCTGATCCAGCGGGTCTCGGCCATCATCCTGGCGCTCTATACGCTCTTCATCGTTCTCTACCTGCTGTTCAACCCGAATCTCGACTACGCGACCTGGAGCGGCCTGTTCGCCCAGACCTGGATGCGCATCTTCTCGCTGCTGGCCTTCGTCTCTCTGGCTGGCCACGCCTGGGTGGGGCTGTGGACCGTGACCACCGACTATCTCAAGCCGACCGCCATCCGCGTGACCGTTCAACTTCTTGTCATCCTGGCCATTTTTGCCTTCCTGGTCTGGGGCATTCAGATTCTGTGGGGAGCCTGATTCATGTCCAACATGCGTAGCCTGACCTTCGACGCCATCATCATCGGCGGTGGCGGTGCCGGCCTGCGGGCCGCCCTGGAACTCGCCAAGTCCGGCAAGAAGACCGCGGTACTCTCCAAGGTCTTCCCGACCCGCTCGCACACCGTGTCTGCCCAGGGTGGCATCACCTGTGCCATCGCCTCCGCCGATCCCAACGACGACTGGCGCTGGCACATGTACGACACCGTCAAGGGCGGCGACTATATCGCCGACCAGGACGCCGCCGAATACATGTGCTCCGAGGGTCCCAAGGCCGTCTTCGAACTCGAGCACATGGGCCTGCCGTTCTCGCGCTTCGACAACGGTCGCATCTACCAGCGTCCGTTCGGTGGCCAGTCCAAGGACTTCGGCGCCGGTGGCCAGGCGGCACGCACCTGTGCGGCGGCCGATCGTACCGGCCACGCCCTGCTGCACACGCTTTATCAGAACAACCTGAAGAACAACACTACCTTCCTCAACGAGTGGTATGCCGTCGATCTGGTCAAGAATGCCAATGGCGACGTGGTGGGTTGCATCGCCATGGATATCGAGACCGGCGAAGTGGTGCACGTCAAGTCCAAGGCGACCGTGCTGGCCACCGGTGGCTCCGGTCGTATCTACGCCTCCACCACCAATGCCCTGATCAACACCGGTGATGGCATCGGCATGGCGCTGCGTGCCGGCTTCCCGATGCAGGACATGGAGATGTGGCAGTTCCACCCCACCGGCATCTACGGTGCGGGCACCCTGGTCACCGAGGGTTGCCGTGGCGAGGGTGGCTACCTGGTCAACAAGGATGGCGAACGCTTCATGGAGCGTTATGCGCCCAACGCCAAGGACCTGGCCGGCCGCGACGTGGTCGCACGTTCCATGGTCATGGAGATCCTCGAGGGCCGTGGCTGCGGCAAGAACGGCGACCACGTCTACCTCAAGCTGGATCACCTGGGCGAGGAAGTCCTCGGCAAGCGTCTGCCCGGCATCGTCGAGCTCTCCAAGACCTTTGCCCACGTGGATCCGGCCAAGGAGCCGATCCCGGTGGTGCCGACCTGTCACTATATGATGGGTGGCGTGCCGACCAACGTGCACGGCCAGGCCATCATGCGTGGTGAAGATGGCAAGGATCAGATCGTCAACGGCCTGTTCGCCTGTGGCGAGGCGGCCTGTGTCTCGGTCCATGGCGCCAACCGCCTGGGCGGCAACTCGCTGCTCGACCTGGTGGTATTCGGCCGCGCGGCGGGCATGTTCATCGAAGGCGCGCTCAACGAGGGCATCGACTACCTCGACGCCTCCGAGTCCGACGTCGAGACCGCGATGAAGCGTATCACGCGCTGGAACGAGTCCGAGGGCGGCGAGACCGTGCCCGAGCTCAAGCGTGAACTGCAGGCCATCATGCAGAACTCCTTCGGCGTGTTCCGCGAAGAGGAGAACATGCAGAAGGGTGTCAAGCAGCTGGCCGAACTGCGTGGCCGCATTGCCAACGCCTACCTGCCCGACAAGAGCAACGCCTTCAACACTGCCCGCGTCGAGGCCCTCGAGCTCGACAACCTGATGGAGGTCGCCGAGGCCACCGCCATCGCTGCGCTGGAGCGCAAGGAGAGCCGTGGCGCCCACTCTCGCTACGACTACCCGGACCGTGATGACGTCAACTGGCTGAAGCACTCGCTCTACTTCCCGGCCGACAAGACGGTCGGCAAGCGCGATGTGAACTTCGCACCCAGGACCGTCGACACCTTCGAGCCGAAAGTCCGTACCTACTAATTCAGCAAATACGAGGGTGAGCCACGATGCTTCAGGTATCCATCTACCGCTACAATCCGGAGACCGACTCCGCGCCCTACATGCAGGAGTTCCAGGTCGACACCCAGGGCCGCGACGTCATGGTTCTCGACGTCCTGCACATGATGAAGGAGCAGGATAACGGCCTGGCCTATCGTCGCAGCTGCCGCGAGGGCGTGTGCGGCTCCGACGGCATGAACATGAACGGCAAGAACGGCCTGGCCTGCATTACCCCGCTCTCCGAGGTGGTCAAGGGCAACAAGCTGGTGCTGCGCCCGCTGCCGGGCCTGCCGGTAATCCGCGACCTGGTCGTCGACATGGGGCTGTTCTACCAGCAGTACGAGCGCATCCAGCCCTACCTGCAGAACGATGAGCCGGCGCCGGCCATCGAGCGCCTGCAGTCGCCGGAGGATCGCGACAAGCTCGACGGCCTCTACGAGTGCATCTTGTGCGCCTGCTGCTCCACCTCCTGCCCGTCGTTCTGGTGGAACCCGGACAAGTTCGTGGGGCCCGCGGGTCTGCTGCAGTCCTACCGCTTCTTGGTGGACTCCCGCGATACCGCCACTCGCGATCGTCTCTCCGAGCTGGAGGATCCGTTCAGCGTGTTCCGCTGCCGCGGCATCATGAACTGCGTGGCGGTGTGTCCCAAGGGGCTCAACCCCACCCGCGCGATCGGCAAGATCCGTGAGATGCTGCTGGCCGACGGCACCTGAGCCGATGGCACTTAAATCGTGTCCCGCGGCTTGTTATCATATGCCGCAGCTCATCGCCTGCGACCTTGGGTCGCGGGCGGTCGGGACATAGCGTTGGAAGCCGGTGCCCTGGGTGCCGGCTTCTGACCATGGAATTCAAGCTTTCCTGCCAGCGACGGCCGGAAGCGCCGGATACGCATAGGGCCCAGCCGGCAGGGCACCACCGATGTCGTGGCCGCGTTGCGGTGACGGCGATCACACCCCATCAGTGCAGGGTGACCGAGAGATGCAACAAGGCATAATGGAGTTGATGTGGCGCTCCTCACACGTCAGTGGCAGCAACGTCCATTACGTGGAAGCGCTCTACGAGCAGTACCTCGATGACCCCTCCGCCGTTCCCGACGAGTGGCGCCAGTATTTTGACCAGCTGCCGCGCCCCGACGACGGCCATTCCCACGATGTTCCCCTGGCCCCAGTCCGCGAACAGTTCCACCAGCTCGCCAAGCAGCGCCGTACGGCACTGGCTCCCGCCGCCGCCGATGGCGAGGAGAATCGCAAGCAGGTCAGGGTGCTGCAGCTGATCAACGCCTACCGCTTCCGCGGTCACCAGAAGGCCAATATCGATCCGCTGGGGCTGCGCAGCCAGCTGCCGATTCCCGACCTCGACCTCTCCTTCCATCAGCTCTCGAAGAGTGACCTCGATACCGAGTTCCAGACCGGTTCCTTCTTCCTGGGCATGGACAAGGCGCCGCTCAAGGAGATCGTCGACGCCCTGGAGCAGACTTACTGCCGCTCCATCGGTTGCGAGATCATGCATATCGTCGATACCGAGGAGAAGCGCTGGCTGCAGCAGCGCTTCGAGTCGGTGCGCAGCGCGCCCAAGTTCAGCAACGAGGTGCGCCAGCATGTGCTTGAGCGACTGACCGCCGCCGAGGGGCTGGAGAACTACCTGGCCTCCAAGTATCCCGGCACCAAGCGCTTCGGCCTGGAGGGGGGTGAGTCCTTCATTCCGATGATGGATGAGCTGATCCAGCGCGGTGGCGGCTACGGGGTCAAGGAAGTGGTGATCGGCATGGCCCACCGCGGGCGCCTCAACCTGCTGGTCAACATCCTTGGCAAGAACCCCGGCGACCTGATCGACGAGTTCGACGGCAAGAAGGTGATCGAGCGTGGCTCCGGTGACGTCAAGTACCACCAGGGCTTCAGCTCCAACGTGATGACGCCGGGGGGCGAGGTGCACCTGGCGCTGGCCTTCAACCCCTCCCATCTGGAGATCGTCTCCCCCGTGGTCGAGGGGTCGGTGCGTGCCCGCCAGGATCGCCGTGACGACAGCGATGGCACCAGAGTACTGCCGATCAACGTGCACGGCGACGCCGCCTTCGCCGGTCAGGGCGTGGTCATGGAGACATTCCAGATGTCCCAGACCCGTGCCTACAAGACCGGCGGTACGCTGCACATCGTCATCAACAACCAGGTCGGTTTCACCACCTCGCATCCCGAGGACTCGCGCTCCACCGAGTACTGCACCGATATCGCCAAGATGGTCCAGGCGCCGATCTTCCACGTCAACGGCGACGATCCGGACGCGGTGCTGCACGCTACCCAGGTGGCGCTCGACTACCGCCAGCAGTTCAAGAAGGACGTGGTGATCGACCTGGTCTGCTACCGCCGCCGCGGTCACAACGAGGCCGACGAGCCCAGCGGCACCCAGCCGATGATGTACCGCAAGATCAAGGATCACCCCTCCTCGCGGGCCGTCTACGCGCAGCGTCTGGTTGAGCAAGGCGTGCTCAGCGAGGACGAGGCCAAGGCAATGATCGAGACCTATCGCGAGGACCTGATGGCCGGCAACCATGTAGCCAATGCCCTGGTCCAGGAGCCCAACACCTCACTGTTCGTCGACTGGAAGCCCTACCTGGGACACGAGTGGACCGGCCACGCCGACACCTCGGTGCCGATGAAGAAGCTGCAGCGCCTGGCGGCGAAGATGTGCGAGATCCCCGACGGGATCGAGGTCCAGCGTCAGGTGGCCAAGATCTACGAGGATCGCCGCAAGATGCAGGCCGGCGGTCGGGCGCTCAACTGGGGCTTCGCCGAGACCCTGGCCTATGCCACCCTGCTCGACGAGGGGCATCCGGTACGCATCACCGGTCAGGACGTCGGTCGTGGCACCTTCTCCCACCGCCATGCGGTGGTGCACAACCAGAAGGACGGCAGCGCCTACGTGCCCCTGCAGCACATGGCCGATGGTCAGCCACGCTTTACCATCCACGACTCCTTCCTCTCCGAGGAGGCCGTGCTGGGTTTCGAGTATGGCTATGCCACCACAGCGCCCAACCATCTGGTGATCTGGGAGGCGCAGTTTGGCGACTTCTTCAACGGCGCCCAGGTGGTGGTCGACCAGTTCATCTCCTCTGGTGAGACCAAGTGGGGCCGGCTGTGTGGCCTGACCATGCTCCTGCCCCACGGCTACGAGGGGCAGGGCCCGGAGCACTCCTCCGCGCGCCTGGAGCGCTTCCTGCAGATGTGCGCCGAGCACAACATGCAGGTCTGCGTGCCCACCACCCCGGCGCAGATCTTCCATCTGTTGCGTCGCCAGGTGATCCGCAAGGTGCGCAAGCCGCTGGTGGTGATGTCTCCCAAGAGCCTGCTGCGCCACAAGGACGCCACCTCCAGCCTCGACCAGCTGGCCGAGGGCCGCTTCGAGATGGTGCTGTCCGACCAGGCCAACCTCGAGGCGGCCAAGGTGGAGCGCATCATCCTGTGTGCCGGCAAGGTCTACTACGATCTGGCGGCCTGGCGCGAGGAGAACGCCCGGGACGACGTGGCCATCCTGCGCGTCGAGCAGCTCTACCCCTTCCCCAAGGAGGAGCTCTTCGAGGCGATCCAGGACTACACCAACGTCACCGATATCGTCTGGTGCCAGGAGGAGCCGCTCAACCAAGGCGCCTGGTATCCGAGCCAGCACCACATGCGTGCCGTGGCTGACATGCTCAAGGACGGCCTGGGAGGCAAGCTCAAGTTTGCCGGTCGCCCGGCATCGGCGGCACCCGCGGCGGGCTACATGTCCGTGCATACCGAACAGCAGCGCCAGCTGGTGGAAGACGCCTTCAATCTGTAAGGCGCCCACCGGGACGAGAGAGAACAGACAAGGGATACGACATGGCTACCGATATCAAGGCACCCACCTTTCCGGAATCCGTCGCCGAGGGCAGCGTAGCGGCCTGGCACAAGAAGCCCGGCGACAGCGTCGAGCGTGACGAGCTGATCGTCGAGATCGAGACCGACAAGGTGGTGCTCGAGGTCGTGGCCCCCGAGGCCGGCACCCTCAACGAGGTGCTGGTGGAAGAGGGCGACACCGTGGAGTCCGAGCAGGTGCTGGGACGGATCGGCGAAGGCAAGGCCGGGGGCGGCGACAAGCCGGCGGCCAACAAGGCCGATGCCAAGTCCGCCAAGCAGGACGATGCCAAGGCCGAGAAGCCCGCCGCGAGTGGCGGCCAGCAGCATGAGGTCAAGGCGCCGACCTTCCCCGAATCCATTCAGGAAGGCACCGTAGCCAGCTGGAACAAGCAGGTCGGCGAGGCGGTCAAGCGCGATGAGGTGCTGGCCGAGATCGAGACCGACAAGGTGGTTCTCGAGGTGGTCGCCCCCGCCGACGGTGCGCTCACCGAGATCAAGGCCGAGGAAGGCAGCCAGGTCACCTCCGAGCAGGTGCTGGCGATCTTTGCCGAGGGTGCCGGCGGCGAGGCCGGTACCGCCGCCGACGCCGAACCGGCGGCCTCGGCCGATGACGGCGCCAGCGACGAGAAGGTGGGCGACAAGATCCTCGCGCCGGCCGCGCGCAAGCTGGTCGCCGAGCACGACCTCGATGTCAGCAAGATCGAGGGCACCGGCAAGGGCGGGCGCATCCTCAAGGAGGACGTGCAGCGCGCCGTGAAGGAGGGCTCGGCCAGCAAGTCCGCCAAGGCTTCCGGTGGTGGTGCCGCCAAGGCCGCCGCCGCGGCTCCCGCCGTCGAGGGCGAGCGCCCCGAGAAGCGCGTGCCGATGAGCCGCCTGCGCCAGACCATCGCCAAGCGCCTGGTCCAGGCCCAGCAGACCGCCGCCATGCTGACCACCTACAACGAGGTGGACATGGGCGCCGTCATGGACCTGCGCGCCCAGTACAAGGACACCTTCGTCAAGACCCACGACGTCAAGCTCGGTTTCATGGGCTTCTTCGTCAAGGCGGCCAGTGAGGCGCTCAAGCGCTTCCCGGACGTCAACGCCTCCATCGACGGCACCGATATCGTCTATCACGGCTATCAGGACATCGGCGTGGCGGTCTCCACCGACCGCGGCCTGGTGGTGCCGGTGCTGCGCGATACCGACAGCATGAAGATCGCCGATGTCGAGAAGGGGATCGTCGACTTCGGCAAGCGGGCCCGTGACGGCAAGCTCGGCATCGACGAGATGCAGGGCGGTACCTTCACCATCACCAACGGCGGCATCTTCGGTTCGTTGATGTCCACGCCGATCATTAACCCGCCGCAGACCGCCATCCTGGGCATGCACAAGATCCAGGAGCGCCCCATGGCGGTGAACGGCAAGGTCGAGATCCGCCCGATGATGTACCTGGCGGTCTCCTATGACCACCGCATGATCGACGGCAAGGACGCGGTGCAGTTCCTGGTTACCATCAAGGAGCTGCTGGAAGATCCGGCGCGCCTGCTGCTGGACATCTGAGCGGCAAGAGCCGCCGGTTGACCCCGGCGGCGCCTGAATCCAAGACATGCAACAGGAGCCAACATGGCCGACAAGTATGATGTGATCGTGATCGGTGCGGGCCCCGGTGGTTACGTGGCCGCCATTCGCGCCGCCCAGATGGGTCTCAAGACCGCCTGTGTCGAGAAGTGGATCGGCAAGGAAGGCAAGGTGGTCTTCGGCGGTACCTGCCTGAACGTAGGCTGCATCCCCTCCAAGGCACTGCTCGAGGCTTCCCACAAGTTCGTCGAGGCCAAGCATGACTTCGATGACATGGGCATCCAGGCCGGCGACGTCCAGATGGACGTCAAGAAGATGATCGCCCGCAAGGACAAGATCGTGAAGAACCTCACCGGTGGCATCGCCGGCCTGTTCAAGGCCAATGGCGTCACCGGCATCGAGGGCACCGGCAAGGTGACCGGCAGCAAGCAGGTCGAGGTCACCGACCAGGACGGCAAGGCCACCACCCTTGAAGCGGACAATATCATCATCGCCGCCGGCTCCGTGCCGGTGGAGATCCCGCCGACCCCGCTCACCGACGACATTATCGTCGATTCCACCGGTGCCCTGGAATTCACCGAGACGCCCAAGCGCCTGGGCGTGATCGGCGCCGGCGTGATCGGTCTGGAGCTGGGCAGCGTATGGAACCGCCTGGGTTCCGAGGTCACCGTGCTCGAGGCCATGGACAGCTTCCTGCCGATGGTGGACGGCGCCATCGCCAAGGAGACCCAGAAACTGCTCAAGAAGCAGGGTCTGGACATCAAGCTGGGCGCTCGCGTCACCGGCTCCGAGGTCAAGGACGGCGAAGTCATCGTCAAGTACAGCGACGGTGACAACGACCAGGAGATGACCTTCGACAAGCTGATCGTCTGTGTCGGTCGCAAGCCCTACACCCAGGGTGTGGTCGCCGAGGGTGTGGGCGTGGAGACTGACGAGCGCGGCTTCATCCAGGTCGACGACCAGTGCCGTACCAGCGTGCCGAGCGTCTATGCCATCGGCGACTGCGTGCGCGGCCCGATGCTGGCCCACAAGGCCTCGGAAGAGGGCGTGATGGTCGCCGATATCATCGCCGGCCACAAGGCGGAGATGAACTACGACGCCATCCCCAACGTGATCTACACCTTCCCCGAGGTGGCCTGGGTGGGCATGACAGAACAGGATGCCAAGGCCAAGGGCATCGAGGTCAAGACCGGGTCCTTCCCCTTCGCGGCCAGCGGTCGTGCCATGGCCAACAACGCCACCGAGGGCCAGGCCAAGATCATCGCCGACGCCGAGACCGATCGCGTGCTGGGCATGCATATCGTCGGCCAGCACGCCGGCGAGATGATCGCCCAGGGTGTCATCGCCCTGGAGTTTGGCTCCAGTGCCGAGGATCTGGCGCTGACCTGCTATGCCCACCCGACCATGTCGGAGGCGGTGCATGAGGCGGCGCTGGCCGTGGAAGGCCATGCCATCCACATGGCCAATCGCAAGAAGAAGAAGTAAGGACAACAAGCGCCGCCCATCGGGCGGCGTGCCCTTCCGGCCATGCATCGGAGGGGACGGTGGCGCCCCTTGAGTCAGTCCCTTGAGGTTGAGCAGGGGCGCCGTTCGAGTCACATGCAACCAATGGCATGAATCGATGAACCTTCACGAGTATCAGGGCAAACAGCTGTTTGCCGACTATGGTCTGCCGGTGTCCAAGGGTTTCGCCGTGGACACTCCCGAGGAAGCCGCGGAAGCCTGCAAGAAGATCGGCGGCGACATGTGGGTCGTCAAGGCCCAGGTCCACGCCGGCGGTCGCGGCAAGGCGGGCGGCGTCAAGCTGATCAAAAGCCCGGATGAGGCCAAGGCCTTCGCCGAGCAGTGGCTGGGCAAGAACCTGGTCACCTTCCAGACTGACGAGCACGGTCAGCCGGTCGCCAAGATCCTGGTCGAGACCTGCACCGACATCGCCGACGAGCTCTACCTGGGCGCCGTGGTCGACCGTGGCACGCGCCGCGTAGTCTTCATGGCCTCCACCGAAGGCGGTGTCGAGATCGAGAAGGTCGCCGAGGAGACGCCCGAGAAGATCCTCAAGGCCGAGATCGACCCGCTGGTGGGCGCACAGCCCTACCAGGCGCGCGAGCTGGCCTTCGCCCTGGGCCTCAAGGGCGACCAGATCAAGCAGTTCACCAAGATCTTCCTGGGCCTCTCCAAGCTGTTCCACGACAAGGACCTGGCGCTGCTCGAGATCAACCCGCTGGTGATCACCGACGAAGGCAACCTCCACTGCCTCGACGCCAAGATCGGCCTGGACGGCAACGCCCTCTATCGTCATCCGGACCTGCAGGCGATGCGCGACCCCTCCCAGGAGGACGAGCGCGAGGCCGAGGCGGCGGCGTGGGAGCTCAACTACGTGGCCCTCGACGGCAACATCGGTTGCATGGTCAACGGTGCCGGCCTGGCCATGGGTACCATGGACATCGTCAACCTGCATGGCGGCAAGCCGGCCAACTTCCTTGACGTCGGCGGCGGCGCCACCAAGGAGCGCGTGGCAGAGGCGTTCAAGCTGATCCTCTCCGACGACAACGTCAAGGCGGTACTGGTTAACATCTTCGGCGGTATCGTGCGCTGCGACATGATCGCCGAGGGCATCATCGGTGCCGTCGAGCAGGTCGGTGTCAACGTGCCGGTCGTGGTGCGCCTGGAAGGCACCAACGCCGAGCTGGGCGCCGAGAAGCTGGCATCCAGCGGACTCAACATCATCGCTGCCGAGAGCCTCACCGATGCGGCTCAACAGGTAGTCAAGGCAGCGGAGGGCAAGTAATGAGCATCCTGATCGACAAGAACACCAAGGTCATCTGCCAGGGCTTCACTGGCGGCCAGGGGACCTTCCACTCCGAACAGGCGATCGCCTACGGCACCCAGATGGTCGGCGGTGTGACCCCGGGCAAGGGCGGCCAGGAGCACCTCGGCCTGCCGGTGTTCAACACCGTCAAGGAAGCCGTGGAGAAGACCGGCGCCGAGGCTAGCGTGATCTACGTGCCGGCCCCGTTCTGCAAGGACTCCATCCTCGAGGCCGCCAACGCCGGCATCAAGCTGATCGTGTGCATCACCGAGGGCATCCCGACCCTCGACATGCTCGACGTCAAGGTCAAGTGTGACGAGCTGGGCGTGCGCCTGATCGGCCCCAACTGCCCGGGCGTGATCACTCCCGGCGAGACCAAGATCGGCATCATGCCGGGCCACATCCACAAGCCCGGCAAGGTCGGTATCGTGTCGCGCTCCGGCACCCTGACCTACGAGGCGGTCAAGCAGACCACCGATCACGGCTTCGGCCAGTCCACCTGTGTGGGGATCGGCGGTGACCCGATCCCGGGCTCCAACTTCATCGACATCCTCGAGATGTTCGAGAAGGACCCGGCCACCGAGGCGATCGTGATGATCGGCGAGATCGGCGGTACCGCCGAGGAAGAGGCGGCGGCCTACATCAAGGCCAATGTCTCCAAGCCGGTGGTCTCCTACATCGCCGGCGTCACCGCTCCGGCGGGCAAGCGCATGGGCCACGCCGGTGCGATCATCGCCGGCGGCAAGGGCACCGCAGACGACAAGTTTGCCGCCCTCGAGGAGGCCGGCGTCAAGACCGTGCGCTCCCTGGCCGAGATCGGTAGCGCTCTGAAGGAAGTGACCGGCTGGTAAGCCGAGAGCTCCTCCAGCGATGTCGAAAGGGCGCCTACGGGCGCCCTTTCTCGATTCATGCCACCGTGCGGGAGATCGACGGAGGCAGGAGGTGCGCATGAGACGATTCGTGTGGATGCTGGTGGCTGGTGCGCTGCTGCTCGCCGGCTGTAGCGAGACCCCCACCGGGCGCTCGCGCCTGGCGCTGGTGCCCGAGGGCATGCTGGCAGAGATGGGCGAGCAGAGCTTCCAGGAGATGCGTCGCCGGCGGCCCGAGGTGACCGGCACCCCGGCCAACGCCCTGGTGCAGTGCGTCACCCGCGAGGTGGCCGCCGCCGCGGGCGTGGTCTATTCCGGTGTCACCCTGCCCGATGCCTGGGAGGTGGTGCTGTTCGAGGACCCCGTCCCCAACGCCTTCGCGTTGCCCGGCGGGCGCATCGGCGTGCACAGCGGGCTGCTGCGGGTCGCCGAGTCCCCCGCCCAACTGGCGGCAGTGATCGGCCATGAGGTGGCCCATGTGCTGGCCGAGCACGGCAACGAGCGTCTCACCCAGCAGCTCGGCATCCGCGCGGTGCTGCTGGTGGTGGGGCTGTTCAGCGAGGGCGACCTGGCGGGCGAACCCCTGATGCGGGCGCTGGGTCTGGGCGCGCACCTGGGCATCGCCTTGCCGTTCAGCCGCGCCCACGAGGAGGAGGCCGATGCCATGGGTCTCGCCATCATGGCCGAGGCGGGCTTCGATCCCCGCGAGAGTACCGCGCTATGGCGCAACATGGCCGCCGCCGGCGGTGGCCAGCCGCCGGAATTCCTCTCCACTCACCCGGCCCATGACTCCCGCATCCAGGGCCTCGAGGCCGCCATGGACGCGGCCCTGGCGCGCTACCGCGATGCCGACCCCGCCCGCTGCGGTTGAGGAGGCGAGCGGCCGGTGAGCCGTGCGCCGTTTTCATCGCGATAGCACCTTCGAGCGCCCCCCTGGGAGGGAGGCAATCAGCCAGCCGGCGAACGCACCAGCCAGCGGGCGGTCTGGACCAGGAAGAAGGGGGCACCGGCAGCCAGATAGAGATGGTAGGAGACCAGGCGCCACACCAGCACGGCGGCGGCGGCCTGCTCGGCTCCCAGCATCGGCAGCAGCAGCCCGCCGACGCCGAGCTCGGCCGCCCCGGCGCCACCGGGCAGGAAACTGAACTGGCTCGCCGCCATGGCCAGCATCTGGGTCAGGAAGGTCCACAGCCAGTCGATGCTGCCGCCGGCGCCGATCACCGCCAGGTAGAGCAGGCTGTAGCGCAGCAGCCAGTGTGCCGTGGTCAGCACCAGCACCGCCAGCAGCGTGGTGGTGGGCAGCGCCAGGGTGGCCCTCAGCGCCTGCCGGCACCTGAGCAGGCGGCGGGCCAGCCAGCGACGACGATAGCCGCTCAGCCAGCGAGGTCGCGGTGTCGCGGGGGAGCGCAGCAGGCGTGGCAGGCAGCCCAGCGCCAGGCTAGCGCCGATCGCCACCAGGGCCAGCGCGACCAGGGCCACCTGGATCAGCGACTGATGGGGCCAGGAGGTCTCGGCCAGCAGGGAGTAGGCCACCACGCCCGACAGCATGCACAGGAAGAACAGCAGGTCACAGCCCTGGTCGAGCAGGAAGACCGCGGCCCCCCTGGAGGCCGGCAAGCCGCGCCGGGCCAGCAGCACCAGCAGGGTAGCCGGGCCGCCGCTGCCGCCCGGGGTGGCGCACAGGGCGAACTTGGAGGCCAGCTCGATGCCCAGGGCGCCGCGCTGGCCAAGCCTTCCGGCCCGACCGTCCAGCATCAGGCGCAGCCGGGCGGCATTGAGGTTCCAGCACAGGAAGGCCGCCAGCAGCATCAGGGCCAGAAGGCCCGGCGGGAAATGCTTGACCGCCGCCAGGCCATCGGCCCCGCCCAGCCAGGCGGTGACCAGCAGGGGGGCGAGCAGCGCCAGCACGATCAGTACTCCGTGCCATGGCCGCCAGCGTGGCAGCTGTCGGCGTGGATCAGCCATTCCGGGAGATCGCCTGGTGCGGGTTGCCGTGGCGCAACTGGCGATAGTGGCCCAGCAGGTCATCGATGACCCGCTCCCAGTCGAAGTGGCGTTCGACGTGACGGCGGGCGTGGCGGCCCATGGCCTGTGGGTCGTTGAGGAACAGTTCGCGGGTCGCCCGCGCCATGTCGTCGGGATCACGGGGGCGGCAGAGGATGCCGGCGCCCAGAGGCACATACTCCTTGAGGGCACCGGCGCGTGCCGCCACAACCGGTAGCTCGCTGGCCATGGCCTCCTGGGCCACCAGGCCAAAGGTCTCGCGGGTGCCGGCGTGCAGCATGGCATCGGCGCTGGCCAGGGCCGTGGCGACCTCTCCTGGCGGGCAGTAGCGAGGCACCACGCTGACATTGGCGGGGACCCGATCAGGCATCCCCGGGCCCATCAGCAGCAGGTGGTAGTCGGCTCCCAGCCGCCCCATCGCCGCCAGCAGTACATCGACGTGCTTCTCCGGTGAATGACGTCCGGCGAAGACCAGCAGCCGCTGGTGATCGCCGAGCCCCAGGCGTCGGCGCAGTTCATGATCGCGATGGCGGGGGTGGAAGGTCTCCAGGTCGACTCCCAGGGGCTGAACCCGCAGCTTGCTCACGCCCCAGTCGGCCAGGCGTTCGGCCATGGCGGTGCACGGCGCCAGGACGCTGTCGAACTGGCCATAGAGCCGGCCCACGTAGCGCTGCAGGCGCAGACGCACGCCGCGTCCCAGGCGGTCACCCATCAACCGCGGCAGGTCGGAATGGAAGAAGCCCACCGTGGGCACGCCCAGCGCCTGGCCCGCCTCCAGCGCGGCCCAGGCGGTCACGTAGGGGTCGCCGGCCTCGATGAGGTCCGGCGCCATGCCGATCAGGGTCTCGCGCCAGGGCGCGCGGCGCAGCGGAAAGCGATAGCCCTGGCCCAGCGGAATGCGCGGGGCGGGGAGGGTATGCACTCCACCCAGCGAGCCGCGCTCCGCACCGGGGACCAGCAGGCTGGTACGCAGGTCGGAGTGGCGGGCCAGGAGGCGATGCTTGGCCTGGAGGTAGGTGCGAACGCCGCCGCTGGCGGGGGCGTGGAACATGGTGACATCGACGAGGTGCACATGGCCTCCTGACGGGTGGGGTTACCGTCAGGCTAGGGGCAGTATGCGACACTTCGAAGACAGCGGCGGGGTGGCCGGCCCTAACGCACCACGGCGGCCCGGGGGCCGCCGTGGTGCTGGCGTTGGCAAGTATTCCCGGGATGGCCCGGGATGCGCGGTTCAGTCGGTCGGGCGGGCCACCAGGGAGCGGGTCTCCTCGCGGGCCTCGACCAGCGCCACGCGGAGATGATCCCCCAGCTTGTAGCGCTCCTCGCTCTCCACCTGGATGCGCCCCTCCTTGTCGTCGATGGCCACCTTGTTGCGCTCGCTGTGCATCATCGGCGCGGGCACGAAGGCGGTGGCGCCATTGGCGGTCAGGCGCACGCGCATGCCGCCGCGATTGACCTGGATGACCTCGGCGTCGAAGGTCTCCTGGGCCTCGGCCGCGGGGCTCAGGTAGCGCACGTAGAGCCAGTCCTTGACGTCGCGCTCGGCCATGCGGTTCAGCCGGCGACGCTCGGTGAGCTGCTCGGTGAGCTCGAGGCTCGCCTCGGCCGGGGCCTGCTCGCCCTTGAGGACCCGCTTGATCAGGCGATGGTTGACCATGTCGCCATACTTGCGGATCGGTGAGGTCCAGGTGGCGTAGGCCGGCAGCCCCAGGCCAAAGTGCGGGCCGGGCTTCGCCGACATGCTGGTGAAGCCCTGGAAGCGGCGCAGGCGGGCGTCGAGCCAGGCATCGTCGCGCCCCTCGAGCTCGCGCTTGAGCTCCTTGTAGCGGGAGAGCTCGGTGAGCGCCTCGCGCTCCACCTCGATCTCCTGGCTGGCCAGGAACTCCTGGGCGGCCTCGGCCTTGTCGTCCTCGAAGGCGCGGTGCACGTTGAAGATGCCGTGGCCCACATGCTCCGCCAGCAGGTGGGCGCAGCAGGCATTGGCGGCGATCATCGACTCCTCGATCATGCGGTTGGCGATGCGCCGCTCCTCGGTGCGGATATCCAGCACGTTGCCGGCCGCATCCAGGTCGAAGACGAAGTCGGGACGGTCCTTGAATACCAAGGCATGCTCGGCGCGCCAGGCGGCACGGGCCTCGGTGAGGTCGCGCAGTGCCTTGAGCTGCTCGCCGATCTCCGCCGCCGGTGCCCAGTCACCCTGGCCCTCGAGCCAGTCGGAGACGTGGTCGTAGACCAGCTTGGCGTGGGAGGTGGCGGTGGCGGCGAAGAAGCGATAGTCGCCCAGGCTGCCATCGGCATGCACGGTCAGCGTGCAGGCCAGCACCGGGCGCTCCTTGCCCTCCCACAGCGAGCAGAGGTCGTCGGCCAGCTGCTCGGGCAGCATGGTGACGTTCTGCCCCGGCAGGTAGACGGTGAAGGCGCGGGTGCGGGCCTCGAGGTCGGCGGCGTGGCCCTCCTCGACATAGGCGGTGGGGTCGGCGATGGCCACGCTGAGGTCCCAGCCGCCATCCGTGCGGGGCACGATGCGCAGGGCATCGTCCATGTCGCGGGTCTTCTCGCCATCGATGGTGAAGAAAGGCTCGGCATTCAGGTCTTCACGCACCAGGCCCTCATCGCGCATTGGCCAGTCGTCACCGGCATCCGGGCACTCCTGCTCCAGCGCGTGGCGGGCCAGGGTCACCCGCCACGGCACCGCGGGGTCGTCGGCCTTGGCCACCAGCTCATCGATCTGGGTGAAGAAGCCACGATCGTCGGCCTTGAGGGGGTGACGCACCAGGCGGGCGACGACCCAGTCGGCGTCACCGATGGTGTCTTCATCGAGGCTGCGCTTGATGCGTGCCTTGAGGACATTCTTGATCGAGGGGTGGTCCGGCACCACGGCCAGACGGCCCTCGCGCTTCTGGACCCGGGCGATGAAGCGGTCGAGGCCCTGTTCGATCAGGGTGTCGGGCTCGACACTCTTCTTGTCGCCCTCCTCATGCAGCACCGCCGCGACGCGATCGCCGTGCAGTACCTGCTTCATGGCGGGGGGCGGCACAAAGTAGGAGTCGCCCTCGTCGGTCTCGAGGAAGCCGAAGCCCTTCTCGGTGGCCTTGATCACGCCCTCGACACGAGGGGTGGTGGAGCGAATCTGTTGCTTGAGTTGGGCAAGCAGGGCGTTGTTCTGCAGCATGATCACGAACGTGTGGCGGGGGGTAGGCTGGCCACTATACGGATTCCCGTGCGCCGCGCCAAACCTAGCGTCGGGGGGATACCGCGAATCAGTGGCTTGGCGCGAGGCCAGGGCTGCGGAACGCATGACGGCGCCTGTTGGCGCCGTCGCAAGTCACTCGGGGAAGCGGGATCAGCGTACCGTGATCACCGTGCACTCGGCGGTGTGTGCCACCTTGTGAGAGACGCTGCCGACCACGAAGCCCTTGAGGTCGCTGAGGCCGCGGCTGCCCATGACGATGGCATCGACGCCGCGCTTGCGCGATTCGCTTAGGATGGCGCGGGCCGGGTCGCCCTGGGCGATCACCGTCTCGATCTTGGTCGCGCCCTGCTCGCGGGCCGCCTCGGCGGCGCGGCTGATCACCTGCTTGCCGGCTTCCTCACGCTCCTCGCGGGAGGCCTCGATGGCGATGGCGCCGATGCCCCAGACCAGGGTGGTCTCGTGGGAGAGCTCCTCGGGGATATGCAGCAGGTGCAGGAGGCTACCCTCCTGGCGGGCCAGCTGGCAGGCCACGGCGAGGGCCTTCTGGGCGTGCTCGGAGCCGTCGACGGGAACCAGGATGGAGGTATACATGGAGAGACTCCTTGTCGGTGGGGGGCTATCTCGAGCCTAGCGGTTTTCCCCGCCGGGGTCATCTGCCATGCCGCCCGGCAGGCGCAACCTTGACCTGCATCACGGCTGCTGGCGTTCGCCGTCTGCCTCGAGGCGGCGCAGCTGCTGCCACAGCTCCCGGCGCAGGTCGGCCAGGCGCGGGGCCTGGTCCGCGCGGAAGGGCAGCGGGCGGGTCAGGCGCTGGGTGCGCAGCCCCAGCCGGGCGCTGGTCAGGCCGATACCCAGGCCCTGGGCGGCCCGGGTGGAGAGGCGTCCGGCGAGGTTCATCGAGAGCATCTCCATGCCGGCGTCGCCGGCCATCTCGGTGGCCCCGGCGAAGGCCATCTGGCGCAGTACCTCGCGCAGCAGGCGCAGTCGCGCCGCATAACCCAGTTCCAGGCCATAGAGCCGGCACAGGCGGTCGACCATGGCCAGGCTGCGCCAGGCCACCAGCGCCATGTCGACCAGGGTAAGCGGGCTCACCGCCACCATCACCGCGGTCTCGCCGGACATCCGCGACACCAGGCGGCGAGCCGCTCGATCTCTGGGGGCCAGCAGGTGATGGTCGAGCAGGGTATGGAGCTCGGCTCCGCCGTGATGAGGCTGTCTCGCGGCCAGGAAGGCCTGCCAGTGAGGGTGGTCAGTCTCAAGGTCCAGGGCACGACGCAGGGCCTCGGCGGTGGCATCGGCCTCGCGGCGGGAGGCCGCGGAGAGATCGCCCAGTCGCTCGCGCAGCCGATCGTGGCGACGCAGCTTGCGCAGGCGCCACAGCTCGCGGCCGAGGGCGCCTCCGCCCAGTGCCAGGGCGAGCAGCAGCAGCAGGCTCCAGGCGCCGGCCAGCCAGTCACCGCCCAGGCCGGCGGCGTAGAGGGTGGTGCCGGCCTCGACCGCGCCCAGCCCGAGGCTACCGCCCAGCAGCATGAGCAGCCCCCAGCGGCGTCGGCGTGGCCGGCCCAGGCTGGCCGCAAGCGCTGACTCGGCCGGCTCCTCGCTCGGTTTCAGCGTCTGGCTCGGCAGGTCGGGAGCGAAGGCCCGGGGTGGGCGCGGGTCGGCTGCCGTGGAGGCCGGGGCCGGCTCCTCGGGGGTGAAGTGCCGACCGGGGCGGGGGTCGCGGGGCGTGCTCACGTCAGCTTGTCTCCGATCAGCCAGTCGAGGGCGGCATCCATGCGGATATGGGGCAGGGCCCCGCTCTCCAGGGGGAGCGGGCGGAAAGCCGGGAAGTCGAAGCCCTGGCGGGCCCAGAAGGCGTCGTCGGGGAGCCGTTCCGGCACCTCGCCGGGATACATCAGCAGCGGCTCGCCATCGAGGCCGGTGCCGCGCAGTGCCGGCATGCGCCGCCCCTGGGTCTCGACCTCGCGTGATTCGCTTGAACGGATCGCCGCCAGCGACAGGGCGCGCACCGGGACATCGGCATAGCGCAGGTCCTTGAGCGGCTCGGCGAGCAGCGCCTCGAGTAGTGCCACCAGGCGAGGATGCTGCTCGGGGGTCACATGGTCGGCCTTGGTGGCGGCGATGGCCAGGCGGTCGATGCGCGGGGCGAACAGCCGTGAGAGCAGGCTGCGCTGACCGTAATCGAAGCTCTGCATCAGGTTGGCGAGCGCCCGGGAGAGGTCCTGGAAGCGTTCGGGCCCGGCGTTCAGCGCCCCCAGCAGGTCCACCAGCACGATCTGGCGATCGAAGCGTCGGAAGTGGTCGCGGTAGAAGGGACGCACGATATGCTGCTGGTAGTAGCGGAAGCGTCGCGCCAGGGTGGCGTAGTTGCTCGAATCGGGCAGGGCGGCCAGCGTCTCGGGATCCGCCTCGGCGACACCGGGCAGCGGGAAGAACTGCAGCACCGGCGCACCCGAGAGGTCTCCCGGCAGCAGGAAGCGGCCCGGCTGCAGGTCCGCAAAGCCCGCCTCCCGGGCGCCGCGCAACCCCGCGGCGAAGTGGTCGGCGACCTCGGCCAGCTGTGCCTCGTCGGCCTCGGCGGCGGGGTCGAGCCTGGCTGCCGCGGCCTGCCAGGCGCTGAAGTGGGATGCCCGCTGTCGTCCCTCCAGGGCACGCTGGCGCGCACACCAGCCGGGGTAGTCGAGCCCCAGCAGCGGCAGGTCGAGCAACCACTCACCCGGGTAGTCGAAGAGGTCCAGAGTCAGCTGACGGGAATCACCACCGAGCAGGCCGCGCCGTGCCGGGCGATAGCGGATCGCCAGGCGCAGCTCGCTGATGCCGCGGGTGGGCTCCGGCCAGCGCGGCGGTGTTGCCGACAGCGCCGCCATGGCCTGGTCATAGGGAAAGCGCGGCACGCCGAGGTCCTGCTGGTTGACGCGACGGGCTCCCAGCAGACGACCCTCCCTGGCGGCGGGCAGCAGGTCCAGATGCGCCTCCAGGCCGGCATGGCGCAGCTGGTTGACCAGGGAGGTAAGGAAGGCGGTCTTGCCCGAGCGGGAGAGGCCGGTGACGGCCAGGCGCAGCTGACGGTCGCGGCCGCGCTCGAGCAGATCCTGGAGTTCACGGGCGAGGGGCTGGCGCATGCTGTGGGCTCCGTCAGCCGGTGATGAGGCCGTAGAGGGTCGGTGAGGCGGCCAGCAGGAATCCTGCGCCAGCTATCACCCGCCCCGGCCAGAGATGGCGAGTGGTATGGGCCAGGGTCAGGCCGCCGAGGCAGACCAGCATGCCGAGGATATTCAAGACGTAGGTGATCATCGACCAGATGGGGTCGGGGTTCATGCGCTGCCGCTCCTCGCTTGTGGTGTCACGCCGGGGATGGTATCAGGAGAGCAGGCCCAGCGGCAGCGAACAGGGAGGAGAGATGTTGACTTCGGAGGAGGTGCTGGCCTTCTGGTTCGACGAGCTCGTGCCGGCCCAGTGGTTTCGCCGAGACCCGGCGCTGGATGCCGAGATCGCCGAGCGATTCGGTGCCTGCCTGCAGGCGGCCCGACGCACCGAGCTGTGGGGCTGGCGTGAGACACCGGAGGGTCGCCTCGCCGAGGTGGTCGTGCTCGACCAGTTCTCGCGTAACGTCCATCGCGACACGCCTGACGCCTTCGCGGCCGACCCGCTGGCCCTGGGGCTGGCCCAGGAGGCGGTGGCCCGCGGCGACGATGCGGCATTGCCACCGGCGTGGCGGGCCTTTCTCTACATGCCTTTCATGCACAGCGAGTCGGCGGCGATCCACGAGCAGGCACTGCGCCTGTTCGCTCAGCCGGGACTCGAGGACAACCTGCGTGTCGAGCGTCGCCACCGGGACATCATCCTGCGCTTCGGGCGCTATCCGCACCGCAACGCCATCCTCGGCCGGGTTTCCACGCCCGAGGAGCTGGCGTTCCTGGCGCAGCCCGGCTCTTCCTTCTAGTGTTTCAAACCACTCACCACTCAGCAGAACAAGGAGGCACCATGGGGATCATCGCCTGGTTGATCATCGGCGGGCTGGCCGGCTGGATCGCTGGTCATATCATGCGGGGAGGGGGCTTCGGCATCCTCGGCAACATCGGCGTCGGCGTGGTCGGCGCGGTGATCGGTGGCTTCATCTTTCAGCAGATCCTCGGCATGGGCACCGGCGGCTTCCTCGGCTCGCTGTTCAGTGCCGTGGTCGGCGCGGTGATCCTGCTGTGGGTGATCAGCAAGGTGAAGAAGGGGTGACCAAGGTCGAGCAGGACTAAAGTTTACGTCAACGTCACCTGCCGGATAGGCGCCATTTCTGTCGACAGAAATGGCGCCTATCTGCGTCTAACACGCCGTTATCCGTCGACAAGCCGTCGTTTTCGCGGCTTTCTGTCGACAATCTCGGCGATCTCCCCACCTGTGGCTCTGACCCAAAGTCGAATGTTCGCAACTGCAGCATGCACGTAAAACCCCATGACCATAACAACAACGACGAGAGGACCCACAGGTGAATAACCAGAAATCATGAGGATACGACGTGCTGCTGAAACGCGAACACGGTGAGGAACACCCCTACTGGCCGCTGGGCCCCTTCAAGCTCCGCCTGCCCTTCATCCATTTCCGCTGGGAGATTCCCGAGACCATCCAGGCGCTGGTGATGTTCGTCATCGCCATGGGCATGATCCCGCTGCTCGAGCAGTACCTGGGGCTGCCCTACGAGGTGGCGTTGGCCTATGTGGTGGTGTGCGGGGTCGGCTTCATGCTGCCTCCGCTGCTGGGCGTGCCCTTTATCGCTGGCTGGATTACCCCGGCGATTCCGGTGGTGCTGCTGTTCCTGAGCGACTTCACGCCCGGCCCGGAAGCGATTCGCGCCATGGTCGCGCTGCAGCTGGTAGTGACCGCGATCTTCCTGATCATGGCGGTCACTCGACTCGGCTCGAAGCTGGTCAACAACGTGCCTGACTCGATCAAGGCGGGCATCCTGCTGGGCGCCGGCATCGCCGCCATCAGCGGCGAGATCAGCGAAGGGGGGCGTCTCTACAACACGCCGATCTCGCTGGGCATCGGTGGCCTGGTGACCCTCTACGTGCTGTTCTCGCTCTCCTTCCGCGACCTCACCGAGAAGTATCGCTGGGCGCGCAACATCGCCGCCTACGGCATGGTTCCCGGCATGCTGGTGACCATGGCCATCGGCTGGGGCATGGGCGAGTATCCGCTGCCCACCGTCGAGTGGGGCGTGGCCGTTCCGGACTTCAGCGGCATCTGGGCCTACCTGCCCTTCACGGTCGGGCTGCCCGGCATCGAACTGCTGATTGCCGCGATCCCCACCGCGATCATCGCCTACATCATCGCCTTCGGCGACATCATCGTCGGCCAGAGCCTGATCAAGCGCGTCGATCACCTGCGCCCCGACGAGCAGATCGAGGTCAACGTGGATCGGGTCCACCTGATCACCGGCCTGCGCAACCTGATGCACTCGCTGCTGGCCCCCTATCCGGGCCTGGCCGGACCGCTGTTCACCGGTGCCATGGCCACCGTGGCCGAGCGCTACCGGTATGGGCGCAAGGCGATGGATACCATCTACGGTGGTGCCTCGGTGTTCTGGATCGTCGGCTTCCTGGCCCTGTTCATGCTGCCGCTGATTACCCTGTTCCGCCCGGTGCTGCCCATCGCGCTCTCCATCACCCTGCTGATCACCGGCTACCTGTGCATCGCCGTGGCCGTCGAGCAGATCAAGAACGCCACCGCCATGGGCGTGGCCGGGATCATGGGCGTGGTGCTGGCCACCCACGGTGCCGCCTGGGGCCTGGGCGTCGGCCTGGTGCTCTACTTCATGGTCGAGCACCGCCTGCGGGGCGCCCGCGAGGCCGAAGAGCAGGAGCCGATCCATGTCGAGGATGACATGGCGGTGGAAAGCGAGGAGCCTGAGCCCGTCACACGCTGATTGGGCCGCGTTCGCGCCACGACGGGCCGCCCAGGGGCGGCCCGTCGTCGTGTTGGAGGAGCGCGGCGCAGAGTCAGGGCAGGTGAGAGATGAAGCGGCTTGGATCGTCGCTGATCACGGCATCCACGCCCCACTGCCACAGATGAGCGAAGGCCGCCGGGTCGTTGGGCGTGTAGCAGAGCAGGGCGTAGCCGTCATCCTTGACCGCCTTGGCCCCGCGCCGGCTCAGGCGACGCCAGTCGGCGTGGACGCTGAATGCCTCCAGCTCCGTGCAGCGGCTCCGCCAGCCACGGCCGATCCCCTCGAAGAGCACACCCAGCGCGAGCCGTGAGGCGGGCGCCAGCTCGCGGGCGCAGGCCAGGGCGTCGTCATTGAAGGAGGAGACGATCAGCCGCTCCGGCGGCAGGGCATCGAGGGCGGCGGGTACCGCCTCCTCGACCAGCGCCGCGGCACTGCGCCCGCGGTTGACCTTGAGCTCCAGGTTGAGGCCCATCCCGCACTCGTCGATCAGCTTGAGCATCTCGGCCAGGGTGGCGATGCGCTCGCCACGGAAGGCGTCGCCGAACCAGGCCCCCACATCGAGCCGGCGGGCCGTGGGCAGGTCCAGGTCGGCGAGTCGACCGCTGGCGTCCGAGCAGCGGCGTACCCCGGCATCGTGCCAGATGACCGGGGTGCCATCGCCCAGCAGCTGCACATCCAGCTCGACCCAGGTGCAGCCGGCGGCGTGGGCGGCGCGCACGGCGGCCAGGGTATTCTCCGGGGCATGGGCGGACAGGCCGCGGTGGGCGATCAGGCGGGGGAGCGAAATGTCGGGGTGGGGCATGGGCCGTCATCCTGGTCAGCGAGGCGCCGTCACTGGCGGCGAGGAATCTTCCGGTAGCGTAGCGCCATCCACCCCGGCCTGGATATGGTAGGCTGCGCGATTTTGGGCCCCGGTGGTAGCGGTACCCACGATGCGAGGAGAGCGAGATGAGAGTCGTGCATATCAAGAATCCCGGGCAGCGCGAGGCCTGCCTGGCCCGGCTGTGTGCCGAATCCTATGGCCATGAGGCGGGACTGCGGCCGCTGGCGACCTTCGCCGGTACCCTGGGGGTGCTGATCGAGCAGGAGGCAGCCAGGGTGCTGGCGCTGGTGGATGATCATTCACGCCCGGTGGCGCTGGCACTGCTGGTGCTCGACGAGCGTGGCAGCAGCATGACCGTGATGCTGCTGGCCGAACTCGATCAGGAGCCGCCGGGCGTGGCCAGACCCGCCGAGCGCCTGGTAGCCGAGCTGGCGCAGAAGGCTCCCCTGCGTGTCGATGCCCGGGATGCCGAGCAGGAGGCACGCTTTCGCGAGGCGGGCATCTCGCGCTGGCTGGACGGCAAGGCCGGGGTGCGCATCGGGCTGGGGCCCCGGCATCCGGCCAGCTCCCTCGAGGACCTGCCTCGGGCGCTGACCTTCGACGAGGCGGCGGTGATCCAGTCCTTCAAGCAGGACCGCCAGCAGTTCGATGACTACAAGGCGCGTTTTATCCGTGGCCTGGAAGCCTTTCCTGCCACGCTGTAAAGGCGGGGTGACTTGACCCTGCCGGGCCATGGCGCTTGACTGGTGGGCTCATCCAGCAGGCAGCACAAGGAAACACCTTCATGGCCAAGCGTATCCAGTTTGCCCGTACCGGCGGCTCCGAGGTCCTCGAACTCGTCGACGTCACCCCGGCGGAGCCGGGCCCCGGCGAGGTGAGGGTCGCCAACCGTGCCGTCGGCCTCAACTTCATCGACATCTACTTCCGCACCGGCCTCTACCCGGCACCCTCGCTCCCCTCCGGGCTGGGCACCGAGGCGGCCGGCGTGGTCGACGCCGTGGGCGATGGAGTGACCCACCTCAAGCCGGGCGATCGCGTCGCCTACGCCCAGGGCCCCCTGGGCGCCTACGCCGAGCTGCACACCCTGCCCGCCGACAAGGTGGTGGTGCTGCCCGACGGTATCGACTTCGAGACCGCCGCGGCGAGCATGCTCAAGGGCCTGACCGTGCAGTACCTGATGCGCCAGACCCACCGGGTCGAGGCCGGCGAGACCATCCTCTGGCATGCCGCCGCCGGTGGGGTGGGTTCCATCGCCTGCCAGTGGGCCAGGGCGCTGGGCGTCAGGCTGATCGGCACCGTCAGCTCGCCGGAGAAGGCGGCGCTGGCCGAGAAGAACGGCGCCTGGGCGACCATCGACTATACCAAGGAGGATGTGGTCGAGCGGGTGCGCGAGCTGACCGACGGCGCGATGTGCGACGTGGTCTACGACTCGGTGGGCAAGGATACCTGGGAGACCTCCCTGGACTGCCTCAAGCCACGCTCGCTGATGGTCAGCTTCGGCAACGCCTCCGGCGCCGTGGAAGGCGTCAACCTGGGGATCCTCAACCAGAAGGGCTCGCTCTACACCACGCGTCCCAGCCTCAACGGTTATGCCGACACCCGCGAGCGCCTGGAGGCGATGGCCGCCGAGCTGTTCGAGATGCTCGAGAGCGGCAAGGTGAAGGTCGATATCTCGAACCGTTACCCGCTCGCCGAGGCGGGCAAGGCCCAAGACGCCCTGCAGGGCCGCCAGACCACCGGCTCCACCATCCTCCTTCCCTGAAGGCCTGCGGCCAGGAGCAAGGAGCAAGGAAGCACTGAAGGCGATGCAGGCAGCTGAGCGAGAGGCGCCGGGGGCAGGCTTGGAGGGGGTCCGAGGACCAAGGGTGAGGAGCACCGCTCCGAACGGGCTGGCCAGGGATGGCCAGCACCGGACCTGCAAGCGGAGCAGGACGCGAGAGCGCAGCAGGGCCGAGGTAGCGTACAGGGACGTATTTACAGCGCCCCCGATCAAGCCTGTCGCCGGGTCAGCCTCGAGCGTGCCTCGTGGGCCCCGAAGCTGGAGGTCTCTCAGCCGTTCTCCACATAGGCGCCCATCGCCCGCATCCGCGACTCGAAGCTCGCCACGTTGTCCACCAGGTCGTCCGGGCCGAAGGCCACGCACTCGGCGAGCAGCGTCTCCACCAGGGTGATGGCGGAGAGGATCGACGGGAAGAAGTGCGGTGTGGCGTTGGCGACCGGGAAGGTGATGGTGGCGCCCGGCACCAGCGGCGAGCGCAGGGTGTCGGTGATGACGATGGCGCTTACCCCCGCCGCCCGGGTGATCTCGAGAGCCCGCATGGTCTCGGCGCAGTAGGGCTCGAAGCCGAAGGCCACGACCACGTCCCCCTCACCGAAGGGCGCAAGCTCGGTAAGCAGCCCCCCCTCCTGGCCGCGGATCAGCTGGATATTGGGCATGGCGATGCGCCCCACATAGGCGAAGTGGTAGGCGCAGGCGAAGGTGTCGCGAAACCCCACCACGGCGATCCTGTCGGCCCCCAGCAGCAGCCGGGCGGCCTCGCGCACCCGTGCCTGGTTGTCCGCGGTAAACAGCCGCCCGATATTGTCGAAGGCGGCATCCCCCACATCGAGGAACACCTGGTCATCGGTCTGGCTGGCCAGGCTGCGCAGCTGGCTGGCGCGTCCGGAGAGCTCCACCGGGCCGGCCTGTACCGCTGACTGGAACACCTCACGAAACTGCTCATAGCTGTCGAAGCCCAGGCGCTTGGCCAGGCGCACCAGTGACGAGGCGGTGACCGCGGCCGCCGAGGCCGACTTGCGGATCGACTGGAAGGCGATCTCCACCGGGTGTTCCAGCACGTAGCCTGCGGCCAGCTTGAGCTGTGGGCTGAGCTCGGGATAGGCCTCGGCGAGCTGCTGGTTGACCGCGTCCAGGCGGCTCGGGCCGGCGTCCACCGGGGCGTCGTCTTGGCGATCGTTTTCCAGCACGGCGGTCTCCTGAGTGGTCGTGGATGAGGCAGGGGCGCGCATTGTAACCGATGTGTTCGGCATGGTGGTGAAACAATCGTTTCTGTAGATCAATCAATGTGGCACGCACGTGTTGACCATGGGGTGGCCCTTGGTTAGGATGCAGGTAAAACAAACGTGCTGAAAACTCATCGATAATGACACGTTTGTTTTCAATGGCGGAAACGTCCGCCGCCCGTTATCGATCGCCGCGTTATTGATCGCCACCATGCCGGAGCGCTTTCGACACCATGAGCCATGCCGCCTCGTCAGACCCCGAGACCCTCATCCTTCGCCGCCACGGCCAGGTGCAGGAGGTTCGCCTCAACCGACCCCATCGCCTCAACGCCGTGACCCAGGTGCTCTACGACGAGCTCAATGATGCCCTGACCGTGGCCGAGCAGGATCCCGAGGTGCGCGTGGTGGTGATCACCGGCGAGGGACGTGCCTTCTGTGTCGGCGCCGACCTCAAGGAGCACAAGGCCGGGCGCACCGCCTTCGATCGCCGCCAGTATCTGCAGGGTGAGCAGATCGTTTGCAAACGCCTGATGCAGATGAAGACACCGGTGATTGCCGCGGTGAATGGCTTCGCCCTGGGTGCCGGGGCCGAGATCGCCCTCGCCGCCGACTTCCTGCTGATGGCCGACAGCGCCCAGATCGGCCTGCCCGAGGTCTCCATCGGCAACTTCCTGGGCGGCGGTGTCACCTGGCTGTTGCCGCGCCTGGTCGGCCTGGCCAAGGCCCGCGAACTGGTCTTCCTGGGGGAGCGCATCGACGGTCCCGAGGCGGTACGCATCGGCCTGGCCAATCGCCACTATCCCGATGAGGGCTTTCTCGACGCCGCCCTGGCATTTGCCGAGAAGGTCGCCGGCAAGGCGCCGTTCTCCATGGCGCTGGCCAAGGAGCAGCTGACCATGTCCGGCGAGCGTACCCTGGATGCCTGCCTGACCGCCGAGCTCGAGGGCATGATGTTCGTCGGCACGACCCGGGACTGGCAGGAGGGCATCGACGCCTTCGCCGAGAAGCGTGCACCGCGCTTCGAGGGCCGCTGACACACGGCGCCACACACCGTCGAATCTCTATCGCCCGGCCACCGCCGGGCCGGAACCAAACTCGTCATTCGCCCCCGAGGGCAAGGTCAGCCAGCATATGAATCCCATCGAAGGACACCTCCCCACCCGCAGCCCGCTGCACGACATCCTGGCTCCCAGCGGCATCGCCGTGGTGGGCGCCTCCGCCGATCCCACCAAGCGCGGCTACAAGGCCATGGTGGGTCTGATCAAGGATGGCTACCGGGGCGAGATCTACCCGGTCAACCCCAAGGCCGACATGATCCTCGGGGTCAAGGCGTGGCCCTCGGTCACCGCCATCCCCGGCAATCCCGAGCTGGCGCTGATCTGCACCCCGGCACCCTCGGTACCCGGGCTGATCGCCGAGTGCGGCCGGCGCGGCATCAAGGGGGCGGTGATACTCGCCAGCGGCTTCGCCGAGACCGGCGAGGAGGGCGCAGCGCTCGAGCGCGAGATGATGGATAAGGCGCGGGCCCACGGCGTGCGGATCATCGGCCCCAATACCTCGGGCATCTTCAACCTCCACCACAAGGTCAACCTGCTGTCGCTGGACAACGTCATGCCCGGTGACGTGGGGATCATCTCGCAGTCCGGCAACATGCTGCTGTCGCTGGCGCTGGAGGCGCAGCACAACGGCCAGGTGGGCTTCTCCACCTATGTCGGCCCCGGCAACCAGAGCGACATCGGCTTCAACGACTACCTGCGCTACCTCGGCGAGGACCACCACACACGCGTCGCCACCCTCTACGTGGAGGGCTTCCGCGACGGGCGCAAGTTCCTGGAAGTGGCCCGCGAGGTCGCCGCCATGAAGCCGGTGGTGGTCTACAAGTCGGGCTCCACCGCGGCGGGCCAGAAGGCGGCCAGCTCGCACACCGGGGCGCTGGCAGGCAGCTACGCCATGACGGTCGACCTGCTCAAGCAGTCGGGTGTCAGCGTGGTCCACCAGTCCGACGAGATCCTGCCCGTGGCCGAGGGGCTGGGGCTGCTGCAGAAGGCGCGCGGCAAGCGGGTGGCCGTCGTCTCCGACGGCGGTGGCCAGGCCACCATCGCTTCCGACCGCCTGACCGAGGCCGGACTGGAACTGGCCGAGCTCTCCGAGGCGACCCGGGCGAAACTGCGCGAGGTGCTCTTCCCCCAGGCCTCCACCGTCAACCCGGTGGACGTGGCCGGCTCCACCGACGCCAATCCCTCGCTGCTGGCCACCTGCATGGAGATCGTTGCCGCCGATGACAACGTCGACAGCGTCTTCCTGGTGGGCATGTTCGGCGGCTACAGCCAGCGCTTCGCCGAGTCGCTGCTGGGTGACGAGATGCGTGGCGCCGAGGCGATGGTGGACCTCTCCAATGCCACCGAGAAGCCGCTGGTGATCTACAGCCTGTATACCCCGGTCAAGCCGCCGGCGCTGCGCCGCCTGCACGAGGCGGGGCTGCCGGTCTACGCCTCCATCGAGCATGCGGTGCGCGTGCTCTCGGCGCTGGGCGAGCGTGGCCAGTATCTGGCCCAGTACCATCGCCAGAGTCGCGAGCGCAGCGTAGAGCCGCTCCCCGAGCTCAGCGCCATGTTCCAGCAGGCCCAGGCGGAGGGCAGGGACCTCTTCGAGTACGAGGCCAAGCGCCTGCTTCGCGACCACGGCATCGAGGTACCGCTGGAGCTGGTTGTGCGCAACGAGGCGGAACTGGCGGGCGCCGCCGGTCGTTTTGCTGGAGAGAGCGGTGAGACACCGCTGGCCATGAAGGTGGTCTCCAAGGACATCCTGCACAAATCCGATGCCGGTGGCGTGAAGCTCAACGTGGTGGGCGAGGCCGCGATGCGGGATGCCCGCGAGGCGATCCTCGCCTCCTGCCGTGAGTACGACGCCAGCGCCGAGATCGAGGGCGTGCTGGTCACCCCCATGGCGAAGAAGGGGGTGGAGGTGATCCTCGGGGTGATCCGCGACCCCATCTTCGGCCTGGTGCTGATGTTCGGCCTCGGCGGCATCTTCGTCGAGATCCTCGAGGACGTGGCCTTCCGCTCGATCCCGCTCTCGCGCCACGACGCCGAGTCCATGGTGGAGCAGATCAAGGCCAAGAAGATCCTCGGTGGGGTGCGCGGCGAGAAGGCGGTGGACAAGGCCTCGCTGGTCGACCTGCTGCTCAAGGTATCGCGCATCGTCGAGGCCTACCCGGCACTTGCCGAGCTCGACCTCAACCCGGTGATCGTCAACGCCGACGGCTATGCTGTGGTGGATGCCCGGGTTATCGTCGACCGTGACGCCGAACCCAAAGACAAGGACGCAGACGCATGAGCCAGCACCAGCCGCAGCTGACCGACGCCCGCCTTACCCTGGAGGGGCGGGTGGCCACCCTGACCCTGGACCGACACGATGTGCGCAATGCCCTGACCGGCACGGCCCTGGTCGATGACATCATCGCCGTGGCGCAATGGGTCAACGCCTGCGACGAGGTCTCGGTACTGGTGATCACCGGCGCCGGCAGCGCCTTCTCCGCCGGCGGCAATGTCAAGGACATGGCCAGCCGCGGCGGCGACTTCGCCGGCGACGTGGCCGAGGTGTCGGCGCGCTATCGTCGCGGCATCCAGCGCATCCCGCTGGCGCTTGCCGAGGTGGAGGTGCCGATCATCGCCGCGGTCAACGGCCCGGCCATCGGTGCCGGCTTCGACCTGGCCAACATGGCGGATATCCGCATCGCTTCCTCCCGCGCGAAGTTCGGCGAGACCTTCCTCAACCTGGGGATCATCCCCGGCGACGGCGGCGCCTGGTTCATGCAGCGCCTGATCGGCTACCAGCGCGCCTTCGAGCTGACCCTCTCGGGCCGGGTGATCGACGCCGAGGAGGCGAAGGAGTACGGCATCGTGCTCGAGGTCTGTGATCCCGAGGCGCTGATGGAGAAGGTCGGCGAGCTGGCCGGCCGTATCGCCGCCCAGCCGCCCAAGGCGACGCGCCTCACCAAGCGGCTAATGAAGATGGCGCAGCGCACCGAGCTCAAGGACTTCCTCGACCTCTGCGCGGTCTTCCAGGGCATGTGCCACAACGAGCCCGAGCACCTGGAGGCGGTCAACGCCATGCTGGAGAAGATGGCGAAGTAGCCACTTTGCTCGAGGCTGTTCCGGCAAAAGGCCTACGAGGGGGCGCTGTGAATACCTCCCTGTACGCTACCGATGCCATCCCTGGCATAGGACCCCCTCTACGTCCTTTCCCCGGCGCCTCTCGCAGCATGCGGCGGGTCTTCTCGTTAAGGAATGACTCAGCTGTCCATCGCGCCCGGCCTTGGCCGGGCGCATGTGTTTCAGAAGAAAACACTTGTCGCCGAGGTGCCTGCCTGGCGATGCTGGGGCCATCCGATCTCACAGGGAGGTGAACCGATGGCCGACAGCACCTTGGTCTTTATCGTGCTCGGGCTGACCCTGGTCGCCTTCGTCTGGGGCCGCTTCCGCTACGACCTGGTGGCCCTGGCCGCGCTGCTCGGTTCGGTAATGCTGGGCCTGGTGCCCGGCGACGAGGCCTTCATGGGCTTTGGTCATCCGGCGGTGATCACCGTGGCCGCGGTGCTGGTGCTGAGCCGCGGCTTCGAGCGCTCCGGGGTGGTGGATGTCATCGCCGAGCAGGTGCTCAAGGTGGGGGAGCGACTCTTCCTCCAGCTGCTGGTGCTGGTGGGCACCGTGGTGGTGCTCTCGGGCATCATGAACAACGTCGGAGCCCTCGCCCTGCTGCTGCCGGTGGCCATGCGCCTGGCCCGTGAGCACGACGCCTCACCGTCGCTGCTGCTGATGCCGCTGGCCTTCGGTTCGCTGCTGGGTGGACTGACCACCCTGATCGGCACCCCACCCAATATCATCATTGCCAGCTACCGTGGCAGCGTCACCGGCGACAGCTTCGGCATGTTCTCGTTCTCGCCGGTGGGCGTGGTGGTGGCCCTGGCGGGGTTTGCCTTCATCCTGCTGCTGGGCTGGCGGCTGGTACCACAGCGGGCGGGCAAGGCCTCCACGGAGGCGATGTTCGATACCGCCCACTACCTGGTCGAACTGCGTGTCGGTGAAGACTCCAAGGCCAACGGCATGAGCCTGCGCGAACTCCAGCAGGAGCTGGAGGAGACCATCCCGGTGTTGGCCGTGGTGCGCGACGACAGGCGTCGGGCGGGTCACGCCTTCTTCGGCAACCTGCGTGAGGGGGATATCCTGCTGATGGAGGCCGGTCCCGAGGAGATGAAGCTGCTGGAGGACAAGGCGGGCCTGCGCCTGGGCAAGGAAGCCGAGGAAGAGGAACAGGAAGCGGAAGAAGAAGAGCGGGAAGCAGACAACGCGGAGCAGGCAGAGGCAGGTGAGCAGGGCCGACAGCCGACCGACAGCAGCGAGCCGGACAACATGGACGATGAGCAAGACCCGGTCAGGGGGCGAGAGAAGAAAGAGAAGGAAAAGGAAAAGGAAAAGGAGGACAGGAGCGGTGTCGACACCAAGGGACTGCAACTGGTCGAGGCGGTGGTGCGCAACGACTCCATGATGGTCAATCGCACCGTTACCCAGCTGCGCCTGCACAACCAGTTCGGCCTGCACCTGGTGGCGGTGGCCCGGGATGGCGGCCGCCTCAAGCAGCGCCTGCACGAGATCCGCTTTCGCCCCGGTGATGTCCTGTTGCTGCAGGGCGGCGAGAGCGAACTGGCCGAGAGCCTGGCCACCCTGGGCTGCCTGCCACTGGCCAACCGCAACCTGACCCTGGGCCAGCCCCGCATGCTGCTGGTCTCCATCGCCATCTTCGCTATCGCCATCCTCACCATGCTCTTCGACCTGCTGCCGGCGGCGGTAGCGCTCTCCACGGCGGCACTGGTCTCGCTGCTGGTCGGGGTGCTGCCACTACGCGAGGGCTACCAGGCCATCGATGGGCCGGTGATCGTGCTGCTCGGGGCGATGATCCCGGTGGGCGAGGCGCTGGAAACCAGTGGAGGGGCGACGCTGGTCGCCGAGGCGATGCTCGCCTGGGGCAGCGAGTGGCCGGTGGTGGTCACCCTGGTGGTGCTCTTCCTGCTCTCCATGGTGCTTTCAAATATCGTCAACAACGCCGCCGCGGCGCTGCTGATGGCGCCCATCGCGGCGAGCCTGGCAACCGGTTTCGATGCCTCGGTGGACCCCTTCCTGATGGTGGTGGCAGTGAGCGCCTCCTGCGCCTTCCTGACCCCCATCGGCCACCAGTCCAACACCCTCGTGATGGGGCCCGGCGGTTACCGCTTCGGCGATTACTGGAAACTGGGCCTGCCGCTCTCCCTGGTGGTGCTGGCGGTGGCCATTCCGATGATCTTGCTGGTGTGGCCGCTATGAAAACGCCCCGGCACATGGCCGGGGCGTGGGGTTGGCGGGGATGAGAACCGTCAGGCGGCGTGGTGGCGCAGTACCTTGGTCTTGTCGGTGACGAAGGCATCGTACTCGAAGTCGTCCACGGTAAGCAGTTCCAGCACCTGGGCCTCGCGCTCGCGCATAAAGGCGGCATCCTCCTCGCTGATGATGCCGGCCCTGGCCGCTTCTTCCACACGCTGCTCCGGATGCAGGGCCTCGATAGGCAGCTCGCCCTTGGCGTAGGCCTTGTTGACGGTGCGGTAGAGGGTCTCGGCACGCTCCTGGGTGGCCAGCAGGGCGTTGTACTGCGCCAATGGGTTCGCCTGTTCGCCGTCGTCGGCGCTCCAGGTATTGGCCAGCAGCTTCTCGCGTAGGGCGCTGTCCCGTGAGACCGCCTGGGCGATGCTGCGGGCCAGGTCGTCGTGGGGGCGCTTGAAGCGTTTGCCGCGCGGCATCACCACCCGGCGCAGCACGCCGGCGAGCAGCCGGTTGGGCAGGTTGTCGAACAGCTCGTCCAGGGCCTGTTCGGCACGGCCCAGCAGCAGCTGGCAGCTGTAGTGCAGCAGCGCCTCCTCGCCTTCCACCTTGTCCCCCTCGTGCCACTGCTTGAGCACCATGGAGGCGAGGTAGAGGTTCGACAGCACGTCGCCGAGGCGTGCCGAGAGCATCTCGCGCAGCTTGAGGGTGGCGCCGAGGCTCGCCATGGCGGCATCGGCGCACAGCCCGAAGCCGGCGGAGAGGCGGGCGATCTCCTGGGCGTAGTGCTGCGCCTCGCCATCGAAGGGGACCGCCGGCTTGCCGATGCCCAGCCCCTGGGTAAAGGCGCGGGCGGCGTTGCCGAAGATCAGGCCGGCGTGGCCGAAGAAGGCGCGGTCGAAGGCCTGGATATCGTCGGCATCCTTGGCGGCCAGCTCCTCCAGCACATAGGGATGGCAGCGGATCGCTCCCTGGCCGAAGATCATCAGGTTGCGGGTCATGATGTTGGCGCCTTCCACGGTGATTGCCACCGGATTGGCGCTGTAGCCTATCCCTAAGTAGTTGCGCGGGCCCAGGGTCACCGCCTTGCCGCCGTGGATATCCATGGCGTCGCCGAGGATCACCCGCTGGAACTCGGTGAGCTGGCTCTTGAGGATCGCCGAGGGCACCGCCGGCTTCTCGCCGCGGTCGATGGTGTTGGCGGTCTGGTAGACCGCCGCCTGGGCGATATAGCCTAGCGCCGTCATGCGGGCGAGTGGCTCCTGCACCCCCTCCATCTCGGCCACCGGCACGTTGAACTGCCGGCGGATACGCGCGAAGCCGCCGCTCCAGCCGATGGCGTAGCGGGCGGTGCCGGTGGCGCCGGAGGGCAGCGTGATACAGCGTCCCACCGAGAGGCACTCCACCAGCATCCGCCAGCCCTGGCCGATCATCGCCTCGCCGCCGATGATGGTGTCCATCGGCACGAAGACATCCTTGCCCCTGATCGGGCCGTTCAGGAAGGGGCTGCCGATGGGGTGGTGGCGACGGCCGATCTCCATGCCCGCGGTATCGCGGGGGATCAGCGCCAGGGTGATGCCGCGGTCCTCCTCGTCGCCCAGCAGCTTCTCCGGGTCGAACAGGCGGAAGGCCAGGCCCACCACGGTGGCGATGGGGGCCAGGGTGATCCAGCGCTTCTCGAAGTTGAGGCGCACGCCGAGCACCTCCTTGCCCTCGATCTCCTGTTTGCAGACCACGCCGGTGTCGGGCAGCGAGGTGGCGTCAGACCCGGCGCGGGGGCCGGTGAGGCCGAAGCAGGGGATCTCGCGGCCGTCGGCCAGGCGCGGCAGGTAGTGGTTCTTCTGCTCGTCGGTGCCGTACTTGAGCAGCAGCTCGCCCGGGCCCAGGGAGTTGGGCACGCCCACGGTGACCATCAGGGTCTCGTTGACCGAGAGCTTCTGCAGCACCAGGGACTGGGCCTTGGCGGAGAAACCTAGGCCGCCGTACTCCTTCGGGATGATCATCCCGAAATAGCGCTCCTGCTTGAGGTGGTCCCAGAGTTCCTGGGGCAGGTCGGCGCGCTCCTTGGCGATATCCCAGGCGTTGCACATGCCGGCAGCCACGGAGCACTGGTGGTCGATGAAGACGCGCTCCTCCTCGGTGAGGCCATCGTCCGTATAGTCCAGCAGCGCCTGCCAGTTCGGCTTGCCGGTGAAGAGCTCGCCGTCCCAGGCCACGCTGCCGGCCTCCAGCGCGGTGCGTTCGGTGTCGGAGACCTTTGGCGAGACCTTCTTGAACATGGCGAAGAGACGCGGGGTCAGCCACTTGCCGCGCAGGGCCGGCAGGCCGGCGGCGGCGATAACCGCGGCGGCGGCGAGCAGGATGACGCCAAGCACCGCAGAGGCGACGAGCAGGCTTATCAGACCGGTGACGGCGAGCACCGCCAGGGCGGGCAGGGCGCCCGCCTCGCGGCGCATCACCGCGAGCAGGCCAACGATGGCCGCGAGCAGCAGGATCAGGGTGAGCATGGAGAGACTCCGGTTGTTGTAAGTCGCAAAGATTCGAACAGATGTTTGAATTCTTGCAGGTTAGCCCACATCGGTGCAACCGGCCAGTAGGCATGCATAGGGTTATCGCAGATTGCTCGTAGCTCGGGGCTGATCTGGCGACAAGTCCCGGGGCGCCGGACCGTAGAGGAGGCGCTGTGAACCCCTCCCTGGGCGCTACCGACGCCCTGCTTCGCTCTCGCGTCCCGCTCCGCTTCCAGGTCCGGTGCTGGCCATCCATGGCCAGCCCGTTCGGAGCGGTGTTCCTCACCCCTGGCGTAGGACCTCCTCTACGACTTGTCCCCAGCGCCCCTAAGTTCCTGCATCTGCGGTACCTCTGTTCCCACGAAAACGCCCCGCGCTGCAGGGCAGGGCGGGGCGTTGGGACAGCGAGGGGCGGCGCTATGCCAGGCGGCGCTGCGGCTCGCTGCGAGCGGGGGCGTCGCCCGCCACGTAGTAGGGGGCGTCGCTCTTCGGCAGCGGCTCGCGGCCGCGGATGCGGTCGGCGATCTTCTCGGCCAGCATGATGGTCGGCGCGTTGAGGTTGCCGGTGGGGATCTGCGGGAAGAGCGAGGCATCCACCACCCGCAGTCCCGCCACGCCGTGCACCCGACCCTGGCCATCCACCACGGCGTCGTCACCTTCGCCCATTCGGCAGCTGCCGCAGGGGTGGTAGGCGGTCTCGGCATGCGCCTTCACGAAGGCGTCCAGCTCGGCGTCGGACTGCACGTCTGGCCCCGGCGAGATCTCCCGGCCGCGGTAGGCGTCGAAGGCGGGCTGATTGATGATCTCGCGGGTCAGACGGATGGCGTCGCGGAACTCCTGCCAGTCCTTGTCGGTGGACATGTAGTTAAACAGGATGCTCGGCGCCGCCTCGGGGTCCCGTGAGGTCAGCCGAATGCGGCCGCGGCTCTCGGAACGCATGGAGCCCACGTGGGCCTGGAAGCCGTGGGCCTGCACTGCACTCTTGCCGTTGTAGCTGATGGCGATGGGCAGGAAGTGGTACTGCAGGTTGGGCCACGCTTCCTGGTCATTGCTGCGGATGAAGCCCGCTGCCTCGAACTGGTTGCTGGCCCCAATTCCCTTGCCGAAGAACAGCCACTCGGCGCCTATCTTCGGCTGGTTCCACCACTTCAATGCCGGGTAGAGCGAGATCGGCTGGGTGCACTCGTACTGGATGTACATCTCCAGGTGATCCTGGAGGTGGGCGCCGACGTTGTCGTTGACGTGCACCGCCTCGATGCCGAACTCGTCGAGCACCTCGCGGGGCCCTACGCCGGAACGCTGCAGGATCTGCGGCGAGGCGATCGCCCCGCCGCACAGCAGCACCTCGCGGCGGGCACGTACCCGCTGCTCCTGGCCGCGGCGCCGGTAGCGCACGCCCACCGCCCGCTTGCCCTCGAACTCGATGACGTCGGTGATGGCGCGGGTCTCGATGGTCAGGTTCGCTCGCTGCTTCGCCTGGTCGAGGTAGCCACGGGCGGTGGAGGCGCGCCGCCCGTTGGCGGTGACGAAACGGTCCATGGGGCCGAAGCCCTCCTGCTGGTAGCCGTTGACGTCCTCGGTCTCGGCATAGCCAGCCTGCTTGCCTGCCTCGATGAAGGTGCGATAGAGCGGGTTGTTGTCCGCTTTCGGGGTCGTGACGCTCACCGGGCCGCCGCCGCCGTGGTAGTCGTTGGGGCCGATGTCACGAGTCTCGGACTTCCTGAAGTAGGGCAGGCAGTCGGCGTAGGTCCAGTCCGAAAGCCCCGGCGCCTCGGCCCAGTGGTCGTAGTCCAGGGCATTGCCGCGGATGTAGCACATGCCGTTGATCAGGGAGGAGCCCCCCAGCCCCTTGCCACGGCCGCACTCCATGCGCCGGCCATTCATGTGCGGCTCGGGGTCGGTCTCGAAGGCCCAGTTGTAGCGCTTGCCCTGCAGTGGATAGGCCAGGGCTGCCGGCATCTGGGTACGGAAGTCGAAGCGGTGGTCGGGACCGCCGGCTTCGAGCAGCAGTACCGAGACGTCCGAGTCCTCGGTGAGGCGGGTGGCGAGCACGTTGCCGGCCGAGCCGGCGCCGATGATGACGTAGTCGAATTCACGGATCTGGGGCATGGGGTCTCCTTAAAATACCGACTCGAAGGGGCCCATCTCCACCTGCACCGACTTGGTCTGGGTGTAGTGGGCCAGGGTTTCGAGGCCGTTCTCGCGACCCACGCCCGACTGCTTGTAACCGCCCACCGGCATCTCGGCGGGGGACTCGCCCCAGGTGTTGATCCAGCAGATGCCCGCCTCGAGGCGGTGGATCACCCGATGGGCACGGTTGAGGCCCTCGGTGAAGACACCGGCGGCCAGCCCGTAGTGGGTGTCGTTGGCGCGGCGGATCACCTCCTCCTCGTCTTCGAAGGCGAGAATCGACATCACCGGGCCGAAGATCTCCTCGCGCACGATGCGCATCTCGTCGCTGCAGTCGGTGAACACCGTGGGAGCCGCCCAGGCGCCGTTCGCCTTTTCTCCCTGGTTCCAGGCATCGCCGCCGGCCAGCACCCTGGCGCCTTCCTGCTTGCCCAGTGCGATATAGGAGAGCACCTTCTCCTGGTGCTCGAAGCTCACCAGGGGGCCGAAGTTGACGCTGGGGGCCAGGGGGTCACCGGACCTGATGCGCGCCACCCGCTCGGCGATCCTGGCCTCGAAGGCTTCCTTGACGGCGCTCTCGACGAAGACCCGGGTGCCGTTGGTGCAGATCTGCCCGCTGGAGTAGAAGTTGGCCATCATGGCGGCGTCGGCAGCGCGGTCGAGGTCGGCATCAGCGAAGACGATCAGCGGCGACTTGCCACCCAACTCCATGGTGACGTCCTTGAGGGTGGAGCCCCCGGCGGCGGCCATCACCTTCCGGCCGGTGCCCACCTCGCCGGTGAAGGAGACCTTGTCGATGCCGGGGTGACCGGTCATCAGGGCGCCGACGTTACCGTCACCGTGGATGACGTTGAACACACCGTCGGGTAGGCCGGCCTCGGTGAAGATCTCGGCCAGTTTCATGGTGGTCAGCGGGGTGACCTCGCTGGGCTTGAAGACCACCGCGTTGCCGGCGGCGAGTGCCGGGGCGGCCTTCCAGCAGGCGATCTGGATGGGGTAGTTCCAGGCGCCGATGGCACCGATTACCCCCAGCGGCTCGCGACGGGTGTAGACGAAGGAGTCCTCGCGCAGCGGGATCTGGCTGCCCTCGATGGCCGTTGCCAGGCCGGCATAGTACTCGAGCACGTCGGCGCCGGTGGCGATGTCCACCGAAGCGGTCTCGCTGATCGGCTTGCCGGTGTTGCGGGTCTCGAGTTCGGCGAGCTCGTCATTGCGCTCCCTGAGGAGTGCCACGGCACGGTTGAGGGTGCGGCCACGCTCCATGCCGGACATCGCCGACCAGACGCGCTGACCCTTGCGGGCTGCGGCCACGGCGGCATCCACGTCCGCCTCGGCCGCCTGCTGCACCTCGGCAAGCCGCGAACCGTCGAAGGGGTTGACCACCGAGAAGGTCTCGCCGGAGGTGGCGGCCGTGTGACGGCCGTCGATGTAGAGAGGCAGGCTAGGCGTGTCGGTCATTAGTCTCTCCTTGGGGAGGTGTCGGTGGCGGAGGCAGCAAGTAGCCGGTCGAGGGTGGCGAGTGCCGCGCGGCGCGCGCCGTCGGCGTCCAGGCCCTCCGGGGTCAGCGCCCCGCGGAGCCACAGGCCATCGATCACTGCCGCCAGCGTGCGTGACGCCAGGCGTGCCTCCTCATGCGGCATCAGCCGTCGGAACTGGGCGCACAAGTTTGAATAGAGGCGTCGGTCGTTGACCTGTTGCAGCCGGGCGAGGCGCGGCTTGTGCATGCTGCTGGCCCAGAAAGCCAGCCAGGTCTTGGCGACAGGATCGGTCACCTGGCTGCGGTCGAAGTTGCCGTCGATGATCGCCTCCAATCGGGCCCGCGGGGTGTCATGCGGCAGTTCGCGGCGGCAGGCAGCAACGGCATCGCCCAGGTCGGTGAGGATCTGGCGCATGGTGGCTTCGAGCAGTCCATCCTTGCCGCCGAAGTAGTGGCTGATGATGCCGGCGGAGACGCCGGCATGCCGCGCGATGCGTGCCACGGTCGTGTCGGCCAGGCCGACCTCATCGATGGCCGCCATGGTCGCCTTGATCAGCTGCTGACGGCGGATGGGTTCCATTCCGACCTTGGGCATCGTTGAGCCCTCCCTTGTCCGGGTGACTTGCCACCACACCGGTATGTGCGGTTAGGATAGGTACAGCTTGCCATTTCTTTATTGAACGTTCAATCAATAAAAGTGTGGCAGACTCCGACTATACTCAATTCCCCTCACCGGAGGATATTTCATGAGCGCATCTCCCCTGACTTTCCGCCTCGGCCTTGGCCTGGGCGCCACTGTCCTGGCCCTCGGCGCGACCCCGCTGTATGCCCAGGAGTCCGAGAGCTGCAGCACGCTGCGCTTCGCCGAGGTGGGCTGGACGGATATCACCGCCACTACCGCCCTGACCACCGAGGTGCTCGAGGCGCTGGGCTATGACACCCGCATCGATACCGTCTCCGTGCCCATCGCCTATCAGGGCATGAAGAATGGCGACTTCGATATCTTCCTGGGCAACTGGATGCCCTCCATGGCATCGATCAGCGACCCCTACGTCGAGGACGGCAGCGTCGACCGCCTGGGTGCCAATCTCGAGGGCGCCAAGTACACCCTGGCGGTGCCGCAGTACGTGCACGATGCAGGCGTTACCTCGGTAGAGGATCTCGCCGAGCATGCCGAGAAGTTCGATTCCTCCATTCACGGCATCGAGGCCGGCAACGATGGCAATCAGCTGATCCAGCAGATGATCGACGACGATGCCTTCGGCCTGGGGGACTGGCAGCTGATCGACTCCAGCGAGGCGGGTATGCTGTCTGAGCTGGGTGCCAGGGTGCCGGACGAGGAGTGGATGGTATTCCTGGGCTGGGAGCCCCATCCGATGAACACCAACTTCGACATGGCCTATCTCGAGGGTGCCGGCGACTACTTCGGCCCCGACCTGGGCGGTGCCACGGTCTACACCAACACTCGCAGCGGCTTCGTCGAGGAGTGCGGTAACGTCGGCACCCTGCTTTCCAACCTCGAGTTCACCCTCGAGATGGAGAACCAGCTGATGGGCGAGATCATGGACGAGGGTGAGGATCCCCGCGACGCCGCCCGTGCCTACCTGCAGGCCAACCCCGAGGTGCTCGAGGCGTGGCTCGAGGGCGTCGAGACCCGCGATGGCGAGGCGGGCCTTGCCGCGGTGCGCGAGTCACTCGATATCGACTCCTGAGGAGATGGCCGCCGGGCTTGCCAAGCGGCGAGCCCGCGTGCATAATGCGTCTCCATTGCTCGGCCGAGGTCGGGCAATCTTGTGAAAAGGCTACGTAGCTCAGCTGGTTAGAGCACATCACTCATAATGATGGGGTCCCCTGTTCGAATCAGGGCGTAGCCACCAGGATCCTCCCAGCGCCCGCCCGGCAATCGCCGCGCGGGCGCTGTGCGTTTTGATGGGTGTGGGCAAGGATCATCGTGGAGGTCCTTGACCTGGCCGGGCGGATCCGTATACTACGCCCCGTGTTCGACGCCGTTCCCGGATAGCTCAGTTGGTAGAGCAAGTGACTGTTAATCACTGGGTCGCAGGTTCGAGTCCTGCTCCGGGAGCCAACACGGCGCCAACAACACAGCGATACGGTGTGATTCCTCGATAGCTCAGTTGGTAGAGCAAGTGACTGTTAATCACTGGGTCGCAGGTTCGAGTCCTGCTCGAGGAGCCAACCGCCCGTCATCGCCACCTCAGGTCATTCCCGGATAGCTCAGTTGGTAGAGCAAGTGACTGTTAATCACTGGGTCGCAGGTTCGAGTCCTGCTCCGGGAGCCACCTTCTTTCCCCCTGCACTAGCCACACCCTTGTATCACGACTCCTGTCCGGCCAAGCTCCGGCGTTTCAGCGTGTTCGTTCGTTGGCGGTGACGGCGATCTGCCGCTGTGTAGTGACGAAGCATTCACGAAAAAGGCCGCCGCCCATGGGCGACGGCCTTGTATCGGCAGGGTGGGGCGATTCAGTCGCGGTGGGCGAAGCGGAAGTTGCTCTCCAACTGGGCGTAGTCGAGCAGGATCTGGGCCGCTTCCTGCACCTGCACCTGCTCCACCGGCTCCTCCTGTTCTTCGCCGCTCTCCTCCTCCTCGCTCCGGGCGTCGATCCACTCTTCCAGGGGTTCCAGGCCCAAGGCTTCGCGGCGCTGGTTCTCCAGGGCCAGCTGTTCGGCCTCCTGGGCCTCGGCCTCCTCCTGGCGGAGCTCACGGTTGAGGCTGAGGCTGGTGGTCTCCTCGCGCATCCGGCGGTTCAGCTCGGCCTGCTGCTCGAGATAGCGGAAGTTGGGGTGGGCCTCGCTGCGCTGGCGATGGCGGTCGCGCAGCGACTCCAGGAAGCGCCACGGCTCGCCGTACTCGCGGTACTGCACCGAGCGCACGGTGTCCCAGTCCAGGGCGTTGTCGAGGCTGCTCTCGCCGATCAGCTCGGGGTCGATCAGGCTCGGAAAGATGATGTCCGGCTCCACACCGCGGTGCTGGGTGCTCTCGCCGGAGATGCGGTAGAACTTGGCGCGGGTCAGCTTGATCTCGCCATGGCTGAGCTCGTTGAGGGTCTGCACCGTGCCCTTGCCGAAGGTGGGGGTGCCCACCACCAGGCCGCGACCGTAGTCCTGGATGGCGCCGGCGAAGATCTCAGAGGCGGAGGCCGACAGGCGGTTGACCAGCACCACCAGCGGGCCGTCGTAGGCGGCGCCGGTCTCGGTATCGCCGTAGAGACTGATGCGCCCGCGGGCATCACGCACCTGGACGGTGGGCCCGCGGTCGATGAACAGCCCGATCAGCGAGTTGGCCTCCTGCAGCGCGCCGCCACCGTTGTTGCGCAGGTCGAGCACGATGCCCTCGATTCCCTGCTCCTGGAGAGACTCGATCTCCTTGGCCACGTCGCGGGTGGTGCTGCGGTAATCCTCCTCGCCGGCCTGCCAGGCGTCGAAGTCAACGTAGAAGGTGGGGACCGTGATCACCCCGACACGGTGGGTGCCGTCGTCACGCTCGAGCTCGATCACCTCGCTCTGGGCGGCCTGGTCCTCGAGCTTCACGGTGTCTCGGGTGATCTGCACCTCCTTGGAGCGGGTCATGTCCACCGCCTGGGCGGGTACCACGTCGAGACGGACCACCGAGCCCTTGGGGCCACGGATCAGCTCCACCACCTCGTCCAGGCGCATGCCCACCACGTTGACCATCTCGCCCTCTTCCTGGCCGACCCCGACGATGCGGTCGGCGGGCTCGAGCACGCCGGCCCGTTCCGCCGGCCCGCCGGGCACCAGGCTCGATACCTTGACGTATTCGCCGTCGGCCTGGAGCAGGGCGCCGATGCCTTCCAGCGACAGACGCATCTGGATATCGAAGGACTCCCCCTGGCGAGGGGAGAGGTACTCGCTGTGGGGATCGATGGTGCTGGTGACGGCGGCCATCAGCAGGCCGAAGACATCTTCCGGCTTGGTCTGGCGCAGGCGGTTGAGTTGGCCCTCGTAACGCTGGCGAAGGTTGGTCGTGATCTGCTCGTCGTCCTGGTCACTGATCGCCAGGGTCAGGGCGGCGTTCTTGAGGCGGCGGGTCCACAGCTCGTCGAGGGCCTGGGTGCTCTCCGCCCAGGGTGCATCCTCGCGGTCCACTTCCAGGCGCTGCTGGCCGTCATAGGTGAAGTCGAGGCCCTCGTCGAGGCGCGCCAGCAACCATTCGAAGCGTGCCTCGGCGCGCTCGTGGTAGCGCTGATAGAGCGCGAAGAAGGGGGATAGCTCACCATCGAGCAGGGCGTCATCGATCTGCTCTTCCAGCGGGAGGAACTCCGCCACGTCCTGTTCGGTCAGGAAGGCGCGCTGACCGTCAAGCACGTCGAGATAGCGCTCGAAGGCCTGGCGTGACCAGTTGTCGTCCAGGCTGACGTCGGCGTAGTGGCCGTAGCGCAGCGATTCGGCCACTTCGGTGGCGACCTGGCGCTGGGCGTCGGTGGGTTCTGGCTGTGCCAGGGCGACGCCGGCGGTCAGCAGCAGGCCTGCCAGCACGGCCATGGATCGTCCCGTATGGGCAAGCGGGCTCATCGATGAAGCACTCCCGGTTTGATGTACACTCATTTCCCTTGACCCTGATCCGGCCCGCGAGTTGCGCTGGCCGAGGATGCATTGTAGCAGCTTACCTGCTGCGCCCATCACCTCCAGCCCAGAGGAACCCATGTTGTCTCAGGACGATCTGCTCCAGCGGCTTCTCGACTTCCTGCATCGCTCGCCCACCCCCTGGCACGCCACCGCCAACATAGCCGTCCGGCTCGAGGAGGCCGGCTTCCGGCGCCTCGATGAGCGCGAGGCCTGGGCGCTGACGCCCGGCGAGCGGGTCTATGTGACGCGTAACGACTCGTCGATCATCGCCCTGCAACTGCCCGAAGGCAGGCTCGAGGTGCTACGCATGATCGGCGCACACACCGACAGCCCCGGGCTACGGCTCAAGCCCAATGCGGCCCAGACCGGGGCCGGCTGGCTGCAGCTCGGCGTAGAAGTCTACGGCGGGGCGCTGCTCGCCCCCTGGTTCGACCGCGACCTCGGTCTCGCCGGACGCGTCCATGTGCGCCATCCCGACGGGCGTCTCGAGGGGCGGCTACTGCATGTCGACCGCCCCGTGGCGATCATTCCCAGCCTCGCCATCCACCTCGACCGCGAGGCCAACAACGGGCGTGCACTGAACGCCCAGACCGAGATGGCACCGGTGCTGCTGCAGGGTGGTGAGCTGGGCGATCTCGAAAAGCTGCTCAAGGCGTGGATTGCCGAGCAGCACGGCCTGGCCGATGTCGAGCTCCTCGACTTCGAGCTGGGGTTCCATGACATGCAGCCGCCGGCACGGGTGGGGATCAACGGTGAACTGATCGCCAGCGCCCGGCTCGACAATCTGCTCTCCTGCTTTATCGGCCTGGAGGCGCTGCTGGCCAGCGATGGCCGGCAAGGGGCATTGCTGGTGGCCAACGACCATGAGGAGGTGGGGAGTGCCAGCGCCTGCGGCGCCCAGGGACCCTTCCTGGGGGACGTGCTGCGTCGGGTCAGCGAGCAGCTTGGCGACGGTAGCGAGGAGGGCTTCATCCGCCTGATCCAGGCCTCCAGGATGATCTCCTGCGACAACGCCCACGCGCTGCACCCCAACTTCCAGGACAAGCACGATGCCGCCCATGGACCGGCGCTCAACGGGGGCCCGGTGATCAAGGTCAATGCCAGCCAGCGTTACGCCACCAACAGCGCCACTGCGGCGCTGTTCCGTGACCTCTGTCGCGAGGCCGAGGTGCCGGTGCAGAGCTTCGTGACCCGTGCCGACATGGGTTGCGGCAGCACCATCGGGCCGATCACCGCCACCGAGCTGGGTGTGCCGGCCCTGGACGTGGGGGTACCCCAGTGGGCCATGCATTCGATCCGCGAGACCGCGGGCAGTCAGGACGTGGCCTACCTGACGCGGGTGCTGGCCGTCTTCTGCAATCGCGCCGAGCTGGCCTGACCACTGCCGGCCGCCGGTAAGGCGGCCGGCTGCCTGTTGCGCGAAGCCCGAAGCCAAAAAAGCCCGCCTGACGATGTCAGGCGGGCTTTCCAGTGTCTGGCTGGTGGCTACGCCCTGATTCGAACAGGGGACCCCATCATTATGAGTGATGTGCTCTAACCAGCTGAGCTACGTAGCCAGCGGCGCGTACTCTATCTTCCGCGGGGCGGGCTGTCAACTGCCTGATATGGAAGGCATGCCAAGGCTTGACACCCTGCCGAGGGCTCGATAATATGCGCGCCACCTCGACGAGGCGAGACATTGCGTCCCATTCGTCTAGTGGTCCAGGACACCGCCCTTTCACGGCGGGAACAGGGGTTCGAACCCCCTATGGGACGCCACTCGACTCATCAGGTAACCGGAGTGCGGGAATAGCTCAGTGGTAGAGCATCGCCTTGCCAAGGCGAGGGTCGCGAGTTCGAATCTCGTTTCCCGCTCCATGCGTCCCATTCGTCTAGTGGTCCAGGACACCGCCCTTTCACGGCGGGAACAGGGGTTCGAACCCCCTATGGGACGCCACTTCTTCGGCTGCAGTATCGAGTCGTCGAGGGCACCGGTTGAAAGAAAAAGAGTAGTGCGAGACAAGCGGGAATAGCTCAGTGGTAGAGCATCGCCTTGCCAAGGCGAGGGTCGGGAGTTCGAATCTCCTTTCCCGCTCCAACGGTGCGGTAAGAGAGCCAAGGCTCGGGTCAGGATCTGGAACGCCAGCCCGGTCGAATCTCCTTTCCCGCTCCATCTTCTTGAAAAGAAGATTTTGCGTCCCATTCGTCTAGTGGTCCAGGACACCGCCCTTTCACGGCGGGAACAGGGGTTCGAACCCCCTATGGGACGCCACCTCGCTCGCTCAGCGGTACCGATCAAGCGGGAATAGCTCAGTGGTAGAGCATCGCCTTGCCAAGGCGAGGGTCGGGAGTTCGAATCTCCTTTCCCGCTCCAATCGGCCCCCAGAACCAAGCCAAGACTCGCGTCAGGAGCCGAAAGTCGGCCCAGTCGAATCTCCTTTCCCGCGCCAATCTTGCATCACCCCCTATGACACCGATCATGAGTCAAGGCGCCCAGCCTGGCTGATGATGTCTCGTCGTATCTCGGTTTTCGCTTCAGAAGATTCCATTATCTTCGCTTTCAGCCAAGGCGCGTGTCACGAGCCATGACGCCAGCCCGGCTGTTGCTGCTTGCGTGAATGCGCTATGGTGACCCGAGACACGGGGTGCGGCCGCGGCCGCTGAGATGATACCCGTCGAACCTGATCCAGTTCACACTGGCGAAGGGATGTCGGCCGGCTCCAGCGCGGCGTCCCTTGCCGCGTATCAAGGAGTCTCCATGGCCGTTTCCTCCCTCCCCCTCGACCGGCAGGTCGTGCTCGTCACCGGCGGTGCCCGTGGGCTCGGTGCCCGCTTGACCCGCACCTTCCTCGAGCAGGGCGCCCGCGCGGTGATCAACTACTTCCAGAGCCGCGAGGCCGCCGAGGCGCTGGTGGCGGAGGCGCCGGAGCGTGCCATGGCCGTGCAGGCCGACGTGTGCGATCCCGAGGCGGTGAGGGCGCTCTTCGCGCGGGCTCGCGACCACTTCGGCGAGCCGATCACCACCGTAGTCAACAACGCCCTGCCCGCGTTCAGCTTCAACGGCGACGCGCGCCCCGATGCCGATGCCCTGGACTGGACCCATCTGCAGCAGCAGTTCGAGGGCGTCAACCGCGGCGCGCTGAACACCATCCAGGCGGCGCTGGCCGGCATGCGCGAGCAGGGCGGCGGGCGCATCATCAACGTCGGCACCAACCTCTTCCAGAACCCCGTCGTGCCCTACCACGATTACACCGCCGGTAAGGCCGCGCTGCTTTCGCTGACCCGCACCCTCGCCAACGATCTGGGGCCCGACAACATCACCGTGAACATGATCTCCGGCGGGCTGCTGCGCACCACCGACGCCTCCAGCGCGACCCCGGAGGCGGTCTTCGACCTGATCGCCCAGAACACCCCGCTGCGCCGGGTGACCACGCCGGAGGAGTTCGCCGACGCGGCGCTGTTCTTCGCCTCGCCCTGGGCGAGGGCGGTCACCGGCCAGAACCTGATCGTCGACGGCGGACTGGTGAAAGGGTGATGCAACCACGAAGCCCCGACGACAAACTGCACCTCAACCTGTTCGTGATGGGCGCCGGCCACCACCGTGCGGCCTGGCGCCACCCCGACTCCAGCGCCGAGCGACTCGGCGACATCGCCTACTACGAGGCCCTGGCCCGCACCGCCGAGCGCGGCAAGCTCGACGCGGTCTTCTTCGCCGACGGCATGAGCGCCGGCAGCGTGGAGGACGGCTTCCACTGGCACCTCGAGCCGCTGACCGCGCTCTCCGCCATGAGCCGGGCCACCCGGCACATCGGCCTGATCAGCACGCTCTCCAGCACCTTCTACACGCCTTTCCATGCGGCCCGACTGGTGGGCTCGCTGGATCACATCTCCGGCGGGCGCGTGGGCTGGAACGTGGTGACCTCGATGTTCGACAGCGAGGCGCGCAACCACTGCTACCCGGCCATGCCGGCTCATGCCGAGCGCTACGCCCGGGCCGAGGAGTTCGTGCAGACGGTGCTGGCGCTGTGGGACAGCTGGGCCGACGACGCCATCGAGCGTGATCGCCGGGGCCGCTACGCCGACCCGGACAAGGTGCAGAAGATCCACCACCAGGGCGAGCACTTCGTGGTGGATGGGCCCCTGAACCTGCCGCGTCCGCCCCAGGGGCACCCGGTGCTGGTGCAGGCGGGCGCCTCCTCCCAGGGGCGCGACCTGGCGGCGCGCTACGCCGAGGCGATCTATGCGGTCGCCTACGACCTGGAAACTGCCCAGGGCTACTACCGCGACATCAAGGCGCGGGTGGCGGCGGCCGGGCGCACCGCGCCGGTGCCCATCCTGCCGGGGCTCGTCACCTACGTCGGCTCCACCATGGAGGAGGCCCGGGCCAAGCAGCGCGAGCTGGACGAGTGCCTGCCGGTGGCGGCCTCGCTGCGCCAGCTCGGGCTCTTCATCGAGCAGGACTGCAGCGACTGGGAGCTGGACGCGCCGGTGCCGCCGCTGCCGCCGCTGGCCGAGTTCCGCGGCCCCCAGGGGCGCTACGCCACCATCCTGCGCATCATCGAGACAGAGCGGCCGACCCTGCGCCAGCTGCTCGGGCGCCTCGCCGCCGGCGGTGGCCACTGCACCATGATCGGCACCCCGGAGAGCATCGCCGACGAGATGGAGCGCTGGTTCCGCGGTCGCGGCGCGGACGGCTTCAACCTGATGCCGCCATCGCTGCCCGGCGGCATCGAGGACTTCGTCGACCAGGTGGTGCCGGAGTTGCAGCGTCGCGGGCTCTTCCGCGAGGCGTACACGGCGACGACGCTGCGCGGCCACCTCGGCCTCGAGCGCCCGGCGGTGGGGGCGATATAGCGATCCGCCCGCGGCGCTCTGGAACGCAAAACGCCCCTTGTAGGGGCGTTTTGCGTATGGGGCCGTCATCGATCGGCCGGAAGGCGCTCAGCCTTCGAAGCGTCGCGCGCCGGCGCCCAGTGCGGCGAAGTCGAAGCCTTGCTTCGCCGGCAGCAGCGCCAGCAGTGCCAGGCCCGTCACGACCGGCATGAAGGTGGCGAGCAGGAAGGACTCCATCAGGGTATCGAGGGCGTCACCCGGCGCCGGGAAGAGGGTCAGGCCGGCGACCAGGCCGCTGACGGTGGCGAGCACCGCGGCGCGCCCGTCGAAGCGGCGGTTGAAAAGCCCGAAGAACACCGGGAAGGCCGCCGCGCAGCACAGCAGGTCGGCCAGCAGGAAGAGGTAGAGCACGCTGTAGCCCTGTGCGGCGACGAAGGTCACCGGCAGCGCCAGCAGCAGGATCAGCCAGCGCGACAGGCGCATCAGCCGCGGGCCGCTGGCGCCCGGTAGCAGGCGCCCGCCGTCCACGGCGATCATGCTCGAGGCGGCGCTGATGGTGGTGTCGGCGCTGCTCATCACCAGCGCCAGGCCGAGGAAGATCAGGCCCACGGCGAACCAGGCGGGAATGTCGGCGAGCAGCACGCTGAACAGCGCCACCGAGCCGTCGCCGGCGAGCCCCAGCCCCACGAATGCCAGGCCGAACAGGCCCATCACGAAGATCATCGGCGCGCTCAGCAGGCCCCCCAGCAGGAAGCCAAGGCTTACGGCGCGATTGTTGCGCGCAGCGTAGACCCGCTGCCAGTTGCCCTGGTAGAAGAGCCCGGTCAGCATTACGGCCAGGAAGAAGGTAAGGCCGGCCTTGAGGCCGCCGGGGTCGGTGAGGTCCAGCAGGCGCGGCGCCGTCGCCTCGAGGCCGGCGAGGGTGGGGGCGAGACCTCCCGCTGCCTGCCAGCCGACGACCATCAGCACGGCGACCAGCGGCAGGATCACGATCATCTGCACCTTGTCGGTGAAGATCGAGGCGCGCAGGCCGCCGTAGAGGGTGTAGAGCAGGGTGGCCGCCATCACCACCGAGCAGGTCGCCCACAGCGGCACCGGCGCCAGCAGCGCGACCATCTTGGCGATGGCGGTGATCCCCGCGGCCAGCGATATGAACAGGTAGAACAGCATGATCACCAGGGTGAAGGCGTACATCGGGCGCCCGTAGCGGCTCATCACGAACTCGGTGAGCGAGTGGCCGCCCGGCGATAGCTCGCGCAGCCGACGCCCCAGCGGGATCATCACCAGCCTGGGGGCGAGCGAGCCCAGCGCATAGCCGGCGATGGCGCCCAGCCCGCCCCAGGTGGCCGCCTGGGCGGGGCCGAACAGGATCCAGGTGCCCAGGGTCGAGGCCATCAGGGTCAGCACCGTGGCGGTGGCCCCCTGGCTGTTGCGGGCGATGATGAAGTCCTCGAGGCCCTCGCGGTGGCGGCGGGCGTAGAGCCTCCCCGGTATGGCAAACAGCGCCGCGAAGGCGACGAGCCACCAGAAGGCGTGAGTGGTCGGCAGCATGACGTCCTCCCTAGCATCGATGGGCCCGGCACGATGCCGAGCGTCGCTACGGGAGGACGCAATTGCGTTGGGTGAGAAGCGTGGCCGAACGGCACTTCCTTCCCTTCGCCGGCATGATCCGGATCAGGTTCGAAGGGTTACCGGTCGTGTCGTCGGTGCACGGTGCCGGAATCTCAGTCCGCGAGGACTCCCCCAGGAATGCACTCCAGACTAGAGGCCCGGCGAGACGGGGTCAACACGGCTCCGGACGCCCGGGCAACGATGAGCATGCGAACCGTCATGCCGGTGGCGTAAGATGGGGGGCTAGCGTCCGACGACCGGTCACGCGGGGCCCGGGCACCGCGCCAGGGGCGGCTTGAATCGCCCCCCGGCTGCCCCGATCTCCACGTACCCGGTGCTGCGCGTACCCCATTCATCTTCAGTACGGGATCTTTCATGGCCGAACCGGCTCTGTCCATCCGTGGCCTGACCAAGGTCTACGGCAATGGCTTCCAGGCCCTCAAGGGCATCGACCTCGATGTCGCCGAAGGGGACTTCTTCGCGATGCTTGGCCCCAATGGTGCCGGCAAGTCCACCACCTTGGGCGTGGTCTCGTCGCTGGTGCAGAAGAGCGCCGGCCAGGTGTCGATCTTCGGCATCGATATCGACCGCGACTTCGCCCGCGCCAAGTATCACCTCGGCGTGGTGCCTCAGGAGTTCAACTTCAACCAGTTCGAGAAGGTCATCGACATCGTGCTCGCCCAGGCCGGCTACTACGGCATGTCGCGGAGCGAGGCGCTGCCCCGCGCCGAGGAGCTGCTGCGCGACCTGGGGCTGTGGGACAAGCGCAATGGCAGCGCCCGGATGCTCTCCGGCGGCATGAAGCGCCGGTTGATGATCGCCCGGGCGCTGATGCACCGTCCGAAACTGCTGATCCTCGACGAGCCCACCGCCGGCGTGGACATCGAGCTGCGTCGCAGCATGTGGGAGTACATGCGCCGCATCAACCGCGAGGAGGGCACCACCATCATCCTCACCACCCACTACCTGGAGGAGGCGGAGAGCCTCTGCCGCAACGTGGCGATCATCAACCACGGCGAGATCATCCGTAACACCAGCGTGCGTGACCTGTTGATGGAGCTGGATACCGAGACCTTCCTGCTCGACCTCGCCCATCCCGTGGAGGCCGCCCCCGAGGTCGAGGGCTTCGAGCTCAGCCAGCCGGAGCCCGCCCAGCTGGCGGTGGTGGTGCATCGCGGCCAGCGCCTCAACGACATCTTCGAGGCCCTCTCCGCGCAGGGCATCCAGGTGGTCTCCATGCGCAACCGTGCCAACCGCCTGGAGGAGATGTTCGTCAGCATGGTGGAGCAGGGCAACCAGGCCCTGGACCGGGCCGCCGAGGCCAGTGCCGGAAAGGACAAGGAGGCGCGCGCATGAATCCCCGTCAGATCGCCATCGCCCTGTGGACCCTGGTGGTCAAGGAGATCAAGCGCTTCACGCGCATCTGGCCGCAGACCCTGCTGCCGCCGTCGATCACCATGACCATGTACTTCATCATCTTCGGCAACCTGATCGGCTCGCGCATTGGCGAGATGGACGGCTACAGCTACATGGACTTCATCGTCCCCGGGCTGATCATGATGTCGGTGATCACCAACAGCTACTCCAACGTCGCCTCATCGTTCTTCTCCAACAAGTTCCAGCGCAGCGTCGAGGAGATGATGGTGTCGCCGATGCCCAGCTGGGTGATCCTCTCAGGCTTCGTGCTGGGTGGCATGGCCCGCGGCCTGGGTGTCGGGCTGATCGTCACCATCGTGTCGCTGTTCTTCACCCGCATCAGCGTGGCGCACCCGCTGCTGACCCTGCTGGTGGTGGTGCTCACCGCGGCGCTGTTCGCCATCGGCGGCTTCATCAACGCGCTGCTGGGCAAGAAGTTCGATGACATCTCCATCGTGCCGACCTTCATCCTGACACCGCTGACCTATCTTGGCGGGGTCTTCTACTCGATCTCGCTGCTGCCGGAGTTCTGGCAGGGGGTGTCGATGCTCAACCCCATCCTCTACATGGTCAACGTCTTCCGCTACGGCTTCCTGGGTGTCTCGGACATTCCGGTGGGCTGGGCGCTGGCCGCCATCCTTGCCTTCATCGCGGTGCTCTTCACCATCGCCCTGCGCATGCTGGAACGTGGCCAGGGGATCCGCTCATGAGCCGGCGCCCCGAGACCCTCGCCGACGCCCCCCTGGGGCGCGAGTCCGCCTATCCCGAGCACTACGATGCCGGGCTCCTCTATCCCATCCCCCGCGCCGCCAACCGCGCCCCGCTGGGCATCGAGGAGGGCACGCTGCCCTTCGTCGGCGAGGACGAGTGGCACGCCTTCGAGGTCAGCTGGCTCAACGCCCGCGGCAAGCCGGTGGTGGCCGTGGCGCGCTTCCGCCTGCCGGCGGATTCGCCGAACCTGATCGAGTCCAAGTCCTGGAAGCTCTACCTCAACGGCTTCAACCAGAGCCGCTTCGCCAGCCGTCAGGCGGTTATCGAGATCCTGGAACGGGACCTGTCGCGGGCCGCCGGGGCCCCGGTGTCGGTGGAGCTCTTCGCGGTCGACGATGAGGCGCTCGCGCCGCGCCGGCTGCCCGGCGAGTGCCTGGACGACCTGGATATCACCATCGACGACTACACCCCCAGCGCCGAGCACTTGAGGGCAGGGCAGGAGGTGGTGGAGGAGACGCTCCACTCCCACCTGCTCAAGTCCAACTGCCCGGTCACAGGGCAGCCCGACTGGGGCAGCGTGCTGATCCGCTATCGCGGGCCGCGCCTCGACCGCGAGGGACTCCTGCGCTACCTGGTGGGTTACCGCCAGCACCAGGACTTCCACGAGCACTGCGTGGAACATATCTACATGGACCTGATGGCCCGCGCCCGGCCCGAGCGGCTGCTGGTGCTGGCGCGTTACGTACGCCGCGGCGGACTCGACATCAGCCCCTGGCGCGCCACTCCGGGCGAGCATCCGCCGACGCCGCTGCGCCTGGCCAGGCAGTAGCGGTCGGCACGACAGCCCGCCGGCACGCTGGTAGAGTGACGAGAAAGATTCTCGTGGGACGAAAGCCAAGGGAGAGACCGATGGATGCGATGACGCTGCTGCATGAACGCAGCTCCATGGGCAAGCTGATGGGGCCGCCGCCCGACACCGAGCAGCTCGAGGCCATCTACCGGGCGGCGCTGCGTGCGCCGGACCACAAGGAGCTGCGCCCCTGGCGCTTCATCGAGTTCTCCGGCGAGGGCCGCGAGCGCCTGGGCGAGCTGTTCGCCGAGGCGGACTACCGCGAGGACCCCCACGTCGGCGACGCCGCCCTGGACGCCGCGCGTAAGAAGCCGCTGCGCGCGCCCATGGTGATCGCGGTGATCGCCAGGGTGACCCCGGACGTGCCCAAGGTGCCGAAGATGGAGCAGGTGATCTCCGCCGGCTGCGCCGCCCACGCCATCCTGCTCGCCGCCCACGCCCTGGGCCTCGGCGCCATGTGGCGCAGCGGCAAGTATGCCTTCGATCCGGTGGTGCGCAAGGGGCTGGGGCTCGAGGAAGAGGACGAGGTGGTGGCCTTCATTTACCTGGGTACCTTGGGTGGGCGCCACAAGCCGATCCCCGAGCACGATATCGAGAGCTTCGTGGAGCGCTGGCGCTGAGATGCGCGAGGTCGGTGTTCCCCATCCGCGCCTCCCGCTGCCGTCTCCCGGCGGCGAGGATGACCCCGCCGAGTTCCTGACCTGGCTCGGCGAGGCGATTCCCATGGTGGCCCATCTCGGCATCCGCGAGATGCGCCGCGAAGGCGATGTACTCCACTGGTCGCTGGCCCTCACCCCCAGCCTCAACGACAAGGGCACCGGCTTCGGCGGGGCCCTGGCCGCCCAGACCACCCTGCTCGGCTGGTGCTGGACCACCCTCTGGCTGCGTCGTCACGGGCTCTCCCGCGATGTCGTGGTGGCCGAGGCGACCCAGCGTTTCCTGGCCCCGGTGACCGGCGACTACCGTCTGGAGTGCCTGCCCGAAGACGAAGCGGGGCCCGAGCGCCTAACCACGAGGCTGGCCGACAAGGGTCGCGGGCGCATCGCCCTGGTGCAGCGCCTGTGGTGCGGCGACACCCTCTGCCTGGAGGCGCGCGGCGACTACGCGGTACTGCCAGCGGCTTGAATGTGGGCCTCCGGTCGTCACGATTCCACCTTCTATACCGAGATGTGGCAGACCATTGCCGCCGAGGGCAGCTGGCAGGGGGAGGTATGGAATCGGCGCAAGAGCGGCGAGGTCTACCCCCCAGTGGCTGACCATCAGCGCCATGCGCGGCGATATGGGCGAAGTCCGCCACTATGTGGCGACCCTGAGCGATCTGTCCGAGGCCAAGGCGGCGGAGTCTACCATCCAGCGCCTGGCGTTCTACGATCCGCTGACCGGCCTGCCCAATCGTCGCCTGTTGCTCGACCGCCTGGGGCAGGTGATCAGCCATACCCGGCGGCGCAATCACTAAGCCTCCCTGCTGCTGGTGGGTCTGGACAACTTCAAGGCCTATAACACGACCCTCGGGCACGCCAGCGGCGACACCCTGCTGCGCCGCCTGGCCGAGGTGCTGCGTGACAGTCTGCGCGAGAGCGACACCCTGGCGCGCTGGGGCGGTGACCAGTTTGCCCTGCTGGTTCAGGACCTGGGGGACGAGCCGGCCCACGCCGCCCGGGGGGCCGAACAGCCACAGCGACGGGATCTGACCATTTCGGTCAACGTCAGCCCGGTGCAGTTTCGCCAGGCGGGTTTCGTCGACAGTGTGCGCGAGATCCTGGCGAGAAGCGGTGCCGATCCGCGCCATCTGGTGCTGGAGGTGACCGAATCACTGTTCCTGCAGGATCCGGAGCTGGCCCGCGATACCATGCTGGAACTCAGCGCGCTTGGTGTGCGCTTCGCCCTGGACGATTTCGGCACCGGCTACTCGTCGCTTGGCTACCTCAAGCGTCTTCCCCTCGACGAGCTCAAGATCGACCAGAGTTTCGTACGGGACCTGCTCGAGAGTTCCGCCGATGCCGCCATTGTCGAGACCATCATCGCCCTGGCCGACAGGCTGGGGATGCGGGTGATCGCCGAAGGCGTGGAGACCGAGGAGCAGGCGAACTGGCTGCGGGAGCATGGCTGCCGGCGCTTCCAGGGTTACCTCTATGCGCGGCCGGCGCCGCTCGAGAAGGCCATGGCCCGAAGTGGAGGATAAGCTGACCCATCTCGCCGCTGTCGCGGGGCAGGCATCGTCAAAGTGCCGGTGGCGGGCTCGGCCAGGCAGACAGCGTTCGCGCTCAGCTCTCCTCGAGGATGGCCCGCAGCCCTTCGAGGGAGAGGATGGTCAGCTCTCGCGTGGCAATCTGGATCACCCCCTGGCGCTGGAAACGCCCCAGCACACGACTGACCGTCTCCAGAGCCAGGCCGAGGTGGCTGCCGATGTCACCGCGGGACATGGCCAGGCGGAACCGGTAGCGGCTGCAGCCGCGCTGCTGGAAGCGTTCGGAGAGCCCCAGCAGGAAGCCGGCCAGGCGCTGCTCGGCGGTGCGTCCGGACATCAGGCAGAGCTGGCGCTTCTCGCCGCGCAACTCGCGGCTCATGCGATGAAGAAGCGACTCACTGAGGGAGGGGTTGTTGCAATACAGCTCGCGCAGGCGCGCATAGGACAGCTCACAGACGAAGGTGGTTTCCATCGCCACCACCGAGGCGGGACAGTGAGATTCGCCGATCCCTTCCAGTCCCACCGTTTCACCCGGCAAGTAGAATCCCACCACGTGTTCCAGCTCCTGGCCCAGCGGCCTGACCACCTGCTTTAGGCTACCGCTGCGCACCAGATAGAGGCTGGTGAAGGCATTGCCCTGGGTGATCAGGGATTCACCACGCTTGAGCGGGCTAGGCTGGTCGAGCATCGAGTCGAGCCGCTCCAGTGCATCCGCGGAGAGGTCCTGAGTCAGGCAGACGCCATGCAGGCTGCAGACGTCACACTGGGCGCCCGGCAAACGGGTGCCGGGGTCCTGTTCGGTGGCAGTCATCTTTCGTCCTTGGATGTTGCCGATCAAACCTTGACCCAGGTCAGCCTAGCCCACCATGGCGAAATTTAATAGGCGGGTAGGCGTGTCCAGGCAGGTGGCCTGCAAGGTAAAGCGGGTATGGGGTGGAGGGCAGCAACGCTAACGCGCCTTGCGGGCCCGCTTGCGTGTATACATCTCGGCATCCGACAGCTGCAGCAGCGTCATGGCATCGGTATCACTCGGCGTCGAGGTGATCACGCCGACGCTGGCCCCGGGATACTGGATGCGCTCGCCGCAGACTCGGAACTCGCCGGCGGTCAGTGCCTCCAGCGCCGCCTTGAAGGCTTCATGCTCGGCCGATGGATCCTCGCCTGCCTGGCGCACGATCACGAACTCGTCGCCGCCGAAGCGTGCCACCAGGTCGTCGGCCTGACACCCGCCGACCAGGCGGTGGGCCATCTCGATCAGGAAGCGGTCCCCCGCGTCGTGGCCATGTTGGTCGTTGATCGCCTTGAAACCGTCCAGGTCGATGAAGGCTACATGCAAGCGGCCGCCGGCGCCCCCCGCCTGCTCGAGGCGCCGCGTGAGCTCCTGGAGCAGCGCGCGGCGATTGGCGATGCCGGTCAGCGGGTCGGTGTTGGCATGCTGGGCCAGGGTGCGGTTCTCGCTGACCAGCTGGCGCAGCAGACGTTCGCTGTCCACGTAGCGGGCGATCAACTCGGCGAAGGTGTCCAGCGTCTCCATTGCCTCCGCCGACACCTCGATGGCCTGGTCGCTGGCCGCGCAAAGGGTGCCCAGCAGCGTCTCGTCGCCCAGGCGGATCGGTTGGCTGAGGTAGGTCTGGAGGCCGAGCTCGCGCGCCGCCTCGGAATCCCCCCAGCAGCTCGCCACGTCGGCGGTGTAGCGCTGCCCCTCGAGGATCGCCCGGCGGCAGAGGGTGTCCTCCCAGGGCACCGACAGCCCCTCGGGCAGCTGCAGACTGCCGCTGTTGCGGGCATACAACACCCGCTGCACGCCGGCCTGTTCGTCGATCAGCGTGAAGTAGGTGGAATGTAGCCCGGTGACCTCCTCCAGCAGGCGTAGCAGCGGGCGTATTACCGCCTCCAGGCGCGCGCCGAGTACTGGCGTCTGCAGCAGCGACTGCGGGTCGACTCGGTCGTTCATTTTGCCTCCTCGGAATCCGTGGGTGTCGCGGGGCCGAGCCACTCTTCGGCGAACGCTTCGGCCGCGAGCGGACGGCCGAAGTAGTAGCCCTGGGCCTCGTCGCAGTCCATCTCGGCGAGCGCCTCGGCCTGCTCTGCGGTCTCGACCCCTTCCGCCACGGTCTTCATGCCCAGTGCCTTGGCCATGGCGATGACGGTGTCGACGATGGTGCGGTCGTGCGGGTTTGCCAGCATATGCCGGACGAAGGACATGTCGATCTTGAGCGCCTGGGCGGAGAAGCGGCGCAGGTAGGCCAGCGACGAGTAGCCGGTGCCAAAGTCGTCGATGGCCAGGGTGAAGCCCGCCTTGCGCAGTGCCTGGGTGATGACCACCGCCTGCTCGGGGTCGCGCATGAAGTCGCTTTCGGTGAGCTCCAGGGCGATGGCGGTGGTGGAGAGCCCGGCGGTCAGGCGCTGGATATGCTCGGCCAGGTGAGGGTCGGCGAACTGCTGGGCCGAGATGTTGAGTGAGAGCCTGCCGGGCAGCGTCAGCCCCTGTTCGCCCCAGGCCAGCAGCTGGCGGGTGGCCTGCTCCAGCACGCGGTCTCCCAGCGGGCGGATCAGCCCGCGCTCCTCGGCCAGGGGAATGAACTCGCCGGGGCTGACCCAGCCCCATTGGGCATCCTGCCAGCGGCACAGCGCCTCGGCGCCGGTCAGCTCCCCCGTGCGCAGGTCGATCTGGGGCTGGTAGTACAGCGCCAGGCGGTCCTCGCGGATGGCCTCGCCGAGGCGCTCGGTCATCTGCTGGCGGCGCTCCAGGTCGCGGTGCATGGAGGCGCTGAAGGGGCAGACCCCATCGTCCTCGCGCTTGGCGTGATAGAGCGCGATGCTGGCCGCCTTGAACAGCTCTCCCGGCGTTCTCGCATCGCGCGGGTAACCCGCCAGGCCGATTGAGACCCGCAGCGAGAAGGCGTGGTGCTCCAGGTAGATGGGCCGTGCGATGACCCCGCGCATGCGGGCCACGCACTGTTCGATGCGTTCCGGGGTGGCATCGGGAACCAGCAGGGCGAACTCGTCGCCAGAGAGTCGCGACAGCGCTTCGCCCGGCGCCACCGAGCGCTGCAGGCGTCCCGCCAGGGTGGCCAGCAGGCTGTCGCCCAGCTGGTGGCCGTGGAGGTCGTTGATCTCCTTGAAGCGCCGGATGTCCAGCAGCAGCAGGCCCAGCGGCTTCAGCTCACGCTCGGCGGCGTCGCGCATCGCCACCAGGTCCTCCATGAAGCGCACGCGGTTGGCGAGCCCCGTGGTACCGTCGAAATAGGCGAGCTGGCGCATGCGCCGATGATCCTGGCGACGCTCCACCTCCGCCGCGGCGCCGCTGGAGAGGATGCGCAGCACCGAGGAGGCGAAGCCGTTGGTCTCCGGCGGTTCCCGGTAGAGCACCACGATGACGCCCACCGGCTCGCCCTGGGTGTTGTCCAGGCGCCGACCGATCCAGGCGGCCTGCTCCTCGGCCAGGCCCGGCCAGCGCAGCGGCGGATCCGCCTGCTCGGCACACTCTGGCGTCGTCATCAGCGCCGCGAAGGGCGAGGCCGACAGGTCGAAGGCGTGATTCTCCAGGCGCCCGCCATCGCCCACCGCGCTGACGGTGGTGAGGTGGCATGGCGTGACCGAGGCCGCGCCCTGTCGTCGGGAATCCTGCTGGGTGAAGGTGGCGATGAAGCCGGCATCGGCCTCGAGGATCTCCACCAGGTGGCGCACCAGCTGATGGAAGTAGCCGTCACCGATGCGCGTGGTGATAGCCGCGGCAACTCGCGCCACGGCATCCTGCACCCGCTGGGCCTCGTACTGCTCGGTGATGTCGCTGATGAAGCCCTCCAGCACCTTCACCTCGCCCTCGGCGTCGTAGAGCGCCTGGCCCTGCTCCAGCATCCAGCGCCACTGCCTGTCGGCGATGCGTAGCCGATAGACGACCCGAAAGGGGCTGCGAGCGGCGACGCCTTCCTCGACGGCGGTATCCACCTTGGCGCGGTCCAGCGGATGGATCAGCGCCGCGTAACTGACCTCGCGGTTGTGCAGCAGCGCCTCTGGCCGATAGCCGGTCAGCGCCTCGGCGCCCTGGCTCACCACCAGCATGGTCCAGTCGGCGTCGTTCAGGCAGCGGTAGGCCATGCCGGGCAGGTGGTTGAGCAGCGTCTCGAGGCGGCGCTCGCTCTCGCGGGCCACCGCCTCGCTCCTCTGCAGCGCCTGGCTGGTCTGGCTGCGCTCTATCTGGGCGCTCGCCTGGGCCGCGGCGATATGCAGGATCTCGGACTCGAGGCCCGCCAGCTGCATGAGGCGATTGTTGAGTACCGCCAGCAGGCCCAGCGGTCGGCCGTCCAGGGCGAAGAGGGGGAGGCCTAGATAGCTCTCCGCCCCGAGCCGCTGCAGCAGCTCGTCGTCGGGGAAGCGCCGCTGAACGCCTTCGGGATAGAGGCAGACCTCCTGGCCCGCCACCGTCTCGCAGGGCGTGCCGGTCAGGTCGTAACTGAGATTGGGTGCCGGCCCGCCCTGCGACCACACCGCCAGGGTGTGCGCGCGATGATCATCGCCGACCCGGGCCACCAGCACGTGGTCCACATCGAGGATCTCCGCCAGCTTCGCCACCAGGGTGACGAAGAAGGTATCGCCGGTGGCCCGGCTCATCCCGTTTGCCAACAGCCGGAAGGCGGCTTCGGCGGTCACGCGGGCTTGCATCGCTTCATCCTTGTTCCAATGGTACTCCAGGCACACGACCACCATAGCATTTCGGCACAGTGCGCAAGGTGAAGCTTACTTCGCCTCCGCGTCGTCCGATTGATGCCTGGGCTGCCATCCAATGGCTCTCTTGCCTTTCACTTCCCGTGTGATGGCGTTACCGGAATCGTCCATTGGTCTCAGTACGATCTGCCATGTAGGCAGGGATTGCCCCGGCTCCGCTGCCTTACGCCTGGCATATCCATGTTTGGCTATGCTTTTCAATACATTGATTTTATGGGGGTTGATTTAGGGTTTTTCTGTACTTACCGAACGAGTGAGGTATGCCCTCCAACTCCCTCGGTATTGGCCGAGCCGCTGAGGCAGCGATCACACTTGCCGGTCACGTCATGCGGACTCAGGTGAAGATCATGTCGCAAACCACCGGCGCGGCCGAACGGACGCCCTATACCGAAGCGGCTGCCTTCAAGCCATTCTCCCTCGTGCTGGGGCTCGTCATTGGCCTGGGGGTGTTCTTCCTGCTGCCCGAGCCATTGGCCGTCAATGCCCGCATCGTGGCGGCCATCCCGATCCCTGCCACCTCGTTGCTGCCACTGGTGCTGTTCCCCTTCTTCGACATCGCCTCGGTGGGGACCACGGCCTCACCCTATGCGCACAGTATCGTCTTCCTGGTGCTGGGCGGGGTGCTGCTCGGCCTTGCGACGCAGCGCTGGAACCTGCATCGACGCTTCGCGTTGCTGACCGTGCTGACGGTGGGCACCAAGCCGGCGCAGATCGTCTTCGGGCTGATGTTTGCCAGCTGGTTTATCACCATATGGGTCAGCAACACCGCCACCGCGGTGATCATGGTGCCAATCGGAGGCTCCATCATTGCCCTGGTGAAGTCGCTGGGGAATGGTGAGGACACGCCCAAGTTCTCGGCCGCCGTGCTGCTGGGTATCGCCTACGCCATCACCATCGGCTCTATGGCGACACTGATCGGTCAGCCTCCCATGGCGCTGATGCGCGCCTACATGGAAGACACCCATGGTCTGTCCATCGGCTTCGGCCACTGGATGCTGATGGGCGTGCCGTTCTCCGCCACCATGCTGGTCCTGGCGTGGTTCGTGCTGAACAAGATCGTGTTCCGCGCCGAGGTCGAGGACATTCAGGGCGGCCGGCAGATGATCGAGTCCGAGCTCAAGGCCATGGGTCGACTGACCCCGGAAGAGGGGCGGGTGCTGATGGTCTTCGCCGGGGCGGTCTTCTGCTGGGTGTTCCTGCCGCTGATCGCGAGGATTCCTGCGGTGCAGGGCGCGCTGCCGTGGCTGTCCAACATCAACGACACCAGCGTGGCGATCCTGGCCGCGATCCTGATGTTCGTGATTCCGGCCTCCAAGGGGCAGGGCGCACTGTTGGAGTGGACGGCCACCCGCGACGTCCCCTGGGGCGTACTGATCCTGTTCGGGGGCGGCCTGACCCTGTCAACGCAGTTCATGGCCACCGGGCTGAGCGTCTGGATTGGCGAGAGTGTATCGGGCCTGTCGGGGCTCCCGCCGATCATGATCCTGGCCGTTACCGCCATCGTGATCATCCTGCTCACGGAGCTGACCAGCAACACGGCCACGGCGGCTGCCTTCTTCCCGATCATGGGGGCCATTGCCGTCGGGCTGGGTATCGAGCCCTTCCTGATGACCATCGTGGTGACCTTCGCCGTCAGCTGTGCCTTCATGCTGCCGGTGGCGACACCTTCCAACGCCGTCGCCTTCGCCACCGGCGACCTGCCGATCAAGAACATGATCCGCGCCGGCATCTGGCTCAATGTGATCGGCCTGCTGGTGATCATGGTGGAGCTCTACACCATCGTGCCACTGGTCTTCGACGTCTCGTTCTGACCCGATAAGAGATGCTCTCGACGGCGCCCTTGTGGCGCCGTCGTCCTTCGTTTACCTCGTCTCCCTGTCTCCTTTCCAGAGGGTTCCCCTCACGGACCCTCCAGCTCCCACCATCCGGCCATGGTCTTCCCGCCCCAAGTTTGATGAGATAGGTGCCAGTCACCACGGCCGTCTGAGACGGCCGGCTCATCGCACAGGGAACCGCCATGACCACCTTCGACAGCACCAAGCGCTCGCTGCCCGATGGTGCTCTCGCCCAGTAACCACCGAGGCCCGGAAAAGACAGGGACAGCACCGATGCCTACTTACGGAAATATCCTCCTCAGACAGGACGAGAACGGCGCCTTCACCACCGCCCGGCGGGCGCCGCTGGGCTTCACCGATGGCCGCAACGAGGCCTGGCTGCGCGACCTGCTCGCCAGCAACCCGGACCTGCTGCCCATCGAGGAGGTCGATCCCTCCTTCGCCCCGCTGGTGCCGCTGTGTACCGAGCTCTCGACCGAGGCAGGCCCGGTGGATGCGGTCTTCATCAGCCCCTCCGGCCGGCTGACCCTGGTGGAGTGCAAGCTGTGGCGTAACCCCGAGGCGCGACGCAAAGTGATCGCCCAGATCCTCGACTACGCCCGGGCCATCTCGGGCTGGAGCTACGCCGACCTGCAGCGCAGGGTCGCCACTGCCACGGGGCGCAAGGGCAACGTGCCCTTCGAGGCCGCTCGGGAGCTGCAGCCGGACCTCGACGAGGCCGCCTTCGTGGATGCCACCGCCCGCGCCCTGCGCGAGGGGCGCTTCCTGCTGCTGATCGCCGGCGGCGGCATCCGCGAGGGCATCACCGGCATGGCGGACCTGATCACCCGCAACGCCGCTCTCGGCTTTAGCTTCGGTCTGGTGGAGGTCGCCCTTTACCAGTTCGGCGAGCAGGGCCTGGTGGTCCAGCCGCGGGTGGTGGCCAGGACCGAGACCCTCGAGCGCACCTTCGTGCAGCTGCAGTCCAGCGATGGCGGCGCGCTCCAGGAGGTCACAGAGGAGGGAGACGTCGAGGTGGGAGGCGAAGCCCCCTCAATGAGCGACGAACGCGCCTGGTGGGAGCCGCTAACGCGCATCACCTTCGACGACCCGGAGCAGGAGTCGCCGACCTACCGGCCCCGCAACCATGTCCGGGTGGCCATGCCCTATCCGGGGATCTGGCTTACCGCCTACCGTTCGATGGGAGATGGCGTCTGCGGCGTGTTCTTCACCGGGGCAAAGTCGGAGGCCAGGCAGGTGCTCGACCGCCTCAACGAGGAGCGCGAGCAGATCCTCGCCGAGCTCCCGGAAGGCGCCGACAACCGGCGCTCCAGTGGCCAGCCCGGTTACGCCAGCTATGCTCGACTCAGTGACTTCGCCAGCGACGACGAATGCCGTGAGTGGCTGGCGCAGCAGCTCAACCAGTTCGTCAACGCCCTGCGCCCGCGGTTGAAGGCAATGGGCCACTGACGCGGCTTTGAGCCGAGGGAGCGCCTCGATGAATCGGTATCGCACCACAGGATCACAGGGCAGCGCCGAGCCCGGCTCAGGTGGCCGGGTCATGGCCAACAAGCTCGGCATCACCGATCAGGAGAGCCTGGACGAGGCCGAAGCCGAGCTGCTGCTGAAGCTGTACGAGGAGGTATTCGGCTCATTGGCAGAGGATCAGCCGCTTGATACCGCACTGCTCAAGCACTGGCATCAGCGCTGGCTCGGCAGCCTCTACGACTGGGCGGGAGAAGAGCGCCAGGTCAACCTGGAGAAGGATGGCTTCCCCTTCGCCGCCGCGAGACAGCTGCCCTTTCTGCTGCGCGAGCTGGATCAGAAGTGGCTGAGCCGGCTGACGCCTTGCAACGGCATGAGCCGCGAGGAGGCGATAGGCGCCATCGCCCAGGTCCACGTCGAGCTGATCCTGGTGCATCCCTTCAGAGAGGGAAACGGCCGCATAGCCCGTCTACTGGCCGATGCCATGGCCTATCAGGCGGGGCTGGGGCTACTGAATTACGATGACTGGAGAGTGAACAAGGAGGCCTACATCCAGGCCATCCATGCCGGACTCGCCGGCGACTATGCGCCGATGGTGGAGCGGGTCAGGCAAGCGGCAGGGACTTGAAGCGGGACTTGCCGGAGCGAAGACGGGCTTCGATGCCGCGGCTGGCCTCGCCGGTTTCCACGGCGGTAGAGGAGGCGACGCTCTTCAGGAGGGCGTCACGGCTCACGGTACGGCGCTTCTTGGGGGAGCGGGATGTGGTCATGCCTGTCTCTCCTTGCTGATATTGATATGCTCATTTTACGCGCATACCGCGCCCCCTGCATCAAACACCTACAGCACCTTGGAGTCACGGTATGGCAGGACCCGAGAACACGGATGTCGAGAAGCCCTTTATCGACCAGCTGGTCGGTCAGGGCTGGGAGTTCCTGGCCGGCTCGGTGGATGATCCCGCCGTGACCCACCGCGAGAGCTTCGCCCAGGTGGTGATGGAGCCCCTGCAGCGCGAGCGGCTAAATGAGAAAGATCAACCTGTGTGATGGCGCCAGGCTGGAAGAGCACGCCCAACGCACGGGTGTGGCCCATCACGGCTTATAGTCAAAGCGGAGATCTACGAGGGAAAACCGTCAGGTAAAGAAAAAGCCGCTGATTTCTCAGCGGCTTTTTGCAATGCGGTGGCGGAGGGGGAGGGATTCGAACCCTCGAAGCCTTTCGACTTACACACTTTCCAGGCGTGCTCCTTCGACCACTCGGACACCCCTCCGCATTGTGGTTCTTACGGCCGGGCAGCTGGGCCTTTCGCGTCAGAACGGCGCATATAATATCGACCTAAGTGCGCGAATGCAAGCGGTTTCCTGGCTGCGGCCAGTGGTGCCCACGGCTCGGGGGCTGCGTAGCGTCCCGGGCTGTGCCGGGGTGCGCCGGTCCGCTATGCTGGGGGCGAATCCACGACAGGGAGAGTCCCATGTCCTTTCGCGCCATGTCATTGCCCCCCATGCTTGCCGGCCTGCTGCTGGCACTGCCGATGACCGCCCTGGCCGAGACGCCCAACATCGTGCCCGGGGAGTGGGAGTTCACCAGCACCACCTCGGTCTCCGGCGACCTGCCGATCCCCGACCAGACCGATACCACCCGTGAGTGCATCGCCCAGGGCGATCTCGCCGATCCCGACTTCCAGATGATCGAGGAAGAGGAGGGGTGCGAGCTGCTCGAGCATAACGTCAGCGTTGATGGCATGGACTACCGGATGGTCTGTGAGGCCGAGGGTGGCCAGGCGGACATCGTCGGCCATATGGACTTCCTGGGCGAGACCACCGAGGGCCGCGTGGAGGTCACCGTCCAGTCGCCACAGATGGGCGAGATGGTGATGAACACCGAAGTGACCGGCCGTCGCATCGGCGACTGCTGACAGCGATCATGCTGGTTGTAACGAAAGACGGCCACCCCGAGGTGGCCGTCTTGCGTTGAGTGGGTTCAATGCCCTTCCGGGGTGGCCTCCATCTCCTGCTCCAGGCGCCTGGCCACATCGCCGGGAGAGCCGGTGCGACGTGCCAGCAGGTCGTAGGCCACCGGCACCACGAACAGTGTGAACAGGGTGGCGGCGGCCAGGCCACAGAGGATGACGATGCCGATCACCAGGCGGGTCTCGGCGCCGGCGCCACTGGAGATGATCAGCGGCACAGCGCCGGCCATGGTGGTGGCAGCGGTCATCACGATGGGGCGCAGGCGGGTCACCGAAGCCTCCACCAGTGCCTCGTGGAAGGCCATGCCCTGATCGCGCAGCTGGTTGGCAAACTCCACGATCAGGATGCCGTTCTTGGCGGCGAGCCCCACCAGCATCACCAGCCCCACCTGGCTGTAGATGTTCAGCGACTGGCCGGTGACATAGAGCCCCAGCAGGGCGCCGCAGATCGCCAGGGGGACGGTGAGCATGATCACGAAGGGGTGCACGAAGCTCTCGAACTGGCCTGCCAGCACCAGGAACACCACCAGGATTCCCAGCCCCAGCAGGAAGCCAGTGGCGCCGCTCGCCTCCTGGTAATCCCGCGAGGCGCCCTTGACGTCGGTCTGGGCCTCGGGCGGGAGCAGCTCCCGCACCGTCTCCTCAAGATACTCCAGGGCCTCGCCCAGCGGATAGCCGTCGGCCAGGTCCGCCTCGAGGGTGATGGCGCGAACCCGGTTGAAGCGATTTAGTGTGCTGGGGCCGGCGAAGTCGGAGATGCTCACCAGGCTGGCCAGGGGAATCAGCTCCCCGCTGCGCTGTGAGCGCACGCGCAGACTCTCCAGGCTCTGCGGGCTGGGGCGCGCGCCGGGTTCGCCTTCGAGGATGACATCGTACTCCTCGCCGTCGTCGATATAACGGGTCGCGGTGCGCCCGCCCAGCAGGGTCTCCAGGGTGCGGCCGATCTCGGTGACGGTAACGCCCAGTTCGGCGGCCCGCTCGTAGTTGATGTCGACTTCGAGCTGGGGCTGACTCTCCTCGTAGTCGCTGTCCAGGCCGGTCAGGCGAGGGTTGTCCTCACGAATATGCTCGAACAGGGTGTCGCGCCACTCGGCCAGCTCTTCGTAGGTGCCGCCGCCGAGCACGAACTGCACCGGCTTCTCGACACTCGAGCCGAAACCCTGGCGCATCACCGGGAAGGCGCGAACACCGGGCAGGTCGGCGAGGTTGCGTCGGATCTCGTCCATGATCGCCCACGCCGAGCGCCGCTCGCCCCAGTCGGCCAGGTTGACGATCACGAAGCCGCTGTTGAAGTTCTCGATATTGCCCCAGCCGCGTGGCGCGCGTACCACCACACGGTCGACTTCACCGGTCTCGAGCATCGGCAGCAGCCGTGCCTCGATCTCGTCCATATAGTCGAGCATGTAGTCATAGGTGGCGCCGGGAGGGCCGTTGACCAGTACCCAGAAGTTGCCGCGATCCTCCTGGGGGGTGTACTCGTTGGGCAGCTCGCCATTGAGCCAGACCATGCCGCCGATCACTCCGAGCAACAGCGCCACCACCAGCAGGCGCAGCTTGAGGGCCCGCTCGAGCAGTCGCCGATAGACGCAACGCGAGTGCTCCAGTGCCCACTGCACACCGCGAGCGAGGCGGCTCTCGTGCATGCCCGACTTGAGGATCTTGGACGCCATCATCGGTGTCAGGGTCAGCGCCAGCAGGCTGGAGATAGCCACGGCGGCGGCCAGGGTCAGGGCGAACTCCGAGAACAGTCGGCCGATATCACCCTCCAGGAAGCTCAGCGGCACGAACACAGCGATCAGCACCAGGGTGGTGGCGATCACCGCGAAGGCGATCTGACGTGTGCCGCGGAAGGATGCTACCAGCGGCGTCTCGCCGTGGTCGTGCATGCGGCGGTGGATGTTCTCCAGCACCACGATGGCATCGTCGACGATCAGGCCGATGGCCAGCACCAGCGCCAGCAGGGTCAGCAGATTGATGGTGAAGCCCATTGCCGCCAGGGCGCCGAAGGCGCCGATCAGGGCGATGGGCACGGTGACCGCGGGGATCAGAGTGGTGCGCAGGTTGCCCAGGAACAGGAAGATCGCCACCACCACCAGGCCCATGGCAATGAACAGGGTCTGCACCACCTGGGAGATGGCCCCCTCGACGAATACCGAGGAGTCGAAGTTCAGCGCCAGCGTCATGCCCTCGGGGAGTCCCGGCTGCTGCCGCGCCATCTCGGCCTGAACCTCGCGCGAGATCTCCAGCACGTTGGCGGTGGACTGCTTGACCATGCCCAGGCCCACCATGGGGGTGCCGTTGCCGCGGAAGATGGTGCGCTCCTCCACGGCGCCGATCTCCACCCGGGAGATGTCGCCGAGGCGTACCAGGTAGCCGTCGTCGGCCTCGTCGAGCACCAGGCTGCGGAAGTCCTCCGGTGTGGCGAACCCGCGCGGCAGGCGCACGATGAACTGGCGCTCGCTGGATTCGATGGAGCCACCGGGAAGCTCGACGTTGTCGGCGCGCAAGGCGTCCTCGACGTCGCCGGCGGTGAGGCCGCGGGCCGCCATGGCATCGGCGTCGAGCCATACGCGCATGGCGTATTCTCGGCCGCCGCCGATGATCACCCGCGACACCCCGGGCTGGATCGAGAAGCGATCGACCAGGTAGCGGTTGGCGTAGTCGGTGAGCTCGGCCATGGTGTAGCCCTCGCCGGAGAGCGACAGCCAGATCACCACTTCGGAGCTGGAGTCGGCCTTCTCGACCTCGGGCGGGTCGGCCTCATCGGGCAGGTTGCCGGCGGCGTCGGAGATGCGATCGCGGATATCGTTGGCCGCCGAGTCGATGTCCTGGTCGAGACCGAACTCGATATTGATGCTGGAGCGTCCGTCCTGGCTGGAGGAGGAGATCACCTGGATGCCGGAGACGCCGGCGATGCGATCCTCGAGCACCTGGGTGATGCGGGTCTCCACCACGCTGGCCGAGGCGCCCGGATAACGGGTATCGACACTGACGATGGGCGGGTCGATGGAGGGATACTCCTGCAGCGGCAGGCGCTGCAGGGCGAGCAGGCCGAAGGCCACGATCAGGGCGGCCAGCACGGTAGCCAGCACCGGCCGCTGGACGGAGATATCGGAGAGGCGCATCAGCCGTTGGCCCCTGCATCGTCACGATCCTGGCGCAGCAGCTCGGGGACGCTGGTGCTCTCGTCGAGAATGCCCAGCAGGCGAGTCGGCTGGCCGTCGCGCACGCGCTCGGTGCCATGGGCCACCACCAGCTGGCCCGCATCCAGCCCGTCGAGGACCTCGACCTCGCCCTGCCGACGGGCGCCGATGGTGATCTCGCGGCGTGTCACCCGGTGCTCGTCATTCGGCTCGAGGGTGAGCACGAACTGGCGGCGTCCCTGGGGAATCAGCGCCGACTCGGGAATCACCAGGGCCTGGCGGGCCTCGCGCTCGACCGCCACGTTCATCAGCATGCCGGGACGCAGCCGGTCGTCGGGATTGTCGATCTGTGCCCGCACGGTGATGCTGCGGCTTACCGGGTCAACGCGGGTGCCGATGGTATCGATCTCCCCCTGGAACGCGGTGTAGGGATAGGCGGCACTGGTGGCGCGCAGTGCCAGGCCCGGCGTGATCTCGCCAAGGGCCCGTTCCGGCAGGGTGAAGTCGAGCTTCATCACGTCGAGCTTGTCGAGGGTGACGAGCTCGGCGCCAGGGGTGACCAGAGTACCCACGCTGACGTTGCGAAAGCCGACCCGCCCGGCGAAGGGGGCGTGGATGCGGTAGTCGGCCAGCCGCGCTTCCAGGCCCTGGATCTCGGCCTCGATCTGGCGCAGCCGCGCCTGGGCATCCTCCAGGTCACCCCGCGGTGCCAGGTTGCGTTCCTGCAACTGGCTAAGGCGATTGACGGCGTTGCGGCGCTCCTCGCGCAGGGCCTGGGCGGCCCGCAGGTCGGCCTGGGCCTCGTCATCGGCGAGGCGGACCAGCAGCTGCCCTGCCTCGACGCTGTCACCATCCCGGAAGTTCAGCTCGCGCACCACGTCGGTCACGGTAGCCGAGAGTGTCACGCTCTCGTCGGCGCGCAGGGTGCCCAGCGAAGCCAGTGGATCGGACCAGGGAGCCAGGCGCACCTCGGCGGCGATCACTGCGGTGGGCTGCTGGGCCTGGAGTGGCATGGCCACCACCAGCAGCAGGCCCAGCAGCAGGGGCAGGAGTCTTGGGACGTGGCGTAGGGGCATGGGAGCAGTCTTGTCGGTGGACGGTGGCTGGCGGTCTTCGCGCGATACTTGTACAGCGTAAACGGGGGCGGGCCGGGAGAGTGTGGCAATAATTCACAAGCCGGTATGCCGCCACTACTCCTACAATGTACAAGGCTTGTATATGTTTTGCCACCCTCGGCCTGGCCCGGCGTGACTGCTAGAATGCGCGCCTCGCCGTTGGCGGTACAGGCAATAGCCGGGAGGGCTTGAGGGTGACATACGATGTGGTGGTGATCGGCGCCGGTGCCGCCGGCCTGATGTGCGCACTTACCGCCGGATATGCGGGGCGACGGGTGCTGGTACTGGACCATGCCAACAGGGCCGGCAGGAAGATCCTGATGTCCGGCGGCGGGCGCTGCAATTTCACCAACCTCAACTCCACGCCGGCCAATTTCTTTTCGGGCAATCCGCACTTCTGTATCTCGGCCCTTAAGCGCTATCGACCCGAGCACTTCGTCGAGCTGGTGGAGCGCCACGCCGTGGAGTACGTGGAGAAGGCCCCGGGACAGCTGTTCTGCGCCGACTCCAGCAAGGAGATCGTGCGCGTGCTGCTCACCGAGTGCGACTGGGCGGGGGTCGAGATTCGCCTGAAGACGCACATCGACACGGTGGAGCGGCGGGGGGAGGGCGTCCGTCTGGCGACGTCCGCGGGTAGGGTCGATGCCGGTGCCCTGGTGGTGGCCAGTGGTGGCCTGTCGATTCCCAGCATGGGGGCCAGCGGCTTCGGCTACGAGATCGCCCGCCAGTTCGGCCTGGCGGTGACCGACACGCGCCCCGCGCTGGTGCCCTTCACCCTGACCTCGCAGTGGAAGGCGCGCGCCGAGGCGCTGGCCGGGGTGAGCTGTGAGGTGGAGGCCAGCTGCCGAGACGGACGCTACCGTGAGCCGATGCTGTTTACCCACCGCGGCCTCTCCGGCCCGGCCATGCTGCAGGTCTCGAGCCACTGGCAACCCGGCGACGAGATTGCCATCGACCTGCTGCCCGGCGAGGACGCCTTCGCGGCGCTGTGCGCCGCCCGCGACGCGACGCCGAAGCGGCGCCTCTCCACCTGGCTCGGTGAGCGCCTGCCGAAACGGCTGGCCCAGGCGCTGGTGGAGTGGCAGGGCGATGACGGGGTGCTGGCGGAGTGCGGCAACGCTCGCCTGCAAGCCTGGACCGAGGCGCTCAACCGCTGGCGTCTCAAGCCCGCCGGTACCGAGGGGTGGCGTACTGCGGAGGTGACCCTGGGCGGCGTGGATACCTGTGCCATTTCGTCCCGGGATTTCGCGGTGGCGGGGCTGCCCCAGCTGCGCTTTATCGGCGAGGTGCTGGATGTGACCGGGGAACTGGGGGGCCACAATTTCCAGTGGGCCTGGGCCAGCGGGGTGGCCTGCGGCCAGAGTCTCTAGTTGTCACCCAAGGGCTGGGCACTCAGGCCAGGCGCTGGGCGATCTCCTCCCAAAGCCGGCGATAGGCCTGGGCGGCGGCGGTGCGCGGCGCGAAACTGCGTAGTGGGGCGCGTTCGAGGCCCATGCGCTCAACCACACTGGCGCTCGGGATGGTATGCGAGAGACGCAGCGGCCAGCGCTCCGGCAGCGAATCGATGATCTCGCGGTGCAGGGTGCGGCGGCGGTCGGCCAGGGTGATGAAGGGCCATACCGGGCAGGGAATATCACGCTCGTCGAGGAAGTCACGCAGCTGCTCCAGGGTGCGTAGCGACAGCACCGTGGGCACGATGGGCACCAGCAGCGCATCGACGCTGGCGAAGACGCTCTCGGAGAGGGTCGAGAGACTGGGCGGGCAGTCCAGGATCACCAGGTCGTAGTCATCGCGGATCGGCTTGAGGATGCGCCGGAGCTGGTTGTCGTGCCGTTCGGCGAGCAGGTGGTCCAGTTCGCGTGAGGCCAGCGCCGCCGGCAACAGGTCGAGGTTCTCGACCTGGGTGGCGCGGATCACCTTGTCGTAGGCGGCCTTGCCCTTGACCAGCCGGGCGACCCCGCCGCGCACCTTGGGTTTGGCGCGCAGATAGAAGGTGGTGGCCGCCTGGGGGTCGAGGTCCCAGAGCAGTACACGCTGACCGGCGGCCGCCGCCTCGGCGGCCAGGTTGACCGCCGAGGCGGTCTTGCCGACGCCGCCCTTGATGCTGTAGAGGGCCAGCATGCGCAAGGGGCATCTCCCGAGTCAGAAGGGTGGAAGGCGATTACATTGCCATGCCAATGTGACAGAAGCGTGACGGCGAGGTGTCAGGCCAGATAGCGGCCGCCGGCGGCGATGGCGCTGGTCAACAGGCCGAGGATCAGGTTGAGCCCCACCAGGCGGCGGATACTGGCCAGCTGCTGGCCGCCTTCAGGCCAGGCCTCGGCGTCCACCGCCCGTTGCAGGCGCTGCCAGGGCACGAACCACAGGTGAAGATAGATGGCCATCATGGCCAGGCCCAGCGCCAGCATCAGGTGGATATGCCAGCGTGCTCCGGCCATGCCCCCGAACACCGCGAAGAGCATCCACAGTCCGGTGGCCAGAAGGAGCGCGGCGGCGGCCCACACCCAAGGGAAGAAACGCGCGAACACGCCGCGCCACAGGGTCAGGCGAGCGGGTGGCTCGAGCTGGCTGGCGGCCACCGGGCGCAGCACGACCCAGGCGAAGAACATGCCGCCCACCCAGATCACGGCGGCGAGAACGTGCAGGGTGATGGCGAGCGTCATGGGTGGCTCCTCGGGCAGAATCGGGTGGCGGTGGGCAGGGTGTGCTCCTGTCGGCACCTTACCCCAGCCCGGCCTCCCTGCCCAGGCGTGCAGGAGCTTGCGCTGGCGGTGGCCGGCACCGCGCGGCATCATGGGAGCCGTTTGGCTTGGCAACGAGGTCGTGATGAAGAAAGTGCTGTTGGTGGCGCTGCTGGCCCTGGCGGGCCTCTCCTGGTTCGAGGGGCAGCTGGATTGGCGCGGCGGCGGTGAGCCGCCTGCCGTGGAGCAGCGGCTGCCGGGGCAGGCGCAGATCGACGCGACCCTGCGGTTGATCGAGCGCGGCGGTCCCTTCCCCCACTCCCAGGACGGCACCACCTTCTTCAACCGCGAGGGGCGGTTGCCGCAGCAATCGCGGGGCTACTATCGCGAGTACACCGTGGAGACGCCGGGGCTGTCCCACCGCGGAGCTCGCCGCATCGTGACCGGTGGCCAGCCACCCGAGGTCTTCTACTACACCAGTGACCATTACGATTCGTTCCGGGTACTGGAGGATCGACGTTGACTGCCCCGCTGACCTCGCTGGAAGCCCTGGCTCGCTATCTGGAAGATCCGGCCCATGCCGGGGTGTATGGCCTCGAGGCGTCGCATGCCGCGGGGCTGGACGCGGAGACGGCCGGCACGGTGGGGCTCGACTGGCGTGGCCTGGCGTCGGCGCCGTTCTGGAGCCGCGAGGCGTTGCTCGATGGCCTGGCCGAGAGCCTGGCGTTTCCCGATTACTTCGGGCGCAACTGGGATGCCGCCTGGGACTGCCTGACGGAGCTGGAGTGGGAGACGGGGAGGGCCCGGGTGGTGGTGGTGCCGGTCGCTGCTGCCGATGTGGCCGCCATGGCCGCCTTCCTGGAGTTGATGCAGGATGCCGCCGAGCACTGGGCGTCCCGCGGGCATGCACTGGCCACGTTGATTCTCTGGGAGGGAGAGGCTCCGTCCTGGGCCCTGGAGTTGCCGGCGCTGCCCTTGGAGGCGGTCGGGTAGCCCGGGGCTCAGCGCAGCAGGCGCCGGACTCGGTTGACTACCAGCGCCCCGGCGGTGGCGCGGCGGCCGAGACGCAGCAAGCGTCCCGGATGCCGGCCGAGTCGAAAAAGCAGCAATCCTCCGGCGGCATAGAGCGGCGCCTTGAAGCGCATCAGGGTGCGCCAGCCGTCATCGATGGGCCGGGTGGCGCTTCGCCAGCGGCTCCCCGCGACCAGGATATCCACGCGCTGCTGCTCGATACGCGCCTCCAGCTCGGCCTTGGTGGCGGCACGCGGGGTGCGTGGCCGGCGGTCAGTCGTCATGTCGACTCTCCCGACGATCCTGTTCGACCAGGTCGCGGTCGGTGGCGAGGTGCTTCAGGGTGCTGGCCAGCAGGGTGCGCCGGCGCGCCAGCTGCATGACCCGCAGGCAGAGCAGTACACCGCCACCGAGCAGCACTCCGGCGCTCACGCCGATGGCAGTCAGCCGGTAGCTATCCCAGAAGGCCACGATCACCAGGGTAGTGAGTACCGCGATGCCAAGCAGCAGCAGTATCATTGCCAGCCCGGCAAGCAGCAGCATGCCAACCAGGCGAGCACGTTCCTCTTCCAGCTCCAGCACGGCGAGACGCAGGCGCGTCTCGCCGGTTGCCAGCAGGCTGCCCAACAAGCGCCTGCCGGCGGTGAAAACCCGCTGAGCCGGTCCCTGGCTGGATGCCATCAGCGACGCCCGATAAGCATGCCGATCACGACCCCAACACCGGCACCGATGCCGATGCTGGTCCAGGGGTTGTCGCGGACGTAGCGATCGCAGGCATCCACCTGGTGGTCGAGGGTCTCACGGGCTTCCCCGTAGAGGCGCTCGCCGCGAGACTCGAGACGCTCGCGGGTTTCCTTGAGACGCTTCTCGGCTCGTGAACGCAGCTCCTTGATATTGCTGCGTGAGTCGTCGGCGGTGGCGCTGACCAGCTCCTCGATGGTCTGGCTGAGGTGCTGCAGGTCTTCCTTGAGCTGCTCGGTGGATTCTTGGGTGCGATTGGCCATGTGAGTCTTCCTGTGACAGTGGGTGACAGGCCCAGCATAGCAGCCGGGGCGCGGCTTGACAGTGCCCCGGCGGCGGATGCTTGACGCCGGTCAGGGCTAGCGCAGCAGACCGCTGCTGGGTGAGAACAGCGGGTTGAGGCTGAAGCCCAGACTCAGGCGCTGTGTGTTCTGGTCGTAGTCGATCAGGCTCTCGCCGTAGCCGTGGTAATACTGCACGTGGGCGCGCACTTTGCTGTCGAAGAGTGGCCAGGAGTAGTCGAACTGGCCCCCCATGTGTCCCGCCCCGGGGTTGCCGCGCACCATCAGGCTGAGCTCGTTGTCGCCGAAGCGCCGGGCCAGCGTGATATCACCGTAGCCCATGTAGCGCTCGATATCGGGGTTGTCGTCATCGCCGGTGGTCTCCGGCAGACGGTAGTGGGGGGCCAGGCTCACCGCCCAGTCGCCACGCTGGAAGATCGTTTCCAGGTAGAGGCGGTTCCAGCTGCGCGACAGCTCGTTGGAGCGACCGTTGGACTGGTGGTTGATGGCCACACGATTGCGTATGTTGGCCCACCCAAGGATCTGCCAGTCGTTGTCGAAGCTCAGGAAAACTTCAGGCTCGTAGTTGGTCTCGCGGAAGGGTGAAGAGTCGTCGGTGTTATAGGCTTGCCACCAGCTGCGCTGGGTATAGGCGAAGTACAGGTCTCCGGTAGTGCCGAACAGCCCTTCGGCAAGGGCCACCTTGGCGCTGAACTGGAACTTAAGTTCGTTGCGTTCCATCCCCTCCTCGCCGGTCAAGTCCGTATACGCTGCATGGTTGGGCTTGCGGTTGTAGGTAAGCGGAAACAGGTAGTTGCGCCGATAAGCGGTGATGGCGTAGGGGTTGCGGTTGGACTCCTGCTCCAGCTGGCGGCGCTCGGCGGCTTCGACCACGGCGATGTCGCCGGGGGCGATCGCCGGAGGTGAGGGCCAGGTGAACTCCCCGGTGCCCGCCGTAGCGGAAGCTGGCTCCTCTTCCAGGGCCTCGAGCCTTGCCTGCACTTCGGCGGCTTCGTTGTGCAGCTCGACCAGTCGCGCTTCCAACGCGGCGCGGTCGGCCTCATCGGAGGCTGCCTGGGTAGTGCCGGCGGCAAGCAGGGACAGGGCAGCAAGGACAGCGGTGCAAAGCGGCAAGCGCATGGAGAGGGTCCGGGTGCAGGATTAGACCTTTGTTCTACCATGCCCGCGAGACAAGTCAACCATCGGGCCGCCTGGCGATTGCCATGCCGCGAGCGTGGGCGGAGAATCGACGACCAGTGAAACCGACAGGAGAGCGGCGTGGACGGACGGTCAGGCGGTAGAGCCGGTGTTTTCGGATGGCGCCCAGCGGCATGCTGGCTATGGGGGCTGATGTGGCTAGCCCTGGCGCTGCCGGCCCTGGCCCAGCAGGACCAGGATCCGCTACCCGAGCGTGCCGCCGTGGAGGAGCGGCTGGCCGCGCTGGAGCAGAGCGGAGGCGAGGGCGAGGAGGCCATCTCGAACGACGACCAGGCCGCCATCGAGCGGCTCACGGAGACCCTGGCCGACCTGGATGCCCTGGCTGAGCTCGAGCAGCGCCGTGAGGCGCTCGAGAGCCGAGTGGAACAGGCGCCTCAGGAATTGCTGCGCCTGGAGCGCGAACTGGAGAGCGAGGAGGCGGCGGCCACCCGTGTCTCCGCCGCTGAACTGGATGAACTGAGCCTGGACGAGCTGGAAGCCCGTCAGCAGGAAGCGGTGGTGGAGCTGCAGCGCCTTCAGGATCGCCTCGCCGAGGTCAATGCGCAGCTGCTGACCGCCCAGACCCTGCCGGAGCGCGCCCAGCAGGCCATCGCCGACGCCATGCAACGGGTGGAACAGGCGCGACGCGACCTCGACGAACTGGATGTCAACGATGTCGCCGCGGACGATCCCAGGCGCTGGCAGCGCCAGGTGGCCCGGGCCCTGGCCGAGGCGCGGCTGCTCTATCACCAGCGCGAGCTGGGTACCAATACCCGCATGCGCGAGCTGGACCAGCGACGCCAGGAGCTGTTGACGCGGCAGCAGGCGCGTCAGGAGGCGGAGCTTGCGCTGCTGCAGAATGTCATCGAACGCAAGCGGAGACTGGCCTCCGAACAGGCTATCGCCGATGCGGTCCGGGATGATCCGCTGCTGGAGGAGGGGCATCCGGTGCTGGTGAGTGCCCAGCAGGTCAACCGCACCCTCAGCCAGGAACTGCTGCGCGCCAACGATCGCAGTAACGTCCTGGTGCGCGAGAGTCTCATGGTACGCAGCAAGCTCGATCAGGTGCGCCAGCTGGAGCGCAGCCTCAACGAGCAGATCGAGGCGATTCGCGGTTCGACCCTGCTGGCGCGCATCCTGCGGGAGCAGCGCCGTGCACTGCCCCAGGTGGAGTCGCAGCGCGACCTGCAGGACGAGATCGCCGATCTGCGGTTGCGCCAGTTCGACCTGGCGCGCCAGCGCGACCAGTTGCGCGAGGGGGAGCGCATGGCCAACCAGCGCCTGGCGGAGGCGGGAGTGGAGAGCAACGCGGAGCTGGTCGACTCTCTGCAGCGCCTCTATCAGTCCCGTCGCGAACTGGTCGACCGGCTAGAGCAGACCTATGGCAGCCTGCTCAGCTCGGCCATCGAGCTGCAGCTAAACCAACAGCAGTTGCTGGAGACCTCCCGCGGGCTGCGTAGCACCATCGATGAGCAACTGTTCTGGGTTGCCAATACGCGCCCGCTGGGCCTGGCCAGGCTGCGTCAGCTACCCGAGAACCTCGCCCAGGAGTGGCGCGAAGGCGAGTGGCGCCAGGTGCTGCCCACCACCTGGAACCTGCCGTCGGCGGGGGCCCTGGCGGGATTGCCGCTGTTGCTGCTGGCGACCTTTTTGCTGTGGAGACGTCGGCGCCTCCAGACGCGTCTCGCCCGTCTGCATGAGCAGATAGGGCGCCTGCGCAGCGATAGCCAGCTGCATACACCGCTGGCGATACTCCTCAATGCGCTGCTGGCGGCACCGGGCCCGCTGCTGCTGGCGGCGGCCAGCCTGGCACTGCTCGCTGGCGGCGATGCCCTCGCCGATGCGCTGGGCATGGCCGGGGTGCAGCTTTCCCTGGCGTGGGGCGTGGTGGCATGGTCGCGCCGTCTGCTGGCGACGGATGGCGTGACCACCCAGCACTTCCATTGGCCGGAGGACTATGTGGCGCGCCTGCGTCGGCTGCTGGGCTGGCTGGGACTCGCCCTGATACCGGTGCTCGGCATCGCGATCCTGGCTCGGGAATCCGAGTTTGGCCTGAGCCAGCGTCCGTTGGCGCTGAGCCTGCTGCTGCTCGGCTTGCTGGCCATGAGTGTGCTGCTGGCCAGGCTGATCCTCTCCCATGTGCCGTTCTTCGGGGTCAAGCTGTTTCGTCTGGCGCTGGGCCTGACGATGGCGTGTGTGCCACTGGTGCTGGTGGGGCTGATTGTCAGCGGGTTCGAGTATACCGCCCTGAGCCTGGTCGGCCGCTTCGTGATCACCCTCTACCTGCTGGGGCTTTGGATCCTGGTGGAGGCATCGGTGGTGCGGGGCCTGGCCGTGGCGGCGCGGCGGCTGGCGTTCCGGCGTGCCCTGGCACGACGCCGTGCCGAAGGCAAGGAGGGCGCCGACGGTGGGCCGGAGGTCGTCGAAGAGCCGCCGCTGGACATGGAGCAGATCAACCAGCAGTCGCTGCGTCTCTCCAAGCTGATCCTGCTGATCGGCTTCGTGCTGTTGTTCTACCTGGTATGGGCCGACCTGCTCACCGTGCTGGGCTATCTGGAGAAGGTGGCGCTGTGGGGCGGCGAGGGAGGCGACCTGGTCAGCGATGCGCTGTCGGTGGCCGACCTGTTCATGGCCCTGCTGATCATCGCCCTGACCCTGATGCTGGCGCGCAATCTGCCGGGCCTGCTGGAGGTCAGCGTGCTGTCGCGCCTGGAGCTCAAGCAGGGCAGCGCCTATGCCATCACCTCGCTGCTCTCCTACACCATCGTCGGCACCGGCCTGGTCGCCTCGCTGGGCACCCTGGGGGTCTCCTGGGACAAGCTGCAGTGGCTGGTGGCCGCCCTCGGTGTGGGCCTGGGTTTCGGCCTGCAGGAGATCTTCGCCAACTTCGTCTCGGGGCTGATCATCCTCTTCGAGCGGCCGGTGCGTATCGGTGACACCGTGACCCTGGGCAACCTGACCGGCACGGTGAGCCGCATCCGCATCCGTGCCACCACGGTCACCGACTTCGACCGCAAGGAGATCATCATTCCCAACAAGACCTTCGTCACCGACCAGCTGATCAACTGGTCGCTCTCGGATACCGTCACCCGGGTGGTGCTCACCTACGGCGTGGCCTATGGATCCGATCACCGCCTGGTGCACCGCCTGCTGCGCCAGGCCGCCGACGAGAATGCCCGGGTGCTGGCCGACCCCGAACCCCAGGTGTTCTTCATGGCCTACGACGAGAGCAGGCTTAGCTTCGAGCTGCGTATCTTCGTCAACAGCCTCGGCGATCGGCTCTTCGCCACCGACGAGACCAACTGCCGGGTCGGCGAGCTGTTTGCCGACCATGGCGTCGATATCGCCTTCAATCAGCTCGACGTGCGGCTGCACCGCGCCAGCGATGGGCTCGAGCGCCGGGTGGAGAGTCGCGGCGCCGAAGCGCTGGCGGAGCACCACCCGCCGCCGGGTGCCAGGGGCGACCCGGGCGATATCGGGACCGCCGATGCCGGCGGTGGCGAGGGGAGTGACGGGCGCTGAGGCCGTTTCCCCGGGGAGCGTGGGAGGCGGCTCAGGAGGGGGGCGAGAGTGGTGGCGGGCGAGGGCTCAGCCGCGCACGGCGTGGAGCAGGAACTCGCGGTTGCCGTCGCCCCCCAGCAGCGGGCTCTCCTGCCAGTGGCGGATGGCCATTCCGACGTCGGCACAGCAGGCGCGGATCTTCGCCTCCACCTCGGAGTAGCGGGCGGGGTCGATGACCAGGCCGCGGGCGTTGACGCCGCCGGGGCCCACCTCGAACTGCGGCTTGACCAGGCTGGCCAGCTGGCCGCCTGCGGGTAGCAGTGCGGCCAGCTGGGGCAGGATCAGCGTCTGGGAGATGAAGGAGACGTCCATCACCGCCAGCTCCGGTCCGGTGGCGCCTTGCGCCGCGAAGGCCGTCTCGAGGCGGGTATCGCCGGCCATGGCCCGGGCGTTGAGTCCCTCCAGGCAGGTGACCCGCAGGTCCTCGGCAAGGCTAGGGTCGAGCTGGTCATGGCCCACCTCCACGCCGATCACATGGCGGGCGCCGAAGCGCAGGGCGCAATCGGTGAAGCCGCCGGTGGACTGGCCCACGTCGAGTACCAGCCGGTCCGTCAGTTCGAGGCCGAGCGCCTCGATCAACGCCTCGAGCTTGAGTCCGGCCCGGGAGACGTAGCGCTCCTCGGGGTCCTCCTCCACCGCGAGCCGGGTCTCCAACGGCAGCTTCTCGCTCGGCTTGGCGAGCACCCGGCCCGAGTCGGCGAGGCGCACCCGGCCATGGCGGATCAGCCGCTGGGCACGAGTACGCGAGCGGGCCAGGCCCTGGGTGACGAGCAGCTGGTCGAGGCGCGGCATGACGGCTCCGGAAAGGGTTGAAAGGGCCATGATACCGCCCATCGGGGACTTGCCGCAGCGATGGTGTCGGCGGCTTGTGGTATCTGGCTGATATACTATTCAACTCATAATATCACCAATCAATGACAGGCAACGCCCGACGGGCTGAGAAGGGAAGTGAAGGATGCTGGACGAGGCACTCGTACAGATGCTGTTGTTGCTGGGCGCGACCGTTTCTATCGTGCTGGTCTTCCAGCGGCTGAGGATTCCACCGAGCCTGGGCTATCTGCTGGTAGGGGTGCTGCTGGGCTCCCATACAGCGGGTCCGGTGGTGTACGACGGGTACATCCGGGTCATCGCCGAGTTCGGTATCGTCTTCCTGCTGTTTACCATTGGGCTCAGCTTCTCGATGCCCCAGATCTATGCGCTGCGGCATACCATTCTCGGCCTGGGCACGGCTCAGGTGGCCCTGACCACGGCGGCCGTGGGCGGCCTGGCCTGGTGGCTGGGCCTTCCCGGTCCAGCCGCCTTCGTAGTCGGCGCGGTGTTTGCCCAATCCTCAACCACCATTATCAGCAAGCAGCTGATGGAGCAGGGCGAGAGCCAGACTCGCCATGGTCGACTGGGTATCACCATGTCGGTCTTTCAGGACATCACCGCGGTGCCCTTCGTGGTGGTGATTCCGGTGCTGGGAGTGGCGGCGGCCCAGGAGGTGGCCGGGGCGCTGGGGCTGGCACTGGCCAAGGCGCTGCTGGCGTTTGTGATCGTGCTGGTGGCTGGACGGCTGTTGCTGCGCCCGCTGTTTCGCCTGGTGGCCGAGCGGCGCTCCGCCGAGCTCTTTACCCTGACGGTGCTCTTCGTGTCGCTGGTGGCTGCCTGGACCACCAAGACCCTGGGGCTCTCCATGGCCTTCGGCGCCTTCCTGGCCGGCATGGTGCTGGGTGATACCGAGTATCGGCATCAGGTGGAGTCAACCATCCGTCCCTTCCGGGACGTGTTGCTGGGGCTTTTCTTCGTCAGCATCGGCATGCTGGTGGAGCCGGCGCTGCTGCCCGAGATCTGGTGGGAGGCGCTGCTCGGCGCTGCGGCGCTGCTGGGTATCAAGCTGGTCCTGGTGACCCTGATCGTACGCCTCTCCGGGGTAGAACTGCAGACGGCATTTCGTACCGGCCTGCTGCTGGCGGTGGGGGGGGAATTCGGCTTCGCCCTGCTGGCCATCGGCCTGGAGGGCGGCGTGATCGGCAGCTATCCCGCCCAGGTGGTGCTCACCGCGGTGCTCCTCTCGATGATCCTGGCACCCTTCCTGATCCGCTTCAACCAGCCACTGGCGGCCTGGCTGTTCGGGCGAGTGAAGCGGCTGCCGGACCAGTCGGCCCCGACGCCTCAGGGGCTCGGGGAGCAGGGCCATGTGGTGATCTGCGGCTTCGGACGCACCGGCCAGACGGTAGCGCGCTTCCTGGAGAGCGAGGGAGTGGACTTTGTGGCCCTCGACATGGACCCCTCGATCGTGCGCGAGGCCCGCCTGGCGGGGCAGCCGGTCTACTTCGGCGACTCCTCGGATGCCGCCATGCTCGAGAACGTGGGGCTGGAGCGGGCCAGGCTGCTGATCATCAGCCACGACGATCGTCCGGCCGCGCTCAAGACCCTGCGCCATGCGGTTCAGCTGAAGGCCGGCATCCCCGCCGTGGTCCGCACCCGGGACGAGGGCTCCGTGGCCGAGCTGGTTGCCGCCGGGGCCAGCGAGGTGATCCCCGAGACTCTGGAAGCGAGCATGATCCTGACGTCTCATGCGCTACAGGCGCTGGGGGTGCCGTTGTATCGAGTGACCCGGCAATTGCAGGAGCAGCGCACCGGTCATTATCAGGTGTTGCGCGAGCTGTTTCGGGGCAGCCTGGACAGCATTCAAGACCCGCGCTCGGCAGGAGAGCAGGAGCGGCTGCATGCGGTAGTGCTAAGTAAGGGAAGCCCGGCCATCGGCCAGCGCCTGGCGCAGCTGGATACGGAGGGCGACCAGGTGTCGGTGACGGCGCTGGTGCGCGACGAGCAGCGCCAGCGCTATCCAGAGGCGGATACCGAAGTACAGGCCGATGATGTCCTGGTGCTGCTCGGCACCCAGGATAATCTCGAAAGGGTGGAACGCCGGCTTACCGGGGGCGGGCGCTCCACCAGCGAGGACTAGCCGTCTGTCAGCGGGTGCTCCCGGCTCAGCGCCTTGATGTGCTCGCTGAGCCCCAGCGCCTGGCTCACGTCCAGCTCCAGGGCGATACCGGTGTTGAGGCTCTCGTCCAGCCCGCCGGCGTCGCTGACCGCCTGGAGCACCTCGCTGGAGCGGCGCGCCTCGACGAGGATCAGGATCACGCTGCGCGCGGCCATGAACTCCAGGCCGAAGAAGGTCAGGTGGGGCTTGAGCCCCTGGCCCTGGGCGTTGTTGATGATGGTGGCGCCGGTGGCCCCGGCATCACGGGCTGCGTCCAGCACCTTGTCGGTCTTGTCCTGGTCCACGAAGACCATCAGCAGCTTGAAATCCATGCCCATCTCCCTGTGTGGCAGCTCCTCGATATGACAACCCGGAAAGCGGCGAGGGCCCGCCTGCCGGCTTCTCCTGCATTCTGGCAGACCCCGCCGGGGAAATCCTGATGGAGGTCAAGTTGTGCTGGCAGGTCCCTCGTCGGCCTGCAGGTCGGTAGGCGGGATGCGGTCGGCACCCCAGCTGCGGTGGATATGGCCGATCACGCGATCGAGCTCCTCCTGGGTGATCTGGGCCAGTTCGCCGCGCTCCAGGGGATCGTAGTGGAATATGTAGAGTCGCGAGGCGAACTGCTCGAAGGGCAGCGATGCCTCTCCCGCACGCTCGCCGTGGCCGGCGGTGCTGACCTTGATGCCATCACCCCAGTCCTGGCCGCTATCGTTGTTGGGGTTGAAGAAATAGACCCGCATCACGTCGGAGGGGTCGAGGTTGACCCGCAGCACGGTGATGGCGTGCCAGCCGATGAAGCGGGCGGCGCTGTCGGTGACGGCAATGCCCGCCGGCTGCGGATGGATCAGCGGCTGGTTGCCGTTGTAGTAGGGGTGGTAGCTGGCATAGAAGTGGCGCAGGAAGGTATCCAGCTCATGCAGCTGGCCGCTGGCCACGTCGACGTTGATGCGAAAGCCTCGCCCGGACCACCAGCCGTGGAACTCGGGATTGACCCAGCGGTGCGGGTCGCCTTCGCGGCCGATGCAGCGTCGCCCCATCTCGGCGTAGATACGGTCGAGGTGGGGCACCACGATCAGCGACACCGGGTCGAGGTCCATGGGCAGACTCTGGGCCACCCCCGAGAGGCTGGCCATGGAGGAGATCGGCTGGCCCTCGAAGTGCATGATGATCTCGTCGTCACGCGCCGCCCAGGCCACCATCTGCAGCAGGTAGTCCGGGTCGTTGTAGGCCCACATGGAGAGCGCCCGGGCCGACTGGCAGGTGGGGTTGTTGCCCTGGCCCACACCCAGTGGCTGGCCAAGCATGCACAGCACCCCTTCGAGCAGCCTGGCTCGCGGCGAGATCGCCTCGCCGAAGGCCAGGTTGAGCCGTGACTGTGACCATTCGGAGAGCGTCAGGCTCAACTGGCGCCACATGGCCGGGGCCACCGGGGGCTGGTAGAGGATGCCGCGCTCGAGCATCAGCGCCAGGCCATAGGCGGCCTGGGGAGTGGCCGGGTGCACGCCGCCGCGGATCAGCGCCGAGACCAGCTCGCGATAGCACAGCAGGCAGTCGCGGCCGGTGGCGGAGAGGCCCAGTGCCTCGGCCAGCAGGTGGTCACCGTGATCCAGCAGGTGGCGCAGCAGCACGCTGTGATAGGGCGATACCAGGCCGGTATCATGCATCGCCCGGGCGAAACCGGTGGCCTCGCCCTGCAGGGCGGCGGTGTCCATGCTGGCGAGCCGCTCGCGGTAGACCTCGATGCCCGGATCCTCGCGGCAGGCCCAGGTAGGGCCGAACAGCGAACTGACCAGGCGGTCGGCGCCCTGGCCGCTGGCGCCGAGATCGATATCCGGGTTGGTCTGGCACAGCGCGATCTGGGTGATCATCTGCTTGACCGGCTCCACCTGAATGGGCCGCTGCTGCAGAATGCGCCAGATCTCCTCGATCAGGCTGTCGACGATATGTTCGTAGCCGATGCGCTCGGCCAGATGGTGAAACAGGTGGCGAGGGATATTGGCCAGGCGCCCCTGGGTCTCCCGTTCGGCCTCGCTGGGCGCGCCGAACAGCAGCCACAGGTTGATGGCCATCACCTGGGTCAGGTAGTGATGTGCCTGCTCGGCGGAGATCATGGGGTGCAGGTACTCCCCCTTGGCCACCGCCAGCAGGCGAAGTTCGCTGAGCGCCTCGATGACCACCATGTTGGGGTCGGCGCTCTTCAGTGCGTGGGTCGTCAGCGTGGGCAGCAGGTACTGCGGGGTCTCCCAGTCGGAGCCGGCGAACACGCCGGCCTGCTCCAGGGTCTGGGCGCGTGTCTCGATGGCGGCGGCGCCACCCTCCTGAAGCAGTACGCGGCGTGCCGTATCCAGCACCCGCGGTAGCTTGCCGGGCTTGGCGAAGTCGCGTGCACCTTCGAGCAGGGCGGTCGCCTCATCGAGCTTGTCCAGCAGGCCGCGCAGCTTGGCATCGTCGGGTGGCGTCTCGCCGCCACCCGGCTGAGTCTCATCTTGCGTCGTCACGCTGAATCCTTGTCGTCCGGCTGTCATGCATTACATGACAGCCCAGATCACGCGCAGAAATCAAGCTCACACATAGAAATCAAGCTCTTCCATATGCTTGAGCAGCTCCTTCATGCGTGCCGCCTCGTCGCCCTTGAAGTAGATCAGCCCCCAGTGGGTGCCGAAGGCCGTGCGCTTGGTGACGGTCTCTTCCAGGGGCGGAGTGAGCTCGTGGGATTCGAAGTAGGGGTCGTCCTCGACCTCTTCGGGAATCTCCAGCTTGCTGACCACGCGGCGGCGCGGATAGACCCCGAAGCAGCCGGCATAGCCGTCGGCATCCACCACTTCCTTGGGGAAGAAGGCCTTGACCTCCTCGGTGGTGGCCTTGGGGTCGAACACCAGCATGCTGGCCTGGTAGGCATTGAAGCCGTAGACCCGCTCGAGCAGCTCGAAGACCTTGAAGCCCGGCGGACGATAGGCGACCTCGCCGAAGTACATCTCGCCGTCGTTGGTGACGAAGTACTCGGGGTGGATCAGGCCGAACTCGATATCGAAGGCCTTGATCAGCTTCTCGATCTGGGCGGTGATCTGCGGGCGGTACTTCTCGAGCTCCGGGGAGGCCGGCACGAACACCGAGTAGCCCAGGGTCACGTACTCGGAGATGTTGAGGAACACGATCTTGCCGTCGTGGATCCACGCCTCGACCGCGAACTCCCAGCCGTCCAGGTGCGACTCCATCAGCACCGGGAACTCCTCGTCCGGGATGGTATCGACCTCGTCGGGGGTACGGATCACCCGGTGGCCCAGGCAGCCGGCCTTGTCGAAGGCCTTGAGGTGGATGGGGTCATTGGGGTCGCCGTCGAGCTTGAGCAGGGTCTGGTTGACCCGCTTGAGGAAGCGGATGACGTCCTCCTTGTCGTGGGCTTCCTCGAAGATACCCACGCGAATGCCGCCCAGCTGGGCACGGCGCTTCATCAGTGCCTTGTCGCGCAGCAGCAGCGATTGGCCGTAGAGGCGCGGGTTGTCGAGCAGCACCGAGTTGATGGCGCCGGCCCACTCCACGGTCTCCTCGAACATGGGGATGGCGACGTCCACGCCCATCTTCTTGAGCGTCTCGGCGATCTCCATGGAGCGGTCGTTCAAGCGCTCGAAGTTCCACGGCACGTAGGGGATATCATGCTTCTGGCAATACTCCTCCGCCCAGTCCGGCGCCACCACGACGTAGCGTCGGTCGAAGTTCTCGGCGGCTTCGACGGCGTTCAGGCTCCAGCCCAGCAGAGCGATATAGCCCTTGTTCGGATCCTTCTTCATGTGGCGCCTCCTGTTTCGGCGATGGGGGAAGCCTCCCTGACGTCAGCGTACAGAGATGATCACACCAGGAAGGGATGGCTTCATGCTACAGCACTCAGCGTTGGCCGACATCCTGCATCGGGCCGGCGCGCCTCCTTGCTTGCCCCCGACAGCGCTGTTATAGTGCCGCCGCACTCGGCAAGACGTTGATCGCAAACGTCACCCATGCCGGGTCGGCATCTTCGCGATGTCATGCTGTGGTGGCCCCGTCGGTCCTCCCGCAACGCTAGACCGCAAACCCCGCCAGGCCCGGAAGGGAGCAACGGTAGTGGTGGACGCGTGTGCCGGGATGTGGCTGTCGGGGCCGCCTCCATTTCAGGCCCGCCGCCCTCTGGCTGGCCGTATCTCGCACCTCGATCCCTCTCATCCTTTTGCCTCCTAGTCTTTGCTCTATTTCGTTCGCTTCTCGTTTTCCGTACTGGTCGAGATCTTCGCGCACCTGTGGTCAATGTCCCTGAGGCGGGCGCCAAACGGACGTTCGTTGGAAGGTCGTATTGGCCGCGGCGGTGAAGCGCGCTAAGGTGCAGGCTTCGCCTTCCCGAGGCGTGGTAACGACTCACCAAGCGCAACAACACATCTACAGAAGAAGAGGGAACACCATGATGCGGCGTCGAATCCTCTCCACGGTGCTGGGCTCCATGCTGATGGCTGGGGTGGCCCAGGCCGAGACCGTCACCCTGGGTATCACCCAGATCGTCGAGCATCCGGCCCTGGATGCCAGTCGCCAGGGCGCCCTGGACGAGCTTGCCGAGCGCGGCTACGTGGAGGGCGACAACCTCGAGGTCGACTTCCAGAACGCCCAGGGGGACACCTCCATCGCCGCTCAGATCGCCCGCAAGTTCGCTGGCGACCGCCCCGACCTGGTGCTGGCGATCAGCACGCCGTCGGCCCAGGCCGCGGCCTCGGCTCTGCAGGACGATACCCCTATCGTCTTCACTGCCGTTACCGATCCGCTGATCGCCAAGCTGGTGAGCGACATGGACGCCCCCGGCGGCAATATCACGGGGGTGGTGGACGCTCCTCCCCTGGAGGCGCAGCTGCAGCTGATTCGCGACATGTTCCCCGAGGCGAAGCGTCTGGGTGTGATCTACAACCCCGGTGAGGCCAACTCCGTCTCCCAGGCGGAGAAGCTCAACACGATGGCGCCCGAGCTCGATTTCGAGCTGGTCGAGGTGACCGCCTCGCGCACCTCCGAGGTGATGGGTGCGGCGCGCAGCCTGGCCGGTCGCGCCGATGCCATCTACGTGCCGGTGGACAACACCGTGGTCTCGGCCCTGGAAAGCGTGCTCAAGGTGGGCTACGACGCCGATATCCCGGTGTTCACCGGCGACAACTCCTCTGTCGAGCGTGGCGCTCTGGCCTCACTGGGCTTCAGCTACTACGACATGGGTCGTCAGACCGGCGAGATGATCGCCAGCATCCTGGGTGGCGAGAAGGCCGGTGACCTGCCGGTGGGCACCGTCGAGAAGCTCGAGCTGATCCTCAACCGTGGCGCCGCCGAGCAGATCGGCTACGAGATCCCGGCCGAGTTCGAGGAGCAGGCGGTCGAGATCTTCGAGTAATGAGTCTTATCGCCTTTCTGGGGGCCATCGAGCTTGGTCTCATCTTCGGTTTCGTGGCGCTCGGCGTCTATCTCTCCTTCCGCGTTCTGGATTTCCCCGACCTCACCGTCGACGGCAGCTTCCCGCTGGGTGCCGCCGTGGCGGCGGTGTGGATCGTCGGCGGCGGCAACCCCTGGGTGGGCACCGCCCTGGCGGTGATTGCCGGTGCCATGGCCGGAACGGTCACCGCCTGGATGGCGGTGAAGCTCAAGATCCTCAACCTGCTGGCCTCTATCCTGTCGATGATCGCGCTCTACTCGATCAACCTGCGGGTGATGGGTCGACCCAATATCGCGCTGTTGACCGACGACACCATCTTCACGCCGCTGGAGTCGCTGCCGGTCAGCCGTTATGTGGTCTTTCCGCTGGCGATCCTCGCCGGCCTGGTGGTGGTCACAGTACTGCTCAACCGCTTCCTCAACAGCGAGGTGGGCCTGGCGATGCGTGCCACTGGTGAGAATGCGCGCATGGCTTCGGGCAACGGCATCAACACCTCGGTGATGGTGCTCTCCGGCATGGCGCTCTCCAATGCCCTGGTGGCTCTGGGTGGCGCGCTGTTCGCCCAGAGCCAGGGCAGTGCCGACGTGACCATGGGCGTGGGTACCATCGTGGTGGGCCTGGCGGCGGTCATCGGTGGCCAGTCGCTGATTCCGGGACGCACCATCCTGGTGGCCACCCTGGCCTGCATCTTCGGTTCCATCCTCTATCGCCTGATGGTGGCGGTGGCGCTCAACGCCGACTTCATCGGCCTGAAGGCCCAGGACCTCAACCTGGTCACCGCCCTGCTGGTCGGCTTCGCGCTGGTGCTCCCGCGACTCAAGCTCAGGAGACGTAGCGCATGATCGAGTTACAGGATATCCATGTCACCTTCAATCCCGGTACGCCGCTGGAGAACCACGTCCTCAAGGGCATCGACCTGACCATCGACGAGGGCGAGTTCGTCACCGTGATCGGCGGCAACGGCGCCGGCAAGTCGACGCTGCTCAACGTGCTGGCCGGGGAGATCATCGCCCAGCCCGGGCGGGTGCTGATCGGCGGGCGCGACGTCACGCGCCTGGCGGCCTTCAAGCGTGCCGATCTGGTGGCGCGGGTCTACCAGGACCCGCTGGCCGGCACCTGCAGTACCCTGACCCTCGAGGAGAACATGGCCCTGGCCTTCGCCCGCGGGCGTCGTCGGCGCCTGGGGCGGGCGCTGGACGCCAGCCTGCGCAGCCGCCTGCGCGACAACCTGGCGCGCCTGGGTCTGGGGCTGGAGGATCGCCTCCACGACAGCATCGGGCTGCTCTCCGGCGGCCAGCGCCAGGCGGTCAGCCTGCTGATGGCGGCGCTGCAGCCCATGGAGATCCTGCTGCTGGATGAGCATACCGCGGCGCTGGACCCGCGCATCGCCAGCTTCGTGCTCGAGCTCTCCGCCGATATCATCCGCGAACAGCGTCTCACCGCCCTGATGGTCACCCACAGCATGCGCCAGGCGCTGGATGTGGGTCATCGCACCATCATGATGGACCAGGGCGAGGTGGCCTTCGACGTCAAGGGCGAGGAGCGCGAGGGGCTCGATGTGCCGGACCTGCTCAGGCTCTTCGAGCGGGCCCGCGGCGAGCAGGTCGACGACGATTCGCTGCTGCTGGGCTGAAGGGCTCGAAGAACGAACAAGGGGACACGCCATGCGTATCTATCACTCCGAGGTCACCAAGGCGCGCCGGGCACGCACGGAACTCGATGGCGGCCAGCTGGTGCCGCCCTGGGAATGCCCGGAGCGGGTCGACATGATCCTTGCCGGCCTGCGTGAGGCGGGGGTCGGCGAGGTGTTCTCGCCCGCCGAGCACGGCCTGGCACCGGTGCTGGCGGTACATGACGCTGACTATGTCGACTTCCTGGCGAGCTGCTGGGATGACTGGCGGGCGCTGGGTCGCGAGGGCGAGGCGATCGCCTGGGTCTGGCCTACCCGGACCATGCCGGGGCGGCGCATTCCCAGCAGTGTCGACGGGCGCCTGGGGCACTACGCCTTGGGGGCGGATACCTCGATCTGTGCGGGTACCTTCGAGGCGGCCATGGCCAGCAAGGACGTGGCGCTCTCGGCGCTGGACCATGTGCTTGAGAGTGGTGAACCGGCCTTCGGGCTGTGCCGCCCGCCGGGGCACCATGCCGCCGTGGACCAGTTCGGCGGCTACTGCTTCTTCAATAATGCCGCGGTCGCCGCCCAGCGGGCGCTGGACGCGGGCCTGTCACGGGTGGCGATCCTCGATGTGGACTTCCACCACGGCAACGGCACCCAGCAGATCTTCGAGCGGCGCAGCGATGTGCTGTTCGTGTCGATCCACGGCGACCCCATGACCTGCTTCCCCTACTTCATGGGCCATGCCGACGAGGTGGGCGAGGGCGACGGGGCCGGCTATACCGTCAACTATCCGCTGCCGGAGGGCAGCAGCGCCGAGGTGTGGTTCCACGTGCTGGAGGCCGCCAAGGAGCGTATCCGCGAGGCGGGCTGCGAACTGCTGATCGTGTCGCTGGGGGTGGATACCTTCGCGGGCGACCCGATCAGCGCCTTTACCCTGGCAAGCGAAGACTTCACCGAGATGGGCCGCCGCCTGGCGGCGTTGGGCCTGCCCACCCTGGTACTGATGGAGGGCGGCTATGCGGTGGAGGAGATCGGCATCAACGTGGCCAATGTGCTCGGCGGCTTCGAGCAGGGCCAGGCCGCGAAGCGGGGTTAGGGCCTACTCCCGCTCGCCCTGTGAGCGCATGCCGCGCTGGCGCTGCTGCACCTGCATGGCGTCCATGCGGGACTTGAGGGCGCTCTGGGTGGCCTGCAGCGCCTCGGCACGGATCTCCGCCTTGGTGGCCCGCTGGGCGGCTTCCTGGGCCTGCTTCTGCGCCTCCTGCTTGGCGCGCTCCACGGCGTCCAGGCGTGCCTTCTGCTCGGCGCGCATCTCGGTGACTTCCTGGCGCTGACGGGCGCGCTCCTCCTGGATCTCACGCTTGAGCTGGCCGATCTGCTCGGCCTTCTCGCGAGCCTGTTCCAGGGCGCCGTCGCGTTGGCTCTCCGCCACGGCCTGGGCGCGTTCGGCCTTGATTCGCTCCTCGTCCACGGCACGCGTCTCGCGTTCGGCGCTCAGGCGCGCCTGCTGGGCCTCGTCCAGCTGCTCGCGCAGCATGGCCACCTGCTGGCGGTGCTGAATCAGCCCCTCCTGCGCCTCCCGGGCCAGCTGCTGCTCACGCTCCAGCTCGTCGCGCAGGCCGTCGCGTTCGGCCTGCAGGGCGCTGCAGCGCTCGCTGGTGGCCCTGGCCTCGCGCTCGACCTGCTCGAGGCGCCGCTCCAGCTCGAGGTTGCGTCGCTCCAGGGCCTCGCCGATCTCGGCCAGGGTGGTGGCATCGGCGCGCGCCTCCTCGGCCAGTCGCTGGCCCTCGCTCAGGCCGCTCTCGGCATGCGCCGCCAGCTCTCGTTCCAGGGCGTCGATCAGCCCCGCGGGGAGCCGCGGGGCAGGCGGCTCGGGGACAGTACGGGCGTCACGCCAGGTGCTCAGGTGTCGCTGGGCAATGTTCGGCGAGCCGGTGCCGAGCAGCTCCAGCACCCGCTGCAGGGTCGGCTCGGCGCCACGCTGCTCCAGATTCTCGGCGGCGGCGGCGACCTGCGCGTAGGTGATCGATGCGGCGGCGTGGTCGGGGTCTTGAGGTTGGCTCATGGTGTCGTCGTCCGTGTAATGGCCAGTGGCGGCCAGACTAGCACAGCCGCGCGGCGGCGGGCATGGTGGCTCGCTTTCCGCGGCGTCCCCCGGGCGCTAGAATGAAGGCTTCATGCCGGCCTCGCCGGCTTTCGTTTTCCCGCAAGGATATCGCGCCGCATGAGCTATCAGGTTCTGGCCCGCAAGTGGCGACCGCGCACCTTCCATGAACTGGTCGGCCAGGAGCACGTCCAGCGGGCGCTGGTCAATGCGCTGGACCAGGGGCGCTTGCATCACGCCTACCTGTTCACCGGCACCCGCGGGGTGGGCAAGACGACCCTGGCGCGCATCCTCGCCAAGTGCCTCAACTGCACCGCCGGTGGGCGGGGCGACGAGGGCGTGACCTCCACTCCCTGTGGCGAGTGCGACAGCTGCCGGGCCATCGACGAGGGGCGCTTCGTTGATCTGATCGAGGTGGACGCTGCCTCGCGCACCAAGGTGGAGGACACCCGCGAACTGCTCGACAACGTGCAGTACGCGCCGACCCAGGGTCGCTACAAGGTGTACCTGATCGACGAGGTGCACATGCTCTCCACCAGCAGCTTCAATGCGCTGCTCAAGACCCTGGAGGAGCCGCCACCCCATGTGAAGTTCCTGCTGGCCACCACCGACCCGCAGAAGCTGCCCCCCACGGTGCTGTCACGCTGCCTGCAGTTCACCCTCAAGCACATGCCGCCGGAGCGCATCGTCGAGCACCTCGCCAGGGTGCTCGAGGCCGAGTCGGTGCCCTTCGAGGAGAGCGCCCTGTGGCTGCTCGGGCGGGCCGCCGAGGGCTCCATGCGCGATGCCATGAGCCTCACCGACCAGGCCATCGCCTTCGGCCAGGGGCGCGTCGAGCATGCCGACGTGGCGGCCATGCTGGGCACCCTCGACCAGCGCCATGTGCTGGCGCTGGTCGAGGCCCTGGCCGAGGTGGATGCCGCGCGGTTGCTCGCCGAGGTGGCGAATCTTGCCGAGCGCGCCCCGGACTTCGCTGGCGTGCTCGACGAGGTGACCGCCGTGCTGCACCGGCTGGCCATCGCCCAGATGGTGCCCGAGGCCCTGGACAACGCCCAGGGGGATCGCGAGGCGCTGCTGGCGCTCGCCTCGCGGTTCACCGCCGAGGACGTGCAGCTCTACTACCAGATCGGTATCCAGGGACGTGGCGACATGGCCAGTGCCCCGGACCTGCGCACCGCGCTCGAGATGACCCTGCTGCGCATGCTGGCCTTTCGCCCCCAGGGCGTGCCCCGGCCGGCGGCGACGCCACTGCCGCTGCGTGGCGCGCCCGGGGAGGGCAGTTCGACGCCGTCTGCCGACCAGTCGGAGCGGCAGGCGGCTGGCGGGGCGCCCCCGTCCGGGGCGTCTGCGGAGCCGGCTCCCGAATCGCGCTCCCGGGAACCGTCGCCGCCGAGCGAGCCTCCCGCCGAATCGGTCGCGCCGCCGCCCTGGGTCGAGGCCGAACCGGCACCCGAGTCAGACCCAATGCCGGCGCCGGCAACATCATCGCCGCCAGAGCCAGAGCCAGAGCCAGAGCCAGAGCCAGAGTCTGCGGCATCCCGGCCGCCTACGCCGCGCGTCGACGCGGCACCGCTCGGGCCCTCCGCCCGCGCCGAGGATACCCCACCGCCTGCCGCCCCATCGGCCGACCAGGCCGCCGGCCCCGACGCCGTGGAACCCGAGTGGGCGGCGGTGTCAAACGCAGCGGATGGTCGCTTCAGCCATGCCGACTGGCTGGCCGGCTTCGAGGCGCTGGGCCTGGGTGGCCTGACCCGCAACCTGGCCGCCGGCTGTGTGGTGGAGGAGGATGACGGCGAGCGGCTGAAGCTGCGCCTCGATCCGACCCTTTCCGCCATGCGCGCCGAGATCCATATCGAGCGCATGCAGCAAGCCCTGGCCGAGCACGGCGTCCCGCGCCGGCTGGTGGTCGAGGAGGGCGAGATTCCGTCGAGCCTCGAGACTCCCCGCCAGCAGGCCGAACGTCTGGCGGCCCAGCGTCATGCCGCCGCGGTTGAGGCGCTGGGGAGCGACCCCCATGTACAGCAACTTCAGCAGGCCTTCGGCGCCCGGCTGATCGAGTCCACGGTGAAACCCGCCGGCGACCTACATTAGACGACCAGAGAGGACACACCATGTTCAACAAGGGTGGAATGGGCAACATCATGAAGCAGGCCCAGGAGATGCAGGAGAAGATGCAGCGCGTCCAGGAGGAGGTCGCCCGCGCCGAGGTGCTGGGCGAGGCGGGCGCGGGCATGGTCAAGGTAACCATGAATGGCCGCCACGATGTCAGCAAGGTGGATATCGACCAGAGCGTCATGGAGGAGGACAAGGAACTGCTCGAGGACCTGCTGGCCGCCGCGGTGAATGATGCCGTGCGCAAGGTCGAGGCCAACTCCAAGGCCAAGATGGAAGAGGCGACCGCTGGCCTGAACTTGCCGCCCGGTTTCAAGATGCCGTTCTGACGATGAGCTTTTCACCCCTCATCGAGAAACTGATGGAGTCGCTGCGGGTGCTGCCTGGCGTGGGGCCCAAGACCGCCCAGCGCATGGCCATGCACCTGCTCGAGCGCGACCGCGACGGTGGGCGGCGCCTGGCCGCGGTGCTCGAGGATGCCCTGGAGCGCGTCGGCTACTGCCGGCGCTGTCGCACCCTCACCGAGGATGAGGTATGCGCGCTGTGCGAGAGCGCCCGTCGTGACGATGGCCTGCTCTGCGTGGTGGAGTCGCCCGCAGACCAGCTCGCCATCGAGGAGGCCGGCGGCTATCGCGGCCGCTACTTCGTGCTGCACGGCCATCTCTCGCCCCTCGACGGCATCGGCCCCGAGGACCTGGGCCTCGACGCCCTCGAGTCGCGGGTCGCCGAGGAGGGGGTCGAGGAGGTGATACTCGCTACCAACCCCACGGTCGAGGGCGAGGCCACCGCTCACTATATCGCCGCCCAGCTCACGGCCCACGGCATACGCCTGTCGCGCCTCGCCTATGGCGTGCCCATGGGAGGCGAGCTGGAGTATGTCGACGGTGGCACACTGAGCCGCGCCTTCAATGGCCGCCTGCCGTTCCGAGGCGACTGAGCCCACGCCCGCTCGCCTCATTCCCTTTCAACACTGCCGGAACCCCGATGCCCCTGACCCCCGAGATTCACTGGATCGATACCCCCGAGGCTCTGGATGCCGCCTGCCAGGCGGTGGCCGAGGCAGATGTCATCGCCCTGGATACCGAGTTCTTCCGCGAGAACACCTTCTACCCGGTGCCGGCGCTGATCCAGTTCTCCGCCGGAGGCCCGGCCTGGCTGGTCGACCCCCAGGCCGTGGCCTGCACCGATGCCTTCCGCCGCCTGCTGGCCGAGGGCCCGCTCAAGCTGTTGCACGCCGCCAGCGAGGACCTGGAAGTCTTCACGCGCTGGGCCGGGGTGACACCGCGTCCGCTGGTGGATACCCAGGTCGCCCAGGGACTGCTCGGCGACAACCCCGCCATGGGCTACCAGAAGCTGGTGGAGCACTGGGTCGGCGAGAGCCTGCCCAAGGACGAGACCCGCTCCGACTGGCTGGTGCGCCCGCTCTCCGAGACACAGCGCCAGTACGCCGCCCTGGATGTGGTCTACCTGGTGCAGGTGTGGGAGCAGCAGTGCCGCGAGCTCGAGCGCCTGGGGCGCCGCGACTGGCTGGAGGCCGACGGCGAGGCGATGCTGGCCCAGACCGAGCGCAGCGTGGCCGCCGACGGCCAGTGGTACCTGCGCCAGCGCCAGCTGTGGCGCCTGGCGCCACGCCAGATCGAGGCCTACCGGCGACTGACCACCTGGCGCGAAGGCGAGGCACGTGCCCGCAACCTGCCGCGGGGCTGGCTGGTTCACGACCGTGTGCTGTTCGCCATCGCCGAGGCGATGCCGGAGAACCGCTTCGAGCTATCGCGGCTCGAGGACGTCAAGCCGAGCCTGGTCAAGCGCGACGGCGATACCCTGCTGGCCCTGGTAGCCGAGGCGCGGCATTGCGACGCGGCCGAGTTGCCCGGAGAGCTGCCGTCACCCATGGAGCCCGAGTTCAAGCGCGGCATCAAGGCGTTGAAGAAGGTGGTCAATGCCGAGGCCGAGGCGCTTGGGCTGGCCCCGGAGGTGCTGCTGCGTCGCCGCGACCTGGAAGCCCTGCTGACCGCCCATCTGGAGGGGGAAGCCCCACCGCTGCCGCAGGGGTGGCGCGGTGAGCGCCTGAATGCGGGCCTGGTGAAGGCCCTGGAGGAGCTAGCGTGATGAATGACGACCGCCTATCCGGTAATCGGCTGCTGTGCCAGGTGTTCAAGAGTCCGCTCAAGGAGGAGATGTATCTCTACGTCGACAAGCGCGAGGGCGTGGAGCGCGTGCCCGAGCCGCTGCTTGCGCGCTTCGGCAAGCCGCAGCCGGCCATGACGCTGATCCTCAGCCCCGAGAAGCGGCTGGGCCGTGCCCGCGCCGACGAGGTGATGCAGGCGATCCGCGACAAGGGGTTCTACCTGCAGATGCCCCCCGCCAAGGAGGAGTACCTGCTGGATCTATACCGCACCCCCACCGAGGCGCGCTATTGATTGACCGCGCCCGATGCCGCGCGAAGCGCGCTGAATCGCGCCCGATGCCGCGCGAAGCGCGTTGAATCGCGCCCGACGCTGCGGGAAGCCCGCTTAACCCAGGGGCGCCGGGGGCAGGCTGAAGAGGAGGTCCTACGCCAGGGAAGGCGTCGGTAGCGTACAGGGAGGTATTCACAGCGCCTCCTCGCAGGCCTGTCACCGGGTCAGCCCCGAGATGCCTGCTCTTCAGCAGGATGACTGGAAGGTGCCATGCGAGAACGTTTCTGGGAGCAGTATCCCCTCGAGGAGCTCACCACCGAGGAGTGGGAGGCGCTCTGCGACGGCTGCGGCCAGTGCTGCCTGCTCAAGTTCCAGGATGACGAGACCGGCGAACTGGCGGTGCTCAACCTGGCCTGCGAGCTGCTGGATATCCACAGTTGCCGCTGCAGCGACTATCCCAATCGTCTGGCGCGGGTGCCGGAGTGCACCCAGCTGACGCCGGAGCGGGTGGATGAGTTTCGCTGGCTGCCGCGCTCCTGCGCCTACCGTCGGGTCGCCGAGGGGCGCAAGCTGGCCGCCTGGCATCCGCTGCTCAGCGGCGATCCCGAGCGAGTCCATCGCAAGGGCGTCAGCGTGCGCAGCTTCGCCGTCTCCAGCCGCGGGGTCCCCGAGGAGCACTACGAGGACCACATCATCGCGGTGATACCCATCGATTGATTGTCCGGGGGGGCAGCCCTCGGCTCCCCCCGTTGCGCGGCAGGCTAGGCTTCGAGATGCACCACGCCCAGCGCCCAGAGGATATAGGCGTCCTGGCGGGCGCCGTCGTGCCATGCCTTGAAGCGACCCGAGGCACCGCCGTGGCCGGCGGCCATGTCGGTGCGCAGCAGCACCGGCCCGCGGGCGCTGCCCAGTTCGGTGAGCCGCGCATAGAGCTTGGCCGGCTCCCAGTAGGGCACCCGGGTGTCGTGCCAGCTGCCCTGCAGGAACAGCGTGGGGTAGGGGGCCTCGGCGAGGTTGTCCAGCGGTGAGTAGGCGCCGATGCGCCGCCGGGCATCGGGGTCGTCGGGGTTGCCCCACTCGGTGTATTCGGCGGTGGTCAGCGGCAGGTCGGGGTTCTCCATGGTGCGCAGCACGTCCACGAAGGGCACGTCGAGCACCGCCGCACAGAAGGCCTCCGGTGCCAGGTTGAGGCTGGCACCCACCAGCAGGCCGCCGGCGCTGGCGCCGTAGGCCGCGATGCGCTCGCCGTCGCCGATGCCGTGCTCCACCAGGGCGTCGCGTGCGGCCAGGAAGTCGCGGAAGCTGTTGGCCTTGTGCTCGAGCTTGCCGGCCAGGTACCAGGGCTCGCCACGGTCGCCACCGCCTCGTACGTGGGCCACGGCAAAGGCCACGCCGCGGGAGAGCAGCTCCAGGCGGGCCACCGAGAACCAGGGATCCAGCACCTCGCCGTAGGCGCCGTAGCCATAGAGCAGGGTCGGCAGCGGGTGGCCGACCAGGTCGGCGCGCATCACCACCGAGACCGGGATGCGCTCGCCGTCGTGGGAGGTCGCCCACAGCCGCTCGCAGGCGAGCTGCTCGGGGCTGAGGTCACCGTGGATCGGCTGCTGCTTGAGCAGGCGGCGCGCGCCACTGTCCAGGTCGTGCTCGATCCAGCTGACCGGCAGCACGAAGGATTCTTCACGCAGGCGCAGGCGGCGGCTGTCGAAGTGGGGCTCGTCGCCCAGCGCCAGACTGCATGGCGTTTCCGGCAGCGGCAGGCGTTCGTCCCGGGTGACGGCGTGGTCGGGGTTGAACTCCATGACCCTCAGGTGCACCTGGGCCTCGTCATGGTCGCGCTCGGTGATCACCAGCCCCCAGCTGAAGGCGTCGACGCCCTCCAGGGTATGGCTGTCGCGGTGGGCGATCAGCGGTTGCCAGCTTTCGGCGTCGGCGCCGCTGTCGAGGCGCGACTCCGCCAGCCGGTCGAGGCGGAAATGGGTCGCGCCGCGGTTGTGCAGCAGGTAGAAGTGCCCGGGGCGATGGTCCAGGGCGAGCTCCACGCCGCTCTCCCGGGGACGGAAGCAGCGTGGTGGCGTGGCCGGGGCATGGGCCGGTATCAGGTGGCACTCGCTGGTGTCCTTGGAGGCGCTCTCCAGCACCAGCCACTCCCGGGAGCGGGTCTTGCCCAGGCCCAGCCAGAACTCCGGGTCCTCCTCGCGCAGTACCAGCACGGGTTCGTCCGCCTCGCCCTCGGTCAGCCCCAGGCGCCATACGCTCTCGGGGCGCTGGGTGGCGTCGTAACGGGTAAACAGCAGGGTGGCATCGTCCTCGGCCCAGCTCAGCTCGGCGCCGATGCCCTCCAGCAGGCGCACGGGGTCGCCGTCGGGGAGTCGAGCCAGGAAGAGGTCGAACATCTCGTCGCCGGTGGTGTCCTCGGTCCAGGCCAGCCAGCGCTCGTCAGGAGACAGGGCCATGTCGCCGAGCTCGAGGAAGTCGTGGGCCGCGGCGCGGGCCTCCAGGTCGAGGAAGGGCGTGGCGCGGTCGGGCTTTCCATTGGGGTGGCGCCACCACACCGGATAGTCGGCATCGGCGGCGGTCTCGCTCCAGTAGGTATAGTGGTCCAGCGGCGTGCGCAGGCCGTGGACGGCGAGCTCGCGCCGCGCCAGGTGGCCGTGGTAGAGGCGCTCGACGAGGTCCTCCAGCGGGGCGAACCAGGCATCGCACTCGGCGTTGGCGGCCTCCAGGAAGCCGGTTACCTCCGGGTCCTCGCGCGCCTCCAGCCAGTGCCACTCGGGGTCGTCCGGACGACGGAAGCGAGAAACCGGTGAGGAAAGGGGGCGGTCGGGGTGCTGCGGCGGCTGTGCTTTCATGGCGCGGGATGTACCATACTCGAATGAGAGAAAAGTGAGGTGGCAATGCCTATTACCGAATCGATGAGCCTACTATGGCTGAGCTACGGCGTATTGTCGCTGGTGGTGTTGCTCACCGGCTACCTGGGGCTGGCCTTCCTGCCACGCCTGCTGCGGCTGCCGATCACCTGGCTGGTGGCGGGTGTGATGTGGATGCCGGCGCGCTTCCGCCTGCCGCTGCTCGAGGAGGGGGATTTCTATACCGGCCTCGCGCCCGCGGTGGTCGTGGCGACGGTGGCCTTCCTCGAACGCAATGCCGAGGCGTTGATGCCGGCCCTGACCCTGACGCTGCTGGGCGCGGGGCTGGGGGCTGTCTTCGGGCTGCTGCTGTGGTGGCTCGGCAGGCGGCGTGATGGGGCGCAAGTCAGGCAGGAGCCCGCGGATGATGCCGACGATCGGCGTGGTGCCGAGCGCCGGGAGCCGGTGATCGGCTAGTTCGACCAGGGGTGATTGAATAAGGAGGCCAGGATGGCCAGCAGAGCCCGGGGCTTGGCAGGACAACGCATCGGCGGCTGGCTGGTGCTTGTCTGCCTGTGCGCGCTGCTGGCCCCTGCCGCATTGGCACAGGCGGTGGAGAGCCGGCCGGAAGTGCGCGTGATCATCGACGTCTCCGGCAGCATGCGCGTCAATGACCCCGAGCGGCTCAGCGCCAGCGCCCTGGAGCTGCTGGTCTCGCTGCTGCCCGAGGGAACCACCGCCGGCGTGTGGACCTTCGGCAAGACCGTGGCCAACCCCCTGCCTCGGGGCGAGGTGGATGGTGACTGGCGCGCCGACGCCCGCCAGCTGCGTCCGCGCCTCGCCGGCGTGCAGCCCTACACCGATATCGAGGCCGCGGTGCGCCGCGCCGCGGCCCCCGAGGCGGACGGCTGGCGTCATCTGGTGCTTCTTACCGATGGAGTGATCGACCTGTCGCCCTCCCGCGGCGCCAAGCCCGGGGTGGATGACGCCTCGCGCCGGCGACTGCTCGACGAGCTGGCACCGGGCCTGGCCGACGAGGGGGTGGTCGTTCACGCCATCGCCTTCTCCGACCAGGCCGACATGGCGCTGGTCGAATCGCTTTCGCGCACGACCGGTGGCCTGCCGGCCCTGGTGGCCTCTCCCGAGAGCCTGCTGGGTGCCTTCCTGGATATCGTCGAACGCATCTTCCCCGCCGACAGCATCCCCCTGGAGAACAGGCAATTTCGCATCGAGCCGGGTATCGAGTCCTTCTCGGCGCTGCTCTTCCATGAGCCCGGCGCCGAGCCGCTGGTTCTGGTGGGCCCGGACGGCAGCGAGTATCGCGCCGCCACTCCGCCCCCGGGCGGTCGCTGGCAGGTGGAGCGGCGCTTCGACCTGCTGCGGGTGCCCGAGCCCAGCCCCGGCGTGTGGCGTGTCGAGGGCCAGATCACCGACGAAAGTCGCATCGGGGTCGCCTCGGCGCTGGCCCTGCGTACGGGCAAGTTGCCCGCCACGGCCTTCCTGGGCTTCCCGCTGTCGGTGGAGGCGTGGCTTGCGCGCAATGGCCTGCCCTTCGATGGCGAACTCGAGGAGCTCGCGCTGCGCGCCGAGCTCATCGCCGCCGACGGTGAGGTGCAGTCGGCGACGACCCTTGCGCGTGACGGCGAGCGCTTCCGCGGGGTGCTGCCGCCTCCTTCGCTGCCCGGCACCGCCAGCCTGGTCATCAGCGCCGAGGCCGAGGGCTTTGTCCGACAGCGCGTCCAGGCGATCAACCTGCTGGCCCCCCTGGTGGCAAGCCATGAGCCCGAGTCGCAGCGGGTGGTGGTGGCGGCGCGCCACCCCGAGCTGGGGCACGTCAACACCCGCCCCTGGGCCGAGCTCGCCGGTGATCGCCTCGCCGTCGAACCGCTGGGCGAGCGGCGCTGGAAGATCGCGCTCCCCGAGCTGGACGACAGCGTCAGTCGCCCGCTGCTGCTGGGTGCCGAGGTGGAGCTGGAGGGCGAGACCCATGCGCTGCGCCTGCCACGCCTGGTGCTGTTTGCCGAGTCGGCCACCGGCCTCGACCTGGCCGCTGCGGATGGCGAGCTCTCTTCAGAGCGTTTCCACCAGGACCTCACCACCGGGCGCGGCGCCGACGAGGCGTCCGATGGTACCGTGGAACGCCTCGTCGCCACCCTCAATGAGCTGGTTGCGGCCGGCATCCAGCGCTGGCGCACGAGCTGGCTGCCGTACCTCGCGGCACTGGCCGCTCGGCCGCTGGCCTGGGCCGTGGCCGCAGGCCTGCTGCTGGTGGCACTGCTGCTGCTCATGCTGCGTGGACGCCGCCGCCAGCGACACCGCGCCCATCGGGAGGACCCCCATGTGTGAACTGCTGGGCATGAGTGCCAACGTGCCGACCGACATCTGCTTCAGCTTTACCGGTTTCCTGCATCGCGGTGGAGGCACCGGACCGCATCGCGACGGCTGGGGCATCGCCTTCTACGAGGAGGGCGGCTATCGCGACTTCCGCGACCCCCACCCCTCGGTGCGCTCGCCCATCGCCCGGTTGATCTGCGACTACCCGATCAAGTCGCATATCGTGATCAGCCATATTCGCCAGGCCAATGTCGGCCAGGTTCGCCTGGCCAATACCCACCCCTTCGTGCGCGAGATGTGGGGGCAGCCCTGGTGCTATGCCCACAATGGCCAGCTCGCCGGCTGGCAATCGCTGCCGCTGACCTTCTACCGACCGGTGGGTGACACCGACAGCGAGCACGCCTTCTGCTGGCTGCTCGGCGAGCTGCGCCAGCGCTTCCCGGAGCGTCCGGAAAGTGCCGAGCAGCGCGAGGGCCTGTGGCGGCTGCTGCACCAGCTCTGCGAGCGGCTGCGGGGGCTGGGCGTGTTCAACCTGCTGCTGGCCGACGGTGACTACCTCTACACCTTCTGCTCGACGAAGCTGGCGCATATCACCCGGCGAGCCCCCTTCGGCAGGGCCAGCCTCTCCGACGCCGAGCTGACGGTGAATTTCGCCGAGCACACCACCACCCTCGACATTGTCTCGGTGATCGCCACCGAGCCGCTGACCGACAACGAGGCCTGGGAGCGCATGGCGCCCGGTGAGCTGCTGGTGTGGCGCGACGGCCAGATCTGCGCGCGCTTCGGCAGTCACCCGGCGTCGGCATAGTTGCCGACGAGCGCTGCAAACGGTAGTTTGAATCGAGCGTTTTACAGCGCTCCAGGCGCGGTAGTAAGGTAGCCACGGGAAAACAACAAGCGTCGATGGCGCATCGGCGATACTGCGGAGACACGTCATGAGTGAACATGCCCACGCCCCCATTCTCGAAGGCCCCGAGCTCGAAGGCATGGAGACGTACCGCTCGGTCACCGATATCTTCCACGCCGCGGTGGGCAAGTATGCCGACAAGCCGGCCTTCAGCTGCATGGGCCAGACGTTGAGCTTCGCCGACCTGGATCGCCTCTCCGGCGACTTCGCGGCCTGGCTGCAGCACGAGACCACCCTGCAGCCAGGCGACCGCATCGCCATCCAGCTGCCCAACGTGCTGCAGTTTCCGGTGGCGGTGTTCGGCGCCATGCGTGCCGGCCTGGTGGTGGTCAACACCAACCCGCTCTACACCGAGCGGGAGATGGCCCACCAGTTCAAGGACGCCGGCGCCAAGGCGATCGTGATCCTCGCCAACATGGCCGACAAGCTCGAGAAGATCCTCGAGCGCACCGATATCCAGCATGTGGTAGTGACCGAACTGGCCGACCTGCATGACTTTCCCCGGCGGCCGCTGATCAACCTGGTGGTCAAGCACGTCAAGAAGCTGGTGCCGGCCTTCCGGCTTCCCGGACACACGCCGCTGCGACAGGCACTGAAGGAGGGCGCCGCACGCCAGCACCACGACGTGGAGCGCGACCTCGATGATATCGCCGCGCTGCAGTACACCGGCGGTACCACGGGGCTTGCCAAGGGCACCATGCTCACCCATCGCAACCTGGTGGCCAACATGCTCCAGGCCGGCCAGGCCATCGGCCCTGGCCTCGATCACGGCAATGAGGTGGTGATCGCGCCGCTGCCCGTCTACCACATCTACACCTTCACGGTGAACTGTCTGTTCCTGATGGAGACCGGCAACCACTCGCTGCTGATCACCAATCCGCGCGACCTGCCGGGCTTCGTCAAGGAGCTGCGCAAGGTGCCCTTCACCGCTTTCATTGGCCTCAATACCCTGTTCAACGCGCTGTGTAACCGCGAGGACTTCCGCTCGCTGGACTTCTCCAGGCTGCACCTGACCATCTCCGGGGGCATGGCGCTGACCAAGCCGGTGGCCGAGCGCTGGAAGGAGGTCACCGGCTGCGACATCGCCGAGGGCTACGGGCTAACCGAGACCTCGCCGGTGGTCAGCTTCAACCCGGTGGATGCCATCCGGCTGGGGACCATCGGCAAGCCGGTGGCCGGCACCCGGGTCAAGGTGGTGGATGCCGAAGGCAACGATCTGGCCTTGGGCGAGGCGGGCGAGCTCTGCGTCCAGGGTCCCCAGGTGATGAAGGGCTACTGGAACCGCGATGACGAGACCGCCCAGGTGATCGACGAGGGGGGCTGGTTTCATACCGGCGATATCGCGGTGCTGGAAGCGGACGGCTATATCCGCATCGTCGACCGCAAGAAGGACATGATCCTGGTCTCGGGTTTCAACGTCTATCCCAACGAGATCGAGGACGTGGTGGCCCAGCACCCCGACGTGCTCGAGTCGGCGGCGGTGGGGATACCCGATGAGGCCAGCGGCGAGGCGATCAAGCTGTTCGTGGTGCCCCGTGGCAGTGCCGAGATCGACCCCGAGGCGCTACGCGCCTGGTGCAAGAAGGAGCTCACCGGCTACAAGGTCCCGCGCACCGTCGAGGTGCGTGACGAGCTGCCCAAGACCAATGTGGGGAAGGTCCTGCGTCGCCAGCTCCGCGACGAGGAGCGGGAGAAGGCCGGCACGGGTAGCGATAGCGAAAGGCGCCGGGGATAGGCCGGAGAGGGGGTCCGAGGACCAGGGACGGCCGAGGTAGCGTACAAGGAAGTATTCACAGCGCCCCCTCGAAGGCCTGTCGCCGGGAAAGCCTTGAGCGGTGTGGGCATTTGCGATCGCAATAGTGAGACACACCCATTGATTGGCCGCGGCCATCGCCGCGGCGTTACAATGAACCGCCCGCGCCGGACCCCCGGCGCGGGCGTTATTGTCAGCCCTGACCGGAGTCGCCGTGTCCGACGAGACCCCCGCCGTTACCCCTCGCCACCTGTCCGATGCCGACCGCCTGCGCCAGCTGCGCCGAGGGCTGGATGGCGTGCTGCTGCGCGACCATCTGACCCTGGAGAAGCGTCTCAAGGGGCTGGCGCGTCGCCTGAAGGAGGGTAAGCCGGTGGACCGCGGCCTGGCCGAGGTCGACAAGGCCATGGCCCGCTCCCGTGGCCTGGTGGCGCGTCGCACGGCGCGGCCGGTGGCGCTGAACTACCCGCCCGAGCTGCCGGTGGTGGAGCGCCGCGAGGATATCCTGGCGGCCCTGCGCGACCACCAGGTAGTGGTGGTGGCCGGCGAGACCGGCTCCGGCAAGACCACCCAGCTCCCCAAGCTCTGCCTGGAGCTGGGCCTGGGGCGGCGCGGGTTGATCGGCCATACCCAGCCGCGGCGCCTGGCGGCCCGCTCGGTGGCCACGCGCCTGGCCGAGGAGCTCGAGACACCGCTGGGTGAGCAGGTGGGCTACCAGGTGCGCTTCACCGACCAGAGCGGCGATGACACCCTGGTCAAGCTGATGACCGACGGCATCCTGCTGGCCGAGACCCGCCACGACCCGGACCTGCGCCGCTACGAGGCGATCATCATCGACGAGGCCCACGAGCGCAGCCTCAATATCGACTTCCTGCTCGGCTACCTGCGGCGCCTGCTGTCGCGACGCCCCGACCTCAAGGTGATCATCACCTCGGCGACCATCGACGTGGAGCGTTTCGCCGCGCACTTCGCGTTGCCGGACAGCAGCGGCAAGACCGCGCCGGCCCCGGTGGTGGAGGTCTCCGGGCGTACCTACCCGGTGGAGGTGCACTACCGCCCGCTGGTGCGTGACGCCGATGACGAGGAGGATCGCACCCTGCAGGAGGGCATCCTGCATGCCGTGGAGGAGATCGAGCGCATCGAGCGCGACAAGGGCTGGCGCCATGGTCCCCGCGACGTGCTGGTGTTCCTGCCCGGTGAACGCGAGATCCGCGAGACCGCCGATACCCTGCGGCGTGCCGAGCTGCGCGGCACCGAGATCCTGCCGCTCTATGCGCGTCTCTCCAATGCCGAGCAGAATCGCGTCTTTGCCCCCCACACCGGGCGACGCATCGTGCTCTCCACCAATGTGGCCGAGACCTCGCTCACCGTGCCGGGCATCCGCTACGTGATCGACCCCGGCCTGGTGCGCATCAGCCGTTACAGCTATCGCTCCAAGATCCAGCGCCTGCCGGTGGAACCGATCAGCCAGGCCAGCGCCAACCAGCGCAAGGGGCGCTGCGGGCGAATCGCCGAGGGCGTCTGCATTCGCCTGTATGACGAGGAGGACTTCCTCGCCCGCCCCGAATTCACCGACCCCGAGATCCAGCGCACCAACCTGGCCTCTGTGATCCTCTCCATGCTGTCGCTCAAGCTCGGCAGCATCGAGGAGTTCCCCTTCGTCGACCCGCCGGACTCGCGCTTCGTCACCGACGGCTTCAAGCTGCTGTTCGAGCTGGGCGCGGTGGATCAGGCCCAGCGGCTGACCGCCGTCGGGCGCAAGCTGGCCCACCTGCCCATCGACCCGCGCCTGGCGCGCATGGTGCTGGCCGGCGCCGAGCAGGGCGGCCTGCGTGAGGTGCTGATCGTGGTCGCGGGGCTGGCGGTACAGGATCCCCGCGAGCGCCCGGCGGAGAAGCGCCAGGCCGCCGACCAGGCCCATCGCCGCTGGCAGGATCCCGAGTCCGACTTCCTGGCGCTGCTCAACCTTTGGCACGGCTTCGAGGCGGCCCGCGAGGCGCTCTCCGGCAACCAGCTCAGGCGTTGGTGCAAGGAGCGCTACATCAACTACCTGCGCATGCGCGAATGGCACGACACCTTCCGCCAGCTGCGCCAGCTGCTGCGTGACATGCAGATCGAGGTGCCGCCGCCGTCCCCTCTCCCCGTGAACGAGGAGGGTGAGCCGACGGAGGCCGCCCGCGAGGCGCGGCGCCAGAGTGGCGTGGCCCTGCATCGTGCGCTGCTCCCGGGGCTGCTCTCGCATCTCGGCCTGCTCACCGAGAATCGCGAATACCTGGGGGCCCGCAACCGCAAGTTCGTCATCCATCCGGGCTCGGGGCTGGCCAAGAAGAACCCCAAGTGGCTGATGGCCTTCGAGCTGGTGGAGACTTCGCGACTCTTCGCGCGCAGCGTGGCCAGGATCGACCCGCGCTGGATCGAGCCGGTGGCTGGCCATCTGGTCAAGCGCAGCTATGCCGAGCCCCACTGGGAGATGAAACGTGCCCAGGTGGTGGCCAGCGAACAGGTGACCCTGTTCGGCCTGCCCATCGTCAGTGGCCGGCGCGTGAACTACGGGGCGATCGCCCCTGGCGAGGCCCGCGAGCTGTTCATCCGCCGAGCCCTGGTGGAGGGCGAGTTCCGGACCCGCGGCGAATTCTTCGCCCACAACCGGGCGCTGATCGAGGAGGTCGAGGACCTCGAGGATCGCGCCCGCAAGCGTGACATCCTGGTCGACGAGGAGACCCTCTTCGCCTTCTACGACGAGCGACTGCCCGAGGGGATCCATAACGGCAAGGGCTTCGAGGCGTGGCGCAAGCAGGCCGAGGCCGAGAACCCCGATATCCTCAAGTTCGACCGTGCCGCCCTGCTGGCCCGGGAGGCCAGCGAGGTGACCCAGGCGGACTACCCCGACGCCATGACACTCAACGGGGTACGCTATCCGCTCGCCTACCACTTCGAGCCCGGCGCGGTGGACGATGGCGTGACCCTCACCGTGCCGGCGGCAATGCTGCCCCAGCTGCCCCTGGCCCGCCTGGAGTGGCTGGTGCCGGGCCTGCTGCGTGAGAAGTGCATCGCCCTGATGAAGTCCCTGCCCAAGGCGATTCGCCGCCAGGTGGTGCCGATCCCCGACTGGGTCGACGCTGCTCTGGAGACCATGGTCCCCGATGACGTGCCGCTGACCGAGGCGCTGGGAGAGTTCCTGCGACGCAGGACCGGGGTGCGCGTGCATCCCGATGACTGGCGCCTGGACCAGCTCGAGCCCCACCTGGTGATGAACCTGCGCGTGGTCGACCACGCCGGGCAGACGCTGGGACAGGGCCGCGATGCCCGGGAGCTGGAGCGGCGCTTCGAGGCCGCCGCGGGGGAGGGGGCCCGGGCCCTGGCTCGCGAGGCCAGCGCCGCCGATGACCTGGAGACACTGCCCACAGAGGGGCTTCCCGAGTCGCGGGTGACCACCCAGGCGGGCATCCGGGTCGAGGCCTTCCCGGCCCTGGTACCCAGCGGCGAGGCCTTCCGGGTGGAGCTCTTCGACCACCCCGACAAGGCCCGCGAGGCGCACCGCGATGGCGTGGTGGCCCTGGCCATGCGCGAACTCCCCCAGGTCGTGCGCGAGATCGAGCGCCTCGCGGGGGTGGAGACCTGTGCGCTGCTGTTCGCCAAGGTGGGCAGCCGGCGCCAGCTGGCCGATGACCTGGTGCGCGCGGTGTTCGCCCAGGTGGTGGCGGTAGATCCGCTGCCGCGCTCCAGCGAGGAGCTTGTGGCCCGCCTGGCCCAGGGCCGAGAGGCGCTGGTTCCCGAGGCACGTCGCCTGCTGGGCATCCTCGAGGAGGCCCTCAAGGGGCACCTGGCCGTGACCAAGGCGCTGAAAGGCAATCTCAATCTGGCCCTGGCGCTGGTCTACTCTGACCTCAAGGCACAGATGGCACGCCTGGTGCATCCCGGCTTCATCCGTGAGGCGGGGGAGTGGCTGGAGGCGTATCCTCGCTATATGGAGGCGGCATCGATTCGCCTGGAAAAGGCGCCGCGGGAGCGCAATCGCGACCAGATGCAGATGCAGGAGGTCCAGTCGTTCGAGGCCCGCCTCGAGGCTCGCCTGGCAAGCGAACGACGGGGTGGGGTGGTGCCGCCCGAACTGGCCGAGTTTCGCTGGTGGATCGAGGAGCTGCGCGTCTCGCTCTTCGCCCAGCAACTGGGCACGACATTTCCGGTCTCCGCCAAGCGTCTCGAGAAGCGCTGGGCGGAGATCACCGGGCGCGGCTGAGCGCCCGGGAGCAACGGTCATCGCGACGACCAGGGTGGCAGCGGCCGCCGCAAGGAGAACTGCATGAATCAAGTGGTGATCACCGGCACGGGACTCTTCACGCCGGAGCACAGCATCGACAACGACGCCCTGGTGGCCTCGTTCAACGCCTGGGTGGACGCCGAGAACGCGCGCCATGCCGAGGCGATCGCGGCCGGGGAGCGCGAGCCCCTGGCCCACTCCAGCAGCGAGTTCATCGTCAAGGCGTCGGGCATTCACAGCCGCCATGTGCTGGATGCCGAGGGCATCCTCGACCCCGAGCGTATGCGCCCCCGGCTGCGCGAACGCAGCAACGACGAGCCCTCGATCCAGTGCGAGATGGGCGCCAGGGCCGCCGGCGAGGCACTCGATCGCGCCGGTGTGGCGGCCGCCGATATCGACCTGGTGATCGTCGGCTGCTCCAACCTGGAGCGCCCCTATCCGGCGCTGGCGGTGGAGCTGCAGGCCGAGCTGGGGGCCGGTGGCTACGCCTTCGACATGAACGTGGCCTGCTCCTCGGCGACCTTCGCCATCGAGACGGCGGCCAACGCCATCCGCGCCGGCAACGCCACCCGCGCGCTGGTGGTCAACCCCGAGATCTGCTCGGCACATCTCAACTTCCGTGACCGCGACAGCCACTTTATCTTCGGCGACGCCTGCACCGCCATCGTGCTGGAGCGTGATGACCTGGCCAGCGCCGAGTCACGCTTCGAGATCCTCGGCACTCGCCTGGTGACGCGCTTCTCCAATGCCATCCGCAACAACTCAGGCTTCCTCAATCGGGTCACCGATGCCGATCCGCTGGCCGTGGACAAGCTGTTCGTGCAGGAGGGCAGGCGGGTCTTCAAGGAGGTGTGCCCCATGGTGGCGTCGCTGATCGGCGATCACCTGCAGAGCCTGGGCCTCTCCGGCGACGACCTGACACGCCTGTGGCTGCACCAGGCCAACCGCCACATGAACGACCTGATCGCGCGTCGCGTGCTGGGGCGTGACCCCGACGAGCGCGAGGCGCCGGTGATCCTCGACCGCTACGCCAACACCAGTTCGGCGGGCTCGATCATCGCCTTCCACCTGCATCGCGATGACCTGGCTGCCGGCGACCGTGGGGTGATCTGCTCCTTCGGTGCCGGCTACAGTGCGGGCAGCGTGGTGGTGCGGCGCGCCTGACATGGACAACGCAAGGGAGATGACGATGAGTGATGGCAAGGCACAGGGAAAACGGCTGCTGGGCGGGGTCGTGGTACTGGCCGCGGCGGCCATGCTGGCGGGCTGCGCGAGCGGTGGCGGGGTCGACCGGGAGCCAAACCCCGCCGACCCCTGGGAGGGCTTCAACCGCAAGGTTTTCGCCTTCAACGATGTGCTCGACCGCTACGCCCTGAAGCCGGTGGCGCGGGGCTACCGCTTCGTCACGCCGGATCCGGTGGAGACCGGGGTGGGAAACTTCTTCTCCAACCTGGGTGAGCCGCGTACCGTCCTCAACAGCCTGCTGCAGGGCAAGGTGCGCAATGCCAGCATCGCCACCTCGCGTTTCATCATCAACACCACGGTGGGGGTGGCGGGGCTCTGGGACGTGGCCAGCCGCATGGAGATCACCGGCCAGGAAGAGGACTTCGGCCAGACCCTGGGCGCCTGGGGCTGGGAGGAGTCACGCTACCTGGTGCTGCCGTTGCTGGGGCCGAGTACCCTGCGCGATACCGGCGGCCTGCCTGCGGACATGTACGCCTATCCGACCACCTACATCGACGATGACGAGACCAGCCTGGGCCTGACGGCACTGCGTGTGATTGACACTCGGGCGGGGCTGCTCGACCAGGAGGCGCTGATCCAGGGCGATCGCTACAGCTTCATCCGCGATGCCTGGCTGCAGCAGCGCCGCTTCGAGGTCAGCGACGGCGAGCTGGGTGATGATCCCTTCGCCAGCGACGAGTTCGACTTCGACGATGCCGACTTCGACGACGCTTTTGCCGACTGAGGCCTGACCATGGACCGTCCCAAGCAGCTGATCGGTGTGATCGACGAGCCCGGCCCGGCGCGTGATGCGCTGGCCGAGACCATCGCCCGGGACGGACTGGCGGTGGTGTCGGTGAGCCGTGCCGAGGAGCTGCCCACCGGCGTCGACCTGGTGGTGGCTCACGTGCGGGCGGTACCCGCCAGCGACTGGCCAGGGCTCTGCGAGCGCTTGCCGACCCTGGTGGTGAGCGATACCCGCGACGCCCCCGACCTGCTCTCGGCGGTGGATGCGGGGCTGGTGGACTATATCGTCGAGCCCTGCCGGCACGGCCAGCTGCTGCGCCGCATGATCCGCAAGGTGATCCGCCTGCGTGCCCTGGAGGAGGCGCGCCGCGGGGACCAGACGCGCCTGGAGGAGCTCAACGAGACCCTGGAGACCCACCTGGCGATGCTGCGCCTCGACCAGCAGGCCGGCGGTCAGATCCAGCGCAAGATGCTGCCCCCGCGGCCCCAGACCCTGGGCGGGGTGACCTGCGATTACTGGTTCGCGCCCTACCTCTATCTGTCGGGGGACTTCCTCGACTTCCATCTGCTCGACGAGCGCTTCCTGCTGTTCTATTTCGCCGATGTCTCGGGCCACGGGGCCTCCTCGGCCTTCGTCACCGTGCTGCTCAAGTACCTGGCGAATCGCTGGCAGAACGAGTGGGACGGTGAGCACCCCGAGGCGCTGCCGGCACGCTGGCTGGCGGACCTCAATCGCGAGCTGCTGGATACCGGCATCGGCAAGCATGCCACCCTGTTCGTGGGTATCATTGACCTCGAGCGTCGCTATCTGCACTATTCGCTGGGCGCGCAGCTGCCCATGCCCCTGCTGGTGGTGGATGGCAAGGTGACTACCCTGGCCGGCGAAGGCATGCCGGTGGGGCTGTTTCCGGGCGCCGAGTACCCCACGCTGGGCTGCTCGCTACCCGGGAATTTCCACCTGTGGCTGTGTTCGGATGGAGTATTGGAGTGCCTGCCGGGCGATACGCTCGACTCGCGGCTCAGGGAACTCGAGCAGCAGGTCCAGGCCAGCGCGACGCTGGCGGACCTGAGGGCCAATCTGGCCCTTGACCTCACGCCGGGCGAGGAAGCCTTGCCCGATGACCTGACGATCATGATGTTGAGCGGATTTGGCCATGCTGATTCCTGAAGGACGTATCAAGGCGGCATTCGATGCCGGCGTATTCGTCCTCAAGCTGTGCGGCGACGTGCGGCTCACCCTCTGTGCCACCCTAGACCGTCAGGCCCAGCAGCTGGCGCAGACGCCCGGTCTCGAGACGCTGATCATCGACCTGCGTGACGCCAGCAACGTGGACTCCACCGCCCTGGGCTTCCTGGCCAAGGTGGCCATGGCCGTGCAGGGGCGGCTGGCCGAGCGGCCGACCATCGTCGCCGACAATCCCGATGTGCAGCGCATGCTGGACGTGATGGGCTTTGCGCGCTACTTCACCATGGTGGAGTCACCCATCACCGAGACCTGCGAGCTCTGCGACCTGCCGGAGATTCCCACCGACGTCGACGAAACGCGTCGGCGCATCCTCGAGGCCCATCGCATCCTGATGCGCATGAACGAGCACAACCGCGAGGAGTTCCAGCCCCTCGTCGAGATGCTCGAGGCCCAGGAGGAGGGCTCCTCCCACCAGCAGTGACGGCCAGTGGGGCAGGGCATCATGCCCCTCGGTACCAGCAGATGGCGCGACAACTTCCCCAGGCCCCTTTGCCCTAGCCTCTTCTCAGCTCACCCAGCAGGCTCTCCAGCTTGCGCTGGTCGGCCATGAACTTGCGAATCCCTTCGGCCAGCTTCTCGGTGGCCATGGCATCCTCGTTGAACGCCCAGCGGAACTCCGCCTCGTCCAGCGGCTCCGGGGGGCGGGTCTCGGCGTCCTGGGGCGTCAGCCGGCGCTCGAGAGGCCCGCGGGTCTCGGCGAGTTCCTCGAGCAGGGCGGGGGAGATGGTCAGGCGGTCGCAGCCTGCCAGGGCCTTGATCTCGCCGCTGTTGCGGAAGCTGGCCCCCATCACGATGGTCTGGTAGCCGTGGCCCTTGTAGTGTTCGTAGATGCGCTTCACCGAGCGCACGCCGGGGTCGTTGTCGCCGCTGAAGTCGGCCTCCGGCTGCTGCGCCTTGTGCCAGTCGAGGATGCGCCCCACGAAGGGGGAGATCAGGGTGACGCCGGCATCGGCACAGGCCTGGGCCTGGGCGAAGCTGAACAGCAGGGTGAGGTTGGTGTGGATGCCCTCGCGCTCCAGCTGCCGGGCGGCGCGGATGCCCTCCCAGGTGGCGGCGACCTTGATCAGGATGCGTTCACGACCCACGCCGTGGCGGGCGTAGCGCTCGATCAGCGAGTGGGCCCGGGCCAGGGTGGCGTCGGTATCGAAGGAGAGGCGTGCGCTCACCTCGGTGGAGACATAGCCCGGCACCAGACCGCTGATCTCGCTGCCGATCTCCACCGCCACGGCGTCCAGGGCGTCGTCGAGGTCGGTGGCTGAGCGGGCGATCTCGGCCAGCCGGCTGCGGCGTGCCTGCTGCTGGGCCGCCTGCAGGATCAGCGAGGGGTTGGTGGTGGCATCGGTGGGCTGGAAGCGGCGAATCGCCTCGATATCGCCGGTGTCGGCGACCACCGTGGTCATTGCCTTGAGTTGTGTCATCAGGTCGTCGGCCATGATGGGCTCCTCCATGAATCGGCTTCCCACTCTAGCAAGCCGGCCGGGGAGCGAACAGCTCCCGGCACGCCTGCATATAATCGGTTATCATTTGCAGCCTATCAAAGTCTTTCATCTGCTCTGCGAGGAGTCGCCTTGACGCTCTCTGCCCGCCGCCTGGCGCTGCTGGTCGCGGCCAATACCGCGCTTGCTCCCTTCGCCATCGATGCCTATCTGCCGGCCATGGCCGCCCTGGCGGATGACGTGGGCGCCAGCATCCATCACACCGAGCTCTCGCTCTCCACCTTCCTGGCTGGCTTCGCCCTGGGGCAGCTGGTGTTCGGACCGATCTCCGACCGGGTAGGGCGCAAGCCGGTGCTGCTCGGCGGCCTGGTGGTCTTCCTGCTGGCCAGCCTGGCGATCACCACGGTGGGCTCATTAGGCGAGCTGCTGGCCTGGCGCTTCGTGCAGGCGCTGGGGGGTGGCGCCACGGTGGTCAATTCGGCGGCCATCGTGCGTGACTGCTTCAAGGGCAGCGAGGCCGCCAAGGTGATGTCGACCATGGCCATCATCATGCTGATGGCCCCGCTGGTGGCGCCGGTGGTGGGCAGCGGGCTGCTCTATCTCGCCGACTGGTGGCTGATCTTCGTGTTCCTGGCCGCCTACGCCGGCTTCCTGATGTGGCTGCTGGGTACCAAGCTGCCGGAGACGCGGCCCCCCGGCGGCTCAGCGGCGACGCTGGTCACGGTACTGGCCAACTACCTCAGTGTGCTGCGGGATCGGAACGCCATGGGCTTCATCGCCGCCGCCTCGATGTCGTTTGCCGGGCTGTTCGCCTTCGTCACCGCCTCGCCGTTTCTCTACCTGGAGCACTTCGGCCTGACGCCATCGCTCTATCCGCTGGTGTTCGGCGTCAATGTGGTGGTCATGGTGGCCGCCAACCGTCTCAATATCCGCCTGCTGCGCTGGCGCACCCCCCTGCAGAACCTGCGCCTGGGGCTGGGGATCCAGCTGACTGCCGGCCTCGGGCTGACCTTCATGGTGGCCACTGGACTGGAGTCGCTTGTCACCATGGTGCCGCTGATCATGCTGTTTGCCGGCACCATCGGGCTGGTGGCGCCCAACGCCATTACCTCGCTGCTCGACCGCTTCCCGCACATGAGTGCCACCGCGGCGGCCCTGCAGGGCAGTATCCAGTTCTCCTGCGGGGCCCTGGCCGGGGTCCTGGTGGGTGCCTTCGAGATCGACAGTGCCTGGCCCATGGTGGGCACCATGCTGGGGGCCACCCTGCTGGCCAACCTGGGGATACGCCTGCTGGCGGGCCGCGGCGACCATGCCTGAGACTCTGCTGGCCTGGGCCGACATGAGCCTTGCGGTGTGGCTGGGTTGCGCTGCGGTGCTGGCGCTGGGTGCCTTCGTGCAGCGTGCCACCGGCTTCGGCCTGGCGGTGGTGGGAGCACCGCTGCTGCTGATGCTGGAGCCGCGGCTGGTGCCGGTGGTCCTGGTGCTGTTCGGCTTCACGGTGGCCCTGACCACGCTGCGCCACTACTGGCGCGAGGTGCGCCTGGCCGAGGTCGGCATGGCCCTGATCGGGCGGGTTCCCGGCAATGCCCTGGGGCTGTGGCTGCTCCTCGCCGCCCCCATGGCGGTGCTGGAAAAGCTGATCGCCGGCAGCGTGCTGTTCGCGGTAGCGGTGACCCTGTTCCGCTTCCGCCTGCCAGTCAATCGCCTCACCTTGCTCGGGGCGGGCATTCTCTCGGGCATTCTGGGTACCGTGGCCGCGCTGAGTGGTCCGCCCATGGTCTTGCTGCTGCACGGTTTCTCGCCAGACCGCCTGCGCGGCACCCTCTCGGCCTTCTTCGTGGTCACGGCGCTGATGACACTGGTTACCCTGGCGCCGTCGGGACTGATCCATGCCTGGCATTTCGGCATGGCGCTGAGCTTTGCCCCGGGCGTGCTGGCCGGTAGTTGGCTGGCCGGCCGTGTCGCCCATCGCCTCGACCGGCGCCTGCTGCAGGGGGCCTCACTGTCGCTCTGCACCCTCGCGGCCCTGGGACTGCTGCTGTAACCCGACTGACCTGTTGCCGCGGATTTTCTCGCCACCGTGGCCTGCAGTGTCATGGAGCTGTCATCTGCCTGCGGCAAGGTGTGCCCTGCAGCGGGGTCGACCTCCCCAGCGATCAGGATGGCAATGTCATAAAGCTGTCATCTGGCTGGGGCAAGGTGTCACCCGTAAAGGTTGCACACTGTCCTCATCAGGAGATCGCTCCATGAATCGCATCCTCAAGACCACTGCCATTGCCGCCGCCGTCATGGGTGTGGCCACAGTGGCCCACGCCCGCGACCAGATCCGCATCGTCGGCTCCAGCACCGTCTACCCGTTCGCCAGCTACGTGACCGAAGAGTTCGGCGCCGTGAGTGGCAACCCGACACCGGTCATCGAGTCCACCGGCTCCGGTGGCGGCATCCGCCTGTTCTGCAACGGCGTGGGTGAGGGTACCCCGGACATCTCCAACGCCTCGCGTCGCATCAAGGCCTCCGAGGTCGAGCGCTGCATCGAGAACGGCGTGACCGACGTCACCGAGGTCAAGATCGGCTCCGACGGTATCGTCTTCGCCCAGTCCAGCGAGAACGAGGGCGTCGACCTGACCCTCGAGCAGCTGTTCCTGGCCGTGGCCGCCAAGGTGCCGGTGGACGGCGAGCTGGTCGACAACCCCTACCAGAAGTGGAGCGACATCGACGCCGCCCTGCCGGACCGCGAGATCTCCGTGTATGGCCCGCCCAGCACCTCCGGCACCCGTGACGCCTTCGAGGAGCTGGTGATGGAAGCCGCCTCCGAGGAGATGGAAGTCTACGGCGGCGAGGGCTACACCGATATCCGCTCCGACGGCGCCTATATCGATGCCGGCGAGAACGACAACCTGATCGTCCAGCGCCTCACCGAGGACACCGAGGCCTTCGGCATCTTCGGCTACTCCTTCCTGGCCGAGAACCCCAACGCCCTGATCGCCGCCAACATCGACGGCGTCGCGGCCGAGCCCGAGGCGATCAGCTCCGGCGACTATCCGATCGCGCGCTCGCTGTGGTTCTACGTCAAGAACCAGCACGCCGAGGAAGTGCCGCCGCTGTATGACTACGTCGACATGTTTGTCTCCGAGACCATGATCGGCGAAGGCGGTTACCTGGGTGATCTGGGCCTGATTCCGCTGCCCGAGGCCGAGCGCGAGCAGACCCGCGAAAAGGTCGCCGAGCGCGCCAAACTGCAGGTCTCCGATCTGTAAGGGAAATTCTTCGGGCAAGGACGCCTGACCCGGCCGGCAGCCCAGGCTGCCGGCCGTCTCACGTTCCGGCAGCCAAGGCTGCCGTCGACAGTCACCGAGAGAGCCCTATGCAGACCGACCAACTCCTCACACTGTTCAGCGGCGTCCTGCTGCTGCTGGGTCTGATAGCCTTCTTCCTGGGTCGTGCCAAGGCCGCGCGAGTGCGCGCCTCCGGCACGGCCATGTACGCCCAACCCGATCAGTACGCCTGGTTCGCCGTGCTCGCCACCGCCGGGCCCGCCATCGTGGTCAGCGCCGTTGGCGCCTTCGTGCTGCTGCTGCTGGGTGCCGAGATCCCCACTCCCTATCTGCTCGCCGGCAGCCTGGTCATGGCCGCCGTGGGCCTGATGGTCGGCATGCGCCAGGTGAGGCCCGACTTCCACGCCCGCCAGGCCATCGAACGGGTGATTCGCTGGGTGCTGGTCACCGCGGCCATGATCTCGATCCTGACCACCTTCGGCATCCTGGTGTCGATCGTCTTCGAGGCGCTGCGCTTCTTCAAGATGCACAGCTTCTGGGACTTCATCACCGGCACGGTCTGGAATCCGGGTGCCAGCTTCCTGGCCGCCGCCGGGCGCGCCGAGGAGGGCGCCACCGGCGCCCAGTTTGGTTCCGTGCCGCTGTTCGCCGGCACCTTCATGATCACCGCCATCGCCATGCTGGTGGCGATCCCTGTGGGCCTGCTCTCGGCCATCTACATGGCGGAGTTCGCCCCATCCAGGGTGCGCACCCTGGCCAAGCCGACCCTCGAGGTGCTGGCGGGCATTCCCACTGTGGTCTACGGCTTCTTCGCCGCCATCACCGTGGCGCCGCTGATCGTCGATATCGCCGGCTTCTTCGGTGTGGATGCCGCCTACAACAACGCCGTGGCACCGGGTGTGGTGATGGGCATCATGATCATTCCCTTTATCTCCTCGCTCTCCGACGACGTGATCAACTCGGTGCCCGACAGCATGCGCCAGGGGTCACTGGCGCTGGGCATGACCAAGGGCGAGACCATTCGCGACGTGGTCATTCCCGCTGCGCTGCCGGGGATCATCTCCGCCTCGCTGCTGGCGGTCTCCCGGGCACTGGGCGAGACCATGATCGTGGTGATGGCCGCGGGCATGCGGCCCAACCTCACCGCCAACCCCTTCGAGGACATGACCACGGTGACGGTGCGCATCGTGGCGGCGCTGACCGGGGACCTGGAGTTCGAGAGTGCCGAGACGCTCTCCGCCTTCGCCCTGGGCCTGGTGCTCTTCGCCGTGACCCTGAGCCTGAACCTGGTCTCGGTGCTGATGATCCGTCGCTTCCGCGAGAAGTATCGCGTCAATAACCTGTAACGCCGAGGAATCGCCGAGATGAGTCAAACCTTCGACGAGATCAGCTCCCAGCTGCGCAAGCGCCATCGCCGCTCGGCACGGCTGAAGTGGATCTCCATGGGCGCCCTGGGCCTGGCCGGCCTGTTCCTCCTGTGGTTCTTTTCCGACATGCTGGGCAAGGGCCTGCCGGCCTTCCAGCAGGCGCAGATCCAGGTGGAAGTCGACTATAACGAGGATGCAAGCCGCATGGGGCGTGCCGCCCTGGATCCCGACCTGTCGCGCCTGGTCAGCCGCACCTTCGAGCGCATGATCCCGGTGCAGATACGCGAGAACCCCGAGCTGCTGGGCACCAGCGAAACCCGCTGGGTACTCGCCAATGCCCAGGTCGATCAGTACCTCAAAGGGCATCGCCACAAGCTGAATGAACAGCAGGTGGTGCTGGTCGACGAGCTGCTGGCCGAAGGGCGCGTGGAGCTCAAGTTCAATACCAACTTCTTCACCACCGGCGACTCCAAGATGGCGGAGGCCTCAGGCATCCTCTCCGCCGCGGTGGGCACGGTGATGACCATGCTGGTGACCCTGGCCATCGCCTTCCCCATCGGGGTGATGACCGCGGTCTATCTGGAGGAGTTTGCTCCCGACAACCGCTTTACCCAGCTGATCGAGATCAATATCAATAACCTGGCGGCGATCCCCTCGATCCTGTTCGGCCTGCTGGGGCTGGCGATCTTCATCAACTTCTTCGGGGTGCCGCGCTCGTCACCGCTGGTGGGTGGCATGACCCTGGCACTGATGACCCTGCCGGTGATCATCATTGCCACCCGAACGGCCCTGCGCAGTGTGCCGGATTCCATCCGCCACGCCGCCTTCGGGGTGGGCTGCTCGCGCTGGCAGATGGTGCGCGACCACGTGCTGCCGCTGGCGATGCCCGGCATCATGACCGGCTCCATTATCGGTCTGGCTCAGGCCATGGGCGAGACCGCGCCGCTGATCATCGTCGGTATGGTGGCCTTCATACCGGATGTAGGTGCCTCCTTCACCGAGGCGGCCACCGTGCTGCCGGCACAGATCTTTACCTGGGCGGGCGAGCCGGAGAAGGCGTTTGTCGAGAAGACCGCCGGGGGCATCCTGGTGCTGCTGACCATCCTGATCTTCCTGAACGCGACCGCCGTCATCCTGCGCAAGAAATTCGAGCGTCGCTGGTAAGCCCGGCACGCCACAGAGGAATCCGCTATGAACATGCAAGCCGCTCCCCGTCAGACTATCGGTGCCGCGCCCGAGGTGGGCCAGCCCCATACCCGCAACGAGTCGGCGTGCCACGACCTGAGCATCCGCGTGCGCGACCTCAACCTCTGGTACGGCGAGAGCCAGGCCCTCAAGGGGCTGAATATCGACCTGTTCCAGAAGAATGTCACCGCCCTGATCGGCCCCTCCGGCTGCGGCAAGTCGACCTTCCTGCGCTGCCTCAACCGCATGAATGACCTGATCCCCAGCGTGCGTATCGAGGGGCTGGTGGAGATGGACGGTCGTGACGTCAACCAGGTGAAGATGGACGAGGTGGCGCTACGCCGCCGGGTGGGGATGGTGTTCCAGAAGCCCAACCCCTTCCCCAAGTCGATCTACGAGAACATCGCCTACGCCCCGCGCATGCACGATCTGGTGAGCCGCAAGCCCGAGCAGGACGAGCTGGTGGAGAAGGCACTGCGTGACGCCGGCCTGTGGGAGGAGGTCAAGGACAAGCTGCACCAGCCCGGTACCTCGCTCTCCGGCGGTCAACAGCAGCGCCTGTGCATCGCCCGAGCCATCGCCGTGCAGCCCGACGTGATCCTGATGGACGAGCCGACCTCGGCGCTGGACCCGATCTCCACCGCCACCATCGAGGACCTGATGGACCGTCTCAAGGAGCAGTTCACCATCATCACGGTGACCCACAACATGCAGCAGGCGGCGCGGGTGGCAGACTACACCGCCTTCTTCCACCTGGGTGAGATCATCGAGTACAACGACACCAAGACGATGTTTGCCAACCCGGCCACCAAGAAGGCCGAGGACTACATCACCGGGCGCTACGGTTGACGCCAAGGCGATGACCAGGCGATTGCGACGGGGAGGCTGCGGCCTCCCCGTCGTCGTTCGAGCCGCCGTGAAGTGGCCGGCTGTCACCGGATTGACATCGCGTCCGTTTATATATGGAATTCCAGATATCACCATTTAATGGGAGATGATCATGACCCTATCCATCGGCATCAACGGATTCGGTCGCATGGGACGCCTGATACTGCGCAGCCTCTGGCCCCGCGTCGAGGCCGGTGATGTCGAACTGGTGCGTGTCAACGACCCCGGCGGCGATGCCGCCACCTTCGCCCACCTCCTCGAGTTCGACTCCGTCCACGGCCAATGGTCGCCGGGGCAGGGCATCCGGGCCGAGGATGACGCCATGGTGATCGACGGTCAGCGAATCGCCTTCAGTGCCAACCGGGCCCTGGAAGAGAGCGACTGGTCCGACTGTCGGGTGGTCATCGAGTGTTCCGGCAAGATGAAGACGAAGGACAAGCTTCAGGCCTACCTCGACCAGGGTGTCGAGCGGGTGGTGGTCAGCGCGCCGGTGAAGGAGGAGGGCGTGCTCAACGTGGTAGTAGGCGTCAACGACGATCAGTATGACCCCGAGGTCCATCGCATCGTCACCGCGGCGAGTTGCACCACTAACTGCCTGGCGCCGGTGGTCAAGGTGATCCACGAGACGTACGGCATCCGCCATGGCTCCATGACCACGGTGCACGACATCACCAATACCCAGACGATCCTCGACGCTCCCCACAAGGATCTCAGGCGCGCGCGGGCCTGCGGCATGAGCCTGATCCCCACCACCACCGGCTCCGCCAAGGCAATCACCGCCATCTTCCCGGAGCTCACCGGCAAGCTGAATGGCCACGCCATCCGTGTGCCGCTGGCCAACGCCTCGCTGACCGACATGGTCTTCGAACTCGAGCGCGAGGTGACGGTGGAGGAGGTCAATGGGGCCCTGAAGCAGGCAGCTGAAGGCGAGCTTGCCGGCATCTTGGGCTACGAGGAACGTCCACTGGTCTCCATCGACTACCGCACCGACCCGCGCAGCTCGATCATCGATGCACTATCGACCATGGTCATCAACGGCACACAGCTCAAGCTCTACGCCTGGTACGACAACGAGTGGGGCTACGCCAACCGCACCGCCGAGCTGGCCCTGAAGGTGGGGAACGAGCAGGTGGGGATCGAGCGGGTGGGACGTGGCTGAATCGCTCGCCTCACGCGTCAAGGCACTGCCCTACGAGGTGCGCCAGTACCTGTTGATCACCGGCAACTACTGGGCCTTCACCCTTACCGACGGCGCCCTGCGAATGCTGGTGGTGCTCTATTTCCACCAGCTGGGCTACTCGCCGCTGGAAGTGGCGCTGCTGTTCCTCTTCTACGAGGCCTTCGGGGTCGTCACTAACCTGATCGGCGGCTGGCTGGGCGCACGCCTGGGGCTCAACCGCACCATGAACGTCGGGCTAGGGTTGCAGATCGTGGCCCTGGCCATGCTGATGGTGCCGGCGGCGGCGCTCAGTGTTCCCTGGGTGATGGCGGCCCAGGCGCTCTCGGGCATCGCCAAGGACCTCAACAAGATGAGCGCCAAGAGCGCGGTCAAGGTGCTGGTGCCGAAGGACAGCCCCAGCGCCGGCAGCGCCCTCTACCGCTGGGTGGCGATCCTTACCGGTTCCAAGAACGCCCTCAAGGGCGCCGGCTTCTTCCTCGGCGGGCTGCTGTTGTCGCTGATCGGCTTCCGTGGGGCGGTGATCGCCATGGCGGTGATGCTGGTGGCGGTGCTCGGCCTGTCGCTGGCCCGGCTCAAGGCCGACCTGGGTCGCCAGAAGCGCAAGCCGAAGTTCTCCGAGGTGTTCTCCAAGTCCCGGGCCATCAACGTGCTGTCGGCGGCGCGGCTGTGCCTGTTCGCCTCCCGGGATGTGTGGTTCGTGGTGGCCCTGCCGGTGTTCCTCTATGACCAGCATGGCTGGAGCCACTGGACGGTGGGGGGCCTGCTGGCAGTGTGGGTGATCGGCTACGGCGGGGTGCAGACCCAGGCGCCGCGCCTTACCGGCCTGGTCAAGGGCGGGGCGCGCGGCATTACCGTGTTCTGGGCCCTGATGCTTGCCGGCCTGCCGGCGTTGCTGGCCTTGTTGCCCCTGGCCGAGGTGGGCTGGCTGGTGGCGGGCCTGCTGGCCTTCGGCGTGCTGTTCGCGATCAACTCCAGCTGGCACAGCTACCTGATCGTCCACTACGCCCGCGCCGACGGTGTCTCGATGGACGTGGGCTTCTACTACATGGCCAATGCCATGGGGCGCCTCGCCGGCACGCTGCTCTCCGGCTGGGTCTACCAGGTCCATGGCCTTGCCGCTTGCCTGTGGATCTCTTCCGCTCTGGTGGCGGCAAGCGCCTTCATGGCCCTGGCATTGCCGCGAGAAGCCCGGGCCTGAACTTGGCCCGGGTCGTGGCGTAGAATGGTTAAGAGCCTCGATCAAGGAATCCCCGATGACGCTGGACCCGCTGCGCCTGTTCAAGTGCCTGAGCGACGAGACGCGCCTGATGCTGACCCTGCTGATCCTGCGTGAGGGGGAGTTGTGCGTCTGCGAGATGACCCACGCCCTTGAGGCCTCCCAGCCCAAGGTCTCGCGCCATCTCGCCCAGCTGCGCAACTGCGGGCTGCTCAACGACCGGCGCGAGGGGCAGTGGGTCTACTACGGCCTGGCGCCGTCGCTGCCCGCCTGGGCGACGGCGGCCCTGGAGGCCGCAGCCGAGGGGCAGGCGGCGGGCGTCGCGGCGCTGCAGGTGCGTCTGGCGAGCATGGGCAACCGCCCAGAACGACGGGCGGCTCTCTGTTAAGGAAAATCGTGTTGCGGCAAATCGGGTCGAGACTGACCCATTTGAGGCCGCTCGACCCGAGAAAGGCCTGAGGCCTAGCCCTTGAGCAGCGTCTCGAGTTCCTCGGCGCTGGCCACCTTGCCTTCGAGTACCACCTCGCCGTCGATGCCCAGTGCCGGGGTGCGCATCACCCCCTTGTCGATGATGGCGTTCATATCGGTGACCTTCTCGATCTCGACGGTGAGGCCCAAGGTCTCGGCGGCCTGCTGGGCGTTGGCGGTCAGCTGCTCGCACTTCTTGCAGCCCTTGCCGTAGATGCTCAGTTTCATGGTGCGTTCCTCTTGCAATCGTCGGGTTCGGAAATGCTGGACGTCATGGCCATAGCTGGCCGTAGAGATAGCCGGTGAACGTCGCCATGACCACCACCAGCGTGCAGTAGACCACGGTCTTCTGGGTACCCATGATGGTGCGGATCACCAGCATGTTGGGCAGCGATAGCGCCGGTCCCGCCAGCAGCAGCGCCAACGCCGGGCCCTTGCCCATGCCGTTGCCGATCAGGCCCTGGACGATGGGCACCTCGGTAAGGGTCGAGAAGTACATGAAGCCGCCCAGCAGCGAGGCGAGGAAGGTGGACTGGAAACCGTTGTCGCCCACCGCCATTACCACCCACTCCGAGGGGATCAGTCCCTCCTCGCCGGGACGCCCCAACAGCAGACCGCCCACGAAGACCCCGGCCAGCAGCAGCGGCATGATCTGCTTGGTGAAGTCCCAGCTCTGCTCGGCCCACTCGCGGTCCTCCTCGCGCAGGGTGGCGATCAGCATGATGCCAATGATGCCCACCGCGAAGGCCAGCTCTGGTACGCCCGGCACCAGCAGGGCGGACAGCACCACGGCGCCGGCCAGCATCGCTACCTGGCGCAGCGGCCAACCCCAGCGGCGCATCAGCAGCAGGGCGAAGAGCCCGCCGAGCGCCGCGGTGATCTGCCACTTCCAGGCGTGGATGGCCATCCAGGTGGGACTGTCGGCGGCGGCCCAGTTGGCGAACACCAGGATGCCGATCATCAGGCCGAAGAAGGCCGCTACCTGGCCCAGCGGACGGCCGTCGTCATCGACGCCGAAGCCTCGAGCACTCTGCTGGCTGCGCGCCAGCTCCTCGCGCCGATAGATCAGGTGCATGATCACGCCGATCACCACCGCGAAGACGATGGCGCCGATGGCCCGCGCCAGGCCCAGCTCCAGGCCCAGCACCTTGGCGGTGACCACCACCGCCATGACGTTGATCGCCGGCCCCGAGTAGAGGAAGGCCACCGCCGGCCCCAGGCCGGCGCCGCGCTTGTAGATGCCACCGAACAGCGGCAGCACGGTGCAGGAGCAGACCGCCAGCAGCATCCCCGACACCGAGGCCATGCCGAAGGCCACCGGCTTGGGCGCCGCCGGGCCCAGGTAGCGCATCACCGCACCCTGGCTCAGGTAGGCGGCCATGGCCCCGGCGATCAGGAAGGCCGGCAGCAGGCACAGGATCACATGCTCCTGGGCGTACCAGTGGGTCAGCCGGATGCCCTCCAGTACGGCGTTGTCGAAGCGAGCCGTGCCGGCGGGCAGGAAGTAGATCAGCAGGAATATGCCCACCACGGCACCGATCCAGCGGACCTGGTCTGGGTTCTCCCTGGCCAGTGACAGCAGTCGCCTGGCAAAGGGGGCAGCGGGTTGAGTGTCCGGCATGAGAGGCCTCGTGTCGTAGGCGTCGAGAGGTCTCTTTAAGATATATGTCTATGCATATATTTAATAGCGGGACTTGATGTCGCCTTGACCCGCGTCAACAGGGAGAGGCGCGGTCACTAACCTCGATGGCCATGGCTCAGCCCTTCGTCGCCGTGGCGGCCGGAAAGTGGTGGCGCGTCCTGTTGGCGATGCGCACCAGTGCCAGCATCAGCGGCACCTCCACCAGCACTCCCACCACCGTGGCCAGTGCCGCGCCGGACTGTAGGCCAAACAGGGCGATGGCGGCGGCCACGGCCAGCTCGAAGAAGTTGCTGGCGCCGATCATGGCGCCGGGGGCGGCGACGTTGTGGGGCACCTTCCACGCCTTGGCCCAGCCGTAGGCGATGAAGAAGATCAGGAAGGTCTGGAGGATCAGCGGGATGGCGATCAGCACGATATGCAGCGGCGCCTCGAGGATCACCTCGCCCTGGAAGGCGAACAGCAGCACCAGGGTGATGATCAGCCCGATGGGGGTGATCGGGCCCACCTTCTTCATGAATACGTTGTCGTACCACTCGCTGCCGTGGCGGGCGATCAGGGCGCGCCGGGTAACATAGCCCGCTGCGAGCGGGATCACGATGTAGAGCACTACGGACAGGGCCACCGTGTCCCAGGGTACCTGGATGTTGGAGACTCCGAGCAGGAAGACCACGATGGGGGCGAAGGCGAACAGCATGATCAGGTCGTTGAGGGCGACCTGCACCAGGGTGTAGGCGGCATCGCCGCGGGTCAGGTAGCTCCACACGAACACCATGGCGGTGCAGGGCGCCGCTCCCAGCAGGATGGCGCCGGCGAGGTACTGGCTTGCCAGGGGCTCGGGAATCAGAGGCTGGAAGACCACCATCAGGAAGAACCAGGCGATGGCGAACATGGTGAAGGGCTTGATCAGCCAGTTCACCGTGGTGGTGATGATCAGCCCCTTGGGCTGGCGGCGCACGCCGAGCACGGCGGAGAAGTCGATTTGCGCCATCATCGGGAAGATCATCGCCCAGATCAGGATCGCCACCGGGATCGACACCTGGGCATATTCGAAGCGCGATAGCGTCTCGGGCACCGCGGGAGCGAACTGGCCGAGCAGCACCCCGGCGACGATGGCCAGTGCCACCCACACCGAGAGGAAGCGCTCGAAGAGCCCCATGCCTTCACTGGTGCTGGGAGCCTCGGATACCTGCCGTGTACTCATGGTGTGGCTCCTGTCAGATGGCGCGTTGATTGACCCGGGCGGAGAGCTCGGCGGCCGACTCCTTGCGTTCGGAGTAGCGGTCGGTGAGCACCTCGCTGCGGCCGCGGACCAGCAGCGTGAATTTCACCAGCTCCTCCATGACGTCGACGATGCGGTCATAGAAGGGCGAGGGCTTCATGCGGTCGTTGTCGTCGAACTCCATGAAGGCCCTGGGCACCGAGGACTGGTTGGGGATGGTCACCATGCGCATCCAGCGCCCCAGCACGCGCAGCTGGTTGACCGTGTTGAACGACTGGGAGCCGCCGCACACCTGCATCACCGCCAGGGTCTTGCCCTGGGTGGGGCGTACCGCGCCCAGCGCCAGCGGGATCCAGTCGATCTGCGCCTTCATGATGCCGGTCATGGCGCCGTGGCGCTCCGGCGAGCACCACACCATGCCTTCGGCCCACTCGGCCAGCGTGCGCAGTTCTACCACCTTGGGGTGGTTCGCCTCTTCGGCGTCCGGCAGCGGCAGGCCGCGGGGTTCGAAGATGCGTGTCTCGGCGCCCATGGCTCGCAGCAGCCGGGCGGCTTCCTCCACCGCCATGCGGCTGAAGGAGCGCTGCCTGAGCGAGCCGTAGAGCAGCAGGATGCGCGGCGCATGCTCACGGTCCACGGGTATGCCCAGGCTGGCCGCGTCGGGCACTTGGAAGCGCTCGCGGTCGATGTTGGGCAGGTCGTCAAGGGGATGGGGCGTCACGGGGTGTCTCCTTGTGGGGCCTCTTCCCGGAGGGCACGAAGGTGAATCTCCTCAAGGATCTACCAAAATATATGGAAATCCATATGTAATCAATGCCACCACCCGGACACCAGAGCGTTGCGCTGGTCCGGGGCGCGCTGGAAGGACGGCGAGGCCCCGCTGGGGGTCCTGGGTGGAGAGATGCCTTGCGTTGGCCTTGAGGGAGTGGCGGGCCTGCTATCATGCCGCCTCCTGACCCTGAGGATGCCCCCGTGACCACCAGCCCGACCCTGCGCCTCGACGGTCTGATGGCATCGCAGCGATGAGTCTCGTCCCGGCTACCCTGCTGCTGGCCGAGGTGGCCCAGGAGTGGCGCCCGCTGGCCTGGGGCGTCAGCGTGGGCGGTTTCGGTCTGGCCATCGGGTCGCTGGCCAACCTGATCGCCCTGCGTCTGGGCAAGCGGCCGGGGTTGTGGTGGGAGTTCCATCGCTGGTCGCTGCCCATGCTGGCAATGGGCCTGGCGCTTGCCCTTGCGCTGGAGTAGCTGATGGGAGCCTGAGACGGCCCCGGAGGGGTCATGGCCGGTCGGGCAAGAAGTTGGCCACGAGGACGGCGAGCACCTCCGGGCACTCACGGTGGGGAACGTGGCCGCAGGGCAGGAGTCGCGGCTCGGCGGGCCCCGGGGTCCTGGACGCGATGCGACGCGGCTGCGCCAGGGAGCCGTACTCGTCGTGCTCGCCGTGGATCGCCAGGGTCGGGCAGCGCACCCGGGCCAGGGCGTCGTCGAGGGTCCAGCCGTCGAAGGCCTCGGAGTGCCAGTTGTCGACCCAGCTCTTCAGTACCCACTCGGCCTTGTCGCCGTGGTAGCGGGCCAGTCGCCCCAACTGCTCCGGGTCGCGGAAGGCCGCCTCGGCCTCGCGGATGCCGGCCAGGATGCGTGGCTCCATATAGGCCTGGGCCGCCACGCTGATCAGCGCCTCGCAGCCATCGGGGTGCTGACCTGCCGCCTCGATGGCCATACCGCCACCGACGCTGTGGCCGAGCAGCACGAAGCGGTCCAGGCCAAGCCCCTCGCGCAGGTCGGCGAAGGTGGTGCGTGCCTCGTCGGCGACAAAGCTGGGCGGCAGTGTGCCCGGGTAGGGTGTGGAGTGGCCGAAACCCAGCCGGTCATAGGCGATCACCTCGCGGCCGCTGGCCTCGGCGAGCAGGGCAGGGAAGTCGCGCCACAGGGCGATACAACCCAACGAGTCATGGAGCAGGACGATGGGGCTGGCAGCCGGTGGTGTGCCCAACGGCCGCCAGCGGGCGACGTGGATGTCGCCCGCCGGGGTCTTGAGGGTGAAGGCCTCCATCAGTCGACCAGTTCGACCGCCACCGCGGTGGCCTCGCCGCCGCCGATGCACAGGCTGGCGATACCGCGCTTGCCGCCCCTGGTGCGAAGGGCGTGGATCAGGGTGGCGATGATCCGCGAGCCGGTGGAACCGATGGGGTGGCCCTGGGCGCAGGCACCACCGAAGACGTTGACCTTGTCATGGGGGATATCGAGCCCGTCCATGGCCAGCAGGGTGACCACCGCGAAGGCCTCGTTGATCTCGAACAGATCGACGTCATCCACTGTCCAGTCTAGCTTCTTCATCAGCTTGTCGATGGCGCCTACCGGGGCGATGGTGAACTCGCTGGGGTGCTGGGAGTGGGTGCTGTGGCCCAGCATGCGTGCCAGCGGCTTGGTGCCCAGACGCTCGGCGGCGGCGCCGCTGGCCAGGATCAGCGCCGAGGCCCCGTCGGAGATGGAGCTGGAGTTGGCCGCGGTGATGGTGCCCTCCTTGGCGAAGGCGGGGCGCAGCGAACGGATCTTGTCGAGCTTGGCCTGGAAGGGCTGCTCGTCGTGGCTGACGATGGTTTCGCCCTTGCGGTCGCTGACGGTGACCGGCGCCATCTCGGCATTCAGGTGACCGGCGTTGGTGGCTTCCATGGCGCGCTCCAGGGAGGCGATGGCGAAGTCGTCCAGGCGCTCGCGGCTGTAGTCGCGGGCCGTGGCGACGTCCTGGGCGAAGACACCCATCAGCTTGCCGGTCTCGGCGTCTTCCAGGCCGTCCAGGAACATGTGGTCCTTCAGCTCACCGTGGCCCAGGCGGTAGCCGGTACGTGCCTTGGTCAATACGTGGGGGGCGTTGGACATGGACTCCATGCCGCCGGCCAGCATCACCTCGGCGCTGCCGGCACGGATCAGATCATGGGCCAGCATGGTGGCCTTCATGCCCGACCCACACAGCTTGTTGATGGTGGTGGCGCCGATGGCGTCGGGGATGCCGGCCTGGCGCATGGCCTGGCGAGCCGGACCCTGCTTGACCCCACCGGGCAGCACGCAGCCCATGATGCCCTCGTCGATGCTGGATGCCTCGATGCCGGCGCGCTCGATGGCGGCACGGATGGCCACCGCGCCCAGCTCCGGGGCGGTCATGCTGGCCAGGCTGCCGAGCATGCCCCCCATGGGGGTGCGGGCGGCAGAGAGAAAGACGATATCGCTGGAATGGCTCATGGTGGTTCTCCCAGTGTGGCAAGCGGTTCCCGCTGGAACCGCGTTGTGGTTGTAAGTCGATATTGCAGGTGGTCCTGCGCTGCGTTGACCCATCGGCGGGGCTGTGGTCTTCTCAGGGTCAACCAAGCAAGCGCTAGTGCAAATGCCGATGAATGTAATGAATGCATCCCCACGCCGCAAGGAGTTGACCCGACTGGCCGCCCAACTGTTCGTCCAGGCGGGCTTTGATCGCACCACGGTGCGCATGCTGGCCCAGGAGATGGGTATCAAGTCCGGCAGCCTCTTCCATCACTTCCGTGACAAGCAGGAGATCCTGGCTGCGGTGATCGAGGAGGGTACCGAGAATGCCCTGGTCATTGCCCGGAAGGCCCTCGCTCGCTGTGACAGCAGTGCTTCGGCGCGGTTGCACGCCATGGCCCGCGCCCATCTGGAGACCCTGCTCACCGATCGCAACGCCCATGTGGTCGCCCTCTACGAGTGGCGTCGCCTGGATCCCGAAGCGCGTGCCCACCTGAGCCACCTGCGCGACGCCTACGAGGCGCTCTGGGAGCAGGTGATCGACGAGGCCCTGGCCGAAGGGTTGGTCCATGGTGATCGTTTCCTGGTCTCGCGCTTCGTGATGGGTGCGCTCAACTGGACGGTGCGCTGGTACGACCCGGACGGCCCTCGTACACCCGATGAACTGGCCGATGAACTGGTCGCCATGATCACCCGCTCCGCCTCGGTCGGCTGAACCCCGTCGACCAACGTCTAGTCATTTCTCCCGCTCTCTGCCCTTGCCCTGTGCGGTCCGACTCGCTAGCTTGGACCTAGCGCTTGATAGGTTTACGCTTACGTTAACTGTAATCCATAACAACCACAAACCTTCCAAGAGGACGACCCATGAGCACCCAAGACCACGTGTCCGATTATCGTGACTATCTGGAGCGTTTCTCCATCGATGAGGTCATCGCTCGCCTCGACGACCATCGAGACGGCAAGGCCAATGCCTTCGAGTCCTGCTGCGGGCGCCATCTGCGCGCTGGCCGGGGCGAGGTGCTGGCGCTGGTCCAGGAGGACACCCAGGGCAACGTCAACACTCTGACCTACGCCGAGCTCGAGGCAGAGAGTGCCCGACTCGCCGGCTGGCTGGCCGAACGCGGCCTGGGCGTGGGCGACCGCATCGCCTGCATGCTGCCGCGCTCACCCCAGCTGCTCGTCGCCATCCTGGCGACCTGGCGCATCGGCGCCGTCTACCAGCCGCTGTTCACCGCCTTCGGCCCCGACGCCGTGGACTATCGCCTGGGTCGCGCCGATACCAAGCTGGTGATCACCGATCACGCCAACCGCTTCAAGTTCGACGGCCTCTCCCAGTGCCCGCCGGTGCTGGCGGTGGGCGGCCCCAGCGCCGACCACGCCGAGGACCTCGATTGGGCCGACGCCCTGGCGCATACACCCATCGAAGCCACGCCGCCGCGCCTGGGTCGCGACGCCCCCTTCCTGCAGATGTTCACCTCCGGCACCGTGGGCAAGCCCAAGGGGGTGGCGGTGCCGCTCGCCGCCATGCCGGCGTTCGCCCTCTATATGGAGCTGGCCGTCGATCTGCGCGACAGCGATCGCTTCTGGAACATGGCCGATCCAGGCTGGGCCTACGGCCTCTACTACGCCATCACCGGGCCCCTGCTGCTGGGGGTGACCACCCACTTCTGCGAGGCGGGTTTCTCCGCCGAAGGGGCGCTGGCCTTCATGAAGCGCCACCGCATCACCAACTTCGCCGCCGCTCCCACCGCCTACCGGCTGATGAAGGCCTCTGGCCTGTTCGACGACGCCCACCAGACCCTCGAGCTGCGCGCGGCGAGCTCCGCCGGCGAGCCGCTCAACAGCGAAGTGGTCACCTGGGTGGAGCGCTCCCTGGGCTGTCCGGTCATGGACCACTACGGCCAGACCGAGACCGGCATGACCTGCAACAACCACCATGCCCTGGACCACCCCAAGCACGTCGGCGGCATGGGCGTGCCGATGCCCGGCTACCGCCTGGCGATCCTCGATGCCGAGTACAACGAGTTGCCCCCGGGCCAGCCGGGCGTGTTGGCGGTGGACATCAAGAACTCCCCGGCTCACTTCTTCGCCGGTTACACCTGGCAGGAGAAGCATCCCTTCGCCGAGGGCTACTACCTGACCGGTGACGTGGTGATCCGCAACGAGGACGGCACCTTCCAGTTCGCCGGCCGCGACGACGACATCATCACCACCGCCGGTTATCGCGTGGGCCCCACCGACGTGGAGAACAGCGTGATGACCCACCCGGCGGTGGCCGAGTCCGCCGCTGTGGGGCAGCCCGACGAGATCCGCGGCGAGATCATCAAGTCCTACGTGGTGCTGCGCGAGGGCTTCGAGGCCAGTGACGAACTGGCCGACGAGATCCGCCAGCAGGTCCGCGAGCGACTCTCCACCCACGCCTTCCCGCGGGTGATCGAATTCGTCGATGAACTGCCCAAGACTCCGAGCGGCAAGATCCAGCGCTTCAAGCTGCGCGCCGATGCCGTCGACAAGACCGAGGCACCGACCCAGTAACCGCGAGGAACCCGATATGCAAGTCAAGGACAATACCTTCCTGATAACCGGTGCCGCCTCCGGGCTGGGGGCGGCCACCGCCGAGCGCCTGGTCGCCGCCGGCGGCCGGGTCGTGCTCTGCGACCTGAGCGATGCCGCCGAGGCCCACGCCGAGCGCCTGGGCGATGCCGCTCGGGCGGTGCGCGGCGACGTCACCTCGGGTGACGACATCCAGGCCGCGGTGGATGCCGCCATCGAACTCGGCGGCGAGCGAGGCCTTTCCGGGGTGGTGCACTGCGCCGGCATCGTCAGCGTGGCCAAGCTGGTCGACCGCGAGGGCAACCCCGCCGACCTCGAGGCCTACAACCGCACCATCCAGATCAACCTGGTGGGCACCTTCAACGTGATGCGCCTGGCGGCCGCGGCCATGGCGAAGAATGCCCCGGGCGAGGACGGCGAGCGTGGGGTGATCATCAACACCGCCTCCATCGCCGCCATGGATGGCCAGGTGGGGCAGTGCGCCTACAGCGCCTCCAAGGCCGGCGTGGTGGGCATGAGCCTGCCGGCGGCCCGGGAACTCTCTCGCCACGGCGTGCGCGTGATGGCCATCGCCCCCGGGGTGTTCGAGACCCCGATGATGAGCGAGATCCCCGACGAGGCTGCCCAGGCCCTGGCCGCTGCGGTCCCTTTCCCCAAGCGGCTCGGCAAGCCCGACGAGTACGCCCGCCTGGCCGAGCAGATCATCACCAACTCCATGCTTAACGGCGAGGTGATCCGCCTGGACGGCGGGATTCGCATGCAGTGAGGCCTTCGGCAAGCTGCAAGCCACAAGGAGCAAGCTTCAAGGAAACCCCTTGGCTTGCTCCTTTTTTCATCTTGCACATGGGTGGCATCCCTTGCGCCTTGTCGCTTGAGGCTGGAATTTAAACGAACGCTTGACTCCCCATTCTCGTGCGCGTAATTTCAAACGCATGTTTGAAAGTGGCCGCCGCCACTTTTCGTGACTGACTGCTGGCGACACTTCTCGTGGCCAGGTGTGGAATTGGAGAGTTGAGATGCCCGATTATCAGGCCCCCCTGCGCGATATTCGCTTCGTCATGGACGAGTTGCTGGACTATCCGGCCCATTACGCCAGCCTGCCCGGTGGCGAGGAGGCGAGCCCCGACGTGGTGGCGGCCATCCTGGAGGAGGGTGGGCGTTTCGCCCGCGAGGTGCTGTTGCCGCTGAACCAGAGTGGCGACCAGGAGGGCTGCCTGCTGGAGGGCGGTGAGGTGAAGGCACCGAAGGGCTTCAAGGAGGCCTATGCCCAGTTCGTGGAGGGCGGCTGGCCGAGCCTGGCCGCGGACCCCGCCCACGGCGGCCAGGGGTTGCCGCACTCGTTGGCGATGGTGCTAAACGAGATGATCTGCTCCACCAACCTGGCCTGGGGCATGTATCCGGGGCTCTCCCACGGCGCCGCCGACGCCCTGCGCCAACACGGCACCGAGGAGCAGCAGTCCACCTATCTGACCAAGCTGGTGGAGGGCACCTGGACTGGCACCATGTGCCTGACCGAGCCCCACTGCGGCACCGACCTCGGCCTGATCAAGACCCGCGCCGTGCCCACCGATGACGGCGCCTTCGAGATTACCGGCACCAAGATCTTCATCTCCGCCGGCGAGCACGACCTGGCCGAGAACATCGTCCACCTGGTGCTGGCCAAGCTGCCCGACGCCCCCGAGGGCTCCAAGGGCATCTCACTGTTCGTGGTACCCAAGTTCCTGCCCGATGCCGACGGCAACCCGGGCGAGCGCAACGGCGTGGTGTGCGGGTCGCTCGAGCACAAGATGGGCATCCACGGCAACGCCACCTGCGTGATGAACTTCGATGCGGCGAAAGGCTTCCTGGTGGGCGCGCCCAACAAGGGCCTGGCCTGCATGTTCACCATGATGAACGCCGCGCGCATCGGCGTCGGCATCCAGGGTCTGGGCCTCACCGAGGCGAGCTTCCAGAACGCCCTGGCCTATGCTCGCGACCGCCTGCAGATGCGTGCGCTCTCCGGCCCCAAGGCGCCGGAGAAGGCCGCCGACCCGATTATCGTCCACCCGGACGTGCGCCGTATGCTGCTGACCCAGAAGGCCTTCGCCGAGGGTGGCCGGATGCTGGTGCTCTACACCGCCCAGATGATCGATATCGTCGAGCACGGCACGGATGCTGCCGAGAAGGAGCGCGCCGAGACCCTGCTGGGCCTGCTGACTCCGATCGTCAAGGCGTTCCTCACCGAGGTGGGCTTCGAGGCCACCAACGAGGGCGTCCAGGTGTTCGGCGGCCACGGCTTCATCCAGGAGTGGGGCATGGAGCAGCTGGTACGCGATGCGCGCATCACCCGCCTCTACGAGGGCACCACCGGCATCCAGGCCCTCGACCTGCTGGGTCGCAAGGTGCTGATGAGCCAGGGCGAGAGCCTCAAGGTGTTCACCAGGGAGATCCACAAGTTCTGCCAGGCCGAGGAGGGCAACAGCGAGCTGGCCGAGTTCGTGCGCCCGCTGGCCAAGCTCAACGCCGAGTGGGGCGAGATGACCATGGCCATCGGCATGAAGGCGATGACCGACCGCGAGGAGGTTGGCGCGGCCAGCGTCGACTACCTGATGTACGCCGGCTACGTGACCCTGGCCTATCTGTTCGCTCGCGCGGCAAAGCAGGCCCGGGCGGCGCTGGCCGAAGGCACCGACGAGGCCGCCTTCTACCGTGCCAAGCTCGATACCGCGCGCTTCTTCTACCAGCGCCTGGTGCCGCGCACCCGCGCCCACAAGGGAGCCATCGAGGCCGGCGCCGAGCCACTGATGGCGATCAGCGCCGAGGACTTCGGCCTGGGGTTTGAAATCTGAGTCGAGTTATGGACGTGCGTTCATAGCGGCGAACGACAGGCGGCGGGGGCTTCCCTCGCCGCCTTGTTCGCGTTGAACAGCATGCTACGGAGGGAGTTTGCTCCGCTGACGAGTAAGGAGGACGATGCGGAGTAGAGCGTCGGGCCATCTGCCTTGCGGTAACAGCGGAGTGACTGCCTCATGCGTGTCTTTGCCAACCCGGTCGGTGCCGGGTCCCTCTGGTTCGATAACCTCGCCACCGCCGACGGCACGCCCGTCGCCTATGACCCACAGGCCAGGGCGTTTCTGCCCATGCCGCCGTTCTGCGTCAATCGTGAGATCATCGGCTGCAACTGGATCGCCCCGAAACAGGGCGCCTTCTGCCGCTCCTGCGCCATGACCGCACTGGCGCCGGATCCCGCCATCCCCGATGCCATGCCGAACTGGGCGCAGACCGAGGCCGCCAAGCGCTGGGTGCTCGACAACCTGGGGCGTTGGCACTGGTTCCGGCCCGAGGATCCCGGTGCTCCGCCGGTGTTTCATATGCTGGCCGAGGGTCCGACCCCGGTGGCCATGGGTCATGCCGGTGGGGTGGTGACAATCAGCGTGGCCGAGGCGGATGCGGTGCTGCGCACCACGCGTCGGGAGGCCCTGGAAGAACCCTACCGCACCATGATCGGCCATATGCGCCACGAGATCTCGCATATGCTCTGGTGGCGGCTCAGCCTGCGGGAGGACTTCCTTGATGCCTTCCGCAACATGTTCGGCGACGAGCGAGTGGACTACCCCAGTGCGCTCCAGCAGTACTTCAACGACGGTCCACCACCCGGCTGGCAGTCGAGTTTCCTGACCGCCTATGCCTCGGCGCATCCCCACGAGGACTGGGCCGAGACCGCTGCCCACCTGCTGCACCTCACCGATATCACCGATAGCTTCGTGGCGGCGGGCCTCTCCTCGCCGGAGCTGCCGAGTCCCCACTGGGACCCCTACATGGAGCCCGACGTCGAGCGCCTTATCCATGTCGCGGCAAGCCTGGTGGCGGGAGTCAACCACGTCAATCGCTCCATGGGACTCTCCGACCTCTATCCCTTCGTGCTCTCGGATGCCGCGCGGCAGAAACTGGTCTTCGTGCATGACTGGCTGCGTCGCGGTGCCCAGGGTCTGTGAACCGACATCGGTCGAGGCATGCTGATCGTTTTGACGCTCCGTCGCATGTCGACCACTTCAGGAGGAATCGTCCATGTCTCGATCCATCCGCCTGCAGCAGCTGATTCGCCAGCTGCGCCACCGTCAGGAGCCCGTACCCGGCCCCGAGCTTGCCGAGGCGCTGGGCATCTCGCTGCGCACGCTCTACCAGGAGGTCGCCGTGCTGCGCGCGGTGGGCATCGAGGTGGTCAACACGCCCGGCGAGGGCTATGTGCTGCCGCCCGAGGTGACGCTGCCGCCGCCGGCGCTGGCGGAGCCCGGGGCGCCCGGGAAAGCCGAGAGAGGCTCGGCCGAGACGGCGCCCGCGGAGCTGGTGTTCTACACCAACCCGCTGTCGCGGGGTGGCATCGTGCACTGGATGCTCGAGGAACTCGGCGTCTACTACCGCACGGTGACGCTTGAGTACGGCGCCGCCATGAAGTCGCCGGAGTACCTCGCCATCAACCCGCTTGGCAAGGTGCCCGCCATCCGTCACGGCGACACCGTGGTGACCGAGGCAGCGGCCATCTGCGCCTACCTCGCCGATGCCTTTCCCGAGGCCGGCCTGGCACCACCGCTCGCCGCGCGGGGCGATTACTATCGCTGGCTGTTCTTCGCGGCCGGGCCGCTGGAGAGCGCTATTGCCCTCAATGACCTGGGTGTGCAGCCCACGGCGGAGCAGAAGATGCGGCTGGGCTGCGGCGACTACTGGACGCTGGTGGAAGCCCTGGCCGGCGCTGTGGCGGGAAGGTCCTGCATTGCCGGCGATGCCTTCAGCGCGGCCGATGTCTACGTCGGTTCGCACATCGGCTGGGGTATGCAGTTCGGCACCCTGCCGCGGCGCCCCGAGTTCGAGGCCTACTGGGCGGGCCTGGCCGAGCGGCCTGCCCAGCAGCGCTGCGCGGCGTTTATCGAGCAGGCCCGAGTCACCGGCTGAGGCCAGCTCGCTTCAGGCGACGTGCAGGCGCTGGTGCAGTTCGCGGATCCGCTCGGCGAAGGCCGGCACCGGCCCCTCGACCACCGCGTTCGGCACCACCTGCTGGATCGGCAGCGGGGCCACCGGCGCCGGCGTGACGCCCATCTCCTCGAGCCAACCGATCAGCTGCTGCGAGGAACTGGCGTAGACGATGCGCCCCAGCCCTACCCAGCCGTGGGCTGCCGCGCACATGGGGCAGTGCTCGCCCGAGGTGTATACCGTGGCCCTGGCGCGCTGCTCTGGTGTCAGGTGCTCCGCGGCCCAGCGTGCCAGGAAGAACTCCGGGTGCTGGGTGGCATCCCCGCCGGCCACATGGTTGTGGTCCTCCGCCAGCACCTCGCCGTCGCCGCTCACCAGCACCGAGCCAAACGGTTCGTCGCCCGCCTCCAGGCCCTTCTCCGCCAGTGCCACGCAGCGCTCCAGGTGGGTCATGTCCGTGTCGTCGACCATGATCAGGGCTCCTTGGGTTCCGTGTGAGCCACCAGCATACTCCACGCCCGGCGCTGGCCAAGCCGGGTCCAGGTTCGGCAGGGCCACCTGCGGCTGCCACACTGTGGCTACCCCCTTCTCGAGGAGCCAATCATGAGCAATGGACCCTATGGGCAACTCGCCTGCGACTGCGGCGCCGTCACGCTGCTGGTGTGTGGTGGCTCCCTCGGCAACGGCAGGGATGCCGAGGGTGACCCCGTGAGCCTCTGGCCCCAGGAGGCCATCCAGCTCGGCCAGGGCGCCGATGAGCTCGAGGTGGTGCCGGATGCCCGGGGCCTGGCTGCCTGGCAGTGCCGGCGTTGCGGCGAGCGATTGCTGCACACCGATGATGAGGCCGGCATGGTGGTGCTGGCGGGCTCTTCAGAGGAGGTCGATGAGGCCGGCCTGGCGCTGACCACGGCGCAGCAACGCCGGCTCGCGGCACTGGGGTATCGGGTCGCTGATGGGGCGTAGCGGGAGACCATCGAATCCGTGAGTGCAGAACGACATGTTGGGCGAAATCGTCTTCACTTGCCTGGTATCAATTATCCTTCACACGAGCGGAACTAGGCTATCCAGATCCCCTCAGGAGGGTGTGAGTCGAGATGCCTGCGGGTGGTCATTTGTCACCCGGCGACAAGAGGAACGGGATGGAGCTGTTTCGGGATCGTCGTTATCGCCACCTGTTCTCCGCCCAGGTGATAGCCCTCATCGGCACCGGCCTGACCACGATCGGCCTGGCGCTGCTGGCAAGCGAGCTGGTCGGAGAGCGTGCCGGCGAGGTGCTGGGCACGGCGCTGGCCATCAAGATGATCGCCTACGTGTGCATCGCCCCGGTGGTAGGCGCCTATGCCACCCGGTTGCCACGGCGTGCCTTGCTGGTCACTCTCGACCTGTTGCGCGCCGTGGTGGTGGTGAGCCTGCCGTTCGTGACGGAGGTGTGGCAGATCTACCTGCTGATCTTCCTTCTCAACGCCTGCTCGGCGGGCTTCACGCCGGTGTTCCAGGCCACGATCCCTGATATCTTCGAGGACGAGCGCCGCTATACCCGGGCGCTCTCGCTTTCGCGCCTGGCCTATGACCTGGAGAACCTGCTGAGCCCGCTGCTCGCCGCCCTGCTGCTGGTGGTGATGTCCTTCAACCTGCTGTTCGTGCTGAATGCGGCGGCCTTCCTGCTCTCGGCGTTGCTGGTGGTCAGCGTATCTCTGCCCTCGCCGCATCCGCAGACGGCCGGCGGCGGTGTCTGGGCCAGGCTGACTCGGGGCATCAATCACTATTTGGGCACCGCGCGGCTGCGCGGCCTGCTCGCCCTCAACATGGCGGTGGCCGCGGCCGGCGCCATGCAGATCGTCAATACGGTGGTCTACGTGCGCCACGCGCTGGGCCTGGGGGAGACCCAGGTGGCTATCGCCTTTGCGGCAGCGGGCGGTGGCTCGATGGTCGTCGCACTCACGTTGCCAAAGCTACTGGAGCGTCTGGACCAGCGCCCGGTGATGCTGACGGGCGGCCTGCTGATGAGTGCCAGCCTGCTGGCGGGCCTCATGGAACCCGGCTTCGTGATGCTGCTCTTGCTGTGGTTCGTGCTGGGGGCCGGGGCCTCGATGGTGATGACCCCCACCGGCCGGCTACTCAAGCAGTCCTGCCGGGCCGAGGAGCGCCCGGCGCTGTTCGCCGCCCAGTTCTCGCTCTCCCACGCCTGCTGGCTGGTGGCCTATCCGCTGGCCGGCTGGCTGGGCAGCGCACTGGGCATGATGTCCGCCTTCGCGGTCCTGGCCATCCTGGCCCTGGCCGCCACCCTGCTGGCCGCGCGTCTGTGGCCGGCGCAAGTGACCGAAGCGCACGCCTGAGCACGCAAGGCATGCCTTGTCATCGATGGTGGAAAGGCGGGTGGAGCCGGTGGGGCCAATCACGCCGCTACAGGTAGCGGACGATGGCCTTGAAGTCCTCGATCTGGGCCTTCTGATCCCGGGTCCCGTCGCCGATGGCCGCATCCAGGCAGTGGTCGATGTGATCCTGCACCAGGGTGCGCTTGGCCTGCTGAATCGCCTTCTCCACGGCATGCAGCTGCTGGGCGATGTCCAGGCAGGGGCGACCTTCCTCGATCATCTGGGTGACGCTTTGCAGGTGGCCCCCGGCGCGGTTGAGCCGCTTGATGATGTCGGGGTGGCTCTCGTGGGTATGTGGTGGCATGTTTAGGCTCCCTGTCGTTGTTCCTATCCCCCTAGGGAGGATATTAGGCTCTTGCCGGCAGCGTGCCAATGCCGCCCGTCGCGGCCCGGCACCTGCGCTCCGGTTTCCCTTGTCATCCTGGTTGGCTATTCATGCTCCACCGGCTGCGCCATCGTCTCGGCTACCTGCTCCTGCTGCTGCTCATCGTCCCGGGCCTGGTGCTGACCAGTGCCGGCGAGTCGCGTGCCCATGGGCCGTTGAGCACGGCAGCGAGCGAGGCGGCGTACCAGGCGGTGGAAGGGGAACACCATGGGCACTCCCATGCCAATGTCCATGGCCACGACCACGGGGACGGTCGCCACCTGCATCACGAGAGTGGCAGCCACTTCCACGAGACGGCGGACCGTCTCGCGGCAGGCGTGAGTCTGGCACCGCGCTTCCGTGACGCTTTGCGGATCGGTGCCCGGCACGGCGTCCCGCTGCGCCGCGTCTATCGCCTGGAGCGCCCTCCACGGTCGGTCATCGCTGGATGACCGGGGCCGTCCACCGGACGGCCGATACCCTAGACAGACCCGTGGAGGTTTCATGTTCCCATCCCGAATGGGGGAGGCGTTCGGCGTGCCTGACAAGGCCCGACGCCATGCCCTGACCCTGCTTACGCTGCTGGTGATGCTCCTGGGAGCCAGCGGTGATGCCCTTGCCCATGCCGTCGCCGAAGGCGACAAGGGCTACATCCAGGAGATCTATGGCGTTCACCTGATCTCGTTCGTCTACCTCGGCGCCAAGCACATGGTGACCGGGTACGACCACATCCTGTTTCTGCTGGGGGTGATCTTCTTCCTCTATCGGATGCAGCACATCGCCATCTACGTCAGCCTTTTCGCCATCGGTCACTCCACGACCATGCTGCTGGGGGTGTACTTCAACATCGGCATCAACAGCTACCTCATCGATGCCATCATCGGGCTCTCCGTCGTCTACAAGGCGCTGGACAACATTGGCGCCTACCAGCGCTGGTTCGGCGTTCAGCCCAACACCAAGGCGGCGACGCTGGTCTTCGGCTTCTTCCACGGCTTCGGCCTGTCGACCAAGATCATCGAGTACGAGATCGCCTCGGATGGCCTGCTGGCCAACCTGCTGGCGTTCAACGTCGGGGTGGAGGTCGGCCAGCTGCTGGCCCTGAGTGCCATCCTCATCGTCATGGGCTTCTGGCGTCGCACCGCCGGATTCCTGCGCCACGCCTATACCGCCAACGTCGCCATGATGTGCGCCGGCTTCGTGCTGATCGGCTATCAGCTCACCGGCTATTTCGTCGCCTGATTCAGGGAGTCCACGATGTACAACACCGACCTACCCACCCGTGCTGAGCTGCCTTCGACCGGCAAGCTGATCCGCTCCACCCTGGTGGCCGCCGTGGTGGCCGCCGCCCTGCTGGTGACCGTGGTGCTGCCCGCGGAGTACGCCATCGACCCCACCGGCGCCGGTCGGCTGCTGGGCCTGACCGAGATGGGGGAAATCAAGCAGCAGCTGGCCGAGGAGGCTGAACTCGATCGGGAAGCCTCACAGGCCGCCGCGGACGAGGTGTCGCCGGTTGTCACAGAGCCGGAGCCCCAGGCCGTGGCAGAGAGCCAAGCCACCGACGGCACCTCGCCCGAGGCAACCCCAGAGCAACCGGCGACCGCCTCAACCTCCAGCGGCGCGGCTGCCCCGGCGGCTTCTTCCGAGCCCGCCCAGGATGAACCGCAACCCGAGGCCAGCCAGGCGGTGGCGGAGGCCTCCTCGTCCCAGGAAGAGGCCTCGGAAACTCCCGAGGCAGCGGCCACCTGGCGTGATGAGGTCAGCTTCACCCTGACCCCGGGCGAAGGCACCGAGTACAAGCTGACCATGGAAGAGGGCGCCGTCGCGACGTTCGCCTGGTCGTCCGACGGCGGACCGATCAACTTCGACACCCACGGCGACGGCAACGGCAACTCGATCAGCTACGAGAAGGGCCGTGGCGTGCCCGAGGACGAAGGGGAACTGGAAGCGGCCTTCACCGGGAACCACGGCTGGTTCTTCCGCAATCGCAACGACTACGAGGTAACCGTGGTGCTGCGCATCGGCGGTGACTACGGGGAGCTGAAGCGCATGATGTAAGTCCGGGCATCGCCCACGTCGCCTCGGCCGCCAGGCCGGGGCGACGCTTTTCCTGCCGGTGCTTACCGCACCAAAACGAGCTCTTTACCGAAAGTACGCCCCTACCCTTGCAGCCAGTAGTCGATCCGACTCTCTGGTTTGTCAGTCTAATGATTTCAACTTCACCAGCCTAAGGCGCAGCGCATTGGCGATCACGCTCACCGATGAGAGCGACATCGCCGCGGCGGCGATGATCGGCGACAGCAACATGCCGGTGAAAGGATAGAGGATGCCCGCGGCGATCGGTACGCCCGCGGCGTTGTAGACGAAGGCAAAGAACAGGTTCTGGCGGATGTTGCGCATGGTGGCCCGCGACAGCCGATGCGTCTCGACGATACCGGTCAGGTCACCGCGCAGCAGGGTTACGCCGGCGCTCTCGATGGCCACGTCGGTGCCGGTGCCCATGGCGATGCCGACGTCGGCGGTGGCCAGGGCGGGGGCGTCGTTGACGCCGTCGCCGGCCATCACCACCACGCGTCCCTCGTCACGCAGGCGCTGCACCACGCGACCCTTGTCCTCGGGCAATACTTCGGCCTCCACCTCATCGATGCCCAGGCGGCGCGCCACCGCCTCGGCGGAGGTGCGGTTGTCGCCGGTGAGCATGACGACCCGGATGCCGTCGGCCTGTAGGGCGCGGATGGCCGCCTCGGTGGTCTCCTTGACCGGGTCGGCGATGGCCAGCAGGCCCGCCAGGCGGCTATCCACCGCGGCGAAGATCACGGTGGCGCCGTCGCCGCGCAGCCGATTGGCCTCCTCAGCTTGCTCCGAGAGGTCTACCCCTTCGCTCTCCATCAGCAGGCGATTGCCGAGCGCGATGTGGTGGCCGTCGATCCGGCCCGTCACGCCCTTGCCGTTGGGGGAGTCGAATTCCGTGGCCTCCGAGAGGCTCACGCCATCGTCCTTGGCCTTGTCGACGATCGCCTGGGCGAGGGGGTGTTCGCTACCGCGCTCAAGCCCCGCGGCCAGTCGCAGGAGTTCCTGAGCGTCGAAACCTTCGGCCGGGCGCAATTCGGTGACCCGCGGCTTGCCCTCGGTCAGGGTGCCGGTCTTGTCGACCACCACGGTGTCGACCTTCTCCAGGCGCTCCAGCGCCTCGGCGTCGCGGATCAGCACGCCGGCCTGGGCGCCGCGTCCCACACCGACCATGATCGACATGGGAGTGGCCAGCCCCAGGGCACAAGGGCAGGCGATGATCAGTACACTGACCGCGACGATCAGGCCGAAGGCCATGGGTGGCGCGGGCCCCCACAGCGACCAGGCGATGAAGGCCACCACGGCCACCAGGATCACCGCCGGCACGAAGACGCCGGCCACCTTATCGGCCAGCCCCTGGATGGGCGCCCGGCTGCGCTGCGCGCTGGCCACCATCTGCACGATCTGCGACAGCATGGTGTCGCGGCCCACCTTGTCGGCGCGCATGATGAACGAGCCCTGGCCGTTGATGCTGCCGCCAATTACGCTATCGCCGGCTTCCTTGCGCACCGCCAGCGGCTCGCCGGTGACCATCGACTCGTCGATGTTGGAGCGTCCCTCCAGCACCTCGCCATCCAGCGGCACCTTGTCGCCGGGGCGCACGCGCAGGCGGTCGCCCACCTGGACCTTGTCGAGGGAGACTTCCTCTTCCTGGCCCTCGTCATCGAGGCGTCGCGCGGTGGCCGGGGCCAGGTCGAGCAGGGCGCGGATTGCCCCGGAGGTCTTCTCCCGGGCTCGTAGCTCCAGCACCTGCCCGAGCAGTACCAGCACCACGATCACCGCCGCCGCCTCGAAGTAGACCGCCACCGAGCCGTCGGTCTGGCGGAAGGTCTCGGGGAAGATGCCCGGCACGATGGTCGCCAGCAGGCTGTAGACCAGCGCCGCCCCGGTGCCGATGGCGATCAGGGTGAACATGTTGAGGCTGCGGCGCATGATGGAGCGCCAGCCGCGCACGAAGAAGGGCCTGCCCGCCCAGACCACCACCGGCGTGGCGAGCAGCAGCTGGATCCAGTTCGAGACTTGGGGGGCGATCAGGTGATCGAGGCCGAACACATGGCCGCCCATTTCCAGCACCAGCACCGGCAGTGCCAGGGCCAGCCCGATCCAGAAGCGCCGCGTCATGTCCTTGAGCTCCTCGGAGGGCCCGGACTCGGCGGAGACCGTCTCGGGCTCCAGGGCCATGCCGCAGATGGGGCAGTCGCCCGGCCCCTCCTGGCGGATCTCGGGGTGCATCGGGCAGGTGTAGATCGTGCCGGGCGGCGCTTGCTCGGCCGGTGTGTCGTCGCCCTGCAGGTAGGCGTCAGGGTCCCCTTCGAACTTCTGCTGGCACCTGGCCGAGCAGAAGTACCAGGTCTTTCCAGCGTGTGAGGCGCGGTGGTCGGTATGGTGAGGATCGACCGTCATCCCGCAGACGGGGTCCGTGACCTCATGGGTGTGGTCCTGTGTCATGCTCCATCCTCCCTGCTGTGGCTGCCACTCGCGTCGTGCGAATGAACATGGTGGTCGGTGTCCTGGGCGGATCGCCGGGAAAGAAAGGCGTATTCCGCCACCAGGATGACGGCCATCGCGGCGGCGGCAACGTAGAGCACCAGCGGGTCGGTGGTGGCCTTGACCCAGAGGAAGCCTGCCAGCACCACCAGGTCGAGGGCGATCGCGGTCAGCAGGATGGCCGGGCGGGCCGCCACCGCATCGCGTAGATGCCGCAACACCCCCCAGTGAATGGCGATATCCATCACCAGGTAGAAGATGATGCCCAGGGCGGCGATGCGGCTCAGGTCGAAGAACGCTGTCAGCAGCAGGCCGAGCACGATGGTATAGACCAGGGTGTGCTTCTGAATGCTGCCGGGCATATGGAAATGGCGATGGGGCACCAGCTTCATCTCGGTCAGCATCGCCAGCATCCGCGACACCGCGAACACGCTGGCGATGATGCCACCTGCCGTGGCCAGCATGGCGAGCAGGACGGTGAACCAGACGGCGGCCTCCCCCAGCGCAGGGCGTGCAGCCGCGGCCAGCGAGTAGTCCTTGGTCGCGATGATCTCCGTCAGCGACAGGTTGCTGGCGACGGCGAGGCCCACCAGCGCATAGTTCACCACGCACAGGGCGATCGAGACGATGATGGCCCGGCCGACGTTACGGTGGGGATCGCGGATCTCGGCCCCGCTGTTGGTGATGGTGGTGAACCCCTTGAAGGCCAGGATGCCGAGCGCGGTGGCCCCCAGGAACCCGGAGTCGCCGGGCGCCGGCGCCTCGGCCGTGGCCCGGATACCGATGGTGTCGGCCACCAGCACGCCCACCACGCCGAACAGGATGATGCCACCGATCTTGATGACCCCCAGCACCGACGCCACGCCCTGGATCAGCTTGTTGGCGGAGAGATTGATGAGGAAGGCGGCGATCAGCAGGCCGACACCCAGCGCCGGCACCAGCAGCGACCGGTTCCCCCCATCGAACAGCTCCAGGGTATAGGAGCCGAAGGTTCTCGCCAGGAAGCTCTGGGCGATCACCATGGAAAAATACATCAGCAGCGCATGGAAGGCAGTGGGCAGCGTGGGCCCGTAGGCCTTGTGAAGGTACATGCCGATGCCACCAGCCGAAGGATAGGCATTGGACATCTTGACGTAGGAGTAGGCGCTGAAGCCGACGATCATGGCCGCCGAGAGGAAGGCTAGGGGAAACAGCTCGCCGGTCATCTCGGCCATCTGTCCGGTCAGCGCGAAGATTCCGGCACCGATCATTACCCCGGTTCCCAGGGCGATGGCCCCGACAAGGCTAAGGCTGTTCTTCTGGTACTGGGGCGACCTGTCCATGCATCTCCTTGCGTGTCGGCCTTGGTGATGGGGAAGTGATCTGCTGGGCGCGGTTGGCCATCGGCAATGTGATCACTCCTCATCCTAGAGCCTTTGTGTAACCCAAGGGTCAATCGGCACCCCTCGCCATCATCAAGGTCAATGACAGCTCCAGGGCTTCTGCTTGGCATTGTCCTTCACGTTCTGGTCGATGAAGCGGTAATAGTCCTCCTTGATCCGGTTCCAACGTCCGGCGCCGATGTCTACGCCATGGCGTGCCAGTACCACCTCGATATCATCGATACACAATCGCTTGGCATCGTAGGCAAGGTGGAGTTTGCGATGTTCCGGGTCGTAGGACACGCGGTCGAGGCCACGCAGCGCGTCGATCTCGGTTACCGCCGCCGCGATATGCCCTGATGGACCGGGTGTTAGCTTCAGCGAGCGAGTGACCAGTGACGCTTGTGAAACGCCGGGGCGGTGATCGTGATGTGACATGCTCCACCTCCGTTCTCTACTAGCCGTGGTTCAGTTATCGTCGTCTTTGTCGTGACGGCCACCGTGGTGGCGGTGCAGGGAGAGATGCATCAGGGGGCAGGCGAGCAGCAGCAGCGGCAACGCCTGATAGAGGTGCAATCGATGGCCGGTCACCAGCAGGTAGCCGCCCACCGCGAGGATGCCCGCCAGCGGTAGCCAGACCATCATCAGGCGGTGTTGTGCTCTCTTCTCCATGGCGACCTCCCGGTGGGTTGGCGTGTGAGTGGAGTCGTGTCGGCGTCAAGTCGATGGTCGGCTCGTTCTGGCCACCGCATCGAGCGGGTCTCGGCGCTGGGCTGCGAGCAGCAGGAGCAGTCCAGTCGCCACCATCGGCAGGGACAGCAGCTGCCCCATGGTGAGCCAATCGAAGGCGACGAAGCCCAGCTGGGGGTCGGGCAGGCGCACGAACTCGACCGCGAAGCGAAAGGTGCCGTAGAGCACCAGGAAGAGCCCCGAGACGATGCCGCGTCGGCGCGGTCGGCTGGAGACCCACCACAGAACGACGAACAGCACCACGCCCTCCAGGGCAAACTCATAGAGAGCGGACGGATGGCGGGGCGCCGAACCCAGCCCCATCATGGGCGGAAAGACCATCGCCCAGGGGACGTCGCTCACGCGTCCTGGCAACTCATGGTTGATGAAGTTGCCCAGCCGCCCGGCGCCCAGGCCAATCGGCACCAGCGGTGCGATGAAGTCGGTCAGCTGGAGGAAGGCCAGGCGATGGCGGCGAGCGAACCACCAGGCGGCGACCAGCACGCCGGCAAGGCCACCGTGAAAGCTCATCCCGCCTTCCCAGAGCCTGAACAGCCAGAGCGGATCGGCCGCCAGCTGATCGAGGCCGTAGAAGAGCACATACCCCAGTCGACCGCCGAGGATGATCCCCACCGCGCCATAGAAGATCAGGTCGCCGATATCGTCATGGGTGAGGCCGAGCCGGTGGGCACGTCGTCTGCCCAGCCACCAGGCTGCGGCCAGCCCCACCACGTACATCAGCCCATACCAGTGGATGCTCAGTGGGCCCATCGACAGTGCCACCGGATCGATCTGGGGGTAGGGGATCATGCGTCGCTCCTGTGATGTGTCTGACCATCGCCGGTGGCCCGGCAACGGTTCCTGTTACCGCCAGTGTGGCGACGCTGTCTGAATCCAGGCTGAACGCCATGGCCGAGACGATTGACACGGATCAACCCAGGCTCGGATCGCCAAAGACGACGACGCCACTAGGCGGTGGCGTCGGTCGCGAGACCGATTCGTGGCTCAGAACATCAGCCTGGCCCCGGCGACGATGCCGGTATCTTCGGTGGGATCGCCATGGTGGCGGGCGATGTCGGCGGTATCGCCGTACTGCTTCTGCCAGTAGGCACCGACATAGGGCGCAAGGCGGCGCGTCACCTCGTAGCCCAGGCGCATGCCGACGCGTACCGAGTTGAGCCCCTCGCCGACGCCGAATGCCTCGGCCTCGCTGGCGGCCACGGCGATCTCGGTACGCGGCTGCAGGTAAAGCCGCTGGGTCAGGCGCAGGTCGTACTCGCCCTCGAAACTGGCCGAGACGTCGCCTTCGTCGCTGACCTGCAGCGCCAGGTCGGTCTCGATGCCGTAGGGCATCACGCCCTGCAGGCCGATCACCCCATAGCCACGTTCGGCGTGATCATCGGAGAAGACCCCACCCTGGTAACCGATACCGCCCTGCAGCTCCCAGAAATCGGCGATCAGCCGGCTGTAGAGCAGCTCCAGGGATTCGAACTCGGCATCCTCGCCATCGCCCTGGACGTTCTCGCCCTCGGACTTCACATAGACCCGGTTGATGTCCCCGCCGTACCAGGCCTGGAAGTCCCAGACCAATTCCTCATGACCCTTGTCGGGCACGGCATATTCAAGACGGTCGAACAGCGCCATGGCCATGTTGTGCTTGGCCATGGGGGCGGGCCAGTCCGCCGGCGCATCATAGCCATCCTCTGCCAGGGCGACGGAGAGCGGGAGCGTGGCCAGCAGGGCACCGGCCGCGATCATCGGGATTCTGGTATTCATGGCGTCTCCTTACGCGACCTTGACGACCCGGAACATGCCGGCGTCCATGTGATAGAGCAGGTGGCAGTGGAAGGCCCAGCTGCCCTCGGCATCAGCGGTGATCAACGCCGAGACGCGCTCGCCGGGCTTGATGTTCAGGGTGTGCTTGCGCGGGATCAGCTCGCCCTGGCCGTTCTCCAGCTCCATCCACATGCCGTGAAGGTGGATGGGGTGTTCCATCATGGTGTCGTTGACCAGGATCAGGCGCAGCCGCTCGTCCTTCTCGAAGTGAATGGGGCCCGTTACCTCGCTGAACGTCTTGCCGTCGAAGGACCACATGTAACGTTCCATGTTGCCGGTGAGGTGTAGCTCCAGCTCGCGGCCGGGTTCACGGCGGTCGGGCCAGGGGGTGAAGGCCTTGAGGTCGCGGTAGACCAGGGTGCGGCGTGCGTTGGGATCGATGCCGATGCCGGCCTGGTCATAGCGCGAGCCCGGCTGGGCCTCTCCCGCCGCCAGCATGCCGTTCCCGCGGGTCTTGGCGGATTCCCTCGCCATGCTGCCGCCATGGTCCATCTCGGAATGATCCATGCCCTCCCTGTCATCGCCGGACATGTTGGAATGATCCATGCCCTCCCTGTCATCGCCGGACATGTTGGAATGATCCATGCCCTCCATGTCACTGTCGGACATGCTGGAGTGGTCCATGCCATGGGCACCCATGGCCTCCATGCCGCGGTCGGCGATCCTGCGACGCTCGGGGATCTCCGCGGCCATGCCCTCCCGCGGTGCCAGGGTCGTGCGGGCATAGCCGCTGCGATCCATCGATTCGGCGAAGATCGTATAGGCGGTGTCGTCCTCGGGGGCGACCAGCACGTCGTAGGTCTCGGCCACCCCGATGCGGAACTCGTCCACCGGGACCGGCTGCACCGGCTGACCGTCGGCGGCCACCACGGTCATCTTGAGCCCTGGGATGCGTACGTCGAAGTAGGACATTGCCGAGCCATTGATGACCCGAAGGCGGATCCGTTCGCCGGCCTTGAACAGCGCCGTCCAGTTCTCCTCGGGAGAGTGGCCATTGAGCAGGTAGGTGTAGGTGCTGCCGGTGACGTCGGCGATGTCGCGTGAGCTCATGCGCATCTTGGCCCACATGCCGCGCATCTCCGCCGTCGCCGCAAAGCCCTTCTCGCGCACGTCGGCGAAGAAGTCGCCGATAGTGCGTTCCTGGAAGTTGTAGTACCCCTCGGCGGTCTTGAGGTTGCGGAACACCGCCATGGGATCCTCGAAGGTCCAGTCGGTGAGCAGCAGCACGTGCTCGCGATCATAGCGGAAGGGTTCGCGCTCGGCGGCGTCGATGATCAGTGGCCCGGCATGGCCGAGCTGCTCCTGAAGGCCGGAGTGACTGTGGTACCAGTAGGTACCGTTCTGGCGTACCGGGAAGCGGTAGGTGAAGGTCTCACCGGGGGCGATGCCGGCGAAGCTGACGCCGGGAACGCCATCCTGGTCGGGCGGCAGGATCAGGCCATGCCAGTGGATGGACGTCGGCTCATCGAGCAGGTTGGTCACCCTGAGCACGGCATCCTGGCCCTCCTTGAGCCGGATCATCGGCCCGGGGCTCTCGCCGTTGATGGTGTAGGGCAGGGCCGCCTGACCATCGATCTCAAGCGACTCGCGACGGATGGCAAGCGCCACCTCGGGGCCTTCCTCGACTCCCTTGGCGTAGACATTGGTCTGCCCCCATGGATCGGCCCAGGCCGGGCGCAGGCCAAGGGCAGCCGCCGAGCCGATGCCCAGGGCAGCACCCCCCTTCAGCAGCCGCCGGCGCGACAGCGGCTGCGTAATGACGCTGGAACGTGCCATGTATGACTCCCGTCGATGTTGGAAGGCGACATCATGACGGGGCAAGCTGAATCGGGCCTGAAAAGGTCAGGTTACGCAGCGTCCAGCGTGAAGGGCGCGTGAATCTCCACACTCAGACCGCCCAGTGCGCTATGCCCGAAGCGGACCTTCCCGGCATAGCGCTTCAGTAGCTGGTTCAGGATCGACAGGCCCAGGCCATAGCCGGGATGCGCCTCGTCCAGGCGCCACCCGCGCTCACCGAGACGAGCGAGATCATCCTCTGCGACTCCGGGGCCGTCATCCTCGACGCGCAGGGTAAGGCCACCCTCCAGGCCTATCACGCAGTGAACCTCCTGATTCGCCCATTTGCCGGCATTGTCGAGCACGATACCGATCATCTCCGACAGGTCCTGAGACTCGATGGGAATGCGCTGTCCGGTGCCTTCGGCTATCTCCAGGGTGAAGCGCTTGGCCGGGTAGAGGGTTCGGAACATCTCGATCAGTCGGTTGGCGTCGCGACACGGATCGGCAAGGCGCCCGGCATTGGGACCCGCGATGCGCGAGCGGCGAAGTTCGACATCGAGCTGAGCGTGAATCTCCTCCAGGCGCTCCACCAGGCGTTGGCGCCGCGCGGCATCGATGGGTCGGGAGCCGCGCAGCACCTGAATGACCGCGGCCAGGGGTGTCTTCAGCGCGTGGGAGAGGTTGGCAACCGACTCTCGGGAGCGCTGCAGGCGGCCATCGATCTCGTCCATGAAGCGGTTGAGCTGCCCGACCAGGCTGTCGAGCTCTGAGGGGACATCCAGGGAGAGGCGGTCGCGCTTGCCGGCCTGCAACTCACCGAGCTGGTGGCGCAGCCGTGACAGCGGCACCATGCCCCGACTGACGGCCAGCAGGTTGAGCACCACCAGCAGGAGCAGCAGGCTGGCGGCGATGCCACCGACCCACCAGTGCAGACGATGAAGGCCCGCCTCGACCTGGGAGAAATCTTCGCCGATCAGCAGCACCCCCTGTTGGTCGTTGAGGGTGAAGGGCTGGCGGAAGACCAGCAGGTGCTGTCCCGCCTCACGCACCTCGGCCAGCGACTCGTCGCTGGACAGCAGAGGCAACAGCGCCTCCTGCCAGCGTGGGTGAGAGGCCGAGACCTCATCGCCCAGGCGCAGCACATAGAGGTGATGGAAAATCTCGAATCCGCGGCTGGCAGAGTCCAGGACTCGGGCGGTGGCCAGGTGATCGCGGCGTAGTTGCTCGATGGCGTGATCGGCTTCGCGTTCGAGCCGTTCCCCCAGGAAGTCCCGAGCCAGGTCGTTGAGCAGGATCCCGTGCAGTAGCCAGGTCAACCCGGTGACCAGCAGGGCGATACCCGACAGCCAGGCCAGCAATCGGATTCGCAGGCTGCGACGATCAATCCGCAACAAAGACATAGCCCTGGCCGCGACGGGTCTGGATGCTTGGTTTGCCCAGGTGACGGCGCAGCCGCGCGATGTACACCTCGATGAGATTGGGTGCCGCGGCGTCCTGCTCCAGGGCGTAGAGCTGGTTGAGGAGGTGCTCCTTGGAGAGCACGCGCCCCGGATGATGCATGAAGTAGCGCAGCAGCACGAACTCGGTGCCTGTCAGCGGGTGCCAGGGGCCATCGGCCACACGGACGCACTGGTTGGCCTCGTCCAGGGAGACATCACCCAGCGTCAACTGACTGGAGAGTCGCCCCGATTGGCGGCGCAACAGTGCCTTGACCCGGGCGATAAGCTCGGCTTCGTGGAAGGGTTTGGTCAAGTAGTCATCCGCGCCGCCTTCGAGCCCGACGACCTTGTCTTCCCAGGTGTCCCGAGCCGTCAGGATCAGCACCGGCAGGTCCCGGCCCGACTGGCGCCACCGCCTGAGCAGGTCGAGACCCGAGCCATCGGGAAGGCCCAGGTCCATGATCGCCAGCGCGTACGTCTCGGTGGTCGAGAGCGCCTCGGCGTCTCTCAGGGACGCGGCCAAATCGACCCGGTAACCGTTGTCCTTGAGGGATTCGGCGAGGCTCTCGGCCAGCAAGTCGTCATCTTCGAGTAGCAAGAGCTTCATGCGTCGGCTCACTTGCCTAGCTGGATCTCCCCGGCCATGCCGGATTCGTAGTGCCCAGGGATATTACAGGCATAGACGAGCGACTCCACGTCAGCGGGGGCGGTCCACACCAGCTCTGCGGTGTCGCCGGGGGCGATGGTCACCGCCGGCATCGCGCCGCCACGGGCACCTTCCGCCATGTCATGGCCGCCATGGCCGTCGTGGCCGTCACCATGACCACTGTCTCCCATAGCCTGCATCATCTCGCGGTGCGCTTCCTGGGCTGCGGCATCGCCGATCACGAATTCGTGCTTCAGGTTGCCGGTGTTGACTACCTTGAAGCGCACAGTCTCTCCAGCGGTGATGCCGAGTGTCTCGGGATCAAACCACATGTCACCGGCCTCGACCTGGATGGTGCGGTCGATCTCGGCATCAGGCGTGGAGGAATGGGAGCCACCATGTTCACCGGCAGCAAGGGCGGAAGTGGCGGCCAGGCCAAGGGTGATGGCCAGCAGAGACTTACGCATCATGTAACCTCTTTGATCGTATCAGTGGAGCCTTGGTTATACTGCAGCAACCTGAAATGAGACTGAACTCGAAACCCCTTGACCCTTGTGTTACACGTAGGTTGTAGCATCCAAGGCTCTGATAAAGACCATGCCGAATCCCTTGTCCTGGATCATGTTGGACGACACGGCCACCGAGGCAGAATGGGGACTCGACCATGAGGATGACCGAATGACCTGCAATGTTCGCTACCTGCTGCACACCCGAGGAGTACGCCTGATGGCGTTGCTACTCGCGGTATTGCTGCTGGTCGCCAGCCTGCCCGGTCATGCGACCATGGACGACTGCGCCGTCGACTGTGGCACATCCCAGGTCGAGATGCTCGATCATACCGTCGCCGACTGCGGCGCCTGCGCGGCATTGACCGCCACGCCGATTGTCCCCCGCGTCCCTCCGGACGCTCTTGTAGACCTGGCCGACCCAGCCGTGGTCGAGTTCATCGCTGCACCACCCCGAGAACCTCCCAAGTCCTGACGTCGCTCGACTTCCCGGTAACGACGTATTGGCTCGTTATCGGCGCCCCCTTTCTTTCGTCAGGAGTCACATCATGTACGCCAACGATTGCTTTGCCCTGATGGGGTCAATGGGTTGGATGGGCTGGCTGATGCCCTTGACCGTCATGCTTCTGCTCGGTCTCGGCATTGCCGCTCTCGCCAAGTACCTCTTCACGTCTCGTCGGTCTCGGGAGGATCGCTCATGAACCGTTTTGCCCCCACTCTGGTTGTCTCCGCAGCGCTGCTGATCGGTGCCGGCACCGCACAGGCCGCTATGCCCGATGCGGCGACCCTCTACAAGAACCCCCAGTGCGGCTGCTGCGATGAATATGCCCGCCAACTCGAAGCGCTCGGCGTCGAGGTCACCGTCGTCGACGACGTGCCGATCGGCCAAGTCAAGGAACGTGCCGGACTTCCCTACGGTCTGGGCTCCTGCCACACCATCGAGATGGGCGAGTACATCATCGAGGGTCACGTGCCCTTCGAGGCGGTAGAGAAACTCTTCGAGGAGCACCCCGACACCGACGGCATCGGCCTGGCGGGTATGCCCATCGGCACCCCGGGCATGCCCGGGCCAAAACAGGGTGACTGGAGCGTCTACCAGTTTCGCGCCGGAGAAGCCCAGCCATACATGACGCTGTAACGTCTCCACGTGATGGCAACTGCCCGGGTGAAGCCTCACCCGGGCAGAAAGAGAAAATCGGGCCGCCATGAAGGTGGCGGCCCTTGGGATCAGAAGGAGATGACCTCGCCGTCGGCGGGGATCACGACATGATCCTCGATGCCCTCCGCCTGCACGTAGTCGGCCAGTTCGTCACGGCTCAGCGTCATATGGTTCACGGCGTCCATATGCACCGCGATGATGGTGGCATTCGGGGCCGCTTGTTGGGCACGTAGCGTATCTTCCGTGCCCATGATGATCAGCTTCGCGGTTGTGATTGCCAGCGCCGAGAGCCTCGGCGACAACCCGATGCCCTTCGTGGTGGCGATGATGTTCGCCGCCTCGGCGAGCTTCCTGACGCCGATCGGTTGCCAGACCAACCTGATGGTGCACGGCCCCGGCGGGTACCGCATCGGTGACTTCCTGCGTCTGGGCGGAGGCCTCAACCTGCTGACGGTGGTGGTGGCACTCACGCTGATCCCGATCATCTGGCCCTTCTGAGCGCGTCCTGCACGCCCTCCTGCCGCCACGGTGCGGGGCGGGAGACGCGCGGCCTTGACCCCGGCCGGCTTTTCTCCCAGCCGTATCATGGTCTTGCCCAGCATCGGCGGAACAATGACCTGGCCGAGAGCTGCTATGATGGCGCCACTTCGTTAGCCACCATCCCGCTGGATCTCCCGCTATGCTCGCCGACACCCTTGCCGCCCTGACCCCCGCCGATCACGCCGCCGGCCACCGTATGGCGTTGCATCTGGATAACCTCACCAAGCCACCTGGCAGCCTGGGGCGCCTGGAAACGCTGGCCGTGACGCTGGCGGCGATCTCCGGCGAGGCCTCTCCCCGGGTCTCGCCCCCAGGGATGCTGGTCTTCGCTGCCGACCATGGGGTAGCCGCCGAGGGTGTCTCGGCCTTTCCCCAGGAGGTCACCGCACAGATGGTGGCCAACTTCGTGGCCGGCGGGGCGGCGATCAACGTCTTCGCCCGCCAGCTCGGGGCACGCCTCGAGGTGATCGACGTGGGGGTGGCTGCCACGCTGCCCGGCCAGGGCGTCGTGGATGAGAAGGTACGCCATGGCACCGCCAACATGGTCGAGACGGATGCCATGCATCGCGATCAGGCGGTGTCGGCCATCGAGGCGGGCATCCGCGCCGCCGAACGGGCCGTCGATGCCGGCTGCCGCTGCCTGATCATCGGCGAGATGGGCATCGCCAATACCACGGCGAGCAGCGCCCTGCTCGCCACGCTCAGCGAGGCGCCGGTGGCCGGCCTGATCGGCAGCGGTACCGGCCTTCCGGCCGAACGCCTTGCCCACAAGCAGGCGGTCATCGAACGCGCCCTTGCCGCCCGTTCGCCGGATCGTGACGACCCCTTGGACGTGCTCGCCAAGCTTGGCGGACTGGAGATCGCCGCCATGACCGGCGCCTACCTGGGCGGAGCGGCGTGCCGAGTGCCGCTACTGGTGGACGGCTTCATCGCCACGGTGGCCGCGCTGGTGGCCTGCCGGCTGGGAGCCGACACCCGCGACTATCTGATCTTCGGACATCGCTCCCGCGAGCCGGGCCACACCCATGCCCTGGTGGCCCTCGATGCCCAGCCGCTGCTCGACCTCGAGCTGTGCCTAGGGGAGGGCACCGGCGCGGCCCTGGCCTACCCGCTGCTGGAAGCGGCCTGTCGTGTGCCGGCCGAGATGGCCACCTTCGACGCTATCGGCATCGACACCGCGCCGTGACGTCGGAACAACGTCTCGCCTTCGGCCCGGGAATCACCCTCGACGTCACCGCCGACTGGGTGCACCTGGCCGCCTCGCGCCCGCTCTGGACCCTGAGTAGCGCCCTGGTGGGCGGCGGCTTCGGCTGGCGACGGCACTTCTGCAATTTCCACGTGGACAAGGGGTACGCCGGGGGCGCGCCGGCGGCGGATCTCGCCGACTGGCTGGCGGCGCGGCGGTTGCCGGCGGGCGAGAGCCTGGCCATGATGACCGCGGTGCGCCTTGAACACCTGCACGTGGAGGCGGGGCAGGGGGTGCTGGCGGCGGTGACCGCCGGGGCCGGCAATGCCGTGGATATCGCCGCCCCTCTGGCCGGGGATCCTCGGCCGGTAGGCACCATCAATACCCTGCTCCTGATCGATGGCCACCTCACCGACGGCGGCCTGGTCAACGCGTGCCTGTCGGCCAGCGAGGCCAAGGTGCGCGCCCTGCACTCCCTCGGGGTGCTGGACCCCCATAGCGGCACGCCGGCCAGCGGCACCTCCACCGATTGCCTGGCCGTTGCCGCGACGCAAGTGGGCGAGGTGACCCCCTATGCCGGTTCGGGAACACGGCTCGGTCGCGAGCTGGGCCGGGTGGTTTATCGGGCCACCCGCGCCTCGCTGCTGGCCTCCCGGGAGTGGCGGCGGCGCCAGGCGATGGAGGAGGGCACCCATGGCTGAGCCGCTGTCGCCTGCGCTGCTGGCCCTGGTGCTGGCCGCCGTGGTCCTGGACCTGGCCATCGGCGATCCGCGCCGGCTGCCCCATCCGGTGGTGGGCATGGGGGCGGTGATCGCCCTACTGGAGCGCGCCTGGAACCATGGCTTGCCCCGGGCGCGCCGAATCCGCGGCGCGCTGATGACCGCCCTGGTGGTGGCGGGCAGCGCCCTGCTGGCCTGGGCCGCCATCGCCCTGCTGGCGAACCTGCACCCCTGGCTGGGCTGGCTGGCGGAGGGGTGGCTGCTGGCCAGCTGCCTGGCCATTCGCGGCCTGCGCGACGCCGCCCTCTCGGTGGCCGCACCGCTGGCCCGGGGCGACCTGCCCGCGGCGCGTCGGGCGCTCTCCCTGATCGTCGGCCGCGACACCGAGGGGCTGGACGAGGGGGAGGTGACCCGCGGGGCGGTGGAGACCGTGGCCGAGAACACGGTGGACGGCATCACCGCGCCGCTCCTCTTCGCTATGCTGGGGGGCGCCCCGCTGGCGGTGGCCTACAAGGCGGTCAACACCCTGGACTCCATGGTGGGCTACCGCAGCGAGCGCTACCGCGACTTCGGCCGGGCCTCGGCGCGCCTGGATGACGCCGCCAACTGGCTGCCGGCCAGGCTCACCGCCCTGACCCTGTGGCTGGGTGCCTGTTGCCTGGCGGTTGGTCGGCAGGCCCTCCATACCCGCAGTGCCCTGGCCGCCACTCGCCGCGAGGCGCCCCGGCACCCGAGCCCCAATAGCGGCTGGCCCGAGGCCATGGTGGCCAACCTGCTGGGGGTCCAGCTCGGCGGCACCAACCGCTACCGCGGCGAGATCTCCGAGCGCGCCCGCCTGGGTACGCCTCGGGAGCCGCTGGGCCAGGCCCATATCGGTGCGGCGATTCGCCTGATGCACGGTGGCTGGCTGGTCTTCTTCATTCTGCTGGCGGCGACGGTGCTGCTTGGAGAGACAATGTCATGAGGGCACGAGACTCGAGATCCACCTCCCCTGGCTGGCCCCTGCACGGCGGCCAGCCCGGCCCCCTGTTGGCGCGCTTCGGCCTGGCCGAGGAGGCCCCGGTGCTGGATGTGAGCGCCAACCTCAATCCACTTGGGCCGCCGGCCTGGCTTCCCGGGTGGTTGACGGCCCGGCTCGCCGAGCCCGAGACGCTCGCTCGCTACCCCGATCCCGGCTACGCCGAGGCTCATGCGGCCATCGCCGCCCACGAGGGGCTGGCCATGGACCAGGTGCTGTTGACCAACGGCGGCGCCGAGGCGATCTTCCTGGCCGCCGCCCTGCAGGCCCGCGAATGGCCGGGGGTGCCGACGGCCATCATCGAGCCCACCTTCGCCGAGTACACACGTGCCTGCGCGGCCCACGAGCTGCCGGTGGTGACGCTGCCCCTGGCACCCCCGGAGTTTCGCCTCGATGTCGAGGCCATTGCCGCGGGGCTTGGCGAGGCGCGGCTGCTGTGGCTCTGCCGCCCCAACAACCCCACCGCCACCCTGGTACCTAAGCCCGACGTGGAGCGCCTGCTCGCCCTGACCGCGGCGCGAGGCTGTCGGCTGGTGGTGGACGAGGCCTTCGTGGACTTCATCGGGGACCCCCGGGAGTCGCTGACGCCGCTGCTCGCCGACCATCCGCACCTCGTGCTGCTGCGCTCGATGACCAAGCACTTCACCCTGCCGGGGCTGCGGCTGGGCTACCTGCTGGGCGCGCCCGAGGCGGTGGCGGCGGCCCGTGCCTGCCAACCCGCCTGGAGCGTCAACGCCCTGGCCGCGAGCCTGGTGGCGCCCCTGCTGGCCGACCGAGACTTCGCCCGGCGCACCGAGGGCTGGCTCGCCGCCGAGCGGCCCAGGCTGCAGGCCGGGCTCGAGGCCCTGGGCCTAGAGGTGGTGCCGAGCCGGGCCAACTTCTTCCTGGTGCGCCACTCCGGATCGGGTGAACAAGGGCGCGAGGCGACCCGGGCGCTGTTGCCGGCATTGTTGCGCCGCGGCGTGCTGGCGCGTCACACCGAATCCTTTGCGGGCCTCGACGGCGGCTGGTTGCGCCTGGCGCTGCGCGATGCCGAGGATAACGAGCGCCTGCTGGCGGCCCTGGTCGGCGCGTTGGCGGATAGTGGCAAGGAGGGCGCGTCATGATCGCCTTTGTCAGCGGCGGGGCGCGTTCCGGCAAGAGCCGCCATGCCGAGGGCCTGGCCCGCCAGTGGCAGGCCGCCGGCGGCGGAGAACTCGTCTATCTCGCCACGGCGCGGGCAGCGGATGCCGAGATGGCCGCGCGCATCGCCCGCCACCGCCGGGAGCGAGGGGCCGGCTGGCACACCCTGGAGGTGCCGCTGGCGCTGGACTCCGCTCTGGCCGAGGTGGGCGTGGGCAACACCGTCCTGCTGGATTGCCTGACCCTCTGGGCCAGCCAGTGGCTCTACGCCGGTGGCGGCCGAGAGACGGAGGGGGAGGCGCTGCTGGCCCGGGTGATCGAGATGGCCCGAGCACGCGATATCGCCCTGGTGGTGGTCTCCAACGACCTCAATGAAGATATTCCCCCAACCGACGCGGAGACCTGGCGTTACCTGGCCTTCCTCCAGCGGCTGCACCGCCGCCTGGCCCATGAGGCCGACCGGGTGGTGGAGGTGGTGGCGGGCCTGCCCATCGACTGGAAGCCCATCGAAGAGAGCGACGCGGAGACGACCGGATGAAAGAGGCCCTCTACGGGCTGGTGCTGGCGCTGCAGTTCCTGACCCGAATTCCGCTGCCCATCGCCTGCCCTTGGAATGCCGCCACCTGCCGCTGGGCGCTGCGCTGCTACCCCTTGGTGGGCCTGCTGATTGGCGCGCTTCTGGCAGGGCTGGCCATGCTGGGGCAGGGGCTGCCCAGCCCGCTGCTGGCGCTGGCGCTGCTCAGCCTCTGGGTGGCGCTCCCCGGGGGACTGCACCTGGATGGGGTCATGGATATCGCCGACGCCCTGGGCAGCAATGCCCCCCTGGAGCGGCGCTGGGCAATCATGAAGGACAGCCAGGTGGGCAGTTTCGCGATCCTTGTCCTGGTCTTCCTGCTGGCCTGGAAGGGGGCGCTGATCTTGGCCCTGCTCGAGGCGGGAGCGAGCCCCTGGCTGTGGCTGATGCTGCCGGCGCTTTCGCGCTTCGGGGCGCTGCTGCTGCTGCGTCTGGCCCCCCTGGCACGGCGCGAGGGGCTTGCCTGGACCTGGCGCCAGCACCTGGCGCGGCGGGATCTGGGGCTGGCGCTGCTGCCGTTGCTGCCCTTCTTCGGTTTCGTGCCTGGCGGCGCCTGGTTGCTCGGCGCCCTCTGCGTCTTTCTGTTTCTGTATGGCCTGGCCATGGTGCGGGCCTTTACCGGCATCAACGGCGATATCGTGGGTGCCGCTATCGAGGGAGGAGAACTATGGGTGCTGCTCAGCGCCTGGAGCTGGTGGTGGTTCGCCACGGCGTGACCGCCTGGAATCTCGAGCGACGCTATCAGGGCCAGCGCGATATCCCGTTGCTGCTGCCCGATGCGCTGGCGGATATGGATCGGCTTCGCGACCACCTGTCGGACGAGGCCTTCGACGCTGTGCACTGCAGCGACCTGATCCGCTGCCGCCAGACCCTGATGCATGTGTTGCCGGCGTGGGAGGCGGCGGCGCTCTTCGATTCGCGGCTGCGCGAGCTTGATTTTGGCGATTACGAGGGGCGCACCTGGGAAGCGCTCAAGGAAGACGCCCGCTATCGGACCTGGATCGACAGCGCCGGTGAGCAGGCGCCTCCCGGTGGCGAGTCCGCTGAGGCGCTCTGGACGCGCCTGGAGGCCTGGCTTGGGGAGGTGCTCCTTCAGGCCGCCGAGCGGGGGCACCGCCGGGTACTGGCGGTGAGCCACGGCGGGGTGATTCGTGAGCTTCGGCGGCGCCTGGAAGGCAGCGACTTCTGGGAAGGTGTGGTGGGTCAGGCCCAGGGCCGCCGTTTCGAGTTCGACAACCAGGAGGGGGAGTGGCGATGCAGAGCGTCATCGGTGGTGCCTATTCGGGTCGACGCCGGCTAGCGGCGGAGCGCTTCCCCCGTGCCGGTTGGCACCGGTTGGTGAAGGGGGAGGGCGCCGAGGAGTGCCTGGTCGGACACGCGGGGCGGGATGTGCTGGTGGTCGACGGCCTTGCCTCCTGGCTCTCGGCCGCCCTTGCCGAGATCCCGGACGACGATGCCCTGAGGGAGACCTGGTTGAGGCTGCTTGATGGCCTCGTCGCGGCGCCCTGCGAAGCGGTGCTGATCCTCGACGAGATGGGGCGTGGCATCGTACCCATGGACCCGGCGGCGCGGCGCCTGCGGGACCACAACGGCTGGCTGGCCCAGGCCGCGGTCGAGCGTAGCCGGACGGCCTGGTATCTGCGTCATGGCCTCTGCAAGCAGCTGAAATAAAAAAATTGTGAGTGTGCCTTCTGACCTCCGGCGTTGACCGCGCTGCCGCGCCTTGCTAGCTTACGCGCACTCTCAGGTGCCCCAGGCGTATCACAGCGCCGGGGTGAAACGGGAAGTCGGTGCGCGGTGCTCTTGCCGAGAGTCCGCCATTCCGACGCTGCCCCCGCAACGGTGATCGAGATAGAAGCGGCCAAACAGCCACTGTGCCAAGGCACGGGAAGGCGGTCGTCTTGAAGGCCAGTGAGAGGCCTTCGCTCGTCAGCCCGGAGACCGGCCGGAGAGCGCATGCCGAACCGCGGAGGGCGGTCTCGGGCAGGGCAGTTGCCACTCGCCTGGCCGCACTCTCGCCTGATGTCCCCCCTCGCCTCGGCCCAGAATAGACCCGCATCGTACGGGTTGGTACGACAAGCAAGGGACATCCATGACTATCGCTTACCCCTCACGTGGCCTGGCCGCCTTCGCCCTGGCCACCCTGCCGCTGGCCGTCATCTCCCATACCGCCCAGGCCCAGAACGCATCGGACGACGGCGACGACACCCCTCAGAGGCTCAACCCCCTGGTGGTCACCGCTGCGCTAGCGCCGCGCACCGCCGACGAGAGCCTCTCCTCGGTAACGCTGCTGGAAGAGGCCACCCTGCGCCGCCAGGACCCCACCAGCATCACCGATTTGCTGCGCGGTCAGCCCGGGGTGGACGTCTCCTCCAATGGCAGCTTCGGCAAGAGCAGTAGCGTCTATATTCGCGGTACCGGCAATGAAGCAACGACGTTATTGATCGACGGTATCCGCCTACGCTCGGCGACTGCGGGTGGTTCGGCCTGGTCATACCTGGACCCGCGCATGTTCGAGCGGGCCGAAATCGTACGTGGCCCGCGTGGCAGCCTGTATGGCGCCGATGCGATGGGCGGGGTGGTGCAGCTGTTTTCGCCGGAAGGCGGCGGTGAGCCCGCACCGCGCATTTCCCTTGGCGGTGGCTCCTTCGATACCCAGCGCTACAGCGCCAGCCTCTCCGGTGCCGAGGGCGGCACGCGGTACCATTTCGCCGCCAGCCGCTTCGATACCGATGGGCAGCCGGTTCGCCGTGGTGGAGACGATATGGGCTACGACAACACCACGGCGCTGGCGCGCATGTCGCATACGTTGGATAGCGGCGCGGAACTTGGGGTATTGGCACTTAGGGCGCGTGGTACCACCGAGTATGACGAGAGTGGCTCACTGGCCACGACGGACTATGTGCAGCAGGTGGCGGGTATCTATGGTGAGTTGCCGATTACCGACAGTTGGCGCAGCCGCTTGACGCTTAGCGAAGCGCGTGATGAAAGTGTCAACCATGCCTATGACTCCATCCTCGATACGCAGACGCGCACGGCCCGCTGGGAAAACACGCTTAGCGCTGGGGCACATGAACTTATCATTGGCGCGGAGTACATGAACGATAGCGTGGAAAACAGTGACACGGGCTTTGGCCCCTATGATGTAAAAGAGCGCGATAATAAGGCCGTTTTCAGCCAGGCGTTGCTCGATTTCTCTCCTGTCGCCGTCCAGGCCAGCCTGCGTTTCGACGACAACGAGGCTTACGGTGAAGAGGTCACAGGCAGCTTGGCGCTGGGTTATGACCTGGATACTCACCATACGCTGCGGGCCAGTTACGGTACGGCCTTCGAGGCTCCCACTTTCAACGATCTCTATTGGCCGGGATATGGTAATCCCGATCTGGAAGCGGAGACTTCCGAAACATTTGAGCTTGGGGTACGGGGTCAATATGCGCGCTGGTTCTGGGATGCGGCGCTCTATCAGACCGATATCGATAATCTGATTTCCTGGCAACAAATGGGAGAGCCGACGATAAACGTGCCTACCACGCGCATCCGCGGCGTGGAGCTAAGTGCCGGTGCTGAAATCGATGATTGGACCCTCTCAACGGCGCTGACCTATACCGACCCTGAAGATCGCTCAACAGGTAATCGACTGCCGCGCCGTGCCAGCCAGAGCTTGCGATTCGATGTCGACCGCGAACTGGGCGAGTGGTCACTGGGCGGCTCCTGGGTTGCCCAGAACCATCGCTACGACGATGCCGCCAACCAGAACCGCCTGGGTGGCTTTGGCCTGCTTAATCTACGTGCGGGTTGGGAATTCGCGCCGATGTGGTCGGCTCGCCTGACCGTCGAGAACGCCCTGGACAAGGAGTACACTACAGCCAAGTTCTTCGACGGCGATGACTACATCAACGCCGGTCGTAGCGCCTTCCTTAGCGTGCACTTCGGGCAGTGATGACGATACGGATTTCTCGATTACTCCTGACCGGCCTGGTGCTGCTGCTGAGTGTGGCAGCTCCGGCCAGCGCCGAGGTGTGCGCCGTCGACGATACCGACCGAGAGGTATGCCTGGCGGCCCCGGCGCAGCGTATCGCCGCCCTGTCGCCGGGGGCCACCGAACTGGTCTACGCCGCCGGCGCCGGCGAGAAGGTCGTCGCCGTGGTGGCCTACAGCGACTATCCGCCCGAGGCCCGCGAGGTCGCCTCGGTCGGCAGCCATACCCGCCTCGACCTGGAGCGGCTCGTCACCCTGCGGCCGGACCTGGTGATCGGCTGGGTCACCGGCAACCCACCCGAGCAGCTGGAGCGCCTCGAGGCCTTGGGGCTGCCGGTCTTCTATATCGAGCCGCGTTCCTTCGAAGGCGTGTCCGGCGCCATCGAGCGCCTGGCGATACTCGCCGATACCGAAGCGGAAGGTGAGCGGGTGGCCGGTGAGTTTCGCGACGGCATGGCGGCACTCGCCGCCCGCTACGCCGAGGCCGCGCCGGTGCGGGTCTTCTATCAGGTGTGGGACGAGCCCTTGATGACGATCAATGACGACCACCTGATCGGCCAGGTGCTGCGCCTGTGCGGTGGCGTCAACGTCTTCGGGGCGCTTCCGCGGCTGGTGCCGCGTCCCGGCGAGGAGGCGGTGCTGGCCGCCGATCCCGAGGCGATCCTGGCCGGCGGCATGGGCGAGGAGAACCGCGATTGGTTGGACCACTGGGCACAGTATCCGCAGCTTACCGCGGTGGCGCGGGATAACCTCTTCTTCGTGCCGCCGTCGCTGATCCAGCGGCCCACGCCGCGGCTACTGGAGGGTAGCCGACTGTTCTGCGAGAAGCTGGAGCGGGCCCGCGAGCGGCGGGGAGCACTGGGCTCGTGACGGCGTTGATCCGCCCCCTCGGCGCCCTGGCCCTGTCCGCGCTGGCGGCCCTGGTGCTGTCGGTGGCGCTGGGCAGCGTGACCCTGCCGCCGGACAAGATCCTGGCGGCCCTGGGAGGGCAGGGCGAGGCGCTCTCCCGCACCCTGATCCTCGAGCTGCGCCTGCCGCGCTCGCTTGCCGCCTTCGCGGTGGGCGGGCTGCTCGCCGTGGCCGGAGCCCTGATGCAGGTGCTGCTGCGCAACCCCTTGGCTGACCCCTATGTGCTGGGGCTCTCCGGAGGTGCCTCGGTGGGGGCCCTGATGGCCATGCTGGCGGGGCTAGGCAGTGTGTTGGTCTCGGGCTCGGCCTTCGTCGGGGCGCTGGTCTCGACCCTGCTGGTGTTCGGCCTGGCCCACGGGCGCGGCGGTTGGACCCCGGCGCGACTGTTGCTCACCGGGGTGGTGGTGGCCGCCGGCTGGGGAGCGGTGATCACCCTGATGCTGGCGGTGAGCCCCGCCGACCGCCTGCCCGGCATGCTCTACTGGCTGATGGGCGATCTGTCCTACGCCGGCACCCCCTGGCCGCCGCTGGTGCTGCTAGCGATAGTCTGTCTGCTGGCGGTGCCGCTGGGGCGTAACCTCAACGTGCTGGCCCGGGGGGCCATGCAGGCCGCTGCCCTGGGGGTCTCGGTGCGGCGCCTGGAGTGGGGTCTCTACCTGGCCGCCAGCGCCCTCACCGCCATGGCGGTGACCACCGCCGGCAGCATCGGCTTCGTGGGGCTGGTGGTGCCGCACATGCTGCGCCTGCTGCTGGGCAACGACCAGCGCCTGATCCTGCCCGCCTGTGCCCTGGCCGGCGGCACCCTGCTGCTGCTGGCGGATACCCTGGCGCGGATCATGATCGCCCCGGAGCAGTTGCCGGTGGGGGTGATCACCGCACTGCTCGGGGTGCCCACCTTCCTCTATCTGCTCTATCGGAGTCAGTGATGCGTCGACTCGAGGCCCGGGAGCTGGTGATCGATGTGCCGGGACGCCCCGCCGGGCGGGCCCTTGGCGTCTGCGTGGAGCCAGGCCAGATATGGGGCGTGTTGGGCCCCAACGGCGCCGGCAAGACCACCCTGTTGCATACCCTGGCCGGGCTACGCGCGCCGCGCCGTGGCGAGGTGCGCCTCGACGGCCGCCCGCTCGCCGCGCTCAAGCGGCGTCAGGTGGCGCGCCAACTGGGGCTGATATTCCAGGAGCGCCACGACGGCTTCCCCGCCACTGTGCGCGAAACCGCGCTGATCGGCCGCCACCCGTATCTGTCGCCCTGGCAGATGGAGGGCGCCGAGGAGCTGCGCCTGGCCGAGGCCGCGCTGGAGCGCCTCGATATCGCGCATCTCGCCGAGCGCCTGGTCAGCACCCTCTCCGGGGGCGAGCGCCAGCGCCTGGCCATCGCCACCGTGCTGACCCAGGCACCGGCCATCTGGCTGGCCGACGAGCCCACCAACCATCTCGACCTGCATCACCAGGCGGGAGTGATGGCCCTGCTGGCTCAGCAGGCCGCCGAGGGCTGCGCCGTACTGATGTGCCTGCACGACCTCAACCTGGCCGCCCGCTGGTGCAGCCACCTGCTGCTGCTCTACCCGGACGGCGAGGCCTGCTGGGGCCCGGCGGAAGCGATGCTGGTGCCCGAGGTCCTGGAGCGCTTATACGGCCAGCGCCTGGCCACCGCCTGGGTCGACGGTGCCCCGGTTTTTGTACCTGTGAGGTAATCAAATGAAAAAAGTCGATCCCCAGCGCCATGCCGAGCGCATGGCCCACAAGCAGAAGATCATGAACGAGCGCATCGCCAAGGCCGACAAGGAGCAGGGCGTGCTGCTGGTGCTCACCGGACCCGGCAAGGGCAAGAGCAGCTCCGGCTTCGGCATGCTGGCACGCGCCCTCGGCCACGGCATGCAGGTGGGCGTGGTGCAGTTTATCAAGGGCGCCTTCAGCACCGGCGAGGAGGCCTTCTTCCGTAATCTACCGGGCGTGGAGTACCACGTAATGGGCGAGGGCTACACCTGGGACACCCAGGACCGCGAGCGCGACGTCCAGACCGCCGAGGCGGCCTGGGAGGTGGCCCGGCGCATGCTCGCCGACCCGAGCTTCGATATGGTGCTGCTCGATGAACTCAACATCGCCCTGAAGAACGGCTACCTCGACCTGGATCGAGTGCTGGACGACCTCCAGGCGCGGCCGGCCATGCAGCACGCCATCGTGACCGGGCGCTACGCCCCCGACGCGCTGATCGAGTTGGCCGACACCGTCACCGAGATGAAAGTGGTCAAGCACGCCTTCAAGGATCAGGGAGTGAGGGCCCAGAAGGGCGTCGAGCTATGAGCTCCGAGCACGCCTTTTCCGAGGCACAGCGGGCCGGTGTCTATCGCGCCATCCACGAGCGCCGGGACGTGCGTTCTCAATTCCTGCCCGACCCCATCCCGCCGGCGGTGCTGGCGCGATTGCTGGAGGCCGCGCATCACGCCCCCTCGGTGGGTTTCATGCAGCCCTGGGATTTCCTGGTGATCGACAGCCTGGCGACCCGCGAACGGGTGTATCAGATCTTCCAGCGGGAGAACACCAAGGCCGCGGATCACTACGTCGGGGAGCGCGGGCGGACCTACCGCAGCCTCAAGCTCGAAGGCATCCGCGATGGCCCCCTGAACCTGTGCATCACCTGCGACCGGACACGCGGCGGCGAGCACGTGCTGGGGCGCAACAGCATCATCGACACGGACCTGTTCAGCGCCTGCCTGGCAGTACAGAACCTGTGGCTGGCGGCCCGGGCGGAAGGCATCGGCGTGGGCTGGGTCAGCATCCTCGACCAGGGCGAGCTGGCCACGGTGCTGGGCCTGCCGGAGCAGGTCTACCCACTGGCCTATCTATGTATCGGCTATGTCAGCGAGTTTCTGGGCGAGCCGGAGCTGGCCCGCAAGGGCTGGCGTCAGCGGCTGCCGCTGGCCGAGCTGGTGCATGCTAATGGCTGGGGGCGAGGGGTCACCGATGACGAGCTTCGCCAGGCACTGGGGGACTCATGCCGACCCTGATGATCCAGGGCACCACCTCGGATGCCGGCAAGAGCACCGTGGTGGCGGCGCTGTGCCGCGCGCTCCATCGTCGTGGGGTGTCGGTCGCCCCGTTCAAGCCGCAGAACATGGCGCTGAACAGCGCGGTGACGGTGGATGGCGGCGAGATCGGACGCTCCACGGCGCTGCAGGCGCTGGCGGCCGGCGTCGAGCCGCATAGCGATATGAACCCGGTGCTGCTCAAGCCGGAGAGCGACCGCGGTGCCCAGGTGATCCTGCGTGGCCAGGTGCATGGCCATATGGATGCCCTGGACTACCACGCCTACAAGCGCGAGGCGAAGGCCTCCATGCTGGCGGCCTGGGAGGCGCTGTCGAGCCGTTATGAGGTGATCATCGCCGAGGGGGCGGGCAGCCCGGCGGAGGTCAACCTGCGCGAGAACGATATCGCCAACATGGGCTTCGCCGAGGCGGTGGATTGCCCGGTGCTGCTGGTGGGGGATATCGACCGCGGCGGCGTCTTCGCCCAGCTGGTGGGCACACTCGAGCTGCTTAGCGAGAGCGAGCGGGCACGCACCCGGGGCGTTATCATCAACCGATTCCGCGGCGATATGGCGCTGCTGCAGCCGGGGTTGGACTGGCTGGATGAGTACACCGGCAAGCCAGTGCTGGGCACCTTGCCCTACCTGCAGGGGCTGGTGCTGGACGCCGAGGACAGCCTGGGCTTGGAGAGCAGGAGCCAGGGGGAACCGTCGCTGCGCGTGGTGGTGCCGGCGCTGCCGCGCATCAGCAACCACAACGACTTCGATCCACTGCGCCTGCACCCGCGGGTGGCGCTCACCTTCGTGGGGCCGGATCGGCCCATTCCGCCGGCCGACCTGATCATCCTGCCGGGCAGCAAGAGCACCCGCGCGGATCTCGCCTGGCTGCGCGCCCAGGGCTGGGAGGCGGCCATCCGCCGCCATCTACGTTATGGTGGCAAGCTGCTGGGGATCTGTGGTGGTTTCCAGATGCTGGGCGACTGGATCCACGACCCCGCGGGGCTGGAGGGGGCGGCCGGCTCGGCGCCGGGGCTGGGGCTGCTCGAGATGGAGACCCGCATGATGGCCGGCAAGCAGCTGCGCAACGCGAGCGGGCGCCTGCTGCCCGAGGGTGCGCCGATCGCCGGCTATGAGATCCACACCGGCGTTACCACGGGGCCGGCGCTCGAGCGCCCCCTGTGTGAGCTGGCGGGGCGCCCGGACGGGGCGGTGAGCGACGACGGCCGGGTGCTGGGCACCTACCTGCATGGCCTGTTCGACCAGCCCGTGGCCGGTGCGGCGCTGCTGGCCCGCTGCGGGCTGGAGGAGGCAGGCGAGGCGGTGAACCTGGCCGCCCACCGCCAGACGGAGCTCCAGCTGCTGGCCGATGCTCTGGAAGCGCATCTTGATATGTCCGCTATTGCGCGGTTGTTGCGGTGTTAACGCCAGGCGTTTCGTGAGCGGGCTACAGCGTGACCCGGTCGATGAAGCGGCGGAAGTACATCTCCACGCGCAGGGTGAGTGCCCAGCGCGGGTCGCGGTTCGCCTCGCGGGGGAAGTGCAGGGCCGGGGCGACGTCGAGGAAGGTGAAGCCCTTGTGGATGTCGCGGCGGAAGCGCAGCTGCAGGTAGCTGTCCTCGATGGTGGTGTGGGAGAGGCTCTCGCCGAGCACCACCGCGGAGTAGCGCAGCACGCTGCGGTTGTTGATGCGCTGGTTGAGCTCGGCGGCCTGGCTGAACTCCAGGGTGTCTTCCGTTTCGCGCCACTGCACGTTACTGATGAAGCGCAGGTGACGCTTCTCGTCCACCGGGCGGCCCAGGTCCCAGCGGGTGCGCGCCGAGTAGCCATCCTCGTTGAACCAGGAGAAGCGATTGTCGCTGTGCAGCTGCCAGGGGCCGTCATCCAGCGTCCAGAGTCGCTGGGTAGTGATGCGAGCATAAGGGTCGAGAGGCAGGCGTACCTTTACCCCGGCACCCAGCTCGGTGTCCCACTCTCGGGTCCGGTCGCCATCCCCGAGGCGGCGCAGCCCCACCAGCACGTCCTCGATGCTGTCGACGCGATCGTCGGTCAGCGACGACTCCTGCTCGCCGAGGGTACCGCGGGTCTCATCGGGTTCGCTCTCGATGATCAGGCGCAGGCGCTCCTCGGTGGTGGGCAGGTCGAGGCGGAAGCGGGCGCCCAGGTCCTGGTCGAACGCCTCGCCCTCCTTCCAGGCGAACTCCTGGCTGATGCGCAGGTAGGAGTCGGAGTCCACGGTGAGGGCGTCGGTAGTACCGAAGAAGCCGTCGATGCTCCGGGACGTGCCATCCACCCAGTCGGTCATGGTGGCGTGGAAGGGGCCGATACGCTTTTCCGCCCATTCGGGCAGGTCGCTATCGTCATGGGGCATCTGAATGTCGGCCTGGGCATGGCTCATCAGGCTCAGTGATGCGGCAAGGGCGATGAGCGCCTTTCTCATCTCTAGGATCTCGCGTGAATTCGTTTACGGAAGTCTATCCGAACCAGCCCTTCATGACCTCGGTAATTCGGCGCATTTCCTGTGCCGAAGTGATATAGGCCGGCATGGTGTAGAGCCAGCGGCCGATGGGGCGCAGCCAGACGCCTCGCTCCCGTGCCCAGTCATCCACTCCGACGAGGTCCGCCGCGTCATGGGTCTCGATCACCGCGGTGGCACCCAGCACGCGTATGTCCGTGATTGCCGGGTGTTCGGCCAGGCGTGTGTCGTCGAGCAGCTCGTTGTGTAGTACCTCGTTGAGCGCGGCGATGCGGCCCAGGTAGTCCTCCTCCTCGAACACCGCCAGGCTCTCCAGGGCCACGGCGCAGGCCAGCGGGTTGCCCATGAAGGTGGGGCCGTGCATGAAGGCATGCAGGGGGGAGTCGCCGACGAAGGCATCATGCACCCGGCCGGTAGCCAGCGTCGCGGCGTGGCCGAGATAGCCGCCGGTAAGCCCCTTGGAGAGCACCATGATATCGGGCGTGACATCGGCATGGTCGGCGGCGAACATCCGCCCGGTCCGTCCGAAGCCGGTGGCCACCTCGTCGAAGACCAGCAGCACGTCAAATTCGTCGCACAGCTTCCGAGCTCCACGCAGATACTGGGGCGAGGTCATGTTGAGCCCGCCGGCGGCCTGCAGCAGCGGTTCCATCAGCAGGGCGGCGATCTCGTGGTGGTGGCGTTCCAGCACCACGCGCAGGGCGGCGAGGTCCTGCTCCACCGCATCGGGCTCGGCATCGAAGGGGGCGGTGGGCGCCGGGGCGAAGTGGTGGCGCGGCAGGTAGCCGGCAAACAGCGAGTGCATCCCCTCCTCGGGGTCGCACACCGCCATGCAGCCGGCGGTATCGCCGTGGTAGGCCTTCATCAGCGAGAGCAGTCGGTGCTTGCCGGGCCGGCCGTGCAGCTGGTGGTACTGCACGGCCATCTTCATGGCCACCTCCATGCCCACCGAGCCGCTGTCGGAGAAGAAGACGTGGTCGAGCCCCGCCGGCGTGATGCGCACCAGTTCCCGGGCCAGCCGGTCGGCGGGCTCGTGGGTGAGGCCGCCGAGCATCACATGGCAGAGCGTGTCGGCCTGCTGCTGGATGGCGCGCACCAGCCGCGGGTGGCGATAGCCATGGATCATGCACCACCAGGAGCAGGTGGCGTCGAGCAGCGTCTCGCCGCCTTCCAGGGTGAAGCTTGCCCCTTCTCCGCCGACTACCCTGGGGGCCGGCCGTTGGGTCTTGAGGTGGGCATAGGGATGCCAGACAGGGGATGGACTCAGCAAGGAAGGCATCGGCTGGCTCCGTGGTCGTGAGGAGGGCAAATGACGGACATGCCAAGGCGCCGCCCATCTTGTTGGAGATGACGGACAATATCGCGTCGCAAGCAGGAGAGGTCGTAACGGGAAACTGAGATGGTGCGGATGAGAGGACTTGAACCTCCACGCCCGAAGGCACCAGGACCTAAACCTGGCGTGTCTACCAATTCCACCACATCCGCAAGGGTAGGCAGGCGTTGTATTTTACGGACGCCTTCCGGCAAGTCAATCGCCATCGGGCAGCTCCAGGTGATCCGCGGCGGACGCGGCCAGGGTTTGCGGATCGCCGGCCGGCAGGTGCGGCACGACGCCCAGGCAGGGGGCGTCGAGGGTTCTCGCCAGAGTCGCCAGGTTGTCGCGATAGGGCGCCTCGTCGGCAGCGAATGCCGGGTCCACCAGGCAACCGACCCAGCCGGCCAGGTGCAGCCTATCCGCGGCGATGGCATCACAGGTGAGTCGTGCATGGCTGATGCAGCCCAGGCGTAGTCCCACCACCAGTATCACCGGCAGACTCAGTGCCATGGCCAGGCCGGCGAGGTCCTCGTGGTCGTTCAGCGGCACCCGCCAGCCGCCGGCGCCCTCCACCAGGGTCAGCTCGCGCCCCAGGTTCAGCCCGCCACGGACACTCGCGGCCAGGGTCTCGAGCGTCACGCTCACACCCGCCTCGCGTGCGGCCAGGTGAGGGGCGATGGCCGGCAGGAAGGCATGGGGATTGACGGTGGCATAGGGCACCGGCGGATGGCTCTGGGCCTGCAGCGCCAGGGCATCGGGGTTACGCGGCCCTTCGGCGGTTGACTCGCTGCCCGAGGCGACGGGCTTGAGTCCCAGGGTGGATAGCTCCCGGCGGCGGGCCAGGGCCAGCAGGCCGGAGGTGATCAGGGTCTTGCCGGCATCGGTGTCCGTACCGGTCACGAAGTAGGCAGGCATCTCAGCGAACGAGCTCCAGCGTCAGCAGGTGGTAGGTGACAGGCAGCCCTGTGGGTTCGCGCAGGGACTCGTACCGCCGCCTGGCGCGAGCGAGGTCGGCGCGAGTCAGGTGTCCCGCAGGGCGCGAGACCTGGGCGCCGATGCCCTTGATGGAGGCCATCACCGCGGCCAGGTCGACATAGTGGAAACGTGGCCGGCTGGCAGCCACCGCCACACGGCGGAAGCCGGCCAGGTGCGCCGCCTCCAGGTATCGCTCGCGCTGGCGAAAGTCGAGCAGGGCAGCGGGGTGATCGGGGCGTTGCCAGGCGTGACTGACCTCGGCAAGGGTGCCTGGCCCCAGGGTATTGATCAGCGCTTGGCCACCGGGGCGCAGCACGCGATGCAGTTCCGCCATCACGGCATCGAGGTCGGGGCACCATTGCAGGGCGAGGTTGGAGAACACCAGTTCCAGGCGGCCATCGGCAAGTGGCAGGGCGGTGGCATTGCCACACACCCACTGCACCCGGTCGTCGTGATCACGACGGGCGACCTCCAGCATCCCCCGGGCGAGATCCAGGCCCACGATGCGGGCATCGGGAGCGAAGTGCTCGGCCAGTCGCTGGCTCCACTGGCCCGGGCCGCAGCCAAGGTCGAGCACCGACGCCGCCCTGGGCGGGAGTCGGGCCCAGAGTGTCTCTCCCATGGCCTGCTGGGCCGTCGCCAGGCGTTCGTAGTTGTCGGCGGCACGCGAGAAGGCGTGGGCCACGCGGCGCTGCCAGTCGTCGCTTGTCGCCGCATGGGGCAGGGCAGGCGTGTTCATGCGTGGGTACCCTCCGGGCGTGAGCTAGCGCCATTGGTAAGACACTCACGGGTCAGCACGACCAGGCCCTCGGCCAGCTCAGCGGGGCGCGAGAGCATCGGGCAATGGCCGGCGCCGTGGATGCGCCGGTCAGCACCCTGGCGCAGCGTCTCGGCCAGCAGCGGGTCGTCAGCGCCGGCCAGGGTGCGCACCGGACAGGGTGGTGCGGCCAGGGTGTCGCCGATATCCAGGGTGGCCAGCCAGTGGAGGCCCGCGGCGAGACTCGCTGCGTCGGGGCTCGGGTCGTCATGGAGAAGGTCGCGCAGGAGGCGGTGGGTGTCGCCAGGGGATGCTTCGCCGCCGAGCATCCAGCGTCGGAAGTGGGCCAGGGCGGCTGCGGGATCACGGGCGAAGGCGTGATGGAAGGCGGCCAGTTCCCGCGAGCCGACGCCTCCGGGGTGGCAGAAGGTCGGACCCATGCCCAGCAGGATCAGTCCTCGGGGCGGTACCAGGCTTGTCGGCAGGCGCCTGAGCAGGCTGGCCGCCAGCAGCCCACCCAGCGACCAGCCCACCCAGACCGCATCGGGGTGAAGCTCATCGGCCATGGTGGCGGCCAGGGCGTCGAGGTCGGTGGGGGATGCCAACGGCGGCCGGCCGCCATACCCCGGCCAGTCGGGCGCAGCGATGGTGACTCCCGCCGGCCAGTGGCGCGCCAGTGGCCGCCAGACTCGGGTGTCGACCCCCCAGCCGGAAAGCAGCACCAGGCGGGTCATGTCAGCATCTCTCCACCGGTTACGGTGTGCCGGGCCCAGCAGTCGGCCAGGCCCTCGAGCAGGGCGTTCAGGTCGTCGTCGGTATGGGCGGCGGAGAGGGTGATGCGCAGTCGCGCCTGGCCGCGTGGCACCGTGGGCTCGCGGATGGCGCCCACCTGGATGCCGCGCTCGGCGAGGTGTGCGGCCCAGGCCATGACCGTTGCATCATCGCCCAGCACCACCGGCTGGATCGGCGTGGAACTGGCCATCAGTGGCAGCCCCAGCGTCGCCGCCTCGCGGCGAAAGCGGGCGATCAGCGCGTGCAGCCGGGTGCGGCGTTGCGGCTCGGAGGCAAGGATCTCCAGCGCGGCGAGCGTGGCCGCCGCCACTCCCGGCGGCTGGGCCGTGGTGTAGATGTAGGGGCGGGCGAACTGGACCAGGTGCTCGACCAGTGCCTCGCTTCCTGCCACGAAGGCGCCGGCGGTGCCCAGCGCCTTGCCGAGCGTGCCCACCAGCACCGGCACCTCGTCCATGCCGTGGGTGTGGCCGACGCTGCCATCGCCGCGCTCGCCGAGTACACCCAGGCCGTGGGCATCGTCGATCATCAACCAGGCCCCGTGGCGGCGCGCCGTCGTGGCAAGCCCGGGGATGTCGGCGATGTCGCCATCCATGCTGAAGACGCCGTCGCTCACCACCAGCCGCAGGGCCCCTGTCGCGCTGCGCTCCAGCAGCCGGTCGAGGTCGGCCAGATCAGCATGATGGAAGCGTCGCGAACGGGCACCGGCAAGTCGGGCGCCATCGATCAGTGAGGCGTGGTTGAGGCGATCCTGGAAGACCCGGGTCTCCTCGTCGCAGAGCGCCTGCAGTACGCCCAGGTTGGCCATGTAGCCGGTGGAGAAGAGTAGCGCCCGTGGGCGACCGGTGAGATCGGCAAGGCGGCCCTCGAGTGCCTCGTGAACCGCGAGGTGGCCATTGACCAGGTGCGAGGCACGGGCCCCGGCACCATGGCGCCTGGCACCCTCGGCCATCGCCTCGGCAAGGCGCGGGTCCCGTGCCAGGCCCAGGTAGTCGTTACCGGCGAAGTCGCACAGCGCGCTTGTTGGCTGCCCGATGTGGCGGTGTCGCCACAGGCCCGCCGATCGGCGGGCCTGGGTGCGTGCGGCGAGCCGGTCTGCCCAGTCGTGGACGGCCATGGCTCAGCTCTGGCTGGCGTCGTAGGTCAGCTCGCTGGCCCGGGCGGCGGCTTTCCGCGCCGCCTGACGGGCCAGGTCGGCCTCGACGCGGGCGGCCACGCTCGTCTGAACCTGGTCGTCATCGACGCAGGTGTCTCTCCGCTCGGGATGCAGGCCGAGCCTGGTGAACAGCGCCCGATCCCGCTCCGCCTGGGGGTTGGCGGTGGTCAGCAGTTGCTCGCCATAGAAGATCGAGTTGGCCCCGGCCAGGAAGGCCAGTGCCTGGGTCGCATCATCCATCTGCTCGCGGCCGGCGGAGAGTCTCACGTGGCTCTTCGGCATCAGGATGCGTGCCACGGCGATGGCGCGGATGAACGCGATGGGGTCGAGGTCGGGGGCGTTCTCGAGCGGCGTGCCCGGCACCTTGACCAGCATGTTGATGGGCACCGACTCCGGGTGCGGTTCGAGGCGCGCCAGCTGCTGGAGGAGGGCGGCGCGGTCGCGGGGTGCCTCGCCCATGCCGAGAATCCCGCCTGAACACACCTTCATGCCCGCCTCGCGCACGTGTTCCAGGGTCGCCAGGCGATCGGCGTAGGTGCGGGTGGTGATGATCTCGCCGTAGTACTCCGGTGAGGTGTCGAGGTTGTGGTTGTAGTAGTCGAGGCCGGCCTCGGCCAGGCGCCCGGCCTGGTCACCATCGACCATGCCCAGGGTCATGCAGGTCTCGAGCCCCAGCGCCTTGACCCGACGTACCATCTCCAGCACTACGTCGAGGTCGCGCTCGCGGGGACTCTTCCAGGCCGCTCCCATGCAGAAGCGGCTGGCGCCGGCGTCCTTGGCCGCTCGGGCCTGCTCCTCCACCTTCTCGACCTCCAGCAGCTTCTCCCGACCCAGGCCGGTGTTGTAGTGGCCGGACTGAGGACAGTACTTGCAGTCCTCGGGGCAGGCGCCGGTCTTGATCGAGAGCAGGGTCGAGACCTGCACGGCGTTGGGGTCGAAGTGGGCGCGGTGCACCCGCTGGGCCAGGAACAGCAGGTCGTTGAAGGGCAGCGCGAAGAGTGCCTCGATCTCGTCGAGGGTCCAGTCGTGGCGCACCTCGCCCGGGGTGGCTAGGGTCTGGGTATCGGCTGCACCGGAAGGCGGCGTCGGAGTCATGGGGAAGTGCCTATGGTCAACTTTGTGGGAATTAACAAGTTGACGGATAGCTTACGGTCCGAGAAGGCGGTGTCAACTCTTGCTTGTCTTTTGGTTGACAGGGTGCTGCGCCGGGCCCTGCCGGGTCGCTGCGCCTTCTGCCTGGCGCCGGCCCTCGTCGAGCGGCCCTGGTGCCAGGCCTGCTTCGAGAGATTGCCCTGGAACCTGCCCGCCTGCCCTGTGTGTGGTGAGCCGCAGCCCGGGGCATGGCGGGGCCGAACGTGTGGCGCCTGCCTGCGACGGCCACCGGCCTTCGTGCGCGCGCAGACGCCGCTGCGCTACAGCGACGAGGTCGCCTGGCTGGTGCGGCGCTTCAAGTTCCAGGCCTCGCCGCGAGCCGGAACGGTGCTGCTGGCGCTGATGGAAACGGCGCTGAGCGAGCAGGCGAGCACCTGGCCCCAGGCGCTGGTGCCGGTACCGCTGCATGCGCATCGCGCCCGCGGGCGTGGCTTCGACCAGGCCGAGTGGCTGGCGACACGGTTGGCCAGGCGGCTGGGAGTGCCGCTGCTGCGCGGCCGACGCCTGCACGACACGCCCAGCCAGCGTGGGCTCGATCGCAGCGAGCGGCGGGCCAACCTGCGTGGAGGCTTCCGGGTGGAGGTCGCCTTGCCGGCCCGAGTGGCGCTGCTCGACGATGTCATGACCACCGGGGCGACCCTGGATGCCCTGGCTCGCGCCTGTCTGGCCGCCGGGGCGGAGGAGGTCGAGGCCTGGGCGGTGGCGCGCACGCCGCTGAGGGAAATATGAGCGAAGCCTGGTAGAGTGGGGCTTTCCCTGGAGGATGGACCATGGACGCCGATCTGCACCCCTTCTCCACGCTGTCGCCCGCCCGGGTCGTGGCGGCCATCGAGTCGCTGGGTTTCTGGTTGCCCAGCGAGCCCTTCGCGTTGAACAGCTATGAGAACCGGGTCTACCTGGTCCACGACGACGAGCGTCGTCGCTGGGTAGCCAAGTTCTATCGCCCGGAGCGCTGGAGCGATGCGCGCATCCAGGAGGAGCATGACTTCCTCGCCGAACTCGCGCAGGCGGACGTGGCGGTGGCAGCACCCTGGCGCGACACAGAAGGGCGCAGCCTGCAGCATGCCGAGGGCTTTCGCTTCGCGCTGTTTCCGCAGCTGCCGGGCCAGGCGCCGGAGCTGGAGAACCCCGCCCACCTGTTTGCCCTGGGCGAGCTGATCGGCAGCGTGCATGCGGTGGGCGAGCGGGAGTCCTTCCGGCAGCGCGGCGCCATGGATCTGGACGGCATGGTGCTCGAGGCCCGCGAGCGGGTGCTGGCCGGCCCCTGGCTGGGTCGCCTCCAGCGCCAGGCCTATGAGCGTGTAACGACGGCGCTGCATGAGGCATTGGCGGCATATCGCTGGCGCCCCGAGCAGGCGATCCGCGTCCATGGGGACTGCCATATCGGCAATATCCTGGGCCGCGACGAATACTTCGCGCTGGTGGACTTCGACGACTGTTTGATGGCCCCGGCGGTGCAGGACCTGTGGATGCTGATCACCGCGCAGGCCCCGGAGGAGCGGCACATGCAGCTCTCAGAGGTGATCGAAGGCTATGAGCAGCACCGCGAGTTCGACCGCCGTGAACTGGCCCTGGCCGAGCCGCTGCGTACCCTTCGCCTGCTGCGTCACAGCGCCTGGCTGGTGTCACGCTGGGAGGACCCGGCCTTTCCGGTAGCCTTTCCCTGGCTGGCAGATGCGGGTTACTGGGACGGCCATATCAGGACCCTGGAGCAGCAGCGCCAGGCGCTCGAGCGGGCGCCGCGCTGGTTGGCATGAAGACGCCGCGCCTCTTCTGGACGAGGAGGCGCGGATCAGCTGTCAGGGGGGGTTACTGGGCGTCGGGGTCGGGCTGCTCGGCGGGGATCGGGTTGGCGACGCCGTCACCCTCGGCCTGACGACGCTCGATATTGATCTGCTCGGAGGGATTCTCCTGCTCTTCGATGGCCAGCTCACTGGCCAACTGGAGCTCGAATCCGTGCTCCGGGGTGATCTCGCAGCGGCCGTCCTGGCAGGCATTGATACCGAACTCGCCGTCGCTGTCGTAGGCCGCGGCGGAGATCTCGCCGCTGTAGATGTGGCTGTCGCTGCCTTCGGTGTCGATGCAGGTGACGCTGGAGGTGGTGATACGGATGCGTTCGCCATCGAGCTGCGCATCACCGACCATCACGCAGTAGTCGGGTACCTGATGGCTACCGCTGCCATCGGCCACCGGGCGCAGCAGGATGTCGTCCTGGCGAGGCGCCTCGGCGTCGAGGCTCAATGACGAGACCACCTGCACTTCCAGGCGGGCATCGGCGGGAAGCTCCAGGGTGGTGGCGAAGGCCAGGGAGGGGGCCAGCAGGAGGCCCAGAAGCAGGGGTGTCTTGGTCATGTCGGGCTCTCGCGGAAAGATCTGCACAGCATGAAAGACTGCATAATATCACAGCCTGACGCATCGACTCACCGCCGGCTTTCGGGTGCGGCAGGATGTCGCGAGGGATGGCATGGCGAGAACGCGTCGGCCGAGATGCCGAAAGGGGGCGGCGGGCTGCTAGACTATTGGCTTGGAGTGACAAAAAATTGTACAGGAATGTGTTCCTGTATATATCATGTACATGAAAGCTGGCAATCAGTGACGACCTGACGGGGCCCCCATGACAGAAGAGCTCGCCAACCACTACCGACAGATCATCCTCGCGCTGGGCGAGAATCCCGAGCGGGAGGGACTGCGTGACACGCCCAAGCGTGCCGCCAAGGCCATGCAGTTCCTTAACCGCGGTTATCTCCAGTCGCTGGAGGAGATCGTCAATGGCGCTGTCTTTGCGTCGGAGACCGACGAGATGGTGTTGGTCAAGGACATTGAGCTCTACTCCATGTGTGAGCACCACCTGCTGCCCTTCATCGGCAAGTGCCATATCGCCTACCTGCCCGATGGCAAGGTGCTGGGGCTGTCCAAGTTCGCGCGTATCGTAGACATGTTCGCCCGGCGCATGCAGATCCAGGAGAACCTCACCCGCCAGATCGCCGAGGCCGTCCAGGAGGTGACCGGTGCCCGTGGTGTGGCGGTGGTGATCGAGGCTCGACATCTGTGCATGATGATGCGCGGCGTCGAGAAACAGAACTCCAGCATGACCTCCTCGGTGATGCTCGGCGCCTTCCGACAGAACCAGTCGACCCGTCAGGAGTTCCTGACGCTGATCAACGGGCGCTGAATCCAGGCGCATACTCTTGAGAGCCCAGGAGAGCCGGCCATGCCGCTGCATGCCATTGACGACCAGCACTTCGACCACGATCTGGCAACCATTCGCATCAAGAACCTTCGCCTGCGCACCCATATCGGGATAAAGGAAGAGGAGATCAAGAACCGTCAGGACGTGGTGATCAACGCGGTCATCCGCTATCGCGCCGACAAGGCGGTGGCGTTCAACCATATCGAGCAGGCATTGAATTACCGCACCATCACCAAGCAGGTGATCGCCCATGTCGAGGAGAACCGTTTCCTGCTGCTCGAGCGCATGACCCGCGAGGTACTCGACCTGATCATGGCCCACGAGCAGGTGTTGACCGCCCAGGTCGAGATTGACAAGCCCCACGCCCTGCGCTTCGCCGACTCGGTCTCCATTACCCTCTCCGAGAGCCGTCAGCTTCGTTGAGAAAGCCGTCAGCTTCGTTGAGAGAGCCATCAGCTTCTTTGAGAGAACCGCACGAGCCGCGTTGATGCCGGCGTGCGAAAAGGTGGGCCCCTGCGCTTGGAGTGCCGGGGCCTTTGCGCTTAGCATGAGGGCAAACCGACCAGTGCCGCGATGCGGCGGGAGAACAATATGCAAGCCCTCAAGGAAACGCAGCTCTACTGTCCCTTCGCCTATATCGATGGCAGTTGGGTCGCCGCGGACAGCGGCGAACAGATCCAGGTCGTCAACCCGGCCACCGGCGAGGCCATGGGTGACGTCCCACGCCTGGGACGTGCCGAGACCGATCGCGCCATCGAGGCCGCTCATGCGGCCCTGCCTGCCTGGAAGGGACTGACCGCCCTGGAGCGCGCCGACATCCTGATGAAGTGGTACGAGCTGATGCTCGAGCACCAGGATGATCTGGCGATGATCATGACCTTCGAGCAGGGCAAGCCGCTCAAGGAAGCCGCCGGGGAGATCGCCTACGCGGCCAGCTTCCTGCGCTGGTTCGCCGAGGAGGCACGCCGTGTCTACGGTGATACCGTCCCCGCCGCCAAGGCCAATCAGCGCATCGTGGTGACCAAGCAGCCGGTGGGCGTGGTCGGGGCCATCACCCCCTGGAACTTCCCTGCTGCCATGATCACCCGCAAGGCCGGGGCGGCCCTGGCCGCTGGCTGTACCATCGTCTGCAAGCCGGCCAGCCAGACGCCGTTCTCGGCCACCGCCCTGGCCCTGCTGGCCGAGCGCGCCGGCGTGCCGCGCGGCGTGTTCAACGTGGTACCCGGGCGTGCCAGCGAGATCGCCGCGGCCATGACCGAGTCGCCGCTGGTGCGCAAGATCACCTTCACCGGCTCCACCGAGGTCGGGCGTGAGCTGATGGCCAACGCCTCGCAGCATATCCAGAAGATCTCCCTGGAACTGGGCGGCAATGCCCCCTTCATCGTCTTCGAGGATGCCGACCTGGACGCTGCGGTGGAAGGCGCCATGGCGGCGAAATTCCGCAATGCCGGCCAGACCTGTGTGTGCACCAACCGTTTCTTGGTGCAGTCCAGCGTGGTCAACGCCTTCTGCGAGAAGCTCGCCGTGGCCATGAACAGCGAACTCAAGGTGGGCGATGGTACCCAGGAGGGCATCAACATCGGCCCGTTGATCGATGAGAACGCCGTCTCCAAGGTCAGCGACCACGTCCAGGACGCCGTTAACCACGGCGCCGAGCTGCTGCTGGGCGGCCACCCGCACCCGCTGGGCGGCAACTTCTTCTCGCCGACCTTGATCAGTTTCGCCACCGACCAGATGAAGGTGGCCCGGGAGGAGACCTTCGGCCCGCTGGCCGCGGTGTTCCCCTTCGATGACGAGGAGAGCGCGGTGGCGATGGCCAACGATACCGAGTACGGCCTCGCCGCCTACTTCTACTCCCGTGACCTGGGCCGTGTGTGGCGCGTCGCCGATGCCCTGGAGTACGGCATGGTCGGCATCAACACCGGCCTGATCTCCAACGCCGCCGCCCCCTTCGGTGGGGTCAAGGCGTCCGGCCTGGGTCGCGAGGGCGGCCACCAGGGGCTGGAGGAGTTCCTGGAGACCAAGTACCTCTGCATCGATCTGGGGTGACCGGGCTTCGCCCGGAGCTGTAAGTCCCCGGCTCCGCCGGGAGCTGGAAGAACGCCCGCTTCGCTGGCTTAAGCTGGAAGAAAAATCGCCTCCATGGCCTGGCCATGGAGGCGATTCACATTAGGGTGCTTTCCAGCTTCCAGCTTCCAGCTTCCAGCTTCCAGCTCGCCGCAGGCGTCAGTGCCTGAAGTGGCGCATGCCGGTGAACACCATGGCGATGCCGGCCTCGTTGGCGGCGTCGATCACCTCCTGGTCGCGCATGGAGCCGCCGGGCTGGATCACCGCGGCGATGCCGGCGGCGGCGGCGGCGTCGATGCCATCGCGGAAGGGGAAGAAGGCATCACTGGCCATCACCGAGCCGGGCACCGAGAGGCCCTCGTCGGCGGCCTTGATGCCGGCGATCTTGGCGGAGTAGACGCGGCTCATCTGGCCGGCACCCACGCCGATGGTCTGGCCGTCCTTGGCGTAGACGATGGCGTTGGACTTGACGTACTTGGCCACCTTCCAGGCGAAGGCGAGGTCGCGCAGCTCCTGCTCGGTGGGGACTCGCTCGCTGACCACGGTGAGTTCGTCGCGGCCGACCATGCCCAGGTCTCGGTCCTGGACCAGCAGCCCGCCGGTGACGCGCTTGAAGTCGTGGGCATGGCCACGGCTGCCGGGCCAGTGGGCGCCGACGTCGAGCAGGCGCACGTTCTGCTTCTCGGCGATGATCTCGGCGGCTTCGGGGGCCACCCCGGGGGCGATGATCACCTCCACGAACTGGCGGTCGATGATGGCGCGGGCGGTCTCGGCATCCAGTGGCACGTTGAAGGCGATGATGCCGCCGAAGGCGCTGGTGGGGTCGGTGGCGAAGGCCTTGTCGTAGGCCTCCAGCGCGCTGGCGCCCACTGCCACGCCGCAGGGGTTGGCGTGCTTGACGATCACGCAGGCGGTATCGGTGAACGCCTTGACGCACTCGAAGGCGGCATCGGTGTCGGCGACATTGTTGAAGGAGAGCGCCTTGCCGTTGAGCTGTACGGCGGTGGCCACGCTGGGCTCGCTGGCATCGGCCTCCACGTAGAAGGCGGCGCTCTGGTGCGGGTTCTCGCCGTAGCGCATGGCCTGCTTCTTCTCGAACTGCAGGTTGTAGGTGCGCGGGAAACCGTCCTCGCCGCCGGGGACCCGCTGGCCGAGGTAGTCGGCAATAGCGGCGTCATAGCCGGCGGTGTGCTCGAAGGCCTTTACCGCCAGGTCGAAGCGGGTGGCGTCAGACACGGCGCCGTCCTGGGCGGCGATCTCGCCCAGCACCCGGGCGTAGTCGCCGGCATCCACCACGATGGTGGTGTGGGCGTGGTTCTTGGCGCAGGCGCGCACCATGGTGGGGCCGCCGATATCGATGTTCTCGATGGCATCCTCGAGGGTGCAGTCAGGCTTCGCCACGGTCTGGGCGAAGGGGTAGAGGTTGACCACCACCATGTCGATGGGCGCGATATCGTGCTCGGCCATCACCGCGTCGTCCTGGCCGCGGCGTCCCAGGATGCCGCCGTGGATCTTCGGGTGCAGGGTCTTGACCCGGCCGTCCATGATCTCCGGGAAGCCGGTGTGTTCGGAGACCTCGGTCACCGCGATGCCGTTCTCCTGAAGCAGGCGAAAGGTGCCACCGGTAGAGAGCAGTTCGACGCCCCGCTCGCTTAGCCCGCGGGCGAAGTCGACGATGCCTGTCTTGTCGGAGACGCTGATCAGGGCGCGGCGAACCGGGGTGGGGGAGGTTTGGGCCATGGGGATACTCTCTTGACGGCTGGGCGAGGGAAAGGGTGGTGGCGGGTCGGGCGACGCGCCGAAGGGAGCCCGTAGGCTCCCCTCTTGAATGGGATCAGATCAGATCATACTGCTTGAGCTTCTTGCGCAGGGTGCCGCGATTGAGGCCGAGCATCTCGGCGGCGCGGGTCTGGTTGCCCTGGGTATGCTCGAGCACCGAGGCGAGCAGCGGGGCCTCGACCTCGGCCATTACCATGGCGTAGAGCCCGGTGACTTCACCGCCATCGAGATGGGCAAAGTAGCGGCGCATGGAGAGGTCCACCGCTTCGCGAAGCGGCTGCTGGCCACCTTCCTGCACTGAGAGATCAGGCGTGGCATCGTCCAGTTGGCGGCCTGTCGAAAGCTCTGGGTCGGATGGAAGGGCTTGGCTGTTCATGCGGCTCGTGTTCCTTTCGCGGTCGCACCCGACTCGTCAGGCGCGGTGGCCGACGAATGGGCATGACCAAAGAGGTCATCGATGAAACGGTGCTGGTCGGCAGTGCTCTCGAGGCGGTTGAAGCACCCCCTCAGCTCGCGCCGCTGGGCCTCATGGAAGCGATCGTCGGCGGCCAGGTACCAGCCGACGTGCTTGCGTGCGATACGCACGCCCATGAAGTCACCGTAGAAATCATGGAGCGAGTCCAGGTGGTCGCGCAGCACGCCGGCACGCTCGCTGTCACTCGGCGGCAACAGGGGTTCGCCATGGCGCAGATAGTGGTTGATCTCGCGGAAGATCCAGGGATTGCCCTGGGCGCCACGCCCGACCATCACCGCATCCGCTCCAGTATAGTCGAGGACCTCGGCGGCCTTCTCGGGTGAGTCGATATCGCCGTTGGCGAACACCGGAATCTTCACCGCCGCCTTGATGGCGGCGATGGTGTCGTACTCGGCGTGTCCGGCGTAGCGCTGCTGGCGGTGACGACCGTGCACCGCCAGGGCCTGGATACCGGCGTCTTCGGCCAGGCGTGCCACGCGCAGGCCATTGTTGCTCTCGGCGCACCAGCCGGTGCGGATCTTCAGGGTCACCGGCACGTCGACTGCTGCCACCACCGCCTCGAGGATCTCGGCCACCAGCGCCTCGTCGCGCAGCAGCGCGGAGCCGGCCGCCTTGTTGCAGACCTTCTTGGCCGGGCAGCCCATGTTGATGTCGATGATCTCGGCGCCCTGGTCGGCGTTGAGGCGGGCGGCCTCGGCCAGCATCGCAGCGTCGCCCCCAGCAATCTGCACGCTGCGCGGCCCGGGCTCGCCGCGGTGGTCCATGCGCAGCCGCGACTTGCGGGTGTGCCACAGGTTGGGATCCGAGGTGACCATCTCGCCAACCACCAGCCCGGCACCCAGGCGGCGACACAGCTGCCGGAAGGGGCGATCGGTGACACCGGCCATCGGCGCCAGGATGGCCCGGTTGGGCAGGGTATGGTCACCGATGCGGGGCAATGGCTGGCTGGAGTCGGACATGGCTCGGGGCAGTGGCGGCAAGAGGGGGCATATCATACGCCCCCCGCCGGACAGGGTGAAGTGGCAGTCGGGGCGTGGCTAGCGCGGGCGACGACCGGTGAGGCGGACCCAACCCTCGCGGGTGACCGGCTCGTCCATGCGCAGGCCCTGTTCGCGATAGGCCTGGAGTACCTCCTCGGCCTGGGCCGCGAGGATGCCGGAGAGCGCCAGGCGTCCGCCGGGGGCGATGTGTCCGGCGATCATCGGCGCCATCTCGACCAGCGGCCCGGCGAGAATGTTGGCCACCACGACCGGAAAGGCCTCGCCGTCGTCGAGCTGCTCCGGGTAGCAGAGGCGCAGTGCGTCCTCGGCGACCTCGTTGCGTTCGGCGTTGTCGCGGCTCGCGGTGAGCGCCTGGGGGTCGATATCGGTACCCGTCGCGCTGGCGGCCCCGAGCTTGAGGGCGGCGATGGCGAGTATTCCCGACCCGGTGCCTATGTCGAGGATCGCCTGGCCGTCGAGGGCCTCGCTTATCGCCAGGCCGTCGAGCCAGGCCAGGCAGAGTGCGGTGGTGGGGTGGGTGCCGGTACCGAAGGCGAGGCCCGGATCCAGGTGCAGGTTGACCGCGCCCGGCTCCGGGGGCTCGTGCCAGCTGGGCACGATCCACAGCCGTTCACCCATCTGCAGCGGCGTGAAGTCATCCATCCACTCGCGCTCCCAGTCGCGGTCGGCGAGCAGCTCGACCTCGATCTCGGGGCAGGGCTCCTCGGGCTGCTCGGCAGCCCAGGCCTGATGCACCCGTTCGAGCATGGCATCGACCCCCTCTAGGTCGTCGTAGAGCCCGGTGAGCACCGTCTCGTGCCACAGCGGAGTGCTACCGCGCTCGGGCTCGAATACCGGGTCGTCATGGGCGTCCTGAAGGGTGATGGCGGTGGCCCCCTCGGCGAGCAGCAGCTCCTCGAGGGTCTCGGCCTGCTCCGGGGCGATATGGGCCTTGAGTTGCAGCCAGGGCATGGGGCGTCCGTGTTAGTGGTTTGGAGAAAAAGGGGGGGAGATGACGAAGCTGCAGGAGGCTCGGGGCTGACCCGGCGACAGGCTTGTTCGGGGGCGCTGTGAACCCCTCCCTGGGCGCTACCGACGCCATCCCTGGCGTAGGACCCCCTCCAAGCCTGCCCCCAGCGCCCCTCGCTGAAGGCACAGGAGGGGGCTTCGGCAGATGAGATGCCGCGTGAGTTGGGGCTACAGGCCCAGCTTCTTCTCCAGGTAGTGGATATTGACGCCACCCTGCCGGAAGTAGCCGTCACGCACCAGATCCTTGTGCAGGTCGGTGTTGGTCTTGATGCCCTCCACCAGCAACTCATCCAGCGCGACCCGCATGCGGGTCAGGGCCGTTTCACGGTCGGCACCCCAGGTGATCAGCTTGCCGATCAGCGAGTCGTAGTGGGGCGGCACGGTGTAGCCGGTGTAGAGGTGGGAGTCCATGCGCACGCCCAGGCCGCCCGGCGGGTGATATAGGCTGACCTTGCCCGGAGAGGGCATGAAGGTGCGCGGATCCTCGGCATTGATGCGGCACTCGAAGGCGTGGCCGCTGAGCTCCACATCCTCCTGGCGGATGGAGAGCGGCAGACCGGAGGCGATGCGCAGCTGCTCCCGGACGATATCCACGCCGGTGACCATCTCGGTGACCGGGTGCTCTACCTGCACTCGAGTGTTCATCTCGATGAAGAAGAACTGGCCATCCTCGTAGAGGAACTCGAAGGTGCCGGCGCCGCGATAGCCGATGGTGATGCAGGCCTGACGACACGCCTCGAGCACTTCGGCGCGGGCCTCGAGATCGAGCATCGGCGCGGGGGCCTCCTCGATCACCTTTTGATGGCGGCGCTGTAGCGAGCAGTCGCGGTCATAGAGATGGATGGCATTGCCCTGGCCGTCGGCGAGTACCTGCACCTCCACGTGGCGCGGATTCTCGAGGAACTTCTCCATGTAGACGGTGCCGTCGCCGAAGGAGGTGTGGGCCTCGGTGCGGGTCACGTTGACCGCGGAGAGCAGGTGCGCCTCGGTGTGCACCACGCGCATGCCGCGCCCGCCGCCGCCGGCGGCGGCCTTGATGATCACCGGGTAGCCGATGCGGCGTGCGGTGGCCAGGATCTCGGCTTCCTCATCTTCACCTTCGGGCAGCGGGCCGTCGGAGCCCGGCACCGTGGGTACGCCGGCCTTCTTCATCGACTCGATGGCGCTGACCTTGTCGCCCATCAGGCGGATGGTTTCGGCCTTGGGCCCGATGAAGGTGAAGCCGGAGCGCTCCACCTGCTCGGCGAAGTTGGCGTTCTCGGAGAGAAAGCCGTAGCCGGGGTGGATGGCGCTGCTGTCGGTGACCTCGGCGGCACTGATCAGCGCCGGGATGTTGAGGTAGGACTGGGCCGAGGGGGCCGGCCCGATGCATACGGCCTCGTCGGCCAGGCGCACGTGCATCAGCTCGCGGTCGGCCTTGGAGTGGACCGCCACTGTCCTGATGCCCAGCTCCTTGCAGGCGCGCAGGATGCGCAGGGCGATCTCGCCGCGGTTGGCGATAAGAACCTTGTCCAGCATGATGGGTCCGCCAGTATCGGGTGAATGAAGAGCTAAGCGATGCTCAGGCGATGACGACCAGTGGCTGGTCGAACTCTACCGGCTCGCCATCCTCGACCAGGATGGCCTCGACTACACCGTCACGGTCGGCCTCGATCTGGTTCATCATCTTCATCGCCTCGACGATGCACACCGTCTCGCCCTTCTTGACGTGGGAACCGACCTCGACAAAGGCCTTGGCGCCCGGGGCCGGTGAGCGGTAGAAGGTGCCCACCATGGGGGAGGTGATGGCCTGGCCCTGGAAGCTGGGACCTTCGGCGGCGACCGGCTCGGCGCTCTCGGCGGGTGCCGGAGCCGCGGCGGGAGCCGGGTGGGGGGCCGGGGCGTAGCCTTGGGGCATGCTGGGCTGCCAGTTCACGCCGTTGGGGTGGCGGCTGATGCGAACCGACTCTTCGCCTTCCTGGATCTCGATTTCGCTGATGTTCGACTCTTCGAGCAACTCGATCAGCTTCTTGACCTTGCGGATATCCATGACGTTCGTCCCGATCGGTTGGGTGCGGTGAATGGCCGTTGGCCCGGTGCTGTCAACCATGGCCAAGTTTCATTAGATCGCGGCAAGATGGCGACTCTTCCGCCTCTATAGGCCGTTAAAAGAGGGTAGCGCAGGAGTTTGCCGAAAAACCGGGATGATGTCCAGCTCAGACGAAAACGCCGTTCACGCTCCGCTGAGCGGTGCGTGAACGGCGTCATGATGCGTGTTTCAGGCGTTGCCGGCGGTGCGTTCCTCGAGCCAGCCGAGCACGCCTTTCAGGTGTTCCGCCAGTGGCTCGGCGCGGGTCTCGCCCTGGATGCGAGCCGAGCGAATCTCCTCGCCGGCGTGGAAGAACAGCAGGCTGGGCGGCCCGAACAGCTCGTAGCGGTCGAGCAGTTCGCGACTGGCGGCATCGGTGTCGGTCACATCGACGTTGATGCGGGCAAAGGCGGCCAGGGGTTCGGCGACCCGGGGGTCGGGGTAGACCTGGCGCTCGAGCTGCTTGCAGGAGATGCACCAGTCGGCGGTGAAGTGGACGAAGGCAGCCTGACCCTCGGGTACCGAGGCAAGCGCCTGTTGCAGTCCGTCGAGCTCGTCCACGGTGGTCACCTCGGCAGCGGGCTGGGTGTCGCCTGACGCCGGCCCAGCGCCGGCAGTCAGCGGTGCCAGCGGACGCAGGGGGTCGCTGGCACCACTGGCCGCGCCGAGCACCAGAGCCACCCCCCAGGCCAGCAGCAGCAGCCCGAGCGCCTGGCGGGCCCGCGCCCATCCCTGGGGCAGGTTGGTGGACATGGCGCCGAGTGCCAGGGCGGTACCGACTGCTAGTGCGGCCCACAGCAGCAGCACGGCGGTCGCGGGCAGCAGGCGTTCGATCAGCCAGATCGCCACCCCCAGCAGCAGGATGCCGAAGGCGATCTTGACACCGTTCATCCAGGCACCACTGCGCGGCAGCAGGGTGGTACCGAAGGTGCCGACCAGCAGCAGTGGCACCCCCATGCCCAGGCCCAGGGCGAGCAGGGCGGCGCCCCCCATCACGGCGTCGCCGGTGGTGGAGATGAATACCAGGGCACCGGCCAACGGCGCCGAGACGCAGGGCGAGACGACCAGCACCGACAGTGCGCCAGCCAGGGCCAGACCGGCGGGGCCGCTCTGCTGGGCGCGCGCCTGCCAGCCGTCGATGCGGCCGGCCAGTCGGGGGGAGAGACGCATCTCGAAGGCGCCGAACATGGCCAGGGCGAAGAGGGTGAAGAGCACCGCGAAGGTGATCAGCACCGGCGCCGACTGCAGACGCGCCTGGAGGTTGAGCCCGGCCCCGAACAGGCCCATCAGTACGCCGACCAGGGCGTAGGTGAGCGCCATGCCGGCCACGTAGCTGGCGGAGAGGGCGAAGGCGCGTGGCCGGCTGGGGTTCTGGCCGACGATGATCGACGACAGGATCGGCACCATGGGCAGTACACAGGGGGTAAAGGTCAGACCCAGGCCGGCGAGGAAGAAGAGCCCCAGTGCCAGCGGCACGCTGGCCTCGGCCATCAGCGACTGGAAGCGGCCGTCCTCGCTCTGTGGTGCCGCAAAGTCTCCGGCAGAGCCAGTGGCACCGGCCTGCTCCCCGTCGCCCCCCGCGGCGGAATCGCTGTCGCCATCTGATGGCTGCCAGCCAGCGAAGGCCGCCGGTGCCTGCTGCTCGGCGGCCTCCAGGTCGACACGCTCGGGGGGGTAGCAGAGGCCGGCGTCGGCGCAGCCCTGGAAGGTGACGGTGACCGGTACCACGCCGCTGGCCGTTTCCTCGAAAGGTACCTCGAAGACCAGGGTGTCGCGGAAGGTATAGACGTCGCCGAGGAACTCGTCGCTGGTAAAGGTGCCCTCGGGGAGCTCCGGTTCCCCCAGCGGCTGGTCGGCCGACTCCACCACAAACTGGTGGCGATAGAGGTAGTAGCCTTCGGCGGCTTCCATGCCAATGTAGAGGGTGTCGCCGTCATGCCAGGCACTGGGCTGGAAGGCCTCAAGTACCGGCAGGAACTCCTTGTCGTCGTTGCCGAACCACTGGGCCTGGGCGGCGAGCGGCAGCAGCAACAGCAGCAGGGTCGTCAGGGCGGTTCGTCGCAGGCTGATCACGGAAATCCTGTCCTTGGTTGGGGTGTAGCTGGCGATCAGACCCCACCCGATCCGCGGGGTTCCTGCCCGGCATCGCGCGGGGAGCGGGACCCTGGCATGAGGGCGAGGATGGACTGAACGCTTGCGCTGGTCGGGTGCTAGGATAACGCAGGAGAGGGCGTGGCTTCATCGAGGGGCGTGGCGAAAGGTGTGCCACGTTGTCGCACGCTCCCATGTCACGTATAGAAAAGTCTCGTATAGGAAAGGAACCTGCACATGGCTTGGATGGGCAAGGGCGGCGCCAGGCGTCGCGAGAGGATCGAAGCGCTGGAGCGCCCCGAGTACGGCTGGATCTGGAAGCCGTTGCTGGCGCTGCTGGTGATCTATCTGGTGGTGACGTTGGCCCTCGGGATCTGGTGGAGCCGCACGCCGGCGCCGCATAGCGTCGAACAGGTGCCGATGGAGCGGCGTGGGGACGCCGGTGGCGAGCCCGCCGCCCGGGGTGCGGTGACCGTGGCCACCCTGGCCTCCATCGTCGAGACCCTCTATGACAAGCCCGGTGGCTACCTGCGCAACGACCGCCTGCCTCCGGGCCTGTGGCTGGACAACATGCCGAGCTGGGAGCGTGGGGTGCTGGATCAGGCCAGGGATCTGGCGCGAGCCCTGCCCTCGATGCATCCACACGAGGTCGAACTTCTGGAGGAAGTGGTGCGAGGCCTGGCCGGAGACGGACTGGACTGGTACCGGCCCGCCACCGAGTCACATCTGGTATCGGCGGTGGCCGCCCTGGATAGCCAGCTGACGGCGCTGGGCGGCATGCAGGCCGAGGGCTTCGTCCCCGGGGCGGGGCTGCGCCGCTGGCTGGCCGATGTCGGGGTTCGTCTCGACGAACTCTCTCTACGCCTGGCTTCGGGTGCCGAAGGGCACCAGATGCTGCGTGAGCTGGCCATCGACAGCGAGGCACTGCCCGAGGGTACTCCCTGGTATCGGGTCGACAATGTCTTCTTCGAGGCGCGTGGCACCGGCTGGGCGTTGGTCCAGATGCTGGAGGGGGTGCAGCGTGACCAGGCCGATGTCCTGGAGAGCGCCGGAGTTACCGAGCGCTGGGAGCGCCTGCGGGCGGAATTGGCCATGACCCAGCGACGCCTGTGGAGCCCGGTGGTAATGAGCGGCTCCGGATTCGGCCCCTTCGCCAACCATACGCTGGTGATGGCGCTTCACGTCAGCCGTGCCCGGGACCTGGTCGAGGAGATCGCTACGGTGCTTGCCGAGAGTGCCGCCCTCGAGGCTGGCGGCGATGGCGTGACCCAGGCGCCGGCCAGCGAGCCTGAGGTGGTTGAGGTGACGCGTGACGCCCAGGCCGCGCCGGAAGCAGCTGATCAGCAGGAGGCCGAGCAGTCAGAGGCCAATCAGGAAGAGGCGGGTCAGGAAGAGGCCAATCAGGAAGAGGCGGGTCAGGAAGAGGCGGGTCAGGAAGAGCCCGCACCCCAGGCCAGCGAGTAGCCGCCCATCGACCGGCCCAGTGTTCGGCTGGCCGGGTTTGGCAGGCAACAAATGAAGCGGGCCGCCCCTTCGGGCGGCCCGCTTTACGTCTGGCTCGAGTTCCAGGGGCCGAAGGCCGCCGTCGGAACTGAGTTCAGGCCTTCTCGTAGGCGGAGACCGCCTTTTCGATGGCCTTGCGGGCGGCCTCGACACCTTCCCAGGACTCTACCTTGACCCACTTGCCCTTCTCGAGATCCTTGTAGTTCTCGAAGAAGTGGGCGATCTGCTGGCGCAGCAGCTCGGGCAGGTCGGTGACCTCCTGGACATCATCGTAGAGGCTGGAGAGCTTGTGGTGCGGTACGCAGACCAGCTTGGCGTCTTCGCCGGCCTCGTCGGTCATGTTGAGGATGCCCACCGGACGGGCGCGGATGACGCTGCCGGGCTGCACCGGGTAGGGGGTGACCACCAGAGCGTCCAGCGCATCACCGTCGTCGGCCAGGGTGTGCGGGATGAAGCCGTAGTTGGCCGGATAGAACATCGGGGTGGCCATGAAACGGTCGACCAGCAGTGCCCCCATGTCCTTGTCGATCTCGTACTTGATCGGGGTGTGGTTGGCCGGGATCTCGATCGCCACGTAGACGTCGTTCGGGAGGTCCTTGCCGGCGGGGATATTGTCGAAGTTCATCGTCGCTTCCTTGGGGTTGGAAATGGCGGTTGGAAATGGCGGTTGGCAGAAGTTCTAGGCGAATCGTCTGGATGAAAAAATTTGCCGAATTATACGGGGCCGTCGAAGCGAATACCAATTCGACCATTGATGCCGTCGACGCTTCGGAGCAGGGCGGCACCTTCGGAGGGGCGCCGCCATGCCGCGCTCCCGTGTATGATAGGCGCCGCCACGGAGCCGAGCTTCGGGCAGGCAACCAACGGGCAAGGAGGGGCGAGTGACTCCCGCGCAGCTGTCATTGAGTTTTGGCCAGGCCTTTGTGGCGCCGGATCGTCGGCGGCATCGCAGCTCCATGTCCGTCCGCCTGCCCGAGGCGCCCCAACTCAACGCCAAGGGGGCCTGTGCGCTGATCAGCGATTCCACCTTGCGCAACAGCATGGCCAAGCAGGCCGGGGACCTCAGCGTGCGCAGCTTCCTCGCCGACTACTACTCCACTCCCGACCACTGGGACGTCAAGACATCGGCGACCCGGGTGCTGCGCGCCCTCAATGCCTGGACCTACAGCCAGAGCCGTCAGGTGGCAGAGGGCAGTTACGTCACTTCGCTGTCGGCGCTGGTGCTGCGCGGTACCGAGGGCCACCTCTTCCATATGGGCGACACCCTGGTATTTCGACTGCGTGGGGCGGAATTCGAGCAGCTGACACGCGACCACGTCACCGACCTCGGGGGCTATCGCTACCCCTCCCGGGCCCTGGGCATGGACAACAGCATCGACATCGATTATGCCCGCTTTCCGGCCAAGCAGGGGGATCTGTTCCTGTTTACCACCCAGGCGGTGCTGGGCACCCTGATGCCGTCGGAATACGTGCAGCTGATTCGCCAGGATGCCAGCGACCTCGATGCCGCCTGTGATCGCCTGGCCGAGGCGGCGGTCCAGCGTGCGCAGTCACGCGGCTACGGGGCGGACCAGTTCTGCTTCCAGTTGGTGCGCATCGATGAACTGCCCGATGCCCAGTCCGAAAATCCGGCCAAGGTGTACGGCGAACTGCCGATCCCGCCTGAGCTCTCCCCGGGGGATCGCCTCGACGGCCTGGAGGTGCTGGCCGTGCTGTCACGCACCGCCCAGTCGCGGGTCTACCGGGTGCGTGACCTGCAGAGCGAGCGCGAGATGGTGATGAAGGCCCCGAGCCCCGAGCTCTCTCACCGCAATATCTACCTGGAGCACTTTCTGCTTCAGCAGTGGGTGGTGGAGCGGGTCAAGTCGCCCTTCGTGGTGCGCGTCATGGAGCCGTCACGGCCACGCCGCTACCTCTACTACCTGATGGCTCATGTCGAGGGTGAGACCCTGGTCGACTGGGCGCGGCGCCACCCCCAGGCGAGCCTGGCCCAGCGCCTGGATATCGCCAACCAACTGGGCAAGGCGGTGCAGGCCCTGCACCATCGCGAGTTGCTGCACCAGCAGATCCACCCCGGCAATGTGCTGATCGACAGCCATGGTCAGGTCGTGCTGACCGACTTCAGTGCCTGTCGGATGCGCGACGGAGGAGGGCTCACTGATGCTCGCGAGCTGCTGCGCCAGGTAGGGCTTACCGAACACAGCGCACCGGAATACGCCCTGGATGACGGGATCGGCCGGCGCAGCGACCAGTATTCCTATGCCTCAACGGTCTACTGGCTGCTGACCGGCGAGCTGCCCTACGCAGTGCCCCCCAACCGCCTGCGTAGCCATACCGATCTCGAGCAGCTTGTCTATCGCAGCGCGCGACAGCGCAACCCCGAGGTGCCCCAGGCACTGGACGAGGCGCTGCGCCGGGCGCTGGATCCCCAGCGAGCGCTGCGCTATCGGCGCATGTCGGAGTTTTTGCGCGAGCTGCGCCAGCCGCTGGCGATGTCTCGCGACGCCTCGACATCGCGCATGAGCCCGCGCCGATTCCGTGATTCCGGCCACTTCTGGCAGGGCATCGCGGCGATCCTGCTGTTGCTGCTGGTGCTTTCCTGGTTGCTGCGTTAAAGCGCCGAGCGCCGAGCGCCGAGCGCCGAGCTACAAGCGCCAAGCTGGCCGGTGGCGGGCGGTAGGTGGCGAGATAAAGCGGAGAAAGGGAGAAAACGATAAACCCCACCAGAGGTTAACCAGGTGGGGTTTCTTGTTACCTTGCCGCTTGGCCGCTTGGCCGCTTGGCCGCTTGGCCGCTTGGCCGCTTGGCCGCTTGGCCGCTTAGAGCTTGAACTCCAGTAGCTTGCGCTCGACACGGTGCTTGGCCAGCTTCGCCACGCGGGGCAGGCCGTTGTCGAACGGGGGGAAGTCCTCGCCCTGGATCAGCGGCGAGAGGTAGGTGCGGCACGCTTCGGTGATGCCGAAGCCATCCTCGCTGATGAAGTCCCGGGGCATGAACTTCTCGCGGTTGGCGATCTCGGCCAGCGGAGCGGCCTCGATGCGCCAGGCGTAGGGCGCGTCGGAGATACGCTTGATTGCCGGCATCATCGCGTTCTTGCCCTCGATGGCCAGCTCCACGGCCTTCTCGCCTACCGCATAGGCCTGTTCGACGTCGGTCCTGGAGGCCAGGTGACGAGCGGCGCGCTGCAGGTAGTCGGCCACTGCCCAGTGGTACTTGTACCCCAGGTCCTGCTTGACCATGCCGGCCAGGGTCGGTGCCACGCCGCCCAGTTGGCGGTGGCCGAAGGCATCGGTGTTGCCGGCGTCGGCGAGGAAGGTGCCATCCTCGTAGCGGGCACCCTCGGAGACCACGATCACGCAGTAGCCGTACTTCTTCACCGCCTCGTCGACGCGGGCCATGACGGCCTCGCGGTCGAAGGCGATCTCGGGGAAGATCACCAGGTGGGGCGGCTCGCCCTCGCCCTGGCCGGCGAGCGCCCCGGAGGCGGCAATCCAGCCAGCATGGCGGCCCATTACCTCGAGCACGAACACCTTGGTAGAGGTGGCGCACATGGAGGCGATGTCCAGCGAGGCCTCCAGGGTAGAGGTGGCGATGTACTTGGCCACGCTGCCGAAGCCGGGCGAGTTGTCGGTGATCGGCAGGTCGTTGTCCACGGTCTTGGGCACATGGATGGCGGTCAGCGGGTAGCCGAGCTTCTCGGAGAGCTGGGAGACCTTCAGGCAGGTGTCGGCGCTGTCGCCGCCACCGTTGTAGAAGAAGTAGCGGATATCGTGGGCACGAAACACCTCGATCAGCCGCTCGTACTGGGCGCGGTGGCTCTCGATGTCCTTCAGCTTGTAGCGGCAGGAGCCGAAGGCACCCCCCGGGGTATGGCGCAGGGCGGCGATCGCCTCGTCCGATTCCTGGCTGACATCGATCAGCTCCTCGGTGAGGGCTCCGATGATGCCATTGTGGCCGGCATAGACCTTGCCGATACGGTCGGGGTGGCGGCGGCAGGCCTCGATCACGCCGCAGGCGCTGGCGTTGATCACGGCGGTGACGCCGCCGGACTGGGCGTAGAAGGCATTGTGGGCCATGGGGCTTGTCTGCTCCTGGTCGTCGCTGCTGTTCGGGTTGAATGGGGCGAAAGTCGAAGGATTCTAGCCGAAAGCCCTTCGCGCTGCACCCGGGCGAGCTGGAGGGGCTCGTTGGGGCCATGCTAGTCTCGCCACTCTCCGCGCCATGCCGGCGCGGCCACCGGATCCATGCTGGAGCGAGTCCCATGCACCTTCACATCCTCGGAATCTGCGGCACCTTCATGGGCAGCCTGGCGCTGCTGGCCCGGGAGCTGGGCCATACGGTCAGCGGCTCGGATGCGGGCGTCTATCCGCCCATGAGTACCCAGCTCGAGGAGGCCGGCATCGCCCTGTGTGAAGGATATTCACCCACCAATCTCGAGCCGCGCCCCGACCTGGTGGTGATCGGCAACGCATTGTCGCGGGGCAATCCCGAGGTGGAGGCGGTGCTCGATGCGGGCCTCCCCTACGTCTCCGGCCCCCAGTGGCTGGCCGAGCACGTACTTCCGGGCCGGCGGGTGATCGCCGTGGCCGGCACCCACGGCAAGACCACCACGGCGAGTCTGGTTGCCTGGCTGCTGGAGTCGGCAGGAGTGGCGCCGGGCTTCCTGATCGGCGGCGTGCCGCGCAACTTCGGTGTCTCGGCACGCCTCGGTGCCGCGGATGCGCCCTTCGTGGTGGAGGCCGACGAGTACGACACCGCTTTCTTCGACAAGCGCTCCAAGTTCGTTCACTACCGCCCCGAGATCGCCGTGCTGGGCAACCTGGAGTTTGATCATGCCGATATCTTCGAGGACCTTGCTGCCATCGAGCGACAGTTCCACCACCTGGTGCGAACCGTTCCGGGCCGGGGGAGGCTGCTGGTGGCCGATGGCGAGCCGGCCCTCGACCGGGTGCTGGCGATGGGGGCCTGGACTCCGGTGGTGCGCTTCGGCGAGGCCGCCGAGAGCCCCTGGAGGTTCGAGCTGGAGCGCGACGACGCCTCACGCTTCCGGGTGATCCATCAGGAGGGCGAGGCCAACGAGGATGCGGTGGTCGACTGGCCGCTGACCGGTACCTACAACGCCCGCAACGCCCTGGCGGCGCTGGCTGCCGCCCACGCCTGCGGGGTGGACCCGGCCCGCGGTGCCGCGGCCCTGGCGCGTTTCGAGTCGCCGCGGCGGCGTCAGGAGCTGCGCGGTGAGGTGGCCAATATCCAGGTGATCGACGACTTCGCCCACCACCCCACGGCCATCGCCGCCACCCTCCAGGGACTGCGTGCGGCCACCGCCCGGGGCCGGCTGCTGGCGGTGGTCGAGCCGCGCTCCAACACCATGCGCCTGGGGACCCTGCGTGATCGCCTGGCGCAAAGCGTGGCTGCCGCCGATGTCGCCTTCTGGTATCGCCCCGAGGGGCTGGACTGGCCGCTGGAGCCGATCATCGCGGCGAGTCCGGTGCCGGCGCACCTGGAACAGGACCTGGACGCCCTGGTGGCGGCCCTGGTCGCCGAGGTCAGGCCCTATGACCGTATCGTGGTGATGTCCAATGGCGGCTTCGGTGGCATCCACGAGAAGCTGCTGGTGGCATTGGAGGTGGCCCATGGCTGAGGGTTTTGCATCCCCGGTCACGGTGGCGCTGACCGGTGCCTCCGGTGCCCAGTACGGGCTGCGCCTGATCGAGGCGCTGGTGGCGGCGGACCATGAAGTGTGGGTGATGATCTCCAAGGCGGCCCATCTGGTGATCGCCACAGAGACCGACGGCGAACTGCCCGCCCGGCCCGAGCGACTGGCCGCGGCTCTCACGGAACGCAGTGGGGCCCGGCCAGGCCAGATCCGCTGCTTCGGCCGTGAGGAGTGGATGGCACCGGTGGCCTCCGGCTCCGGGGCGCCATCCGCCATGGTGGTTTGCCCTTGTTCTACCGGGACCCTCTCGGCGGTGGCGACGGGAGCCAGCAACAACCTGATCGAGCGTGCCGCCGACGTGGCCCTCAAGGAGCGGCGTCGCTTGATTCTGGTGCCCCGCGAAACGCCACTTTCGGCGATCCACCTCGAGCACATGCTCAACCTGACGCGCCTGGGGGCGGTGATCCTGCCCGCTGCGCCGGGGTTCTATCACAAGCCCGCATCGATAGACGACCTGATCGACTTTATCGTGGCGCGAATCCTCAATCAGCTCGGCATCGAGCACCGCCTGATGCCGCGCTGGGGCGAGGGCGCGTAAGCGAAGCGTCACCCATCCCTGCCACCCTGGACTCCTGCCGCTACACCAAGGAACTGGCATGCTGAATCTCTCACTGCTCTCGGTCTTCGTGCCGACCTTCTTCCTCGTCTCCCTTACCCCCGGAATGTGCATGACCCTGGCCATGGTGCTGGGCATGACCCAGGGCGTGCGCCGCAGCCTGTGGATGATGGCCGGGGAGCTGGTCGGGGTGGGGCTGGTGGCCGCTGCGGCAGGCGCCGGGGTAGCGGCCCTGATGCTTCGCCAGCCGGAGCTCTTCGCGCTGTTCAAGTGGCTGGGCGGGGCCTACCTGGCCTATCTGGGCATCATGATGTGGCGCTCCCGGGGGCGCATGGCGATCCCCGAGGAGGGGCTTGCGGTGGCGCCCGCCGGGCGCGTGCAGCTGGCCACCCAGGGCTTCGTCACCGCGGTGGCCAATCCCAAGGGGTGGGCCTTCTTCGTGGCACTGCTGCCCCCTTTCCTCGATGCCGAGCGGGCCCTGGTCGGCCAGCTCGTCGTGTTGGTGGCGCTGATCCTGACCATCGAGTTCATCTGCCTGCTGCTCTACGCCACCGGCGGCAGCCGGCTGCGCCGCCTGCTGTCGCGGGGCGGCAGCGTGCGCCTGCTCAACCGCATCGCCGGCACTCTGATGGTGGGCGTCGGCCTGTGGCTGGCCCTGGGATAGGCAGCAACAAGCCTCGAGGAGCGAGTGACAAGCAAATCCTCTTTGGATTTGGCATAAGTAGCCGGATCCTTGCCTTGCAGCTTGCAGCTTGCAGCTTGCAGCTTGCAGCTTGCAGCTTGCAGCTTGCAGCTTGCAGCTTGCAGCTTGCAGCTTGCAGCTTATACCGGTGGCAGCCAGGCGATGCGTGCGGTTGCCAGGGTAAGCGATGCAGTGACCAGCCAAGGCCAGGGGCAGGGAGCGAGAGGGGGCCGTTCCCGCGTCTGCCAGGAGAGCTGTACCAGGGCGCAGGCCACCAGCCCCAGCAGGGCGCCACCAATCAGGTCGCTGAACCAGTGCACGCCGATCACCAGACGCGACAGCGCCATCAGGGTGGAGGCCAGGATCGCGCCCCAGTAGACCCAGTGACGCCAGGCCGGGGCGAGCTCCCGGGCGGCGAAGGCCGCGGCCAGACCGAACAGGACCACCGCACTGGAGGCGTGGGCGCTCGGGTAGGAGAAGGAGTCCGCCAGGTGGCTGGGGGCATCGGGCCGCGGCCGCGTGAACAGTGCCTTGCCCAGGGTGTTGAGCAGGGCGATACCTACCAGCCCACCGGTGATGTGCCAGAAGGCATCCAGGCGCCGCCGCCACACCAGCCACACGCCCCAGGGCAGGCTCAGTGCCACCACGCCGAGCAGGTCGCCGATGCGTGCCAGTCCCTCGCTGACGAGAGTCAGGGCGGGGAAGGCGAGTCCTTCGAAAAGGGCCTTGGCCTGGAGATCCATGGGTAACGGGCCATGCAAGTCATCCTGCATCACCAGCAGGGTCCAACCCGATACCCCGCCCAGGGCCAGTATCAGCAGCATCAGGCTGGCCAGGGGGACCTCGCCGCTGCCGCTCTGGCGCAGCCACAGGGTGCGCAGCAGGGGGTGACGCCGGGCCAGACCGGCGGTCAAGCGGTAGACACGTCCGCGCCTGCCGGCGTGGTGGCGCAGCCAGGAGAAGGTCACCGCCAGCACCAGCAGCATCACGACCATCACCGCCAGCGGCTTCTTGAGCGCCGGCGGCACCTCGAGCAGCTGCTCCCAGGTGCGTCCCAGCAGGTAGCCAGGCAGCACATAGGCGGGGGACCATAGCGCCGCGGAGGCGAGGTTGGCCCAGGTGAAGGTGCGCGGCGACATGCGCAGCATGCCGGCGATCAGCGGCACCATGGGCCTAACCGGCCCTACGAAGCGTCCCAGAAACACCGACAGCACGCCGTAGCGCTGGAAGAAGCGTGCCCCTCTGGCCAGGAACTCCGGATGGCGAGATAGCGGCCAGCGCCGTGTAACGCGCTCGCGCTGAGTGTAGCCGAGCACGAAGCTGGCGCCGTCGCCCACGATTGCGCCCAGGAAGGCGGCGAACAGGGTCGCCGGCAGGGCCAGCTCCTGGTGGCCGGCCATGGAGGCGGCAGCGGTGATCAGTAGTACGCCAGGTACCAGGACGCCCACCAGCGCCAGGGATTCCAGCATGGCGATACCGGCGATGATCAGCAGCAGCAGCCCCGGCGACGGAGTGAGCTGGTAGAGCAGCTGGGCAAGGTTCATGACAGGCCTCCCGGGGCCGGAGCGAGCAGGGGCTCAGCCATCGGCGAGGTGTCGTGTGGTGGCATCCAGGCGGTGCTTGAGTGCCATGATGGTCTGTCCGGGGGAGTGGGCGCAGGTGGCGCCGCGTACCTCCAGGCCCCCGGTGTCGTTCAGCATGGCGCCGGCCGCCGCTTCCTCGATGCGCTGGCGCACCAGCAGGGCCCCGCTCTCGGTGGTGTCGGGAAGCACCAGCCAGAAGTCGGCTCCGCCGATGCGGCCCAGCAGGTCGTGGTCTCGACTGTACTCCGCCACCGTCCTGCAGAAGGCGTCCAGCAGGGCCAGTCGGGCGGGGGCTCCGAACTGTTCATCGGCCACCTCCAGCTGTGGGAGGTGCATCACCACCACGGCGAGTCGCTGGTCCAGCAGCCCGGCACGCTCCACCTCGCTCTCCAGTCGTTCGAGCAGTGGCGCCGACCTCAGGGCGGTGCACTCCTCGTCGCGGGGGTCGGTGGCCATCAGCAGGGCCCGTTGGTGGCGTATTCCCCAGGGGGCGAGCCCGGCGGCGAACACCAGCGTCAGGTAGGCGAGTGACAGCGGTAATGACAGGCCGCCGTCGGCCAGCAGCAGCCAGATCGGCGCCAGGGTCAGGTTGAGCAGCGTGGCCGGTCCAAGCGGCAGGAGGAGGAAGGTCAGCACTGCCGGGAGTCCCAGCCACAGCAGTGCCAGATGGCCTTCTCCCGGCAGGGTGGTGGCGACTATCAGGTAGCCGCAGATCAGCACCAGGTAGGCCGAGAGGCGTGCCGTCTCCTGCTGACCCAGGCGCATCAGCGCGGCGGTCAGCAGCAGGGGTGCGAGCAGGGCCGGCAGCAGGATCTGCGTGTAGTCGCCGACCAGGTAGTGCCATAGCGCCTGGCCGAGCAACAGCACGGCTCCCAGCGCATAAAGCCCTGCCAGCAGGCGTGGGGTATCAGGTATCGGCATCGGGCGTCGCTCCTTGCGTCGCGCTACGAGTGGTGGCCTGCTGCTCCAGGGCGCGGAACTCCTCGGTCAGCGAGTGGGTGCTTGTCAGCGGCACTGCCCTCACGCGCTCCACCTCGCCCAGGCGCTGCAGCAGAGTCGCGCGCCTGCTGGCCGCCTGGGCGGCGTCGCGACAGACCAGCAGGGCCGCCAGGGTACGGCCATCGAGTCGATAGCAGTGCTCGAAGCGTCGGGTCATGTCGCACAGTTGTCGTGCCACACGCCACAGGTGACGCCGCCGGGTGCGTACCAGCAGCAGCTCGCTGTGGATGCCCTCGCGCCTGCCGCGACCACGCTCCCGGGCCAGGTCACGGGCCAGGCTGGCGCCAGGCCAAAGGCGCAGCCCCGGCTCCAGGCTGACACGTCCCCTGGCCTGGCCATGCAGAGGTATCAGCCGGCGTGCCCGGGCGAGGCCGAGTGCCAGCAGCAGGGCGAGCACCAGGCCGGCGGCCAGTGCCTGTTCGACGGGCAGCAGGCGTGCCACCCAGGCCCAGGAGAGGGTGGCCAGCAGCACGTTGAGGGCGGCCATCCAGGCGGGCTGGGGCAGCATCACCAGAGCGGCCCATCCCCATAGCCAGAAGGGGTAGTGTTCGGCGGATGTCCACAGCAGGGCACTGAGCAGCAGGCTGGGCAGCAACTGCCAGGGCACCAGGGGAGGGCGGCGATGGCTGAACTCGACCAGACCGGCACTGATGGCGAGCCAAGCCGCCGCCAGGCCGAGCAGCATGCCTTCGGAGAAATCGCGGGCGGTCGGCACCATCAGCGCCGGAAGCAGGGCCGCCAGCAGCAGGTTGAGGCGCAACAGGCTGACTTTGTACTTGCTCTGCATGGTGGCTTACTATGACTCCCTTTCCGCGATGTGCCCACTCGGCGCCAGTATAGCGCCGTTCCGGCACGTTAAGGCCACGCCCACAGGAGATACCCTCTGGCATGACAGCTCAAGTCCAGCGCGACGGCGCCGCCGCGGCAGGCGCCGAGGAGATCCGCGATATCGAAGCCTACATGACCGGCCTGGGGCAGGCGGCGCGGCAAGCCGCCGCGGTCCTGCGTCGCACGCCCACCGGGCCCAAGAACGCCGCGCTGCTGGCCATGGCCGAGGCGCTTCAGGCCTCACGGAGCGAGGTGCTGGCGGCCAATGCCAGGGACCTTGAGCGTGGGCGAGAGAGCGGCCTGGACGCCGCCCTGCTCGACCGTCTGGCCCTGGATGAGGGCCGCGTCGACGCGGTGATCGAGGGGCTCACCCAGGTGGCGGGCCTACCCGATCCGGTGGGCGAGGTCGATGGCCTGCGCGCTCGGCCCAGCGGCATCCAGGTCGGCCAGATGCGCGTGCCCCTGGGGGTGATCGGCATCATCTACGAGTCGCGCCCCAACGTCACCCTCGAGGCGGCCAGCCTGTGCCTCAAGTCAGGCAATGCCGCCATCCTGCGCGGCGGCTCCGAGGCGCGCGACTCCAACGCTGCCATTGCCGCCTGCATCCGCCAGGGGCTGGCCGCCGCTGGACTCCCCGAGGGGGCCGTGCAGGTGGTGGCCACTACCGATCGTGCCGCCGTGGGCCGCCTGATCGCCATGCCCGAGTTTGTCGACGTGATCATCCCGCGGGGCGGCAAGTCGCTGATCGAGCGCATCTCCCGCGAGGCCAGGGTCCCGGTTATCAAGCACCTCGATGGTGTCTGCCACGTGTACCTGGACGCCACCGCCGATCCCGACAAGGCGCTGGCCATCGCGGTGAATGCCAAGACCCACCGCTACGGTACCTGCAACACCATGGAGACCTTGCTGGTGGATGCGCCGCTGGCCGAGTCCCTGCTGCCGAAGCTGGCCGCGGCCTACGCCGAGCATGGCGTCGAGTTGCGCGGCTGCGAGCGTACCCGGGAAATCCTCCCGGATGTGGTGGCGGCGGTCGAGGAGGACTGGCACGCCGAGTACCTGGCCCCGGTGCTGGCGATCCGCGTGGTCGACGGTATCGAGGCCGCCATGGCGCATATCGAGCGCTACGGTTCCCACCATACCGATGCCATCGTCACCGAGTCCTGGTCCCTGGCCCGGCGCTTCATGGCCGAGGTGGACTCCAGTTCGGTGATGGTCAACGCCTCGACCCGTTTCGCCGACGGTTTCGAGTACGGCCTGGGCGCCGAGATCGGCATCTCCACCGACAAGCTGCACGCCCGCGGCCCGGTGGGGCTCGAGGGTCTCACCACCCGCAAGTACGTGGTGCTGGGCGACGGCCAGGTTCGCCAGTGAGCGAGCCGTATCCGCCTGCGCAGGACGCCGGTCCGGCCCGTATTGCCATGCTTGGCGGCACCTTCGATCCGGTGCACCTGGGCCATCTGCGCAGCGCCGTGGAGCTTCGCGAGGCACTGGCCCTCGACCGAGTCCATCTGATTCCCGCCAAGGCCCCGCCGCTGCGTGGGGAGCCTCGGGTGGCGCCGGAGGAGCGCCTGGCGCTGCTGTGCCTTGGGATCGGCGATACCCCGGGGCTGGTTGCCGACGACCGTGAGCTTGCCCGCGAGGGCCCCTCGTTCAGCGCCGATACCCTGGCCTCCTTGCGCGAGGAACTGGGGCCCGACGCACGGCTGGTCATGGCGCTGGGCCATGATGCCTTTCTGCGCCTGGCCGAATGGCACCAGCCTCAGCGGCTCTTCGCGCTGGCCCACCTGGTGGTGGTGGACCGCCCCGATTACGAGGCACCGCTGCCGGTAGCGCTGCGCGAGCTGATTGCCGGGCGCGAGTGCGAGGACGCCGAGACGCTGATGGCACGCCCCGCCGGTGGCCTGCTGCGCCTGCGGCTGCCCTCGCGGATGGCGATCTCGGCGACCGAGCTGCGTCGGCGCCTGTCCACCGGCCGCAGTGTGCGCTACCTGCTGCCCGAGGCAGTGGAACGGCATATTCTGGCCCACGGTCTCTATCGTCGGGACTGAAGACCGTTCAGGGCCGAATGGGCCCTGTCAGATGGCGGTCAAGGCGTTACAATGCCCATTCAACGACAGCCTGACAGAAGATCCTATGCATAACGACGCTCTCAAGACTCTGGCGGTGGACGCGCTGGAAGAACTCAAGGCCAAGGATATCGTCCAGTTGGACGTGGCACGGCTGACCAGCGTGACCGACCTGATGATCATCGCCAGCGGCACTTCGACCCGTCACGTTGCCGCACTGGCCGAGCGGGTGGTCGAGCGTGCCAAGGAGGCCGGCCTGCAGCCACGCGGCGTCGAGGGTGCGGTCGGTGCGGACTGGGTGCTGGTTGATCTGGGCAGCGTAGTGGTCCACGTGATGCTGCCTGAGACTCGCCAGCTCTATGACTTGGAGCGGCTCTGGGCCGATCTGCCCAGCGACCTGGAGCCTGAAAACGAGCTGTCCGGCGCATGAAGGTGCGCCTGCTGGCGGTGGGCACGCGCATGCCCGCCTGGGTCACCGAAGGCGTCGAGGAGTACCGCAAGCGCCTGCCCCGTGACTTCGCCCTGCAGGTGGAGGAGATCGCCCCCGGGCAGCGTGGCAAGAATGCCGACCTGTCGCGGGCCATGGCCAGCGAGGCCGAGCGGATACGCGCCAGGCTGCGCGGCGATGAGCACGTGGTCGCCCTGGAAGTGGGGGGCAAGGCCTGGAGCACCGAGCGGCTCGCCGAGCAGGCCGAGGGCTGGCGGCTGGCCGGCCGTGATGTGGTGCTGCTGGTAGGCGGTCCCGACGGCCTGGCGCCGGAGCTCTCCGCCGCCGCCGACCAGCGCTGGTCGCTGTCGCCACTGACGCTGCCCCACCCGCTGGTGCGAATACTGCTTGCCGAACAGCTCTATCGCGCCTGGACGCTGATGGTCGGCCACCCCTACCACCGCTGAGTCGACGCCTCGCCGCTCTCTCGCAGCGCTCTCGCCAACCCCGGGAACCCGATGCGCAAGTCACGTCATAACCTCAAGAGCCCCGAGCAGGAGCTGCGCATCTTTCGGGTGCGTGCGCTGCTTGCGCTGGTGGTGGTGTTCAGCCTCACCGGCCTGCTGATGGGGCGGCTGGCCTACCTTCAGGTGGTTCAGCACGAGGTCTACACCACTCGCTCGGAGAAGAACCGGGTGCGTGTCGAGCCGCTGCCACCTACCCGCGGCCTGATCTACGATCGCAACGGTGAGTTGCTGGCCGAGAATCGACCCACCTATAACCTCACCCTGGTGCGTGAGCGGGTCGAGGACCTCGACGCGACGCTGACGCGACTGGTGCAGATCCTCGAGCTCTCTCCTGAAGAGGCAGAGGCCTTCCGGGTGCGCTCGCGCCAGCGCCAGCGCCCCTTCCAGCCGGCGCTGCTGATGAGCGATCTCGACGAGGGGCAGATAGCGCGGCTGGCGGTCAATCGTCACTTGCTGCCAGGCGTCGAGGTGGAGGCCCAGCTGCTGCGCTATTACCCCGATGCCGAGGTAATGGCTCACGCCCTGGGTTACGTGGGGCGCATCAATGCCGAGGAACTCGAACGCCTGGATGCCGGCCGCTATGCCGGGACCCACTTCATCGGCAAGACCGGCGTCGAGCGCTTCTACGAGGACGCACTGCATGGCGAGGCCGGACTGCGCAAGGTGGAGACCAACGCCCGCGGTCGGGTGCTGCGTGAGCTGGGCCGCACCGACCCCTTGCCCGGCAAGGACCTGACCCTGACCCTGGACAAGGAGCTCCAGCACCTGGCCTTCGAGCTGCTCGACGGCCGGCGCGGCGCCATCGTCGCCATCGAACCCGCCACCGGCGGTATCCTGGCGATGGTCTCGGCCCCTGGCTATGACACCAACCAGTTCGTCACCGGTATCGATGTGGCCTCCTATCGCGGACTCCAGGAGGATCTCGATCTGCCGCTCTACAACCGGGCGATTCGTGGCCACTATCCTCCCGGCTCGACCATCAAGCCCTTCCTGGCGCTGGCCGGGCTGGCCGAGGGCGTGATCACCCCCGACAAGACCATCTACGACCCCGGGTACTTCCAGCTCCCCAACGATGATCGCCGCTATCGCAACTGGCTACGCTGGGGACACGGACGCGTCGATATGGAGCGCTCCATCGCCGTCTCCAACAACACCTACTACTATTCCCTGGCCCACGACCTTGGCATCGACCGTATCCATGCGAACATGACCGACTTCGGCTTCGGTACGCGTGTTGGCCACGATATCTTCGGCGAGAGCGCCGCCCTGATGCCATCAAGGGACTGGAAGCGGGAGCGCTACAACCAGCCGTGGTATCCCGGCGAGACGCTCTCGGTGGGCATCGGCCAGGGCTACTGGCAGCTCACCCCACTGCAGCTGGCCACCGCCACTGCCGTGCTGGCCAACCGGGGGCACTGGGTCAAGCCGCGCCTGGCCAGGAGCCTCGGCGGAGAGGCGTTGCCGGAGCCGCTGCCCGATACCCCGGAGGATATCGAACTGACCAACGAGGGCTGGTGGGACCGGGTCTTCTCCGGCATGGAGAAGGTGATCTCAGGCCACGAAGGCACCGCGCGCCGCACCGGGGTCGGGCTCGAGTACCGCATGGGTGGCAAGTCGGGCACCGCCCAGGTCTTCTCGCTGGGACAGGACCAGAAGTACAACGCCGACGAGCTGGCCGAGCGCCTGCGCGACCACGCCCTGTTCATGGCCTTCGCGCCGATCGAGGAGCCGCAGATTGCCGTGTCGGTGATCGTCGAGAACGCCGGCGGGGGCAGTACCCATGCCGCCCATCTGGCGCGGGCGATGACCGATGCCTGGCTACTGGATGACGATGAGCCCGATGTCGAGGAGATTCGCGAAGAGATGGATGAAGACGATGAACGCCTGGCGGGGAACTGATCCATGGCGCTGAGTGACCTCTCGCGCCGCTGGCGACCGTATCCGGTCAAGGCGCCGGCCAGCGGCATGTCGCGTCGCCGCGGATTCTGGGAGCGCGTCCACCTGGATCCCTGGCTGCTGGGCCTGCTGCTGCTGCTGATGGGCGCCGGTCTGGTGGTGATGTACAGCGCCAGCGGCCAGCGCCTCGATATCGTCATCGCCCAGGGCATCCGCTTCGGCGTAGCGCTGGGGGTGATGGTGGTGATCGCCCAGTTTGCGCCGGCCACCCTGATACGCTGGGCACTGCCGGCTTACCTGCTCGGCGTGATGATGCTGGTGGCGGTGGAGCTGGTGGGCGACATGGGCATGGGGGCCCAGCGCTGGCTGGTGATCCCCGGTGTGATCCGTTTCCAGCCCTCGGAGCTGATGAAGCTGGCGATGCCGCTGATGGTGGCCGCCTACCTCAGCCGTCGGGAGCTGCCTCCCCGGGCTCGGGATCTCGCCGTGTGTGCACTGATCGTCGGAGTGCCGGTGGTGCTGATCGCCAAGCAGCCGGACCTCGGCACCTCGCTGCTGGTGGGTTCCTCTGCGGTCTTCGTGGTGCTGCTGGCGGGACTCTCCTGGCGCATCATCGGCCTGCTTGGTGCCCTGGCCGCGGCGGCACTACCGCTGCTGTGGATGAACATGCACGACTACCAGCGCCGCCGCGTGCTGACCTTTCTCGATCCGAATAGTGACCCGCTGGGGGCGGGTTGGAACATCATCCAGTCCACTACTGCCATCGGCAGCGGTGGGGTGCTGGGCAAGGGCTGGATGGAGGGTACCCAGTCGCAGCTCGAGTTCCTCCCCGAGCGGCATACCGATTTCATCGTCGCGGTGCTCGGCGAGGAATTCGGCCTGGTGGGGATGCTGGTCTTCCTGCTGCTCTACCTGCTGATCGTCTGCCGCGGGCTGTGGCTCGCCGCCGAGGCTCAGGAGACCTTCGGGCGTCTGCTGGCCGGCAGTATCATCCTGACCTTCTTCATCTACGTGTTCGTCAACGTCGGCATGGTCAGCGGCATCCTGCCGGTGGTCGGCGTGCCGCTGCCACTGGTCAGCTACGGGGGCACCTCCAGCGTGACCTTGATGGCCGGTTTCGGTATTCTCATGGCCATTCATGCCCACCGCAGGCTGCTGCCACGCTAGCCACGCGACAAGGGCCGGGCACCGACAGGAGAGGCCGCACATGACGCCGTCATGCATTCAGGGAAGGAAGGGGCGCCTGGTCACACTGGCCTGTGCCGCCCTGCTGGCCAGCTCGCCGCTGGCCGCTCAGGAGTTTGCCCCGGAGCGCCACGCCGGGGCGCGGGCCCTGGTCAATGAGCTGATCGATGAGGGAATCGAGCGCGCCTGGCTGGAAAGCGCCATGCAGCAGGCACGCTATCGTCAGGAGGTGCTCGACGCCATGTCCGGGGCTGCCGAGCGCCGCCTGCGCTGGGACGAGTACCGGGCGATCTTCCTGGATGACGAGCGGATTTACGCCGGGGTGGCCTTTCTGGAGGCCCACGCCGATGCCTTTGCCCGCGCCGAGGCGGAGTACGGCGTGCCCGAGGAGATCATCGCTGCCATCCTCGGTGTGGAGACGCGCTACGGGCGCATCACCGGCAAGCATCGGGTGATCGATTCGCTGGCGACGCTGGCCTTCCATCATCCCCGCCGTGGCGACTTCTTCCGCGGCGAGTTGGCCGCCTTCCTGGAGATCGCCTATGAACAGCAGGTCGCGCCGGTTGAGCCGCTGGGCTCCTACGCTGGCGCCATGGGCTACCCGCAGTTCATCCCCACCAGCTATCGCGCCTATGCCGTGGACTTCGACGATGACGGCTTGCGCGACCTCTGGACCAACCCGGTGGATGCCATCGGCAGCGTGGCGAACTACTTCGCCGAGCATGGCTGGCGTGGCGGCGAGGCGATCCTGCATGAGGTCGAGGGGCCCGCGCCCCCCCCCGACAGCATCGATTTCAACCGTGCGGCGCGCAAGCCCGCGGTGAGCGCCGGGTCCCTGCGCGACGCCGGATTCGAGGTGCCCGCCGCGCTGGCCGACGAGCGCCGCCTGTTGCCGGTGGCACTCGAGGATGGCGAGGACAACTGGCGCTACGTGCTGGGCGACTTCAACTTCTATGTGATCACCCGCTACAACCACAGCCATCTCTACGCCATGGCGGCGGTCGAGCTGGCCGAGGCGATCGCCGCGGCGCGCAATCTCGATGCCCACTGGTTGCAGGCGGTGGATGCCGATGACGAGGAGGCGCGTCCATGATGCTGCGCTGGCTGCCCATCGCCCTTGCGGTCACCCTGGCCGGCTGCGCCGGTAGCGGCGGACCCGCACCATCCGATTCCGGCCAGGCCGCCACGGTCTCTTCCGGCGGGCGCTATGCCATGTCCGGCGACGCCTACCCCGAGGAGCCGCCGGACGTCAGCCGGGTGCCCGACGCGATACCTCGCCATGAACCGCACTCGCGGGGCGGCAACCGCTCCAGCTACGAGGTATGGGGCAAGACCTATCATGTGCTGCCGGACGCCAGCGGCTACGCCAAGCAGGGCACGGCCTCCTGGTATGGCGAGAAGTTCCACGGCTACGCCACCTCCAACGGCGAGATCTACGACATGTACAAGATGTCGGCGGCCCACCGCTCGCTGCCGCTGCCGACCTTTGCCCGGGTAACCAGCCTGGATAACGGTCGCTCGGTGATCGTTCGGGTCAACGATCGCGGCCCCTTCCACAGCGACCGCGAGATAGACCTCTCCTACGCCGCGGCGGCGCGCCTGGATATCCTCGACAACGGCACCGGACGGGTGCGGGTCGAGGCCATCGATGTCGACCGTTGGCTCGCCGATAACGACGGGTCGACACCCGCTGCCGGCGCCGGGCGTCAGGGCGCGAGTCAGCCGGTTGCTGCCGCGACGACGTCCGTGGCCCGCGAGGCTCCTTCCGCTGCGGCCCGCCCGGCGGAGGGCCGTGCAGTCGAGCGCCGCCCGGCGGAAGGCCGCCCGCTCTACCTACAGGTGGCGGCGCTGGGGTCCGCCGACAGCGCCCGTGCCCTGCGAACTCGCCTGGAGAGCGAGCTTTCGCGGCCAGTGCGGGTGGCCGAGGCTGGGGGTGCGCATCGCGTTCAGGTGGGCCCCATCTCCGGCGCCGACCAGGTCGAGCCCCTGCGCGAAGCGCTGCAGCGTGCCGGCTTCGCCGAAAGTTTTGTCGTCAAGGAGGCCGAGTGATCGGCCTCGATTTCCCCTTCCAGAATGACCTGACGAGAGTCCCCATGAAAGAGCTGTTTTCCCTGCGTTGTGGCCGTCTGCTGCCGGTGCTGCTGGCCTGTCTGGCACTGTTTGTTGCGGCGCCTGCCGCGGCTCAGGAGGTCCCGGTTCCCCAGCCCCAGACCCTGATTCCCTCGCCGCCTCAGCTGGCGGCGAGTGGCTGGATCCTGATGGATGCCGACAGCGGCCGCGTGCTGGCCGAGCACAACTCCGACGAGCGCCTACCGCCGGCCAGCCTCACCAAGCTGATGACCGCCTACCTGGTGGAGCGCGAGCTCGATCGCGGCAATATCGCCATGGACGACATGGTGCCGGTCAGCGAGAACGCCTGGCGCACCGGCGGCTCGAAGATGTTCATCGAGGTTGGCAGCGAGGTCTCCATCCGCGATCTGCTCTACGGCATCATCATCCAGTCCGGCAACGATGCCAGCGTGGCCGTGGCCGAGCACCTGGCTGGGGGCGAGGCGCCCTTTGCCGATCTGATGAACCAGCACGCCGATCGCCTGGGACTGACCAACACCAACTTCCTCAACGCCACCGGCCTGCCGGCGGAGAATCACTACTCCACGGCCCGTGATATGGCACAGCTCTCGCGCCATATCATCCAGGATTACCCCGAGCACTATAAGATCTACGCCGAGAAGTACTTCACCTACAGCGACATCCGCCAGCCCAACCGTAATCGCCTGCTGTGGCGCGATCCCAGCGTGGATGGGCTCAAGACGGGTCACACTGAGGCGGCGGGTTACTGCCTGGTGGCCTCGGCCAAGCGCGACGACATGCGCCTGATCTCGGTGGTGATGGGTGCCAACTCCGAGGAGGCGCGTGCCCAGGAGACCCAGAAGCTGCTCAGCTACGGCTTCCGCTACTTCGAGACCCTCAAGCTCTACGACCGTGGCTCGGTGCTCAATACCCCCCGGGTATGGGGCGGCGAGATCAACGAGCTGCGCGTCGGTGTCGACGGCGATGTGGTGATGACCGTGCCGCGCGCGCGCAACGAGGAGCTCACCGCGCATCTGGATGTCCAGGCCGATCTCGAGGCGCCGATCCAGCAGGGCGACCGCGTCGGCACCCTGCAGGTGAGTCTTGGTGAGGAACTCGTCGGCGAGCAGCCCCTGGTGGCCCTGGAGACGGTCGAGGAGGGCGGTTTCATCAAGAAACTGATCGACCAGGTGCAGCGCTTCTTCTCCAACCTGATCGGCGGCTGGTTCGACTGATCGCCATCGCCCAGGTGTGACCACGAGGAGCAAGCCGTTAAGGCTTGCTCCTCTTCGTTTTGGCAAGGCTATCGCATATATGTAGCTTGTAGCTCGGGGCTGATCTGGCGACAAGCCTCCGAGGAGGCGCTGTGAACCCCTCCCTGGGCGCTACCGACGCCATCCATGGCGTAGGACCTCCTCTACGGCTTGTCCCCAGCGCCCTCCTTGGTTCCGCAATTGCAATTGCCCTGTGGGTTTGGACCCAGTATTGGTCACCCGCGCAGGCCTTGAGTAAAATGGTTGCCTATTCACGAGCATCTGGAACCAGCATGAACGACAAGTCGCTGCGCGACCTGCGGCGCCCCAGCCGTCCGGTCTCCGGCAAGCCGCCGAAGATCACCTTTCCGTGCCGCTACCCGCTCAAGGTGGTGGGGGATGCCGCCGAAGACTTCGCCGCGGTGGTGTGCCAGATCGTCAGCCGCCACGACCCCGAGTTCGATGCCGCCGCCATGCAGGTGGTCGACAGTCGCAATGGCCGCTTCCAGTCGGTACGGCTCACCATCCGCGCCACCGGCGAGGCCCAGCTGCAGGCGTTGTTCGTCGAGCTCAAGGCCACCGGCCGCGTGCATATGGTGGTGTGATGGCCGCTAGCCTCACTCTTGCCCCCATCGAGCTGCAACGCCTGGGACGCCGCCCCTACGAGCCCGTGTGGCAGGCGATGCGCGCGCTCACCGATGAGCGCGATGCCGATACCCCCGACCAGTTCTGGCTGGTCGAGCATGACCCGGTCTTTACCCAGGGAAAGGCCGGCAAGCCCGAACACCTGCTGATGCCCGGCGATATTCCGGTGGTGCAGACCGACCGCGGCGGGCAGGTGACCTACCACGGCCCCGGCCAGGTGGTGCTCTATCCGCTGATCGATGTGCGCCGCGCCGGACTGGGCGTGCGCGAACTGGTCAGTGCTCTGGAAAACGCGGTGATCGCCATGCTCGCCGAGCACGGGGTCGCAGCGCGGGCACGCCCCGATGCACCGGGCGTCTATGTGGAGCAGGCGGGTGGAGGAGAAGCCAAGATCGCCTCGCTGGGACTGCGTATCCGCCGCGGCGGCAGCTTCCACGGGGTGGCGCTCAACATCGACGGTGACCTCTCACCCTTTCAGCGCATCAACCCCTGCGGCTATGCGGGCATGGCGATGACACGTCTGGCTGACCTGGTGGATGATTGCCCCGATGTAGAGAGGGCAGGGGAGCGCCTGGCCGAGTGCCTGGCGCTCCAGCTGGGCAGGGGACTGGTCAGCCGACGTTGATGGCGTCGATGCGGTCGGGGTCGGGCTCCTGGCCGGGCACCTCGGCGGGGGCGGCCAGCCCCAGGTTGTTCTTCTCGAACACCCGGTCGGCGCGATAGCTCGAGCGCACCAGCGGACCCGCCGCGACCTCCATGAAGCCCTTCTCGAGTCCCAGACAACGGTAGCGGTCGAACTCCTCGGGGCTCACCCAGCGCTCCACCGGTAGGTGATTGCGGGTGGGGCGGAGGTACTGGCCCAGGGTGACGATATCCACGCCGATGGCGCGCAGATCGTCGAAGGTGGCCAGGATCTCCTCGTCGGTCTCGCCGAGGCCGAGCATCAGGCTGGTCTTGGTCAGCACCTTGGGGTTGTGGGCCTTGGCGTGGGCGAGTACATCGAGGGTCTTGCGGTAGCCAGCCCGGGGGTCGCGGACCCGATCGGTCAGGCGCTCGACGGTCTCGACGTTCTGGGCGAACACCTCGAGGCCGGAGTCGACGACCCGCTCAATGGCGGAGTGGACGCCGTCGAAGTCCGGGGTCAGCGCCTCGACCACTACCTCGGGGGTGTTGCTCTTGATGGCGCTGATGCACGCGGCGTAGTGGGCGGCGCCACCATCGTCGAGGTCGTCCCGGTCCACCGAGGTGAGTACCACGTAGCGCAGGCCCATCAGTTCCACCGACTTGGCGGTGTTGGCCGGCTCCTCGGTATCCAGCCAGCCGCCCGGGTTGCCGGTATCCACGGCGCAGAAGCGGCAGGCGCGGGTGCACACCGATCCCATCAGCATGATGGTGGCGGTACCGTTGCTCCAGCACTCGCCCATGTTGGGGCAGTGTGACTCGGCGCAGACCGTGCTCAGGCGATGCTCGCTGACGTTGCGCTTGACGGCCTCGAAGCGCTCGCCACCGGGGATCTGGGCGCGCAGCCATTTCGGCTTGCGGCCCGAGACGCCGCCGCCCTCGTCCTGCTGGGAACGCTGCTTGATACCGTCCTTGATGGCGGCGAAGCCGTGCTCCGTGCGAAACTTCTTGCCGCTGGCGATGGTGGTTTTCGGGGTGCTGTCGCTCATTGGGTGTGAGCCCCTCCGCTCGGCGTCGTTCGGGCCGGCGTGGCCACACTGCCCGTTATGTAGGGCGTTGGCCTGGCCCGCCTTGGCGCTGTTGGGTTGCTGGTAACAGGCGCCAATCTACCATAGCTGCGCGCGCTCGGCATGGTATCGGAGGGCGCCTGGATCTGTGCCGGAGGCGTCCCGGGGGATCCGGGAAGCGAGATCGGACTCGTCGTGGCCAGCAAAGTGCGTTATATTGCAATGCAGCAAATGCCGGATTGACGACCCGAGTTCCCTTTCCCCTGATCGCCAACGCCAGGAGGTCACCATGATGACCCTTCCGATGCCGACACCCCCGGCCGATGCGCTTTCCCTTGTCGATCCCTTTGGCTTCGGGCGCGCCGCGGGCCGCTACTGGCTCGACGCCGTAGAGCGCAGCGTGCTCTATCTGGACGTGATGCGCCTGCGTGGCAACCAGTACCTGGAGCACATCGAGCAGACCAAGCCCAGTGTACTGGGATTCGACGCCGAAGTGCTGATGGACGGCCGTGATCTGCCGCGCCCGGTCAACTATGAGCTGCTGCGCATCGTGCCGCCGGCCGGCCAGCCTACCGATCTGCAGATGCGTCCCTTCGTCGTGGTCGACCCTCGGGCCGGCCACGGCCCAGGCATCGGCGGGTTCAAGCCCGACAGCGAGATCGGCGTGGCACTGCGTGCCGGACACCCCTGCTATTTCATCGGCTTTCTTCCCTACCCGGTGCCTGGCCAGCAGGTCGAAGACGTGGTCGAGGCCGAGGTGGCCTTCCTGCGTCATGTCAACGAGCGCCACACCGAGCTCTCCGAGAAGCCCATGGTGGTGGGCAATTGCCAGGCGGGCTGGCAGGTGATGATGGCCGCTTCCCTGGAGCCTGACCTGTTCGGGCCGATCCTGATCGCCGGTGCGCCGCTCTCCTACTGGGCGGGCGAGCGCGGCAACGCACCTATGCGCTACACAGGCGGGATGACCGGCGGCAGCTGGATGACCTCACTGTTCAGCGACCTGGGTGACGGAACCTTCGACGGCGCCTGGCTGGTGCAGAACTTCGAGAACCTCAACCCGGCCAACACCTTCTGGACCAAGCAGTACCGCCTCTATTCCCAGGTGGACACCGAGGCGGAGCGCTACCTCGAGTTCGAACGCTGGTGGGGTGGCCATGTCGTGCTGGGTGGTGACGAGATCCAGTACATCGTCGACAACCTGTTCGTCGGCAACCGGCTATCCACCGCGCAGCTGGTGACCTCCGATGGGCGGCGCATCGACCTGCGCAACGTGCGCTCGCCGGTGGTGGTGTTCTGCTCCCAGGGCGACGACATCACCCCGCCGCCCCAGGCGCTGGGCTGGGTGCGCGACCTCTACGAAGGCAGTGACGACATCGTCGCCAACGAGCAGACTATCGTCTACTGCGTCCACGACACCACGGGCCACCTGGGCATCTTTGTCTCGGGCAGCGTGTCGCGCAAGGAGCACACCGAGTTTACCGCCAACATGGACTATATCGATGTGCTGCCGCCCGGCCTCTACGAGACCACGATCTCGGAGGCCGAAGAGCACGACGATAGCGAACTGATCGAGCGCGATTACCTGCTGGAGTTCACGCCGCGCAGCGTCGACGAACTCGACGAGGTAGTCCAGCATCGTCCCGAGGATGACACCCGCTTCGCCACTGTGGCACGCCTCTCCGAGATCAATCTGGGGCTCTATCGGCTCTTCGTGCAGCCCTGGGTGCGTGCTCTGGCCACCCCCGAGTCGGCCCATTGGATGCGGCGCATGCACCCCAATCGCCTGGGCTACCGGTTGCTCTCGGACCGCAACCCGCTGATGGCGTCGATCCCGGTGCTGGCCGAGCGCATCCGTGCCGATCGCCACCCGCTGGATGAGGACAACCTCTTCCGCGTGCTGGAATCGATCGCCTCGGACCAGATCACCCGCAGCTTCAACGCCTGGCGCGACCTGCGTGACGGTGCCACGGAGCGTCTGTTCCTGGATGTCTACGGCCAGCCGTTGCTGCAGTCCCTGGTGGGGCTGGGTGGAGATGCCCACGTGCATCGTCGCCGTCCCGGTGCCGAACCCGAGCATCGCCGCTTCATCGAGCGCCGCCGGGCCGAGCTTGGTGAGCGGGTCGCCGAGGGGGGCAGCCACGAGGCGGTCGTCCGCGCGCTGATCTTCGTGCTGGGCGGAGCCCCCTCCACCGACGAGCGCAACTTCAAGCGCCTGCGTGCCTCGCATGCCGAACTCGAGCCGCAACTGTCGCTGGCCGACTTCAAGCGCCTGATGCGCGAGCAGTTCTTTATCCTCAAGCTGGATCGCGAGGCCGCCGTGGAAGCACTGCCGGCGCTGCTCAAGGGGCAGACTGCCGAGCAGATTGCAGCACATCTCGAGCATATCGAGCATGTGCTGGCGGCCAGTGGTGGGCTCTCCGGGAACTCTGCCGAACGCCTGACGCGGGTGCGTGGGCTCTTCGAACGTGCCATTGACCATGCGCCGCGGATCGAGGCGGAGGCTCGCGCCGAGGCCGAGGAGTGGATCGGCAGCCAGGCCCAGGCGCAGCGCCAGGCCTACCACGAACTGGAGGGGCTGATGGAGGCCCGCGCGGCGTCTGGCGCCGATGTGAAGGCCGCGGCCGAGGATCGGCACCAGGAGACAGTCGAGCCAGTGGCTGAGGCCGAGCCTGCCAAGGCAGAGGTCGAGCCCGCCAAGGCAGAGGCCGAGCCCGCCCAGGCAGAGCCCGAGCCCGCCAAGGCAGAGCCCGAGTCCCAGGTCACTCAGGCGGCCAAGCCCAAGACCGCAAGGCGTCGCGGTACCACTAACCGCCGCAAGCCGCGGGGCGGCAACAACTCGCGCTGATCGCTTACCCAGCGCTATCCGGCGCCCCCGTCGCTCCGTGCGGCGGGGGCGCTGTCGTATGTGATAGCCGCTTGCCCAGGCGGGATACGCGGTCTAGGGTCAGAAGGCCGCCCCGGGTGCGCCACTGGCGTGACGCCTGGCGCTGGGGTAGGGTAAGCGCATTTTTCACCCGCCCGAGCAGGGCGGCAGGAATTCGCCAGGCACGGCACCGGGCTCGTGTCACCGACACTTAGTGGAGCACTATGGGCAAGTCACTGGTCATCGTCGAGTCGCCGGCCAAGGCGAAGACGATCAACAAGTATCTCGGCAGCGACTTCATCGTGAAGTCCAGCGTGGGTCATATCCGCGACCTGCCGACCAGCGGCTCGGGCAAGGCAGCCTCCGATCCCAAGGAGCGTGCCCGGCAGGCCGCGGCAACGCGCAAGATGTCGCCGGAAGAGAAAGCCGAGCATCGCCGGCAGAAGGCCCAGGATCAGCTGATCCGCCGCATGGGGATCGACCCCGAGCACGGCTGGAAGGCCAACTACGAGATCCTGCCCGGCAAGGAGAAGGTCGTTGCCGAGCTCAAGAAGCTCGCCGAGAAGGCCGATGCCGTCTATCTCGCCACCGACCTTGACCGCGAGGGGGAGGCCATCGCCTGGCACCTGCGCGAGACCATCGGTGGTGACGAGGCCCGCTACAAGCGCGTGGTCTTCAACGAGATCACCAAGAATGCCATCCAGGAGGCCTTCCAGGATCCCGGCAGCCTCAATATCCCGCGTGTCGAGGCCCAGCAGGCGAGGCGTTTCCTCGACCGGGTAGTGGGCTTCATGCTCTCGCCGCTGTTGTGGGCCAAGGTGGCCCGTGGGCTCTCGGCAGGGCGCGTGCAGTCAGTGGCCATGCGGCTGATTGTCGAGCGCGAGCGCGAGATCCGCGCCTTCGTCCCCGAGGAGTTCTGGGACGTCCATGCCGACCTGGTTGCCGACAGCGGCGAGCCGGTGCGCTTCGAATTGGTGCGCCAGGACGGCAAGGCCTTCCGGCCCACCTCCGAGGCCGAGACCCTGGAGCGTATCGCCGCGCTCAGGAAGGCGAGCCTTGCGATCACCGCGCGGGAGGACAAGCCGACCCGCTCCAAGCCCAATGCCCCCTTCATCACCTCGACCCTGCAACAGGCCGCCAGCGGCCGGCTGGGCTTCTCGGTGAAGAAGACCATGACCCTGGCCCAGCGCCTCTACGAGGCCGGCTATATCACCTACATGCGTACCGACTCCACCAACCTCTCGAAGGATGCAGTGGAGAGCGTGCGTGACTTCATCGGCGAAGAGTTCGGGGCGCGCTACCTGCCCGAATCGCCCCTGCGCTACTCCAGCAAGGAGGGCGCCCAGGAGGCCCACGAGGCGATCCGGCCCTCCGAGGTGGGCCGGCGAGCCACCGACCTGGCGGGCATGGAGCGTGACGCCGAGCGCCTCTATGAGTTGATCTGGCGTCAGTTCGTGGCCTGCCAGATGACGCCGGCGGAGTACCTCTCCACCGTCCTGACCGTCGAGGCCGATGGCTATGAGCTGCGAGCCAAGGGTCGGGTGCTCAAGTTCGACGGCTATACCCGGGTGATGAAGCCCATGGGCCGCAAGGACGAGGACCAGTCGTTGCCGGACCTCGCCGAGGGCACCGCCATGAGCCTGGAGGTGCTGGATCCCCGGCAGCACTTTACCAAGCCCCCGGCGCGCTACACCGAGGCGAGCCTGGTCAAGGAACTGGAGAAGCGCGGTATCGGCCGCCCCTCCACCTATGCGGCAATCATCTCCACCATCCAGGACCGCGGCTACGTCAAGCTGGAGAACCGCCGCTTCTATGCCGAAAAGCTCGGCGATATCGTCACCGAGCGCCTCAAGGAGTCCTTCCCCGACCTGATGGACTACTCCTTCACGGCGCGCATGGAGGACGGCCTCGACGAGGTGGCCGACGGCGAGCGCAACTGGCAGGCGCTGCTCGATGCCTTCTATGCCGAATTCAAGAAGGAGCTCGACGCGGCCCAGAGCGAGGAGGGCATGCGCCCCAACCAGCCTGTACCCACCGACATCGACTGTCCCACCTGCGGGCGCAAGATGCAGATCCGTACCGCCTCCACCGGGGTCTTCCTGGGTTGCTCCGGCTACAATCTGCCGCCCAAGGAGCGCTGCAAGACCACCATCGACCTGTTGCCCGGCGAAGAAGCCGTGGCCGCCGACGCCGACGAGGAGGCCGAGACCGATGCGCTGCGCGCCAAGCACCGCTGTCCGAAATGCGGCACCGCCATGGACAGCTACCTGATCGATGAGACGCGCAAGCTGCATATCTGCGGCAACAGCCCTGACTGCGATGGCTATGAGGTGGAACACGGCAAGTTCCGCATCAAGGGCTATGACGGGCCGACCATCGAGTGCGACAAGTGCGGCAGCGAGATGCAGCTCAAGAGCGGGCGCTTCGGCAAGTACTTCGGTTGTACCAACAGCGAGTGCAAGAACACCCGCAAGCTGCTGCGCAGTGGCGAGGTGGCGCCACCCAAGATGGATCCCATCGACATGCCGGAGCTGGCCTGCCAGAAGGTCGACGACCACTACGTGCTGCGTGACGGTGCCAGCGGCCTGTTCCTGGCGGCCAGCAAGTTCCCCAAGAACCGCGAGACCCGTCCGCCGCTGGTCAAGGAGCTCAAGGCCCACGCCGAGGAGCTGCCGGAGAAGTACCGCTACCTGCTCGACGCGCCCAGCGAGGACCCGGATGGGCGTCCCGCGCAGATTCGCTTCTCGCGCAAGGCCAAGGAGCAGTTCGTGATGAGCGACGAGAACGGCAAGGCCACCGGCTGGAAGGCCACCTATGATGGCAGCAGGTGGCAGGTGGAGGACAAGCGCAAGTGACCCCGAGAGCCCGTACCAATCAGCTGCTCTATCAGGCCGAGCTGCTGCTCGGCACCCCCTGCGGCGAGGACGAGCACGCCGAGGCGCGGCGCATGGCGGCCGAGGAGGGCGCCCTGGCCCTCTGCGAGCTGGCGCTCGAGTCGCTGCTGCGCGAGGTCACCGAGCATGCGCGCCTGCCCGGCCATGATTGGCGTGAGTTGCTGGGCCCTGAAGGGGCCGGCATTGCCGAACTGCACCGCCTGCGTGAGCTGGCTGCCCGGGAGGGCAGCTGGCTCCACTGGCTGATCGCCAGGCTCGAGGCGCTGCACGGCGACGATGGCGTCGCTCGACGGCGGGGTGGAGCCGCCGCCGGCCTGATCGCCGTGGGCGGCGGTGCCGAGCTGGGCAGTGAGCTTGGCGGCTGCCTGCGCCAGGCCAAAGCCGAGATCGCCGCCCTGCGCGAGACCAGTCAGGAGTGGTAGGCCACCTGCAGCGCCTTGCCATCTTCGTCGACGTCCAGAACGTCTACTACACCTCCCGCCAGGCCTTTGGCCGACATTTCGACTACCACGCCTTCTGGGCGCGCTTCGCGTCCGGCCGCGAAGTCGTGGTGGCCAATGCCTATGCCGTGGATCGCGGCGATCCTCGCCAGCGCCAATTTCAGGAGATCCTGCGTGGCATCGGCTTCAGCGTGAAGCTCAAGCCCTTCATCCAGCGCCGCGACGGTTCCGCCAAGGGCGACTGGGATGTCGGCATTACCCTGGACGCCATGGAGGTGGGTCCCCGGGTCGATCATGTGGTGCTGGTCTCCGGTGACGGTGACTTCGATCTGCTGGTGACCCGCCTGCGCGAGCGCTGCGGCGTCACGGTCACCGTTGTCGGTGTGGCGTCCCTTACCGCAGACTCCCTGGTTCGCGTGGCCAGCGACTTCGTGCCCATCGAGGGTCCGCTGCTCCTCTAATCTTTCGGCTCCGGCTGTATCGTCTTTGGTTGATGCACACCAAGCGCTAGGCTGCCAGCTTGTCTACGCTGAAGGTATAGGCGCGCCGTCGGTCAGGCGAGATGATTGCCAGTCAGTGATATCAGAGAAGGGGATACGCCATGCGGTTTCATCAGGTGAAGGAACTGGTCGACTGGGCGGCCGGTTATCATCGGCGTCTCGCCGAACAGTATGCGGCGCTGGCCGGTGGCGAGGTGGGCGAGCGGGTGCAGATGGCCCTCGAGTATCTGGCCGAACACGAGCGGAAGATGGAGCAGGAGCTCACCGAGTATCGCCAGGACGGTAGCGACCATAGAGCCGTGCTCGAGGCGTGGTTCGATGACCCGGCCGATTTTCCGCACCCGCCGGTGCTCGAGCGCCTGCCCGAGTGCATCGACTGCAGCAATGTACAGACCGTGCTCTCCACGGCGTTGACGGCGCATCGCACCCTGCAGGATCTCTACGATCATCGTGCCGAGCATGCCGCCGGCAGTGACGAACGCGAATTCTTCGTGGCCCTTTCTCGCGGGCACGAGGGAGAGGTGCGGCGTATCGCCCGTGACATGCAGCGACTCGAGGACTATTGAGGAGACCACCATGAACGACCAGATTCTCTCCCCCAAGATGCTGGGCTACTGGAGCGATGCGGATATTGCCCAGGCCACCGATGAGCCCGGGATCTACTGTATCTACCGTGCGGCCAAGGATCCGGAAACCGGTGTCATGGAGGCTCAGGAGCTGCTTTACGTCGGGGAGAGCGGTAGCGCCCACTACGGTATCCAGCATGATGAGTCTCGACCACGCTGGGAAGCGAGCCTGCAGCCCGGCGAGGCGCTCTGGTACTCCATCGGTCCCTGCGGCAAGGCCAACCGTGAACGCCTCAAGGCGGCCATGATTCATGCCCACAAGCCCCGCCTGAACCACGATAGCCCCTACCTGGAGCGCTTCCCCTTCGACCGCACCACCGTCCACCTCTACGGCAGGAAGGACAAGCTGCAGGCCATCTTCACCGTGGAGCGCCAGGAGTGAACGTGCCCCCTGGCTGGTGATAGGCGGCCCCGGCGGATCATCCTGCCGGGGCCGCGGTGTTTCGGGCCGGCCAGGGCTGGCCCCGTTCTCCAGTGCGAGGGGCCCTGGAACCGCCTCGAGAGACTGCCTACGGTGTGAAGGCTGTCCATAACCGGTACAATCGCGCCCCCTTCCATGTACCCACCGGACCCTCTCCTTGATCTCCACCGCCAACATCACCATGCAGTTCGGGGCAAGGCCCCTGTTCGAGAACGTCTCCATCAAGTTCGGCAACGGTCACCGCTACGGCCTGATCGGAGCCAACGGTTGCGGCAAGTCCACCTTCATGAAGATCCTCGGCGGTGACCTGGAGCCCTCCTCGGGTCAGGTGATGGTCGAGTCCGGTGCCCGCCTCGGCAAGCTGCGCCAGGACCAGTTCGCCTTCGAGGAGGAGCGGTTCATCGACACCGTGATCATGGGCAATGCGGAGCTGTGGCAGGTAGCCGCCGAACGCGAGCGCATCTACTCGCTGCCCGAGATGAGCGAGGCGGACTGCATGGCCGTGGCCGACCTCGAGGTGCGCTTCGCCGAACTCGACGGCTACACCGCCGAGTCCCGGGCCGGTGAACTGCTGCTGGGACTGGGTATCCCGCTGCACCAGCATGCGGGCCCCATGAGCGAGATCGCCCCGGGCTGGAAGCTGCGCGTGCTGCTCGCCCAGGCGCTGTTCGCCGACCCCGATGTGCTGCTCCTCGACGAGCCCACCAACCACCTGGACATCAACACCATCCGCTGGCTCGAGGGGATGCTCACGGCGCGCAACAGCACCATGATCATCATTTCCCACGACCGCCACTTCCTCAACAGCGTCTGCACCCATATGGCGGACCTGGACTATGGCGAGATCCGGCTCTTCCCGGGCAACTACGACGAGTACATGACTGCCGCCACCGCCGCCCGTGAACGCCAGCATGCCGACAACGCCAAGAAGAAGGCGCAGATCGCCGACCTGCAGGCCTTCGTCAGCCGTTTCTCGGCCAACGCCTCAAAGGCCAAGCAGGCCACCTCTCGGGCGCGTCAGATCGAGAAGATCAAGCTCGAGGAGATCAAGCCCTCCAGCCGGGTCAGCCCGTTCATCCGCTTCGAGCAGGCCCGGAAGATCCATCGCAACGCGGTCAACGTCGAGGGCCTCACCCAGGGCTTCGGCAACGAGCCAGGGCTGTTCGAGGGGTTCGGCATGACCGTCGAGGCCGGCGAGCGTATCGCCATCATCGGCCCCAACGGCATCGGCAAGACCACCCTGCTGCGCACCCTGGCCGGTGAGTTGGCACCTCTGGCCGGCAGCGTAAAGTGGACCGACAGCGCCGATCTCGGCATCTTCGCCCAGGACCACGCCGATGACTTCGCCAACGACGCCACCCTCTACGAGTGGATGGCCCAGTGGACCGACGGCGGCGAGCAGGAGGTGCGCGGCGCGCTTGGCAGGATGCTGTTCTCCAGTGACGATATCGGCAAGTCGGTCAGGGTGATCTCCGGCGGCGAGCAGGGCCGCATGCTGTTCGGCAAGCTGGCCCTGACCCGCCCCAATGTGCTGCTGATGGACGAGCCCACCAACCACCTGGACATGGAGTCCATCGAGGCACTCAACCTGGCCCTGGAGAACTACCCCGGGACCCTGATCTTCGTCAGCCACGACCGCGAGTTCGTCTCCTCGCTGGCGACCCGGATCCTCGACATGAGCGCAGAGGGGATCACCGACTTCAGCGGCGGCTATGACGACTACCTGCGCAGCCAGGGCCTGTTCGGCTGACCCTGCCGACAGCTCGGCTGTTGTGGGGCTGGCGACACTGCCCGTCTGACGGGCCTGACAGGTGGCCTGCCGATACGCTATAAATCCCCTAGCCGCGCCGTCGCGACGAATCGATGGCGCTCGATATCAGTGCTAAGAGTTCCCACACGATGCCTTCACTCTCACGCCGTCGCTTCAGTCGACTCGTCCTTGCCACCCCGCTGGCGCTGCTGGGCGTCGGCTCTGCCCGGGCCAACCTGGTCGAGACGCAGCTCTCCCGGGCGCACCTGCCGCGCCATGCGGACGAGGTCTGGGTGCTGGTGGACGACAGCCAGGCCACACTCACCGTCTACCGCGGTAACCGCGAGCTGGAGCGCTACGCGCCCATTTCGCTGGGTCGCGGTGGCGCCCGGCCCATGCGCCTGCAGGGTAGCGGTGCCACCCCCAAGGGCGAGTTTCGCGTCAATCGCTTCAACCACGAGAGCGACTGGCACCTGTTCGTCGGGCTCGATTACCCGACCCCGACCCATGCACGCGTCGCCCTGGACGAGGGGATCTTCAGCCAGCAGGACTATGACGACTATTTCCGCTACTACCGAACCCATGGCTATCCTCCCCAGGATACCGCCCTGGGTGGCTTCATCGGCCTGCACGGCGTGGGCAAGGGAGATCCCGAGATTCACCGCCAGTTTCACTGGACTCAGGGGTGCGTGGCGGTGACCGATGAGCAGATCGAGCGGTTGGCGGCGTTGATCGATATTGGCACACGCGTCGTGATCCGCTAGGCTGGTACATGCGCAAGGGACGTTGAAAGCGATGGACAAGCGCCGTTGCGTATAATAAAACAGCGTTTGACTCCTGTGCTTTGGCACAAGTCGCTGCAGACGCGCCTGCAGTCGCAGGCAAGACGCCTGACTTTCAGGCTTCTTTCAACGCAGTACCAAGGAAGACCCAAGGAGAACACCATGACTCTGAAGACCACCCTGAAGCTGACCGCCGCCGCTGCCTCTCTGGCCATCCTGGCTGGCTGTGCTTCCACCAGTGCCCTGGAAGAGGTTCGCATGACCGCTGAGTCTGCACAGGCCGACGCTGCAGAAGCTCGCAGCATCGCTGTTCAGGCGCAGAACACCGCCAACCAGGCCCAGCGTGATGCCCAGGCGGCTCTGCAGATGTCCGAGCAGAACCGCGACGAAATGAACCGCATGTTCAGCCGCTCCATGCAGAAGTAATTCTGCTGGAGTGCTGACATCGCCTCAGGGCGATGGCGGTTCTGCAGGAACAGAAGACCCCGCCTCGGCGGGGTCTTCTTGTTTCCGGATTGTGGTTCCGATGCTTAGCGCTCGGCGATGGCGATGGACTCATAGAGGTTGCGCGGTTCGGCCGGCTCCGGGGTCGGTTCTTCCTCGGCCGTCTTGAGCAGCGAGATGGCCTGGCCATCGGGGGCCTCCACCAGCTCGCGCAGGCGCTTGTAGTCCACCGGAGGCTGCTCCTCGCCGAAGACCTGGGCCACCTTGTCCATGGCGAACATCAGCGGCTCGAAGCCTTCGCGATTCTCTTCCAGTGCCGGATAGGACTGGGCCAGCAGCTCGCCATCCGCCGTCCAGCCGGCCTTGAACGGCTGGTCGATGATGTTGACCCGGGTGCCGCTGGGAACGCGCTCGTAGAGCGATTCGATATCCTCGGGGAACATGCGGATGCAGCCGCGACTCACGCGCATGCCGACCCCCTCGGGCTTGTTGGTACCGTGGATCAGGTAGCTGGGGATGCCGAGCAGGATGGCGTGGCGGCCCAGCGGATTGTCGGGGCCGGCAGGGACCACCGACGGCGCCGGCTCGCCACGGGCGGCGGCCTCACGGCGCATCGAGGCGGGCGGTGACCACGCCGGGTCCTTGACCTTGATGGTGGTCTTGGTCACCCCGACCGGCGTGGAGAACTCCTCGCGGCCCACGCTGATAGGGTAGGTCTCCACCACGCCGGGCTCCGAGAAGTAGTAGAGGCGCAGTTCCGAAAGGTTGATCACGATGCCATCCCGCTTGGTATCGGGCAGCACCCGGCGAGCCGGAATGGTGACCTCGGTATCGGCGAAGGGAGCCCAGATACTGACATCCGGATTGGCCATGCGGATCTCTTCGTAGCCGACGTTGTGCTCGCGGGCGATGTCGATCAGGGTGTCTCCCTCCTCGACGGTGACCGTATAGCTTTCGCCTATCACGCTGCCTTCCTCGGGCAACGCGTAATGGCCGCGCGGCAGCTCATGGATATCTTCATAGGCAGGAGTGGCAGCCTGCGCACCGGAGGCGAGCAGGGCACCGAATCCTATTGCCATGGCGCGGCAAAGGCCGCGAGGGGTCAGTGTCAGGATATTCATCAGGGTCGTTCAACTCCGGGAAGCTGGAGGGTCACCGGTTATTCCCTTGACCGGTGCCGGTGGTCGGTACGATGAGACGTTCGATAACAGTATAGAGTGCAGGGAAAGTCGGCGGTTCGCCAGTCGTCCAGGCGTGAAGCCCGGTGTGGTGAGCCGTCGAGCTCATGCCGCCTGGGCCTTGCGGTTCAGGAGTTCGAGCAGCTGCTCCACGGCCTGGAAGCGCGCCTCCTCGTTCTCCATGGCGGCCTCGAAGCGCAGGGTGTCGGCGCCATCCAGGCGATAGCGGCCCGGCTCGCGCTGGATCAGCTCCACCAGGCTCAAGGGGTCGACGCTGGTGTGGGCGCCGAATATGACGCGGCCGCGCTCGGGGCCCGCCTCGAGGCGGGTGATGCCCAGGCGTTCGGCACGCTGGCGCAGTCGGGTCTGGCGCAGCAGGGTCTTCACCGGGCCCGGCAGCAGGCCGAAGCGGTCGATCATCTCCACTTGCAGCTCCTTGAGCTCGGCCTCGTCGGCGGCGCTGCTGATGCGCTTGTACATCACCAGGCGCTGCTGGACATCGTGCAGGTAGTCGTCCGGGATCAGGGCCGGCAGGTTGAGGCTGATCTCCACGCCCTCGTCGAGCGGTGCCTCGATATTGGGCGTCTTGCCGGCGCGGATGGCCGCCACGGCGCGGTCGAGCATCTCCATGTAGAGGCCATAGCCGATCGCCTCCATCTGCCCGCTCTGCTCGTCGCCGAGCAGCTCGCCGGCGCCGCGAATCTCCATGTCTTGACTTGCCAGGGTGAAGCCCGCACCGAGGTCCTCCGCCGCACCGATCGCCTCCAGGCGCTTGAGTGCGTCCCGGGTCATCGCCTTGGGCGGCGGAGTCAGCAGATAGGCATAGGCCTGGTGGTGGCTGCGCCCGACCCGGCCGCGCAGCTGGTGCAGCTGGGCCAGGCCGAACTTGTCGGCACGCTCGATGAGGATGGTGTTGGCGCTGGGCACGTCGATACCGGTCTCGATGATGGTGGAGCACACCAGCACGTTGAAGCGCTTGTGGTAGAAGTCCGACATCACCCGCTCCAGCGCACGTTCGGGCAGCTGGCCGTGGGCCACCCCGACGCGGGCCTCCGGGACCAGTTCGCGCACCGTCTCGGCGGCGGTCTCGATGGTCTTGACCTCGTTGTGCAGGAAGTAGACCTGCCCGCCGCGCAGGATCTCGCGCAGGATCGCCTCCTTGAGCACCGCCTCCTCGCGGCGCTGCACGAAGGTCTTCACCGACAGCCGGCGCGCCGGCGGCGTGGCGATGATCGAGAGGTCGCGGATGCCACTCATCGCCATGTTCAGCGTGCGGGGGATAGGCGTGGCGGTCATGGTCAGGATATCGACCTCGGCGCGCAGGCTCTTCAGCCGCTCCTTCTGGGCCACGCCGAAGCGGTGCTCCTCGTCGATGATCAGCAGGCCCATCTTGGGTAGCTGCATGGACTTCGACAGCAGCTTGTGGGTGCCGATGACGATGTCTGCCTGCCCCTCCGCTATACGCTTGAGGGAAGCGGCCTGTCCCTTGCCTGCGGTGAAGCGTGAGATCAGTTCGATATTGACAGCGCTGTCGGCGAAGCGGTCGCGGAAGTTCTCGTAGTGCTGGCGGGCCAACAGGGTAGTGGGTACCAGCACCACCACCTGGCGGCCGGAATGAACCGCCAGGAAGGCGGCGCGCATGGCCACCTCGGTCTTGCCGAAGCCCACATCGCCACACACCACCCGGTCCATGGGCCGCGGAGCGCTCATGTCGGCGATCACCGCCTCGATGGCGGCGCGCTGGTCGGGGGTCTCCTCGAAGGGGAAGGCGGCGGCGAAGCGTGAGTATTCGGCGTCCGGCGGTGCACAGGCGAACCCCTCGCGGGCCTCGCGACGCGCATAGATGTCGAGCAGCTCGGCGGCAGTGTCACGGATCTTCTCGGCGGCCTTCTTCCTGGCCTTCTCCCACTGGTCGGAGCCCAGTCGATGCAGGGGGGCGAGCTCGTCGTCGGCGCCGGCGTAGCGCGAGATCAGGTGCAGGCTTTCTACCGGCACGTAGAGCCGGGCGCCATTGGCGTACTCCAGGGTGACGAACTCGGCGGCTTGCCCCCCGGCCTCGAGCGTCTCGAGCCCCTTGTAGCGGCCCACGCCGTGGGCCTGGTGGACCACCGGGGCGCCGGGGCGCAGCTCGGAGAGGTGGCGCACGGCCAGCTCGTCGGCATCGGTGGCCTTCTCGCGCCGCCGGCTCTGGCGCACCACCTCACCGTAGAGTTCGGACTCGCTGATCACCGCCAGCCTGGGCTCGGTCAACCACAGCCCGGCCTCGATATCGCCCTCGGTAATGGCGATGGGGGCGTCGGCGGCGAGGAAGTCGGCAAAGTCCTCGACATGGGGCAGCTCCAGACGCAGCGGCGCCAGTGCTTCCTCCAGGGCTTCCCGGCGGCCGCGGGACTCGGCCACGAACAGCACCCGGGTGTCGCCGCGGGTCTCCAGGAAGTGTGACAGGGGGGCCAGAGGCTCCCTGGCACGCGCGTTGATGCCCACGCTGGGCGGCGCCTGGGTGGCCGGCTCCAGGGCGTGACGATGCTCGCTCGCCTCGGTCAGCTCGACCCGGGGATGGCGCTTGATGGCCGCGAACAGTTCGGCCACCGGCACGAAGGCACGATGGGGCGGCAGTAGCGGCCGGGTGGGGTCGACCCCCAGGTTGTCAAAGCGGCTCTCGATGGATGCCCAGTGGTGTTCGGCAGCGGCCAGACACTCCGGCAGCAGCGCTACCCGGGTTCCCTCGGCGAGGTGCTCGAAGAGGGTGGCCGTCTCCTCGAAGAACAGTGGCAGGTACTGCTCGAGGCCGGGGGAGGGGATGCCCTTGAGGGCGTCCACATAGAGCGGGCACTGCCGCGGGTCGACGTCGAACAGCGTCTCGAAGCCCTCGCGGAAGCAGGCGATGGCGCTTCGTGACAGGGAATACTCGTGGGCCGGCAGCAACTCGATCCGCTCGACCTTCTCGGCACTGCGCTGGGTGTCGGGGTCGAAGGTGCGCAGGGTGTCGATCTCGTCATCGAACAGGTCGATGCGCAACGGCGCCTCCACGCCCATCGGGAAGAGATCGATAAGGGCGCCGCGCAGGGCGTATTCGCCGGGTTCGTAGACCGTCTCCACGGCCCGGTAGCCGGCGCGAGAGAGGGCGTCGCGAAAGCCTTCTCGGTCCAGTCTCTGGCCCACCTCCAGGGTGAGCACCCGGCCGGCGATGTACTCGACCGGTGCCAGGCGCTGCATCAGGGTGTTGATCGGCACCAGCACGATGCCGTGCTCGCCGTCCTGCAGTCGGCGCAGGGTGCGCAGCCGGGCGGAGACGATGTCCTGATGGGGGGAGAAGCTGTCGTAGGGCAGGGTCTCCCAGTCGGGGAAGGGCAGCACTGGTACCCGGCTGAAGAAACGCAGCTCGTTTTCCAGGCGCAGGGCCTGGGCAGTATCGGCGGTGATCACCAGCAGCGGGGCATCGCTGGCCAGGTGCGCCAGGGCCAGCGACGCGGCGCTGCCCTGGGGCATCTGCCAGTAGAGCGTCTCGCGCAGCCCCTGCGGGCGCGGTGGGTCGAGCGGAGAGAATGTCGGCATGGTCTCGTATTGGGCTGTCGACGGGCGCGGCCCGACGGATCCTGTGTGACTCCTTGCGGTGGACCATCATACCAGCCCGTCGGATTCTTGTAGTCAAACGCCCGTTCCTGTAATCCACCTACAGCGGGTGCGACCAACCAGCGATTGCCGCCGCACCCCGGCCCCGGGATAATGTCCGGGAACCCTTTGATCCCACCAGTGAGGCCTCACGTGAGTCAGCAACCCTCCGATACCGTCTTCCAGGAATGGCACGACAACCAGGCGCTTGCCGAGCAGATGATCCCGATGATCGGTAGCCTCTACCGTCACAACAACGTGGTCACCACCCTCTACGGGCGCTCGCTGTTCAATCGCAGCGTGATCCGCATCCTGAAGGACCATCGCTTCGTGCGGAAGGTAGAGGGAACCGAACTCTCCGTACAGGATACCTATCCGCTGGTCAAGGCGATGACCGAGCTCAACCTGGGGCCGGCCCATGTCGATGTGGGCAAGCTGGGCGTGGCCTTCAAGAAGCGCGGTGGCGGCGATGCGCTGGCCTTCCTGCGCGAGGAGCTCGCCGAGATCGTCGACGCTCACGACCCCAATGGCAGTAACGGCGAGCCCAAGGACGTGGTCCTCTATGGCTTCGGCCGCATCGGTCGCATCCTTGCCCGGGTGCTGGTGGAGAAGGCCGGTGGCGGCAACCTGCTTCGCCTGCGCGCCATCGTGGTGCGCGGCCGCGGTGATATCGCCAAGGATCTCGAGAAGCGGGCAAGCCTGTTGCGCCGCGACTCCGTGCACGGCCCCTTCGACGGCACCATCAGCGTCGATGCCGAGGCGCGCACCATCACCGCCAATGGTAACGTCATCCAGGTGATCTACGCCGACTCCCCGGCCGATGTCGACTACACCACCTATGGCATCAATAATGCCGTGGTGGTCGACAACACCGGCATCTGGCGCGATGAGGCCGGCCTCGGCCAGCACCTGCAGTGCAAGGGGGTGGCCAAGGCGCTGCTTACCGCACCGGGCAAGGGAGATATCAAGAACATCGTCTACGGCATCAACCATGATGACCTGAGCGATGATGACCGCATCATCTCCGCGGCCTCCTGTACCACCAATGCCATCGTGCCGGTACTCAAGGTGCTCAACGACGAGTTCGGCGTCGAGCATGGCCACGTCGAGACGGTGCACAGCTACACCAACGACCAGAACCTGATCGACAACTACCACAAGGGCGATCGTCGCGGACGCAGCGCCCCGCTCAACATGGTGTTGACCGAGACCGGTGCCGCCAAGGCCGTCGCCAAGGCGCTGCCGGAGTTTGCCGGCAAGCTGACCGGCAACGCCATCCGCGTGCCGACGCCCAATGTCTCCATGGCGATCCTCAACCTGCGCCTGGAGAAGGAGACCGACGCCGCGGCGCTGAATGACTTCCTGCGTCACATGTCGCTGGACTCCCCGTTCCAGAAGCAGATCGACTATGTCGACTCCCCGGAGGTGGTCTCCACCGACTTCGTGGGTAACCGCCATGCCGGCATCGTCGATGCCAAGGCAACCATCGCCAACGGCAAGAACGCCGTGCTCTACGTCTGGTACGACAACGAGTTCGGCTACAGCTGCCAGGTGATCCGCATCCTGCAGCACATGTCCAACGTCAGCTTCCTCAAGCTGCCTCGCGCCAGCGCCTAAGCCCTCGGGCAGCCGCCCCCCCCAGCGGCAAGGTGCCAGGAACCCCGCAGATGCGATGTCTGCGGGGTTTCTCGTCTTCCGTCAAGCACTTTTTCCCTGTTCCGCGCCCCCCCCTGCGACAATCTTACCCTTGCTACAGGTCACCTCTTGCGACCTTCGCTCAGGTGGTCATCCCCTTGCCTTCTCTTTATAATCGGGTGGATTTTCAGGGTGGGCCGGGCGTGCCTCGTGGCCCTTTCCGTACCTTTTTCCGATCCATCAACTGGGCGAGACTATGATCGAAGTCAAGAAAGGCCTGGATCTCCCCATCACGGGAGCGCCCGAGCAGCGTATCGAGGATGCGCGGCCGGTGCGTCACGTGGCGGTCCTGGGCACCGACTACGTCGGCATGAAGCCGACCATGGAGGTCAAGGAGGGAGATACCGTCAAGCTTGGCCAGCTGCTGTTTACCGACAAGAAGATCGACGGTGTGCGCTTCACGGCGCCGGCCGCCGGTGAGGTGGTGGCCATCAATCGCGGGGAGAAGCGCCGCCTGCTCTCGGTGGTGATCCAGGTCGCTGACTCCGAGGAGGCCGTCGAGTTCACTGCCCACGGCCGCGACAAGCTGGCCGGCCTCGAGCGCCAGGTGGTGGTGGACCAGCTGGTCGAATCGGGCCTGTGGACCGCCCTGCGTACCCGTCCCTACTCGCGCACCCCGGCCATCGACAGCGTGCCTGCCGATATCTTCGTCACTGCCATCGATACCCACCCGCTGGCCGCTGATCCCGCCAAGGTGATCAACGAGCAGACCCAGGCCTTCGAGGATGGTCTCAAGGTCCTGACCCGTCTCACCGAAGGCAAGGTCTACCTGTGCAGTGGCCCCGACAGCAGCATTCCCGGCGGCAACATCGACGGCGTGCAGGCCCAGACCTTCGCTGGTCCGCACCCGGCAGGCCTGGTGGGTACCCATATCCACTATCTCTCGCCCGTCTCCCTGCACAAGCGCGTCTGGCACATCGGCTACCAGGACGTCATCGCCTTCGGCAAGCTGTTCGCCGAAGGTCGGCTGGACGTCAGCCGGGTGCTGGCCGTGGGCGGTCCCCGCGCCGAGCAGCCGCGTCTGCTGCGTACCCGGATCGGTGCCAGCACCGAGGAGCTACTCGCCGGTGAGGTGGTCGCGCCCGATGATACCCGCGTGATCTCCGGCTCGGTCTTCTCCGGTTTCACCTGCGAGGGCAGCCTGCGCTACCTGGGTCGCTTCCATAATCAGGTCAGCCTGCTCGAGGAGGGCAACAAGCGTGCCTTCATGGGCTGGCTCTCCGCGGGCAAGAACCGCCACTCGGTGCTTGGCATCTATCTCTCCAGGCTGACCGGCCTCAAGGACTATGCGCCGACCACCTCGACCAACGGCTCCGAGCGCGCCATGGTGCCGGTGGGTGCCTACGAGCAGGTGATGCCCCTGGACATCCTGCCCACACAGCTGCTGCGCTCGCTGATCGTCGGTGATATCGAGACCGCCATGCAGCTCGGCTGTCTGGAGCTGGACGAGGAGGACCTCGCGCTGTGCACCTACGTGTGCCCCGGCAAGTACGAGTACGGTCCCATCCTGCGTGACAACCTCACCACGATCGAGAAAGAGGCCTGATGATGGGTATTCGACAGACACTCGACAATCTCGAGCCGCACTTCCACAAGGGCGGCAAGTACGAGAAGTTCTACCCGCTCTATGAAGCGGTGGACACGATCTTCTATGCGCCCCCGGATGTCGCCAAGACTACCGCCCACGTGCGTGACGGCGTCGACCTCAAGCGCATCATGATCACCGTCTGGCTGTGCACCTTCCCGGCGATGTTCTTCGGCATGTGGAATGCCGGCTGGCAGGCCAACGCGGCCATCGCCGAGGGGTACGGCTCCATGGCCGGCTGGCGCGAAGCGATCCTGATGCTGCTGGCTTCCGGCCACAACCCGGACAGCCTGTGGGCCAACTTCGTGCTCGGCGCCACCTACTTCCTGCCCATCTACCTGGTGACCTTCGTGGTCGGTGGCTTCTGGGAAGTGCTGTTCGCCATCAAGCGTGGCCATGAGGTCAACGAGGGCTTCTTTGTCACCTCGGTGCTCTACGCGCTGATCCTGCCCGCTACCATCCCGCTGTGGCAGGTGGCACTGGGCATCACCTTCGGCGTGGTGATCGGCAAGGAGATCTTCGGCGGTACCGGCAAGAACTTCCTCAACCCGGCCCTGACCGGGCGTGCCTTCCTCTACTTCGCCTATCCCGCGCAGATCTCCGGTGATGCGGTGTGGGTGGCGGCCGATGGCTTCACCGGCGCTACCGCACTCTCCATCGCCTTCCAGGACGGCATGGCCGCACTCACCGAACAGTTCAGCTGGTGGGACGCCTTCCTCGGCTTTATCCCCGGCTCGGTGGGCGAGACCTCGACCCTGGCGATACTGATCGGCGCCGCGGTGCTGCTGTGGACGGGAATTGCTTCCTGGCGGATCATGCTCGGCGTCTTCCTCGGCATGGTGGCCACCAGCGCGCTGTTCAACCTGATCGGCTCCGACAGCAACCCGATGTTCGCCATGTCCTGGTACTGGCACCTGGTGCTGGGCGGTTTCGCCTTCGGCATGGTGTTCATGGCCACCGATCCGGTCTCCGCCTCCATGACCAACCAGGGTCGGCTGATCTTCGGCGCCCTGATCGGCGTGATGACCGTATTGATCCGCGTCGTGAACCCCGCCTTCCCCGAGGGCATCATGCTGGCGATCCTGTTCGCCAACCTGTTCGCTCCGCTCATCGACCATATCTTTGTTCAGGCCAACATCAAACGCCGCTTGCAGCGCACCGGTGTGTCGGCCGAGGAGACTGCCTGATGGCACAGAGCAATAACTCCATCAAGAAGATCCTGACGGTGGCGTTCGCACTCTGTATCGTGTGTTCGATCATCGTCTCAACCGCGGCGGTGGCCCTGCGTTCGAAGCAGCAGTTCAACCAGGAGCTCGACCGCAAGACCAACATCCTCAACGTGGCCAATCTCTACGAGTCCGGCATGGACGTGAACGAGACCTTCGAGTCCGTGATCACGCCGCGGGTCGTGGACCTGCGCAACGGCGAGTACACCGACGAGTTCGACCCCTCGACCTACGATGGCTTCGAGGCGCGTCGTGACCCGGCCGCGTCTCGTACTCTCTCGGGGGAGAAGGATATCGCCGGCCTGTCTCGCCAGGAGAACTACAGCACCGTCTATCTGGTGGGTGAGCCGGATGATCCCGAGCAGATCATCCTGCCGATTCGTGGCCAGGGCCTGTGGGGGCTGATGCGCGGCTTCCTCTCCGTGGAGGGTGACGGCAACACCATCGTCGGCATCACCTACTACGAGCATGCAGAGACGCCCGGGCTTGGCGCCGAGGTCAACAACCCGCGTTGGCAGGCCCAGTGGGAAGGCAAGGAGATCTTCGATCAGGAGGACGAGTTCGCCCCGGCGATCCACCTGACCAAGGGCGGCGCCAGCGGCGAAAACGAGGTGGATGCCCTCTCCGGCGCGACCCTGACCAGCAACGGCGTCACCAATATGCTGCAGTTCTGGCTTAGCCCGGAAGGCTTCGGTCACTACCTGGCCAAGTTCCGTGAAGGGGCCGACCCGGATGCTGCCGAGGGCGCCGACGTCGAACTCGAAAGTGAAGGAGCCTGATCATGTCTGCTGCAACTCCGAAAGGCGTCCTGACGACGCCGATCTTCAAGAATAACCCCATCGCCCTGCAGATACTGGGTATCTGCTCGGCGCTGGCGGTGACCACCAGCATGAGCGTGTCACTGGTCATGACCCTGGCGGTGATCTTCGTGACGGCCTTCTCGAACCTCTTCGTGTCGCTGATTCGTCACCATATTCCCTCTTCCATCCGTATCATCGTGCAGATGACCATCATCGCCTCGCTGGTGATCGTGGTTGACCAGATCCTCAAGGCCTATGCCTACGAGATGTCCAAGCAGCTCTCGGTGTTCGTCGGCCTGATCATCACCAACTGCATCGTGATGGGGCGTGCCGAAGGCTTCGCCATGCAGAACAGCCCGAAGCTCTCCTTCCTGGATGGCATCGGCAACGGTCTCGGCTACGGCTTCATCCTGATGACCGTGGGCTTCATCCGTGAACTGTTCGGTTCCGGCAGCGTGTTCGGCTTCACCGTGCTGCAGCCGGTACAGGATGGTGGCTGGTACGTGCCCAATGGGCTGCTGCTGCTGCCGCCATCCGCGTTCTTCATTATCGGCTTGATCATCTGGGTGCTGCGCAGCCTCAACCCGGAGCAGGTCGAGGAGAACGAGTTCAAGATGAAGGCCAACACCGAACCGAAGGAGGCCGTGTAACATGGAACACTATATTAGCCTTTTTGTTGCCTCGGTCTTCGTCGAGAACATGGCCCTGGCATTCTTCCTCGGCATGTGTACCTTCATCGCCGTGTCCAAGAAGGTCTCCGCGGCCATCGGTCTCGGGATCGCCGTGATCGTAGTGCTGGGCGTTACCGTGCCGGTAAACAACCTCGTCTACAGCTTCCTGCTGGCGGAGGGTGCGCTCTCCTGGACCGGGATCAGCGGTGCCGAGAACATCGACCTCTCCTTCCTGGGCCTGCTCAGCTACATCGGCGTCATCGCCGCCCTGGTCCAGATCATGGAGATGTTCCTCGACAAGTATGTGCCGGCGCTCTACAACGCCCTGGGCGTGTTCCTGCCGCTGATCACCGTGAACTGCGCCATCCTGGGTGGCGTGCTGTTCATGGTCGAGCGCAACTACAACTTCGGCGAATCGGTGGTCTACGGCCTGGGCGCTGGTGTCGGCTGGGCGCTGGCCATCACCGCCCTGGCCGGGATCCGCGAGAAGCTCAAGTACAGCGACGTTCCCGGCTCCCTGCAGGGCCTGGGCATCACCTTCATCACGGTGGGCCTGATGTCGCTGGGCTTCATGTCCTTCTCCGGCATCCAGCTCTGAGGCAGGTCGTCCTTGCCCGGCCCCGTCAGAGGCCGGGTACCAGGCAACGCAAGCAATAGGAAACCGATATGGTTGATACATCACTTATCTTGCTCGGCGTGGTCATGTTCACCCTGGTCGTCATCGGCCTGGTGCTGATCATCCTGGCCGCCCGCAGCAGGCTGGTCAGCACCGGTGACGTGCAGATCGAGGTCAACGGTGATCCCGAAAACACCATCACCACCCAGGCCGGGGGCAAGCTGCTCAACACCCTGGCCGCCAACGGCATCTTTCTCTCCTCCGCCTGCGGCGGCGGTGGCTCCTGTGCGCAGTGCAAGTGTCGTGTGGAGGAGGGCGGTGGCTCCATCCTGCCCACCGAAGAGCAGCACTTTACCATGCGCGAGAAGAAGGAGGGCTGGCGTCTCTCCTGCCAGGTGCCGGTTAAGCAGGACATGAAGATCGAGGTCCCCGAGGAGGTCTTCGGCGTCAAGAAGTGGGAGTGCGAGGTCATCGAGAACCCCAACGTCGCCACCTTCATCAAGGAGCTCAACCTCAAGCTGCCCGAGGGCGAGGAAGTCGCCTTCCGCGCCGGTGGCTACGTGCAGTTGGTGGCACCGCCCTACGACATCGCCTTCAAGGATTTCGACATCGAGGAGGAGTACCGGGGCGACTGGGAGAAGTTTGGTCTGTTCAACATCTCCCACAAGAACAACGAGGAGGTCATCCGCGCCTACTCCATGGCGAACTACCCGGAAGAGAAGGGCATCCTCAAGTTCAACATCCGTATCGCCACTCCGCCGCCCAACACCGACCACCCCCCGGGCCTGATGTCCACCTACGTCTTCAGCCTGAAGCCGGGTGACAAGGTCACCGTGATGGGGCCCTTCGGCGAGTTCTTCGCCAAGGACACCGATGCCGAGATGGTCTTCGTCGGTGGTGGTGCCGGCATGGCGCCGATGCGCAGCCATATCTTCGACCAGCTCAAGCGCCTCAACTCCAAGCGCAAGATCTCCTTCTGGTACGGCGCGCGCTCCTGGCGCGAGACCTTCTACAACGAGGAGTACGACAAGCTGGCCGAGGAGCACGACAACTTCGAGTGGCACCTGGCGCTGTCCGACCCGCAGCCCGAGGACAACTGGGAAGGCCCCACTGGCTTCATCCACAATGTCCTCTACGAGAACTACCTCAAGGACCACCCGGCCCCCGAGGACTGCGAGTACTACATGTGCGGGCCGCCCATGATGAACGCCTCGGTGATCAAGCTGCTGCTCGATCTCGGGGTGGAGCCCGAGAACATCCTGCTGGACGACTTCGGCGGATGATCCCACTCGCCGTCAGGCGACAAGGAGGGCCGGCCAGAAGGTCGGCCCTCCTTGTATCTGTTCCTGTATCGGTATCGGTCGTCCATCTCCCGGAACACGCGGTGTCCTGCACTGTCTGCAGGGGATGAACAGGAACCATTCGGCCATCACTGTCCGCCTCCTGCAGGGCGGGCACGCCCAGGCCAACAAGGAGAACTACACATGACTATCTGGCTTATCGCCTTCGCCTTCATGCTGCTGATCATGGCCGCCATGGCCGTCGGCGTGATCATGGGACGCAAGCCCATCGCCGGCTCCTGCGGCGGCCTCAACCAACTCGGCCTCAAGGATGGCTGCGAGATCTGTGGCGGCAAGGACGAGGTCTGCGAGGAGGAGAATCGCAAGGCCGGCAGCGCCCGTCGCCGCAGCGACGAGAGTCGCGGCGCCGACCTGGGGTATGACGCCAGTCGTCGCTGATCATGTAGGCCGTCTTGCCCAGTTGCTTGGCCCCCGGTTGCGAAAGCCACCGGGGGCCTTCTCGTCTGAAGGCTACGGGTTGCGATCGTCCCGCAGCTCGTGAGCGAAGCAGGGCGGTGACGCGGGTTCGATGTCCGCAGCGTCCTCCTCGCGCAGTACGAAGAGTAGCCAGTCGCGCAGGATGGGCAGGGGGGAGGTCTCGATGTCGCGTTCCGCAGTCAGCAGGGTCAGCTGGCTGCGGCGGGCCAGGCGCATCAGCGGCACCAGCCGCTCGGGGTGGTCGCGCAGTTCGCCGCGGTAGCGCACGGCGAAAACGCCTTCGCTGATCTCGCCCTGGCGGTACTGGCGATGCAACGTGGGGCTCGGCGAGGCGTCCCGGTACCAGTCGTCTAACGCCAGCGCCTCCCTGGACCGCCCCCGGGGCCATAGGCGATCCACCAGCACGCGGGCGCCGTCGTCAGGCTCGGCGGGCTGGGCGATGCCCTTGATCTCGATGTGATAGCTCATGCACTCCTCCTCGCTTCCTCACCCCTCACTTCTCACCCCTCACTCCTTACGAACCCGCTCCAGCGCCTCGCGGCTGCGTTCCTGCCAGCGCCCGGGCAGCGCCGCGGCACGCTCGAGAGCTTCCAGGGCCTCGGCTCTGCGTTCCGCCGATTCGAGGGCGAGACCCAGGTTGAGCCAGGCCGGGGCGAGGCTGGTATCCGCCGCTACTGCCTCCCGGAAGGCGCCGATGGCGCCCTCGAGATCCGCGGCAGCGTGGCGCGCGTTACCCAGTGCGAAGTGGGCCATGGCGTGGTCGGGGAAACGGCTGGAGAGCGCCTCCCAGGCGGGCAGCGCCGCCTCGGCCCCGCGGACTCCCTCGAAGTCGCCGATGGCCTGCAGGGCGGCCTGGGGGGAGATGGTGGCCGGCAGCTCCCCCGGTGACAGCGCCACGAAGGCCCAGCGGTCGCTGCGCGCCCAGGTGGCGTCGAAGGGGCGGAAGGACTCCACCCGCTGGGCCTCCATGCCGCTATGCAGGATCATCTCCCGAGCCTCCAGGTCGTAGCCGATGGCCACGGCATAGTGCCACACGGGCCAGGCGGGCAGTGACAGGTTCTGCATCACCACCACCGGGTAGCCGGCATCGAGTTCGGTCAACAGGGTATCCATGCGGCCTTCGATCACGAAGGGAATCCGCCCGTGACGGCGCACCGTGGCCAGCATCTCGGGCTGTACGCTGCCTTCGCGACCGGGGGTGAAGACCTGGGGAATCAGGGTGTCGACGTCGGTCTCCACGCCGTCGTGCTGCAGCGCCATGGCAAGCGAGGCCGGCCCGCACTGGTAGTCGCGCTGGCCATGGAAGGGGACATCATCGAGCAGCACCCGGGGGGCTACGGCCGCTCGGGTGGTGTCATCGATCCGGGGTGCCGAGGCACAGCCGGCGAGCATCAGCAGCATCAGCACCAACGCAAGAACGCCCGCTGGGCGGGCGTTCCTGACGCTGGTCGGCTGCCGTTCAAGGCAGTCGATCATGCTGGCACCCATTCAGCGAGTGAAGGGGAAGACGTTGGTCAGGCCGAGGATATCGGTCACCAGCAGGATCACGAAGACGGCGAACAGTGCGCCGACCACGCTGGCACCGGCGGGCATCTGGTCGAGACGCTCGGCCATCTGGGCGGCTTCGGCGTCGGAGAGGGCGGCGACACGGGCCTCGACTTCGGCGGGATCCACACCCTGGGCGACCAGCTGGTCGCGAACGTCATCCCGTGCGAGTACGGCGTGAATCCGCTCGCGATCGGACTGGGCGCGCTCGGCGGAGAGGGCGTCCTGGGTGGTGATCATCCCGCCTGCGGGTGCGGGGGCGGCAGCGACCGGCAGGCTGCCCAGCACCAGGGCGGCGATCAGCAGCGGGCTGAGGAAACGGCAGATCTTCTTCATCATGTCGGTGTTCCTTCTTCTTCGAGTGGGCTTCCGGCTCCAGGATGATCCACGCGTCGCGTCCGGCGAGTGTGTGGCGTCACGATGATGCTTGCCCAGTATAGGACGAAATGGCGTTCGATTTCATACCCTTGTCATCACGATTCAAGGCTATTGCAGATAGCTGGCATTGCTCGGGGCTGTTCCGTCGACAAGCCTGCGGGGAGGCGCTGTGAATACTTCCCTGTACGCTACCGACGCCCTGCTTCGCTCTCGCGTCCCGCTCCGCTTGCAGGTCCGGTGCTGGCCATCCATGGCCAGCCCGTTCGGAGCAGTGCTCCTCACCCCTGGCGTAGGACCTCCCCTTCGGCTTGTCCCCGGCGCCCCTCGCTCCTGATAGTAGCCATAGTAACAATCAGGCATCAGCCAATGCGGTAGGAGGAGGGCAGTTCGGCGAGCAGGCCGCGGCCACCGGCGAGGGTCAGCGCCAGGTCGTGGAGGCCGTCCTGCAGCGGCAGGGCGGCGGCACCCTTGATCGAGAGGTCCAGGCGCTGGGCGAACAGCAGCAGCTTGTGCAGGCGCTTCACCGGCAGGCGACCGAGGGCCTGCTGATAGGCGGGGCGGCGTTTCTCGAAGATGCTGGGTTTCTGGGCCTTGCAGGCGTGGTCGAAGCTCTGGCCCTGGTCGAGATGCTGATGCAGCGAGAGCAGGGTGCGCAGCTCCCGAGTCAGGGCCCACAGCACGATGGGGGGCTCCACACCCTCGCCGGCGAGGCCGGTCATGATGCGAGCGACCCGCGAGCGTTCGCCCTTGAGGCAGGCATCCACCAGGGTGAAGACGTCGAAGCGGGCGCTGTCCTCCACGCCGCCGGCGACATCCCGAGGCCCGACCCGGCTGCCCTGGGGCAGCAGCAGGGCAAGCTTCTGCAGCTCCTGGTCGGCGGCCAGCAGGTTGCCTTCGGTGCGTTCGCCCAGCAGGCGTGCGGCGTCCAGGTCGAGGTTGAGGCCGTGGCGAGTGGCCCGGTCGCGCAGCCAGAACCCCAGCCGCGAGACGTCCACCGGCCACACCGGCACGAAGAGTCCCGCCTTGTCGAGGGCCTGGAACCAGGCGCTCTTCTGCTGGCGGAAGTCGAGCTTGCCCATGGCCAAAAGCAGCACGTTGTCGCTGCCCTTCATCTCCTCGGCGTAGGCCCTGAGGGCCTTGGCGCCCTCCTGGCCCAGGTTGCTGCCGGACAGTCGCAGCTCGATCAGCTTGGCACTGGTGAACAGCGACAGGCTGGCCGAGGCCTCATGCAGGCGACCCCAGGCGAAGTTACCCTCCACATGCAGGACCTCACGCTCCTCGATGCCACGCTCGCGGGCAGCGGCGCGCACGGCGTCGCAGGCTTCCATATGCTGCAGCGGTTCTTCGCCGGCGACGATCACCACCGGCGGCAGCTTCTTCGCCAGGGCGTCGGCCAGTTTATCTGGGAAGACCTTCATGACAGGCCGCGCAGTCGCTCGATCAGCTGACGAACGGCCTCCTCGAGCAGCGCCTCGCGCGCCTCGTCGCGGCGCTTCTCGCGGCCCAGGAGGTCGCCATCATCCACGCTGTAGCCGCGGCTGACCTCGAGGCGCTGCTGGTCGAGCAGGTAGGCACCATCGGCGCGCTGCACCGAGAAGGGGGCGACGAGGTGCATCTCCTCGTCGCGGGGGCCGGAGTCCAGCACGCTCAGGCGGCGTTGGCGGAACTCGGGTTGGCCCAGATTGAGAATCAGCCCGGCGCCGTCATGCACCCGGGTACCGGCAGCCGTCAGGCGCCGTTCGGCGAGCCGCGCCAGATCGCTGTCGGGCCCCGCCAGGGCGAGCTCGCTCAGCGGTGCTGAGGGGCTGTCGAGGCCGCGCAGGCGAAAACCGCAGCCGGCGAGGGCCAGCCCGGCACCGCCGGCCAGGCTCAGGGTAAGGAAGGTGCGTCGCTGCATGGGTTAGCCCACCACAATATTGACCAGCTTGCCCGGCACCACGATCACCTTGCGCACCGTCTTGCCCCCGGTGTGGCGCTGGACGTTCTCGGCGGCGAAGGCCTCGGCCTCGACCGCGGCCTTGTCGGCATCGGCGGGTACCTCGATGCGCGCCCGCAGCTTGCCATTGACCTGCACCACCAGCTCGATGGTGTCGCGGGTCAGGGCACTCTCGTCGACCTCCGGCCAGCGGGCGTCGATCGCCGGTTCCGCGTGCCCCAGCGCCGACCACAGCGCATGGCAGGCATGCGGTGTGATGGGGGCGAGCAGCAGTACGCAAGCCTCCACTGCCTCGCGTGCCACGGCGAGGTCCAGGGGAGAGGGAGTGGCGCTCTGCTTGTGGAATTGCCCGATGGCGTTGGTCAGCTCCATCACCGCGGCGATGGCGGTATTGAAGGTGGTGCGCCGGCCGATGTCGTCGCCGGCCTTCTTGATGGTCTCGTGGGTCTTGCGGCGCAGTTCGCGCTGGGCGTCGTCGAGGGCATCGACTTCGAGCCGGCCGGGCTCACCCGCCTCGAGGTGCTCGTTTACCAGGCGCCACAGGCGCTTGAGGAAGCGGTGAGCGCCCTCGACGCCGGCGTCGGACCACTCCAGTGACTGCTCCGGCGGGGCGGCGAACATCATGAACAGGCGCACGGTGTCGGCGCCGAAACGGTCGATCATCGACTGCGGGTCGACGCCGTTGTTCTTCGACTTGGACATCTTCTCGATGCCGCCCATCTCCACCGGCTGGCCATCCTCGATGAGCACGGCGCTCACCGGCCGCCCTTTGTCGTCGCGCTTGACCTCGACGTCGGCGGGGTTGAACCACTGCTTGGCACCGTTGGGCAGCTCCCGGTAGAAGGTCTCGGCGATCACCATGCCCTGGGTAAGCAGGCGCTGGAAGGGCTCATCGACGTTGACCAGGGCCAGGTCGCGCATCAGCTTTGTGAAGAAGCGTGCGTAGAGCAGGTGCAGGATGGCGTGCTCGATGCCGCCGATATAGAGGTCCACCGGCAGCCAGTAGTCGGCGCGCTCGTCGAGCATCGCCTCCTGGTTGTCGGCGCAGCAGAAGCGGGCGAAGTACCAGGACGACTCCATGAAGGTGTCGAAGGTGTCGGTCTCGCGTACCCAGCCGTCGCCGAGTTCGGAGAACTCCGGCATGCGCTTGAGCGGCGAACCGGTGGCATCCACGGTGACCTCCATGGGCAGGGCCACCGGAAGTTCCGCGTCGGAGAGCGGTGCGGTCTGCCCCTCGGGGCCATACTTCACCGGGATCGGGGCTCCCCAGTAGCGCTGGCGAGCCACGCCCCAGTCGCGCAGGCGGTAGTTGGTCTTGACCTCGCCGCGGCCGAGCTCGGCGAGCCGGGTGGCGATGGCATCGAAGGCCGCCTCGAAGTCCAGGCCGTCGAACTCGCCGGAGTTGATCAGGTTGCCGTACTCGTCATGGGCGCCTGCGGAGAGATCCGGTGCCTGGCCGCTGCCATCGGCGATCACCGGTTCGATGGGGATGCCGTACCTGGTGGCGAACTCCCAGTCGCGCTGGTCGTGGGCGGGCACCGCCATCACCGCACCGGTACCGAACTCCATCAGCACGAAGTTGGCCACATACACCGGCACCTCGCGGCCACTGAGCGGGTGCACCGCCACATGGCCGGTGGGCATGCCCTTCTTCTCGCGGGTGGCCAGTTCGGCCTCGGAGGTGCCGCCCTGGGCGCACTCCTCGCGGAAGGCAGCAAGTGCCGAGTTGTTCTCCGCGGCCTGTTTCGCCAGCGGGTGGTCCGCGGCCACGGCCACATAGGTGACCCCCATCAGGGTGTCGGGGCGGGTGGTGTAGACCGAGAGGGGCTCACAGGCACTCCCGTCAGCGGCCCTGATATCAGAGCCCTCAGCGGGCTTGATTTCAAAGCTGAGTTCCACGCCGCGGGACTTGCCGATCCAGTTGCGCTGCATGGTCTTGACCTGCTCGGGCCACTCGATGCGGTCGAGATCGGCGAGCAGCTCCTCGGCGTAGTCGGTGATGCGCAGGAACCACAGCGGGATCTCCTTGCGTTCCACCAGGGCGCCGGAGCGCCAGCCGCGCCCGTCGATGACCTGCTCGTTGGCCAGCACGGTCTGGTCCACGGGGTCCCAGTTGACCGTGGACATCTTCTTGTAGACCAGCCCCTTCTCCACCAGCTTGGCGAAGAACCACTGTTCCCAGCGATAGTAGTCCAGGTCGCAGGTGGCGAATTCGCGGCTCCAGTCATAGGCAAAGCCCAGTGCCTTGAGCTGGTTGCGCATGTAGTCGATGTTGGCGTAGGTCCATTCGGCGGGCGGTACCTGATTCTGGATCGCCGCATTTTCCGCCGGCATGCCGAAGGCGTCCCAGCCCATGGGCTGCAGCACGTTCCTGCCCTGCATGCGCTGGTAGCGGGAGACCACGTCGCCGATGGTGTAGTTGCGCACATGCCCCATGTGCAGCTTGCCGCTGGGGTAGGGGAACATCGACAGGCAGTAGAACTTCTCGCGGCTGGCATCCTCCACCGCCTTGAAGCACTGGTTCTTGTCCCAGAACTGCTGGGCGTCGCGTTCGATCTCTTGGGGCTTGTACTGTGCGTCCATCGCTGTCAACGGGTACCTTGGCTGTCGGTTCGGCGCGCCGGAGGCGCACGCTCGAATGGCTTGTCCGGCGTCATGTTCCCTGTGCATGCTGGCGACAAGGCGTTGAACTGACGGCGGGAAGTCGTCTAAATGGTAGGCAGAGGATACCCCAGCACGGCCTTGCCCGGCTATGGCCGGCAGACGCGCCCTATCCGTACACGAGGAGAGCAAGATGAGTGAGACAGACCCCAAGGATCCCCAGGACTATCGCCTGCGGGACGGCTATGAGCGCATGCTGGACCGCCTTCGCGAGGGTGCCCATGAGCTGACCTGGGAGAACCTGCAGAAGGAGCTGGACGACGCCGTGGAGTTCGAGTCCGAGCTCGAGGAGTTCACCAGGGACGAGCTCTCCCTGCTGCGCGCCTGGGTGGAGCGTGACCTCAAGGACATGCGGCGCTACCTGAGCGCCGGTGGCGAGGGCGTGGCGGCCTGGCTGGGCATCGATCTTTCGGCGCTGTCGCGCAAGGTCAGCGAGTCGCTGCTCTCCATCGCCGACCGCAGCGTAGTGGAGCGGGAGCGCTTCGAGGAGGATCTCGAGGCGGCACGTGCCGACTACTGCGAGGGCGAGATGGCGGTGCCCGGCCGGCTCGCCTGCGTGCACTGCGATGCCGAGGTGGAGCTGCCCGAGATGACTCGCATCGAACCCTGTCACCAGTGCGGACATCGCTACTTCCGGCGGGTGTCCCGCTAACGCCGCGGTGGTCCCAAGGGATGGGCTGTCAGCGTCGGCAGCCCATCCGCATGCAAAAGTTGCTATGTACCTGTCGCAGGGCGGTCTCGGTGAGGCGGCCGAAGTGCTTGGCGACAAGGGATTCGTTCAGCGTGTAGACCTTGCCAGTGCGGACCCAGCTCGGTTTGGGCAGTTGACCTTGCTGCATGTGTGACGGGTCGAGAGCGACGGCTTGGGTATGCTGCTGGCGGGAAGTGATGGCAAGGCATAGGAAGTCGCCTCTCTCGTCCGGCGCGCCCAACAGCACCACGGGCCGTCGTTTATGACTGGTAAGGTCTGTGTAGGGAAACGGGATCAGGACGATATCGCCCGGCTCAAGCGTCATTCCATACCTCGTCTTCGGTGTTGTCCCAGTCGTTCGCGAGGCTGGCCTGCTGAGCCGCCATGAAGTTCTTCTGCTGCTCATTCTCCAGACGCTCGCGCAGGAAGTGCGCGAAGTCGAGGACCTCCTGCTGGCGGTCTTGAGGAAGGAGGCGTAGCTCTTCGATGATCTTCTCGGCAGTATCCATTTGGCATCTCTCCCCAGGCGTCGTAGACACTTTTTGAGTATATCACCTGGTGCGCGGGCGACTTTCCTAGAGCCACGCATCCAGCAGCACGATGCCGCCCACTACCAGCGCGGAGAGGGCGGCGGCGTAGCCCAGGTTGTGGCGCATCATGCGCGTGCCGCTGACGCCGTAGCGCCCTTGCAGCGAGAGGTTGATGCCGGAGAGCGGCCCCACGCTGGTGCCCACCGCCCAGGCGGCCAGGGCGATGAAGGCGAACAGTGTCTGGCGGTCGCCCGAAAGCTCCAGCATCGAGGCCAGTACCGAGACGCCGATGATCGGATGCAACCCGACGACGGCGCTGGCCACGATGGCCAGGAAACTGGCGACGGCCTGGGGGGCGGCGAAGTGCTCGAACAGTTGCCATTCGCTGCCCGTGGCGGCGGTGATGTAGGCCGATAGCCCCTGGGTGAGCAACCCGGCGCAGAGGAACAGCGAGATCTCGCCGCGCATCGCCGGTAGCCGCTCCAGGGCATGGCCACGCACCCGCTGCAGGGTCCAGCGTGGGCCACGGGGCAGGTTGCTGGCCAGCGCCACGCCGGGCAGCAGGAAGGTGATGATGCTGACGATGGAGAGCCACGGGGTCAGTCCGTAGTGAAACAGCATCACCAGGCTGGCCATGGCGACCGGCATCAGCAGGCTCCTTGGCGACAGCGAGTAGCCTGCCACCGTATCCAGGTCGAAGCGTCGTGACAGGTCGAGCAGCGACAGGGTGCCGGCGGCCAGCCCTAGGGGCAGGCCGAAGGCGAGGATGGTGGCATAGTTCATCTGCGGTGCCAGGGTCATCACCACCCCCATGGAGGCGAAGAAGGGCGACCACAATGCGGCGCTGGAGAGGCCGCGATTGAGGGCCAGCAGCTGTGGCAGGCTCATCTCGCCATGGCGACGCAGGCGGTCGCCGACCATGAACACCGTGGAGAGGTTGAGGATCGCGCCGAGCAGGTGGACCCCGAGCCAGGTGCTGGCAGTACCGCGTCGGCCGGTCAATGCGCTGCCCGGGGGCGGTGCATGCCCCTGGCGGGTGCCGATCAGGCCAATGAAGCTTACCCCGACCAGCATGGCGACCACGTAGCTGTTGCCATCCAGCAGATGTATCCAGGCGATCTCGGCGTCGTGGAACAGTGCCGCGGCAAGCAGCAGCGTTACCCCCAGTCCCGCCAGGATGGTCGCCTGGCGTCGGTTGCCGCGCTTCAGGTCGCGCCACAACAGGCCCACCGCCAGCCAGAAGGCGACGCTGACCACCGGCAGCGCCACGGGCAGCCCGGCCAGGCGCATGACCTGCAGCACCAGGCCGGCCAGGATCAGGCCTCCGGCGAAGGCATGACGCAGCGGCGTTGGAAAGGAAGCGGAATGGGGCACGTCGAGTGGCTCCTGGCGGTCAAGTGAGCAGTCTAACCAATTCCGCGGGACCGGGTTCGTGCATCGGGTTCGCGCGCCGCCTCGAGCTGCTCGAGCATGGCCCGGGTCGCGTTGGAGAGCGTCCTGTTGCGGTGCACCAGATAGCCCAGCGGCCGGTAGATCGGCGGCTGCTCGACCTCGAGTTCATGCAGCTCGTCCGCCACCAGCCGCTCGGGCAGCAGGCTCCAGCCCAGGCCGATGGCGGTCATCATCTGCAGGGTCTCCAGGTAGTTGGTGGAGAGCGCCACCGGCAGATGCAGGCCGGCGGCCTGGAATCGCGCCTCGATCAGGCCGCGGGTGAAGGTCATGGGGCCGGGGAGCACGGCATCGAAGTCGCACAGCTCATCGAGTCCCAGCCGCGCTCGGCGTGCCAGCGGGTGGTCGTGGGCACACACGAAGCACAGGCGGTCGATCCACACCGGCACCACCTCCAGCTGGGCATGCGGATGTGGCGCCAGGGTCACCACGGCGATCTCCAGCGAGCCATCCAGCACCCCCTGATAGGCCTCCTCGGAGTCGAGGAAGTGCAGGTCGAGACGCACGTCGGGATGGGCTCGGGTGTAGGCCTTGAGCAGCGGAGGCAGCCGGTGCAGGCCGATATGATGGCTGGTGGCCAGGGTCAGGCTGCCCGCCACGCTGCCTTCGAGGTTGCCCAGCGCCCGGCGGCTGTCATTCACCATCATCAGGATCTCGCGGGCACGGGGCAGCAGCACGCGTCCGGCCTCGGTGAGGGTGACGCGCCGGCCGATGCGGTCGAACAATCGGGCGTCGACCTGGCCCTCGAGCACGGCGATGCGCTTGCTCACCGCTGGCTGGGTCAGGTGCAGCTGCTCGGCGGCACGCGAGAAGCTGCTGCACTCTGCCACGGCGAGGAAGGCCTGCAGGCTCTGGGTATCCACGGCGCCTCCGTAATTGATTCCATATGGGAATGCATTACATAAATAACATGAATTGATTTTATGGACGAGGGGCGGGAAACTGCTGCCATAGCGCCAACGCCGAGCCCCGCACGGTGCTTTACGCAGCAGCGGCGCCGGAGACAGACCGCAAAGGAGGTCCTATGCCAGGGATGGCATCGGTAGCGTACAAGGATGTATTTACAGCGCCTCCTTGGAGGTCTGCCGCCGGGAAAGCCGCGCCGGTGGCGCAACTCCAAGACCGGACATGACAGCAGGGCCCAGGGCCCGGGAGAACGATATGGCAGGCCAGACACTCTACGACAAGCTGTGGTCGCAGCATCTCGTCAAGGAGCGCGATGACGGCACCGCGCTGATCTACATCGACCGCCAGCTGCTCCACGAGGTGACCTCGCCCCAGGCCTTCGAGGGGCTGCGCCTGGCGGGTCGCAAGCCGTGGCGCATCGATGCCAACCTGGCTACGCCGGACCATAACGTGCCCACCACCCTCAAGGAGCGTGCAGAGGGCAATGCCGGCATCAAGGACCCGGTGTCGCTGATCCAGGTGCAGACCCTGGACGACAACTGCGGCGAGTTCGGCATCGAGGAGTTCAAGATCAACGACCCGCGCCAGGGTATCGTCCATGTGGTGGGTCCTGAGCAGGGCGCCACCCTGCCGGGCATGACCGTGGTCTGCGGTGACTCCCATACCGCCACTCATGGCGCCTTCGGCGCCCTGGCCCACGGCATCGGCACCTCCGAGGTGGAGCACGTACTGGCCACCCAGTGCCTGCTGGCCCAGAAGATGAAGAACATGCAGGTGCGCGTCGAGGGCCAGCTCGGCACCGGCGTCACCGCCAAGGATGTGGTGCTGGCCATCATCGGCCGCATCGGCACCGCCGGCGGCACCGGCTACGCCATCGAGTTCGCCGGCAGCGCCATCCAGGGCCTCTCCATGGAGGGCCGCATGACGGTGTGCAACATGGCCATCGAGGCCGGCGCCCGGGTCGGTCTGATCGCCGTGGATGACACCACCATCGACTACCTGCGCGACCGCCACTACGCTCCCAGGGGCGAGCAGTGGGAGGCCGCCGTGGCCGACTGGCGTGGGCTCGTCTCCGACGACGCCGCCGACTTCGACAAGGTGGTGGTGCTGGATGCCGCCGAGATCGAGCCTCAGGTCAGCTGGGGCACCAGTCCCGAGATGGTGACCGGTGTTTCCGGTGAGGTCCCCGACCCCGCCGAGCAGGATGATGACACCGTGCGCAATGGCTACACCCGCGCGCTTCAGTACATGGGCCTGGCCCCGAAGCAGAAGATCACCGACATCCGCCTCGACAAGGTGTTCATCGGCTCCTGCACCAACTCGCGCATCGAGGATCTGCGCGAGGCGGCCAAGGTAGCACGCGGCAAGAAGGTCGCCGACTCCATCAAGCTGGCCATGGTAGTGCCGGGCTCCGGCCTGGTGAAGCGCCAGGCCGAGGCCGAAGGGCTCGACAAGGTGTTTATCGAGGCGGGCTTCGAGTGGCGCGAGCCGGGCTGCTCCATGTGCCTGGCCATGAATGCCGACAAGCTGGGGGCTGGCGAGCACTGCGCCTCCACCTCCAACCGCAACTTCGAGGGGCGCCAGGGCTATGGCGGTCGCACCCACCTGGTCAGCCCGGCCATGGCCGCCGCCGCCGCCATCGCCGGTCATTTCGTGGATGTGAGGCAGCTTGCCGCCAACGACGATGTCCAGGGTCAGGAGGCCTGAATCATGAAGAAGTTCGAACGTAGCGAAGGTCTCGTCGCCCCCCTCGACCGGGCCAATGTCGACACCGACCTGATCATTCCCAAGCAGTTCCTCAAGTCGATCAAGCGCACCGGCTTCGGCGTCAACCTGTTCGATGAGTTGCGCTACCTGGACGAAGGCTACCCGGGTCAGGACTGCTCCCAGCGGCCGATCAACCCCGACTTCGTGCTCAACCAGTCGCGCTACCAGGGTGCCAGCGTGCTGCTAGCGCGGCGCAACTTCGGCTGCGGCAGCTCCCGCGAGCACGCTCCATGGGCGCTGGAGGACTTCGGCTTCCGGGTGGTGATCGCGCCGAGCTTCGCCGATATCTTCTACAACAACGCCTTCAAGAACGGCCTGCTGCTGGTGACCCTGCCCGAGGAGACGGTAGAGCGCCTGTTCCAGGAAGTCGCGGCCAACGAGGGCTACGCCCTGGACGTGGACCTGGAGAACCAGCGCATCACCACGCCCTCCGGCGAGGTCATCGAGTTCGAGGTGGACGCCTTCCGCAAGCACTGTCTGCTCGAGGGGCTCGACGATATCGGCATCACCCTGCAGGACGAGGACGCCATCCGCGCCTTCGAGGCCAAGCATCGCGCCGCGCGCCCCTGGTTGTTCCGCGACAGCGCCCAGGCCTGATGACATAGATCTGGCTGCCCTTGCCATGGCGAGGGGCGCCGGGGACAAGCCGAAGAGGAGGTCCTACGCCAGGGATGGCGTCGGTAGCGTACAGGGAGGTATTCACAGCGCCTCCTCGAAGGCTTGTCGCCGGGAAAGCCCCGACTGGTGGGGCGGCAATACAAGGAAGCAAAGATGACACAGAAGATTCTGGTACTGCCGGGCGACGGCATCGGTCCCGAGATCACCGCCCAGGCCAGCCGCATCCTGGCCGCCTGCCAGGCCCGTGGCCTGGATGTGGAGGTCGAGGAGGGGCTGTTGGGCGGCGCCGCCTACGACGTGCACGGCGAGCCGCTGCCCAGCGAGACCCTCGAGAAGGCCAAGGCCGCCCGTGCCATTCTGTTGGGTGCCGTGGGCGGTCCCAAGTGGGACAGGATCGAGGACCTCGCCAAGCGCCCGGAGAAGGGGCTGCTCGGCGTGCGCAAGCAGCTGGGCCTGTTCGGCAACCTGCGCCCGGCCATCACCTATCCGCAGCTGGCCGAGGCCTCCAGTCTCAAGCGTGAGCTGGTTGCCGGCCTCGACATCATGATCGTGCGCGAGCTCACCGGCGGCATCTACTTCGGCCAGCCGCGTGGCATAGAGGAGCGTGACGGCGAGCGCGTCGGCTTCAACACCTACATTTACTCCGAGAGCGAGATCGAGCGCATCGGCCGCGTCGCTTTCGAGATGGCGCAGAAGCGCGGCAAGAAGCTGTGCAGCGTCGACAAGGCCAATGTGCTCGAGGTCACCATCCTGTGGCGCGAGGTGATGGAGCGGCTGGCGCCGGAGTACCCGGACGTCGAGCTCTCCCACATGTACGTCGACAACGCTGCCATGCAGCTGGTACGCGCCCCCAAGCAGTTCGACGTGGTGGTCACCGGCAACATGTTCGGTGACATCCTCTCCGACGCCGCCGCCATGCTCACCGGCTCCATCGGCATGCTGCCCTCCGCCTCGCTCAACGAGAGCGGGCAGGGCATGTACGAGCCATGCCACGGCAGCGCCCCGGATATCGCCGGCCAGGGCATAGCCAACCCGCTGGCCACCATCCTTTCGGTGGCGATGATGCTGCGCTACTCCCTGGACGCGCCGGCGCTGGCGGAGCGCATCGAGGCGGCCGTGGGCAAGGTGCTGGACGACGGCCTGAGAACCGCCGATATTGCCTCCGAGGGCACCCGCACCGTCTCCACCAGTGAGATGGGAGATGCCGTGCTGGCCGCCTTCGAGGCGCTCTGATCTCGATTATTGTGGGAGCCCGATATTGTGGGAGCCCGATATTGTGGGAGCCCGATTTATCGGCGATTGCGGTGGTACAAGGGCGTCTGCCGGCGCCATCGCGCAGAATCTGCGCTCCCAGGAAGAGCGATAGCCCTGAGTCGTTACCGGGCCCGCCTGCGAGGCGGGCCCGGTTTCTGTATAATATGTCCCACATTCGATTTCTGGAGGACTTCACATGTTGAAAGTCGGTTTCGTCGGTTGGCGCGGCATGGTGGGCTCGGTGCTCATGCAGCGCATGGTGGAGGATGGAGACTTCAAGGGCATCGAGCCGGTCTTCTTCACCACCTCCCAGGTCGGTCAGGCCGGCCCGGATGTGGGAGTGGATGTGCCAGCACTCAAGGACGCCTTCGACCTTGACGCGCTCAAGGCGCTCGACGTGATCGTCACCTGCCAGGGCGGCGACTATACCAAGAAGGTCTACGCCGACCTGCGCCAGGCAGGCTGGAAGGGCTACTGGATCGATGCCGCCAGCACCCTGCGCATGGCAGACGACGCCACCATCGTGCTCGACCCGGTCAACCGGCATGTGATCGATGCCCAGCTGGCCCGTGGCGCCAGGACCTTTGTCGGCGGCAACTGCACCGTCAGCCTGATGCTGATGGGCCTGGGCGGACTGTTCGAGGCGGACCTGATCGAGTGGATGACCTCCATGACCTATCAGGCGGCCTCCGGCTCCGGCGCCAAGCACATGCGCGAGCTGCTCAACCAGATGGGTGGCCTGCGTGACAGCGTGGCCGACGAGCTGGCCGATCCGGCCAGCGCTATCCTCGATATCGACCGCAAGGTCACCGCGGCGATGCGTTCGGGCGACTTCCCCACCGACAACTTCGGCGCGCCGCTGGCGGGCAGCCTGCTGCCGTGGATCGACTCCAAGCTCGACAACGGCCAGAGTCGCGAGGAGTGGAAGGGCTCCGTGGAGACCAACAAGATCCTCGGCCTCCAGGACAACCCCATCCCCATCGATGGCCTCTGTGTACGCATCGGTGCCATGCGCTCCCATAGCCAGGCCTTCACCATCAAGCTCAAGAAGGATGTGCCCCTGGACGAGATCGAGGATCGTCTGGCCAAGCACAACGATTGGGTCAAGGTGGTGCCGAACGACAAGGAAGCGACCATCCGCGACCTGACGCCCTCCGCCGTGACCGGTACCCTCGGCGTCCCGGTGGGTCGCCTGCGCAAGCTGGCCATGGGCGGCGAGTACCTCTCCGCCTTCAGCGTCGGCGACCAGCTCCTCTGGGGGGCCGCCGAGCCGCTCAAGCGCATGATTGCGATCCTCAAGCAACAGTAATCGCGCCGCTGTGCCAGCGGCCGTTCGACAACGGGGCGTCTCCTTGGGGAGACGCCCCGTTGTCTGTTCGTGAGCGATGCGTGTGTCGCGTCAAGCATCAATGGCTTACGTTGAAGGGCAGTGGCCTCGAGATGACGTTCATGGGCGCAGAGGTGGCAGATTTATGCTAAATAGGCCTTCTCTTTACCGGCGTGACGCGTCAGGCTCGCCGACGCCTGCAAGGGAGTTTCATGAAACGCAAGCTGACACTCGCTATGTTGTTATTGCTCTCCGCTACCAGTCCCATGGTGCTGGCCCTGGGGCTGGGAGAGGTCGAGGTCAGTTCGTCCCTCAATGCGCCACTGCGCGCCTCGGTTCCCCTGGTTGATGTCGCCGGCATCCAGCCCGGCCTGCTCAACGTCTCGGTGGCCGACGAGCGTGCCTATGCCGCCGCTGGCCTCACGCGCACCCCGCTTGCCGCCAGCGTGAGGCTGTCGGTGGAACGTCGTCAGGGGCGCCTGTTCGTCGAACTCACCAGCGAGCGGCCGGTGCGCGAGCCCTGGCTCGACCTGCTGTTGCGCTTCGACTGGCCCACCGGCCAGAAGGTGCGCGAGGTGACGCTACTTCTCGATCCTCCCAACTACGACGAGATGCCGGCGCTGGTGACCGGTAGCCGTGCCGACGTGACTTCTCCCACGCCGGCACAGCCGGTTGCTCAGCCGTCGCCCGTGGCCGCCGCGCCGTCGCCCCGTTCTGCCGCCACGAACCGGGGGCCCGCCTGGGTAAGCAGCGGCGATACCCTGTGGAGGGTTGCCGGCCGCCTGAGACCGGATAGCGACATCAGCATGAACCAGATGATGGTGGCGCTGGTAGCGGCCAATCCCGAGGCCTTTCCCTCGGGGAATATCAATGACATGCGTGCCGGCATTACGTTGGAGGTACCCGAGCGTGCCGACATCGCTGCTCGTTCGAAGGCGGATGCTGAGCGCATCGTCAGTGCCATGAAACAGGCCTGGGCCAATCGCGGCAGTGGTGCCCCGGCTCGTGTGCCGTTGGGTGGCTCGGAGACTTCGCCGGCGAGTGCGGTGGCCAGCACATCGGAGGCGTCCCCGGCATCCCGGGAGGCCCAGGCTTCCTCCCCCGACGAGGCAGAGGCAGTGGCGTCCACTGAGGACGCCACTGACGAAGAGGCGACGGGTGATGAAGCTGTCCAGGGCGAACCCCAGGCAGCCGATGAAGCCGCTCCCGCACCCCGTCTGACGCTGCTGACCGATGCCCAGTTGGCGGCGGAGCAGGTGCTGGCCGCCGACGCCGAGGGTGTCGATGGCGACAGTTCCGTTGAAGGTGATGTGGGCGACCAGGGTGAGGGCGACAGCGAGGTGGTGGCTCGTGTCGAGATCGACCCCGAGTTGCTCGAGGCGCTCTACGGCGAGGGAGAACTCAGCGAGGACCAGCGCCTGCTGCGCCTGGAAAACCGCTGGCAGCAGAGCCAGGCTCAGCTTGAGGCGGTGCAGGAGGAGCGCGACGAGCTGCAGCAGGAGCTTGGCGACATGCGTGACGAGCTGGCGGCGTTGCGTGACCAGCTGGCTGCCCTGACGGCCGGCGGCAGCGGCGTCGATGCTCCCGGCAGCGGTGGACTCGATGCCACCTCCGGTGAGGATCAGGAGACCCCCTGGTGGGGCAGCCTCTATCCGGGGGAGCTGGACCGTAACCTGATGCTGGGGGGCGCCGGCCTCGCCGCGCTGCTCGCGCTGTGGCTGGCGGTGCGTCGGCGTCGTGGCAGGGAGGAGGGCGCCTCGCCTGAGGGTGGTGGGGTGCGCGTCGCCATTCCGGGGGCAGCCTCGCCGGTACGCCCATCCACCTCGACGGCTGACGACGGCCCGTCTGCCTCCGACGCCTCGCCTGACGATACTTCGGTACGTGCCAGCCTGCCCCAGGCGGAGGCCATCAACGAGGCCGATATCTTTATCGCCTACGGTCGCTACGACCAGGCACGCGAACTGCTTGAAGCGAACCTGGCCCGGGAGCCCGAGCGGGACGACCTGCGCCTCAAGCTGCTGGGGGTCCACCTGGAGCAGGGCAGTCGCGAGGCCGCCGAGCGCGAGCTGGCCAACCTGCGCGAGGGGGGTAACCCGGCGGTGATCGAGGAGGCCGAGGGGCTGATGGCACGTCACGGCCTCTCCACCGAGCTTCCGGAGCGCGTCGCCCCCGAGCCGCGTGGTGAGCGTGCCGACTTCGGCGAAGCGGCGGCCTTCCCTCCGAGACGCTTCGACCAGCCGGCCGACGCCGATACGGACGAGCCGGAAGCGGAGTCAGGAGCCGAGTCGCAAACCGAGCGCCAGGGCGATCACGAGCCATCGGCGTCGGCCGCCGAGTCGTCGCCTTACCGCCGCCCGGAGCTCGCCGATGATATTGGCGCGATGCCCGATCGCGAGTCCGAGGCCGAGCCAGAGCCCCAGCATGAGCAGGATCTGGCGCAGGAACCCGGCGATGAGACGGAGCCCGAGCGCAAGCCAGCAGCGGAGCCCGAGGCGGAGCCGGAAGAGGCCTCGCCGTTGCCCGAAGTGGCCACCCGGCGCCTCGAGGATGGCCGTGAGGTGATCGACTATCGTCCGCCCAGCCTCGATGCCTCTTCTCCTTCACGGGAGGAGACGCCCATGCAGCCAAGCGTCGATTTTACCCCCGGGGGCCTGGGCGTGGCCGAGAAGGGGGCCGGCTTCGACGAGGGAGAGAGTTTGTCGCGTGGCGATGCCGGCAAGGCGTCCGAGCGGCCGCTCGGTAGTGACTGGGAGGTCGAGGAGGTTTCCTTCCCGCCCCTTCATGCGGATAATGAACGGCTTTCCGTCAGCGCCGCGGAGCGCCTGGCCGAGACCCGTCGCCTGGTCGAGGCCGGCGAAGCCGGCCAGGCCCGAGAACTGCTCGATGAGTTGAGTCGCAGCGATGACCCGGCGATTCGCGACGAGGCCCTGGCGCTGCTCAGACGACTGGATGCCTGATCAACGCATGACCCTCTTTCAACACCTCGATGAACGCACCCCCATGACCGGACGCCTGGCCATGGGGGTCGAGTATGACGGCAGCGGCTACTGCGGCTGGCAGTTCCTCAAGCATGCCCCCTCCGTGCAGGCCTCTCTCGAGGAGGCCCTGGCCAAAGTGGCCAGCACACCGATACGCATTCACGCCAGCGGCCGCACCGACTCCGGTGTCCATGCCACGCGCCAGATCATCCACTTCGATGCCCCGGTGTCGCGTTCCCAGAAGGCCTGGGTGTTCGGCACCAATGCCAACCTGCCGCGCGACATCGCCGTGCGCTGGGTCACCGAGGTGGCCGATGACTTCCATTCGCGTTTCAAGGCCCTGGCGCGTCGCTATCGCTACGTGCTGCTCAACCAGCCGAGTCGACCGGTGCTGGAGCGCGCCAACGTGACCTGGTGCCGCGACCCCCTGGACGCCGATGCCATGCACCGCGCCGCCCAGGCGCTGGTGGGCGAGCATGACTTCTCCAGCTTTCGTGCCGCCGGCTGCCAGTCGAAGACTCCCTGGCGCCACCTGCACTTCATCGAGGTGCATCGTCACGGCCCGCTGGTGGTGGTCGACGTCCAGGGCAATGCCTTCCTGCACCACATGATCCGCAATATCGTCGGCGCCCTTGTCACGGTGGGGCGTGGCGAGCGTGGCGACGACTACCTGAGCGAGCTGATGGCGCTGAAGAACCGGCGGCTTGCCGACGTCACCGCCCCGGCCTGCGGCCTGCACTTCGTCGACTCCCTCTACGACGAGCATTGGGGGCTGCCTCGCGAGCCGCTGGGGCCCAACCTGCTGGCCTTCCTGGGGGAGTGGACCGGCGAGCGAGCCTTGCCGGACTGCCCCATGGTCGAGTTCCGTCGCGGGCGACCGCTGGCCGCCAGCCAGGAGGCCACATGAGCGGACGCACTCGCGTGAAGTTCTGCGGCCTGACCCGTGCCGAGGACGTGGATGCCGCGGTGGCCGCGGGTGTCGACGCCCTGGGCTTCGTGCTCTGGCCCGGCAGCAAGCGTGCCATCGATGAGCAACGGCTCGAGGAGCTCGCCGCCCGGGTGCCGGCCTTCGTCACCCGGGTGGGCCTGTTCGTCGACGCCGACCCCGCGTGGATCGACCGCTGTGTGCCCCATCTCGACCTGCTGCAGTTCCACGGCAACGAGACGCCGGCCGAGTGTGCCCGCTTCGAGCGTGCCTGGATCAAGGCGCTGCGGATGCGCGACGACCTCGATCTTGGGACGGCCGCGGAGGAGTATGCCGGGGCGCGGGGGCTGCTGCTCGATGCCTATCGCCCCGGCGTGCCGGGGGGCACCGGGGAGACCTTCGACTGGTCGCGGATCCCCGCAAACCTGGCAAAACCTGTTATTCTCGCTGGAGGATTGAGCGCGGCCAATGCGGCCGAGGCCATCGCGTCTGTGGCACCCTTCGCGCTTGATGTCTCGGGTGGCATCGAGGCCGCGCCGGGCACCAAGGATGCCTCGCGCATGGCCGCCTTCATGGCGGCGGTGCGCGACGGCGACCGGCGCCGTCCCTGAGTGCCGCGTGCCCGACCTCCGGCCTATCAAGCCCCTGTAACCCCCAAGCCCAATGGCGACCTGTGAGGTGTCTTTCGTGAGCAAGTTCAGTGACCTGACCCGACTGCCGGATGCCCGCGGCCACTTTGGCCCCTATGGCGGCCGGTTCGTCTCGGAGACCCTGAGCTTCGCCCTGGACGAGCTGGAGAAGACCTACCTGAGTCTTCGTGATGATCCGGCCTTCCAGGCGGAATTCGACTATGACCTGGCCCACTATGTGGGTCGGCCTTCTCCGCTCTACCATGCCGAGCGGTGGTCGAAGCGGCTCGGTGGCGCGCAGATCTGGCTCAAGCGCGAGGACCTCAACCACACCGGCGCCCACAAGGTGAACAACACCATCGGCCAGGCGCTGCTCGCCAAGAAGAGCGGCAAGCCGCGGGTGATCGCCGAGACCGGCGCCGGCCAGCACGGCGTCGCCACCGCCACCGTGGCGGCGCGGCTGGGCCTGGAGTGCGAGGTCTATATGGGCGCCGAGGACATCCAGCGTCAGAAGCTCAACGTCTATCGCATGCGCCTGCTGGGAGCCAACGTGATCTCGGTGGAGTCCGGTACCCGCACCCTCAAGGACGCCATGAACGAGGCGCTGCGCGACTGGGTCACCAACGTCGACAACACCTTCTACATCATCGGTACCGTGGCCGGCCCGCACCCCTATCCGATGCTGGTTCGCGACTTCAATGCCGTGGTGGGTCGCGAGGCGCGCCGCCAGTCCTTCGAGGAGTTCGGCAGGCTGCCCGATGCGCTGGTCGCCTGCGTGGGCGGCGGCTCCAACGCCATGGGGCTGTTCTACCCCTTCGTCGAGGATGACGAGGTAGTGATGTACGGCGTCGAGGCCGGCGGCGACGGCGTCGAGACCGGTCGCCACGCGGCGCCGCTCTCCTCCGGTGCGCCGCGCGGTGTGCTGCACGGCAATCGCACCTACCTGATGTCCGACGAGGGCGGCCAGGTCTCCGACACCCACTCGGTGTCGGCCGGTCTCGACTACCCGGGCGTGGGTCCGGAGCATGCGCTCTGGAAGGATGTCGGCCGCGTCAACTACGTGGCCGCCAACGACACCGAGGTGCTCGAGGCATTCCGCGAGCTGACCCGCGTCGAGGGCATCATGCCGGCCCTGGAATCCGCCCATGCCCTGGCCTATGCCAAGGTGCTGGCACCCACCATGCGCCCCGACCAGAACATCGTCGTCAACCTCTCCGGTCGCGGCGACAAGGACATCATGACCGTCGCCAAGATCGACGGGATCGAATTCTAGATGACGGGCCAGACCATGAATCGTATCGACCAACGCTTCGCCGAACTCAAGTCCCAGGGACGCCGTGCACTGATTCCCTATATCACCGCCGGCGACCCGTCGCCCGAGTATACCGTGGGATTCATGCACGCTCTGGTGGAGGCGGGGGCCGACGTCATCGAGCTGGGGGTGCCGTTCTCCGACCCCATGGCCGACGGCCCGGTGATCCAGAAGGCGTGTGAGCGGGCCCTGAAGCACGGTGTGCGGCTCTCCCACCTGTTCGAGATGGTGCGCGAGTTCCGCCAGACCGACACCAGCACCCCGGTGGTGCTGATGGGCTACCTCAACCCCATGGAGCGCATCGGCCTTGCTGCCTTCGCCGAGCAGGCCGCGGCGGCCGGTGTGGACGGCGTGCTGGCGGTGGACATGCCTCCCGAGGAGGCCGAGGAACTCGGGCCGCTGCTCAAGTCCCACGGGCTCGCCTCGATCTTCCTCGTCGCGCCTACCACTTCCGAGGAGCGGGCCGCTACAATATGTGCCCATGGCGAGGGCTATCTCTATTACGTCTCGCTCAAGGGCGTCACCGGCTCCGCCATCCTCAATGCGGTGGACGTGGCCGAGCACCTGGCGCCGCTGCGGCGCATGACCGATCTGCCGCTGTGCGTGGGCTTCGGCATCCGCGACGGCGCCTCCGCCGCCGAGGTGGGCAAGGTGGCCGACGGGGTCATCGTCGGCTCGGCGCTGGTCAGCCGTATTGCCGCCAATGCCGACACGCCCGAGGCGATTCCCGCCGAGCTCAAGGCGGTATTGGGTGAGATGCGTCAGGCCCTGGACGCCCTGGGCGCTTGAGCCTCGTCACACGAATCGATCCATGCATCCGGGCCCTTCCCGGGTGCCGACACGAACACGGACCCTTTCTGACATGAGCTGGCTAGACAAGATCGTGCCCTCCATCGGGCGTATCCAGCGCCACGACCGCCGCGCAAGCGTACCCGACGGCCTGTGGCGCAAGTGTCCCAAGTGCGAAGCGGTGCTCTACCTGCCCGAACTCGAGAAGCAGCACAACGTCTGCCCCAAGTGCGATCACCACCTGCGCTTGACCGCCCGCAAGCGCCTCGACTGGTTCCTCGACAAGGAGGGCCGCGAGGAGATCGCCGCCGAGGTCGAGCCCGTCGACCGCCTCAAGTTCCGTGACTCGAAGAAGTACAAGGACCGCCTGGCGGCGGCCCAGAAGGAGACCGGTGAGAAGGACGCGCTGATCGCCATGCGCGGCACCCTGGATGGCCTGCCGGTGGTCACGGTGGCCTTCGAGTTCTCCTTCATGGGTGGCTCCATGGGCGCGGTGGTGGGCGAGAAGTTCGTGCGCGCCGCCACCGTGGCCCTGGAGGAGGGCATTCCGCTGATCTGCTTCTCCGCCTCCGGCGGGGCGCGCATGCAGGAGGCGCTGTTCTCGCTGATGCAGATGGCCAAGACCTCGGCGGCGCTGGAGAAGCTGAAGCAGGCCGGCGTGCCCTATATCTCGGTGCTGACGGATCCCGTCTTCGGCGGGGTCTCGGCGTCGCTGGCCATGCTTGGAGATCTCAACGTGGCCGAGCCCAACGCCCTGATCGGCTTCGCTGGCCCGCGCGTCATCGAGCAGACGGTGCGCGAGAAGCTCCCCGAGGGCTTCCAGCGCAGCGAATTCCTGCTCGAGCACGGCACCGTGGATATGATCGTCCATCGCCGCGATATCCGTCACCGCCTGGGGCGCGTGCTGCGCAAGCTCACTCACCAGCCCGCCATCGGTGAACCCGAAGCGCCGGCACCGGATCTCGTCGATGTGGCCGAGCAGGCACAGGCTCCCGCAACATCCGAGCCCGAAGTCGACGCTCCCGCGGCCGAGGTGTCGAATACCGGCAGCGAGGGCGAGGCATCACCGGGTGAGGTGTCATCGGGGGATGATGCGTCCGGTGAAGAGCGGCGCTGACGCCTCCATGAGCGAGGCGCTGCCCACCACCCTGGACGCCTGGCTGGCCCGTCTCGAGGCCGCCCATCCCGTGGGGATCGACCTCGGCCTCGAGCGTGTGGCCGAGGTCGCCCGGCGCATGGGACTGCTCACCGACCGTTTGGCCGGGCGGGTCATCACCGTTGCCGGCACCAACGGCAAGGGCTCCACGGTGGCCCTGCTGGAGGCCCTGGCCCGCGCTCATGGCCTGACCACGGCGACCTACACCTCTCCCCACCTGATCCGCTACAACGAGCGGCTGCGCCTCGATGGCGCCGAGGCCGACGACGCCACCCTGATCGCCGGCTTCGAGGCGGTGGAGAGGGCGCGCCTGGCCGGCGATCCGGTAAGCCTGACCTACTTCGAGGTGGGCACCCTGGGGGCGCTGTGGGCGATCTCGCAGCGACCTCCCGACCTCGCCATCCTCGAGGTGGGGCTCGGAGGCCGGCTCGATGCGGTGAACGTGATCGATCCCGACGTGGCGGTGGTGACCACCGTGGCTCAGGACCACGCCGCCTTCCTGGGGACCGACCTCGAGCAGATCGGTCGCGAGAAGGCCGGCATCCTGCGCCCCGGACGCCCCGCGGTGCTGGGCAGCACCACGTTGCCTGCCAGCGTGCGGGAGGTCGCCGACGAGCTGGGTGCCCCCGTCTACGCCCTGGGCGAGGCCTATGCCTGGGATCCCACCCTGCCCGACCCCGGCCTGCCCCTGGATAATGCCGCGACGGCGCTCCAGGCCTTGAGCCTGGCCGGAGTGTCGCTGGAGGCCGAGGCGTGCCGGCGGGCACTCTCCGAGGTGCGCTTGCCGGGGCGCATGCAGTGGTGGGGCCAGTGGTGCCTGGATGTCGGCCATAACCCCCACGCGGCCGGCTATCTGGCCGACCGGTTGCGGGCCAACCCCGGCCGCGGGCGTACCCTGGCGCTGCTGGCCATGCTCGGCGACAAGGACGCTCCCGGCGTGATCGCCGCCCTGGCGCCGGTCGTTGATGGCTGGGTAACGGCGAGCCTGACAGGTGAGCGGGCGCGCAGCGCCGATGAGCTGGCCGAACACCTCGAGGAACAGGGCGAGCGCGTCCTGCATCGCGCCGCCTCGCCCGGCGAGGCAGCGGCCTGGCTGGCCAGTCGGCTGGAAGCCGAGGACCGGGTACTGGTGTGTGGTTCCTTCTTCACGGTGGGTGAGGTGCTGCAATGGCTGGCGAGTCACGCCCGACCGGGTCAGACTGATACGGACGAGAGCTCCAGGGAGGTAGCCCCGTGAAGTACGGTATGCGAGAGCGTCTCAGCGGCGCGGTGATCCTGATCGCCCTGGCGGTGATCTTCGTGCCCATGCTGTTCGATGAGCCGGCACCCCGGGACGATCGCCCCGAGCCGGTACTGAGTATCGACACCCCCATCGAGGTCGAGCGCCACGATGTTCCCGAGCCGGTGCCGCCGGCCAGCCTGGCGGAGTCGGACCCGTCCGACGAGATTCCCGAGCCCGATACCGGGCTCATGTCCGACGGCGGGGCAAACCCTGCCCAGCTGGCCACGTCGGATGAGGCCGGGGTGGGCGAGGGGGAGTTGGCCGAGGAGCCACCCGTCGAGGAAACGGCCTCCGCCGAGCCTGCCGTCGACCCCATCGCCGAGCTGGCGCGGGCCGCCGACCAGCGCCTGGCCGGAAGCGCCTCCGCATCCGACCAGGCCGACGCCGAGGCGGTGGAGAGTGCCGTGTCAGGGGGCGAGTGGGCCGTTCAGGTGGGCAGCTTCGGGCAGCAGGCCAACGTCGAGCGGTTGCTGAATCAGCTGCGTGACGAGGGCTTCAGCGCCTACAGCCGTCCGCGTGGCAACGACCTCACCACCGTCTACGTGGGCCCCTTCGCCAGCTCCGAGGCCGGCGAGCGGGCGGTCGGCGAGGTCAAGGCTCGCGTCAACCTGCAGGGACTGCTGGTGCGGGTGAGGGAGTGACATGACCCTGACCTGGCTCGACTGGACCTTCATCGCGCTGCTCGCGGTCACCGGGATCACCGGCCTGCTGCGTGGCCTGGTGCGTGAGGCCCTGGGCCTGGCGGCCTGGGTCGTCGCCCTGCTGGCGGCACGTGTGCTGGCCCAGCCGGTGGCCGACCTGCTGGCCGGGGTCATCGACAGCGCCGATGGCCGACTGGTGCTGGCCTTCGTGCTGGTGATACTGGGCGTGGTACTGGCCTGCGGCATCATCATTCGTCTGCTGCAGGCCGCCGTGGAGTGGGTCGGCATGGGGCTGGTCAACCGGCTGCTGGGGGCCGCCTTCGGGGTGGCCAAGGGGGCGGCGATCCTGGTGCTGGTGACCATCGTGATCGGCCTGACACCCCTCGCCCGGCTCGAGGCCTGGCAGGGCGCGACGCTGCGTCCGCATCTCGAGCAGCTGCGTGACTGGGCGGTAAGCCATTTCGAGGCCTGGGATGGCCGGATTCCCGAGGCGCCCGCATCGCTCGGCGAGCTCTCCCTGCCGGGCGCCACGCCGGCCGAGGACGCCACGCCCGACAGCGAGACGACGCCCCCCGACAGATGAATTCCGGACGCCGCCCCTGCGGGCTCGGCGTCTCTATAAGCAAGTTTCAGTCAGGACTATCGCAGTTACAGGAACCATGGGTCGCCAGATCAGCCCCGAGCTATTTGCGATAGATCTGAAGTCTCAGTCAAGGCAAGTTCCCGGAAAGCGAGGTAAGGTGGAATGTGCGGTATCGTGGGCCTGATGGCCAAGCAGGCGGTGAACCAGGGCATCTATGACGCCCTGACGGTGCTCCAGCATCGCGGACAGGACGCCGCCGGCATGATGACCTGGCATGAGGGCCGCTTCCTGCTGCGCAAGAGCAACGGGCTGGTGCGGGATGTCTTCCACACTCGACACATGGCGCGCCTCAAGGGCAGCCTGGGTATCGGCCACGTCCGCTATCCCACCGCCGGCTCCTCCAGCGAGGCGGAATCACAGCCGTTCTACGTCAACTCCCCCTACGGCATCGCCCTGGCTCACAACGGCAACCTGACCAACTCCGATCAGCTCAAGCAGGAGCTGTTCTCCTCCGACCTGCGGCATATCAACACCAGCTCCGACTCCGAGGTGCTGCTCAACGTCTTCGCCCACGAACTGGGCAAGCAGGGGCTGCACCTGGGGCCGGGTGACGTCTTCGACGCGGTGCGACGCGTGCACCGGCGCTGCAAGGGCGGCTACGCCTCGGTGGCGATCATCAACGGTGTCGGCCTGGTGGCCTTCCGCGACCCTCATGGCATCCGCCCGGTGGTGTTCGGCACCCGTGACGAGGGCGCCGGCCAGGAGGTGATGATCGCCTCCGAATCGGTGGCACTCGACGTGGGCGGCTTCGAGCTGCATCGCGACCTGGCCCCGGGCGAGGCGATCTTCGTCGACATGGATGGCGAGATTCACACCCAGCAGTGCGCCGATGCCCCGCAGCTGACCTCATGCATCTTCGAGCACGTCTACCTGGCGCGCCCCGACTCGATCCTCGATGGCGCCTACGTCTACGGCACCCGCATGCAGATGGGCCGCAAGCTGGGTGATCGCATCCAGAGCGAGTGGCCGGATCACGATATCGATGTGGTGATCCCGATCCCCGACACCTCGCGCACCTCGGCGCTGGAGCTCGCCCAGCACCTCGGCGTGACCTACCGCGAGGGCTTCATGAAGAACCGCTACATCGGGCGGACCTTCATCATGCCGGGCCAGACCCAGCGCCGGAAATCGGTGCGCCAGAAGCTCAATGCCATCGGCATCGAGTTCAAGGGCAAGAACGTGCTGCTAGTCGACGACTCCATCGTGCGCGGCACCACTTGCCGGCAGATCATCCAGATGGCCCGCGAGGCCGGGGCGCGCAAGGTCTATTTCGCCTCCGCCGCGCCGCCGGTACGCTACCCCAATGTCTACGGCATCGACATGCCCGCGGCCGGCGAGCTGATCGCCCATGGGCGCAGCGAGGCCGAGGTGGGCGAGCTGATCGGCGCCGACCGCATCTTCTATCAGGATCTCGAGGACCTGAAGGCGGCCTGTCGCGAGGTCAATCCCAACCTCGAGGCCTTCGACTGTTCGGTGTTCGATGGCAACTACGTGACCGGTGATATCGACGACGCCTACCTGGCGGCGCTGGAGGCCTCGCGCAATGACGATGCCAAGCAGCAGAGTGCCGGTGACCATGCGCTGGTCGGCACCCACAATCTCGAAGACGATATCGACGACTGAGGGCAACCCGCATGCACGATGAACACGATTCCGCGTCGTCCTGGGCACTCGAGACGCTGGCGATCCGTGCCGGCCACGATCGTACCGGCGAGCAGGAGCACGGCGAACCGATCTTCCCCACCTCGAGCTTCGTCTACGGCAGTGCCGCCGAGGCGGCACGCAAGTTCAGCGGCGAGGAGCCCGGTAACATCTACTCGCGCTTCACCAATCCCACGGTGCGCACCTTCGAGCGTCGCCTGGCGGCGCTGGAGGGGGGAGAGCGCTGCGTGGCCACCAGTTCGGGGATGGCGGCGATCCTCTCCACGGCGCTGGCGCTGCTCAAGGCGGGTGACGAGATCGTCGCCTCGCGCTCGCTGTTCGGCTCCACGGTAAGCTTGTTCGACAAGTACCTGGGCAAGCTGGGAATCACCACCCGCTATGTGGAGCTCTCGGACCTCGCGGCCTGGGAGGCGGCGATTACGCCGGCGACGAAGCTGCTGTTTGCCGAGACGCCCTCCAACCCGCTCTCCGAGGTGGTGGATATCGCCGCGCTGGCCGAGATCGCCCATCGCCACGACGCCTGGCTTGCCATCGACAACTGCTTCCTGACCCCGGCGCTGCAGCGCCCCCTGGCCCTGGGGGCCGACCTGGTGATCCACTCCGCCACCAAGTACCTGGACGGGCAGGGCAGGGCGATCGGCGGTGCCGTGGTGGGGCGCGAAGCCGAGCTGGAGGAGGTGTTCGGGGTGGTGCGTACCTGCGGCCCCTGCCTGAGCCCCTTCAACGCCTGGATCTTCACCAAGGGCCTCGAGACCCTCGAGCTGCGCATGCGCGCCCACTGCGCCAACGCCCAGGCTCTGGCCGAGTGGCTCGAGGCGCATCCTGCGGTGGCCCGGGTCCACTACAGCGGTCTCGCGAGCCATCCTCAGCACGCCCTGGCGGCCCGCCAGCAGCGCGGCTTCGGCGCGGTGCTGGGGTTCGAGGTGAAGGGCAGCGAGGCCGAGGGCAGCCGCGCGGCGGCCTGGTCGGTGATCGATGCCACCCGACTGCTCTCGATCACCGGCAACCTGGGCGACGTGAAGAGCACCATCACGCATCCCGCCACCACCACCCACGGGCGCCTCTCCGGCGCCCAGAAGTCGGCTGCCGGTATCACCGAGGGGCTGATTCGCGTGGCGGTGGGGCTCGAGGCCCTCGACGATATCCGCAGCGACCTCGCTCGTGGACTCGACGCCCTGGTCTGACCCGACGCTTCCCGTGTCCGCCTGACGCCCGTGCCGCGACTCCCGGCACGGGCGTCCTTGTCTCCAGTGCGGTGTCCCGCAACCAGCGGTTTTTCCGAACGCAGCATTCGGCATTATTCAGCGGACTCGAACGGTCGGCTCGGGTAGGCTGTGCTTCATCGAGAACGGCCCGGGAGGGACCATGTGGCGTAATACCAACCAAGGCTGGGGGCTGATCAGCATCCTGCTGCACTGGATCCTGGCGATCGTCATCATTGGCCTGTTCATCCTGGGCTGGTGGATGACCGGACTGGGCTACTATGACCCCTGGTACAACCTTGGCCCCTGGTGGCATCGCTCGCTGGGCATGTTGGTGCTTTTCGCCACCCTGCTGCGGATGGTCTGGCGCCTGGTCAACCCGACACCACGGGCCCTGGGGCACCCGCTCGAGCGGGCCGCGGCCCACCTGGGGCATCTCGCGCTCTACGTGCTGATGCTGGTGGTGCTGGTCAGCGGTTACCTGATCTCCACCGCCGACGGTAAGGGCATCGCAGTCTTTGACTGGTTCACGGTGCCTGCGCTGATCAGTGACCTGCCCAACCAGGCCAGCCTGGCCGGCGAGGTGCACTGGTACTCTGCCCTGGCACTGATGGTCCTGGCCGCGGGCCACGCCGCCGCGGCCCTCAAGCACCATGTCATCGATCGCCACCCGGTACTCAAGCGAATGATCGACCCGCGAGTGAGCCGGCGCTGACCGGTTGCTCAGCAACTATTTCATACTTCCCCGCATCATAAGGAGTCTACGTATGTTCAAGAAGACCGCTATCGCCGCCGCCCTGAGCGCCACCGCCCTGATGGGTGTCAGCCAGGCCCAGGCCGCCGACTACGCCATCGACATCGATGGCCAGCACGCCTTTGTGCAGTTCAAGATCAGCCACCTGGGCTTCTCCTATCTCCTCGGTAGCTTCGAGGAGTTCAGCGGGAGCTTCCAGTACGATCCGGAGAACCTCGAGGACGCCGGTGCCCAGCTCGAGGTACAGGTCGATAGCCTCAACTCCAACCACGCCGAGCGTGACAAGCACATCCTCAGCGATGACTTCCTCGACGCCGGCGAGTACCCCACTGCCACCTTCGAGTCCACCGGATTCGAGCCGACCGGCGAGGGCGAGGGCGTGCTGACCGGCGACCTCACCCTGCATGGCGAGACCAACCAGATCGAGATGCCGGTTACCCTGCTGGGCGAGGGCGAGGATCCCTGGGGTGGCTATCGTGCCGGCTTCGAGGGTAGCACCACCCTGGAGCTGGCCGACTATGGCATCGACATGAGCGCCTTCCCCGAGGCGATGCACGAGCTTGAGCTCTATGTCACCTTCGAGGGCATTCGCCAGTAACAGCCTGACCCAGGGCCCTGGCCCCGTGTTCAGCGAGCACCCCCGGTACGCCGGGGGTGCTCGCGTTGGTCCTGGGGGCTAGAATAGCCGCCCCTTCCATCGCCCTGGAGTGATCGTGACCCAACCCAGAGACGACAGTGCCCCCCTCGGCGTGACCCTGTGGCGCCAGACCTGGCCCATGGCCATCGGCGTGCTGGCGCTGCTGGGGTTCCAGTTGGTGGACAGTGCCTTCATCGCGCGCCTGGGTACCTCGCAACTGGCCGCCCAGACCTTCACCTTCCCGCTCAGCTTCCTGATCATCGGCGTGCAGGTGGGCATGGGGATCGCTATCGCCGCGCAGATTTCCCGCTCCCTGGGTGCCGGCGAGACCGCCCGCGCAAGGCGCCTGGGCAGCCTGGTACTGGTGGTGGGAGCCGTGGTCATCGGCTTGCTGTCGCTGGCGCTGTGGGCCCTGCAGGAGCCGATATTCGCCAGCTTGGGTGCCGATGCGTCGGCTCTCGAGCTGATCCGCGACTACTGGGCACCCCAGCTGCTTGCCGCCTGGCTGGGGGCGGCCCTCTATTTCGGTTACAGCCTGTTCCGGGCCCATGGCAATACCCGGCTGCCGGGCACCCTGATGGTGGTGACCAGCCTGGTGAACCTGGTGCTCGACCCGCTGCTGATCTTCGGAGTCGGCTCCTGGGAAGGGCTGGGGCTGCCCGGTGCCGCCTGGGCCACGGTGATCGCCTTTGGCGTGGGGCTGGCGGTGCTGGGCTGGCGGATCGGCGAGACCGACTGGCTGGCGCGGGAGGGGCTGCTCGAGGAGCTGCGCACCTCGGCGCGGCCCTTCGCCGGCATCGCCGGGCCGGCCATGGTCAGCCAGCTGATGCCGCCGCTGGCGGCGATGCTCGCCATTGCCGTGGTGGCGAGCCTGGGCGAGGCCCAGGTGGCCGCGTGGGGCCTGGCCAGTCGTCTGGAGACCCTGTCGCTGATGGTGGTGCTGGCCATGACCATGTCGCTGCCGCCCTGGCTGGGGCGCTGCTATGGCGCCGGCGACTGGGCCCAGATCCATCGCCTGATGCGCCTGGCGCTGCGGGTCATCGTCGTCTGGCAGCTGCTCCTGGGCCTGGTGATGGCCGTCGCCGCGCCCTGGGTGGCGCTGGTGCTCTCCGGCAACCCCGAGGTGCGCGACGATCTGGCACTGCTGATCCGCTTCCTGCTGCCCAGCTACGCGGCCCTCGGGGTGTGCATGATCGTGGTCTCGGCAGGCAATGCGCTGGGTTGGCCGCTGCGTGCCATGCTGATGTCAGGGGCGCGGCTGTTCCTCTTCTACCTGCCGTGTCTGGCGCTGGGTGCCTGGCTGGGGGGGCTTCTCGGCCTGGCCGTCGGCGCCGCCATCGGCAACCTGCTGGCCGGTCTCGCCGCCTGGGGAGTTCTGCGGCGCATCCTGGCCAGTCCGCGGCGGCGCCCGCTGGAGGAGGCTGCCTGAGGCGGACGCCTCAGGCGTGATGCAGCTCCTGGCCGCCATCGGAGAAGCCGGGCGGGGTATTGGCGCTGACGATCACGCACTCTTCCTCACCGGTGTTGCGGAAACGGTGGGGCAGGCGGGAGTCGAAGTAGTAGGCGTCGCCCACGCCGAGCACCTCGCTCTCGCCGTTGACGGTGATCTCGATCTCGCCGGCCACCACCACCCCGCCTTCCTCGCCGGCGTGCTCGAGCATCTCCTCGCCGGTATCCGCCCCCGGGGGGTAGCGCTCATGGATGATCGACATCTGACGCTCGGGGCGCCGTGCGGCGACCAGCCGAAACGACAGGCGGCCGTCGCCGATCTCGGTGAGTTCCCTGGCTCGGTAGAACATCTGGGGAGCGCTGGGTTCGTCGCCGGCGAAGAAGGCGCTGATCGATACCGGCAGGGCATCGAGGATCTTCTTCAGGGAACTCACCGAGGGGCTGACGCTGTTCTGCTCGATCAGCGAGATGGTGCTGTTGGTCACGCCGGCGCGCTTGGCCAGCTCGCGCTGGGAGAGGCCGCGTGCCAGGCGCAGCTGGCGCAGGCGGCCGCCCACCTCGAATCCGCTTTCCGCTTGCATGGGGCATCCTGTCAAGAAAACTGCACATATGATAGCGGCTTGCGGCGGCCCCGGTAAGCGTCGTTTGCCGACGTCGGCAGCGCTTTCGTGGCGAGGGCTTGATGCGCGTCAGGACAATGACTTGCGCTGCGTTTCGGCGTGGCACCCGGCGGCCGGCTCAGGCATCATGAGGGGATGAGAAGGAGACCTTCGATGATCCCCCAACACGACCTCACCGGATTGATCCTGGCCGGCGGCCAGGGGCGCCGCATGGGCGGCGTCGACAAGGGGCTGGTACCCTTCGCCGGTCGGCCGCTGGTGGCCCATGTGCGCGAGCGTCTGGCGGGCCAGGTGGCCGAGTTGCTGGTCAATGCCAACCGTAGCCTTGACGCCTACGCCGAGTTTGCCGATCGCGTCATCCAGGACGCCGAAGCGGGTTACCAGGGCCCGCTGATGGGCATCTACAGTGGTCTGCGGGCGGCGCGCACGCCCTGGCTGCTGGTGGTCCCCTGTGATACTCCGGCGCTGCCCGACGACCTGGTGGCGCGCCTGGTGGCCGGCATCGGCGAGGCCGACATCGCCGTGGCCGGCGATGGCCAGCGCCTGCACCCGGTGGTGGCGCTGATGCGTACTGCCCTGGCCGACGACCTGGCCGCTGCCCTGGCCAGAGGCGAGCGCAAGATCGATCGCTGGTATGCCCGCCACGCCTGGGTGCAGGTGGACTTCCCCGAGGGGGAGGGGGCCTTTGCCAACCTCAATACCCAGGACGAGAAACACCGCCTGGAGCAGGCGCTAGCTGAGGAGTCCATCAAGCGATGAGCGAGCCCATCGACGAGCTGAACCTGGACGAGCAGCTGCCGCTGCTGGGCATCGCGGCCTGGAGCGGTACCGGCAAGACTACGCTGCTCGAGGCCCTGCTGCCGCGCCTGCGCGAGCGGGGGCTGCGTGTGGCGGTGATCAAGCATGCCCACCACGCCTTCGACGTCGATCAGCCCGGCAAGGACAGCCATCGCCTGCGCCAGGCCGGTGCCAGCCCCATGCTGGTGGCCTCCCGGTCCCGGCTGGCGCTGATGATGGAGACCCCGGACCAGGAGGAGGCCGACCTCGCGGCGCTGCTCGCCATAGTGGCGCCTCAGCGTCCTGACCTGGTGCTGGTGGAAGGCTTCAAGGCCTGGCCGCTGCCCAAGCTGGAGCTGTATCGCCCAGCACTGGGCAAGCCCCTGCGGGTGGCCGAGGACCGCTGGGTGCGCGCCGTGGCCACGGACGCGCCCCTGTCCCTGCCCGATGGGGTCGAGCGCCTGGATCTCAACGACCTGCCGGCCCTGACCGATTGGATCGCTGCCTGGCCGGCACGCTGGCCGACACAGCGCCACCCGCGGCCGGTGGGGGAGGGGATGCCGTCATGAGCCTCTCCTGCTTCGAACTGGGTGAACGCATGCTGGCCGTGGAGGAGGCCCGTGCCGCGGTGCTGGCGCTGGCCGAGGGGCCCTTGCCCGACGAGTGCGTTGCGCTGCGTTCACTGCGCGGCCGGGTGCTGTCCGAGCGGCTCCTCGCCCCCATCGACGTGCCCCAGAACACCAATGCCGCCATGGATGGCGTGGCCCTGGCCTGGCCCGAGGCGGTGCCGTCCGACGGCTTCCTGCGGGTGGCGGAGATTTATGCTGGCCACACTGCCCAGCGCCCCCTCGGCGCCGACGAGTGTGCCGGGATCACCACCGGCGCGCCGCTGCCCCCCGGCGCCGATACCGTGATCATGCGTGAGCAGCTGGCCATCGATTACGGGGCCGATGGCGCGGTGCGTGTCCGAGTCGAGCGGCCCGAGCGCGTGCGACGCGGCCAGAACGTGCGCCAGGCCGGCGAGGATATTCCCCGGGGCGCGGTGGCACTTGACGCCGGAACCCGCCTGGGGGCCGCCGGGCTGGGCCTGATTGCCTCCCTGGGCTTCGCCGAGGTCAGGGTGGTGCGTCGCCCTCGGGTGGCGCTCTTCTCCACCGGCGACGAGGTCGCCGCCCCGGGTGAGCCGCTACCCGCCGCCGGCATCTTCGATGCCAACCGCTTTGTGCTGATGGCGCTGGTGGAGGAGCATGGCGGAGAGGTGATCGATCTGGGCATCCTCCCCGACGAGCGTGGCGCCATCGCCGATGGCCTGGCGCGCGCCGCCGCCGAGGCAGACCTGGTGCTCTCCAGCGGCGGTGTCTCGGTGGGCGATGCCGACCATACCCGGGCGGCGCTCCTCGAGCAGGGCGAGCTGGGTTTCTGGAAGATCGCCATCCGCCCCGGGCGGCCACTGGCCTGCGGACGGCTGGGCGCTCGCGGGGTGCCGTTCCTGGGGCTGCCCGGCAATCCGGTGGCCAGCATGGTGACCTTCCTGCAGTTCGCCGCGCCGTTGCTGTCTCGGCTGCAGGGTCGCGAGGCGGCCTGGCCGCAGCGTCTGACGGCGGTGGCCGAGCAGCCGCTGCGCAGCCGCGAGGGGCGCGTCGACTACCTGCGCGGCGTCTACCGCAGCGATGGCGAGGGCCGCCTGGTGGTGCGCGACGGTGGCGCCCAGGGCTCCGGCATCCTCTCCTCGATGGTGCGTGCCAACTGCCTGATCGAGATCGACGACGCCCGGGCCAGCGTGGCCGCGGGCGAAAGCGTCACCATTCAACCCCTGTTCCGACTGCCATGAGGTGCCGTTTCCCATGTCCCTGACCCATCTCAATGCGCGCGGTGAGGCCCATATGGTCGATGTCGCCGACAAGCCGGAGAGCCGTCGAGAGGCCGCCGCTTCCGGTCGCATCCATATGCGTCCCGAGACCCTGGCGCTGCTCGCCGAGGGCGGCCTGCCCAAGGGCGACGTGCTGGCCACGGCACGCATCGCCGGCATCCAGGCGGCCAAGCGCACCCACGAACTGATCCCGCTCTGTCATGCCCTGGCACTCTCGAAGGTGGCGGTCGACTTCCGCCTCGACGAGGTCGAGAGCTGCGTCGAGGTCACCGCCACCTGCCGCCTCAATGGTCGCACCGGCGTCGAGATGGAGGCGCTCACCGCGGTCTCGGTGGCCTGCCTGACCCTCTACGACATGTGCAAGGCGGTGGACAAGTCCATGGAGATCGGCGCCATCCAGCTCGAGTCCAAGAGCGGCGGCCGCTCCGGCGACTACCGTCGTGATACCCTCGAGTCGCGACCCGCGCCCATCGTCACCGGCGAGGGACAGGCCGGCGAGGTCAGTCTCGGCAGCCGCTGCGACATCGCCTCTCCCTGTATCCGCGTCAAGTGCCTGGCCGAGCTGCGCGAGCGCCTCGGCGTGGGCGAGATCGCGGTGCCCCTGGACAGCCTGGAACGCTCCGATGTGGCCGGCCTCAAGGCGGCCCTCAAGGTGCTCGACCCGCGCTTTTCGCGACTCGATGAGGGGCGCGTGCTGTGCGCGGTCAACCAGGTGATGGCCAGCGATGCCACGCCGGTGACCAACGAGGATGAGGTCGCCTTCTTCCCGCCGGTGACCGGAGGCTGAGCGATGATTCGAGTGCAGGAGGCCCCCTTCGATGCCGGCACCGAGCAGCAGGCGCTGCTGGCCGGGCGCACCGATATCGGGGCGGTGGTCAGCTTCACCGGTCTGGTGCGTGACTTCAACGAGCGCCCCGAGGTGACGGCGCTGACCCTGGAACACTATCCCGGGATGACCGAGTCCGCGCTCGAGGCCATCGTCGAGGAGGCACAGGGGCGCTGGCCACTGGATGCGGTCCGCGTGATCCATCGGGTTGGACGACTGACCCCGGGTGACCCTATCGTGTTGGTAGTGGTCGCCAGTGCCCATCGACGTGCTGCCTTCGAGGCCTGCGACTTCATCATGGACTATCTCAAGACGCGCGCGCCATTCTGGAAGAAGGAGCATGCCAGCGACGGCGATTACTGGGTATCGGAACGACACTCCGATCACGCGGATGCCCGCCGCTGGGAAGCTTGAAACGGGAGACAACCCCATGACGACTCTGCCTCGCGAACTGATCGACGACTTCGGACGACGCGTCAGCTATGTGCGTATCTCGGTCACCGACCGCTGCGATTTTCGCTGTGTCTACTGCATGAGCGAGGAGATGACCTTCCTGCCGCGGGCCCAGGTCCTCACCCTGGAGGAGCTGGCGATGGTGGCTCGTGCCTTCGTGGAGCTGGGCGTGGAGAAGGTGCGCCTGACCGGCGGCGAGCCACTGGTCAGGCGCGACATCGATTCCCTGGTCGAGCAGATCGGCGGTCTGCCCGGGCTCAGGGATTTCGCCATGACCACCAATGGAGCCAGCCTGCCCAAGTATGCGTCTCGGCTGCGTGATGCAGGACTCAAGCGCCTCAATATCAGCCTCGATTCGCTCGACCCGCAGCGCTTCCGTCAATTGACCCGCACCGGGGATCTCGACCGGGTCATCGACGGCATTCGGGCCGCCCGGGAGGCGGGCTTCGAGCGCATCAAGCTCAACGCTGTGATCCTCAAGGGGCGCAACGATGACGAGGTGCTCGACCTGGTCGAATTTGCCCGCAACGAGGGGCTCGATATCAGTTTTATCGAGGAGATGCCGCTGGGGGATGTCTCCGATCACAGCCGAGCCGAGACCTTCTGCTCCAGTGACGAGGTACAGGAGATCATCGCGAGCCGTTATCCGTTGACCCCCACCACGGAGTCGACCCTGGGGCCATCACGCTATTTCCGCATGGCCGACAGTGATTCCCGGATCGGCTTCATCTCGCCGCATAGCCATAACTTCTGCGCCACCTGCAACCGGGTTCGTGTGACCGTCGAGGGGCGACTGTTGCTGTGTCTCGGCAATGAACACTCCGTGGACCTGCGCCGCGTGCTGCGCGCTCATCCGGGCGATATGGATGCCCTCAAGCATGCCATCGTTGCCGCCATGCCGCTCAAGCCCGAGCGTCATCACTTCACCACCGACGGAGATGTGCAGGTGGTTCGCTTCATGAACATGACCGGTGGCTGAGGCGCCACGGCGAGGTTGACTCGCTTCTTGCCTACCATCAGCGGCGCCCTCGGGCGCCGCTTTTGCATCCTGTTAAACGCTCTCTGTGTGGCGACTTTTTCGGCTGCTTTACGGCAGAATTTCCGTCGACTTTTCTTGCCAAGCGGTGGTCACTGCATATACTTTTCACGATGTAACCGTACCGCACCCGTCTCGCAAATCCAGCTCAGGAGGGACTGATGTCCAGCGAAACCCTGGAGCGCATCGCTCGCAACAAGAACGTGGCACGCGCCGCGGCACGTCAGCTCAGCATGGAGCAGCTGCACAAGCTTGCCGAGGTGATCGAGGAGGTCATCGAACAGAAGAAGGACGAGGAGCAGCAGCGCCAGGAGGAGGAGGCCGAGAAGGAGCGCAAGCGCTCCGAGATCCTTGAGGCGATCAACGAGGCGGGACTTTCGGTGGATGACCTGGTAGTGGAGCCGCCGCGTCGCAAGCGTGGACGTCCGCCCAAGAACGCCAGCAAGGGGTAACGCCTCGGGCAGTGCCAGCAGTAAGAAAAAGCCGCTCTCGATGAGCGGCTTTTTCATTGTCGGGGGCATTGCCAGGCGCAGGTATTCCGACGTGAAGCCCTATCCCGAGTGGCTGGTGGCCGGGGCCTCCATGGCGAGAATCTGCAGGTGAATCTCCGGCAGGCGACGCAGGTGGTCGGCGAACCAGGCAATCAGTCGTGGTTGCAGGGCCAGCCGCAGATCGGCCAGGGTCTCGGCGCGCAGCGATTCCAGGACATCGTCGAGCCAGTCGCAGAAGTCGGTCTCATCGAAGGCCTGCACTTCACCGGCGTCGAGCATCAGTCGACCGATGCGAGTCCAGCCTCCCTCCTCGGTGGCGGCCACCGACAGCGCCAGGTAGAGGCTGCCATGGCGGCTGCCTGCGCCGTGGTGGCCGCCCAACCCGGGGAGCGGCGCCACGGCGTTCTGGCTGACGATGCAGGGGGGCTGGGGATGGCGGCCTTCCAGGGTCAGGCCGTCGGCATCGAAGCGGATCATGTCGCCGTTCAGGGGAGAGAGCGGTGCCTGGATCCCGAGTTCCTCGGCGATCTCGCGGTGGGCCTGCTGGTGGCGCGACTCGCCGTGCACCGGCAGCAGGTAGCGGGGCCGCACCCAGCCGTAGAGGGTACGCAGCTCTTCCTGGGCCGGGTGGCCGGAGGCGTGCAGCTCGGGGTGGTTGAACTCGTCGAGGATCTCGATGCCCAGGTGGCGTAGTCCCCGCTTCAGCCGCTCGATCAGCAGCTCGTTGCCGGGGATCGCCTTGGCCGAGAAGATCACGCTGTCGCCGGGGCCCAGCTCCAGCGAGCGATGGCACCCCCGGGCCAGTCGCTGCAGCGCGGCGCGCGGCTCCCCCTGGCTGCCGGTGGCGATCACCAGCACTTCCTCGGGGGGCAGGTAGCCGAGATCGCTGCTGGGCACCAGGGGGGGGAAGTCGTCCAGGTAACCGAGACCGCGGGCCACCGCCACCATGCGCTCCATGGAGCGACCCATCAGGCTGACCCGGCGTCCGCAGCGTTCGGCGGCGCGACCGATGGCCAGCACCCGGGCCAGGTTGCTGGCGAAGCAGGAGACCACCACCCGGCCCTCGCAGCGGGCGATGGCGTGCTCCAGGGCCTTGGCCACCTCGCCCTCGCTGCGTGAGTCGCCGGGCATCGGGGCATTGGTGGAGTCGCCCACCACCAGGTCCACCGGCGCGATGGCACGGAAGGTGGCCGGGGAGATCGGGGCGCCGAGGAGCGGTTCGGGGTCGAGCTTCCAGTCGCCGGTATGCAGCACGCGGTGCTCGCCGGCGGTGATCAGCAGCGAGCAGCTTTCGGGAATGGAGTGGGTCACCGGCAGGAAACGCAGGGTGAAGGGTCCCGTCTCCATCGCCTCTCCGGGCTCGATCACCTGGATGGCGTCGGGGGAGAGTCCGCGTTCAGCGAACTTGGCGCGCAGCAGGCCGGCGGCCAGCGGTGTGGCGTGGATGGGGCAGCCCCATTTCGGCCACAGCCAGGCGGCGGCGCCGATATGATCCTCGTGACCATGGGTGATGACCAGCGCCCGCGGCACGATTCCCAGCGTCTCCGGGGTGGCCAGGTTGGGCACCTGCAGCGGCGAGTCCGGCAGGTCCTGGCGAATCATCATGCCGCAGTCCACCGCGATCCAGGCGTCCTCCTGGCCCTCATCACCATAGCCATACAGGCTGAGGTTCATGCCGATCTCGCCGCAGCCGCCCAGCGGCAGAAAGCGCAGGGGAGGGCGGCGGCGTGGGCGGATCTGGACTCGAGGCTTGGGCATCGCGGAGGGAATTTCCTGGGACATGGCGGTTTCACTATACGGGAAGCCCGCCGGGGCCCACAACGCGCGGCGTCCGGTGGATGCCGGAACTCGCTGTTTTCGCTACACTGTTGCGCCCGTCTCGCCGCAGCCTGGAGCTCGACATGTCACATTATTACCGCCTGGTGGTCTCGTGTCCCGATCGCGTGGGGATCGTCTCCCGCGTTTCCGGCTTCATCGCCGGCCATGGCGGCTCGATCACCGAGGCGAGCCAGCACTCCGATCTCGAGACGGGGCGCTTCTTCATGCGCTACGAGATCCTGGCCGACTCCATCGGCATGCCGCCGGAGGCGCTGCGCGAGGCCTTCACGCCCATCGCCACTGAGTTCGAGATGACCTGGGCGCTGACCGATACCCGGCAGCGTCCGCGGGTGGTGCTGATGGTCTCGAAGGAGTCTCACTGCCTGGTGGACCTGCTCTACCGCTGGACCGCCGGCGAGCTCGACTGCGAGATCGCCGCGGTGATCTCCAACCACGAGGCCATGCGTGGCCTCGTGGAGTGGCACGGCACCGCCTATCACCATGTACCGGTCCCGGCCGACGACAAGCAGGCGGCCTTCGATGAGGTGGAGCGCCTGGTCGAGGAGGCCCGTGCGGACTGCATCGTGCTGGCACGCTACATGCAAATCCTGCCGCCGGCCCTGTGCGAGCGTTATGCCGGCCGGGTGATCAATATCCACCACAGCTTCCTGCCCAGCTTCGCCGGTGCCAAGCCCTACCACCAGGCCTACGAGCGCGGGGTCAAGCTGATCGGTGCCACCTGTCACTACGTCACCGCCGAACTCGACGCCGGACCGATCATCGAACAGGACATCCATCGCGTCAGCCATTGCCATACCCCCGATGACCTGGTGCGCTTCGGCCGTGATGTCGAGAAGGCGGTGCTGGCCAGGGGGCTGCGCTGGCACCTCGAGGATCGCGTGCTGATCCACGGCAACAAGACCGTGGTCTTTGCCTGACGGCGGGAGGCGTCCATGTCCTTTTCCGATGCGGTGCTGGCCCCCTGGCTGCTGGTCAGCGCCTCGCTGGTGGCCTTCGGTGTGCTGGTGCTGGCCCTGCTGCAGCGCCCCTGGCGCGCGCTGCTCGCCGACAGCGGCCTGCAGCACCGCTGGCTGGCCGCCAGCGTGGCGGTGCTGCTGATGTGGCAACTGAGAGCCCAGGCGGTGGACTGGCTGACCCTGCACCTGATGTTCACCGCGCTGTTGGTGCTGATATTCAAGGCGCCCCTGGCGCTGCTCTCCCTGCTGCTGATCAACCTGGCGATGGTGGTGACGGGCCGGGTCGCCTGGCCCTTGCTGGGGGTCAACCTGCTGGTCACCGGGGTCATGCCTGCGCTGACCATGGTGATCATCTGGCGACTGGTGGATCGCTTCCTGCCCGACAACCTGATGGTGTTCCTGTTCGTCTGCGGCTTCTTCGGTGCCGCACTCACCTCGTTGGCCGCCGGCCTTGCCGCGGTGGGGTTGATGCTGCTCGGCGCCAGCGATGCCTACGCCCTCTACCAGGCGCTGGAGTATGCCCGTTTCCTGCCACTGCTGATGCCCTCCGAGGCGTTCATCACCGGCATGTTGATGAGCATCCTGCTGGTCTATCACCCGCACTGGGTGGCGACCTTCAACGACCACCGCTACATCGATACCAAGTAGGCCGCCCATGACTGCTTCCCCTGGCGCTGCACCGCCGCGCCCTGCCCGCCGCGAACTGCTGGAAGGCCCCATCCCCGCTACCCTGCTGCGCAAGACCCTGCCGGTGATCGGCGGCATGATCGCCATGCTGAGCTTCAACCTGGTGGACACCTGGTTCATCTCGCGGCTGGGCACCGAGGAGCTGGCGGCGGTCTCCTTCACCTTTCCGGTGGTGTTCACCGTGATCAGCCTGGCCATCGGCCTGGGGATAGGCACCTCGGCGGTGGTGGGGCGGCGCCTGGGGCGGGGGGAGTTCGCGGCGGTGCGCCGTCGCTCCACCGATGCCGCCCTGCTGGGCCTGGTGGTCGGTGTGCTGATGACACTGCTGGGCCTTGCCACCCTCGAACCGCTGTTCCGGCTGCTGGGTGCCGATGACACCCTGCTGCCGCATATTCGCGACTACATGGGCGTCTGGTACTTCGGCGCCGCGGCGATGATCGTGCCCCGGGTGCTCAACAGCATCCTGCGTGCCCACGGCAATACCGTTACCCAGGGATTGATGATGGGGCTGGCCGCCCTGGTCAACGTGGTGCTGGACTGGTGGCTGATCTTCGGCATGGGGCCGATTCCCGCCATGGGTGTCTCCGGCGCAGCGCTGGCCACGGTGCTGAGCTGGGGCCTGATGGCGGTGACCCTGGTCTTCCAGCGCGAACTGCGCGGCCTGTTCGACCTGGCCGGGCTCACTCCAGCCGGGCTGCTCGACTCCTGGCGCGAGCTCGGCCGCATCGCCGGCCCTGCGGCCCTGACCAGCGTCTTCACGCCGCTGGCCATGGGCATGCTGACGCGTATCGTCGCCGGCCACGGCCACCACGCCGTGGCCGGCTTCGGTGTCGGCACCCGTATCGAGGCGTTCGCTCAGATCGCCGTGCTGGGGCTCTCCATGACCCTCTCGCCGCTGGTCAGCCAGAATGCCGGTGCCGGTCAGTACGATCGGGTGCGTCGCGCCATCTTCGGCTGCTTCCTGTTCGTGCTGCTCTGGCAGCTGCTGGTGTGGGCCGTCCTGCAGGGGCTGGCACCCTGGCTGGTGGCAGGTTACGCCGAGCGCGAGGCGGTGGGTGAGGTGCTGCGCACCTTCCTGTGGCTGGTGCCCCTGGGCCTGGGTGCTCAGGGCGTGGTGATCCTGGCGGTATCGTCATGCAACGCCCTGCATCGGCCGGCCCGGGCCATGCGCCTCTCGGTGGTGCGGCTGTTCGTGCTCAGCGTCCCCCTGGCCTGGCTGGGAGGGCGTCTGGCCGGCACCACCGGGATCTTCTCCGGCATGCTCGTCGCCAACCTGCTGATGGCACTGGTCGCCTGGTGGCAGATCCGGGTGGTGCTCACGCGCTACCGCTGAGGAGTTTTTTGTTACGAAGACTTGGCAGGGCGGCGCTCCTGGTCTACATTTGTCAGAAATGTAGATATTATTGAGCCGCCGCCATCAGGAGCCCGCCATGAGCCAGATCACCCCCGTCACCTGGGACGACCCCTTCCGCCTCGTCGACCAGCTCTCGGAAGAGGAGCGCATGGTCCACCAGACAGCCCGGGACTATTGCCAGGAGAAGCTCCTGCCCCGGGTACTCGAGGCCAACCGCCACGAGATCTTCCATCGCGAGATCATGAACGAGATGGGCGAACTGGGCCTGCTCGGCGCCACCATCGACGGCTACGGCTGTGCCGGCCTCAACTACGTCAGCTACGGCCTGATCGCCCGCGAGGTGGAGTGCGTCGACTCCGGTTACCGCAGCGCCATGAGCGTGCAGTCGAGCCTGGTGATGTACCCCATCCACGCCTTCGGCAGCGAGGAGCAGCGCGAGAAGTACCTGCCCAAACTGGCCAGCGGCGAGTGGGTGGGCTGCTTCGGGCTCACCGAGCCCGACCACGGCTCCGACCCGGGCGGCATGGCGACCCGCGCCACCCGCACCGCGAGCGGCTGGCGCCTCAACGGCACCAAGACCTGGATCACCAACTCGCCCATCGCCGATGTCTTCGTGGTGTGGGCCAAGGATGACGAGGGGGTGATCAACGGCTTCATCCTCGAGAAGGGCATGCCGGGCCTCAGCGCACCCAAGATCGAGGGCAAGTTCAGCCTGCGCGCCTCCATCACCGGCCAGATCGCCATGCAGGACGTGGAGGTCTCCGACGAGCAGCGCCTGCCCCACGTCAAGGGACTCAAGGGACCCTTCTCCTGCCTCAACCGCGCCCGCTACGGCATCGCCTGGGGCGCCATGGGCGCCGCCGAGGCGTGCTGGCATGCCGGTCGCGACTACACCCTGGAGCGCAAGCAGTTCGGCCGTCCCCTGGCCGCCAACCAGCTGATCCAGAAGAAGCTCGCCGACATGCAGACCGAGATCACCCTGGGCCTGCAGGCGGCGCTGCGTGTCGGGCGCATGATCGACGACGGACAGCTGGTGCCGGAGGCGATCTCGCTGATCAAGCGCAACAATTGCGGCAAAGCCCTGGACATCGCCCGCGTCGCCCGGGACATGCACGGCGGCAACGGCATCAGCGACGAGTACCACGTGATCCGCCACGTGATGAACCTCGAGGCCGTCAACACCTACGAGGGCACCCACGACGTCCACGCCCTGATCCTCGGCCGTTCCCAGACCGGCCTGCAGGCCTTTACCGGTTAAGCCGGTAGGTCCCATGAAATGCGTCTGACGAGGGCGCCGGGAACCCGCCGAAGGGGAGGTCCGATTCCAGGGAAGGAATCGGTAGCGTACAGGGAGGTATTCACAGCGCCTCCCCGCAGGCGGGTTGCCGGATCAGCCCGAGTGAGCTGTGAGTGAGCAAGGAGCTCGAGATGAGTGGACCGCTGGATGGCATCACGGTGCTCGACATGTCGCGGGTGCTGGCCGGCCCCTGGGCGGGCCAGCTGCTCGCCGACCTGGGCGCCCGGGTGATCAAGGTCGAGCACCCCAGCCGCGGCGACGACACCCGCGGTTGGGGACCGCCGTGGTTGGCCGAGGAGAGCGAGCGCGACAAGGTCGCCGCCTACTACCTCTGCGCCAACCGCGGCAAGCACTCCCTGGCCGTGGATATCGCCACCGAGGAGGGGCAGGCGCTAGTGCGCCGGTTGGCATCGGGTGCCGATATCCTGCTCGAGAACTTCAAGGTCGGTGGCCTGGCCAAGTACGGCCTCGACTACGCCAGCCTGCACGCCGATAACCCGAGGCTGATCGGCTGCTCCATCACCGGCTTCGGCCAGGATGGCCCCTATGCCCACCGCGCCGGCTACGACTTCATGATCCAGGCCATGGGCGGGCTGATGAGCCTGACCGGCGAAGCCGACGCCATGCCCATGAAGACCGGAGTGGCGATCACCGACGTGATGACCGGCCTCTACGCCACGGTGGGCGTGCTGGCGGCGCTGCAGGAGCGTGCTCGCACCGGCGTCGGCCGCCATGTGGACGTGGCGCTGCTCGACGTCCAGGTGGCCACCCTGGCCAACCAGGCCCTCAACGCCCTGGTCAGCGGCAAGGACCCCGAGCGCCATGGCAACGCCCATCCTAATATCGTGCCCTACCAGGCCTTCGCCTGTGCCGACGGCCACCTGGTGCTCACCGTGGGCAATGATGCCCAGTTCGCCCGCTTCGCCGCCCTGCTGGGACACCCCGAGTGGGCGCGGGATCCCGCCTATGCCACCAATGCCGCCCGGGTCGGCAACCGCGAGGTCCTGGTGCCGATGATCCAGGCGATACTGGCTAGCCGGCCCCGGGACGAGTGGCTGGGTGAGCTGGAGGCGCGCGGCATCCCCGCCGGGCCCATCAACAGCGTCAGCGAGGTGTTCGAGGATCCCCAGGTGGAGCATCGCCAGATGCACCGCGTCCTGAGGCGTGGCGATCTCGAGGTACCCCAGGTGGCCAACCCGCTACGCTTCGACGGCGCCTCCGCCACCAGTGACGTGGCCCCGCCTCGCCTGGGCCAGGACAGCGATGCCCTGCTGGCCGAGATGGGGCTCACGGCGGAGGATATCGCCCGGCTGAGGCGGGCAGGGGTGGTCAGGTAGGGATTACCTCGGCGAAAACCGCCTCATCAGCCCCATCTCGGCGATCATCCGGGTGGAGATCTCCTCCACCGAGAAGCGGGTGGTGTCGATGAAGGGGATATGCATCTGCCGGTAGAGCCCCTCGGCCTGCCCGACCTCCTGCACGCACTGGTCCATGGAGCTGTAGCGGCTGTTGGGACGGCGCTCGTGGCGAATGGCCGCCAGCCGCCTGGGATCGATGGTCAGGCCGAACAGCTTGTGGTGGTGAGGGGCCAGCGCCTTGGGCAGCTTGAGGGTGCCGTCCTCGTCGAGGTCATCCTCGGTGAGCGGGTAGTTGGCCGCGCGGATGCCGAACTGCAGTGCCAGGTAGAGCGAGGTGGGGGTCTTCCCGCAGCGCGACACACCGATCAGGATCACGTCGGCCTTGTCGTATTGATGAGTGCGAGCGCCGTCGTCGTTATCCAGGGCGAAGTGCACCGAGTGGATGCGGTCCATGTAGACCTCATCCTTGCCGATGGAGTGGGTGCGGCCCACGGTGTAGCTGGAGTGGGTCTTGAGTTCCTGCTCCAGCGGCTCCAGGAAGGTCGAGAAAATATCGATATTGAATCCTTCCGCATCGCTGATGATCTGGCGGATATTGCTGTCGACGATGGTGTCGATGATGATCGGCATCTCACCGTCGCGCACCGCCACGCCATTGATGACCTCGACCAGATTCTCGGCCTTTTCGACCGTGTCGATATAGGGCTTGGTGAGCATGCGGATCTCGACGTTCTCGAACTGGGCCAGCAGGCTGCGGCCCAGGCTCTCGGCGGTGATGCCGGTGCCGTCGGAGATAAAGAAGGCGGTACGGGTCATGGCGGCGTCGCTTTGATGAAGAAAGGCCTCCATTGTCGGGCGCAGGCACCCAGCCGACAAGCCTCCCGGTAGTTTGCAGACTACACGAATTCCCGGAAATCCCCGTCTGTTGTAAAAATCCTCCAGTGACTTCGCTGTTAGACCAATGGCGAATATGGTCACCGCTTGGTAGAGTCCCCAGCATCTCGTCATGCCTGTCGGCATGATGGTCTGTCGTCGATAGCCAAGGGGGTCCCGTGGACGATTATATTCTGTGGTTCGATGAACTGGGCATGGACGATGTCGAGCGCGTGGGGGGCAAGAATGCCTCCCTCGGTGAGATGATCTCCAACCTGGCCGGTGCCGGAGTCACCGTGCCCGGTGGCTTCGCCACCACCGCCCACGCCTACCGCGAATTCCTCTCCCACGAGGGCCTCAATGAGCGCATCAACCAGGCCCTGGCCACCCTGGACGTGGATGACGTCGCCGAACTGGCCCGGGTCGGCGCCCAGATCCGCCAGTGGGTGATCGATACCCCGCTGCCGCCGACCTTCGAGCAGCACCTGCGCAGCGCCTATGACAAGTTGCTCGCTCAGCACCCCAACCTCAAGGCGGCGGTGCGCTCCTCGGCAACCGCCGAGGACCTGCCCGACGCCTCCTTTGCTGGCCAGCAGGAGACCTTCCTCAACATCGAGGGTTTCGACAACATCAAGCGCGCCGTGCATGAGGTGTTCGCCTCGCTGTTCAACGACCGCGCCATCTCCTACCGCGTGCATCGCGGCTACGCCCACGAGAACGTGGCGCTCTCTGCGGGTATCCAGAAGATGGTGCGCTCGGAGACCGGTGCCTCGGGTGTGATGTTCACCCTGGACACCGAGTCCGGTTACCGCGACGCAGTCTTTGTCACCGCCTCCTGGGGCCTGGGCGAGACCGTGGTACAGGGCGCGGTGAACCCCGATGAGTTTTACGTGCACAAGCCGACGCTGGCCGCCGACCGTCCTGCCGTGCTGCGCCGCAATCTGGGCTCCAAGCTGATCAAGATGGTCTATGGCCAGGAGGCCAGCGCCGGCAAGTCGGTCGAGACCGTCGATGTGCCCCTCAAGGATCGCGGCCGCTTCTGCCTCGACGATGAGCAGGTGATGGCCCTGGCGCGCCAGGCGGTCACCATCGAGCAGCACTACCAGCGCCCCATGGACATCGAGTGGGCCCTGGATGGCGACGACGGCAAGCTGTATATCGTCCAGGCGCGTCCCGAGACCGTGGTTTCCCAGCAGCAGGGCGGTAAGCTGGAGCGCTTCCAGCTCAAGGAGAAGGGGCGCAATCTGGTCAGTGGTCGCGCCATCGGCCAGCGCATCGGTCGCGGTGCCGTCAAGGTGGTCTTCTCGCCGGATGACATGGAGAAGGTCAACCCCGGCGACGTACTGGTCACCGACATGACCGACCCCGACTGGGAGCCGATCATGAAGCGCGCCTCGGCCATCGTCACCAACCGTGGCGGGCGCACCTGCCATGCGGCGATCATTGCCCGCGAGCTCGGCATCCCGGCAGTGGTGGGCTGCGGCGATGCCACCGAGGTGCTCGCCGATGGCCGCGACGTCACCGTCTCCTGTGCCGAGGGCGATGCCGGTCACGTCTACGAGGGGCTGCTGGAGTTCGACCGCACCGTGACCAGTATCGACGCCATGCCCGAGATCCCGTTCAAGATCATGATGAACGTCGGCAACCCCGATCGCGCCTTCGGCTTCGCCAGCCTGCCCAATGCCGGCGTGGGCCTGGCGCGCCTGGAGTTCATCATCAACCGCATGATCGGCGTGCACCCCAAGGCCCTGCTCGAGTACGACACCCTGCCCGAGGATCTGCAGCAGACCATCGACCTGCGCATCGCCGGCTACCCGAGCCCGGTGGAGTTCTACGTCGACAAGCTGGTGGAGGGTATCTCCACCCTGGCCGCCGCGTTTCATCCGCAGCGGGTCATCGTGCGCCTGTCGGACTTCAAGTCCAACGAGTACGAGAACCTGATCGGCGGCAAGCTCTATGAGCCGGGCGAAGAGAACCCCATGCTGGGCTTCCGCGGCGCCTCGCGCTACATCTCCGACGCCTTCCGCGACTGCTTCGAGCTGGAGTGCCGGGCGCTCAAGCGGGTCCGTGAGGAGATGGGCCTGGATAACGTCGAGATCATGGTGCCCTTCGTGCGCACCACCGAGGAGGCCAGCGAGGTGATCGACCTGCTGGCGGCCAACGGCCTGAAGCGCGGCGGTTCTTCTGACCCTCAGGGCCTCAAGGTGATCATGATGTGCGAGCTGCCGGCCAACGCCCTGCTCGCCGAGGAGTTCCTGGAGTACTTCGACGGCTTCTCCATCGGCTCCAACGACCTCACCCAGCTCACCCTGGGGCTGGATCGTGATTCTGGCATCGTCGCCCACCTCTTCGACGAGCGGAATCCGGCGGTGAAGAAGCTGCTGGCCATGGCCATCCAGGCCTGCAAGGCCCAGGGCAAGTACATCGGCATCTGCGGTCAGGGCCCCTCGGATCACCCGGACCTCGCCAAGTGGCTGATGGAGCAGGGCATCGACTCCGTCTCCCTCAACCCCGACGCGGTGCTCGAGACCTGGTTCATGCTCGCCGGCGAAACTCTCGGCTAAGCACCGAGCTGATGATCGATAGGCCAATGACGCCCGGTCGACCTCCGTCGACCGGGCGTCTTTCGTCTATGCTGAGAGGCTCACTGCCTGGCCACTCGCCACGACAAGGAGCCTGTCCCATGATGTTGCCCCCCGCCACCCAGCGTCGCCGCCTGCTGGCGCCGCTCGTCGCCGCCCTGATGCTTGGCCTGCCCCTGGCCGGCCAGGCTGACACCGCTTTCACCTACGATATCCCCGCCATCGCCCCCGAGGTGTCTTCGGAGAGCGAGGAGAAGCCCGGTTGGGCCACCGAGCGCTTCGCCGTGGCCGCCGCCAACCCGCTGGCCACCGATGCCGGCTATCAGGTGCTCAAGGCCGGGGGCAGCGCCATCGACGCCGCCATCGCCGTACAGATGGTGCTCAACCTGGTGGAGCCCCAGTCCAGCGGCATCGGCGGCGGCGCCTTCCTGGTCCATTTCGACGGCGAGGAGGTGGCCACCTTCGATGGCCGCGAGGCCGCCCCGGCCGCCGTCGACGGCGGGCTGTTCCTCGACGAGGAGGGCGAGCCCCTCGCCTTCCTCGACGCCGCCGCCAGCGGCCTCTCGGTGGGGGTGCCCGGCACCCTGCGGATGCTGGAGATGGCGCACAAGCAGCACGGCGTGCTGCCGTGGAGCGAGCTCTTCGCACCGGCCATCCGGCTCGCCGAGGACGGCTTCATGGTGAGCCCGCGCTTGGCCGAAAGTCTCGCCGGTGAGGAACGCCTGCGCGACGATCCCCAGGCCGGCCCCTTCTACTACCCCGACGGCGAGCCCCTCGAGGCCGGCGCGACCCTGCGCAACCCCGCCCTGGCCGAGATCCTGCGTCAGGTGGCCGAGGGGGGCAGCTCCGCGCTGCACACCGGCGCCGTCGCCCACGACCTGGTGCTGCGGGTTCAGGGCCACGCCGAGCGCCCCGGCACGCTCACCCGGGAGGACCTGGCTGGCTACGAGGCCAAGCAGCGCGCGCCGCTCTGCACCCCCTGGCAGGCCTATGTGCTGTGTGGCTTCCCGCCGCCCTCCTCGGGGCACCTAACCGTGATGCAGATCCTCGGCATCCTCGAGGCGCTGCCGGAGGTGGAGGCACCGATGGTCGATGGGGTGCCGAGCGAAGCCTGGCTGCACACCTTCCTCGAGGCCGCCCGGCTGGCCTTCGCCGACCGCGGTCGCTTCATCGGTGACCCGGCCTTCGTCGACGCTCCCGGCGGCGACTGGTCGAGCATGCTGGCCCCCGACTACCTCGCCAAGCGCGCCGAGCTGGTCGATGAGCAGAGCCTGGGCAGCGGTGGCGCCAAGCCCGGCAACCCCGGCGAGCTCGCCACCGCCTGGGGCCAGCATCCCCTGCAGCCTGAGTATGGCACCAGCCATATCAGCATCGTCGACGAGCAGGGCAACGCCCTGGCCATGACCACCACCATCGAGCAGGCCTTCGGTTCGCGGATCATGGCCGATGGCGGCACCGGACTGCCTGGCGGCTACCTGCTCAACAACGAGCTCACCGACTTCTCCTTCACCCCGGAAGACGCCGAGGGGCGGCCTATCGCCAACCGAGTGGAGGCCGGCAAGCGGCCGCGCTCCAGCATGAGCCCGACCCTGGTCTTCGCCCGCGATGGCGAGCAGCGAGGTGACCTGGTGGCGAGCCTGGGCTCTCCCGGCGGTGCAGCGATCATCCACTACACGGCGAAGTCACTGGTGGCGATGCTCGACTGGGGGCTTGACGCCCAGGAGGCGCTCGACCTGCCCCACGCCATCACTCTGGGTGGGCCGGTCTATCTGGAGCAGGGCCGCTTCCCGGCGGCTACCCTCGAGGGGCTGGCCGAGCGCGGCCACGAGGTCAGCGAGCGCGAACTGGTCAGCGGGCTACAGGCCATCCAGGTGGTGGGTGAGGGCTTCTTCGGCGGCGCCGACCCGCGCCGGGAAGGGGTGGTCATGGGAGATTAATGGCGCAGCCAGTTACGCAGCTTGATCAGCAGCAGGGCGCCGTCGCCGAGCTCGCGACGCTCGGCGACCAGCGCCGCGAGCAGGGCAGGGCGGTCGGTGATGATGGCGTCGACACCCAGGTCGATCAGCTGTGACATCCGTGTTCGGTCGTTGATGGTCCAGGCGTGGAGTTCGTAACCGTAGCGTCCTGCCAGGCTGACTTCGCGCTCACTGATGCGGTTATGGCGCAGACCTAGCGCGTCCAGACTCCGGCGCTCCAGGGTGCCGGGCAGGATCAGTTGGGCCAGCAGGGTCACGCGCAATTCGGCGTGGCGTGAGCGGATCGTCCGGGCCAGCGTCGGCGAGGTGGTGGCCAGGCGAGTCTCGGCGAAGAGGTCGGGGTCGCCGCAGGCATGCACCTGTCTGTCCACTACTGCCTCGGCCAGGCAGCGGCGGCGCTCCGCCTGTTCTGCCTGCAGGGTCGCGACGACCGCCTCCACCAGCGCCACCTCACGGCCGGGATCGGTCTTCAGGTCGATCATCAAGCCGCTGCGGCCTCGCACGGCTGCCAGCGCCTCATCCAGTCCCGGAATCCGCTCGTCCACATAGGCGTCGCCGAACCAGCTCCCCACATCGAAGCCAACCAGCGCCCCGCGCTCGAGCTCGCCCAGCCGGCGTGGATCGCCGGTCAGGCGCTGCAGGGTGCTGTCGTGGTAGAGCACCACCTGCTCGTCGGCGGTGAGGCGGACATCCAGCTCGACCATGTCCGCTCCGTCATCCAGGGCACGATGAATCGCCGGCAGGGTGTTCTCGGGGGCATCCAGGGAACTGCCGCGATGCGCGATCACTGCGACCTCGTCGTGCAGCGTGAAGCTGTTGACGATCAGCCATGCCTGCCACAGGGCGAAGCACACCACGCCGAGCTCCACCGCCCAGGCCAGGCGCCCGGGATGGGCATCGGCAGGAGGCGGGGCAGGGCGTGGCTCGCGGTGGGCCAGGCGCAGGTAGAGACAGGTCGAGAGCAGTGCGTTGGCGGCGATCCCGGCGAAGGTGATGGCCAGGGTCACCAGCACGTAGGCGGTCAGGTAGGCGAGGGTCGCCGGCACCAGGACGGCGTTGCGCTCGGGTAGCCACCACAGCAGCGGCGTGAACAGGCGATCGAAGATCAGGGTGGCCAGGATCGGCAGGATCACGATCGTCGCCAGCAGGGCGAGGGTGACCACGGCGATGGGACGACGGTGACCGCGGGTGAGCTCGACGCTACGGGCCAGTGCCCGGCGCGGCGAGAGTGTCTCCAGTGCCACCAGCGGCAGGGCCAGGATCCAGCGCACATAGAGTGAGGCGGCGAGCCACGCCCAGGCGGCCACCAGCGGCACGGCCAGGGCGAGGAACTGCCACAGCGCCGGCGGCCTGACGCGCTGAACATAGTAGGGGTCGAGGCCGCCGAGAAGGGCGCCATGCAGCCAGACCAGAACGAAGGCCACCGGCAGCACCAGCAGCAGGTGGGTACCCACCTGAACCACCACCAGCCCGGCCAGTGCCGGCAGGCGGTGCAGGGTCCACCACAGTGCCTCGAAGGCCAGGCGCAAGTGATGGTCGCGGGGGCGTGCTGCCACCAGGATCATTCCCGCCTGCTGCAGGTAGAGCACCAGGAAGGTTAGGCCGACGGCGGCCAGCAGCCAGAGCGTGCCGGCGGGGCTGACCAGCAGGTCGATGAGCTCGGCATTGCTGATCACGGTGCGGCCGAAGCGACCCACAAGATGGGCCAGGCTCCAGGCCACTGCCGGCAGCAGCAAACTGGAGGCCAGCACGGTGAAGAACAGGTGGTAGGCCACCAGCGGGCGCAGGTGCTCCCGCAGGCTGCGCAGGACATCGCGGCTCAGGTTCGCGAGAGCCAGCATGTCAGGCTCCAGGTATCGGCAGGGGCGGGCGGCTCACTCGAGCGGCAGGCGCTCGTCGGCGACCAGGATGCCGTTGTTGTCGGCGTAGAGCCACTCTCCGGGGGCGAGGGTGACGCCGGCGAAGGTCACCGGGATATCGCGCTGGCCTTCGCCGCGCTTCTCGCTCTTGCGCGGATGGGCACCGAGTGCCTGCACGCCGAGATCGGTCTCCGCCAGCACATCGACGTCGCGAACGCAGCCGTACATGATCACGCCGCTCCAGCCGTTGCCGGCCGCCTGCTCGGCCAGCATGTCGCCGAGCATGGCACAGCGCTGTGATCCGCCGGCATCCACTACCAGCACGGCGCCCTCACCGGGCTCGGCCACGGCCTGCTTGACAAGGGAGTTGTCCTCGAAGCATTTGACGGTGCGAATCGGGCCGTAGAAGGCCTCGCGGCCACCGAAGTTGATGAACAGCGGGTCGAGTACGCGCACCTCGGGGTGGGCGTCGCAGATATCCGGGGTGATGATCTGGGGCACGGCAGGGCTCCTTGTCTCGAAAGGGAGTCTTGATGATGCCACAGCGTTGGCTCGGCATCAGCCGGTAGTCGCCTGCGGTGTTACGCTGGCATGAGGAGCGATCGATCGCCACCTCGACTCGACTTGCCGTCATGCATGGAGCGCCCGACAAGATGCCCCGATCACGCGACCTCGCCCTGGATATCTGGCTGCTGATGGCGGCGGTCACCTTCCTGTTGCTGGGCAGCACAAGCCTGCTCGCCAACCTGCTGCTGCACCTTCCCGATGCCCTGGGCCGCCAGTTGGTGCTCGACGGGGGCCTGCTGGCGGTGCTGTCCGGACTGGCTCTACTGGCCACCCTGCAGCGCTGGTGGACCCTGCGTCTGCTGGCGGGTGCCGCCTTCACGGCGCTGCTGGTCTACAGCGTGGGGCATAACCTGGCCGCCGGTGACCTGCTGCGAAGCCATCTTGGGGGTGTCTCGCTGCTCACGGGCGGCCCCCGGCTCTCCTCCCTGGCATCGCTGGCGTGCTGCTCAGCTGCCTGGCCTGGCTGATGCTGATCGGCCAACATCAGGCGCGGCTGCATCAGCAGGGGGAGTACGTTCTGGATGCCGTGGAGGTCAACGCCGGCGCGGCGCTGGAGTCCCACCGGTTGTTGATGCAGCGCATGGCGCAGCGCTTGCAGGCCGCGCCGGACGGCATCGAGCCTAGCGTGCTGGAGGCCGATGTCGTCAATTACCTGGCCGATACGCCGAGCCTGCAGGCCGTGGGGCTGATGACCGAGGATAGCTGGGGCTGGCAACACGCCCGGCGGCAGCCATTGGGGGAGCGTCTCGCCCGACTGGCTGGCGTGGACGCCGCCCGCGAGTGGATGGCCGAGCGCCAGGAGGCGGTGATCCTGTTGCCCGATACCCGCGCGTCGGAACAACTGCTGATGCTGTTGCCGGTGCCGCGCCATGGCGCCTGGCTGGTGGCGCTGTTCGATCTCGCGCGTCTGCTCGATGCCCTGCCCGAGACGCTGGTGGATGGCTACCGGGTCGAGGTCACCCATCAAGGGCGCACGATCACCGTCCTGGGCGCCGCCGAGCCGAACAACGATGTGTCGCTTGCCATGCCGCGAGTGGCCGAGCGCAGCATCGCTCCAGCCAGTGAGTTTCGCCTCGGCCTGCTGGCCTGGGCCGGCACCGGCTCGGGCTGGCTCTCGGGCGCGCTGATTCCCCTGGCGGTGGCCGTGGTGGGGCTGCTGATGAGCTATCTGCTGGCCGTCAGTCTGGCTCTGGTGCGTCAGGTCACCGCTCGTTCCCGGGAGCTGGATCGCGCCAGGCACTCGCTGTGGCAGAGCGAGCAGCGCTACCGCTCGCTGTTCGCCTACAACCCGGATGCGGTCTTCTCGCTGGACCGCGGGGGGCACTTCCGTACGGTCAACCCGACCTGCAGCGAGATCAGCGGCTACGATCAGCATCAGCTGATCGCCAGCCATTTCCGCCACTTCTTGCATGAAGAGGGGATGGCGGAAGTCGAGGGCCTGTTCCATGCCACCCTGGAGGGGCTGCCCCAGCGGGCCGAGATCACCTTCGTGCATCGCGACGGCGTTCCGCGACGACTCGACCTGACCACCCTGCCGATCATCGTCGACAGGCGAGTCACCGGTATCTTCGGTATCGCCAAGGACATCACCGAACGGCGCGAGCGCGAGCTGCGACTGCGGCTGCTCGAGCGCAGTGTCGAGGCGAGTACCAATGGCATCGTGGTGGCCGACGCCCTGGCGCCGGACCTGCCGATCCGCTATGCCAACCCCGCCTTCGAGCGTATCAGCGGCTACCCGCTGGCGGAGATCCTGGGGCGCAACTGCCGTTTCCTGCAGGGGCCCGAGACCGATCCCGAGGCGGTGAAGCAGCTGCGTGAGGCCCTGACGGCACAGCGCGAGGTGCACGTGACCCTGTGCAACTACCGTCGCGACGGCTCGCCGTTCTGGAACGACCTCTACATCTCCCGGTGCGCGATGCCCAGGGGCGGGTCACCCACTTCGTCGGCGTCCAGCACGATATCTCCGAGCACAAGGCCTACGAGGCGCAGCTGGCCCACCATGCCAGCCACGACGCCTTGACTGGCCTGGCCAACCGTTCTCTGTTCGAGGACCGGCTGGCCCACGATGTGGAGCTGGCGCGCTTGCACGGCGAACGCCTGGCAGTGTTGTTCATCGACCTCGACGACTTCAAGCCGATCAACGACAGCCTGGGCCACGCGGTCGGCGACCGGGTGCTGGTGGAAGTGGCCCGGCGGCTGTCCCGCGCGCTGCGCCTGGGCGATACCCTGGCGCGCCTGGGCGGCGACGAGTTCGTGGTGCTGCTGCCCTCGCTGGAGAACGAGGAGCAGGCCCAGGGGGTCGCCGAGCGCCTGCTGGCGCTGGTTGCCAGGCCCTACCGAGTGGCGGGCCACGAGCTCCACCTGACCAGCAGCATCGGGATCGCCATCGGGGATGACGAGCTGGAGAACCCACTGACGCTGATACAGCAGGCCGACATGGCGATGTACAAGGCCAAGCAGCAGGGTCGCAACGCCTATCAATGGTTCACGCCGGAAATCACCGCGAGGGTCAACGAGCGGGTGGCGCTGCGTCACGACCTGCAGGAAGCGATCGACAACGACCAGCTCGCGCTGCACTACCAGCCTCAGCTCGACCGCGAGGGGCGGGTCGTGGGGGTGGAGGCGCTGCTGCGCTGGTCACATCCCGAGCGTGGTGTGATCTCCCCCGGCACCTTCATTCCCCTGGCCGAGGAGACCGGCCAGATCATTCCCATCAGCCAGTGGGTGTTGCGCCGGGCCTGCCGCGATCTGCTGGCACTGAGTGGAGCCGGCCATCCCCAGCTGGCGGTGGCGGTGAATCTCTCGCCGCTGCAGTTCCATCGCGCCAACTTCCTGGGAAGTCTGCGTGAGGCCCTCGCCGAGAGCCGCCTGCCGGCCTCGCGCCTGACCCTGGAGCTCACCGAAGGCATCCTGATGGACAACACCGAGGCCGCCATCGACACCCTGCATGCCCTGCGCGGGATGGGGGTCGGGGTGGACATCGACGACTTCGGTACCGGCTACTCGAGCCTGAGCTATCTCAAGCACCTGCCGATCAGCACCGTGAAGATCGATCGCAGCTTCGTCAGCGAAGTGACACAGAGTGCGGATGATGCCGCCATCGTCCAGGCCATCATCGCCATGGCCCACCACCTGGGACTCATGGTGGTGGCCGAGGGCATCGAGGAGGAGGCCCAGCGAGAGTTCCTGCTGGAGCATGGTTGCGATCGCTTCCAGGGCTTCCTGCTGGGGCGCCCCATGCCGCTGGATGACCTCAAGGCCTGGCTGGATCGGCGCTAGTTGCCGCCACCGAGGGTCAGGCGCAGGGCCTGCAGGCCGTCGAGCTGGATGTTGACCTCATCGCTGAACAGCGGATGCCCGTCGAGGCGGATATCCAGGGTGGCTTCGGCGCCGCGGTAGGCGATGGAGGTGGCGATCTCGGCCTCGCGGCTCACCGGCGCCAGGGGGCCGTATTCCACCCCGGTCACCTCCACGGCATCGAAGCCGCGCTCGGCGAACTCCGCCTCGATCCCCTGCTTGATGGCGATGCCGTAGTAGAAGTAGAGCCCGCCATAGGCGATACCGCCGAGCAGGACGAGATAGAAGACGAAGCGGCCCATGAACTGACTCCCTGGTGGCCTGAGGAGGATTCCGTAGCGTGCAGTGTACCCCAGCACCGGGCGACTGCGCAGGCGCTGGCCTACCGCCGTGGCTATGCCACAATGGCGCCCCGCATCGGCGGGGACGCGGCGAGCCTGGAGGAGAGAGCCCATGAACATCACCTACGATGCCCGTCGTCGCCTGGGGCGCTTGACCGAGCTGCTCGCCGAGTGGCAACCGCTGTGGCAGCCGTTGCCGTTCCAGCATCCCCGGTTGCCCTGGCAGGTCGAGTCGCCCGCCATGGCCGAGGCGCTGCTGGCACTCACCGATGCCGAGGTGGCGCGGCTGCAGGATACCCCCTTCACCGACTCCCCCCTGGCCGAATGGTTGCCGGTCGCGGAGCTCGAGGCGCTGGTCAGCCTGCCGCGGCTGCCGGGCGAGGAGCTGACGCTTGCGGAACACTGGGCGGCCCATGTCGGCGGTCGCAAGTGGCGCCAGATAGCGGCCTTCCTGCCCAGGGTGCAGCTGGCCGCGGGCGACAGGCCCCTGGAGTGGTGTGCCGGCAAGGGACACCTGGCCCGCACCCTGGCGCGCCGGCATGGGCTCGAGGTGCGGGGGCTGGAGTGGGATGCCGCGCTCTGCGACAGCGGCGCGGCGCTGGCCGAGGCGCAGGGCGCTCCCCTGGAGCTGGTCCACCAGGACGTGATGGCGCCGGGCGTCGAGCGCTGGCTGACGCCGACCACCCATGCCTGCGCGCTGCACGCCTGCGGCGACCTGCACCGCCGCCTGCTGGAACAGGCGGTGGCCGCCGGCACTGCGCTGACCCTGGCCCCCTGCTGCTATCAGCGCACCGCCGATGCCTGGTACCGGCCACTCTCGCGTCTCGGCGCCGACGCCATGGCGCGCCATCGCCTGGCACTGTCCCGGGAGGATCTGGCCATGGCGGTGCAGGAGACCGTCACCGCACCCCGGCATGATCGGCGTCACCGCGAGCGGGCCGGTGCCTGGCGGCTGGGTTTCGATCGGCTGCAGCGCGCGGTACGTGGCCAGGATGACTACCTGCCGGTGCCCAGCCTGGCCTATGGCCGCATGCCCGGGAGCTTCGCCGACTTCTGTCACTGGGCCGCCGAGCAGAAGGGAATCGCGCTGCCCGACGGCATCGACTGGGTCGCCTGCGAGGCGGCGGGCTGGCGCCGCCGGGCCGAGGTGGCACGCCTGGAGCTGGTACGCCACCTGTTCCGGCGACCCCTGGAGGTGTGGCTGGCACTGGATCGCCTGGTCTTCCTTGAGGAGGCCGGCTACGTCGCGGAGCTCGGCACCTTCTGCGACCGCGAGCTGACCCCACGCAACCTGCTGATCCGGGCTCGCCGCCCCGCCTCCGCCTGAGGTGCCGGTTCGGCGGTCATGGCGCCACCGGCTGGTCGTCAGCAGCGGCGGGTGGCGCTGACGCCTCACCGGTGCGGGCCTGGCGGGCCGACAGCCACTCCGCGAAGTAGTCGTCCATGCGCGTCAGGGTGCGTGCATACCAGGTCTCGTCCTTGGTGATGGCACGCTCGGCATTCAGCGGGTGGGTGGGGATGTGCAGGCGCATGTCCACGCCGCTCTGCGGATGACTTCCCACCCGCACCGCCGCCGAGGCGCGTGCCGGCCCGTAGGGAATCCGCCGGGCCAGGGCGACGAGGCGCTCGGTGGAAGTGGCGAAGCGGATAAACTCACGTGCTGTGTCCGGATTGTCGGCATGCCGGGGAATCACCCAGGTCTCGTGCTCCTGGACCTGCCCGTCCCAGAGGATCTCGATGGGCGCTCCCCGGGAGATCATCGCGTCGAAGAAGCGGCCGTTGTAGCCCGAGGCCATCACCACCTCGCCTTCGGTGAGCAGGCGCACCGGCGTCTCGCCGTCCTCCCACCAGTGGATCTCCTCCAGCGCATCCAGACGTTCCAGTGCGAGGCCCAGCCCCCGCGGTGTGCTGAGCAGCCGGTAGAGCTCCTCGTGGGGCACGCCAGTGGCGAGCAGCGCCCACTCGAGGTTGACGGCGGGAGTGCGCTGCAGGGCCCGGGGGCCCGGGAAGCGTCGCTGATCGAAGAGGTCGGCGATGCGCGTGGGTCGTCTCCCTGGGAAGGCGTCGGAGCGATAGGCCACCACCGTGGCAAACAGTGTATGGGTCAGTGCGCAGTCGCCGATGGCTCCCGGCATGAAGTCCCGCTCGGCGGGTGTACCATCCGGGGCCGGGGCGGCAAGGTCCGGCGACAGCGGCTGAAGCAGCCCCTCGTCGCAGGCCGCCATGGCCTGGCTGCGGGTCATGTCGATCACATCCCAGGGCACCTCCCTGGCCTCCACGGCCTGGCGCAGCTCGGCCAGGCCGCCGGCGTAGCGCTGCACCTCGACCGGGGTGCCGTTCGATTCGCTGAAGGGAGTGAACAGCGCTTCTTGCTGGGCGCGCTCGTAGGCGCCGCCCCAGCTCAGCACCCGCAGTGGCTCGGCGAGCGCCCCGGGTATCCAGGCGAGCAGAAGCAGCAGGGCGGCAAGCCGTCGACTACCCATGGCCGTGCTCCTCGCGGCGCAGGGCATCGCTCTGATGAAGGTAGGCGTGGGCGATATGCACCTCGTAGACCACCCCGCGGAAGATGCCCTCGTCGACGACCGCCAGGGCCTCGCCGGTGACTTCCTCGAGCAGGGCCATCGCCGCCCACAGGGTGGTGTCGGAGCGCAGTGTCGGCCGTTCGGCGTCGATGCACTCCCGGGCCCGCCGGAGCGGGCCTGCTTCCTGGCGCGCTGCCTCCAGTTCGGCCAGGGTCACGCAGCCGTGGAAACGCTCCTGGGTATCCACCAGGTAGGCCTCGGCGTGGCGCTCCCGGGCCAGGGTGGCGATGGCCTCGTCCAGCGACGCATCGGGGGAGAGGGTGACGCACTCCCGCGTCAGGTAGTCGATCACCCGGGTATCCATCAGCAGGGCCTGGCCGCGCCCCGAGGAGAGGTCCAGCCCGCGGTCGCGCAGCTGGATATCGAACAGCGAGCGTCCGAACAGCTGGGCGGCGATGGGGCTGGCCAGGGTCACGCTGGCCAGGGCCGCCGTGGTCAGGGCGTAGTTGCCGGTGAGCTCGAAGACAATCAGCAGGCTGGTCAATGGGGCGCCGATGACCGGGGCGGTGACGGCGACCATGCCACACACCGCATAGAATACGAAGCTCTCCTGGGAGACGCCGGTAAGGCTGGCCACCAGGGTGCCGCAGAGCGCCCCGAACAGGGTGCCGATCACCAGGGCGGGGCTGAATACGCCGCCGCTGAAGCCCATGCCGAGACACAGGGCGGTGGCCGCCACCTTCAGGCCCAGCACCAGCAGCAGCTCGCCGCTGCCGAAGGCACCGGCGATGGTGGCGAAGCGCAGTGTCTCCTGACCCATTCCCAGGATGTCGGGAACCCATAACGCCACCATCCCCAGCAGTGCCCCGGCCAGGGCGGGGTGCAGGTCGGGACGCAGCGGCAGGCGCCGGGCGAGGCGGCCGACGCCGAGGATAGCGTGCATGTAGCCTCCGGCGAGCAGGGCGCCAAGCCCGCCGATGGCCACGAAGAGCGCAAATTCCCAGGCCCGCGGCACGGCGGTCTCGGCGACATGGAACAGGGCGCCCTGGGCCAGCGCCTGGGTGGCGATCACATGGCCGACGAGGGCGGCGGCGGCGATGGGGGCGAAGGCGCGCAGCGCATAGTGGCGCAACACCACCTCATGGGCGAAGACGATGCCCGCGAGAGGGGCATTGAAGGCGGTGGCGATGGCCGCAGCCACGCCGCAGGCGATGGTGATGTTGTCGTCGGAGCGGCCCAGGCGCAGCAGCCGTGCACCGAACGAGCCCAGGGTGGCCCCCATGTGCACCAGCGGACCGTACTGGCCTACCGAGGCACCCGCCCCCAGGGAGATCATCGCGGTCAGTGCCGAGACAGCCCCGACCCTGGCCGGCAATCGGCCACGCCGGCTCTGGACGGCGGCGATGGCATCGGCGGGCGTATGGGGACGGCGTTCGGGCAGGCTGCGATGCAGGCGGCCAACGATCAGCCCGCCCAGGGTCGGCACAGCCACGGTGGTGAGGGCCAGCCACTCGGGCCAGGCGAACATCATGCGGCTGCGCGGCGAGATCAGCAGGACCTCGTTGAGCCACAACACGCCGCGCACGAAGCCGGCGGCGAAGAGTGCCGCGACGCTGCCGATAACGGCACCAAGCAGCACCAGCCCCAGGAAACGCAGCACCGGCAGGGGGCCGCTGCCGGTGGGCGCCGTTGTGGTCTCCATGACCAAGGTGTAGGTGCCAGGTCACCAGACGTCCACTCGCGTCGGGAGGGGAGGGCGGACCCGGCGTGGCCGGCCTGCGCTCGAGGAGTGCTCAGGCCGCGGCGAAGCGGCGCTGCAGCCAGGCATTGATGTCGTCGGATTCGTAGAGCCACTCGACCTCGCCGTCGGCGTGGGCGATGCGCAGGCAGGGGACCTTGACGCGTCCGCCGCCCTCGGCGAGTTCGCGGCGATGATCCGGGTCGAGCTGGGCGTCGCGCGTCTCGATGGGCAGGCCCAGGCGGGCGATCTCCTTGCGGACCTTCACGCAGAAGGGGCAGGTGCGGAACTGGTAGAGGGCGAGGCTTTCGCAGGCGCGGTCGACCTCGGCCTGGGCCTGGGCGGAGCGCTCCACGGCCTTGGGAGTCGAGAGTTTCTCGGAGATCAGCACGACCGGGGCGAGCAGCAGGCGCAGGCCGCGGAAGAAGAGGCGGATCAGTGGTCGCATGGCGTCTAGGCATCCTCGGTGGTTCGCAGGGGGCGGCCATGATGCCACGCCCTTGGGGAAGCAGCCACCGGGGAGCAGGCTTGCCAGCGCTTGCGCTGATGGCGACACCGCTCAAGACCTTTCCGGCGAAATCACGGCACCTCGGCCGGAAAGCGCGCGAGTATCTCGCGTGGTTCGCCGTCGCGCATGATCTCCATCGGCAGGAGGGTGCCGGGCGCCTGGCGCCTTACCAGGGCGATCAGTTCGCCGGGGGAGCCCAGCGGCTTGCCGGCGGCGGCACTGATGATGTCATCCTCGTGCAGGCCGCTCGCTTGCGCCACGCTGTCGGCCTCGACCCGGGCCACCCGCACACCCGCCGGGTCCGGCACGATCATCACCCCCAGGCGCATGGGGCTCGCCGGCTCGTGGAGCGTTTCGTCGCCCAGGCCGAACAGGGCGTCGGCGATCGCCACGGGGGGCGGGCACTCCTGGTCTGGCGACCAGGCCAGCAGCGTGCGCTGCGCCGTGATACCCAGGGCATCGAGCTGGTGGGGAACGCCGTGGCCATGGGTGATGTGCCCCTCTCCCATCAGTCCGACCACCAGCGGTGCGTCCTCGCTGGCATCGGCCAGCCCCTCGGCCATGGCGCGGTCCCACACCAGCTGGGCATCGATGAAGCGCTCGAGCCCGCCGGGCTCCCCGGATTCGCTGGGGTGGCTGGAGTAGACCTCGGTGAGGGCGCCGAGGTAGTCCGGCGAGGGCGGCACCGGTGGTGTCAGCTGGTGGCGCTCCGCCGCCGGCACCGCCTCCCAGCCCTCGTCGGCCAGCCGCCGGCGCAGTTCCGGGGTGACGTTCAGGGCCACCAGCGGAATGCGGTTCATGCGCGCGAAGTGCAGGATCGGCAGGTAGAGGTCGGGGTCATAGCCCCAGGCGTCGTGCCAGCCACTGGATTCCAGGAAGGTCGCCTCGTCCAGTTCGCCTGCCACCCAGGCATCCAGTGCCGACTGGGCCTCGCGTGGCAGCATCTCCAGGCCGATGACCAACTGCGGGCGGTGGGCATGCAGCGCCGCCAGGGTGTGCAGCTGCCAGCGGTGGTGGGCCAGTCGTTCGTGCTGTTCGCCCAGCAGGACCACCCGCTGAGTGGCGAGCTCCTGCAGCAGGACGTCGGCGGCGACCGGTTGGCCGTCGCGCTGCCACTCTCCCGGCATTGGGCAGTCGGCGGTGGCCGGTAGCGGCGCCAAGGCGATCAGCAGACCGAGCAGTTTGGATAACCGGGTCAGGGGGAGCGGCATCGGGACTCCATTGGCGGAAGGCAACCCGGATACTTTATCCCAGTCGCCACGCAGCCGCGATCCACGTCGTCGGACAGGCCGTTTGGCTAGAATGTGAGGAGGGTGCCCGGGTAAAGGTGCCCTTACGACAAGGATCACAGGATCCGGGAGGTACGCAATGAGTCAACCAGCACGGGGCAGCTGTTTCTGCGGTGCCGTGGAAGTCGAGGTGAGCGGAGAACCCGAAGCCATGGGCTATTGCCACTGCGCGGAGTGCCGTCGTTGGTCGGCCGGACCGGTCAACGCCTTTATCCTCTGGAAGCCCGATGCGGTGAATGTCACGCGGGGCCGGGAGCACCTGCAAGGCTATGCAAAGACACCCAACAGCATTCGCAAGTGGTGTGATCGCTGTGGCGGACATGTGCTGACGGAGCATCCGCCGCTGGGGCTGATCGACGTCTATGCCGCCATCACCCCGGGGGTGGCCTTCGAGCCGGCGCTGCATGTCCACTATCAGGAGACGGTATTGCGCATTGCCGACGGTCTCCCCAAGCTGCGTGACGTTCCGGCCGAGCTCGGGGGTTCCGGAGAGACGCTGCCCGAATAGCCAAGGCAGTCCCGCGACGGTAACTGCCGACCACAGCGATCAAGGAGGATGGATGGAGGGAAGGGCAGGTGGGTGGCTTGTCGAGCGGCCGGTATTGCCGCGACCCGAGGGGCGCATCGAGGCCATCGACCTGGCCCGCGGGATCGCCATCGCGCTGATGATCGTCAGCCATGCGGTGAGCGGGCTGCTGGGCATTCGCGAGGTACCCGACTGGGGCATGGTGCCGATCCACCTGCTGACCAAGTTCTCCTCGTCGCTGTTCATCACGGTGTTCGGCATTGCCCTGGCGGTGGCCTTCCTGCCGCATACCCATGAACCCGACTGGCCGCGAAGGAGGTGGCGCCTGCTGCTGCGCGGTCTCGAGGTGCTGTTCTGGTACAAGGTGCTCACGGTGGTGGAGATGCTGCCGCTGCACGAGCCCCGGGACATCCTCGACGCGCTCCTCTATCAGCGCTTCCCGATCTGGGTCGAGATACTCGGCTTCTACGCCATCGCGCTGCTGTGGCTGCCCTGGGTGCTGCCGCTGTGGCGGCGGCTTCCACTCTGGTCCCGGCTGGTGCTTCCCGTTGCCATTGCCCTGGCCGCGGGCTGGCTGGAGCGCCATGCGGGCTTTTGGGGCATCGAGCCCCTCAAGGCGCTGCTGGTGGAGGACGCCGACCACTACACCTGGGGCCAGCTCTCGCGACTGCCGCTGGTGCTGTTGGGACTGCTGATCGGCGAGGCGCTGCTGCGCTGCCATGCCAGCCCCGGGGCCAAGCGCCGGCTGGTGACCGCCCTCGCGGCCCTCGGCGGCGGCATGCTGCTGGCCTTCCTCGCCTTCGCCGGCAGTGGCCTGCAGGAGGCGCTGATGGCAGTGGCCTGGAACGATGGCAAGCACCCGCCCAAGCCGGCCTTCATGCTCTTCAGCCTGGGCGGTGCGCTGGTGATCCTGGCACTGTGCCTGCTGGGTGGCCGCGTGTTGGCCCGCGCCCTGCGCCCGCTGAGCGTGATCGGCGGCGATGCCCTGCAGGCCTTCATTTTCCATATCGTGGTGATCTTCGGCATCTTCCGCCTGCTGCTGGAGGCCTGGCAGGTCTATACCTACCCCCAGGTGCTGGGTATCGGCCTGGCCCTGGTGGTCGCCACGGCCGCCTGGATCGTGCTGCTGCAACGTTTCCGGGTGTGGCGCGCATGATGCGTCGCCTGGTCCTGCCGTGTCTGCTGCCCTGAAAGCGCGAGGCTATCGGGGAGATCGGCAAGCGGCCATTAGCAAAGTCTCTCCGGCGCGGTACCCTAAGGGGATATCGAGCCCACCCGAGGAGTGCCTCTTGCCCAGTCCCCGTTCGCTGTCGATCCCGATCGCCGCTCTGTGCGCGCTGCTCTCCTGGGGCCCGGCCGTCGCCGGGGAGGCACCGCCGCTGCGCCTGGTCGCCACCACCGGCATGGTCGCCGATATCGTGCGCGAGGTGGGCGAAGAGCGGGTCGAGGTGCAGGGCCTGATGGGTCCCGGTGTCGACCCGCACCTCTATCGCCAGACCCGCAGCGACGTGGTCGCCATGAGCCGCGCCGATGCGGTGTTCTGGAACGGCCTTAGCCTCGAGGTGCAGCTGGCCGAGCTGCTCGAGCGCCTGGGCCAGCGCAGCCCCGTATTTGCCGTGGCCGAGGCGGTGCCCCGTGAGGCGCTGCTGGCCGACGAACAGTATCCCGACCAGCCCGACCCCCATGTGTGGATGGATCCGGGGCGCTGGCGCCACGCGGTCATCGCCGTGCGCGATGCGCTGATCGAGCTGGACCCCGATGGCACCGATGCCTACGAGGCCAGCGCTGAGGCCTATCTGGAGGAGCTCGAGGAGCTGGACGCCTATGCCCGGGAGGTCCTTGCCAGCATTCCCGAGACCTCCCGGGTGCTGGTCACCGCCCACGATGCCTTCGGCTACTTCGGCGACGCCTACGGGCTGGAGGTGATGGGCATCCAGGGCTTCTCCACCGAGAGCGAGGCGGGGCTCTCGCGTATCGAGACCCTGGTCGACCTGCTGGTGGAGCGCGAGATCGGCGCCATCTTCGTCGAGACCTCGGTGTCGGAGCGCAGCATCCGGGCGCTGATCGAGGGCGCCGCCGCCGTGGACCACGAGGTGCGCATCGGTGGAGAGCTGTTCTCCGACGCCATGGGCCCCGAGGGTAGCTACGAGGGCAGCTGGCTGGGCATGCTCGACCACAACGTCACCACCATCGCCCGGGCCCTGGACGGTGACGCCCCCCAGGCCGGCTGGCAGGGTCGCCTGGCCATGGCCGACCCAGGCTCGGCCGAGGAGGAGTAACCCATGCCCGATTCCCGACTCGGCAAGGCGGTGATCGCCAGTCCCCTGGCGATCCAGGGGCTCACCGTCAGCTACGACCACCGACCGGTGGTGCATTCGGTGGACTTCATCACGCCGCCGGGCAGCATGAGCGCCATCATCGGCCCCAACGGGGCCGGCAAGTCGACGCTGCTCAAGGCGGCGCTGGGCATCACCCGGCGGCTCTCCGGCGAGGTGCGGGTCTTCGGTCGCCCCCTCGAGCAGGAGACGCGCCATCTGGCCTTCGTGCCCCAGCGCTCCAGCGTCGACTGGGACTTCCCTGCACGGGTCATCGACGTGGTGGGCATGGGGCTCTACCGCGACCTGCGCTGGTGGCAGTTCGGTTCCCGGCAGCTGCGCCGGCGAGCCATGGAGAGCCTGGCCCGGGTCGGCATGGAGGGCTTCGCCGAGCGCCAGATCGGGCAGCTCTCCGGAGGCCAGCAGCAGCGGGTGTTCCTGGCCCGGGCGCTGGTCCAGGAGGCCGATCTGACCATCCTCGACGAGCCCTTCGCCGGGGTCGATGCCGCCACCGAGGCGGCGATCATCGAGGTGCTCAAGTCGCTGCGCGACGAGGGCCGGACCCTGCTCTGCGTGCACCACGACCTGGCCACGGTGCGTGACTATTTCGATCATGTGCTGCTGATGAATGTGCGGCGCATCGTCGCCGGACCCGTGGACGAGGCCTTCACCGAGGAGAACCTGCAGGCCACCTATGGCGGCCGGCTCAGCCCCGTGCAGCTGGCGCGTCTCGTCGAGTCGCCGAGAGCGGGGCGCAGGGTAGAGGCGGGGCAACGATGATGGAGACCTGGTGGCGGGCACTCACCTTCACCCTGGGTTACAACACCAGCCTGGTGACCGTGGGTGCCATGCTGCTGGCCGCCGCCGCCGGCATGGTGGGCAGCTTCGTGCTGCTGCGCAAGCGTGCCCTGGTCAGCGATGCCATCAGCCACTCCACCTTGCCCGGGCTGGCGCTGGCCTTCCTGGTCATGGGCGTGTGGCAGGGCGATGGCCGGGTGCTGCCGGCGCTGCTGGCCGGCGCCGCGGCCAGTGCCGCCCTGGGGCTGTGGCTGGTGCAGCGCATCGGCGAGCGCACCCGGCTGGGCGAGGATGCCGCCATCGGCGCCGTACTCTCGACCTTCTTCGCCTTCGGGGTGGTGCTGATCACCGTGATCCAGACCCTCTCGGTGCGCGGCCAGTCGGGGCTGACTGGCTACCTGGTGGGAGCCACGGCCGGCATGCTCTACTCCGAGGCGCTGCTGATCGCCGCCTGTGCCGTGGGCCTGCTGCTGGCACTGCTGGTGTGGCGCCGTGACCTGCTGCTGCTGTGCTTCGATGCGGACTTTGCCCGCACCCAGGGCTTCGATACCGGCAGGCTCGACCTGCTGCTCCTGCTGCTGCTGATGGCGGTGGTGGTGATCGGACTCAAGGTCACCGGGCTGATCCTGGTGGTGGCGCTGACCATCATCCCGCCGGTGGCGGCCCGCTTCTGGACCGACCAGCCCATGCGCATGGTGGCGCTGGCGGCTCTGCTCGGGGCCCTGTCGGGCTATCTCGGTGTCTCGCTCTCCAGCGTGCGCGAGGGGCTGCCCACCGGGCCGCTGATCGTGCTCGCCGCCTTCACGCTGTTCCTGGTCTCCTTCCTGTTTTCGCCGCGTCGCGGTGTGCTGGCCTCACTGCTCGCCTATCGCCGCCTGCGTCAGCGGGTGCATCTGCGTCAAGGGCTGCTCGCCCTGGGGCGCGACGAGCCGATCTTCGACGGCCTGACCCTCAAGCTGCTGCAGCGGCGCGGCCATGTGCGCCGTGACGGGGTCGCTACCCCGGCAGGCCTGGCGGCGGCGCGTGACGCCGAGCATGAGGAGCGCCTCTGGGCGCTCTATCGCCGGCGCTACCCCGACGACGCCCTGCACCGCGAGCACGCCGGACTGACGCCCATCGGCCAGGTGCTCTCGGCGGATGCCATCATGGCCCTGGAGGCGGAGTTGCCGCCCACGGAGACGGCACGATGAACGAGTTCATGATGTTCAGCCTGGTGCCACTGACGGTCGCGATAATCATCTCGATGACCTGTGCGCTGCTCGGCAACTTCCTGGTCCTGCGCCGCCAGAGCCTGATCGGTGATGCCATCAGTCATGTGGCACTGCCCGGCATCGTGGTGAGCTTCCTGATCACCGGCACCCTGGCTTCGCTGGCCATGATGCTGGGCGCCGGAGTGGCCGCCCTGGTGACGGTGGTGTTGATCGAGCTGATCCGCCGCCTGGGCCGGGTGGAGGGCAGCGCCGCCATGGGTGTGGTGTTCACCAGCCTGTTCGCCCTGGGCGTACTGTTGCTGGAGTGGCACGGCGCCGGCGGGGTGCACCTGGATGTCGAGCACGCCCTCTACGGCAACCTGGAGAGCCTGATCTGGTTCGAGGGGAGTAGCCTCGGTGCGCTGTTCGATCCGGTGGCGCTGGCCGACCTTCCGCCCCAGCTGGGGCGGGCCGCCTGGGGGGGGCTTGTGGTGGTGGCCTTCGTGGTGGTCATGCGCCGCCCGTTGGTGCTGGCCAGCTTCGATCCCGATTTCGCCGCCAGCATGCGCGCCCGCCCGGCGTTGGTCGACCTGTTGCTGGTGACCCTGGTGGCGGTGGCGGCCATCGCCGCCTTCGAGGCGGTGGGGTCGATCATCGTCATCGCCATGTTCGTCTGCCCGGCCGCCGCGGCGCGGCTGATGACCAACCGGCTAGGCGCCCAGATCGCCTGGAGCCAGGGCTTCGCGGTGGCGGCGGCGGTGGTCGGCTACCTGCTGGCCGGCGAGGCACCGCGCTGGCTGGGCTTCGAGGTCTCGCTCAGCGCCGCCGGCATGATCGCCACCGTCGCCGGACTGATCCTGCTCGCCGCCTGTCTGTTCGGCCCCTGCCGCGCGCGTACCGGTTCGGCGCAACACCGCTGACCTCGCCCGCCGGATTCCCGGTGGCGCCGCAAGGGCGGCGCTTTCGCGCGACGGGGCTACGCTGTCAGTGAGCATCCGGCCGAACCAACCCCCGTCATGAACCACGCTGCCACCATCGAACGACTCTACCGCCAGCACTCCCCCCGGGTGCTGGCGACCCTGATTCGCCTGCTCGGCGACTTCGAGCTGGCGGAGGAGGCGCTCCAGGAGGCCTTCATGGCCGCCGTACAGCAGTGGCCGGAGCAGGGCGTGCCGGAACATCCCGCCGCCTGGCTGATCCGCACCGGCCAGCGGCGCGGCATCGACCAGATTCGCCGCCGCCAGACCTCCCGCCAGCATGCCCATCTGGTGGCGCCCGATGAACCGGCGGCGAGCCTCGACGAGCGCAGCATCCAGCACGACCCGCTGAGGCTACTCTTCACCTGCTGTCACCCCGGCCTGGCCCTGGACGAGCGGGTGGCCCTGACCCTGCGCGAGATGTGCGGGCTGACCACCGAGCAGGTGGCCAGGGCGCTGCTGCAACGGCCCGCCACCCTGGCCCAGCGCATCGTGCGGGCCAAGCGCCGGATCCGCGACGCCGGCATTCCCTACGAGGTGCCGGATGCCAGGGAGCTGCCGGGGCGCCTGCCCGCCGTGCTGCGGGTGATCTACCTGGTGTTCAACGAGGGGTACTCGCGGAGTGCCGGCGGTGCCCTGGTCGACGTCAGCCTCTCGGTCGAGGCCATGGAGCTGGCACAGGCGCTGGCCCGGTTGCTGCCCGAGGGCGAGGTGTACGGCCTGCTGGCGCTGATGTGGCTGCACGACGCTCGGCGCGTGGCCCGCCAGGGCCCGGACGGGGAGCTGGTCCCGCTCGAGGAGCAGGACCGTGATCGCTGGGACCGGCGGCGTAGCCGCGAGGGCATGGTGCATCTTCGCCAGGCGCTGGCGCTGACCCCCACCGGTCCCTACACGCTGCAGGCCTCGATCGCCGCCGAACATGTCCGCGCGTCCAGCGCCCAGGCGACCGACTGGGGACGAATCGTGATGCTCTACGAGGCGCTCCATCGCCAGCAGCCCTCACCGGTAATCGCCCTCAACCGGGCGGCGGCGGTGGCCATGCGCGACGGCCCGGAGGCTGGCCTGCGCCTGCTGGAGGCGCTGGAGGCCCACAAGGCGATCGTCAACTACCACCTCTTCCATGCCGCCCGGGCCGACCTGCATCGCCGTGCCGGTCACCCTCGGGAGGCCCGGCTCGCCTATGAGCGGGCCCTGGCGCTGACCGCCCAGGAGCCGGAGCGCCGCTTCCTGCAGCGTCGGCTGGCCGAGCTGGCCTCCGCGTCGCGATAAAAAACCTGCGGCCATGTCGATCCGCACGGCCGTCGCACGACTCAGGGAGGCAACCAGCCAATGGAGGTGGAACTCATGCGATACATGCTGATGCGCAAGGCCGATCCGATCACCGAGGCCGGTGAGCTGCCCGGCCAGGGCGTGCTCGAGGCCATGGCCGACTACAACCACCGGATGCTCGAGGCCGGGGTCTTCGTCACCGGAGATGGCCTGCGACCCAGCCGCGAAGGCTGCCGGATCGAGCGCCGCGACGGACAGGTACGGGTCACCCACGGCCCTTTCGCCGAGACCAGGGAACTGCTCGCCGGCTACAGCGTGCTGGAGGCGGACTCGCTGGAGGCCGCCATCGAATGGGCCAGGCAGTGGCCCGCCGAAGATGGCGACGTTACCCTGGAGCTGCGTCGCTACTTCGCCCTGGAGGACTTCGCGCCCGGCCCGGGCCTGGACAAGCACCGCGCCATGGCGCGCCTGCCCAGCGAGCTCAACGTGCACCTGTGCTTTCCCGGCAACTGCCGCGAGGCCATGGCCTGCTACGCCGAGGTCATCGGCGGTCGGCTGGAGGCGCTGATCACCTACGGCGAGACGCCGGCCGCCCGTGATACCCCGCCCGAGCGCCACGACCGGATCATCCATGCCTCGCTCAACATTCGCGGCCGCCGGTTGATGGGCGCGGACATGGCCGGCGACTGCTACCAGGCGCCGCAGGGCGCCCGGGTGCACCTCGACTACGAGACGCTCGACCGGGCCGAGGCGGTGTTCAACCGGCTGGCCGAGGGTGGTGAGGTAACTTTGCCCTTCGGCGCCACCTTCTGGGCGCAGGGGTTCGGCATGCTCACCGACCGCTTCGGCGTGCCCTGGATGGTCGGCTGCCAGACCGGCCAATGTCCGCTGAGTGAAGAGGAGAGCCAACCATGAAATACGCCGCACTGGTCTACTACCAGGAGCGCCTCATCCAGGCAATGAACGAGCAGGAGTGGCACGACCTCAACCAGGAGTGCCTGGCCGGGGTGGAGCGCCTGACCGACCAGGGTCACTTCCTGGCCGGCCAGGCCTTGCAGCCGGTGGAGAACGCCGCCAGCGTGCGGGTGCGTGAGGGCGAGGTGCTGATCTCCGACGGTCCCTTTGCCGAGACCAAGGAGCAGCTGGCCGGCTTCTACCTGCTGGATGCCCGCGACCTCAACGAGGCCCTGCAGCTCGCCAGCCGCATTCCCCCCGCCCGGTTCGGCACCATCGAGGTGCGCCCGGTGCGGGAACTTCCCCCAAGAGATACGGGAGACGCCTCATGACCTATGTCGATGGATTCGTCGCCGCGGTGCCCACCGCCAACCGCGAGAAATACATCCGGCACGCCCGCGACGCCGCCGTGGTATTCAAGGAGCACGGTGCCCTCTCGATGGTGGAGTGCTGGGGAGACGACGTGCCGGAGGGAACGGTCACCTCCTTCCCCATGGCGGTGAAGTGCCAGTCGGACGAGAGCGTGATCTTCTCCTGGATCACCTGGCCCTCCCGCGAGGTGCGCGACCGGGGCATGGCCAAGGTCATGGAGGACCCGCGCCTTCAGCCCGAGGCAAACCCCATGCCCTTCGACGGCAAGCGGCTGATCTATGGCGGTTTCGAGGTGGTGGTCGAGGAATAGTGTCGGGCGCCTGGCAGGGGGCTGACGGGCTGGCCCCCTGCCATCGACCAATGGGCCGGCCGCGTTCGTCATGGTATTGCTGGTGGCCGAGCCAATTGCCACAAGGAACCCCGTGATGACCCAGCCCGACAACGCCCGAGAGGTGCGGCCCGCCGCCACCCTGGCGCTGGTACGCGACGGGGTGGCGGGTCTCGAGGTCCTGCTGCTGCAGCGCACCTGGCAGGCGGCCTTCCTGCCCGGCTACTTCGTCTTTCCCGGCGGGGCCGTGGATCCCCGGGACCCTGACGTGCGTGACTTCACCTCCGGCCGCGGGGATGACGCGATCAGTCAGACCCTGAGCCTCGATGAGGGCGGGGCGGACTACATGATCGCGGCACTGCGCGAGTGCCTCGAGGAGGCGGGCCTGCTGCTGGCCGTGGACGGCCAGGGGCGCCTGCCGGCGGGGGACCATCCGGTGCTGGGCGAGGGGCGCGAGGCACTGCGTCGGGAGCAGACGAGCTTTCGCGCACTGTGCGAGCGCCATGGCCTCGGCCTGCCGCTGGACCGGCTGGCCTACCTAGGCCACTGGGTCACGCCCCCTGGCGCGCCGCGGCGCTTCGACACGCGCTTCTTCGTGGCGCTGGCGCCGCCGGACCAGAAGGCGGCACACGACGGCAGCGAGACCATCGACCACGCCTGGCTGACCCCCGCCGAGGCCCTGGCCGCACATCGCCAGGGTCGCATGTCGCTGGGGTATCCCACCCTGCGTACCCTGCGACTGATCGGTGACTTTCCCACCGCCGAGGCGCTGTTGCGTTACGCCCATGCCAACCCGCCGACGGCGCGTCCCAGCCGCCCCTGGCCGGCTGACAGGGGCGGCGTTGCCTGGCAGGTAGAGCCGGATGCCCCGGCCTATGCGGAGGTGCGGCGTCTGGATCCGCACCGCCAGGGTACGGCCAGCGCCGAGCTCGTGCCCGGTAGGGCGGTGGAGCTGGCGCCGGGGGTGACCCGGGTGACGGCGCCCAATCCGGGCGCGATGACCGGACCCGGCACCAACAGCTATCTGCTGGGCAACGGTGATGAGTCTCTGGTGATCGACCCGGGCCCCGCGGATCCGGCCCATCTGGAGCGGCTGCTGGCGTTGGCCGATGGACGCATCTCCCGAGTGCTGGTGACCCACACCCATATCGACCACTCGCCGGGGGCGGCCTGGCTCAAGGCGCGCACCGGTGCCCGGCTGGTAGGCCTGCCGCCGCCGCCCGGGGCGAGCCAGGACGCCGGCTTCGTGCCCGACCACCGGCCGGCCCACGGCGAGCGCCTCGATACACCCGTCGGCCCGCTGAAGGTACTGCATACGCCGGGTCACGCCTCCAACCACCTCTGCTACCTGCTGGAGCCCGCGCGGCTACTGTTCGCCGGCGACCAGGTGATGCAGGGCTCCACGGTGGTGATCAATCCGCCGGACGGCGACATGGCCGCCTATCTGGCCGCCCTGCAGGCCCTGGGGGAGGAGCCCTTCGATACCATCGCTCCGGGCCACGGCTTCCTGATCGGTGAGGCCCACGCCGCCATCGACTTCCTGGTCACCCATCGCCTGGCCCGGGAGTACAAGGTGCGCCTGGCGCTGGCGCGTCACGGTCCTGCCAGCCTGGAGACGCTGACGCAGCATGCCTACGATGATGTGCCCGAGGCACGCCGGGCACTGGCCGCACGTTCGGCGCTGGCGCATCTGCTCAAGCTGGAGGTGGAGGGGCGTGCCGCGCAGCAGGCGGGGCAGTGGGTTTCGCTGGAGGGGTAGGGGTGCCTGTGCCTGAGCGCTCGGTTCCTGCCTATGCCCAGCGTTCGTCGGCGGTAAAGGCCACGGTGAACCAGCGGCGTTCGGGGGGCGGGCTTAGGCGTTCTGCGATCTGCTCGCGGATCTCGTCCATCACCGCCACCCCTTCACCCGCAGCGAAGTCCGGGGCGGTGACGATATGGATCTCGATGAAGTGGCCGCGGCCGGCCTTGGCGACATGGCTGTAGTAGTGTAGCAGTCCCTCGCGGGCCATCACCGGGACCATGGCGGCGTGGACCTCCTCGTCCAGCGCGCTCGGCGCGATCAGGAAGATCTCCTTCACCGCCCGACGCACGATGCCGATGGGCACCGGCATGAAGCCGGCCGTCAGCAGCATCAGCAGCACCGAGTCCACGTAGGGGGTGAGGTGGGCCCAGGCGGTCTGCTGCAGGGCCAGGGCGACCAGGAAGGCAACCAGCAGCGAGATGGTGATCAGCGCCGCCATCAGCCAGCCCTGCATGTCGATACGCACGAACTCGGAGTTCGCGGTGCGATTGATCCGCCGCTGGTAGGCGGTCATGGCGAAGCAGACGATGGCCACCACCACGGCGTAGGCGATGGCCAGGTCGAAGGCGAGCTCGCGGCCGCCCTCGCGCAGGTCGAGCAGGGCGGTGAGGAAGGCATAGAAGCAGAGCAGCATCAGGATGCTGCCGTTCAGGGCCGCGACCAGCGGCTCCAGGTGCCAGTAGCCATGCTGGAAGCGTTCGCTGGCCTCGCGCACGGCGAGCCGTGCCACCAGCAGGGCCAGCCCCGACATCGCGGCATCGATGGTCGAGAAGACGCCATCGAAGAGGATCGACTGGGAGCCGGCCAGCAGGCCGATGGTCACCCCCAGGCTGGAGACCACCAGGGTCATCACGATGGAGAGCTTCAGCGCGCGCTGCTCGAGGGTGGCTTGCATGGATGAGGGCTCGTGGTTCGGTAAGCCTTCATACTAGCGAAGCGTTGCCGGGGCGGGAATGGCGTGACTCAACGCTGCCCAGCGCCCCGGCTGCGTTGAGGCGGTCCGGCCTGCCTGGCTGGCAGCGTCGGCGCCCCTCCGCCAGACTGGAGCAGGACACCTTCGCCACCAGGCGGTGGCTCGCCGACAAGGAGGGACGCATGAATCAGCCGATCATCGCCGACAACAAGCCGCAGAAGGTCATGCTGGAGAAGGGCAAGGAGTACGCCTTCTGTCGCTGTGGCCGCTCCAGCGCCCAGCCTTTCTGTGATGGCTCCCACCCGGGCACCGGCTTCACTCCGCTGATGTTTACCGCCGAGAAGGACGGTGAGGTGTTCCTGTGCCAGTGCAAGCAGACCAGTGACGCCCCCTACTGCGATGGTACCCACAAGAACTTCGATGCCGACCAGGTGGGCCAGGAGGCGCCGCAGGCCGAGGAGGAGGGTGGCGATCGGATGCCTGAGGCGAAGGCCACCGCGGAGGAGCCCACGGTGGAGTTCATCCATCGCCTGGCCCGGGAGGGGCTGGAGGGCGTGGGGCGCCACGGCCCCATCGACGCCATGGGAGTGCCGCGCCATAGCTTGCCGAGCTGGGACGACCTGCAGCTGATGGTCGCCCAGCTGGCGACACAGCCGCTGCTGGATGATGCCGAGGTGGCCACCCGGCTGGTGGTGGGCCCCGAGGCGAAAAAGCCGCTGACCCTCGAGATGCCGCTGCTGGTCTCCGACATGAGCTTCGGGGCGCTCTCCGAGGAGGCCAAGATCGCCCTGGCCCGGGGTGCCGAGCGTGCCGGTACCGGCATCTGCTCCGGTGAGGGCGGCATGCTGCCCGAGGAGCAGGCCGAGAACTCCCGCTACTTCTACGAACTGGCCAGCGCCCGGTTCGGCTTCGAGGAGAGCCTGCTCGACAAGGTGCAGGCGTTCCACTTCAAGGGCGGCCAGGCGGCCAAGACCGGCGCCGGCGGCCACCTGCCGGGCAGCAAGGTGAGCGCCAGGATCGCCGAGGTGCGCGGCCTGGCCGAGGGCGAGCCCGCGGAGTCACCGGCCACCTTCGAGGACCTGCACTCGGTGGATGACTTCCGGCGCTGTGCCGACCGCGTGCGAGAGGTGACCGGTGGCATCCCCATCGGCTTCAAGCTCAGCGCCAACCATATCGAGCGCGATATCCAGTTCGCCCTGGATGCCGGCGCCGATTACCTGATCCTCGATGGTCGAGGCGGCGGCACCGGGGCGGCGCCGCTGATGTTTCGCGACCATATCAGCGTGCCCACCATCCCGGCCCTGGCTCGTGCGCGTCGCTACCTGGACGACGAGGGGGCGAGCGGGCGGGTGACCCTGATCGTCACCGGCGGCCTGCGCCTGCCCATCGACTTCGTCAAGGCCCTGGCTCTGGGGGCCGACGGGGTGGCCATCGCCAACAGTGCCATGCAGTCCATCGGCTGCGTGGCGGCGCGTATCTGCCATACCAACAACTGTCCGGCGGGGATCGCCACCCAGCGTGGCGACCTGCGCCAGCGCCTCGACGTCGAGAAGTCCGCCGCCCAGCTCGAGCGCTTCCTGCGTGCCTCTGCGGGGCTGATGCAGGTGATGGCGAGGGCCTGTGGCCACGCCAGCCTGGCGGGCCTTAATCCCAACGACCTGGCGACATGGAAGCGTGAGATGGCCCTGCTCAGCGGCGTTCGTTACGCCGGCGTGATGGAGCCGGGGCTGTGAAGGCGCCGGCGGCGGATGCCGCAGTGGGGGCGCCCGGCGAGGATGCCGTCGAGAGTCGCATCCGGATCGCACGCCTGGAGCCGGATTCGCCCCACCTGATGACCCTGGCGCGCTGGGAGCTGGCCCAATGGGGCCACCTCGACCCCGACAAGCGTCTGGACCAGGCGCTGGCCAGCTTCCGGGCCCAGTGCGGGGAGGCCGGGCTGCCCTCGGTGTTCGTCGCCATGGCCGGTGATGCCCCGGTGGGCATGGCCAGCCTGATCGATGACGACATGCAGGACCGCGCGGAGCTCAATCCCTGGCTGGCCTCGGCCTATGTGCGCCCGGAGTGGCGCGGGCAGGGCATCGCCTCGCGACTGGTCCGCCGTGTGGAGCAGGAGGCCAGGGAGCATGGCATCGCCACCCTGCACCTCTTCACCCCGGACCGCCAGGCGCTCTATTGCCGCCTGGGCTGGCAGGCGTTCGAGGAGTGCGTTTATCGTGGTGAAGCGGTGACGATCATGCGGCGGGAGCTGGGCGGGTCGGCCTGACGCCTCAGCGCAGGTAGTACTCCACCGTCGAGACCACGCGCACCGTCTTCACCGGCTGCTGCTCCTCCGGTATGCCCGCCGCCTGGTCGCGGGCGCGGATCTCGAACACCCCCTGGTTGGCCCGACGCAGGTCGCCGACGTCGGCGCTGGCGTCCCTCGCGAACTGCTCGGCGGCCTCCCGGGCCGCCGCCGTGGCCTCGGCGATCATCTCCGGCTTGATCTCGTTGAGGCGGCTGAACAGGTAGAGCGGACCGCTGGGGCCGTAGTCGGAGGAGAGCACCACACCGGCATCGAGCAGCTCGCCCACCGCCTGGGCGGTGTCGCGGATGCCCTCGATATCGGTGCTGCGCACCGTCAGCGTCTGGTTGATGATGAAGGTCTGCTCCATGTCGCTGCTGCGGTAGGGATTGGCCGAGGTGTCGTTGACGTTGAGTCGCTGCAGCTCCACCTGGTCGGCGGCAATGCCGTGGCGTTCGAGGAAGTCGAGGATCGCCTCGCGGCTGGTACTGGCCTCGTCACGGGCCTGCTGAAGGGTCGTGCCGGATGCCACGAAGTGCAGCGGCCACAGCGCGATATCGGCCTCGACCTCGCGCTCGGCCAAGCCCTTGACCGTGACGTAGCGGTCGCCGGTACGCAGGTCGGTCAAGCCATCGGCGATCAGCGATGCCGCAACGACGGCAGCGATGGCGAGGATCAGGCTGGGTATGACCTTCATGACGACTCCTTGGCGGTGGCGCGCCGCAGCGCTAAGGGAAGAAACATCGATTCCAACCCTTGGATCATACGCCTTTCCCAGGAAAACTAGACTTCACAAGGCCATACCCTGAACCCCGGAGGATCGACCATGCGACTCGAAGGCTCCTGCCACTGCGGTGCCGTGCGCTTCTCGGTGGACTCGCCGCATCCCTATCCCTACCAGCGCTGCTACTGCTCCATCTGCCGCAAGACCGCGGGAGGCGGCGGCTACGCCATCAATCTTGGTGGGCGCGCCGACACCCTCGAGGTCCAGGGGGAGGAGAGCAAGGGCATCTACCGCGCCGTCATCGATGGCGAGCAGAGCCCCGGCGAGCGCCATTTCTGCCGCCACTGCGCCAGCGCCCTGTGGGCCCATGACCCACGCTGGCCGGAACTGGTGCACCCCTTCGCCTCCGCCATCGACAGCGACCTGCCGATCCCGCCCGAGCGGGTCCACCTGCTGCTGGACAGCAAGGCCGGCTGGGTCGAGGTCGAGGCGCGGGAGAACGACAAGTGCTTCGCCGAATACCCCGAGGAGAGCCTCGCCGAGTGGCACCGGCGGCTGGGGCTCGAGACACCATAACGAGCAGGCAAGAGAAAGGCGGCACCCGGATGGATGCCGCCTTAGCGCGTGGTGCCGCCTATTAGTGGGTGCTCTGATCGCCGGGGGCGGGTCAGTCGGCGCGGGTGGCGGTCGTCGCTGTGGGAGCGATGATGCCCTGTTCCCGCGCCATGGCATAGGCGGCCCGGGGGCCGGCCCACAAGGAGGGCAGCAGCACCAGCGAGACGGGAATCGCGGTGATCACGATGAACTGCTGCAGCGCACCGATCTGCCCCGCGCCCATGTAGAGCAGGATACCCGCCATCAACGCCATGGCGATGCCCCAGAAGGCGCGTACCAGCGGGCTCGGTGCGTCATGACCGGCGCACACCACGGCGATGGCGTAGCTCATGGAGTCGCCGGTGGTGGCCACGAAGATGCTGGTGAGCAGCAGGATGGCCAGGGCCATCAGGGACCCGCCCGGCAGCGCCTGCGCCACGGTGAGGGTCGCCACGTCGAACTGGAAGTTGTTCAGCGCCTCACTCAGGTCGATCGCCCCGGTCAGCTGGTAGTGGATGCCCGAGCCGCCCAGCAGGGTGAACCAGATCGCGGTGGCCACCGGCGCCATCACCGCCACGGCGAGGATCATCTCGCGGATGGTGCGGCCCCGCGAGATGCGTGCCACGAAGATCGCCATCAGCGGCGCGTAACCGATGAACCAGGCGAAGAAGAACACCGTCCACCACTGCATCCACCAGGCCGGCGCGGTTTCGGCGCTCATGGTGGCCATGGTGAAGAACGACGAGAGGTATTCGCCGAAGCCCTGGCTGAAGGCGTTGACCAGGAACAGGGTGGGCCCGGCTACCAGGATCACCGCGGCGATGGCCAGCGCCAGGAAGACGTTGAAGCGCGACAGGATCTGGATGCCCTTGTGGATGCCGGTCATCGCCGAGGTCACGTAGATCCCCGCCAGCAGCACCAGGATGCCGAGCTGGGTGGCGTAGCCCTCGCTGACGCCGAACAGCTCGTGCAGGCCGAAGCTCACCTGGGTGGCGAGGAAGCCGATGGGGCCGACGGTGCCCGCGACCACCGCGATCACGCAGCAGGCATCCACCACGCTGCCCAGCGCTCCCTTCATGACGCGCTCGCCCAGCACCGGGTAGAGCAGGGTGCGTGGCTGCAGCGGCTGGCCCTTCACGTAGTGGGCGTGGGCCAGCACGATGGCGGAGAGCGAGCCCAGCACCGCCCAGGCCAGGAAGCCCCAGTGCATGAAGGATTGGGCGAGGGCGCCTGCCACCGCCTCGGCGGTGCCCGCCTCGGTGTCGAAGGCCGGCGGTGTCACCACGAAGTGGTAGACCGGCTCGCCCGCGGCGAAGAAGACGCCGCCCCCGGCCAGCAGGGTGCACATGATCATCGACAGCCACTTGAAGGTGCCGATCTGGGGGCTCTCCAGGTTGCCGACCCGGGCACTGGCCGCCGGCGAGATGGCCACGCCGATGGCGATCAGGAAGGTCAGCAGCAGCAGGAGCTGGAAGTAGGTGCCCAGGGTGGCCGCCGTCCAGGCGAAGCCGGCGCTGATGCTGTCGGCCACCAGGTCGATGTCGTAGAGCGACAGGCCGACGAAGGCGACGATGAAGCCGACCGTGAGCAGCAGCACGATGGGGTCGCCGAGACGCGACAGCGCCGAGCCTTTGGAAGACTCAGAAGGGATTTTCGGAGGCATGGGATGCTCTAGTTGCGTGACTGTGGGCGCCGATGAGCCATGGCGCTGGCTAGAGCGATCGCATTCTAACAACATTAGACTTAGGTCTAAAGAGGTGACCCGGCCCGGCGGCCATGACACCATGCCGGGAATGGATGACCGAGACACACCGATGTTAAACGAGAGTTCCGGCGGACGCCTCTGGCGCTGGGTCGCCATCGGTGCCGCCCTGCTGATGGCCGGTTACCTGTGGATCTGGCACTCGCCGGAGCTGGCCGATGTGCAGCGCTGGGCCGACGAGGCCTCTCACCACCCCGTGGTGATCATCTCGGCGATCGTGATCATGGCGGTGACCCTGGCGATCGGCCTGCCCGGGAGCATCGGGCTGTGGCTGATCGCGCCCTTCTATACGCCGCTGGTTGCCACCCTGATGTTGACGGTCGGCAGCGTGGCGGGCGCCTTGGGTGCCTACTATCTCTCTTCCCGCTTCAGCTACTGCTGGACGCCCAGGGGGCTCACTCGCAAGGTCATGGACAAGCTGGAGAGACGCGGTGATTTTCTGACCCAGTGTGCCCTGCGCGTGCTGCCGGGCTTCCCCCACTCTGTGGTCAACTTCGCCGCCGGCCTGCTGCGCCTGCCGCTTTCCACCTTCGTGATGGCGGCCATCATCGGCCTGGCCGCCAAGTGGGCGGTCTACGCCAGCGCCATCTTCGGTGCCCTTGAGGCCATGGAGAGCGAGGAGGCCGTGAGCCCCAACGTGATTTTCCCGCTGGTCGCGCTGACCCTGCTGCTGCTGGCCGGCGCCTGGCTCAGGCGCCGTGTCGAGGCCCAGGGGCACCCCCTCGGGTAGGGCCGCGCCGGTCACAACGCAGCCAGCCACGCCACTTCGAGCCGAAACGGCCCCGCCTGACGGTCGACGATCATCAGCCCCACCTGGGTGATCCGCGAAGGATCCAGCGCCGGCACCTCCGGGAGCCGTCGCCCCCGGAACATCCCCTCGAAGGCGTGCCAGGGCAGCTCGACGCCCTGCCACTCGTCCCCCTCGGGCCGGAAGCTGGCGCGGTAGGCCGCCCCCTGCGGCAGCTGGTTGGTGTAGAGGCGCAGCTGGTAGGCCCTGCCGTCGCCGCGCACGCGCAGCACGACGCCGGAGGCCTGGCCCAGGTCCATGGCCTCGGGGTCGCGGCGCACCGAGGCGAAGCCGCCATTGTTCTCGAGTGACGTCTCGCCGTCGAACACCCCGATGCCGTTTTCTGCGTGCAGGCCGCCGCGGGAGACGCCGCCCATCACGGCGTCGTTGATGGCGCGCCAGCGCCTTGCCTCGCGGACGTCCTGGAAGTCGATCTGGCGTGCTGTCATGGAGAAGCCTCCGGGGTCTGCTGTACCAGGATTCCAGCATGCCTGCCTGGGCCCGCGATGTCTCCTCGGGGGCTGCGCGGTACCAATCCGCCACTTCACCATGACGCCCGACGGGAAAAACTGGATAATGGCTGGTTTTCTGCCCCCGCGGCCCACGCCAACTCCCCCGGTGCCCCATGGAAATCAAGGTCAACTATCTCGACAACCTCCGCCTGGAGGCCAAGTTCGACGACTTCACGGTCATCTCCGACCAGCCCATCCGCTACAAGGGCGACGGCTCGGCGCCGGGGCCCTTTGACTACTTCCTGGCCTCCTCGGCAATGTGCGCGGCCTACTTCGTCAAGGTCTACTGCAACGCCCGGGATATCCCCACCGAGAACATTCGGCTGTCGCAGAACAACATCGTCGACCCGGAGAACCGCTACAAGCAGATCTTCAAGATCCAGGTGGAGCTGCCGGAGGATATCTCCGACAAGGATCGCCAAGGCATCCTGCGCTCCATCGACCGCTGTACGGTGAAGCGGGTGGTGCAGGAAGGCCCCGAGTTCGACGTCGAGGTGGTCGAGAATATCGACGAGGACGCCCAGGCCATGCTGACGGGTGTGCCCAAGGGCGCCGAGCGCGGCGAGGGCACCTGGATCGAGGGCAAGGATCTGCCGCTGGAGCAGACCATCGCCAACATGACCGGGATCCTGGCCGAGCTCGGCATGAAGATCGAGATCGCCTCCTGGCGCAATATCGTGCCCCATGTCTGGTCGCTGCATATCCGCGATGCCGCCTCGCCGATGTGTTTCACCAACGGCAAGGGTGCCACCAAGGAGAGCGCGCTCTGCTCGGCGCTGGGCGAGTTCATCGAGCGCACCAACTTCAACTTCTTCTACAACGACCAGTTCTTCGGCGAGGAGATCGCCAACGCCGAGTTCGTCCACTACCCCAACGAGAGGTGGTTCCTGCCGGGGCCCGATGATGCCCTGCCCGAGGGGATCCTCGACGACACCACCCGTGAGATCTACGACCCGGAGGGGGAGCTCTGCGCCTCCCACCTGATCGATACCAACTCCGGCCGGTCCGATCGCGGCATCGTCTCGCTGCCCTTCGTGCGCCACTCCGACGGCGAGACGGTCTATTTCCCGTCGAACCTGATCGAGAACCTCTACCTGAGCAACGGCATGAGCGCGGGGAACACCCTGGCCGAGGCCCAGGTGCAGTGCCTCTCGGAGATCTTCGAGCGGGCGGTGAAGAAGCAGATCATCGAGCAGGAGCTGGCACTGCCCGACGTGCCGGCCGAGGTGCTTCAGCGCTACCCCGAGATTGTCGAGGGCATCGAGGCGCTGGAGGCCCAGGGCTACCCGGTGCTGGTCAAGGATGCCTCGCTGGGCGGCCAGTTCCCGGTGATGTGCGTCACCCTGATGAACCCGAAGACCGGCGGCGTGTTCGCCTCCTTCGGCGCCCACCCGAGCTTCCACGTGGCCCTGGAGCGCACCTTCACCGAGCTGCTCCAGGGGCGCAGCCTGGAGGGCTTCAACGACTTCCCGGCGCCCACCTTCAACTCCATGGCCGTCACCGAGCCCAACAACTACGTGGAGCACTTCATCGACTCCTCCGGGGTCATCTCCTGGCGCTTCTTCAGCAGCCGTTCGGACCTCGAGTTCTGTGACTGGGACTTCTCGGGTAGTGGTTCTCGCAGCAACGAACAGGAGGCCGCGACCCTGTTCGGTATCCTCGAGCAGTTGGGGCTCGAGGCCTACGTGGCCGTGCGCGACGAGCTCGGTGCACCGGTGTGTCGCATCCTGGTGCCGGGCTTCTCCGAGGTCTATCCGGTGGAGGACCTGGTGTGGGACAACACCAACATGGCGCTGGACTACCGCGAGGATATCCTCAACCTGCACCGCCTGGATGACGCGGCCCTGGCCGCGCTGCTCGAGCGCCTGGAGGAGAGCCAGCTCGACGAGCACATGACCATCATCACCCTGATCGGTATCGAGTTCGACGAGAACACCGAGTGGGGCCAGCTGACCATCCTCGAGCTCAAGCTGTTGATCCACCTGGCGCTGGGCCAGCACGAGGAAGCGCTGGAGCGGGTCGAGATGTTCCTGCAGTTCAACGACAACACCGTGGAGCGCAACCTCTTCTACCAGGCGGTGCAGGCGGTGCTGGAGATCGTGCTGGACGACGAGCTCGAGCTCGACGACTTCCGCCATAACCTGGGCCGGATGTTCGGCGAGGCGACCATCGAATCGGTGATCGGCTCGGTACAGGGCACGCAGCGCTTCCCGGGCCTGACGCCCACCAGCATGGCGCTCGAGGGGCTGGAGAAACACCAGCGCCTGATCGAGAGCTACAGGAAGCTGCATGCGGCGCGGGCGGCCAGGGCCGGGGTCTGACGATCCCGGCGACTCGCCTGGCCTGATGGCTGTAGTGACATGGTAGTGGCATGAACGAGGCCCACCCGACATTTGCCGGGCGGGCCTTGTGGTTGCATGGTGCCGCGCAGTGAGGTGGCTTGCTACGGCTCCGCGTCCTTGCTCGCCCTGCCACCAGCGGCAGTGTCACCCTTCTCGAGTGCCGGCAGCACCAGCACCCGACACGGGGAGTTAACCGCCACGTACTCCACGGTGGCACGGCGCAGTGGCCAGCGGCCGCTGCTCCCACGGGACACCAGGATCATCAGGTCGGCACCGAGCTGACCCGCCAGGCCCACCAGCTTCTCCCCGGCGTTGCCCGCCACCACGTGCAGCGTCGCGTTGTGATCCAGCGGCAGATACTTGCGCACGAGCAGGTCCAGGGTCTTGTGTACCTCGGCTTCCTTCTGCTCCGGGGCTTCTTCCGTCACATGGGGAAAGAAGCCACCGCCGCCGGGATGATAGACGCTGGCCAGGTGAAGCTCGCCGTCATCGGCCAGCAGCTCCATGGCCGCCTCGATCGCGCACTTGCCTTCGCCATCGTCTTCCGGATCAATGGCGAGCAATAGTTTCTGATACATCGGTGGTCTCCTGTTTCACCACGGAAGTGGCCTCGACCTCGGGAAATACTCTCCCCTGGACCAGCGCATCGACGCCGAAGCCGCGATAGTCCGCTCGCAGTGCCCTGAAAAGTGCTATCGCCATGAACACCAGCAGAATGCAGAAGGGCAGGCCCAGCGCGGTGATCACGTTCTGCAGGGCGTCCAGGCCGCCGGCCAGCAGCAGCGTCGCGGCAATCACCCCCTGGGCGACGGCCCAGAAGATCCGCTGGCGAACCAGCGAAGGCTGGTCATCGCGACGGGTCAGCATGTCGATCACCAGCGAGGCGGAATCCGACGAGGTGGTAAAGAAGATTACGATGATGGCCACGCTCAAGGCCGATACCACGCTGGTCAGCGGCAGCCCCTCGAGGAAGGCGAAGATGGCCACCGAGGGATCCTGCTGTACCTGGCCGGCAAGCGTCAGCTGACCGCTCATTTCCGCCTGGATGGCCGAGAGCCCGAAGATGCCGAACCAGACCAGCGTGAAGGCCGTGGGGGCAAACAGCACGCCGGCCACGAACTCGCGAATGGTGCGTCCCCGTGAAATGCGGGCAATGAAGATGCCGACGTAGGGCGCCCAGGAGATGGTCCAGGCCCAGTAGAACAGGGTCCACTGCCGCTGCCAGTCGGTCTCCTTGTAGGTCTCGGTCCAGAAGGCCAGCCAGGGCAGGGCGCTGAGGTAGTCGCCCACGCTCTGCACCATGCCCTCGGCGATGAATACGCTGGGGCCAGCGAGAAGCACAAAGGCCAGCAGTACCACGGCCAGCAGGATATTGACCTGGGAGAGGCGGCGAACACCCTTGTCCAGCCCGAGTGCGACGGAGGTCGCGGCGATGCCGGTGATGACGGCGATCAGGCCGACCTGGACCAGTGGGCTGGAAGGAGCACCGACCAGATAGTTCAGGCCGCTGTTCAGCTGCAGCGTGCCGAGCCCCAGCGAAGTGGCCACACCGAACAGGGTGCCCAGCACCGCGATCACATCGATGGTCCACCCCCAGGGCCCGAAGGCCCGCTCGCCCAGGATGGGGTAGAACAGGCTGCTGATGCGCATGGGTAGGTCATGGCGATAGGCAAAGTAGCCGATCGCCAGGCCCGGCAGGGCAAAGATGGTCCAGGTGTGCAGGCCGAAGTGGTAGAGCGCGAGGGTCATGGCATCGCTGGCCGCCTGCTCCGAGCGTGGCGTGACGCCATCGAAGGGTGGACGGGCGAAGTGGGAAATCGGCTCCGCCACGCCCCAGAACATCAGGATGGTCCCGATGCCGGCGGCGAACAGCATGGTGAACCAGGTCAGGTTGGCGTAGTCGGGACGACTGTCGTCGGCGCCCAGCCGGATATTGCCATAGCGGCTGACGGCCAGGCCGAGCAGGAAGATCAGCAGTGCACTGACCACGAGAATATAGAACCAGCCCAGGTTGGCGGCGACCCAGCCGGTCAGCAGGCCAAAACTGCTGGCAACGGCCTCGTCAAAGGGAATGGCTATCCCGACGAACAGCGCCGCGATGCCGGCCGAGGTGAAGAAGACTCCGGGTATGGTCTGGAGCCCGAGCCGACGCTGTAGCCATGTCAGCACATGCGCCTCCGTTGCGTTGGTCAATGCCGATGGCGGAGTCTCCACGCTAGCACAGGGCGTGAGTCGCTGCAGGCGCGTGCCGCCCAGCCTGAGCCATCGATGAGCGGTCCGTGTCGCAGGCGGGTGTGGGCCAGGCGATCCGTGAGGCCCGCTGCTGCGATGCTGACTACTCTTGTAGAGATAGCAGTGCTCTGTCGCGGCAACGAGAAAGGTGAACGCCATGTCCATGGAGCGAGTGAGACAGCATCTCGATGAGCAGAACATCAAGTATTCCATTCTGCAGCACTCTCCCGCCTATACCGCTCAGGAGGTCGCCGAGTCCGTCCATGTGACCGGCAGGCATTTCGCCAAGTGCGTGATAGTAAAGATCGACGGACGGCTGGCGCAGGTGGTGCTGCCGGCATCCGATCAGGTGGACCTCAAGCGCATGGCACAATCCGTCGGCGCAACATCCGTCGAGCTGGCCGGAGAGGATGAGTTCCAGGAGAGTTTCCCGGATTGCGAAGTCGGCGCGATGCCGCCCTTCGGTAATCTTTTCGGGATGGAGGTATTCGTGTCCCCGCACCTGACCGCCGCCGATCGCATCGCCTTCAATGCCGGCAACCACACGGACGTCATGCAGCTCTCCTACGGGGACTTCCAGCGGCTCGTGGATCCCATCGAAGTGGCGTTGTGATGGTGGTCAGCCGGGCGCGCTGTCTGACAGCGACGTGGGCATGGCGACCTACTCCCTGACCACCCACTGGTACCTGGAAGCGCCCATCAGCCAGGTGTTCGACACCCTCGGTGAGGTGCCCCTGTGGCCCGACTGGTGGCCGGGCCTGCTCGCCGTGGAGGAGCGTGACGCGGGGGCGGATGACGGTACGGGGCGGGTCTACCACTACACCTGGCAAAGCCGCCTGGGCTATCGCCTGTGCTTCGATATGCGGGTGACGCGTGTGTTCAGGCCATGGCTCATCGAGGGTGCGGCCAGCGGTGATGTGTGCGGTGTCGGTCGCTGGCGGATCAGTGAGCAGGCTGGAGTGACTCGGGTGTGCCATGAGTGGCAGGTGCGCACCACCCGGCCTTGGATGAATCTGGTGGCTCCGCTGGCTCGTCCGTTGTTCGTCTGGAGCCACCATGCGGTGATGCGAAACGGTGCCGAGGGACTCGCTCGCCGTCTCGGTGTGCCGCTGTTGGACTTCGCCCATCTGTGAGACGCTGGCCGTTTCACCTAGTCTGAATCCACGCTTTGCAACGGGACCGCTGCCATGCTGTTTCGCTACTTCGAGCAACTGGTAGACCCGTATCCCTCCGGCGAACCCGGCACGCCGCCGCGGGGTCTCTTCCCCTTCATCCTGCACTTCTCCCGGCCGGTGCTGCCGCTGTTGATCGTGATGTCGCTGCTCACCGCCCTGGTATCGGCGGCGGAAGTGGTCTTCTTCGGTTACATGGGCGACCTGGTGGACTGGCTGGCCGGCGCCGAGCGGGAGGGCTTCTTCGCCGAATACGGCTGGCGCCTGGTCGGCATGGCGGCGCTTGTGGTGGTTGGCCTGCCGCTGATCACCCTGCTCCAGGCGCTGGTGACCCACCAGAGCATCTTCGGCAATTACCCGATGATCGGCCGCTGGCTGGCGCATCGCCATATGCTGGGTCAGAGCCTCGCCTTCTACCAGGACGAGTTTGCCGGGCGGGTCTCCCAGAAGGTGATGCAGACGGCGCTGGCAATTCGCGAGACGGTAATGAAACTGATGGACCTGATGGTCTATGTGTTGGTCTATTTCGTTGGCGCCATGCTGCTGATGGGTAGCGCCGAGCCCTGGCTGATGCTGCCGCTGGTGGCGTGGCTTGCCGGCTATCTCGCCATCATGTGGGTCTTTGTGCCGCGCCTGCGGGCGGTCTCCATGGCGCAGGCCGACGCCCGGGCGGTGATGACCGGGCGCATCGTCGACAGCTACAGCAATATCCAGACCATCAAGCTCTTCGCCGATACCCGTCGCGAGGAGGCGTATGCCCGGGACGCCATGGAGGGCTTCATGACCACGGTGCATCGCCAGATGCGTCTGGCCACCGGCCTGACCGTCAGCCTGACCCTGCTCAACTCCCTGCTGCTGACCGGGGTGGCGGCGGCGGTCATCGGCGCCTGGTATCTGGAGGCGGTGTCGCTGGGTGTCATCGCCGTGGCCATTGCCCTGGTGATGCGTATCCGCTTCATGTCCGACTGGATTCTCTGGGAGGTGGCGAGCCTGTTCGAGAACATCGGCACCGTGCAGGATGGCCTCAACACCATCGCTCGAGAGCCGGCGGTCAGGGATGCGCAGGACGCCACGGCGCTGGCGGTGCCCAGGGGCGAGATCCATTTCGAGGCGCTGCGCTTCGGTTATGAGCGTCCGGACGGGGAGGGGAGGCGGGTCTTCGATGGCCTCGAGCTGGCCATCGCCCCCGGCGAGAAGGTGGGGCTGATCGGCCGCTCCGGGGCGGGCAAGTCGACGCTCGCCAATCTGTTGCTGCGCTTCTACGACCTGGAGGGCGGGCGGATCCTGATCGACGGTCAGGATATCGCCGGGGTGACCCAGGAGTCACTGCGCCGCCATATCGGCATGGTCACCCAGGACACCTCGCTGCTTCACCGCTCGCTGCGTGACAATATTCGCTATGGCAGTCCCGAGGCGAGCGAGGAGGCGATTCACGAGGCGGTGCGCCGCGCTCACGCCGATACCTTTATCGATGAGCTGGTGGACCCGCAGGGTCGCCGCGGCCTGGATGCCCATGTGGGCGAGCGGGGCGTGAAGCTCTCCGGCGGCCAGCGCCAGCGCATCGCCATCGCCCGGGTGCTGCTCAAGAACGCGCCGATCCTGGTACTCGACGAGGCCACCTCGGCGCTGGACTCCGAGGTGGAGTCGGCAATTCAGGAGCAGCTCTATACGCTGATGGAGGGCAAGACGGTGATCGCCATCGCCCATCGCCTCTCCACCATCGCCATGCTCGACCGCCTGGTGGTCATCGATGAGGGGCGCATCGTGGAGAGCGGCACCCACCGCGAACTGCTGGAGCGGGATGGTCTCTATGCCGCCCTGTGGCGGCGCCAGTCCGGCGGTTTTATCGGGGTGGAAGTGCCCTGACCAGAGAGCGGCCCTGGGGCCATTTTCGAATTCACGATAAGCGAGCAAGATGAAACGGCGAATTGTCCCTGGAGTGCTGACATCCCTGGTGGGGGGCGCGCTACTGGTCTGGTGGCTAACCTACGGGACACACCTTCCCGTTTACCGCTGGCCCGGGGAGGCCTTTCAAGGGCTGGCCTTTTTCCTTGGTTGGGGGCTCGGGGTGCCCGAGGCGCTTGCCTACCTATTGGCTGGCCTGGCCTTTCCCGCCGTGTTGGTCGTGTGCTTTATTCCCGGTTACCGGGCAGCGTGCTGTCTTGAGAAGCAGCGCTAAGTGTCGTCCATATCGCACAAAGTGGCCTCCATACCTTTGATCAGGGGTATCGCAGTTACCGACAGGGTGGATAGTGAAAGGCGCCGGGGACAGGTCGGAGAGGGGGGCCGAGGACCAGGGATGGCCGAGGTAGCCTACAGGGAAGTACTCGTAGCGCCCCCTCGAAGGCCTGTTGCCGGAATAGCCTTGAGCGGTACTGCCATCTGCGATAGCCCTGTGCCTCTGATTTGCTGCGTTGGGGGCGCCGCAGTAGCATGCGGAATTTCGTATTAAATCCCTATGGAAACCAAGGCTATTATGAAAACCCTGACTCTCGTTTCGATCGCTTCCCTCCTGCTTGTTGCGGGCTGCACCACCTCACCGCAGGAGAGTGGGGATGCCCATAAGCAGCAGGCCTCCTCTGGGTCTTCCATGCAGCAGTACCAGTGCGAGAGCGGTGAAACGATCGCTGCCGCGTATCCCGATAGCGACAGCGCGACGATCGAGTATCAGGGAAACCGTCACGATATGCAGATCGCGGTCTCCGCCAGCGGCGCACGCTATGTGGGCGGCGGGCTGGAGTGGTGGACAAAGGGCACCGGCCCCGGCGCCGAGGGCATGCTGCTACAGCATAAAGCGGATGGCACCTCGGGTGAGATCATCGAGAATTGCACGGCGCGCTGATCATGCGTTGATCGCGTGGTTGTAGAGGACGGGGATGGCAAAAACTGAACGGAGCCACCATGGCACTTGATTACCGCTGGCTCCAGGACACGGTTCGCGACCGCTTCGACTCCGACGACGCCATGGAGGCCTTCCTGCCCAGGCCGCTGACGCCCGACCAGCTGAAGCAGCTGGGGGATGATCGCTACCTCTCCGCCATAAGCCTGCGAGTGTTTCGCGCCGGCATGAAACACTCGGTGGTCGATGCCAAGTGGCCCGCCTTCGAGGAGGCCTTCTGGGGCTTCGACCCCGAGACGATGGTCCTGCTCACCCCCGAGCAGATCGATGGCTACATGAACAACGAGCGTATCATCCGGCATCGCACCAAGATGCAGACCATCCCCCGCAACGCCCAGTTTATTCTGGATATTCGTCAGGAGCAGGGCACCAGCTTCGGCGAGTTTATCGCCGACTGGCCCAGTCACGACATCATCGGCTTGTGGCGGCTACTGGCCAGGCGTGGTGCCCGCCTGGGGGGACGTTCGGCCGCCGGCTTCCTGCGCCTGGTCGGCAAGGACACCTTCCTGCTCACCAGCGACGTGGTGGCCCGTCTGGTCGCCGCCGGCATCGTCGACCAGGCCCCCACCAGCCAGCGCGACAAGCAGCGGGTGCAGGACGCCTTCAACGAATTGCAGCAGGCCTCCGGCAGGCCGCTCTGCCAGCTCTCGGCGATGCTCTCCTTGACCATCAATCCCAGGTTCTAGCGCGAGCCGATGACCCGAGCCTTCAGCGTGTGGTCGGTTCCTGTTTCGCTGCGCCCTTAAAAGAGTAAAATTAATGCTCTTTATGCAAAGGCAGGGGAAGATACGATGTCGTCAGATCTGAACAGCCGCTATGGCCTGAATCCCGCGCACAGCGAAGTGGTCGAGACATGCCAGCAGGTGGCGACTTGCCGCGCCCTGGACATGGGCTGCTCCAACGGGCGCAATGCCCTCTACCTGAGCCAGCTTGGCTTCGACGTGACCGCGGTGGACAACAACCCTGGCGCCATCGACATGCTGCAGCAGATCGTCAGCCGCGAGGGGATCGAGAATCTCGATGCCCAGGTCTACGACCTCAATCGTGCCGACCTGGACAGGGATTACGGGCTGATCGTCTGCACCGTCACCCTGATGTTCCTCGATCCGTCGCGTGTCGAGGCGGTGATCGCCGACATGCAGGAGCACACCCTGCCCGGCGGCTACAACACCATCGTCTGCGCCATGGACACCGAGGCCTATCCCTGCCCGGTGGGCTTCCCCTTCACCCTGGGTGAAGGGCAGCTGCGCGAGGCCTACGCGGGGTGGGAGCTGGTCAAGTACAACGAGGATGTCGGCACGATGCACAATGGCGCGCGATTGCAGTTCGCCACCCTGCTGGCGCGCAAGCCCGAGTAGCCCCACCAGGCCCCCGAGTCACTGAAAGGCTCGAGGCCTTGCGTTGTGGTCCTGTCCTGCATAACGCTATGGGCTCCGGGTAGAGGAGGGCAGACGATGAAGACGATAGGGCTGATCGGCGGCATGAGCTGGGAATCGACCCAGACCTACTACCGGCTCATCAACCAGGGGGTGAAGGCGCGGCTGGGCGGGCTGCACTCCGCCCGGCTGGTGCTCTACAGCGTGGACTTCGCCGAGATCGAGGCGCTGCAGCGCCGCGGCGACTGGGCGGCCACGGCGCAGATCCTCGGCGCGGCAGCCCGCTCCCTGGCGGTGGCCGGCGCCGACTTCCTGGTGCTGTGCACCAACACCATGCACAAGGTCGCCCCGCAGCTCGAGCAGGCAGTGGACCTTCCCCTGCTGCATATCGCCGATGCCACCGCCAACGAGCTGCACCGGCAGGGCGTGACCCGGGTGGGGCTGCTCGGCACCCGCTTCACCATGGAGCAGGACTTCTACCGGGAGCGCCTGGAGGCGCAGGGCATCCAGGTGCTGGTTCCCGATGCCGCCCAGCGCGAGCGGGTGCACGCTGTCATCTACGACGAGCTATGCCGCGGCGAGATTCGGGCAGACTCGAAAGCCGCCTACCTGGATATCGTGGCCTCGCTGGCCGGGCAGGGCGCCCAGGGCGTCATCCTCGGCTGCACGGAGATCGGGCTGCTGATCCAGGCCGACGATACGGACGTGCCCCTCTTCGACACCGCCGCCATCCACGCCGAACAGGCGGTGGAGGCCGCCCTTGCGACCCGGGAGTTGTAGCACCTGTCGACCCGGACTTGCCGGATCAGCTTCCAACGAAAAATCCTCGCCGGCTGTCGATCTGGCCCTTCTTGACTCGACTACAGGGTGAGAGGTCACGTTAGCGCTTAAGGGTGAGTCGGCGTTGGCCACGTGGCCGTGCCCTTGTGCCTGGAGTGAAGCGACCGGGCAATACTCGACCTGCAGCCCTGATGGAGGTGCCCATGACAACGATTGCCAAGAACACGATTTGCCTCTGGTACGAGCGCGACGCCGAGGAAGCGGCGAGGTTCTACGCCAGGACCTTTCCCGATTCCTCCGTCGGCGCGGTCCATCGCGCGCCGGGAGACTACCCGGCGGGCAAAGAGGATGACGTCTTGACCGTCGAGTTCACCGTGATGGGCATACCCTGCCTGGGGCTTAACGGTGGCCCCGGCATCCAGCACAACGAGGCGTTCTCGTTCCAGGTGGCCACCGAGGACCAGGCCGAGACCGACCGCTACTGGCAGGCGATCGTCGGCAACGGCGGCCAGGAACTCGAGTGCGGCTGGTGCAGGGACAGGTGGGGCATCTCCTGGCAGATTACCCCCATCGCGCTGACCAGGGCCTACACCAGCCCCGACCGCGCCGCCGCCAAGCGCGCGTTCGATGCCATGATGACGATGAGGAAAATCGACATAGCCGCGATCGAAGCGGCGGTCCGTGGCGAGAAGCCGGTGGCCTGACAACTTCATGCGGTTCATCGCTCAGCGTGCCGCCGCTGAGTGTTAGCCGCCCAAGCAAGGCCCCCGAGTCACTCATCTGGCTCGGGGGTCTTGCGTTGGGCGCCGTGATGCTTCGGCGGCCAGTATTGATGACGATCCCTTTTGAGCCGCGCCTGCGACCAATCGGGGTGTGGCATCCATCGTCTTTGTCGCATACGCTGACAGATAGGGCCTTCTGCACGCTGGCTCTCGGAATTTGGGGCTTAGTGGCTCCCCGAAAAGTCGCTGTTCTTGTCGGTGTCACCCCAGGGGGAGCGCTGGGGCTCTCGGAAATCCGTGCCACTTACGGCGGGATTTTCATCGGTTTGGGTGCAGCGTGTTTGTGGTTTCAGCAGTCAGAGGTTTACGTTGCGGTTGGGTTGGCGTGGTTATTAGCGGCGGTATCCCGCGTTGTCTCCATCTTTCTAGATCAGGCTTCCAGCAGCAAGAATGCGGGCGGGGTAATCGTGGAGGCGGCTATCGGCTCCTTGCTGGTCGCTGGCATGCTCTAATGCGGCGTTATGCAATACCAAAGCCCCCGAGTCATTCATCTGGCTCGGGGGCTTTCGCTTGTTGGCGTTGCGATTACCTGGCGGCCAGCGCCACCCCTGCCTTGGAGCGGTTGGGCCGGCTGATGGCCTGGGTGATCCAGGTGCCGGTGGCGGCGAGGGCGTCGAGGTCGATGCCGGTCTCGATGCCGAGGCCGTTGAGCAGGTAGACCACGTCTTCGCTTGCCACGTTGCCCGAGGCGCCCTTGGCGTAGGGGCAGCCGCCGAGGCCGGCCACGGAGCTGTCCACCACACTGATGCCTTCCTCCAGCACCGCGTAGAGGTTGGCCAGCGCCTGGCCGTAGGTGTCATGGAAGTGTGCGGCGAGATGGGCCATGGGCACCTCGTCGCTGACGGCCTCGAGCATGCGCTTGGCCTTGAGGGGGGTGCCGGTGCCGATGGTGTCGCCCAGGGACACCTCGTAGCAGCCCATCTCATAGAGCGCCTTGCTCACCTCGGCCACCTTGGTAGGGGCGATCTCGCCCTCGTAGGGGCAGCCCAGCACCGTGGAGACGTAGCCGCGCACCCGCACGCCGGCCTCGCGGGCACGTTCCAGCACCGGCTCGAAGCGCGCCAGGGATTCGGCCACGGAGCAGTTGATGTTCTTCTGCGAGAAGGCCTCGGAGGCGGCGCCGAACACGGCCACCTCCTCGACGCCACACTCGAGGGCCGCTTCCAGCCCCTTGAGGTTGGGCGTCAGCGCCGCGTAGGTGATGCCGTTACGCCGGGTGATGCCGGTCATCACCTCGCGGTGGTCGGCCATCTGCGGTACCCACTTGGGCGAGACGAAGCTGGCCGCCTCGATATAGGAGAGGCCGGCCGCGGCCAGGCGGTCGATCAGTTCCAGCTTGGTGGCGGTGCCGATCGGCTCGGGCTCGTGCTGCAAGCCGTCGCGGGGGCCAACCTCGACCAGGCGAACCTGTTTCGGGAATGCCATCGTCTTACTCCTCCGCGGCGAATTCGAGCAGCACGTCGCCCTGGCCCACGGTGTCGCCGGCGGCGAAGTGGAAGCTCTCCACGTGGCCATCGGCGGGGGCGGCCATGGTGTGCTCCATCTTCATGGCTTCCATCACCATCAGCGGCATGCCTTTCTCCACCTTCTGGCCCGGCTCCACCAGCAGCGCCACCACGGTGCCGTGCATGGGCGCGGTGAGGGTGGATTCCGCCTCGTGCTGGCCGTGGTCGATGGCGTCGATGCGGCGCCAGAACAGGCGGGTCTCGCCGGCGGCGTCGGCCATCACCACCACGCCGTTGTCGGCGAGGCGGGCCTGCAGGCGGCGGCGGTGGCCATTGAGGGTGACCGCCACGGCGTCGCCCTCCAGGTGTTGGATGCGCGCAGTGAGGGTCTCGTCGCCGATCACCAGCTGCCAGGGATCGGCGTCGGTCTCGCGGCGGCCCTCCACGATCACCACGTCCTCGGCGTCCGGCGCCTGGGCGCGGGTCAGGTCGTGGCCGGTGGCACACAGGGCGATGCGGATGGTATGGGGCGCGTTGAGGCGGAAGCCGTCGTGGCGATCCCAGGGGGAGTCGCTCTCGCACTCCCGGGAGAGCTGCTTGAGGCCGATCAGCGCCGCGGCGGCATAGGCCTCGGTGGTGATTTCGCGTGGGGCGAAGAGGCTCTCCTCGTGCTTCTCGATGAAGCGGGTGTCGAGCTCGCAGCCCTTGAAGGCGGGGTGGGTGGCCAGGCGCTGCAGGAAGGCGCGGTTGGTGACCACGCCCTGCACGTCCAGCGCCGCCAGTGCCCGATTCAGCGTCGCCAGCGCCTGGTCGCGATCGCCGCCGTGGACGATCAGCTTGGCGAGCATCGGGTCATAGTGCATGGAGACGGCATCGCCGCTCTCCACGCCGCTGTCCAGGCGTACCTTGTCGGCATTCAGGCCGGCGCCTTCCAGGTCCAGGGCGAAGCGCGTCAGGGTGCCGGTGGCGGGAAGGAAGTCCTGCTCCGGGTCCTCGGCGTAGAGGCGCGCCTCGAAGCTGTGGCCGGTGATGGTCAGCTCGTCCTGGGCCAGCGGCAGCCGCTCACCCATGGCCACGCGCAGCTGCCACTCCACCAGGTCCTGGCCGGTGATCATCTCGGTGACCGGGTGTTCCACCTGCAGGCGGGTGTTCATCTCCATAAAGAAGAAAGAACCATCCACGTCCAGGAGAAATTCTACCGTTCCGGCCCCTACATAGCCGATCTCCCGGGCGGCGCGTACGGCGGCCTCGCCCATCTCGCGGCGCAGCTCGGCGCTCATGCCGGGGGCAGGGGCCTCCTCCAGTACCTTTTGGTGGCGGCGCTGCACGGAGCAGTCGCGCTCGAAGAGGTAGACGCCGTTGCCGTGGCTGTCGCAGAACACCTGGACCTCCACGTGGCGCGGCTGGGTCAGGTACTTCTCGATCAGCATGCGCTGGTCGCCGAAGGCGGCCTGGGACTCGCGGCGGCAGCCGTCCAGCGCGGCCTGGAAGCCGGCGGCGGACTCCACCACGCGCATGCCCTTGCCGCCGCCACCCGCGCTGGCCTTGAGCAGCACCGGGTAGCCGATCTTGTCGGCCTCGGCCTTGAGCAGGGCGTCGTCCTGATCGTCGCCGTGGTAGCCCGGCACCAGGGGCACGCCGGCGTCATGCATGCGCGCCTTGGCGGCGGACTTGTCGCCCATGGCGGCGATGGCCGAGGCGGGCGGGCCGACGAAGGTGATGCCGGCCTTCTCCAGGGCGTCCACGAAGGGGCCGTTCTCGGAGAGGAAGCCGTAGCCGGGGTGGATGGCGCCGGCGCCGGTGCGCTTGGCGGCCTCGATCACCGCCTCCACCTTGAGGTAGCTGTCGCGGGCGGCGGCGGGGCCCAGGCGCACGGCCTCGTCGGCCTCGCGCACGTGGCGGGCGTTGGCATCGGCGTCGGAGTAGACGGCCACGGTGCGCAGGCCCATGGCGCGTGCGGTGCGCATCACCCGACAGGCGATCTCGCCGCGGTTGGCGACCAGCAGGGTGTCGAACTTGTTCAGGTCGGTAGTCATGAGCGGGGCTCCGCGGCCTTGTTTTCTGCGACACGGTTGTCGCTTTCGTTTGTCCAGGCGGGGCGGCGCTTCTCGAAGAAGCTGGCCAGGCCCTCCTGGCCCTCGGCGCTGACGCGCAGCTCGCTGATCACCCGGCAGGTATGCTCGCGGGTGGCCTTGCTGTCGGGCTCCCGAGCCACCTCGGCGAGCAGCGCCTTGGTGGCGCGCTGGGCCTGGGGCGAGCCGGCCAGCAGCGTCTCGAGCATGGCGGCGACGGCATCGTCGAGCGCATCAGCGTCGACCACCTGGTGAGCCAGGCCCAGGGCCAGGGCGGTGGAGGCGTCCATCACCTCGGCGGAGAGCGCGTAGCGGCGCATCTGGCGTGGCCCGATGGCGCGCTGCACATAGGGGCTGATCACCGCCGGCGACAGGCCGATCTTCACCTCGGAGAGGCAGAACTTCGCCTTCTCGGAGGCGACGACGATGTCGCAGCAGGCGGCCAGGCCCACGGCGCCGCCGAAGGCGGCCCCCTGCACGCGGCAGACGGTGGGGCAGGGCAGGGTGTCCAGGCCGTGCATTAGCGCAGAGAGCTTGCGCGAATCGGCCAGGTTACCGTCGAAATCGTACTCGACCATGCGCTTCATCCAGCCCAGGTCGGCCCCGGCGGAGAAGCTCTTGCCCTCGGAGCCCAGCACCACGGCGCGGATCTCGCCGTGATGGGCGGCGTCGTGCAGCCGCTCCAGATGGGCGTTGAGCTCGGCGATCAGGCTGTCGTCGAAGGCGTTGTGGACCTCGGGGCGGACCAGGGTCAGCCAGGCCACGCCGCGCTCATCGAGTTCCAGGCGTGAGAATGTGCTATCTGACATGTCTGCTTCCCCTTACATCCGGAACACGCCGAACTTGGTTTCTTCGACCTCGGCGTTCATGGCCGCGGCCAGCGACAGGCCAAGCACGTCGCGGGTCTGGGCCGGGTCGATGACCCCGTCGTCCCACAGCCGCGCACTGGCGTAGTAGGGATGGCCCTGGTGCTCGTACTGCTCGCGGGTGGGCGCCTTGAAGGCTTCCTCCTCCTCCGGCGTCCACTCGCGGCCCTCGCGCTCGATCTGCTCGCGCTTGACCTGGGCCAGCACGCCGGCCGCCTGTTCGCCGCCCATCACCGAGATGCGCGCGTTGGGCCACATGAACAGCAGGTTGGGGTCGTAGGCGCGGCCGCACATGCCGTAGTTGCCGGCGCCGAAGCTGCCGCCGATCAGCACGGTGAACTTGGGGACCTTGGCGCAGGCCACCGCGGTGACCAGCTTGGCGCCGTGCTTGGCGATGCCCTCGTGCTCGTACTTCGAGCCCACCATGAAACCGGTGATATTCTGCAGGAAGATCAGCGGGATCTTCCGCTGCGCGCAGAGCTCGATGAAGTGAGCGCCCTTCACCGCGGACTCGGAGAACAGCACGCCGTTGTTGGCGACGATGCCCACCGGGTAGCCGTGGATATGCGCGAAGCCGGTGACAAGGGTGTCGCCGTAGTAGCGCTTGAACTCGTCGAAGTCGGAGTCGTCGACGATGCGCGCGATCACCTCGCGCACGTCATAGGGCTTCTTGAGGTCGGTGCCGACGATGCCGTAGAGCTCGCTGGGGTCCAGGCGCGGGGCCCTGGGCTCCTGCATCTTCAGCTGGCCGCGCTTCTGCCAGTTGAGCCGCGACACGCTGGCCCGGCACAGCTGCAGGGCGTGGGCGTCGTTCTCGGCGTAGTGGTCGGCCACGCCGCTCTTCTTGGCGTGGACGTCGGCGCCGCCCAGGTCCTCGGCGCTGATGCTCTCGCCGGTGGCGGCCTTCACCAGGGGCGGGCCGCCCAGGAAGATGGTGCCCTGCTCGCGGACGATGATCGACTCGTCGGCCATGGCCGGCACATAGGCGCCGCCAGCGGTGCAGGAGCCCATCACCACGGCGATCTGCGGGATGCCCTCGGCGGAGAGGGTGGCCTGGTTGTAGAAGATGCGGCCGAAGTGGTCGCGGTCCGGGAAGACCTCGTCCTGGCGGGGCAGGAAGGCGCCGCCGGAGTCGACCAGGTAGATGCAGGGCAGGCGGTGCTTGCGGGCGATCTCCTGGGCGCGGATATGCTTCTTCACGGTGAGCGGGAAGTAGGTGCCGCCCTTGACGGTGGCGTCGTTGGCGACGATCACGCACTCCACGCCGGAGACGCGGCCGATGCCGGTGACCACGCCGGCGGCGGGCACCGCGGAGTCGTAGACCTCATGGGCGGCCAGCGCCGAGAACTCCAGGAAGGGGGAGCCCTCGTCGATCAGGTGGTCGATGCGGTCACGAACGAACAGCTTGTCGCGGCTCTCGTGGCGGGCGCGGGCCTTCTCGCCGCCGCCCTGGGCGATGGCGGCGGTGAGTTCGCGCAGCTTCATCACCTCGGCGCGCATCGCCGCCTCGTTGGCCTGGAAGCCCTCGCTGCGCGGATTGATCTGGGTCTGCAGGATGCTCATGGCAAATCCTTGAAATTATCTATCAACGCTGGAATATCCATTGTAGGAGCCCGGGTTTCCCGGGCGATTTTCGGCGCCATCGCCCGATAAATCGGGCTCCTACAGGGAGCCAATGGCCTGTCAGGCAGACTCGTTGAACAGCTCGCGGCCGATCAGCATGCGGCGGATCTCGCTGGTGCCGGCGCCGATCTCGTAGAGCTTGGCGTCGCGCAGCAGGCGGCCGGTGGGGTACTCGTTGATGTAGCCGTTGCCGCCCAGCAGCTGGATGGCGTCCAGGGCGACCTGGGTGGCCTTCTCGGCGCAGTAGAGGATCACGCCGGCGGCATCCTTGCGCGAGGTCTGGCCGCGGTCGCATCCGGCGGCCACCGCATAGAGGTAGGCGCGGCAGGCATTCAGGGTGGTGTACATGTCGGCCACCTTGCCCTGCACCAGCTGGAACTCGCCGATGGACTGGCCGAACTGCTTACGCTCGTGGATATAGGGCACCACGATATCCAGGGCGGCTTGCATGATGCCGATGGGGCCGGCGGCCAGCACGGTGCGCTCGTAGTCGAGGCCGCTCATCAGCACGCGCACGCCTTTACCCACCTCGCCCAGTACGTTCTCTTCCGGCACCGCGCAGTCCTGGAACACCAGCTCGCAGGTGTTGGAGCCGCGCATGCCGAGCTTGTCGAGCTTCTGGGCGGTGGAGAATCCGGGCATGCCCTTCTCGATGATGAAGGCGGTGATGCCCTTGGAACCGGCTTCGGGGTCGGTCTTGGCGTAGACCACCAGCACGTCGGCATCGGGACCGTTGGTGATCCACATCTTGTTGCCGTTGAGGATGTACTTGTCGCCATCCTTGCGGGCGCGCAGCTTCATGGAGACCACGTCGGAACCGGCGCCCGGCTCGGACATGGCCAGCGCCCCGACATGCTCGCCGCTCATCAGCTTGGGCAGGTACTTGGCCTTCTGCTCCGGGCTGGCGTTGATCTTGAGCTGGTTGACGCAGAGGTTGGAGTGGGCGCCGTAGGAGAGACCTACCGAGGCGCTGGCCCGGGAGATCTCCTCCAGGGCGATGCAGTGAGCCAGGTAGCCCATGCCGGTGCCGCCATCTTCCTCGGAGACGGTGATGCCGAGCAGGCCCATGTCACCGAACTTCTGCCACAGATCATTGGGGAACTCGTTCTTCTCGTCGATCTCGGCGGCGCGGGGGGCGATCTCGTCGCGGGCGAAGGCATTGACCTGCTCGCGCAGCATGTTGAGCTCGTCGTCGAGGCCGAAGTCGAGGGGCTTGAAGGGCGTGTGCATGGGCGGGACTCCCGTTCTTGTCTACTGGTCAGGGCGGTGGCGCCTGCCGCCAAGGGGCGAAGCAGGCGCGCACAGCGGTCCGGGTCAGGTGGTGAACCGTGATGGTCCAAGACTAGGCTAGGTTGACGTTAACGTAAAGTGCAGCCACTCATGCCTTAGACGAATGTCGGAGCCGCCCGCCACGGCGGGCGCTGCGTGTCAGCCGACTAGCCAGGTGATTAGCCGGTGATAGAGGGGAATGCCCACCATCACGTTGAAGGGGAAGGTGAACCCCAGCGAAGCCAGCATCGCCAGGCCGATATTGGCCTCGGGGATGGCGGTGCGCATGGCGGCCGGGGCGGCAATATAGGAGGCGCTGGCGGCAAGCGCGGTCAGGATCAAGAGTGAGCCGGCGGGCAGCCCCAGGGCCAGGCCGACCGCGAGACCGGCCAGCGACAGCAGCGGCGGGGCGATGAGGGCGAAGGCCAGCAGTCGCCAGTGGAACCAGGGAATGGGACGCAGGGTCTCGGCGGCGGTCAGGCCCATCTGCAGCAGGAAGAGGGCGAGCACGGCATGGAAGGCGCCGGTGAAGAGCTCGGTGACGTTGGCGCCCTCCATGGGGCCGTACATGGCACCGATCACCGCGCCGCCGGCGAGCAGGATCACCCCGCGGTTGGTCAGGGTCTCGTGCCAGATCCCCTGCATCGCCTCGCCGGCGTTGCTGCCCCGATAGCGGCGGTAGAGGGCGATGGCCACCATGATCGCCGGCAGCTCCATCATCACCAGATAGAGGGTGACCTCGGCGCCGATGGAGAGGTCACGCGCCTCGGCGAAGGCCAGGGCCACCGCGAAGGTGCCGGCGCTCACCGAGCCGTAGTGGGCGGCCAGGCTGGCACTGTCGGCGGCGGAGAGCCTCACCAGGCGGCGCAGTAGCGGCATCATGGCCAACGGGATCAGCGCGCCGAGGGCGGCCACGGCGGCCAGTTCCGGCAGCAGCGACCAGCCCAGGTTGCCGTACAGCGCCATGCCGCCCTTCAGGCCGATGGTCAGCATCAGCAGTAGGCTGAGGGTGTCGTAGGCGGCCTTGGGAATGGCCAGGTCGGACTTGACGAGCCCGGCCAGCAGGCCGAGCAGGAAGAACATCACCACGATATCGGGCATCGGAGGGTCTCTGGTGGCGGGTTGAAATGCCACGCATTCTGCTGACCCACAGCCATTGATTCCAATAAACTCTTCTGCAATGCACTATAGATAACTATCTATGCATGCTGGAATCACCCGCAATGAACATCCGACACCTGACGTTTCGCCTGCTGCAGGTCTATGTGGCGGTGGTACGCGCCGGCTCGATCAGCGAAGCGGCGCGCCGCCTGCACCTGACCCAGCCCACCGTCTCGCAGCAGCTCAAGCGCCTGGCCGAGACGCTGGGGGAGCCGCTGCTGGAGAACCGGCAGGGCCGGCTGGTGCCCAGCGAGGCGGGCACCGAGCTCTACCGTGCCAGCCGCGAGGTACTGGGGCGCTTCGACGACCTGGATGACTACCTGGCCGCCCTGCGCGGCGGCGAGCGGGGGCGTTTCTCCATCGCCCTGGTCAATACCGCCCAGTACGTGCTGCCGCGGCTGCTCGGCCCCTACAGCCAGGCCTTTCCCGAGGTGGAGGTCACAGTACATATCGGCAATCGCCGCCAGATGCTGACCCGTTTCGAGCGCCAGGAGGATGACCTCTACGTCTTCAGCCACCCGCCGTCGCTGGCCCACGCCCTGGCCGGACGCTTCCTGCGCAATCCGCTGGTGGCGGTGGCTCCCCGGGGCCACCCCCTGGCCGGGCGCGAGCGTATCGCCATGGGCGAGCTGCTCGAGGAGCGCTGGCTGCTGCGCGAGCCGGGTTCGGCCACGCGGATGCTGTTCGAGAGCTGGCTGCAGGAGCAGGGGCTGACCCTGGGGCCGACCCTGCAGATGGCCAGCAACGAGGCGATTCGCGTCGGGGTGGCTTCCGGCATGGGTCTGGCGGTGCTCTCCGAGCACGTGCTGCCGCCGCAGCACCCGGAGCTGGTGATCCTGCCGGTGGAGGGGCTGCCCATCGAGAGTCACTGGCAGTTCATCGTGCGCCGCGACCGTCGGCTCTCCCATGCAGCGCTGGGCTTCCTGGGCTTCGGCGCCCAGCGACTCGCGGAGTGCGTGGAGTCACGTTTTCTGAGCAATGAGCTGCCGGTGTTGCTGAGGCGCCTGGATGAGGTTCAGGCGACGCCCCCGGGGCTGGGGTCAGACCCTCAAGTATCCTGAAGGGTCTGACCCCGTGGGGTTACTCGGCGGCGTTGGGGAAGAACAGCTGCTGGCCGTTGACGGTGAAGTCGGCGATGGCCTGCTGGCCCTCCTCGGAGAGCAGCCACTGGTGCCACTGTCCGGCGAGATCATGCTTGAGGTGGGGGTGGCGCTCCTCGGAGATCACGAGGCTGCCGTACTGGTTGAAGAGCGCCTCGTCGCCCTCGAACAGCAGTTCGAGATTCTGGGGATTCTCGAAGGCGACCCAGGTGGCGCGGTCGCTCATCACGTAGGCGTCCATGCCGGCGGCGGTGTTCAGGGTCGGCCCCATGCCGCTGCCGAGCTCGCGGTACCACTCGCCGTCAGCCTTGACGCCGGCGGCTTCCCACAGGCGCAGCTCGGCGCGGTTGGTGCCGCTGTCGTCACCCCGGGAGGCGAAGGGCGCCTCGGCCTCGGCGATCAGCTGCAGCGCCTCGGCGATGGTATCGGCATCCGCGATGCCGGCCGGGTCGCCGTCGGGTCCGATAATCACGAAGTCGTTGTACATCACGTCGGCGCGTTCGGTGCCGTAGCCCTCTTCGACGAAGGCCTCTTCGCCGACGGTGTCGTGAACCAGCAGGCTGTCGGCGTCACCACGGCGGGCGATCTCGAAGGCCTGGCCGGTGCCCACGGCCACCACGCGCACCTCGATGCCGGTCTTGCCGGTGAACTTCGGAATGATGGAGTCGAACAACCCCGAGGCCTCGGTGGAGGTGGTAGAGGCCAGGGTGATGTACTGCTCACCATCCTGGGCCTGGGCGGCCATCGAGAGGCCCAGGATGCCGATAGCGGTGAGTGCGATGCGTGCCTTGTGTTGCATGGTCGCTTCCTTGTTGTGTCGGGGGAGAGTTGCCGGGTGGGTTCAGAGAGCCGGGCTAGAGCACCAGCTCTCCGCGGATGAAGGCCCGCGCCTCTTTCGAGGCAGGGGCCGTGAAGAAGGTGGCGGCGTCGGTGTGCTCGATCAGCCGACCGGCGTTGAGAAACAGCACCTCGTCCGCCAGGCGACGCGCCTGGTGCAGGTCGTGGCTGCTCATCAGGATGCGGGTGCCGCGACAGTGGAACTCCTGCACCGCATCCTCCACCGCCTTGATGGCGGCGGGGTCCAGAGCCGAGGTAGGTTCGTCGAGGAACAGCACCTCGGGGTCGAGCAGCCAGGCACGGGCCAGGGCCAGGCGCTGCTGCTCCCCGCCGGAGAGGACCCGCGCCGGGCGCTTCTCCAGGGCGGCCAGGCCGAAGCGCTCAAGTGCTTCGCGGGCGCGTGCGCGGCGCTCGGGGCGTGGCGTACCGTTCACCGCCAGGGCGTAGGTAAGGTTGGCAAGCGCCGAGCGCTTGAGCAGCACAGGGCGCTGGAAGACCATCGCCTGGCGCGGGGTGCGCTGCTGCCAGCTCACCCGGCCCGCGGAGGGGGCCAGCAGGCCGTGGGCCAGGCGCATCAGCAGGCTCTTGCCGGCGCCGTTGGGGCCCATCACCAGGGTGCGACGGCAGCCGGTGAGGCGCAGGTCCAGCGGCCCCAGCAGGCGCTGGCCACGGTGAGTGAAGCTGACGCCATGCAGCTCGAGCGCCGGTGTCTCGGTGATGGAGAGCGTGGTCATGTCGTTCATCCCAGCTTTCTCCGCGACGTCTCGCCCACCAGATAGGCGCCGGCGTTGACCAGCGCCACCAGCCCCAGCAGCACGATACCCAGCCCCAGCGCCAGGGGCAGGTCGCCCTTGCTGGTCTCCAGCACGATGGCGGTGGTCATCACCCGGGTGACGCCGTCGATGTTGCCACCCACGATCATCACCGCGCCCACCTCGGCACTGGCGCGCCCGAAGCCGGCGAGCACCACCGTGACCAACCCCAGCCGGGCATCCCACAGCAGGGTAGGGATCATGCGCAGCCGTGACAGCCCCAGGGAGGTGAGCTGTTCGCGATACTCCTGGTGCAGCTCCTCCACCTGCTGGCGCGCCAGGGCGGCGATGATCGGCAGTACCAGCACCAACTGGGCCACCACCATGGCGGTGGGGGTGAAGAGCAGCCCCAGCTCGCCCAGCGGGCCGGCCCGGGAGAGCAGCAGGTAGACGCACAGGCCCGCCACCACCGGTGGCAGCCCCATCAGGGCATTGAGCGCCACCACCAGGACCCCATGGCCGGGGAAGCGCCACAGCGCCAGCGCCGCGCCCAGCGGCAGACCGATCAGGGTGGCGAGCGCCACGGCAGTCAGTGATACCTGCAGCGACAGGGCCACGATGTTCAGCAGGTCGGGATCGAGTCCGAGGATGAGATTCAGGGCGGTGACGAAGGCACCGGAGTCGCTGGGCATGCAATTCTCCTCTGGTTAGCTGGCATCTTGTGCGCTCAGGTTCCAAGATGCATGCGGTGCGGTAATCAGAACATCCAGAAACAGTTATATGCAGCAGGTGAGAAGAGCATTGCCTTGTATCCCCGCCCGAGCACCTCAGAGGTGACCGGGGTGATATCCCCTGCGACCCAGGGAGGAGACGCCGATGGAAGCGAGAGCCACTTACCTGACCACCGCCGAGGTGGCCGACTACCTTCGCCTCAAGGAGCGCAAGGTCTACGACCTGGTGCGACAGGGGGCGATCCCCTGCGTGCGGGTCACCGGCAAGTTGCTGTTTCCGCGCCACAGCATCGACCTGTGGCTGATGAATCATCTGGAGGGTGACCAGGCGACGGCGCGCCCGGTACCGGTGGTCCTGGCCGGCAGCCAGGACCCGCTGCTGGACTGGGCGGTACGCGAGAGCGGCTCCCAGCTGGCGCTGCTCTGCCAGGGCAGCGGCGACGGCGTGCGGCGGCTGCTGGAGGGCCAGGCAATGCTCGCCGGGCTGCACCTGCTGGATGCGGAGAGCGGTGGCTACAACCGACCCCAGGCCCTGGGGATGGGCGGGATGCGCGACCTGGTGATGGTGCGCTGGGCGACCCGGCGCCAGGGGGTGCTGCTGGCGCCGGACAACCCGCTGGGTATCCGACGCTTGGCTGATCTAACGCGTCCTGAGGTACGCATCGCCCATCGCCAGCCGGACGCCGGGGCGGGGCGGCTGCTGAGCTGGTTGCTGGAGCAGGCGGGTGTGGAGGCTTCACGGCTGCATTTCACGGCCCACCCCTCACTCTCGGAGGATGACCTGGCACTGGCGATACGTCAGGGGGAAGCGGATGCGGGGCTCGGGGTGGAGGCGGCGGCGAGGCGCCAGGGGCTGACCTTCCTTCCCCTGCACCAGGAGCATTTCGACCTGGCACTGCGTCGGCGCAGCTACTTCGAGCCGCCGATCCAGCGACTGCTGGCCTTCGTCCAGGAGCCACGCTTCGCCGAGCGCGCCGAGGCGCTGGGCGGCTACGATCTCGGCGAGCTGGGCAGGGTGGTCTACAACGCCTGAGCGTTATGCCAGGGCTGGGTTCGACCAGTACCGCCCCCCGTCGGTTGCGGGAAGCGCGTCGCTGTCAGCCCCTTCGCCCTGTTACTCGCGTAGGCAAGGGCCTCAGCAGAGCCGGCTGCCGAGCAGCAGCAGGGCGGCGTCCAACTGATGCCAGCCCCACCATACCAGCGCCAGGGCGGCGGCGGTGAGAGCCGCTGCCGCCACTCGCCAGACCAGTCGACGACTCATGCCTCGATCTCCTGGCGGGCGCCGCGCTGCACCGGTGCCTCGCTGATCCACCAGTGCAGCATGGCCGCCGCCACGCCGAGCAGGATGGCCAGATTCCAGACCACGTCGTAGTCACCCTGCAGGTCATAGAGGAATCCGCCCAGCCAGACACCCATGAAGGAGCCTAGCTGGTGGAACAGGAAGACGATCCCGCCGAGCATGGAGAGGTGCTGGACGCCGAATACCGAGGCGACGATGCCGTTGGTCAGCGGCACCGTGGAGAGCCACAGCAGGCCCATGGCGATGCCGAACAGGTAGGTGGTCGTGGGGCTCAGGGGGGCCATCAGGAAGAGGGTGATGATCGCCGCTCGGGTCAGGTAGATCCCGCTCAGCAGGCGCGGCTTCGAGAATCGGCCGCCCAGCCAGCCGGCGACGTAGGTGCCGAAGATATTGAACAGCCCGATCAGCGCCAGCACGGTACTGCCTACCTGGACCGCGATGCCGTTGTCGTAGAGGTAGCCGGGCAGGTGCACGCCGATGAACACCACCTGAAAGCCACACACGAAGAAGCCCATGCAGAGCAGCCAGAAGCCGCGATGGCCGGCGGCCTCGTCGAGCGCCTCGCGCAGGGGCAGGTCACCGGCGGCGGCAGCGGCCGGACGGTCGCGCAGCAGGACCCCCAGCGGCAGCATCAGCGCGGCGATGGCGGCCATGGCCAGCAGCGCCGCGGACCAGCCCAGCCACTCCAGCAGCCCCAGGGTACCGGGCAGCATGGCGAACTGTCCGAAGGAGCCCGCGGCGCTGACGATGCCCATGGCCATGCTGCGCCTCTCCGGCGCCACGGCACGGCCGACGGCGCCGAGGATCACCGAGAAGGTGGTGCCGGAGAGGCCCAGCCCGATCAACACCCCGGCGGAGAGTGTCATGCCCAGCGCCGACTCCGAGAGCCCCATGAAGACCAGCCCCAGGGCGTAGAGGGCGCCGCCGGCCACCACCACCCGGGCGGCGCCGAAGCGGTCGGCCAGGGCGCCGGAGAAGGGCTGGGCGAGACCCCAGAGCAGGTTCTGGATGGCCAGGGCGAAGGCGAAGACGCCGCGGCCCCAGCCCAGTTCGCTGCTCATGGGCTCCAGGAACAGACCGAAGCCGTGACGCAGGCCCATGGCCAGGGTCACCACCAGGCTGCCGAAGAGGATGATCAATAGGGAGTGGCGGCGCAGGGCATCCATGGTCGTTCCATTGTTGTGGGTGCGGTGTGCAGGTGTGGGTGCGGTTTGCAGGCTAATAGCCGCCACTATCGCTCGATGCCGATGGGCTGGCTACTGTCTCCATGCGGCGACAGTCGTGTCGCCGCTGCTCCACATGTGTCGCCGGCGCCCGCTTGGCTAGAATGGGCTGCGTTCGCTGATATCACTATCAAGGAGGATTCATGTTCCGGCGCCTGCTGCTCCCTGTTGCCCTGATGCTCTCGACGGCCATGCTGGCCGGCTGCAGCTATACCCCCGCTCGGATCAACCCCGAGCCGCTGATCGTCATCGACGATGATCGCGGTGGCTACCACTCCCGCTCGCGTGGCGGATACTTCTGCCCGCCGGGGCAGGCCAAGAAGGGCCGCTGCTGAAGTAGCGGGAAGGAGGCGCTAGGTATCAGGGGGCTGCCAGGGCATTCTCCAGAGTAGCCAGCCGGCCGGGTGCCAGGGCATCCTCCACCGCGGTGATGCGCAGCACATGGCCCAGCGCCGGGTCGGCGGGGCGGGCGATCAGCTTGCCCTCGTCGAGAAGTGACTGGTGTACCCTGCCGGCCAGCTCCGCGCTGGCCAGGCGAACGCCGACGAAATTGGTGGCGCTGGGCAGCACGTCGGCGCCCAGCCCGCGCAGGTGGGCCGCCAGGCGTTCGCGACGTTCGCGCACCGCGGCCACATGGGCCGCGACCTCGGCCGGGTGGTCCAGCACCGTCTCCGCGGCGGCCTGGCTCAGCGTCGACACCGCATAGTGGATGCGCACCTTCATCATCACCGCCAGGGTCTCCGGCTCGGCGATGGCGTAGCCTACGCGCAGCCCGGCGAGGCCGTGGGCCTTGGAGAGAGTGCGCAGGCGTACCACTCCGGGGAGTACCCGGCGGCCGAATTCGGCGTCGGCGTCCTCGCGGAAGTCGTGGTAGGCCTCGTCGAGCAGCAGCCAGCAGTCAGCCGGGAGTGCTCGCCGCAGCGCCAGCACGTCCTCGTCGCGGTGCAGGTGACCGCCGGGATTGTCGGGATTGGCCAGGTAGACCAGCCGCGCGTCCTCCTCCCTGGCGGAGCGGGCCAGGGCCTCGAGGTCTGGTGCCAGCCGACCGGGCGCCTCGGCGTAGGGGACCTCGATCACCCGGCAGCCGTGGCCGCGGGCGAAATAGCCGAAGGTGGGGTAGGTGCCCCGGGTGGCGATCACCGTATCGTCGGAGGAGGTGACGGCCCGCAGCGTCAGGGCGATCAGGCTGTCGGCGCCGGCGTCCACCAGCATCGCCTCCAGCGGGATGCCCTTCTGGTCCGCCAGGCGCTGGCGAATCCCCAGTGCCTCGGCATCGCCATAGCTGTAGACGTGCTCGGCCATGGCATCCCCGAAGCGCTCGCGCAGGGCGAGATGGGGCATGTCGAGACCCTCGTTGGAGCCCAGCTGATGGGGGATCTCACGCCCCAGGCGCCGCTCCAGCACGCGCACGCCGGGGAAGGGGTTGTGGGGACCGTCGCCGGTCAGATGATCGGGGAAGCGGGGCATGTCGGCCTCCAGTCGTTGATGCCAGCTGGCTGTTTACCCTATCAGGCTTTGGCGAGCAGATGGACCTCGCCGGGCTACCGCAGATGGCAGCCTTGCTCAAGGCTGACCCGGCGACAGGCCTACGAGGGGGCGCTACGAGTACGTCCTTGTAGGCTACCTCGGCCATCCCTGGTCCTCGGACCCCCTCTCCGACCTGTCCCCGGCGCCTTTCGCTATCACCGCATGGCTAACTGCGATAGCCCTGGGCTATCACGTGGCCTCTTGCCGGTAGCTGACTACTTGTCGTTGGGCATATTGCGCGTGCCTGCCACGCCCGGCAGACGCCGGCGCAGGGCGGCCTTGCCCATCATATGGGCGCTGACCGGGGCGGTGGCAAACAGGAAGATGGTCACCAGCGCCTCCTGGACCGAGATGCCGTCCTGCTGGAGGCTGAAGTAGAGCAGCGAACCGATCAGGGTACAGCCGACGCCCAGGGTGCTGGCCTTGGTGGGGCCGTGCAGGCGCGTATAGAAGTCGGGCAACTTGGCCAGTCCCCAGGAACCGATCAGTGCCACGACCGCGCCGACCAGCAGGAAGGCTGCGATCACCAGCTGCAGGGGCCAGGTCATGTCGATAGCGATCATTCGATGACGTCCCCCCGCAGCAGGTACTTGCTCATGGCCACGGTGCTGACGAAGCCCATCAGGGCGATCAGCAGGGCCAGCTCGAACAGGATGCCCAGGCCCATCCAGATATCGGCCAGCACGATCAGCGCGATGCTGTTGATCATCAGGGTGTCCAGCGCAAGGATCCGGTCGACGATATCGGGGCCGATGGCCAGGCGGTAGAGGTTGAGCAGGGCGGCGATGGCAAACAGCGTCATCGCGATGGGTATCACCACGGCGATCATCGGAAAATCTCCTCGAGCGGCTGCTCGTAGCGTTCACGGATGCCGGCGATGGCCTCGGCCTCGTCCTCCAGGTGCAGGGCGTGCACCAGCAGGGTGTTGGCCTCGGCGTCGTAGTGGATGGAGACGGTGCCGGGGGTCAGCGAGATGGTGCTGGCCAGGATGGTGATGGCGAAATCGTCCTCCAGGGCCAGCGGATAGGTGAAGAAGCCAGGCGTCAGGTGCCGGGCGGGTCGCAGGATGCGCATGGCCACCACCAGGTTGGAGCGCAGGATGTCCATCAACAGCACCAGCAGGTAGCGCAGCAGCGGCAGGGGGCGGCGGATCCTCGCCTCCTCGGGCCAGAAGGCGTGGGTCACCAGGGGGATCGCCACGCCCAGCACCAGCCCCAGCAGGGCGTGGGCCATGCTGAAGTCGTTGATCATCAGCAACCACAGGAGCGCCAGGAACAGCGAGAACAGCGGGTGCGGCAGCCAGACTTGCCAGTTGCGCATCGATGGCGTCATGGGGTGATCTCCGTGGCGGAGGCGAGGACGTCGGGCAGCACGGCGGCGATATAGCCGTGCGGTGCGAGCAGCTGCTCGGCGGTGAGCTCCAGATAGCCCATTACCGGGTTGCCGAAGGCCGCCAGCAGCGCATTGAGGCCGACCATGCCGCACACCAGTGTCAGCAGGCCGCGCCTGAGCGGATAGGGGCTGGCCATCTCTGCGGGGCGCCAGAACCAGCTGCTGCCGGTACGGCTGATGGCGATGATCACCAGCAGGGCCGAGGCCAGCAGCACGCCCCACAGCCACAGGCCCCGAGGCTCGCTGGCGCTGGCCTGGAGGATCCACGCCTTGCTGACGAAACCACCGAAGGGCGGCAGCCCCGCCATGGCGATGCCGGCGATAAAGAACAGCGTGCCCAGCACCCGGCGATGCCCGATGGGGCCGGTCGCCGAGAAGCGGTCGTAGCCCTCCTCGCGCTGCTGACCCAGCAGGTCGGCGAGCAGGAAGAACACCGCGGCCATGCCGGTGCTGTGGATCAGGTAGAATAGGGCGGCGCCCAGGGCGGCCGGGGTCACCAGGCTGATGGTCGCGAGCAGGGTACCGACCGAGAGGATCACCAGGTAGGCGGACAGGGTGCGCAGGCTGTCCGAGCCCAGCACGCCGACACCACCCAGTGCCAGGGTCAGCAGCGCCAGAGGCCACAGCCAGGCCCAGGCGGTGGCGTTGATCGGTTCCTCGCCCAGCGCGAAGACCAGCAGGAAGACGCGCAGGATGGCGTAGATGCCCACCTTGGTCATGATGGCGAAGAGTGCGGCCACCGGTGCGCTGGCTGCCGAGTAGGCCCGCGGCAGCCAGAACAGCAGCGGCAGGATCGCCGCCTTGATGCCGAACACCACCAGCAGGATCAGGCTGGCGGCGGCGAGCAGCGGGGCGTCTTCCGGCGGGGCCTCGGCCACGCGCAGCGCCAGGTCGGCCATGTTGAGGGTGCCGGTGAGGCCGTAGAGGGTGCCCAGCGCGATCAGGAACAGCGCCGAGCCCGCCAGGTTGATGATCACGTAGTGCAGCCCGGCGCGGCTGCGGGCACGCCCGCCGCCGTGCAGCAACAGGGCGTAGGAGGCGATCAGCAGGATCTCGAAGAACACGAAGAGGTTGAAGAGGTCGCCGGTGAGGAAGGCGCCGTTGAGGCCGGCCAGTTGGAACTGGAAGAGGGCGTGGAAGTGGGCGCCACGCTGGTCGGTGCCTCCGCTGGCATAGACCAGGCAACACAGCCCCAATACCGCGGTCAGGGCCAGCATGATGGCGGCGAGGCGGTCCAGCACCAGCACGATGCCGAAGGGGGCCGGCCAGTTTCCCGCCTGATAGAGCAGGTAGTCGCCCGACCCGGCCGTGGCCAGTGCCCAGATGCCCAGCAGCACCAGCCAGCCGGTACTCGCGAAGCCCAGCAGGCGCTGCACGGCAAACGGCGCCCGGTAGCAGAGCAGCTGTCCGGCGCCGGTGAGCAGCGGCAGCAGGATGGGGAGGATCAGGGCGTGGTTCATGCACGGTCCTCGTCCGGGTTCTCGCCGTCGACGTGGTCGTTGCGCAGCTCCACCGCGGCCTTGAGTGCCAGCACCACCACGAAGGCGGTCATGGCGAAGCCGATGACGATGGCGGTGAGCACCAGGGCCTGGGGCAACGGGTCGGCGGAGCGTTCGGCCAGGCCGATGATGGCCGGGGCGCCGGCCACCAGGCGTCCCGAGGCGAACAGGTAGAGATTGACGGCATGGGAGAGCAGCGTCAGGCCCAGGATCACCGTGAAGGTGCGTGCCCGCAGCAGCAGGTAGACGCCGCAGGTGGTGAGCACGCCCAGGGTGATGGCGTAGAGCAGTTCCATCAGCCGATCTCCTTGCCGGGGCCGGCCACGGTCATCAGCTTGCCGAGGTTGGCGAGTATCAGCAGCGTGGCTCCGACCACGGTGGCGTAGACGCCGAGGTCGAAGAGCATGGCGGTGGCCAACTCGAATTCGCCGATCAGCGGCAGGGCAAGGTGGCCATGGGCCGAGGTGAGGAAGGGGAAGCCGAACAGCCAGCTGCCCAGGCCGGTGGCGGTGGCGATCAGCAGGCCGGCACCGATCAGCGGCCGGAAGGCGGTCAGCATGCGCTGCTGCGCCCACACCAGCCCGCCGGCCATGTACTGCAGGGTCAGCGCCACCGCGGTGATCAGCCCGGCGATGAAGCCGCCGCCGGGGAGGTTGTGGCCGCGCAGGAAGATATAGGCGGAGACCAGCAGGGCGATGGGCAGCACCAGCCGGGCCACCGTGCTGAGCATGATCGGGTGCGGCTCGGCGACCCAGTGGGCGGGATTGGTCTCGACCACCCGCTCCTTGAGGTGCAGGTCGCGGGTGAAGGCGAACACCGCCACGGCGGCGATGCCGAGCACGGTGATCTCGCCCAGGGTGTCGAAGCCGCGGAAGTCCACCAGGATGACGTTGACCACGTTGGTGCCGCCACCACCGGGCACGCTGTTGGCGAGGAAGAAGTCCGAGATCGTCTGCTGGGGGCGGGTCAGGATGGCGAAGCTGAAGGCCGCCACGCCGACGCCCATCAGGCCGGCGATGGCCAGGTCGCGCCCCATGCGCACGCGGGTCGACCCGCGGGGTGAGGTCTGGGGCAGGAAGGAAAGGGCCAGCATCATGATCACCACCGCCATCACCTCCACCATCAGCTGGGTCAGGGCGAGGTCGGGGGCCGAGAAGCGCGCGAAGGCCACGGTGACGAAGAGCCCGGTGACGCCGAGCAGCAGCAGCGCCGGGAGGCGGTGATGGTGATAGACCACCACGCCGATCGCGGCCAGGCAGAGCAGGAGCGCCGCCAGCAGGGTCAGCGGGTCGAGCGGGGCGAGTGCCACACCGCCATCCCAGTGGGTCACGGCGAGCAGTTCAAGGCCTACCAGCACCACCAGGGTGGCCATGATGAAGGTCAGGTAGCGCTGCAGGGAGCCGTTCTCCAGCTGGAAGACCCGCTGCTGGGAGAGGGCGATGGTGCGGCGCATGATCCAGTCGAAGATCTCCTTGGCGTCGACCTGGGGCAGGCGGGCGTGCAGCCGGAACAGCGGGTCGCGCAGGTGGTAGAAGAGCGCGCCGCCGGCCAGGGCGAACAGGCTCATGAGCATCGGTACGCTGCCGCCCAGCGTGGTGAAGTCGTAGGGTGCGACGACCGCCTGACGGGCGGCGGCGAAGGCGGGGTGGACCAGCACCGAATAGAGGGGCTCCGGCTCCAGCCCCACCAGCAGCGTGGCCGCGGCGAGCAGCACGATGGGCGACAGCGCCGCCCCGCGCGGTGCTGCGGGGGGCCATATGGGCAGGTTCACCGGTCGGCCGTTGAAGAAGACGTTATGGAAGATGCGGATCGCGTAGGCCACCGAGAAGAGGGCGGCCAGGGCCACCCAGGCGGGGATCACCACGGCCGCCCAGTCGGGGGTGGAGATCAGCAGACTCTCGGTGAACAGCATCTTCTTGCTCAGGTAGCCGCTCATCAGTGGCAGGCCGGCCATGGCGGCGGCGGAGATGCCCGAGAGCACCATCAGCGCGGGCATGAAGCGCCACATGCCGTTGATCCGTCGCATGTCACGGGTGCCGGTGGCGTGCTCCACGTAGCCCGCCATCATGAACAGCGGCGCCTTGAACAGCGCGTGGCACACCAGGTGGAAGAGTGCCGCCGCCAGTGCCATGGGGGTGCCCAGCCCCAGCAGCAGCATGATCAGCCCCAGGTGGGAGACCGTCGAGTAGGCGAGCAGCCCCTTCATGTCGTGCATGAACATGGCCACGAAGGCGCCTAGCATCAGTGTCATCATCCCGGTCAGGGTGACCAGGTGGAACCACAACGAGGTGTCGGCGAGCGCCGGGTGCAGGCGTGCGAGCAGGAACAGCCCCGCCTTGACCATGGTGGCGCTGTGCAGGTAGGCGGAGACCGGGGTGGGCGCCGTCATGGCGTGGGGCAGCCACAGGTGGAACGGGAATTGGGCCGACTTGGTGAAGGCGCCCAGCAGGATCAGGTTGAGCATCAGGCCATTGTGCTCGTGGGCGCGGATACGATCGCCGGCCTCGAGCACCACCGAGAGCTCATGGCTGCCGGCGGCCTGGCCCAGCAGCACCACGCCGCCCAGCAGCGCCAGGCCACCGCCAGCGGTGATCACCAGTGACATGCGGGCACCCAGCCGGGCCGCATGGTCGTGGCTGTGGTAGCCGATCAGCAGGAAGGAGACCAGGCTGGTCAGCTCCCAGAACACCAGCAGGAACAGCAGGTTCTCGGAGAGCACGATGCCCAGCATCGCCGCCATGAACAGCAGGATCAGGGTGAAGAAGCGCGCCGAGGTGTCGCTGCCCGCGAAGTAGTAGCGCGCATAGAGCAGGATCAGGCAGCCGATCCCGGTGATCAGCAGGGCGAACAGCAGGCCCAGGCCGTCGAGGCGGAAGGCCACGTCGAGGCCCAGTGCCGGCAGCCAGGAGAGCCGCTGGACCACGGCCTCGTCGTTGCCCATGACATGCGGAAGCCAGCTGAGCAGAAGCAGCAGACAGAAGAGGGCGGGGAGGGCGGAGACCGAGGCCAGCAGTCGCGAGGAGCGTCCCTGCAGCAGGGCAGGCAGACAGGCGCCGGTCAGCGGCAGCAGGACGATCAGTACAAGCGGCATGGGACGCGCCTCCCTGTCCGGCATGGGTTCCTCACCACACTATAGAGGCCACTGCCGCTTGGGCAGGCTGTGGCTTCAACGCTGGCGTGGCATCGGGGACAGGTCATCTGTCGCGTGCGTTGAAGGGTTGCTACCCCGAGGGCAGGCGCTATCGGCAGCGACGTTCTAGGCTGGGTAACAGGCTAGCGCCACAGGCGCTGCCATTGCCGCATCCGATAACGACAACACCGAGAGGCAAGCTCATGCGTAACATGATGTTCCCCCGCCTGACCGCCCTGGCGGCCCTGCCGCTGGCCATGGCGGCTGCCCAGGTCCAGGCCGAGGAGATGGCCATCGCCACCATCCTTCCCGAGGACATGAGCAACAACGAGGTCTATCCGGCCCTGATCCAGTTCAAGAACCTGGTGGAAACCCGCACCAATGGCGAGATCACCGTGTCGATCTTCGGCAACAGCCAGCTGGGCTCCGAGGTGGAGACCGCGTCCGAGGTCCAGGGCGGGCGCACCCTGCAGTCCACCATCATCACCACCGGTGCCATGTCGTCCTTCTATGACGACTATCAGCTGATGACTGCGCCCTTCATCTTCGACAACTGGCGTCAGGCCTGGGCCTTCTTCGACGGGGATTGGTTCGCCGACTTCATGTCGGGGACTATCGAGGAGACCAACATGCGTTACCTGGGCACCTTCGATGATGGCGGCGGCTTCGTGGCCTTCACTAACAACGAACGACCGATCAAGACCGTGGAGGATCTCGAGGGGCTCAATATCCGCACCGAGGAGAACCCGGGACACGTGGCGATCATGAAGTCGCTGGGCGCCTCGGCCACACCGCTGCCCTGGGGTGAGGTGATCACCGCCCTGGAGACCGGCCTGGCCGACGGCCAGTTCAACGCGCCGGTGCTCAACACCACCTTCAACTTCGACGAGGTGACGGACTACACCACCCTGACCGGGCACGTCTACAACAGCGCCGCCTGGCTGGTCAGCGAGGAGTGGTTCCAGAGCCTGACCGAGGAGCAGCAGCAGGCCATCGTCACCTCGGCCCGCGAGGCCATCGCCATCGGCCACGGCATGTCCGGGGCGCTGGCCACCGCCAGTTGGGTGGAGTCCTGCGAGCGCTTCGAGGCGTGCTACATCATGCCTCCCGAGGAGCGGGCGCGCATGGCGGAGATCGCCACCCCGGCCTGGAAGGAGTGGATCGTCAACGACTTCGGCATCGAGGAGGAGAAGGTCGACGCCTTCCTCGCCGAGGTCGCCCGGGTCGGCGAGGCGGTGGTCGAGAACGACATGGCCAACTATGGCCAGTGAGTGTCGACGCCGAGTGATCGGCCCCGGTGATCGCCGGGGCCGATGAGCCGGCAGGCGTGCGTGCGCCTGCCTCTTGATGCGACCGGCCTGCGGGTCGGTCGTCGATGTCTCCGAGGTACTCCGATGCCCCTCCTCCAGCCCTTGCGCCGCCTGAGTGATGCGGTGAACCAGGTGGCGATCGTGACGTGTGTGGCCTGCGTGCTGATCATGCTGGGCATCTCCTTCACGGCTTTCCTCTACAAGCTGGCCACCGGCAGCACCCTGAGCTGGACCTACTCCCTGGCCCGGCTATTCCTGCCCTGGATCGGCTTCCTCTCCATGACCATCTCGCTGCGCTACGGCGAGCACGTGGCCATGACCCTGCTGGTGCGCAGTCTGCCGCGCGTGCTGCTCCAGGTGGCGGCGGGGCTCTGCCTCGGCGTGATCGCGCTGTTCGCGTTGATGCTGGTCTGGTACGGCTGGGACTACTTCCAGGGGGCCTCCCAGGTCTATATGGTCTCCGACCAGATCCAGATATCCGCCAAGTTCACCGCCATCGTGATCCCGATCAGCGGGGTCATCATCCTGCTGCACCTGGTGCAGGGCTTCGACCTGCTGGAACACTTCATCGATGACGAGTCCACGATCGATGAGCTGATCGAGACCGCCGACGGGGAGCACCGCCCATGATGCCCGCAATCATTGCCTTCGTCGTGCTGCTGCTGATCGGTGCCCCGGTCGCCGTGGTGATGGCCATGTCGGGGCTGGCCGGTGGCTTTGCCATGGGCGGCGAGCGCATGCTCGGCATCATCGCCGACCGCATGTTCGCCGGTGTCTCCGGCTTCCTGCTGATTGCCGTGCCCTATTTCATCTTCACCGCCGAGCTGATGAATCAGGGGGGCCTGACCCAGAAGCTGATCGCCTTCAACAACGCCCTGTTCGGGCGGGTACGCGGGGCGCTCTCCCACGTCAACATCTCGGTGTCGGTGTTCTTCGCCGGCCTGACCGGGGCGGCGATCACCGATACCGTGGCCATCGGCAAGATCATGATCCCGGAGATGAAGAAGCAGGGCTATGACGCCGAGTACGCCGCGGCGATCACCGCCTGCTCGTCGATCATCGGGCCCATCATCCCGCCCAGCGTGGTGATGGTGGTCTATGCGACCCTGCTGCGCGACATCTCGGTGATCGACCTCTTCGCCGGTGGCATCATCCCCGGCCTGCTGATGGCCCTGGCGCTGCTCGCGGTGAGCTTCTTCCTGGCCTGGAAGCGGGGCTACCCCAAGCAGGCCCCTACGCCGCTCAAGGTGGCGGCCGTGGCCTTCCTGGTGGCACTGCCGGCGATGATCGTGCCGTTGATCATCCTCGGCGGCATCCTCTCCGGGCTGACCACCATCACCGAGGCCTCGGGCTTCGCCGCCGTCTATGCCATCGCCATCGGCGTGATCTTCTACCGCAACCTCTCCTGGCAGAAGATCTGGCATGCCCTGGTGGTCACGGTGCGCTTCTCGGGGGTGGTGTTCTTCCTGCTGGCGACCTCGGCGGTGCTCGGCTGGTTCGTCACCCGTTCCGGCATCGCCCGGGACGCGGCCGGGCTGATCACCACCTTCAGCGACTCGACCTTCCTGCAGCTGCTGCTGGTATGCGGCCTGCTGATCCTGATCGGCACAGTCATGGACGTGCTGCCGGCACTGGTGGTGGTGGCCCCGGTGCTGGTGCCGGCGATGATCCAGCTCGGTGTCGACCCGCTGCACTTCGCCATCCTGATGATCGTGGTGCTCAACATCTCCAACGTTACGCCGCCGGTGGGGATGACGCTGATGACGGCGGCGCGGATCGCCAACGTGCCCTTCGAACGGGCGATCATCGCTTCGCTGCCGTTCTACGTGGCCTTCATCGTGGTGATCCTGCTGCTGGTCACCTTCCCGTCGCTCTCTACCTGGATCCCCTCGCTGCTGGGCTAGGCAAGCCGCGATTGGAACCCCTCTACCACCCCGGCCAGGAGTGCGATGTTGCCGGCCGGCTTCCTGCAAGGAGACTCCCATGCGCATCACCTATCACGACAGCAATGCCCGCATGAGCCAAGCCACGGTGCACAACGGCACTGTCTACCTGGCCGGCCAGGTGCCCGATGACACCAGCGCCGACATGCGCGGCCAGACCGAGCAGGTGCTGGCCAAGATCGACCGTCAGCTGGCCGCTGCCGGGACCAGCAAGGAGCATCTGCTCAGCGCCCTGGTATGGGTGACCGACATGGGCGAGTTCGCCGAGATGAACGCGGCCTGGGATGCCTGGGTGGCGCCGGGACGCCCGCCGGCGCGGGCCGCCACCGAGGCGAGGCTGGCGCTTCCCGAGTTCAAGGTGGAGATCATGGTCACCGCGGCACTGCCGAGCGCATGATGACGCGCGCCACCACCGGCTTCTTCTGGCATGAGCGCTGCTTCTGGCACGACCCGGGGGCCATCGGGGTCTTCTCCGCTCCCGGCGAGTTCCTGCAGCCGCAGCCCGCCTCGGAGAGCCCGGAGAGCAAGCGGCGGCTGAAGAACCTGCTGGAGGTCTCCTGCCTGATCGACCAGCTGACAGTACACAAGCCGCCGCCGGCGCGTCGCGAGGATCTCGAGCGCTTCCACACGCCCCGCTATCTGGAGGCGCTGGCAGCCGGTGACCGGGCAGGCGGCGGTGACGGCGGCGACTGCGCCCCCTATATGCCGGGTAGCCTGGCCGCCGCCTGCCAGTCGGCGGGCCTGGCCATCGCCGCGGTGGAGGCCGTGGCCAGCGGGGAGCAGCGGCGCGCCTATGCGCTCTGCCGTCCCCCCGGCCACCATGCCGAGGCCGACCGCGGCCGGGGCTTCTGCCTGCTGGGCAATATTCCGGTGGCCGTGATGCGGGCGCGCGCCCTGGGCCAGGCAGGGCGCGTGGCGATCCTCGACTGGGATGTGCACCACGGTAATGGCCAGCAGGCGGCGTTCTACGCCGACCCCGAGGTGTTCACGGTGTCGATCCATCAGGCGGGCAACTATCCGCTGGATACCGGCACCTTCGAGGAGCAGGGGGAGGGGGCCGGCATGGGCGCCTGTCTCAACCTGCCGCTGCCGCCCGGCTGCGGCCTCGGCGCCTATGACCACGCCATGACCGAACTGGTGCTGCCGGCACTCGAGGCCTTCGACCCCGAGCTGATCGTGGTGGCCTGCGGCTATGACGCCTGTGCCAAGGACCCGCTCGGCAAGATGCTGCTCAACAGCGCGGCCTTCGCGCGCATGACCGCCCAGGTCAGGGACCTGGCCGAACGCGTCTGCGATGGGCGCCTGGTGATGGTTCACGAGGGCGGCTACTCCGAGGGTTATGTACCACTGTGCGGCCACGCGGTGATCCAGACCCTGGCCGACAGCGATATCTGCGTACCCGATCCCCAGAACGACGAGATCGCCGCCTGGGCCTACCAGGCCCTGCAGCCCCACCAGTGCGAGCTGATCGACGGCTGGCGTTCGGCCTGGGCAGCGGCCGGTCGGCTCTGACCTTCGCCTTCGATCACCGACTCTTTGACTACAGGAACCCGGACCCATGACACCGCTCTTCGATCGCGACGGCTGGATCTGGCATGACGGCGAGTGGCTGGCGTGGCGCGATGCCCGCACCCATATGCTGACCCATAGCCTGCACTACGGCATGGGCTGCTTCGAGGGCGTGCGCGCCTACGCTGGCACGCGGGGCACGCACCTGTTCCGGGTGGCCGAACACACCCGCCGGCTGCTGGATAGCGCCCACGCCCTGGATATACCGTTATCTTACGACGACGAGACGTTGATCCAGGCCCAACGCCAATGCCTGGCGCGCAACGGCCTGAGCAGCGCCTATCTCAAGCCCACGGTGTATCTCGGCGCCGAGGGGCTGGGCCTTCGGGCGAAGGGGCTCACCACCCATGTGATGATTCCCGCCTGGGACCTGGGCGACTACATCTCGCCCGAGGCCGCCGCCATCGGCCTGCGTGCACTGACCTCCTCCTGGGCGCGCCACCACATCAACATCAGCCTGTGCCGGGCCAAGACCAACGGCCACTATGTCAACTCGATGCTGGCGCTCAACACCGCGGTGAAGGCGGGCTTCGACGAGACGATCATGCTCGACCCGGAGGGCTATGTCGCCGAGGCCTCGGCGGCCAACGTCTTCCTGCTGCGCGACGGCGTGCTGCATACCCCGGAGGTGACCTCCTGCCTGCAGGGCATCACTCGCGACAGCGTGATCCACCTGGCCCGCGACGTGCTGGGCATAGAAGTCCAGGAGCGGCGTATTACCCGCGACGAGCTCTATATCGCCGATGAGGCCTTCGTCACCGGCACCGCCGCGGAGATCCTGCCGCTGCGCGAACTCGATGGCCGTCATATCGGCGGGCGTGCCGGGGCGCCAGCAGTGGGTGAGCCCATCGCCAAGGGCTCGCTGACCGCGCGCCTGCAGCGGCTCTACCGTGATGTCACGCGTGGCGTGCCGGGGCCGGCCCTGGAGGCCTTCGGCGAGTGGCTGACGCCGGTGTGATGCATTGAGCAAATCAGCCGCGCATCCTACGTATCGACGCGAAGCGTGATGCGCTAGTTAAGCGGCGAGCCTTGGCGAACGTCAAGGCAAATGCTGGATAAATATCAGGTAATGGCTTAGGCTTTTTCCATGACTCGAAC